>ENA-OWPA01000024-OWPA01000024.1-bioreactor-metagenome-genome-assembly--contig:-NODE-24-length-273992-cov-41.699823_pt1 | contig 273992 bp, 251 predicted proteins | sample MGYA00238139_ERZ651803 | MGnify/ENA primary metagenome ERZ651803 (study PRJEB26909, sample SAMN07631231) | bioreactor metagenome | isolation source: Switchgrass digestor | place: USA: Dartmouth...
TTATAATATAAATCAATGAAAAAGTCAAGTTTTTAATAAATTAAATAAAAGGGCTGCTGACTTTGTCAACAGCCTGAGGCCGCTTTCTCTGAAAGCGGCTTCTCATTTATCCTCGAAATCATCTTCATCACCGCTGAATTCCTCCGCGCGGGCGAGTTTCTTCTCGCAGCACCAGAGGATGATCAGAGCCAATACCAGGAGGATGAAGGCGTCGGGACGCCGAAAGAAGCACATAAAACCAGCTCCTCGGTATTAGCATATGGATGAAGGCCCTTTTTGACTGTATGTTAGCCTTGTTTTGTTTCCCCTTCCAGGTAACTCCTGTACCAGGAAAGGACGTCCTTTCCTTGAATCGGTTTCGCGTAGTAGTAGCCCTGCGCAAAGTCCGCGCCCAGGTTCCTGACCATCTCGACCGTCTTCTCGTCTTCCACGCCCTCGCAGACGACTGAAAGCTTCAACTGGTGGGCGAGGTCGATCAAGGTCTTTACGATCTTTCCGGAGTTGGGGTCCTGGCCAAGTTTGCAGCTGAAGGAGTTGTCGATCTTTATGGCGTCGACCGGGTATTCGCTCAAATAACTCAACGAGGAGTAGCCCTTTCCGAAATCGTCGATGGCGATTGTGAAACCCTCAGCTTTGAGTTTGGAAAGGCGTTCTTTCGTGACCGCGGATGAGGAAAGCATCTCCGTTTCCACAATCTCCAAGGTCACGTTTTCCGGGGCTATCCCGGCCTCCTTCACCGTGTTCTTGATTGTGCGGACCGCATCCTCGCTCAAGAGGTTCTTGACGGAGACGTTGACAGCCGTCTTGACCGGGATTCCCTGTTCCCGGAAGATGAGCATCTGTCGCACCGCTTCCCTGATGACGTAGGCGGTGAGTTCATTGATCAGGTGGGTCTGCTCAATCAGGGGGATGAAGAAATCCGGACTGATGGACCCCTGTTTCGGATGCTGCCAACGGATCAGGGCTTCGAAATGGGAGACCTTCCCGGTCCTGAGGTCGATGATCGGCTGGTAGGCGAGGTGGAGGTGCCCCTTCCGCAGACTGTCCATGAAGTCCCCGATCAGGGCGAACTGCTGGTGCTGATAGATCATGTCCTCGCCGAAGACCGCGAAGAATTGCAGGTTCTTGTGGGCGTAGCGCGCGGCGATGTCGGCCCGGTAATAGTGGTCGATGTTAAAGGCTTCCCTGCCGGGGATGGTGTGGATGCCGACGGTGAATTCCGGGTAGATGTTGATTTCCCCGAGGACGATGTGCCTGTCGAGGGTCTCGCGGAGTTTCTGGAAATCCCCCTCCGCGTCCTTCGCCTTCTCCATGACCCAGAAGACGTCCCGTTCGGGCTGCATGATGAGCGTTTTCTTGCCGTAGACTTCGTTCAGGTTTTCATAGATCTTGATCAAAACCTGTTCGTAGAGGTCCATTCCGAAAAGGTCGATCAGGCTCGCGCAGTTGTTGATGAGAAGCGAGTAGATCGTGTAATTCTGGTTGAAATCGATGTAGATTTCCGGATTCTTGAGGAGATTCTGGTTGGGGATGTAGGTCGTCTGGTTGTACGAAAACAACACCGAATCTTCCCTGAGTTCATCGATTGCGAGGCTGCTCAAAAAACTGATCGCGATGAAGATAATCAGGCGGAAAACCCAACTCATCGCCACTTGGCTGTAAGGAAGCAAAGGGCCCAGGAGGAGCCCACCCAGCAGTCCGAAGATCCAACTTGTCCGTTTGTTGTAGATGAAACTGGCGTAAAGAATCGGAATGTACATGGCGTGCGCGTAGGTCAGCTGCCCCGTGTTCCTGGCGGTGATGAGGACGACCCAGTAAACCGACATCATGACGATCAAAATGACCAACGTGTTCAGAAACTTCCTTTTCCGGAGTTTCAGGAACAGTTGATAGCGCTTTATCTGTTTCTCCTGCATAAATCTCCTCTTAATCCCTCTTGAATTGACTTCTAGTATGGCCGTTCCTGTAAAATTATAGCACAAACTGCTCTTTTTCAACAAATTTTTCTGAAAAAAGAAAAAAATTTATGAACCGAGGTCCATAAATTTTTTTATGATTGGAGAGGATAAGCGTTGTTTTGCTTCAGGTAGTTGTAGAGCAATTCTCCGTGTTCCTGTTCTTCCTTCTGGATGTGGTTGAGCGTCTGCCGGATCTGGGGGCTGTTGAACTCAAAGATCGCGGTGTTGTAGGTTGCGGAAACGTACTTTTCCGTGCTCAGAAGATCATGGACGAGGTAGAAATCTTTTTGATTCGCGTTGGGGGATTTCAGATTGGAAGTGGGGGTGAACTGGGTGCCCTGGGTTTGCTGTCCGCTTTGCATGCTTGGATTTCCGCCCGCCAAGATCTGATCCACGGTCGCAAGGTGTTGCTGTTCGCTTGAAGCCAATTGTTGGAACAACTGCTTCAAGACCTCATCTCCCGCTTCCTGCCCGTATTTTCCGTATTTCTTGATGCAGAGTTCTTCCTGACTTTTCAAGTCCTGGAGCAGCAATCTTTCTTTCTGTGTCAGTTGGTTTTGGTTCATTTTATCGCCTCCGCTTTTATTATGCTTTATTTAAGGAATCTTATACTAAGATTTGGCAAAAAAAGCCGCCTGCTGATGCAAGCGGCTTAAACCTATCTCCAAGTCGTCCCGCAATTCGTCGCGGTCATGACCTCGAGGCCCCGCGCGCCGATTCCTTCCTGCAGAAGAAGACCCTGGGCGTTCGGAGTCAGGGTCGGAAGCGTCGTGCTGAAAGCGACCCCTTCGATGCTTTCCAGTTGGACGGTTCCGCGATGGTCGGTGAGCTTGGAGGCGTAGACGCGGTTGTTCTCATAGACGGCGTTTACCGGAGCTTTATCGAAGCGGAACGCCGCCTCATTCGCCTTCGAAACGATCAGATTGTCCTTCAGGAAGATGTCCTTCGCGCTGTAGGTGTATTTCCCGCAGAAGAGGACCGACTGGGTGCTGTTTACGATCGTGTTGCCCTCAACCAGAATGTTGTACGCCGTCCACTGGGAATTGAGCACCGTCGTTTCGCCGGGGATGCTGGTTCCGGAATGGATCACGATCGGACCCCGCGTGTTGGAACTCGTGTCGACCTTTTCGATGTAGTTGTTGCGGATGATGTGGCCGCCGTCGTAGGCCCGCACCCCGCCGGTGTCCTTGATATTGTCCGCCAAAAAGACGTTGTTCTGGATCAGGTTGTTCTTGCCGTGGCGGGAGGTGACCATGCCCACGCATTTCTTGAAGGTGTTGCCCTGGACGATCGTCCTTCCGGCCTTGATCGAGATGATCTCGATCTCGCCGTTCACTTCCTCGAAGAGATTGTTCTCGATGATGACGTAGGAATCGCTCTGCGAATGGTCGGAAGTGCCGACTCTGATCGTTTCATAGCCGTTCAGCCCGCCCCCGTCCTTGTAATTCACGAACTGGTTCAGATGGATGTGGTGGAAGTTGGGGGATCTGTCGTTCCGCCAAATCGTGAGCAGCGACCCGCCCGTCCTCTTGTTGATGAAGATGTTCCGGTCGATTTCGTGGAAGCGCCCGGTGAGCGAGAGCCACTTATAGTCGTTTCCTTCCAGTTGGAAGTTGTCGATCCTGCAATTCGTGAAGCGGAGGTAATCGCCTTCGAGGATGACCGCGCCCTTGTCCACGGAGGGGTTGCCGTTCGTAATCAAAAGGTTCGCGACCACCACATGGTTCGCCCTGACGGTGAGGGAGGATTCGCCTTCGATTGAAGCCCTGCCCGGGTTCCGGGCGATGATGAAGATCGGGTTTTCCATCGTCCCGGATTTGGTGACGAGGAGGTTGATGTTCCGGTACCTGCCGTCTTCGAGGATAATCGCATCTCCCGCCTTCGCGTTGTTCACAGCCGCGACCAATTCGATGTTGTTTTTGACGGAAACCTTCCTCAGAATCCGGGGGTCGTCCAGAGTGACGATGTCCGAGGCGCCAGTCTTCGGAGCCACCTTCAGGGTGAAGGTCTTTTCGACCGTCTCCCCTTCGAGGGAGAACTTGACCTTGATGTCCACGGTCTGCTCCCTGTCCGTCCTCGTGACGTTTCCGTCCAGGTCGATGACATTGGGGTTGCTCGTTTCATATTCAAGGTAGATTAAATGCTGGTCGGCGACCCGCGGGAGGACAATGGTGTCGCTGATCACGCTCTCGAGGGGGTAGAGGACGAAACTGTTCCTGGCTTCGTTCAGTTTCCCTGAAACGTCCTGCGGAATCGCCTTGACCGTCACCCGGAAGAGTTTCGTGTCCGTCGAGGCTCCGAAACTGAGTTTGGCGGTGAGGTTGACGACGACGTCCTTGTCCTCAGGCCGGTTCACGATGCCTTTGTTGCTTAAGATTTCGGGTTTGTCGCTTTCCCAGTCAATCAGGACTTCATGCTCGCCGACTTTGGGGAGGGCGATGTTGGCGATGACGTTGCTCAGGTCCCCCAGGGAAAGCTTCGCCTTCGCGTCCTGGACTTTTTCGAAAGCCGTCAATTCTTTTCCGCTTTCTTCAGGTTCCGGCCCGTCCCCCTTGCAAGAAGCGAAAAGCAGCGAAGAAAGCAGCAAGAAGACAATGATCAATATCCGTTTCATATTCCACTCCTTTAATTGAAGGTAGCCGGAGGCTACCTTGTTTTATGTTTTATTTTAATACCAAATGTTTGTTTTCATCGAGTTTGAAGAGGTTCTCGAGATCGAAATCGGTGTTTTCTTCAAGCCACGCCGCCTCCAGTTCCGCAACCACCTGGGCGCTCGCGTCCGGAGAGGCGGTGCCGACGATGAAGAGTTTCTGGAAGGTGACTTCGCCCCTGTCCTCCTTAACCGATCCGATCACTTTCACATTGTCTGCGAAGCTGATTGCGCTGATGAGCGTCGCCTTGAATTGGCTGCTGGCGTGCCTGTTCTGGAGGTAGCCCGCGATGGCCCCGACGGTGGTCTTGTCTCCGGTGATCGTCGCCGTCGCATAGGAGACCGCGTTCCTGAGCGTGCCTCTGAGGTAGCCGACGACGCCGCCGACTTGGTCGGTGCCCGTCGCGCTTCCTTCAACGACCACATTCCGGATGATGACTTCCTCGGCGGGAGTGTCGGAAGAATAGTCGACATTTCCGATCAGGACGCCGACTTGTTTTCCGCCGGTGACCGTCGCTTTGACGTAGGCTTTGTCAAGGATGCCCTGCTGGTAGAAGCCGATCAGGCCGCCCGCGCGGGAATCATCCGCGTTCTGGGCCGTGACGGTTCCGTTGACGATGCTGACGTTGGAAACGTCGGCTTTGCCGCGGCCGATGAGGATGCCGACATAGCCTTTGGCGGTGACGTTGGCATTCTCGATCGTCAAGTCCTTGATCGTCGCCGCTTTGTTCCGGCTGGATTCGATGTCGGTGTAGCCGAAGAGTCCGACATTTTCTTCATCAGGACGGTTGATGAAAAGGCCGATGATCTTGTGGTTGTTGCCGTCGAAGACGCCCTTCCATTTTTTCGATGAATTTCCAATCGGGAGGAATCCCTCGCTATCTTCGCCGTAGTAGCCGGTGAGGTTGATGTCCGCCATCAGTTTCGCGTTGACGGTGTTGTTTTCCGCGGCGATCGCGCTGAAGGCTTCCAAATCCCTGGCGTTGTAAATCGGGTAATAACCCAGTTCCGCCGGATCTTCGCCGCCCCAGAGCGGTTCCGTGCCTTTGGGTTTTCCGGATTTGCTTTCCGTTTTCACTTCATCATTCAATTTCGCAACCACATAAACCTTGTACTCAAGGTCTTCGCTGAGGTTTTCGAGAGTCGCTTCCAGTTCCGTTCCTTTCAAGGTTCCGGATGCGATCAGAGTCACTCCATCATAATCCTGCATCGCGATGACCTGCTCGGCGGTCGGCGCCTGCGCGTCGGCCGTCACGACGACATAATAGATGTCCGCTTCCTGGTTCGTCTGAATCTTCAGGCCGATTTCACCGACGCTGTTTCCTTCCTTGAATTCGACAAGGTTGATCATGAGCGGGACCGCGGGAACAGTGTAGCTGCCGTCGTCGGCCATGCCCTTAAGCGTCGGTCTCAAAGCGCCTTCTTTGATTTCCCAGATGGTTTCCAGATTCCATTTCAAGGTTGTCGAAAGCCATTCCACGCTCTTGAAGTTGTCCATTGAAACGCCTGTTCCGTCCACGGTGGAGTTCGCGTCTCCGGGTCCGCCGACGAGTTCAGTCGCGAGCAGGGAATAGACGTTTTCGATTACGGGTTCGCCGTTCGCTTTCTTGCAGTTCCCGACGATTTTTCCGATGTTCTTGGACGAGGCGTCGCTCTTTGTGACGCGCGCGCCCATGTAGAAGGAATTCTTCAGTTTCGGAACGATCGTGTTCCCTTCCCTCTGCTCAACGAACCCGATCAAGCCGCCGACTTCCTTCGCGCCGGTGATGTCGCCGGAAGCGTAGACCCTCTCGAATTCCGTTCCTCTGGCGTAGCCGACGATGCCGCCGACCTGCCTCGCTTCATTTCCGGTTCCGATGATGTTCCCGGTCGAATAGCAGTCGCTCACGAGGATCGGGTTCCTGTCTCCCGCGGCCACGTCCGACACGCCGACGATGCCGCCGATCCTTCTGCCGCCGGCGGTGATGTTGACCGCGGAGTAGGCGTAACGGATCGCTCCGGATTGATACTGATAACCGACGATGCCGCCGACGTCGGCGTCACCGCTATCTTTCCCGGTGATGGTTCCGGTCACGGAGACATTGGAGACCGTGCCCTTGCTGTAGCCGACGACCGCGCCGACGCGCGTTCCGGAAGAGGTGATGTTGACGTCCTCAAGATGGAGGTTCTTAATCACGCCGGTCACGTCCAATTCCGCGAAGAGACCCCATTTTTCGGTCGAGTCGGTGGAATTGATGTAGAGATTCTTGATCGTGTGGTTCTGTCCGTCAAATTCGCCCGCGAACTTGACCAGGCTGGCCGTCCGTTTGCCGATCGGAACCCAGCTCTTTCCGCCTTCACTGTATCCCGCTTCCGCAAGATTCAAATCTGCCGTCAGGACATAGTAGGCGTCACGCACGAAGACTTCATCGGTGAGCATCGCTTCCAAATCCGCGACAGTCGAAATCCGGAAGGGATCATCCGGGGTGCCGCTCCCCTTGTCCTGGGCCTGTTCCTCGGTCTTGGTCAGGACCTGATTGGAATAGACGGTCTTGGAGAAGACCCCGTTCAGTTCCAGGACGACGTAGACGGTGTAGACCGTTCCGCCCTCAAGGACGACGCTCTTCGAAAGCGTTCCTTGCGAATCGCCCTTGTCCAGAACGTGGACCCCTTCGAAGTCCGTTCCCGCCTTGACCTGCTCAGCCGTCGGGGCCTTGGAATCATCGGCGGTCACGATGTAGTAGATCGTGGCGTTTCTTTCCTTGGCGGTCACCAGCAGGGAGATCGTCCCCGCCTCGTTTCCCGCAACGATGCTGACATTTTCGAATGTCGGCACAACCGGTTGGGGCTCCTCTCCGCCATCACAGGCGGAGAAGAAGCCCAGGGCCAATACCGCTAACAAAAAGACCAATAATTTTTTCATTCGCTCCTCCTTATTTATCTGTAAACGTTATCATGTTTCCTCAATGAAGAAAGGTTCGTATATATGAACCATATATTTATATATGAACCAATCTTAATGTTGTCAAGCCTGTTTTTAATCCTTGGTGAAAATCAAGCCGAAAGTCATGCCCTGGGCGGTCTGTTTCGAGGAGTAGACCTCCATGTACATCTCCTGAACGAGCTGGTTGGCGAGGATCAGGGTGAATTCATCCCCCTGCACGCTTTTCACAAAATCCGTTATATTAATATAATAAGTCTTGAACTCCTGGCCCACGACCGGGAAGGTGAAGTCCGCGATGTGCACCGCCGTGTATTCGCCGTCCTGGAGGAGGACCTTAGCCAGTTTCTCCTCATGGAGGCGGGAGTTGTTCCAGGTGATCGTATCCTCGCTCCAATCGAGGTAGTTTGTGCTTCCGTAGATGCTAATCGTCGCCGGCCCGTCCTTACTCTTCGCCGCGAAAGTGAGATAGACGTTCTTGACGTCGGGCGTGAGTTCGCCCCGGATGTTGAATTTCGCATAGATCATCCGGTTGTATTCCGGCTCCAGGACCGAGGTTTTCAGCTTCATGTTCTTTTGGCTCTGGACCGTGTTTTTGGCTTCCGACGTGATGAAGTTGTTGTCCGTGGGAAGCAGGAAGTTCCCTTTCTTTTCGATCACTTCGTCGCTGATGCCCGGAAGTCGGAAGGAGGGGCTGTCGTCCAGGACTTCGTAGCCGGAAACGTTCTCGAAAGCATTGTCCTCGAGGACGAAGTTGTCGGTTTTGGTCTCGATGAAGACGCCGTTTCTGATGTTCCTGAGCGTGTTCCCTTTGATCACGTAACCGTCGGGGATTCCCCGGGCCGGATTCAGAGGATAGTAGGAGTAGTTGATCTTGATTGCTATGGAGTTTTCTCCGGTCATGTTTTCAATGACGTTGTTGATGACCCGCGAACCGTTGGCGTTGGTAAGAAGGATGCCCGTCGCGTTCGGATTTGCGAGGTTGCTGATGCGGTTGTTGAAAAGGATGGTTTTTTCCGAACCGAGGATGACGTCGATCCCCCGGGCGCCGCCAATGATGTCGTTGTCATGGATGAAGTTGTTCGGTCCGGAGGCGTCGTGGGTCGCGCCGCTGTTTCCGACGCCGATCGCCGCCCCCGCGCGGGTGTTGATGATTTCGTTCTTCGTTATCTCGTTGGAGAACTCGTCCTCGCCGTGGAGGTCGATCGCGTCAAGCAGGATGTTCTGGAAAGAATTGTTCTCAATGAGGTTGTTGTGGGCGTAGTATTGGATGATCACGCCGTGGCGGAGGTAAGGTCCGACGAAGCGTGAATTCCTCACCACGTTGAAGAGGCAGTCGATCGTGAGACCGACGTCGTTCGCGTCATGCCCCCGGCCTTGGATGTCGACGCCGTAGCCGTGCCCGCCGCCGCCGAGGTCGACCGCGTTCTTGAATGTGCATTCCTCGACCACCACGTTCCGGGAACTGACGATTCTGACGCCCATCCTCCGGAACCTTTCGACGGTGACGTTCCTGATGTAGACGTTCTGGGTTATCTCCAGGGGATCCCCGTTCGCGACAGTAATCCCATATTTCGGGGCCGTGAAGACGTCCGTGTTCAGGTTGGAATCATTGGGATCGGGGAGGGCGGAATTCGGGGTTGCGGAAGTGACCGTGAGATTGGAGATGACCGAATAACCGCTTAAGGTCGTGATGACCGAGGTGTTGTAGTTCTCGTTCATTTCCGGCTGGAAGGCGGAAACAAGTTCGACCAGTGATTCTCCTTCCCCGCGGAGGTTGATTCCTTTCTTTAAATAAATGTGGGAATAGTAGCCGCCGATTGTGGAGGCGTGGGTCTTGAAGTAGTACTTGCCCGCCGGTACATAGATCTCGTCACCCGGTTCCGCGCTGCCGATTGCGGCTTTGAAAGCCTGGGTGTTGTCATGGTCGGGGTCGTCGGGGACCGCCCCGTGATCCAGGACGTCGATCGTCTTTCCGGTTGTTTCGTTCTCCTGCAAAAGCACGTAAGGTTTTCCGTCCTTGTCATGGAGCCCGGGACGGGCGAAATCGCCCACGAAAAGTTCCTCGAACCCGTAGTCCCCTCCGTCATCGGAAGAACAGGCCGCAAGGCCGAACGCCAGCACAAGCAAAAGCAGGATCAGGAATTTTTTCTTGTTCATCATGTCTCCTTTCGTTCATAATTATGAACTATGTTCATAAATATATCCAATTATATGATATCAACATCGAAAACAAATATCAACCTCTTTCTAAAAAAACAAATAAAAAGAATGCAAACGCTTGACTCTGAAAATCATTTCCTGTATAATGTTCTCGGAATGTAAATATGAACCAAGTTCACAAATATGAACGGAGAACAATCATGAGTCTGAAGCAATACCGGGGTCTGGATCTTTTGATCTTTTCCCTGCTTGCGGCGGCGTCCGAGTTCCTGGGGGCATTTTTGCTCCGGAAATTGGTTCCCGGATTCACCCTGAGTTTCGCGTTCCTCCTTTCCGTGGTCGCGATTTTCCGCTGGGGACTTCCGGGAGGAATCGTCTTTGTCGTCTCGGGGCTGCCGCTCCTGCTTTTATACAAGGACAATTTTCTGGAGAACCTTCTTTTCTATGTCGCCGGGAACTTTTTCATTTTCCTGGTGCCGGCTTTTGTCAGAAGACCGCTGGACGGGATTCGGGACAGGGCCCTGGCCTTCAACCTTTTCATTCTCGCGGCTTTTCTTGCGGTGGTTCTGGGACGGACGTTAGCGCTTGCGGTTTTCGGCGAACCGTTCTTGGAATCCTTCCGGGCGGTCGCGGGTTCGCTGCTTCTCACCTACGTCGCAAGCGCGGTATTGCTTAACCTGCTGAAGAAAGCGAGCGGGTTGCTAACGGACATGAAAACCTTGATTGAAGAGTCTAATACGGAGAGGAATTATGAAACAAGAAGTGAAAATGTATAACGGAAGATTCAAGGAAATTCTGAAGACGATCATAAAGGATTGGCGCCTCTATGTCCTGCTGACGCCGATGGTGATCTGGTTCTTTCTCTGGGCTTACAAACCGATGGGCGGCCTGCTGATGGCTTTCCAGCGGTACGAACCCGCTTTGGGGATTTCCGGAAGCGAATTCCGGGGCTTGGGGAATTTCCAGGTCATCGTTTCCGGGGTCTACAGCTCCAGGTTCTGGAGCGCCTTCCGGAACACCTTCCTGATAAGTCTCTACGGTTTCATCTTCGGGTTCCCCATCCCGATCATCCTTGCGCTTTTCTTCAGCGAAATCGGGTCCGCGGGTTTCCGGAAAATCACGCAGACAATCACTTACCTCCCCCATTTCTTATCAGAAGTCACGATCACCAGCATCGTCCTGATGCTCGTCTATCACGGCGAACGGATGACCGGCGTGGTGGCGCAGTTTCTCTACAACCTGAAAATCGTTCCGGAAGGGACGAAGATCATGGACACGCCCAACTACTTCAAACCCCTTTACATCATCACGGGGATCTGGAAGGAAGCGGGATACAACTCGATTGTCTACTTCGCCGCGATCATGGGCATCAGCCCTGTGCTGTACGAGGCTATCCGGGTCGACGGCGGAAACAAGCTCCAGGAAATCAGATATGTGACGCTCCCGGGAATGGCGCCGACCTTGATCATCATGATCATCCTGAGGATCGGACGGATGCTTTCGGTCGGTTACGAAAGGGTCCTCCTCCTTTATAACCCCAACATCTACTCCTCGGCCGATGTCCTTTCCACATTCGAACAGCGGATCGGAATCATCGAAGGCGTCTATGCGGTCGGCTCGGCGGCGGGTATGTTCAACTCGATCATCGGCTTCGCCCTGGTCATCGCCGCGAACTTCATCAGCCGCCGGGTTTCGAAAACTTCTTTGTGGTAGGTAGAAGCGATGAGACTGAACAGAAGCGAAATAATTTTCAAAATCATAGCCTACGCCTTCGTCGGGATCTTCGCGATCCTGGCGCTCTATCCCCTGGTTTACGCCTTCAGCGCCTCGATCAGCGGGAAACTCGCCTATGAGATGGGAAGGATCGTGCTCTGGCCGGAGGACGTGAACTTCATCGTCTACAAGGAAATCATCTACGACAAGATGTTCTGGATCAGCTACACCAACACCCTGTTCTACACGGTCTTAGGGACCATGTGGAGCATGCTGATTTCCGTCACCGGTGCCTACGCCCTCTCGAAGAAGAAGCTCGTCGGCCAAAGGATGTTCAACTTCCTGGTCGTCTTCACGATGTGGTTCTCGGCGGGCATGATTCCCCTCTTCCTCAATTATAAGGGGATGGGCGTGGACAACCGCTGGGGCATGGTCATCGCCTTCGGCGTCCAGGCCTACAACATCATCCTCCTCCGGAACTATTTCACCGGGGTTCCGAAAGAAATCGAGGAGGCTGCAATCGTTGACGGGGCGAACGAGTTCCAGATCCTGACGAAGATTTATTTGCCGATGTCCAAGGCGGCGTTGGCCACCGTCACTCTCTTCTATGCGACAAGCCGCTGGAACGGCTACTATTGGTCGCGGATGCTCCTCAGGGGCGCGCACCAACAGCCGCTCCAGGTCTACCTGCGCCAGCTCCATGAGAACTACCAGAAGCTGGTGGAATACGGTTCTGACGTGACCATTCCCTACGCGGCGGACTCCCTGATTTACGCGATCATCATTTGTTCGATAATACCGATTCTGATCATCTACCCGTACATCCAGAAGTATTTCGTCAAGGGTGTGAATCTGGGCGGTGTGAAAGAATAGGTAAGGAAATAAGACAAAAAAATTAAGAAAGGATTGTGGGAATGAAAAAATTATTGTCTCTGATTTTTGTCTTTGTCCTAGCTTTTGCGTTTGCGGGTTGCGATGGCGATGATACTCCCCAGGACGACCTCAGCAAAAACGTTACGCTCAAGGTCAACTTCGGGACTGGCAACCAAGACAGGACCATGACCTACAACAAAGCCAACCCCCTCACCATGCCTGACGGGACCGTCATCACCGCGGGTGATCTGAAACCGATGTGGACCTACATCGGCGAAGAACTCAACATCACCTTCCAGGACGTCACGGTTCAGGACCAGAAAGCGAGCGACCTGATCCAGGTCGGCGCCGCCAACCAGTTCAAGGACGCCACGATTTATGGCGGAAACAGCATCATGGAAGACTTGATCGATTACGGAACGAAAGGCTATTTCGTCGACCTCACCCAGGCGATGGAAGACGGGAACATGCCCAACTTCAAGAAATACCTCGATGACAACCCGGCGATCGCCGACTCGATCAAAGCCCATGACGGCAAGATCTATGCGATTCCGTATATTGCGGAAATCGGAACCTACGCTCGGGCCATGCATGTCCGCGAGACTTGGGTCAAGAAACTGCTTGATGCGGCGACTCCGACTTTCGACACCGCAACGACGATTCCCGTTCATTATGAAGGCTTCTATGTCGGAAGCAACGCCAGAACCGGCGAGAACGGCGGAACCGTGACCCCGAAACAGGGCGTCTCCGTCACCAAGAAGACCAACCAGAACGTCATCGAATTGATGAACGCGGCGGCCGGCGCCGACGGCAGACTGAACGGCCAGGAAGCCGCTACCGTCCTCCGGCAATACATCGCCGACAACTACGACTACGCCAACCCCTCTGAACTCTATCTCGGCGCGAAGGCCGCTTATGACATGGACGAGCTCATCGCTCTCTTCCGCGTCATCAAGACCAACCCCTCGTACCTGACGGCTGGCAAGACGAACAGCGTCACCCCCTTCTTCGTGAGACAGACAAGCTACCGCGATGACCTGCTCCACTTCTCAATCTATCTCGGCGGCGACACCGTCTTTGGAACCGACACCTATTCCGCAAGATGGCGTTTCGATGCGAACGGAGACCTGGTCTTCACGTTCTATGAAGAAAGTTTCTATGATTCCCTGAGCTATTTCAGCCAGTGGTATGCGGAAGGGTTGATTCACACCGACTTCCATGTCCAGACTGACAAGACCAACTACAGGAACGTCTTCTACGGATCCGACAACGCCACGAATCCGCAGTTTGGCTTCATGACCTTCGACTGGATCGCCTCCACGACCGCCGACAACCTCAACAACGACGTCGTCACGGTCCTGCCCCCGGTTGCGAAGATCAACGGCAAATGGCAATACTACATCCCCAACTCCCGTTCGATCAAACCGGACGGCTGGGCGATTTCCAAAGCTGCAAGCGAAGAGGAAATCCTCCGCGCCCTGACGCTCTTCGATTACTTCTTCTCCGAAGAAGGAAGCAGACTGCAAAACTACGGGCTTCCCGAACTGCTCTCCGAAGAGACCTTCGTCGGACCGGACGGGATCACCTATCCGAAGTACAAGCAATGGATCCTCGACAAGGCGAACGAGCTGGCGAAGGGCGACCTCTCGACGTTCCTCCGCGACTGGCTCGGCTGCCAGATGCCGATCGGCTATCAGAAAGAAATCGGATTTGAGTACCAATACACGAGCGAACGCGGATTTGCCGGTTGGAGACTGTTGAACGAATCGACGACGAACTTCCCGACCTACGCGGGAACCGGCATCAAGGGCGACAACGACAACTACTACAAACTTGTACCCTCATTCTTCTCCTTCACCCAAAGACAGTCCACGACCCTGCAGGAAGAGGTGTCGCTCGACACTTCCTTCTACGAAGTCGTTTACAACGTCATTCGTTTCAAGGTTTTGGAACCGAACAGATCCGACATTCCGCTTCCGAAGACCTATCAGGAATACAAGAAGCTCTATGACGACAACGGTGTCCAAAAGTACATCAATGTCTACAACACCGCTTTCGACGCCATGACGGGCGGGAGCAGCGGAAACTAAGAAACCAGGGTAGGCTCTGCCTACCCTCCCCGATAAAGCAGACAACTGCGGTTGTATGTTTTACCGGGGGATGAAAACTATTTGCAAACGAAAAGGTGGATTATGAAACTGAACATGAAGTTACAAAAATACCTCTTTATCATCTGCTTTTCGCTCGGAATCGCGACCTTCATCTACGCCTTGGTCTTCATGACCGACTACCAGGTCCTTTTCGGTTTCGAAGCCAAGCAAAACAGACCAATCGCGGAATTCTACAGCGGAAAACTGCAGGTCTTCAACCGGAGCGTCCTCTGTTTCGGAATCCTGATGATCCTTGGTTACGGATTCATGTGGTTCACGCGGATCAAGACCGAAGTCTGCAACTTCTTCACGCTTGTGATTGACGCCGTCATCAGCATCTTTGTAGTCGTGCGGGCGGTTTTGAACATCTTTTCCTTGCGGGAAATGCTCGGGATTTATCTTTCCCTTGATTTCTCCTACACCCATCTGGAAGGCTTGGAGAACTACGAGGTCAACACCCGGATGCTTGATTCCGGAATCGTCCTGAACGGCGTGACCGCCATCGTCGCGGCGGCCTTCCTGGCGGTCATCATTATAAACTTTTTCAGATATCTTTCATTACACGAAGGCGTGAAAACCTACTTCCGGAACCTGAAGAAAAACAGTCTGCTCAACCGCATGCGAGGTTCAAAATGAAGGACAAGTTCAAGAAAATCGAAATGACATTCTACAGGAACAATGTCTGGGGTTATTATCTGATCCTACTCGTCATCATCGGAAATCTCTACACCACGGTTTCCGTGCTGAACATGATCACCACCGACTGGAAGATCGGCGTCTCCGTCATCTTTAACATCATCCTCACCCTGGTCCTGTTCCTGTGTGCGATCAAAATCAAAGTCTACAAAAGCGAATGGGTCTGGTTCAATTTCGGACTCGCGGCCTATGCCCTGATTCGGAATTTCCTCATCCTTCCTCATTTCTATCTGCTTGAAAGCGGGAAGACGGTTACCGTCCGCATTGTCAACTACCTGACGGTGGCTTCACTGCTCCTCGCCAGCTTCATCACCCTCAAGAAGGTCAAGGACCAGGCTTTTTTCCGGAAGCACCGCCAAGGCCGGGAGGTACGCAATGGGTAAACTGGTATTGAAAAACGTAAGCAAGATCTATTCGAACAACGTCCAGGCGGTTTCCGATTTTAATGCGGAAATCGCGGACGGGGAATTCATCGTCATCGTCGGCCCTTCCGGGTGCGGGAAATCGACCCTCCTCCGGATGATCGTGGGCCTCGAGGAGATCACTTCCGGCGAAATTTGGCTCGACGACGTCCTCCTGAACAACCTCGCGCCGGCGGACCGAGACATCGCCATGGTCTTCCAGAACTACGCCCTTTACCACACGATGACTTCCTATGACAACATCGGCATCAGCCTGAAACTGAAACACAAGGATCCCTATTACATCCATGAAGACATCATGAAGGTCTCGGAAAGCCTGGACCTTCTGGAATACCTGAACCGGCTTCCCGGACAGCTTTCCGGCGGCCAGCGCCAGCGCGTCGCCCTGGGCAGGGCGATCATCAGGAAGCCGAAGATGTACCTGATGGACGAGCCCCTCTCCAACCTGGACGTGAAACTCCGCGTGAAGACGCGGACGGAGATTGTGAAGCTGCAGAAAGCTTTGCAGACGACGACAATCTACGTCACCCACGACCAGATCGAGGCGATGACGATGGCGGACCGAATCATCGTCATGGACGGCGGCGTCATCCAGCAGATCGGCACACCCTATGAACTCTACTACAAACCGAAGAACCTCTTCGTCGCCGGCTTCATCGGCTCACTTCCGATGAACATGGTGAAGGTGCGGATCGGAGGCGGCTTCGCAATGAGCGGGGACTTCTCCTGGCGGATCGCCGACGCCGATCTTGAAGCCTTGAAGCCCTACGAGGGTAAGGAAGTGATGCTCGGGATCCGTCCCGAAGACGTCACCATCGCCCCCGCCATATTGGAGAAATCGGAAGCGAAGGCGCGCTACGGCGTCGAGCACTGCGAACTTTTAGGCGACCAGTTCCACGTTTACATGGAAAGCCCCTGGGGTAAGATGCTCCTCGCGGCTCCGGCGGTTTATGACATCCGGGTGGGGGAAGAACTAGAAGTCGCTTTGAAAATGGACAAAGCGCATTACTTTAATCTGGAAAGCGGAGAGAGGATAGCATGAAGAAGTTGGACAAGGAAAAAATCTCGGCTTTCAAAGCGCAGTGCCGGGAAGTCCTGGGGCGTGTCGACCATCTAAAAACCGGCCTTATCGTCCTTCCTTTGGTTGCGCTCGCAATCTCCAGCACTTTGATCCTCGACCTGATGAAAGTGAACGACCGGCTCACCGGCCTCACATTTTTCAGCTTCATTCTTGCGGGCCTCATTTCCGCATTCGAGGCGACGAAACTGAAGAAATGCTCCCGGGACGGCGTCATCGGCATCCTGATCACCTGGCTGGTCAGTTTCGGATTCATGATCACCCTCGTCGTCCAGCTCGCAAGTTGCATCGGGAAGCAGGGGAACCTGAAAAGCGTCAACGACCTGAAGTCCTTATACATCTACGGGATTTTCGCTGTGGTCTACCTCGTCCTTCTGGTCGGATTGCTGCTGAGATTTGTGAGAACGACCTATGGCAGAAAATAGACCCAAACCGAAAGCAAGCGAAAACCTGAAAGCCTATTTCGTCCAGTGGTGGTTCAGCGGCGCGGCTTATTTCTTCGTCGCCTGGGGGACGGGGGCGGGGCTTGCGGAAGATCCGCTCGACCTGATCTTTTTCCTCGGCGTGGCGATGGGATTGCTCACCGTCTTCGTGATCAACCCGATCATCTACCACCTCTTCACAATCAGAAGAAGAGGAAAGATCGCCAACAAGAAGTTCCAGGAGCGGACCGTGCTCGAGGGCGTCCTCTATTTCCTCGGGGAAATCTGCAAAGCCCTCTTCATCAACGTCCTGGTCTTCTTCACCTACCAGCTTTTGAACCGGGCGCTGATCGCATTTTTCCACCTGGATCCAAGCCGCGTGGTCATCCCCGGGGAACCGATCCTCTACGCTTGCTTTTACGTCTTGTTTTTGGCTTTGATTAACGGAATTATTGATAAAATCCATGACATTTTTCAGAAAGAGGGAAACTGATTGAAAAAGCCATTGTTCATCGAAACTCCGCTTTCGGAACTGAAAGCGTCCCTTTCCGGAGTCCGGAAAAAACAATTCAAGCGCCTCTATGACGAGGGGGAAAGAAGAATCAGGCAGAGCCTGAGCGTCGAACCCCCGAAGATGAGCACGACCTTCATGGGCATCACGATCATGAACCTGGCCCTGCTTTACCTACTCACCGAGGAGGAGAGGTATCTGGAGCATGCGAAAAGGTGGATGCTTACGGTCGTGGGATACAAGGACTGGGGCTACAGCTACCTGGTCAACGTCGACCTGAGCGCTTCCTGGATCCTTTTCGGTCTAGGTCTGGCCTATGACTGGCTGAAGGACGACCTCACTCCCGAAGAAAGGGAGAAGGTTTTCGAAAAACTTGTTCTGCAGGCGAACATCATGTACGACCACAAGGTCGCAACCGCCGGCCAGGGCTGGTCCACGCAGTATTTTCAAAACCACAACTGGATCAACATGACCGGGCTTGCGGCCGCGGGTTACGCGCTGCTTCCGGAATACCCGGAGGCACAGAAGTTCATCGACATCAGCAAGGAGAACTTCGAAAAGGTCTACGCCTATCTCGCCGACGACGGCTCGAACTACGAAGGCGCGGCCTACTGGCGCTACGGCGGCATGTGGCTCTTCGTTTATGCCCACCTGCTCAGATCGGCGGAAGGAATCGACTACTTCCAAACCTGCTCTTATCTGAAAAACACATTCTATTTTAGACTCTATCAGTCGACGGGGAACCTGCTCCATCCCCTGAACTTCGGGGACTGCCACGATTACTACAGTTCCCATGTGCCCGCGGTCTACTACAAGTACGCGAGCGAATACCGGGACGGCTACGCGCAGGCGCTTGCGGAACTGGTTTTGGATAAATACCTCTACCAGGAGGCTTTGGAAAGCCATGTGAAGCCGGGAATCCTGTTCGAAGCGGGGCTCGAGTTTCTCTGGTTCGACCCGACCGTAGCGGCGCGGGACATCAGGGAACTCCCCAAGACCAGGTATTTCCCCGATTTGGGCCTCCTTTACTTCCGGGACAGCTGGGACGAAGACGCGACCGTCTTCTCGATTAAATGTTCGGCCCCCGGAGGAAACAAGCAGTGGGAAATCGGTTGGGATCATTACCGGCGGTTCAAGCACAAAGTGATGAGCCTCTCCCACCACCATCCCGACAATCTGAGCTACATCCTGAACCGGAAGAACGTCCCGCTGCTGGTCGATGAAGGATACAACCGGGAAATTATGCCCTGGCACCATAATTCGGTGCTTGTGGACTGGAAAATATATGATGTGGAAGGGAAATCGGACGCCTACATGCATTCCGCCTATCAACGCCTTTCCGAAGATCCCGAGGCCGATTTGGTCGAGGGCTTCCGGGGCGAAGTCGGATTCGTGGAAGCGGACGAACGGCTCTTCATCTACAAAGGCGACAACGCGAAGATCTACAGAAGGGACCTGGAGATGACGGAAGCGTCCCGCACCGTCCTTTCCAACAACCTGGAATATCTTCTCGTCATCGACCGGCTTGTAAGCTCTCTTCCCCACCGTTACACGCTCGTGAACAACACCTACGCCCCACCGAAACTTGAAGGAAACAAAGCTCGCTACGGAATCGGTCTGAACGAGATGGAGATCGAATTCTTCTCCGACAGGAAGATCGCTTTTACAACTTCCGAATTCCACATCAGCACGATCTTCACTCCCCAGGAACCGGATATCGTGAAAAAGGAAGAGTTCAAGAGCTTCAGGGCGGAAAGCGAAGAAGCGGAATCATGCGTCTTCATCCAGATTGTTAAGTACGGAGATTCCGGGAAACTCCCGGCCATCGAAACAAGGAACAACTCGACGGCGGAGATGCTCGCCCTGGAAATCACCGGCGGGGAATGGACGGACCGCTACTACGAAGGGAAGATCGACGACGGTTTCGTCAAGACCGACGGAAGCAACCTCTACCTGCGCTTCCAGAACGGCGTTCTCAAGGATGTCATTCTGATCGGCGCGACTTTCCTCGAGGTCGATGGGAAACTGGTGTTTGAAGCGAAAAATCGGAAAAACCTGCTCAGGAGCAAGGAACCATGCAATACCTGAATGAACGTTTCCGGGAATTATTGAACGATTCCCCGAAATTCATCCCCGCCAAGCAAAAGATGATCGAGGAAGTCAGGACGTTCTTTCAGAACTTCCATGACGACCCGAAACTCTTGAGCCAATGGGGACATAACTATTTCTGCGACATCGACGGTGGGCGCCTGATCTTCGATCTGAACAAGCCCCACGAGCATGTCTGCGAAATCTGCGGAAAAAGATACACCGGCGAGGTCTACGACGGCGTCTGGAGGTATTTCTACCGGAACGAAGCGGTCCTCACGATGATGAAGGCGGCGGCGCTCTACAAGGCGACAGGGGACCGGGAATATCTCGGAATCCTGAAGGACCTGATGATGTTCTATGCCGAGCGCTACCTGGAGTTTCCGCTCCATGACAAGGCGGGAAGGGTCTATCCCGATTACCGCACGATGAAGTGGGGGTGCGGAAGGATCCTTCCGCAAGGCCTGAACGAAGCGATCATCACCACGCGGATGATTCAGGCGCTGGAGATTGTGAAAGAGGATTTGGAGGAGGAGTTCCTGGAAAAGGGCTACCGGCTCCTCTTCGCGGAGGTCTGGAAGCTTCTGAAGCCCCAGGTCGACCGCCTGAGCAACATTTCCTGCTGGAAGAACGCGGCGATCGGTATGATCGGCCTCTTCTTCGGAAAAGAAGAGCTGATCGACTTTGCGGTGAACGGACTCTTCGGCCTCGTCTATCAGATCGAAAACGGAGTGACCGCGGAACATTTCTGGTACGAAGGCTCGATTCATTACAATTTCTTCACGTTGGAAGGCCTTTCGGCTTTGCTGCTGTTTACGAAAATATATGATTACCAGCTTCCCGCCCACGTCGAAGAGACGATCCGGAACATGGGAATCGCCGCCTACCACTACGCTTTTTCAAATCTCTTCTTTCCGAATCCGAACGACGGCTGGCCGAATGTGAATCTCAAGACCTACTCCTACATTTACCATGTGCTCGCAAAGTGCTTCGGATATGATTCGGAAATCGGAACCATCTTGAAAATCATCAGCTCCCACCCGGTTCCGCGGACGACGCTCCCGCTTTCGAAACCCTACTATGTCTTCGAGGACATCTCCTTCGAACACATGGTCCTGAACACGGATTTCGAAAACGGAGAGGCCCACCTCAAGCAGGAGACGCAGAATTACCCGCGTTCGAATTACGGGCTCATCAGGAACGGCCATTACGACGCCTTCCTGAAATACGGGCACAACACCGAAAGCCACGCCCATCCGGACGTGATGAGCCTGGAGGTTGTAGCCCTCGGGAACTATCTCTCCCGCGACCTGAGCAACGCCGGCTACCGGTCGAAGATGTACCGGGAATGGCACCGGACCACCGCCGCGCACACGACGGTCGCCGTGGACGGAAGCAACCAGCATTCGACCCATCCCGGAAAAACCCTGCACTATGACGGGGTGAGCATCAGCGCCGTCTGCGAAAACGTCTATCCGGGCGTGGATTTCGAAAGGAGCGTCGCGCTCTCCGGAAAGGCCTTGAGCGACCGGTTCCTCGTCCGGAGCGAAACCCGCCACACCTACGACTATTTCTTCCATTTCGAAGCGGAAGTGGAGCTGGAACTGTCGGGGACCTTTGAACCCGCGGATTTGGGGTTCAGGGACGCGGGTTACGCCCATCTGCAGAACGTGAGGAAACTCTCCGGCGCTGAGAAGGAATTCAACTTCCGGTTAAAAACCGGTTCAAGAGCGTTTGCCGGACGAATCGACCTCGCGGGGAAGGAACTCTATGTCCTGGATTCCTATGACAACCCCGTGAACAAGATGCGGAAAACACTCGTGGTAAGACAAATCGGAAAAAACGCTGAATTCCGACTAGAATTGCGGATGCTCTAAATATATAAGGAAAGGGATTGATTATGAAACATTTCAACTACAACAAAGACGTCCCGGCAATGCCGGCCGGAGAAGGCGTCACCAGAAAAATCCTGGCTTATTCGGACAATCTGATGGTTTGCGAAGTCGCTTTCGATGAGGGCGCCGTCGGAGCCCTCCATTCGCACTATCATGAACAGATGACGTATATTGTGGAAGGGAAGTTCAAATTCACGATCGGCGAGGAAGAAAGAATCGTCGGCCCCGGCGATTGCTTGGCCAAAGAACCGGACATCGTGCATGGCTGCGTCTGCCTGGAAAAGGGGAAATTGATCGACATCTTCACACCGGCAAGAAAAGATTTTTTTAAGGAGGATTGTAAAATGAAGAAAATAGCTTTGATTACCGGAGGAACCGGAGGAATAGGTCTCGCGGTTGCGGAAGAATTGGGAAAGGCCGGGTATTCCATCATCCTGAACGGCATCGACGACGCGGCCGCTGAAGTCGCGCTTAAGAAACTTCGGGGAATGGGAATCGAAGCCGATTATTATCACTTCGACGTGACGAACGAAGAAGAAATCGTCAAAAGCATGGAAATCATCAGACAGAAATACGACCATCTGGATGTTCTCATAAACAACGCCGGCGGCCTGGGCGGAAGAAGCAGGCTCGAAGAACTTCCCACCGATTTCTACAGAAGGGTTATGGCCCTGAACCTGGATTCGGCAGTCTTCATGACCCGGGAAGCGATCCCCATGCTCAAGAAGAGCCCCTATCCTTCAATCGTGAACTACGCCTCGAACGCCGCTTACAACGCCGGCGGTCCGGGAGCGGGAATTTACGCCACCGCGAAGGCGGGTATCGTCACCTTCACGCGGGCGAGCGCCAAGGATTTGGCGGAATACGGGATCAGGGTGAACTGCGTCTCTCCGGGCACGATTGACACACCCTTCCATGACGAGACCAGGAAGAAGAACCCGCAGTTGTTCGAATCCTGGAAACAGAACATCCTTTTGAAACGGTTCGGAAAACCGGAAGAGGTGGCCGCGGTCATCGGCTTCCTCGTGAGCGAGAAAGCTTCCTTTATCACCGGTGAAGTCATCCAAATCAACGGCGGTCAGGACCTTCTTTAAGTCGTATTGAAGGACCACGGAGCAATAGTCTGAAAGCAGTTGACATCTCATTCCAAATAATATATAATTTATTAAAAAAAACTTATGGAAGGGACTTATGAACAGAACCATAGTCAGGGCTGTGAAAATCCTGGAAATTTTGGCAGCCAACCCCCAAGGGACATCACTGATAGAATTGGCTAGAGCTTTGGAAATGCCCAAATCTTCCGCGTACGAAATCGTACAGACGCTTCTGAAACTGAAACTTGCGGAAACGTCCTTGTACAACTCGAAATTGTATGTCCTCGGAAGCAGGGCCTTCTCCATCGGAAGCAAATATGTCAGTTCCAACGACATCATCCACTTGGGCTCGCATTACCTCCGCGAAGTCGCTGCCAAATACAACAAGACAGGATTTATGGGTTTCCTGGACGGGGACGAGGTCGTCTACGTTTACAAATGGCAGTCTCCGAAAGCCAAACTCGCTGCATGCGATCTTGGAACACGGCATCCAGTCTACTGCACGAGTTTAGGGAAAGCCCTGCTGGCATGGTTGCCGAAGGAAAGACGGGATGAGATCATTGCCAACATCAAGTTTGAGAAGAAAACCGAACGCACGATCACTGATCCCGAGGGGCTGAAAAAGGAACTGGAGATCGTGAGAATGCGGGGTTATTCAATCGATAACCGCGAAGTCGAAAACCACATGGCCTGTTACGGAGCTCCGATCTTCGACCACATGGGAAATGTCGTCGCCGCAATCAGCGTCTCCGACATGTACAACGAAGAGGAGATGAAGAACGGCCAGGTCGGTTTGGACATCCGCGCCGCGGCGGACAAGGTTTCCGCCGGACTCGGCTTCACTTTTCATCGGAAAATCGCAAAATGAGAAAGACAGGGTGAAAATTCACCCTTTATAAAATTAATAAAGAAAGGAACTGTTGAAATGGCGAAAATAGTAACTTTCGGGGAAATCATGTTGAGACTCTCCCCTCCGGGATATCAAAGGTTTGTGCAGGCTGACAGCTTTGATGTTGTCTATGGGGGAGGCGAAGCCAATGTTGCTGTTTCCCTCGCGAACTACGGGCATGAATCCGTCTATGTCACAAAGCTTCCGAAACACGAAATCGGGCAGGCGGCAATCAACGCCTTGAGGAAGCATGGCGTCAACACCCGCTTCATCGCCCGCGGCGGCGATCGCATCGGCATCTACTACCTTGAGCACGGCGCTTCCATGCGTCCCTCCAAGGTCATCTACGACCGGGCGGGAAGCGCGATTGCGGAAGCGGAAGTTGAGGATTTTGATTTTGAAGCGATCTTCCAGGACGCCGATTGGTTCCATTTCACGGGAATCACCCCGGCAATCTCCAAAAAGAGCGCGAAAGTCCTCGAAGAAGCCTTGAAGGTTGCGAAGAAGCACAACGTCACCGTGTCCTGCGACCTGAACTACAGGAAAAAACTCTGGACGGAAAAAGAAGCCCAGGAAGTGATGACGCGCTTGATGCAATATGTCGACGTCTGCATCGGGAACGAAGAGGACGCTGAGAAATGCCTCGGCTTCAAACCCAAGGGAACTGATGTGAAAACGGGGAAACTCTCTCTGGAAGGCTACCAGGAAATCTTCCAGCAGATGATGGACAAATTCCACTTCAAATACGTAGCGACCTCCCTCAGGGAAAGTTACTCCGCAAACGACAACGGCTGGAGCGCGCTGATCTATGACGGGAAGGAATTCTACCAGTCCAGGAAGTATCAAATCCGGATCGTTGACCGCGTCGGCGGCGGCGACAGTTTCGCTTCCGGATTAATCCACGGACTTCTCACAAAATCCGATTTCAAGGAAGCCTTGGAATTCGCCGTCGGTGCGAGCGCTTTGAAGCATACGATCTTCGGAGACTTCAACCTTGTGAGCGAGCAGGAAGTCGAAACCTTGATTAAGGGAGACGCTTCCGGACGTGTCCAAAGGTAAAAAAACAAAACAACCGGAGCCAAAGTCGCTCCGGTTTTTTACAAAAAAATGAGATTTCACTTGAAATCCCGGTTAAAAAGTAGTATAATATTTAAGCGATGCGGTCATGGCGGAATAGGTAGACGCGCCAGTTTCAGGAGCTGGTAGTTAACAGCTGTGTGAGTTCAAGTCTCACTGACCGCACCATGGGGGCATAGCTCAGCTGGGAGAGCGCTTGAATGGCATTCAAGAGGTCGGGGGTTCAAGTCCCCTTGTCTCCACCATATTGAATGCATAGGTTTGATACAATGTCAGACCTTTTTTATTTGTTGGAAGAAAGGGAAAAATCTCCTTTTCGCCAGTTTTTAAGAGATCAGTAATAGTCAGATTGTAGGCTGTTTTCTGGTCTCTTTTTATTTTCCTAATCAACTTTTTGTCCTCACCTCCAATTGTACATTCTTAACTTGACATTTATAAGAAACGCTCTGTCCCATAGAGTCTATACTGATATACCCATCTAGCAGGTAATGTATCATTTAAACTTCCTGATGTTAAATACATATCATATTTACGCGCTGCTTGACTGTATGAGAGTTCATTTTCAATGATGTCTAAAACGACCTTTAATTTGAATTCTCCGCTCCATAGTCTATTATTTTTCTTTTTTTCTTTCATATGATCCCTCCTGCATAAACATTAGTTTACACTAAGTACAGGTTTTTGGTATCAGTTCAAATGATGTGTGGATGATAATGGTTGAAAAAGCAATTGTTAATAGAGACAAAACCATAACGTTTAAGTTTACAAGTGGAACTGAAATTACCTTATAGAATTAGGGCCTTGACTCAAGGTTCTTTTTTATTAATTTATAGACAAAAACTTAAACAAGTGATAAAATATAGGTGTCCGATGGAAGGATTAGTTTCCTCAAAGTATTTGAGTAACGGGATTTATCTTGACTCCTCTATGCGAGTGGGAGAGTTTAGATAGATAAACTTACAAATATTATTTTGATCAAATTAAGACGTAAGCAACTGGGGTTATTCTACTTACTGCTAGAAGTGGGTACCTCTTATCGGTATAGGTCTTTTTTGTTTCCTCTCGGACAATAAAATAAATAGGAGGAATCAAAATGAAAATGCAAGATTTACGTGAACACTTAGATGATGTTCAAAAGAAGATTGGCTACTGGTTTGATAATGAGGACTTGCTTTTACAAGCTTTCACCCGTAGCTCTTACTCATCACAACATGGTGGTGAAAACAATGAAGTACTAGAATTTTTAGGTGATAGGGTTCTAGATTTTTATGTAGTAAAAGTTATCGCTGATAGATTTGGCTTTGTGAAATCTCAATCTGATTACTATGATGAAGAGAATGATCTTGACGAATACTGTATCGTTGCTCATAAGAATGAAGCAGATTTTACAGAGCTAAAGAAACAAATAGTATCTAATGAAACACTCGCAAAAACTATTGATAAACTAGGGTTATTTAAGTACATGTATTTAGGTGATACAGACCTAGAAAATCCAAAGTTCAAAGATAATCTGATAAAAGTTAAGGCGGATCTTTTTGAAGCTATACTTGGTGCAGTTGCAATAGACAGTGATTGGAATCAAGATGAACTTCAAAACGTTGTAGAGTTTATGCTTCAGATAGATGACTTCCTAGCAGATGTCGATACTGAAGAGCCAAGACCATCAAAGTTTCAGTTAGAGAATGCAGTGACTACTTTAAAAGAATTAGCAGAAAAAGGTAGATGCTCAATTCCTGAATACTATCAAGCAGAAGAACAAGTGTTAATGAATGATGGAACGTTGATGTGGGAGTGTACTTGTTACATTAGAAGCTGGGCTATGAAACACACTGCATATGCAACATCAAAAAAAGAAGCCAAGAGATATGCAGCATACTTAGTTCTTTGTGATTTCTACGGATTACCTGATGAATTTAGTGAGGAGGATTAAGACTATGGTAAGTGAAAAAGATGCAATTGAAATAATAAATTATGCAAGTAAAATTGGAGTTAAGGTTTATTTAGATGGTGGATGGGGAGTTGATGCTTTATTAAAAAGACAGACAAGACCTCATAACGATATAGATTTGTTTATCGAAGAAACAAACAGAGAAAGTTTTATTAAAGTGTTATCATGTAAAGGGTTCTATGAAGTTATAGAAACATACACTACAAATGATCACACGGTTTGGAAGGATAATTTAGATAGAGTCATTGATTTGCATATTTTTAGATTTAGTAATAATGAGATTATTTTTGAAGGAAATGGATATCCGATAGATACATTTAGTGGTATAGGAACAATTGGTGATATTGAAGTTGGTTGTATTAATGCAGAGTATCAAGTGTTATTTCATGTAGGGTATGAAATTCGAGATAAAGATATTCATGATGTAAAATTACTCTGTGAAACCTTCAACATTCCAATTCCTGAACAGTATAAGAGTAAAATATAGTTACTTTTGGGGTGCGTAAAAAAACACAGGGGTGCGTAGATTTTGATAGGGGTGCGTAATTGTATCAATATAGTTCTACAAACCCATATTGAAAGCATAGGTTTGATACAATATCAAGCCTTTTTTATTTGCTGGCAGAAAGGGAAAAAACTCCTATTCGCCAGTTTTGTAGAGACCTGTAGTAGTCAGTTTTTAGGCTATTATTAGGTCTCTTTTTTATTTTCTAATCAACTATTTAACGATTACCCTACTTTTTAACGATTTGAATACTTTTTAACGATTTGAGACAAAAAGGATACAAACATGCTATTTATAGAGTAATTTATAGACAATTTGATATAAAATTGCTATACTAATTACAAGACATTTACAAGCGAAAAGGTGAATATTATGAATTATAAAAAATTAGTTAAAGAGATAAGAGAAAAGCTGATTATCACTCAAGAAGAGTTAGCAACTCTTTTAGGCGTTTCATTTGCTTCGATTAATAGATGGGAAACTGGTAAGCATGAGCCTACGACTAAAATCAAGAGAAAGATAGTCGAACTTTGTAAGGAAAATAACATAGATTTGGAGGGGGATAAATAATGTTACATTTTAATGAGGACACAAGAGTAAAATTTCCTGCGACCATTCAATTCTTAAGATTGGGTTATGAATATCAATCTCTTAAAGGTGCAAGAATTGATTTTGAAACTAAGATCTTTATCGATAGATTTAAAACATCGTTAGAAAGAATCAATAAAAGAGAAATATCAAATGACGAATTGTTTGCTCTATTAGCTGAAATTAACACATTAATTAAAAATAATGATTTAGGTAAAGAATTCTATAAGAGACTGCTTTCATCTGAGTATCCAATTCGATTACTCGATTTAGATAATTTTAATAACAATGATTTTGCAGTTGTTAATGAATTGCCTTTTAGTGTTAAAGAAGGTACAGAAGAAGGATCCTTTAGACCTGATATTAACATCCTTATTAATGGTATGCCTTTAGCATTCTTGGAAGTTAAACACCCAAATAATAGTGGTGGCATCCAAGTTGAGTTTGATAGAATGATTAATAAGAGGTTAAAGAATGATGATTATAGAAAATACTTCAATATGATTCAAATCATCTCATTTTCAAACAATATGGAATATGAAGACGCAGATGATGACATCGCTGAAGAAGTCAAAGCTGGTTCATTCTATACAACACCAAATGGACAAAATACCACCTTCTCATTCTTTAGAGAAGATATCAAAGAGTACCATTCAAAATATCAATTAAAAGATATTGATGAAGTAACTATAAAATATATTGTGAAAGATGGTGGTTATGATCCAATTGAAACTGAATCACCAGAGTTTAGAACCAACCTTTCTGATTTAACACCATGTAATAGATTTATCACATCGCTTTTTGACAAAGAGCGCTTTATGTATATGCTCCGTTATGGCATTATGTTTTTAACTGAAATCAAAAAGGTTCGTAATGTTACAACCAACACAGAAGAAGAAATTCCAATCAAACAAAAACATATCATGAGATATCCTCAGTTCTTTGCAACTAGGGCCATCATCAAACGATTAAGTGAAAAAGATAAGAACGGGATTATTTGGCATACTCAAGGTTCTGGTAAAACTGCTCTTTCAGCATACTCAATTAGGGTTATTTCTGATTACTTCGCTAAGAAGAACGTTAATACCCGATTCTTCTTTATCGTAGATAGACTTGACCTTATGACTCAAGCAACTACTGAATTTGCAAATAGAGGTTTTACCGTTACAAATGTTTCAAGTAAGACTGAATTTGCTAAAGAATTAAAAAAACCATTAGATGAAGATAATGATGGTATTGGTACAATTTGTGTTGTTAACATTCACAAGTTGATGGAAGAATCAAAAATGCCAGTAGTTGAGAATGTTTACAATGTCAAGGTTCAAAGAATATTCTTTGTAGATGAAGCTCATAGATCATATAGCATTCATGGTGAATTCTTTAAGAACCTTATGACTTGTGACTCAAATGGTATCTATATTGCCATGACAGGAACTCCGTTATTAACCAAGAAGGAACGATCTAACTTAAAGTTTGGTGATTACATACACAAGTATTTCTATGACAAGTCAATCGCTGATGGTTACACATTAAGAATTAAGAAAGAGCAAATCGATACTGCTGCAAAAGCTGAGATTAAAGCCTTCGGTTCGGCGCGGAGAATTCAAATGGATCTATCCTTATCAGGAACAAGCCGACTTTGTCTTTAATACCGAACTCACTTATGAACTCGGTGTCATGAAAAAATACGCCCTGCCCATTCTTGAAGCCATTGACCGCAATGACGAGTATTTTATTCAAGCCAATCGGCTTGTGAAGTTCTTAAAATAAATCAAAGACATTGACGATCGCTATGTTCCCTGCAATTCCTTATTGCGAGAATTTATCGGCGAAAGTTGTTTTTACTAGGTGATAATATGAAAGAAAAAGACATTTCTACTTTTAACGAAAACTTTTCAGAGTTGTTGGAAAAAGATATGGGATTGCTTACCGCCGGGACCATCGACAGTTTCAATGCGATGACGGTATCCTGGGGTGCAATCGGTACGCTTTGGCGGCGGAATACCGTCACCGTTTATGTCCGGCCATCGCGTTTTACCTATCAGTTTATGACAAAACAGCCTTATTTTACGCTTTCGTTCTTTCCGAAAAATTATCGTGACAAATTGACTTATTTAGGTTCACACAGCGGACGCGATGAAGATAAGATTAAAAAGTGCAACCTGACTCCGGTTGCGGTCAAGAATAATGCCGTGGCATTTTCCGAAGCTCGTTTAACATTTGTTTGCAAAAAGCTTTATGAAGCCGATTTTATTCCGGAGCAGATTCCGGAAACGGTTAAAAACCGTTTCTACCTCGAGAAAGATTTTCATCGGATCTTTATCGGGGAAATCGTTCAAGTGTTAAGTTCCGAAGAATAATTAATAGAAAAAGTGAAGCGACGTGCTTCACCTTTTTTATTTCAGTGGTCTTTCAATAACTTGGTTGTTTCTCTTTCTCTTAGAGAAACCTGGATGATTTTATGTTGTTCGGGAATTTCTTTTCCGTCGAGCAATTTCAATAGCGTTGACATCGCTTCGACGCCGATGTATCTGATCGGCTGGGAAATCACGGTCAAAGCCGGATAAATCCACTTAGAAATCGGCAGGCCGTCGAAACTGACCAAAAAGACATCTTTGCCGAGTTTTCTGCCGATTTTATTGAGGATGCCGGCGGTAATAACCCCTAAGGTATCCGACAAGGTAAAGATACCGTTGATTTGTGGGTTGTTTAAGAGATAGTTATACATGAATTTATAATCCGGCGAGATTAAATCGAAATCATAATATTCATAGGGATAATTATACTTCTTCACCGTTTCCACAAACCCCAAGGTTCGCTCCGATGTGGTGATCAGAAAAGAAGGTCCGCGAAAAAGGACGAAGTTATTCGCTCCGGATTCAATCAGGATTTCCGCCGCCATTCTTCCGCCTCCGATATTGTCGGTGGTAATCGAGGGAATGCTCGGATCGATGATATGGTCTACGGAAACAATCGGTATGTTTAAAGCAATGATTCTTTCCGGATTCAAAAGGTTTGAACAGATAATCAAGCCGTCAATCATGTATTGTTCAAAGATGCGGATATATTCAAGTTCTCTTTCCGAATCATTGTTGGTAATGCAGAGCATGACTTTATAGCCGTTGCTTAGGGCTTCTTGTTCGATTCCGCCGATAAGTTCGCTGATAAAAGGCGAATCAATGTGGGGGATGATGACACCGATGATACCCGACTGTCTTTTTAAAAGCAAGCGCGCCAATTGGTTCGGGGTATACCCCATTTCTCTTACAACATCTTCCACAATCTTCTTTGTTTCCGGATGGACATAACCTTTATTGTTGATTGTTCTGCTCACGGTGGCGACGCTGACATTCGCCTTTTTCGCAATATCCCGAATCGTGACTTTCATATTTCCTCTCCTTGAACAAATTATACCACATTTTTACAAATTAGTTAACTACTTTTAGGATTCGGTAACCGTAGGGTTTGACGGTGAATTTTTTCGCTGTTTCTTTTGTTTCTGAGTCTTCTAAGGTTTCATTAAACGAATAATCGCTTACTTTATCGGAATTGTTGACGATGACGATTGTCTTTTCTTTTCGGTAGACGAGGAAGTTGTCTTCCGTATGAAGCCAAGTGATGTCGACGGAGGCAAAATCCGGATTTTCTTTTCTGAGCCGGATTATATTTTTAAAGAAGTTGTAGAGATCCAGATCCTGTTCCCTTTCGTCCCAAATCATGCAGCGCCGGCAATCCGGGTCTCCCCCTCCGGATAAGCCGATTTCGTCGCCGTAGTAAATGGCCGGGCTTCCGGTGAATGTAAAAAGGAAAACAAAGGCGAGTTTCAAAATGTCTTTGTTATCTCCGACCCTTCTTAACATCCGCATCGTGTCGTGCGAATCCAGCAAGTTATACATAAAAGGCGAGACGTTTTTCTGGTATTTTACAAGCAAATCGTTGATCTGATAGGAAAACTCTTCTCCGTCGATTTCTTTTGTGAAGAACCTCCAAAGCGGATAGGCAAGTTCGTAATTCATGACAGCGTCGAATTGATCCCCCTTAAGCCAGGGATTCGCGTCGTCCCAATTTTCGCCGACGATATAGCAGTCTTTTTTTGCATCTCTTACAACTTTTCGGAATTTCCGCCAGAAGCTGTGGCTCACTTCGTTGCTTACGTCGAGCCGCCAGCCGTCGATATCACATTTTTCAATCCAGTATTTCGCAACCTTGAGCAAATAATCCTCAAGAAGCGGATTTGCGGTATTGAGTTTCGGCATCATTGGGGTTTTTGCGAAAGTGCGGAATTTGAGGCGATGATTTTCCGGAACCATGGGAAGACCCTTTTCGGAAACGGGAAAATCAATGAAATTCTCGTCTTCAATATAGAAACAATCCCAATAAGGGGATGCTTTTTTGTTTTTGATTACATCCTGAAAAAAGGGATGGAACCAACCGCAATGATTAAAGACGGCATCGAGAATGATTCTGATTCCCATACTGTGGCAGGCTTTTACAAGTTCACGCAAATCATCTTCGGTTCCGAATTGCGGATCGATTTTGAAATAATCGATCGTGTCATATTTATGGGCGGAGTAAGCTTCAAAAATCGGCGTGAGATAAATTCCGGTGATTCCGAGATCGGCCAAATAGGGAAGTTTCGCTTTGATTCCGGCGAGGTTTCCTCCGAAAAGATGATGATTTGTGATGCCTTCTTGGACCGAATTCCAGGGAAGGTAATTTCCTTCGGCTCCCTCGCGCGCGAACCTTTCCGGAAAGATCTGATACCAAACGGTGTTTTTTACCCAAGCGGGAGAATCAATCAAATCTTCCTTTGCTATTTCCGGATAGTTGAAATAATCCAGGGGATTGAAAAGATTGAAAACGGGCGTGATTTCTTGGAAATTTCTGCAGCCGTAAAAATATTTTTTTTCCTCATCCTCGAGGATGAAGGCATATTTCGTGCGCTTGCTTGGGCTTTCAATTTCAATAAACCAATAATCCAAGTAACGGTTTGAATAGAGTTTTTTCATTTCTAAAAAGCCTCGGATGCGAGGTTTCCAAAAATATTCATTGCCGATTTTGTCATAATCAAAAGGATCCCCGGCTATTACTTTCACTTTTTTCACATCATTGCGTGCTGTTTGCAGGTAGAGATGGAGTTTGTTTTCGTCATAGGCATAGGCCATTGCACTCTTGGTTATATGTTTGACTGCAGCAAAATTCATGATAGATAGTTCCTCCTTGCCATTAATTATATCACGCTTTCTTGGTGGAAAGGTTTACATTTTTTTAAACGGAAACCTTCCTTTAATTGACAAAATGCAATAAAAAAAGTAAACTAAACATAATGAGGAGGAGAGAAGAAAATGCTTTTTGATCGACGTTTACGCGCTTATTCAATCGACACCTCCCTGGCATTCTTGCTCGTGCTGATTGTGACTTTTATTATTTACGATTTTAAAATTTCCTACAGCATTAAATACAGTATCGTTGCTGTCATTTATTTGGGCGTCTACATCATTCCGAATCTGATTTCTCCGGGGCAGACTTTCGGAAAAAGAGTGCAGAAACTGAAAGTGATAAAAAACCGCGGTTATGAGGGGAAGGAATATCAAGTTCCTTCGCGTTTCCTTTTAGTGCTTCGCGAACTTCTCAAAGCCGCTTTCACAATCTTCACTTTCGGCTTTTATCTGATTATTGCCGGGATTGTGAGCAACAATCGCTCCGACGGAAGAAGCATTCATGATTTTATCTTCGGAACCAGAGTCATTGCGCTTACTCGTTACAGCGATGAAAGAATCGAGCGCTTTGTTGGCGAAGAAATGAAAGCGACCCTGAAAGGAACAAGTTATTATGATTAAAAGAAGAATTTTCATCCTCTTGTTTTTGCTTATTTTTGTCCTAAGCGGATGCAAAAAAGATAAAGATCCTTTGCGGGAAGCAAACCCCAGGAACGAAATCATCTATCAGGTGTTCGTCAGGAGTTTTGCGGACGGGAACGGAGACGGTATCGGTGATCTTCCGGGTCTCACATCAAGACTTGATTATTTAGAAGAATTGGGTGTGACCGCCCTTTGGCTGATGCCGATTTTTCCGAGCCCCACTTATCACGGCTATGATGTGACGGATTATTACGATATCAATCCCGATTACGGAACTCTGGATGACTTTAAAAAATTAGTTTCGGAAGCGGATAAAAGAGGAATTAAAATTATGCTGGATATGGTTTTCAACCATACCTCATCTGAGCATCCCTGGTTTCAAGCCGCACTAGCGGGCGATGAAAAATATCGGAACTACTATGTATTCCATGAAACCCGTCCTACAGGTGCCGGTTCCTGGAATCAAAACATCTGGCACGGAAGTCCGGGAAATTATTATTGCGGGTATTTTGATGCATCGATGCCGGATTTGAATATGTTCAATGAAGAGGTTGTTGAAGAAATAAATAAGATCAGCCGCTATTGGATTGAAATGGGTGTCAAAGGCTTCCGTTTGGATGCCGCGCAGCATTTTTTTGGATATAATGAATACAAGGATAAACAATATGACTATTATGAAAATATCATTTTTCTGCAGAAATTAAAAAAGCGTTGTTTGGAAGTCGAACCTGATTTTTATTTGCTCGGAGAAGTGAATGAAACAATGGATTCGGTAGTCGGAGAATACTTCCGCGGCTTGCATTCCCCGCTTGATTTTCCGATTTCCGGAAAGATTTTGGACAGTGTCGTCAAAAACTCCCGCGGTTATGTCATTAAAATCATTCAGTCCTATGACAAATACCGGGATTACAATCGGACTTTCATCAGCGCCCCGTTTCTTACCAACCATGATCAGGACCGGATTGCAGATCAGGTTGACGGGGATCTGCGAGAACTGAAACTCGCCGCCGAAATGCTGCTTACTCTCCCTGGTTCGCCGATTATCTATTACGGAGAAGAAATCGGGATGCACGGAGTCAAAGCCAACGGCGAAATGTCGGATGGGGGTTCTGTTTGGGACGAAACCAGGAGACTTCCTTTCAAATACGGGGACGAACTGGATACCAGTTGGTTTGACGATGAAAGTTTTGTAAGTGTTGTAAAAAACAAAGTAATTGCAAGTGCCCTTGAACAAAAAGAAGACCCGGATTCATTATGGCAGACCTACCGGAAACTGATTGAACTCAGGAAAGAATATCCTGCCCTGCGGTACGGAAATGAGATTTCCGCTTATGAGAAAAACACCCGTGATCTTCAAGGGTTTTACAGGACATATGAATATCAATCCTTCACCCAGAAAATCCTTGTTCTTCACAATCTTTCATACTCTGATATAGACATGATTCCTTTCACCGGGAAAATCATCTATGCGAGCGATAGCGAGGATTTGGAAAATTTGGATAAGATTAAAGCCAGATCGACCGTTATTATCGAGGTAAAAGAAGATGTTTAAGATTTTTAGAAAGTGCTTTCGCTTTGTTGATATTTATTCTTTGAAAGAAGAAAGGTTCGGAAAATTCATCGCCTATTTCTTAATCATGATATTGGTTGTGTCTTTTCCTTTGAATTATCAGATATTCCAAAATAACGGTTTTGACGGCTTGACAAGGTTCACTCAATATCTTCGAAGTCATCTCGAATTAAGTTTTGTTGACGAGCTTCCGAGCGGGGGCGCGCTTACGCCAAGCGGCTTTACAGTTTTTCCGGATCATGAATACCGCTTTGTTGCCAAGACGGAGACGGGAAGTTTCACACTGATATTAAATCCGGATTCGGAAGTTCAGGAAATGAAAGACACGATTGTTTTGGATGACGATAAAACAATTTATTTTAACGCCGATGGAAGTTACATAGTAGGAAGTTATCGGCGGTTGAAAACCGGGTTGGATTTCGGGGATTTAAAAAATATGGACCGGATTGAAGCTAAAGATGCTTTCTTTTCCGCAATTGACGCAACTTTTAATAAATATGCGGTTTTCTATTCGATAGCGGTCAATACTGTTCTTCAGTATGTGATGAATACTCTCTTGATTTTGGTTCTTGCGGCGCTCATGCTTTTGGTCAGAATCAATTATGAGAAAGTCACCACATTCTTAAGCAATTTAAAGATCGTGATTGCTTCCATGACGATTCCTTCGATCTTAAGTTTCATTGCGGCATTGATTTGCTTCCAAGCCTTAAATACTTTCTTTGTAGTCCTCTTCCAGTTTTTAACACCGATTATTGCGGTTCTTTCCATTTACAAAGGGAAGAAAAAGCAAAAGGCTAATCAATAAAAAAAGTGACCGAAAGCAGGTCACTTTTTTAGAAGCATTTATTTAATTTCCAAAGAATCATTTCTTTTTCTGAGCGCAAGATAGAAAAGCACGAGCTGCGACGTGAAGATTCCGGAGAAAATATTCAGGCACCCTTTTTTCTTTTCCTCAGGTTTTACTTGGTGGTAAAGAATCAAAGTTTCGTGTTCCAGAATATTGATTGACTGTCCGCTTGCGTAAGTTTTGATTGGAGTTTCGCCGATTGTGTTGCCGTTTCCTACTAAAACCCATTCGCCGTCAACTTCGGGAAGTTTAAGTTTCTTGAATAAGCCGTTGTTATGAATGACGAGGATTTTGCCCCATTTTTCGCCTGCTATTGACCAATCGAGATTGTCGATCTGGTAGGCAATGATATTGGTTTCGTCTTCATAGAGGAAACTGAGTTTATCAATAACTTCCTGTGCTGTCTCAAGTCTGAAGGCCGGATGATTTTTCCTTAAGGCAATCAAAGCTTTGTAATAATTAAAGACATCGATATTTTTGGCTTTCAAATCCCAGCGCAATTGATTGACCACATCGCCCGATTCATAGGAGTTTCCGTCATAACCGTTTTGGGTCGGTTTCGAACGCATGAATTCCGCACCCGCATGGATGAAGGGAATGCCCTGAGCCGTGAGGACAATTGCGTTTGCCTGCTTTTGCATTGCTTCAAGATAATCTCGGTCGCTGAAAGATATCGAAAGATAGAGTTTATCCCGCAAAGTATGATTGTCATGGGCGCTTACATAGTTGATGGTTTTGATCGGCTCAGTATGCCAGATTTTTTTATAGGAAAGAGCATCTTTATTGAGTCCGGGATAGTCAGTACCTCCGGCGATTCCGTATTTCAGTTTGTTTAAAATATTGTCATCGTATTTGCCCTGAACGAAGCCCTGATCCTTTTCATTGAAAACTGAACCTTTGATGCCATCCCTTAAATCGTCGTTGAAAGCGCCGACTTCGGGAATCTGGGCAAGATTGTTTTTGTCAGCCGCTTGCGCGGGGTCCAATGTCGTAGTTCCGCCGTTCCAGGGTTCGCCGTAAATCAGGATGTTTTCATCGATCGCTTTTAAGGCCTGAACGACCGCTTTCATGGTATCCACATCATGGAGAGCCATCAAATCGAAGCGGAATCCGGAGAGATTGTATTCTTTTGCCCAAAAAGAGACCGAATCGACGATGAATTTTCTGACCATGTAACGTTCGGAAGCCGTTTCGTTTCCGGTTCCGGAGCCGTTAGAGAAAGCTCCGTTATTCGTTAAACGGTGGTAATATCCGGGGAGGATCAAATTGAAGTTTGAATCCGCGCTTAGTCCGGTATGGTTGTAGACAACGTCCATGATGACGCCGATGTTGTTTTTGGAAAAAACTTCGACGACTTGTTTCAGTTCGGTTACGCGTTTGCTTCCGTCATAAGGATCGGTCGAATAGGATCCTTCCGGAACATTGAAGTTGAGCGGCATATAGCCCCAGTTGAAAACATTATATGTAGAATCATTGAGTCTGCTTTCGTCAACAACTCCGAAATCAAAAATCGGAAGCAATTGTACATGGGTTACGCCCAGTTCTTTGATATGGTCAAGACCGGTCGTGACGCCTTCATAACTTGTTCCTTCGACCGTAAGACCTAGGAATTTGCCGCGGTATTTGTCCGGTCCCGTCCAACTCGAATGGGTCGTGAGGTCGCGGACATGCAGTTCATAGATGATGGCATCGGTTGCTTTTTCAATATTCTTCGGTCTGTTTCCGTAAGCAAATCCTTCCGGATTTACTTTTGAAAAGTCAACGACCATGCCTCTGATTCCGTTAACTCCCGCGCTTTTCGCATACGGGTCTATCACTTCGTTTGTGGAAGTGCCGTTGGTTACGGAATAAGTATAGTATTTTCCGTGAAGGTTTCTGTCAAAACTTAAGAACCATGTTCCCTTCACATCTTTTTTCATTTCATAGCTTTCTTTTTGATTGCTTCCGCCGTAAAGAGCGGGGGTTCCGGTATCGTAGATATTGAGAACGACTTTTTCCGAAATCGGTGCCCAAAGCCGGAATGTGGTTTTGTTTCCGTCGACGACCGCTCCCAAATCATTGCCGTCGTAGGCGAAGGCCTCTTCAAATTCGGAAGAATCATAAATACCGTCAAAGGTTACATTATAGGTTTTACTTCCGGATTCGAAGTCAACTTCGAGTCGGTATTTTTTGGAAAAATCAAGATTTTTGTTGAGGGCGAGTGTTCCGGTCGTCCCGCTTATTACCGCGGTAAAGGGGATTTCCGTTTCTCCTTCGAACACTTTCAGTTTTTCTTTATCAACCGCCGTAGTTGTCTGATAGTAGATTTTGTTTACTTCCGAAAAATAAGCTCTTTTAATTTTATCGCTTTTATCGGGTCCGTTAGGGTCATCTATACTATAGCCCACTCTTTCATCTCCTTCTACAAAATAAACATGTAAAACTCCGTCCGGTGCCGTGCTCGGTACTTCAATATAACGGTCCTTTTCGATATCTTTTTCCAGCCAGTTGCCTCTTCGAAGCAAAATGCCGATCCGGCTTTTGTTTTGATAAGACGTTCCGACAAGATTGACGGTCGCGACGACACCGAAGTCATCCTTAACCAATTCGCCGTTTTCTTCGTCAAAATAAATTGCCGCTCCATCCAGTCTTTCCGGCCAGAGCCAAATATTCCAATTCTGATAGTCGCCTCCGTAGCGGAAGTAATGAACTTTTAATACTTCGACTGCTTTTTCGGAATCGGCTTTGACGGTTACGGAAAAGCCAAAAAAGAAAATAATTAAAGCAAGGATTAAGAATTTTTTTACCACTTGGCTAATCACCTCTTCCTTTTTTTGTTTAATTTTATCATACAATAGTTTCCGCAAACATGCAATTATTAAAAATCTGTAAACTATTACACAAATGAAAGGGCTTGCAAAAAAGGATTTACTCTGATAAGATATTTTTTGAAAAGAACACTTTTCTTTCAAATATTTGTAGGGAGGAGAAAATGAAAAAAAGTCTAATCTTGTTCTTTTTGTCAGTCCTTGTCATGGTTTTCCTGGGCTATGGCGTAGGTGAAACCGTAAAGGCAGCGGATGAGCCGACTTCAATCGGTAAAGTATATGTTCATTATATGAGTTGGGATACCGAAGAAAAACAAGTCGGAATTCACGTTTGGGATAACGGTTCTGGTGCGCAAGCAAACAGTCCATATCAGGCAAATGCCGAAAAAGATAGTTTCGGATATGTTATGGAAGTAAATGTTATGTCCGATACGAAAGACAATATCGGCATCATTGTCATAAAGGACAAAGTCACAACCGATCCCTGGAACTATAAAGATTCTGGAGATATGTTTGTAGATGTAAAACCGCTTAAGGAAGGAAAGACAGATCGTATTGATGTCTATTATTTCTCGGGCGGCTCTCCGAAGTTTTTTGTTGCTGATTCAACAAAGGCTAATATCTTTGCTGTTTATTATGATCCGTCCGGGTCGTATGAAGATAATCTCGGCGTTCATGCTTGGGGTTTCGACGATCTGGAAGCTGAATGGACAAAACCCCTCAAACTTTTCGAAAACGGGTTTAAATCCCCGGCAGGAACTCAGGGTAAGGTTGCTCATTTGAAGTACACTCCCTCTGACAGCGCTGCTCCTGGATTCTTGATTTATGCCGGAAGCGATGCCAACAAGAAACATGCTGAATTCGGCGATATTAAAGAAGAAACTGTACCGGGATTTTCAAAACTGAATGCCGGCGAAGTTATGGTCGTATTTGTTACCGCCGGTCAAGTATTTGCGGGAGCGGATAAGAAAGCAGATTTTGTAAGTGCTGCCTTCAATTTCGATTTCCAGCAATTCCAAATTAATGGATTGAAAGGAACTTATGCGAAAAACCCGACGACCATCTTCGCTAAGTTCACATTAAAACTGAAAACTAAGGAAGTAGTCGGAAAGGAAGAAGTTACTGTTCTCGAACCTCGCGATGTTCCGAGGTTTGTTCCTGATGAAAACGGCTGGAAATTGCCGACCGATTTGCCGGAATTTGAAAGTTATGTTCCTTCCGATTTGCCTGAGGGCGCGGAAGCCAAAGTCGTCTTCCATTATCAGCGCTGGGACGGCGATTACAGAGGAACCGGACTTTGGACTTGGGGTAACGGCACAAACGGAAGCGTTAATGCCGTCACGATGAAGGGCGTCGATGATTTCGGAGCAGTTATGGAAATATTCGTCGATACTGACGATGCAGACGATGCAATCGGCATCATTCCGATTGGCCATGATATTGATAAGGATTCACGTTGGGATTATCGCGAAACTCCCGATGGCCAACATATTAACTTTAATATTTCCAAACTTAAAGACGGAACCCTTTCAGAAATTCATGTTTACTATTTCGAAGGCGGTCTGCAAAATGTCTTTGTTGCGGACAGCACGAAGGCGAATGTATTATTCCTTTATTATGATAGAGAAGGAAATTACGAAGAAAACCTCGGATTCCATACTTGGAGCAATCAATGGACAAATGTCGAGTCCGATCCTGAATGGGGAAGCCCTGCTCAATTGTTTGTAGACGGCTTCAAATCGCCTCTCGGAGTTCAAGGAAAAGCTGCTTTGTTGCAGACCACTCCGGGAACGGATGCGGAGACGTTGATTTATGCCGGAAATGATGAAACTAAGAAGACTGAAAACAATTTGGGCGGTTTCAAAGATATGATTGCCGGCGAAGTACGCGTCGTTTATATTTGCGATAAAAAAGTATATACCGAAAGAACTCAATTTGCACCTGAAGCTTTCGGCGGAAAGATTATTTGGGAAAATGTTCTTGTAGAAGTCAAAAAGGAAGTTGACGTCCTTGAAATGATTGACTTTAAAGAATACTTTACCCTCAAAGAAGGCGACAAAGTCATTCCGATTAAGGCAATTTACTTCAGTGAGTCGGCTGATGAAACCAGCGACTTTGTAATCGAACTCGATGAAACTAATAAATTAGACAATACAAAAACTTATACCCTCTATTTTGATAATGGTAAAGAAGGTAACGAACAGTTTAAAGCTGAAATCGAACTTGCTCTTGACAATTCTTCTCCGGTAATTACCTTGATTGAACAAGAGGGCGATGAATACATCATTAATGTTCCCTTAGGCGCAAAATGGAATAATGACGACTTCCCGAGTTATCGCGCCAGCGATGACCGCGATTTGGATCTTACCACAAAAGTTTATGTTCCGGAAAACCAAGGTTATGTCAATACAAAGAAAGCCGGAACTTATGAAGTCACTTTACAAGTGGAAGATGAATGGGGCAATGTTGGTACAGCCACTTTCAAAATTGTAGTTGCTCCTCGTAAAGGCTGTAAAAATAATAGCGCAAGTATCTTTGTCGGATTGGGAATTTTGGGCTTAGGTCTGTTCTTAATCCGCAAGAGAAGATTTGCATGATAGGGAAGGAGTAAAGCGATGAAAAAATACTTATCTTTATTGTTGATTTTCGGGTTTTTGCTCACTTTAGTGGCTTGTACAGATTATTTTGATGATAACGGCGAGGAGTTTGACTTCGGTCAAAACCACGTAAAACAAACCGTTCTTAAGGTTTGGTACGATGATACTGACGGAAACTTCATGGCTGAAGTAAAGAGACTCTTTGAGGAGGAAAACCCCGGCATCATTGTTGAATTTACGCAAAAAGGTACAGTCGAAGCCCGTGAAGATTTAAAGACTTACGGACCGACCAACCACGGCGCGGATGTCTTCCAATTCCCGCATGACCATATGGCACAAGCGATTCTGGACGATCTTGTCTATCCGCTTCCCGATGATCTGTATGAAAGATTGGAACAACGAATCATGCCCGTTGCTCTTGATATCGCAACTGTTTGCTATGATCCGGCAACAAAGAGTTTCGAATGCGGTGCCGGCAGCAAGGAAAAATTGTTTGCTGTTCCGCAATCCATCGAATCCGTATTCCTCTTCTATAACAAGAAATTGGTCAAAGAAGAAGATCTTCCCCAATCTTTCGAAGAGCTGATTCAGGATGCGAAAGCTTATGAAGCACAAGCCGGTGCGGGCAAACGCTATTTCGGAACAACTTCGCATTGGGCAGATTCCTATTTCGTACAATTCGCATTCAGCGCCTTTGGCTGGACTCCTTTCGGACCGGATTTAAATGACGCGACTAAAGTCGGTTTTGAAAAACCGGAATTACAGAATGCGTTGAAATGGCTTGTTGAACAAATCAAGCCGATCACAACCGGAAACAACAATCATGATTCCGGAAAGAACGGAACAGATTTCGAAGCCGGCGACCTTCCCATTGTACTCGGCGGTCCATGGAATGTAGAAAGTTTCCGGAATGCGAAAGTCGATTTCGGAGCAATCACGCTTCCGACCATTAATGTTAACGGCGAAGACGTAACTCCGAGAACCTATGCCGGTGCGCAGATGCTTGCAGTCTATAAGCAAACGAAGCATCCGGATGCCGCGATTAAGTTTGTAGAATTCTGCCAAAGCGATAAAGTAAGCCAATTGCTTTATGAAATGAAAGGTAAAATTCCTGCACTCAAGCCCGATAGGCTTGAAAATTTTGAAGGCATTAAGGATGACCCGATTGCGCAAGTCATGCTTGAACAATTAGAGACTTCATACCCGATGCCGACAATCCCCGAAGTTACTCATTATTGGGGCCCAGCAGAAGCCATGATTAAGAATATCTGGAATTCTGGAAACGATATTTCTTATGAAACGAAGAAAGCAGAAAATGCTTATAAATCCTTAAAAGATTTGGCGTCAGGTAAAAGTGAATGATTTGATGGCCTTATTGAAAAAATAAGGCCATCTCTTTCTAAGGAGGAAAGGATGAAGCATAAAATTATACATGTGTTAAAGTCAGTTTCTTCAGGAATCGTTTGGGGACTAGGGCAGCTCTTTAATCGCCAATATTTTAAAGCTTTATTTTTCTTTGCCTTGTTTTGTTTGTTTTTCGGAGTTGAGTTAGGGAGCGGACGGTATTTTTCGGATTTTGATCCCTATACGAAAGTCGCCGGAGACGATTTGACCGATGCTCTCGCCAACAAATTTTACCGAGAATACAAGGCGGATATTGCCAATCCTTATAGCGGCATCAAGCCCTTTCCGGAATTCGATGCCTATTATGAAGAACATAAAGAAGGCGGCTTAAGCATCCAGGAATTGATCGAATTTACGGCAATGGATATCAAAAACGGAAATCCGGTTAAATACTATGTGCTTTCGGAAGAATTGCAGGCAGATGATAAAGATAAGGGCAAAGAAAGGCCGACGGATTTGAATCCGGAAACCAACGGGGAAGAAATCAGCAATCTAAAAAGTTTTTACACCATTTTCACAACCTATCAAGATTTAGATACGCTTGCGGAATATTCGCGTGTCAATCAAGGGACTTCTTTAAACCCCGTTTATGTTTTTATTAACACTCAAGACGAAAGTGATGTTCGGAACGAACTTACCAATTATCGCATTTTGGAGCGCAAAGGCAATCTTTATCGAAATAAAAATTATACGGAATTTTACCTGCAGGTAGTTGACGGGAGCGGGAATGCAGTCCGTTATGATAATGTCATCCCCGAACGTGCATCCGTTGATGCTTCTGATCCGCAAGCTGCTGAATTAGTCAAGCTTCCGAGAATCAATGACGCAATTTATTATAATAATGACACCGTTTACGGATATTTTAATCCCGAAGGCAAGGACGGACGTTATCGGCAGACACCTTTTACAGCTTATTTAAGCAAATTTTTCATTGCAGCAAACAAAATCTATCAGGGTAACGATCAGGATGATTTTGCGAAATTCAAGCTGAGAGTCTATTTCGCAATGAATCCTGAAATAAAAGCTGACTTTGAAAAGCGATTTGATAATTTCTACAACGACCGCGCCGGTTTCTTTTTAAGAGGAATCTGGGCCCTCATTACTTTGGGTTCGACCGAAGGTGAGGAATATTATCAAATCAGCAAACTTGAAGATGCTATAAATGTAAGAGATCTAGGCGGTACGGTTTTACAGACCTTGATTGTGCGCGGACATCGCTCTGCAATCTTAATGATTGAAGGTTTGATTGCAGTGCTGTTGCTGATGATCTTCCTGATTTTCTATATATGGAATATTAAAGATGCTTATATAACCAGCAAGAATTACGCCGAAACAGGAGAAAGAGTTTCCGACAAAGCCTATTTCAAAAAACTTTGGGAATCTTCCTTTGAATACATCGTCCTATTCCCGGCATTCTTTGCTTTAGTATTTATTTCCGTCATGCCGATTTTATATGGCTTCTTAGTAGCCTTTACTTCCTACAGCGGCCGGCAGGCTGATATCAGTCTCTTTGACTGGGTGGGATTAAGGAACTTTTTCCAGATTTTCCAATTCGGAGAATCGGTCGGAATTCCGTTTGCAAAAGCATTCTGGGGAGTCCTTTTATGGACAGTGATTTGGGCGATTTTCTCAACCTTCACTGTTTTCTTCGGAGGCTTCTTCCAGGCGGTAGTTATCAATTCCGAACGAGTTCCTTTTAAGAAATTCTGGCGTACGCTGTTTATTCTTCCTTGGGCCATTCCGGCCATTATCACGCAGATGGTTTTCGCAAACATCTTCAACGATGACGGCGTCGTCAACCACTTTTTAAGAAATATAGGCTTATATGACATCTTGACAAATTGGAAGATGTTGGGCTTAAGTTTCAAAGAATTTCAGGAAACCGGACTGCCGCGCATCTTATACCTCGGTCATGAAAATATCCAATGGTTCGGGAATCCGCACAATAAATGGTTTGTCCGCATATCCTTGATTGTAGTAAATATTTGGCTCGGCTTTCCGTACTATATGGCTCTGATGACCAGCACGATGACGGGAATCGACCGCACATTTTATGAAGCGGCGGATATCGACGGCGCAAGCAAATGGCAGAAGTTTTGGAAGATTACTTTCCCGTTGGTTATGATATCCACGGCGCCGCTCCTAGTCATGTGTTTTTCCGGAAACTTCAACAATTTCGGAATGATTTACTTTACGACACAGGGCGGAGCGAACAGCGACTACAGCACGGCTTTTGCCGGTGACACCGATATATTGATATCCTGGATGTATAAGCTTACTGTCGATGAAAAGTACTATAATATGGCCTCCGTATTTTCGATTTTAATCTTTCTGTTTGTCGGCTCGGTTGCCGCTTGGAATTATTCGCGGACCAGAGCCTTTAAGGAGGATTAGTTATGTTCTGGTTAATATTAACGGGATATATTTTTGTCGTTCTATATCTCACTCAGGTTTCACTCGGCGCCGAGATTTATGAGCGAAAAGGCTATAAAAAAACAAATGGCGCCTATTGGTGCTTGCTTCCTTTCGGGATTCTCCGGGTGATTTTCGCTCCCGCGTTAAGAGAAGTTCCGAAGGGCGCATTAAGGAAGTATTATAAACCCACCGAAATCCTGATGAAGATACTGACTTTTGCGGAACTGACATTGGTCGCAATCCTGATCATTCTTCCCGTGACCTATATGGTCGGCTCCTCTTTCGCAAGAACCAGCGGCCTGCCCAAAACTTTCCTCCCGACAAGCTATACTTTGGATAATTTCAAGAACTTGTTTTCCGGGACTTATTTTTGGAACTGGCTGCTCAATACCTCGATGATCGCCCTGATCACGATGGTCATCAGCGTCGTTTTTGTAACCGGAGCCGGTTATGTCTTTGCCCGCTTTAAATTCAAAGGCAAGAAAATTTCTTTGCTCGGTATTCTAGTTTTACAAATCTTCCCTTCTTTCATGGGAATGATTGCGATGTTTACTTTATTTGAAATCTTCGGGCTCTTGGGTCAGCCTTTGGCCTTGGTCATCATTTATGTCGGCGGGTCCATACCGTTCAATGTCTGGCTGATCAAAGGCTACTTGCAACAAATCCCCAGAGATTTGGATGAAAGCGCAATGCTTGACGGGGCCAACAAATGGCAAATCTTTACGAAAATCATCCTGCCGCTTTCGGTTCCGATTCTATCCTTCATAGCGGTTTCGCAGTTCATGTCACCTTGGATGGATTATATGCTGCCGCGGCTGCTTTTGGATATTAAGAGCACGAAAGAAAATTGGACGATTGCGCTCGGACTCTTTGATTTAATTTCCGGTCCGGAAAAACAAAATTACACGACTTTTGCTGCCGGATCAATGATTGTGGCCTTGCCGATTACGGTCTTATATATGATATTCCAAAGATACTTAATTACGGGAATTACCGCAGGCGCGACCAAGGGATAATAATCCGCTCATTTTCTATTGATCAGACTAGATTTTAAGGAGAAGTTTTATGAGAGGTAGTGGGATATTACTTCATATCAGTTCGTTGCCGGGGCCCTATGGTATCGGTACTTTCGGAAAGGAAGCCTATCGATTTGTCGACTTTTTATCCGAGGCAAAACAAAAATACTGGCAAATCCTGCCCTTAGGACCGACATCCTATGGGGACTCCCCATACCAAACTCTTTCCGCCTTCGCGGGAAATCCATACTTCATTGATTTGGAAATATTAATGACGGAAGGGTTGCTTACAGAAAACGATCTTATCGGTCTTCCCCGCGGGGATACGGAGAGAGTCGATTACGGACTGCAGTTTCGCAAACGTTTTGAGATCCTGAGAACCGCCTATCGGCATTTTGATTGTCAGGACGATTCTTTCCTGAGTTTTACGGAAAAGAACGCTTGGTGGCTGGACGATTATGCCCTTTTTATGAGCCTAAAAACCAAATTCGATAACCGCAGCTGGGATATGTGGCCAGCTCCTTACCGCTTCCGCGATAAGGAAGCCTTGAATTCCTATCGGAAGGAAGCCGGTTCCGAGATCGGATTTTGGAAATTCGTTCAGTATCAGTTCTTCAAACAATGGAAGGAATTAAAAAAATATGCGAATAGTCAGGGGATAAAATTCATCGGCGATATTCCGATTTACGTCGCATTCGATTCTGCAGATGTTTGGTGCGCTCCCGCCTATTGGCAGCTTACCGACGAACTCGTTCCGAAGGCGGTTGCGGGGGTTCCGCCCGACGGTTTTACCCCCGACGGTCAGCTCTGGGGAAATCCGCTCTATGATTATGATATTATGGAAAAGGACGGCTTTTCCTGGTGGATCAAAAGAATCAGTTTCAGTTTTGAATTGTTCGATGTTTTAAGAATCGATCATTTCCGCGGTTTCGAGTCTTATTATGCTGTACCTTTCGGCGATAAAACCGCGAGATACGGCAAATGGGTCAAGGGACCGGGTTATAAACTCTTTTCAAAAATCAAAGAAGCGCTCGGAGAATTGGATATCATCGCGGAAGACTTGGGGTATCTTACTCCAGAAGTCCGCAACATGCTTAAAGAATGCGGCTTTCCGGGAATGAAGATCTTTCAGTTCGGCTTTGATCCCCATCACGAGAGCGAATATGCCCCCCACAACTATACAAAGAATTCGGTCGTCTATCCGGGAACGCATGACAGTTCGACCTTGAAAGGCTGGTTGCAGGGGCGAAGCCGCGAGGAATATCAATATTACAAGGAATACTTACGGTTCAAAAGAAAGAAAGATGCCGTCTGGCGAGGGATTGTGGAATGCTTTAAATCGGTGTGCGATACTTGCATCATTCAAATGCAGGACTATCTCGAGCTCGACGATTCCGCCCGCTTTAATATTCCTTCCACTTTGGGAGGGAATTGGGTCTGGCGGGTAAAGAAAAAGCATCTTTCCGAGAAGTTAGCGAAAAAGATTGCCGGGCTTGTAAAAGTATATTATCGGTAATGGCAATAAAACAACTTTCCTTCGATATTGGGGTTCTCATTTCGAGAACCCCTCTTCGAAAACGTCAAAAACAATATTCGGTCTTGTAATAAATATATTAGAAACAGCCGAGGAGTTAGAATGGATTATCAAGGTATTAAAGAATCAGTAGAAGAAATTTTAGGAAAAAATTTCGGAATTGAACTTTCGGAAGCGAAACTAGAAGAACTGTTCCGCGCCTCCGCGCTTGCGGTTAATGAACTTTTGAAAAAGAAGAACATGGTCTTTAATCAGAAAGCGCGAAAAGCAAAAGCGAAAAGGGTTCATTACCTCTGCATGGAATTTCTCACCGGAAGGTTTTTAAAAAACAATATCCATAATTTAGGTTTGGAAGAAGAATTCCGAAGAATATTTGCGGAAAGCGGTTATACCCCGGAAGAGGTCTATGAGTTCGAACCGGATGCCGGACTCGGTAACGGTGGTTTGGGCCGGCTTGCTTCCTGCTTTTTGGAATCGCTGGCATCGGGCAACTATCCGGCGACGGGGCATACGCTTTGTTATGAATACGGCATTTTCAAACAGAAAATAGAAGACAACAAGCAAAAAGAATATCCCGATATTTGGCTTCCGGTCGGGGAAGTATGGCTTAATCAAAGAAGCGATCAGGTTTGTAAGGTTCGCTTTGGGGGTAAGGTTGAAACCGAGACCGTGAACGGTAAATTAAAATACCGGCACACAGGTTATCGGGAAATCGAAGCTCTGCCGTATGAGATGCTGATTTCCGGAGAAAACGGAGAGGCGGTAAGCGTCTTAAAACTTTGGCAGGCAAGAAATATCAATAATTTTAATTTTCAGGCCTTCTCCGGAGGAGATTACGTGGAAGCTCTGAAAGCCCAGAATGAAGCCGATTTGATTACCAAATTCGTTTATCCTGCGGACGAACATTTGGAAGGGAAGAAATTAAGAGTAAAACAGCAGTATTTCCTGGTCAGCGCATCGGTTCAGAATATTGTTTCGGAACACATGCGCAATTACGGAAATATCAAAAGCCTTCCCGAATATGTCGCCATTCACATCAACGATACCCATCCGGCCTTATCTATTCCGGAGTTGATGCGGATCTTGATTGATGAATATGATCTCGAGTTTTCTGAAGCCTGGGACATTGTTACGAAAACAATCGCTTACACCAACCATACGGTGATGGCGGAAGCTTTGGAATGCTGGAAGGTCGAATTGATTCAGGAACTGCTTCCGAGGATCTATCAGATTTTGGCGGAAATCGATGCGCGCTTCCGGAAACAGGCCAGGGAATCGGGTTTGGACGAAAACAAGATCAACGAAATGGCTGTCATCGCCAACGGTCTTGTCCGGATGGCGAATCTTTCCGTCATCGCTTCCCATAAAGTAAACGGCGTTTCGAAACTTCATACGGAAATCATAAAAAACGAAATTTTTAACGATTATTATCGTTTGAATCCCGACAAGTTTACTAATGTCACGAACGGAATCGCTTATCGGCGCTGGCTGTGCGCTTCCAATCCGCGCTTGACTTCCTTGCTTGAAAAAACCATCGGAACAGGTTTCCGGAAAAATGCGGAAGAACTTCTTAAATTGCTTCCCTACCGGGAAAATGATGCTTTCCTTGAGGAATTAGAAAAGGTAAAGTACGAAAATAAAAAAGAGTTTTCGGAATACATTTACAGCAAGAATAAGGTTGAACTTGATCCGAATACGCGTTTCGATGTTCAGATCAAGAGATTCCATGAATATAAGAGACAACTGCTTAATGTCTTAAAAATCATTGCCCTTTATATCGAACTCGAAGAAAATCCCGAACTTGATATTGTTCCGGAAACTTTCATTTTCGGAGGAAAAGCGGCTCCGAGTTACCGTCAGGTCAAAGAAGTGATTGAATTGATTTGCTCTCTGGAAAAGGAAATCGCTTCGAGACCGGAAATTCGCAGGAAACTGAATCTTGCTTTCATTGAAGATTATCGAGTCACGCTTGCGGAAAAATTGATTCCGGCAGCGGAGGTGAGCGAACAGATATCGCTTGCCGGCAAAGAAGCGAGCGGAACCGGAAACATGAAATTCATGTTAAACGGAGCAATCACTTTAGGAACTCTTGACGGTGCCAATATCGAAATTTTGGACGAAGTGGGATCTGAAAATATCTTTATTTTCGGTATGACCGCTGATGAGGTTCGGAATCTGAAAGAAAAAGGTTATAATCCGGAAGCCTATCTGGAAAAGCCCTTAATCAAAAAAGTCATTGAGCGCTTAAATAAAGGCTTTAATTTCAGAAGTTTCCGGCACATTTCCGATTACCTGCTTCATAACGACCGCTATATGGTGCTTGCGGATTTTGAAGCCTATTATGCAAAGCATAAGGAAATGGATCAGGTTTACCTGAACCGAAAGTTATGGAATCAGATGGCACTTGTCAATATCGCTCATGCGGGAGTATTTTCCGCCGACAGAAGTGTAAAGGAATATTCTGAAAAAATCTGGGGGCTGAAGACTGTGAAATGATCTTCAGTCTTTTTTTAAAAAAAAGATTCCTTTTCAGGAATCATTTTAAGTTCATATTTCTGTATCTGTCATACAGTTGTCTGAACATTTCAAAGTGCACGACTTCTCTCTCCCTAAGCCACGCAAGCGGATCGATGACAGCCGGATCGGTCGCAAGGTCGATTAAGTTTTCGTAAACGGCACGCGCTTTTTGTTCCGCAGCCATGTTCTCGGACAAATCCGCTATCGGGTCGCCGACGGCTCCGATATAAGCGGCGGTCCAAGGATTTCCGAAAGCGTCCTGATAGAATAAATCCTTGCCTCTTTGCGCAAAATTCCGGTCCATACCGGCTTCCTTTAATTCCTCAATGGTTGCACCCTGCATCAATTGAAAGACCATGGTTCCGACCATTTCCAAATGGGCGAGTTCTTCGGTACCGATATCGGTGAGAAGCGCTTTGCCGTTATTGTCCGGCATCGAATATCTTTGGTTCAGATAACGGAGCGCAGCGGAAAGCTCACCGTCAGGACCTCCGTACTGGGTAATGATCGTCCTTGCCATCCATAAGTCTTTTTTCTTGATGTTTATCGGGTACTGTAATCTTTTCTCATAACGCCACATTCTACATAACTCCTTCCCAAGGCCAACTGCCTACTGTCCAATTCCAGGGGGCGACGTCAAGATTCGGTGCTTCGATATCGAGAGCCCCGAAGCGCATTTCATAGTCATTTTTTGCTTTGATGTAATTCCTATGGAAATTTGCAAATACCGAAATTGCTTCCTGATCATCCGGGAAGTTGTCAAGGTACATCCGGATTTCATGGAGAGCAAAATTATACTTGTTCACATCATGCAACATTCTTTCTCTTTCCGTTGTCGGAACCGGCTTCATTGCGACTTGCTTTTTATAAGGTTCATATAGGCCGCGAAAAATGGTTCCGCGGGCGAAACCTTCGTCGACAGGGAAGAGATTGAGGGTGCCCGTGATCGGCATCGGCATTTCCGGCATTTTCATCATTCCCGGTTGAAGAGGCTTCATTTTCGCATCCGGTCCCATCGGAAAATTTTTATCTCGATAGTTCATGCATACCTCCTACAGTATTTTATTCTCCTGGGATAAAAGTGTATAGGCAAAGGGCATGAGACTGATTATTCCTGTTTCTGTTCTTTTATTACTTAAAGATTAATAAAATTTAATGGTGAGAGAATGAGAAAATTAATCCGCATTTTATTAGGTGTTCTGGTCATTGTTTTTGTCTTTTCAATCGGACCGGTTCGAGCGGAAGAAGGAGAACAGGAGCAGGAATTGACGCGTGATGCCAGAAGCGCGATTTTGATTGAACCGACAACGCTGGAAGTGATATATGAGAAAAATGCCGACGAGAAACTCGCTCCCGCAAGCCTCACAAAAATCATGACCATGATTTTGGTCTATGATGCGCTGGCGAAGGGGCTGATCAGCAAAGATACGGTCCTCACCGCAAGCGAAAGCGTGAGAGGCTTGGAAGGAACCAAGATCTATCTTGAAGTCGGCGAAAAAATGAAAGTCGAAGATTTATTGAAATCCGTTGCCATCGGTTCCGCAAACGATGCCGCGATTGTGTTTGCGGAGGCGCTCGGAGGAAGCGTCCCCAATTTCGCAAAAATGATGAATAAGAAAGCTCAGCAGATCGGATGCAAAAACACTTCCTTTAAAAATCCGAACGGCCTGCCCGAGGAAGGACATTACACGACCGCACGCGACGTTGCCATTATGGCCGCTTATTTGGTCAATAATTATCCCGATGTTTTGAACTATACAAAAATCTATGAAGATTATGTCCGAGAAAATACGGAAAAGCGTTTTTGGCTCGTGAACACGAATAAACTTGTGAAATTCATTGAAGGAGTCGACGGCCTGAAGACCGGGTGGACTCCGGAAGCTGGGCATTGCCTTTGCGCAACAATGAAGAAAAATGGCATGCGTTTCATCGCTGTTGTCATGAACTGCAGCAACAACGAAAAGAGGAATTCGGAAGCGCTGCAGCTGTTGAATTATGCAACCGCCAACTATAATGTCGTTCCTTTGTTTAAAAAGAATGAAGTCATAAAAACCTATGAAGACGTGAGCTTCTATCCGAAATACTACCATATCGTTCTGACCGAAGATGTGAATATCGTAAACAAAAAAGGGGAGCCGCTGAAGGAAATCACGACTGAAGTTGAAATTGATTATGACAATCTTTCCTATGACAATAAAAAGGTAGGCACCTTTAAAGTCTATTATGACGGGAAATTATTGAAGGAAGTAAATCTTGCGGTCAAGGAAGAACTGAAACGGGCATCGTATTTTAATATTCTCTGCGAAGTTCTGAAAGAGATCTTTTTAGTTTCCAGCATTCAGGTATAATGTCATACATTTTTGTGAATCCTTTATGAAACTGTTGTATGAATAATTTAAAAATTGTAGTATAATTTAATAAATGATTTTCGGAGGAAGGCTATGCGGGAAGATATAATCAGGAAGACAGAAAAGTTTTTGTGGGAAAATTTAATGAAGAGCGTCAACTTTGAAGGCAACAGCCAAAGGAGCGTTGAATATCGTTTTGAACATTCCTGGAGAGTCGCGAACATCGGCAGGGAGATTGCGGAAAGGGAAGGATTTGATGTAGAAAGGATGTTTGTGGCCTGCCTCCTTCATGATGTGGGATATTCCGTGGAAATGAAAGACGAAAATGATTATAAAAACCATGGCAGATATGGAGCGCGGATCGCCAGGCCGTTTCTTTTGGAGATCGGGTATGGGAAAGAAGAAGTGGAAGAAATGTGCTATGGCATAGCGATCCATGTGGATGATGAAGCCGACTTTGCTTTTGAGCGGACGCCTTTTTCCATGACCGTCGGCGACGCGGATAATATCGATCGCTTTGACGCTTACCGGTTATATGAAAACCTGCAGCTTGCTGATTACGCCAACCTGCCTTTAAGTGAACAGGAGGCGTTCATCCAAAAAAGAGTATCCGGACTGGAAAGATTGAGGAAGCTTGAATTTGCAACAAAAACAGCGGACAAGCTTTGGAAAGAAAAAATCGATTTCCAACTTGATTTCATGAGGAAACTGAAAAACCAGATAGACAACAGCACCATCAAATCAATATTCAAATAGGAAAACAGAAAACTGTGAAAAAATGAAGGTAAATCGGAAGGAGCAGCAATGTATATTCTGACACTGAAAAAAGGCGAAGAGAAACGGATCCTCGCGGGTCACCCTTGGGTCTATGCGAATGAAGTCCTGAAAATAGAGGGCCACGACAAACAGGGCAGCATCGCCAAGGTGCAGGCCCATGACGGTCGTTTCATCGGTTACGGGTACATCAACCATCTCTCCAAGATCATCGTCCGCATTCTCACCAGGGACGAAACCCCAATCGACCGCTCCCTTTTTTACAACCGCATCAAACAGGCCAATGACTACCGGCTGAGCCTCGGCTATGGCGACAACTACCGCGTGGTCTTCGGCGAATCCGACCTCCTTCCCGGCCTCATCGTGGACAAATACGGTGACTACCTCTCGGTCCAGTTCCTCACGCTCGGAATGGAAGTGCGGAAAGAGATGATTGTGGACATCCTGGTCGACCTTTTCCGGCCCAAAGGAATCTATGAGCGGAGCGACGTTCCCGTCCGGGAAAAGGAAGGGCTCAAGGAAGCCAAAGGCCTGCTTTACGGGGAAGTCCCGCCGTCCGTGGTCATCGTCGAGAACGGAATCAAGATCGAGGTCGACATCATCAACGGGCAGAAGACCGGCTATTTCCTCGACCAGAAGGAGAACCGGGACAATCTGAAGCATTATGTGAAAGGGAGGACCGTCCTGGACTGCTTTTCCAACGTCGGCGGGTTCTCGCTTTGTGCAAGCAAGTACGGGGCAACGGAAGTGACGGCTGTGGACGTGAGCGCGGAAGCGGTTCAGGCCGTGCGGAGGAACGCGGAAAGGAACGGCTTCACGAACATCACCGCCATTCAGGCCGATGTCTTCGAGCAGCTCCGCCAATATAAAAAGGAACGCAGGAAGTTCGACGTGATTATTCTCGATCCTCCCGCCTTCACGAAATCGAAGGACACGGTCAAATCGGGACTCCACGGCTACCGGGACATCAACATGCTGGCTTTAAGGCAGATCAACAAAGGCGGTTTCCTCATCACCTGCAGCTGTTCCCAGCACCTCACGCTCAACCTCTTTTTGGAGATGCTCAAGGAAAGCGTCGCGGCGACCGGGGTGGACGCCAGGCTGGTGGAACTCAGGACCCAGGGAAAGGACCATGCGACCCTGATCGGGACCGAGGAAGCCCTCTACCTCAAGGTCGCTGTTCTTCACATCCTTTGATGGGGGACGCGGAAAAAGTCAGGTTTTTGCGGAATTGACAAAAACCGCCATTAGTAATATAATTTAAACCATGAGAAGCATGGTAGAAGAAATCCTCAAAGCTTTGAAAAACGCGAATCTCTTGACCGAAGGAACCCTTGTCATGATCAAGGGCGGTTTTGGTAAAGAGGTTTTTAATTTTGCCGGAGAAAAGGTCGAAAGCAATCTTTTCGCTAGGATCGCGGCCCCTTTCGCCCTGTTCACATCCGGGAAATACTCTTCGGAGTACTGCAAAATGGGAAGGGCGGCGCATGCGGCGAATGACGATGCCGCGATGATGTTCGGAAGCAAGGTGAAATGCCTGAAGGGAAAAGCCCCGAAGACAAGCTGCCTCCTTTTTAACGAAGGCTTTCTCGTCGTGGGCAGATTCCCGGGCGAACTTGTGGCCGCCGCAATCCTGCTGGAAAAGATGTGCAAGGCGGAAATCCTTTCGAAAAAAATCGGAAAGATCAGGCGCTTGCCTGCGTTTCTTTGCGCCATCGAGCGGCTCGCTTATCTGAAAATTTATTCAAAAAAAGAGAAGGAAAACTATGACCAGGGAAGAAGAGTTGCGGAAGCGGATAATTGAATTCGGGAAGAGGCTTGTGGAAGAAGGGCTGATCCAGTCGACCTGGGGTAACATCTCCGCCAGAGTCTCCGAAGAGCACTTCCTCATCACTCCTTCGGGAGTCGATTATTATAAAATCAAACCGGAGGACATTGTGAAGGTGAGGATTGACGATTTGTCCTATGAAGGGGACGTGAAGCCTTCGAGCGAGAAACGGATGCACGGACTCATCTATCGGAAAAGGAAGGACATCGGCGGAATCGTCCACACCCATTCCTCGAACCTCCAGGTCTTCGCCAGTTGCCGGGAACCCTTGGTGAAGGAAGGGAAAGTCATATATCCTTGCAGCAGGTATGGGGTGAGCGGCACGAGGAGGCTTGCGGAATTTGTTGCGCGGGAGTTCGCGAACCATGCGGGAGTGATCATCGCCAACCACGGATTTATCGCCGGCGGCGAGGATTTGGACAGCGCGTTCGCTTTGGCGGTTGCGGCAGAAAAAGAAGCGGGAGAGATGTTGGAAGATGCAAGATAGTTTCAATGTAGTAGTGATCGGCGCCGGACCAGCCGGCCTGGCGGGGGCGATTGCCGCTCGGGAAGCAGGCGGGGAAGTCCTCGTCATCGAACGGGAGAAGAGGCTCGGGGGAATCCTCAAGCAGTGCATTCATGACGGTTTCGGTCTGAACCGTTACGGGGAAAGGCTCACCGGTCCCGAATACGCGTACCGCGACATCAAAAAGGCTGAAGAATTGGGGATTACTTTCCTCACTTCCGCCTTCGTTCTCGACGTGAAAAAGCATGACGGCTTTTCCCTGGCCGTATCCACAAGGGAAGGAATTCGGAAAATAAGGGCGAAGGCGCTGATTCTTGCGACCGGATGCCGCGAGCGGACGGCAAAACAAATCTTCATCCACGGAAAGCGGCCTTCCGGTATCTTCACGGCGGGCTGCGCCCAGTATTTGGTGAACATCGAGGGTCTATTGCCTGGAAGAAGATGCGTCATCCTGGGAAGCGGGGACATCGGACTGATCATGGCCCGCAGGCTCACCCTTGAAGGCTGCGAGGTCGTGGGCGTCTATGAAGCGAAGAAGACGCCGAGCGGCCTGAAGAGGAACATTTCCCAATGCCTGAACGATTTTCATATACCCCTGCATCTAAAGAAGACGGTGACCAGGGTTTTCGGGGAAGACAGGCTCGAGGGGGTGGAGATCGCCTCCGTCGATGATGACATGAACGTCATCAAAGGGACGGAAGAAAGGGTCGCCTGCGACACTCTGATTCTGAGTGTCGGCCTCATCCCCGAAAATGAACTTGCGGAAAAACTGGGAGTCGAGATCTCCCCCTTCACGAAGGGCGCGGTCGTGGACAACAATCTCGAGACTTCGGTCGCCGGGGTGTTCGCGGCGGGCAACGCCCTGAGCGTGAACGATCTCGTCGATTATGTGAGCGAAAACGGATTTATTGCCGGGAAAGCGGCGATGGATTATATAAAAGGAAGGAAACCGCGGGCTTTTCTTGCCGTGGAAAGAGGAGCGGGAATCGCGAGCGTCGTCCCCCAGAGGCTGGATGTGAACAGCGACCTCTCGAAGGTTGTCTTCTACATCAGGTCGGACGGCGACCATCGGGAGAGAAAACTCCTCTTGAAAAAGGGAGAGGAAATCCTGTTCCAAAAAGGCTTCAAAGTCATGAATCAAGCAGAATCAATCAGGATCAAGGCCGACCTTTCCGGCCTTGACGGCGACATCAGGGTGGAAATCGCATGAGAGAGATAACTTGCATCGTGTGCCCGATCGGCTGCACCGTCAGCATGGACAATTCGGGCAACATCAGCGGCAACCAGTGCCGTCGGGGAGCGGATTTCGCAAGACAGGAATTCACCTCTCCGCAGAGGACCTTGTGTACTACCGTCAAAACCAGCATCGAGGGGCATCCGGTCGTTCCGGTCAGAACCGACAGGGAGATTGCAAAAGAGAAGATCCTTCCGGTCATACGGGAAATAAACAGGACCGTTCTCTCGGAAAGGCTGGGCATCGGGGAAATCGTCTTGGAAAATGTGCTCGGAACGGGTGCGAACATCATACTCACGACAAATGAATTGAAGGGAGAATAACATGGAGAACAGATTCGCAAGAGGAAGATCATCGGAAGCTTTCAGGTTGGAAGACGGCAGGGTCTTGAAACTATTCTTTTCCGATTATCCGCGAAGCGATGCGGAAAGGGAATTCAGGAACACCCGGATTGCGAGCGCCTGCGGGTGCACGGAAATGAAAGTCTATGAAATGGTGGAAAAGGACGGCAGGGTCGGGTTCATCATGGACTATGTGGAAGGGGTGTCCCAGAACGACATGCCCAAGCAGCATCCCCTCTACATCTTCAAGGGTGGAAAGGACCTGGCAAGGTGCCATGCCATTGTCCACTCCAAGAAGGCCCATGAACTGGACGACATCAGGAAGGTCGCCTGCGACATGATCGATGGCAAGCCGTTTGAAATCTTCACTCCGGAGGAGCGGGCGAAGATGAAAGAATACGTCATGTCCCTGCCGGAGGACGACACGATTATTCACCTGGATTTCCACACCGGAAACGTCCTTGTGGACAAAGAAGGTAAATGCTTCGTGATTGACTGGATGACGGCGGCGCGCGGACACAGAGCGATCGAATACGCGATGATGGAATTCCTCTTCCGCGATGCGGAACTCTTCCCGGAAGCGAGCAAAGCTCAGCTTGCCTTCTTCAAAGCCGTTCGGAAAATGATTGGCAAGCAATACTTCGCTCTTTATCAGAAACTGATGCCCTTAGCGGAAGAAGAAGTGGACAAATACCGGATGGTCGCCTTGATTGTAAGAAGGAACTGGAACATCGAATTCGAAAAAGAGACAATCGCGAACCAAATCAGGAACCTGATAAAAAAATATTGCCATGAAGCTAAATAAACTGAACAAGAAACTGCGGAAGATCGACGAAAACATAATCGCTTATGAAAAGGACGGCTGCATTCATCTCGAAGGTGCAGTTGACGATTATCAAAAAGTTTTGAAGGCCGGCCGGCTCGCGGTGAAAGAAAAAAGCCTGGGAGTCGTGAACGACGTGAAAGTGAAGGGAAGGGAAATGAAGATGAACCTTCCCGAAATCCGCGACAAAACCCTCGAGGGAAAGGAAGTCGACGTCCTGGTCATCGGCGGGGGTGTGACCGGCTGCGCGGTGCTGCGGGAACTTTCAAGGTATAAAATCAAAGCGCTCCTCGTGGAGAAAGGAAGCGACCTCGCTTGCGGCCAATCGGGAAGCAACGGGGGCGTCGTCCACGTCGGCCTGAACTTTTCGAAAAAAACCTTAAAACTCAAATACTGCGTCCGGGGGAACGCGATGTACAAGCAACTGAGCGAGGATCTGCACGTTCCCTTCGAGAACAAGGGCCAGGTCACTTTCGCCAGGACCCGCCTTGAGATGCTCGCGCTTTTCTTTGCGAAACTGGGCGGGAAAGCCAAAGGCATCGGCCAATTGCGACTCATGTCCCGGAAGGAACTTTTGAAACATGAGCCCTCCGTTCCGGAATGGGCGGTCGGTGGTCTTTACATGGGGACGGGGGGAATCACCTGCCCGCACCGGCTGACTTATGCGCTCGCTGAGAATGCGGTGGAAAACGGAGCGGAAGTGTCCTTGAACACCGCGGTGCTCGGCATGAAGCTGGACGGCGATAGGATCGTTGCCGTGGAAACGAACAGGGGGACGATCCGTCCGAAGGCGGTCGTGAACGCCGCCGGAGTGCATGCGGACGTGGTGGCGGAGATGGCGAATGACCGGACCTTCACCATCCATCCCCGGGCGGGGACGTACCTCGTATTTGATAAGAAGGTCGGAAATCTTGTCAACTCCAGTATGGGAAAAACACCGTTCACCTTGTCTCCCGCACAGATCAGGAGCCTTCCGAAAAAACCTTTCGCAATCCTGAAAGCGACTCTGGACAACCTCCATTCCCATTCCAAGGGAGTTGGAATCATCCATACCGTGGACGGAAACATGCTCGTCGGTCCGAACGCCCTCGAAGTCATGGACAGGGAGGACTGCTCGACGGAGAGGGAGGTTGCGGAAAGCATTTTGCAGACCCAGCAGGAGGTGCAACCCAAACTCAAGAAGAGCGACGTGATCGCCTATTTTACGGGTATCAGGGCGGCGACCTACGAGGAGGATTTCGTCGTAAGACAAGGCCTTAAGACGAAGAACATCTTTGAGGCGGCGGGGATCCAATCCCCTGGTCTCACGGCCGCGCCCGCAATCGCGGAGGATGTTTCGAAATGGGTCGTGGATTACCTCAGATCCAATGGGGAGAAGGTTGAGGAGAACCGCGACTTCAACCCGAAAAGGAAATGGAAACCGCTGCTTTCCGAACTTTCCTTGGAAGAAAGGAACCGCCTCATCCGGGAGAACCCCGATTACGGAGAAATCGTCTGCCGTTGCGAGGAGATATCCAAAGGCGAAATAATTGATTGCCTGCGGTCTCCGATTCCCGTCCATACGGTTGACGCTGTCAAAAAACGGGTCCGCCCGGGCATGGGAAGATGCCAGGGAGCCTTCTGTCTGCCCCTCGTAATGAAGATCATCAGCGAGGAGGGGAAGATGGACATCAAGGAAGTTGTAAAAAGCACGCCCCAATCCAAGATCGTCTTCAAGGAAACAAAGTAAAAATTCAATTTCAATGACACCGCCATAATTAGAGATGGCGGTTTTTTTTGTTTATTTTGTAAGATTTGAATAAATGCCAATCAGACAAACCGCAACGAAGGGAGGTCTCTAAAGATTTAAATGATCATTTTTATGTGGTTTTCTGATTCGATTTATGATAATATGTTAAGAGACAAAACCGAAGCAAAAAGCGGAGCGGCCTTGTTGTTCCTGCCCGCTGAGATTGGTCTTGGAAGTTTAAAAATAAAAAGAATGGATGGTAATACGGAATGGAAATTGAAATCAAAAAACTGACACCGGAATTGGCCGAGGACTATATCCACTTTTTTGACGTGACGCCACATGATGACATGATTGAAGAGCACAAATGCTACTGCGTCTGCTGGTCTAACGACGACTATGCTGGAAAGGACCTCTCAACGGTTGAGAAGAGAAGAAGAAAGGCTTTTGAGTATGTGAGAGGCAACAACATTCAGGGGTATTTGGCCTATGTGGACGGCAAGGTCGTCGGCTGGTGCAACGCCAACACGAAATCGGAATGCACAAAATGCGCGGGATGGCGTGTGTTGATGGATTATGTTCCCATTGATGACAAGAAGGTCAAATCCATTTTTTGCTTCACCATCGCTCCGGAAATGAAGAGAAAAGGTATCGCCACGAAACTTTTGGAACGCGTCTGCGAGGATGCGAAAGCGGAAGGTTTCGAGGTTGTAGAAGCCTACCCCTATAAAGATAACGGGTACCAAACATCCGATTATGGGGGGTATGTCGAGATGTACAAAAGAGCGGGTTTTGAACTCTTCCTTGCAACCGACAAGGGTCCCGTCATGAGGAAATATCTCAGATAGTATCTGATCTCTTTATCAGAGGCGGTTAGCTTCATCGCCTTTTTGTGACCGTTTTTAATATAAAGATACAGAAGATATCAATATTATAACATTTTGAGAATCGTCATGGATAAGAAAACCAACATTTGGCTTGCGGTGTTTTTCATTGCCGCCATGCTCTCCGCATATATTTCTTTCCTGTTTTTCGGAGACAGGGTACCCGTTTCGAAAATCCAATTCGCGGGCATCGTCCTCTGCCCTTTGTTCAGCCTGGCGGTTGGGAAAAGGGGAAAGGACGCCTGGCTTGTCCGGTTGGCGTTGCTTTTCACCGTCCTCTCCGATTGGTTTCTTGTAATTAGGCACAGCCATTTCCCCATCGCCTTGACCACTTTCACAATAACCCAACTCTTCCATGCCGCAAGGTTGTGGGAAAACGATCACGGAGCCGACCGGGCAAAAAGACACATCCTGCCTAGAGTGGCTTTGTTTGGGGTGCTGGAAACAAGCTTCATCATCCTATTCCGGGCTTTGAGTCTGAATTTTGACTATTTGGTTTTCATGGCGGTCATGTATTTTTCGCTGCTTTTGATGAATGTTGTGATTTCTTTCCTTCAAAAAAGGAAGAACGTTCTATTTTCAATCGGACTGGCCTTGTTTCTTTGCTGCGACATTTTTGTCTGCTTGACGAATGTTCCAAACTACCTGGATCTTCCCGAATCCTCTTTCGTCCTTCGCATCCTGGATCTCCCGATCGATCCGGTTTGGGCTTTCTATTTTCCTTCCCAGGTCTTGATAGCTTTGAGCGTTCTTAAAGGGCTGGAAAAAACCAGCCTTGAACGCTTTCCATCTGCAGGACCACCAGAAAGTGTCGGGGCGAATTAAACCCGATTTTCCTTGAAGGGCAAAATGTCATAGGCTGTTTTCTTCAATCAGCGTTATTAATTATCGTAATTGTGTATATAATTTAGGGGAGGGGAGCGTATGAAGTGGTGCAAGAATTGCGGTTCAATCATTGATGACAACACCGACGGTTGCATTTATTGCGGGCTGACGCCTGACGGAAGCGAACTGGTTCCGAAGGCAAACGCCAAGGACAACTCGAAAACCTTAGGCATCCTTGGCATCATCTTCGCTTTCCTGTTGCCGCCGATTACCTTCTTTGTGAGCGGAATCGGTCTTTCGAAAGCAAGCCAGTATCACAACAAAAAAGCGGAGAAACTGAACAACATCGCCCTGATCATTGCGGTCATCACCACGATTCTGGGACTCATCCTGTACAGGAATTATTAGGAAAACGGAATTCCAAGAAGAAACAGTTTGAAAATTTTCAACCCTTTTTTTTTAAAAAAAGAGCATTTTTAAATTTAATAAAACTCCGCTTTCCGGACGCTCGGTTTTGTGCTATAATTTTCTTGACAACCCGCATCGGGATTGTGAAGGGAGAAAAAATGGGTGCTAAACTTTTCAATTACGGAGTTAACGCCGTCTGTTTTGAAAAGAACGGACGCAAATTCGGAATGATCTGCAGCTGGGCGATGCAGGCCGATTACGACAAAATTCTCATGCTCTTGGGCGCGCAGAGCGTCACCGGAAGAAACATCTCCAGGGGGGATGTCATCGGCGTGAGCGCCCTGAACGTCAACCAGACGGATGTCAGGGACAAGCTGGGAAATAATCATTCCGATGAAGTGGACAAGTTTTCGGATTTGGACTACACCAAGGAAGGTTCCGCGCTTCTCATCAACGGCGCGAGCGTGGGGATGGTTGTGGAAGTGCTTGACGTCCTTCATTTGCCGGGCATCGAAGAAGACAATCTGGTATACGGCCTGGTAAAATCCTTAACCCAGACAGACGCTCCGATGATGCAGTTTGATGAGTGATGCTTGGGCGATGGTAAAAGGGCCAGGATTCTTTTTTTCTTAAAAAAACATACAGGAGACCATGAAATGAAAAAAGAAATTAAAATCATTTTTGACATTCTTTCCATCCTAATCGTTCTTTTCAGCCTGTTTATGATTGTCGTGTTGTTGCTGGCGGAAACGGACAGTGGCCTTGAAAAAGCTCTATACATGTTAAGTATTTCCGTTTTGTTGTCGGTTTTTTTGGCCGGAGCGCTCTTCAATTTGCTCAGACGAAAATAATCTATGGAATCCGGGAAGATCTTTTCCGGAAAAAATCTGTTCTTTGGGATCTCCCGCAGCGCATGAATTTGGCTTTGTTTTAACAGAGTTGGCGTACACGCCAACTCTTTATAATTTTTTGATCTCTTGCTGATTGAAAAAACCGATAAAAAATTGGGCGAAAACATTGACGCGGAAAAGGGAAAGGAGTATAATGTTTTAAGAACATTTGAATATCCGTTCAAATAACATCAAAAGTAAGGGTGGATTTCGTGCCAAAGAGAAGAACTATGGAGTTTTGCGATTGCAATGTCGTGCATGAGGAAGTTGTCGATAAAGTCAAGAGAAAAATGCCCGGGGATGCGGCTTTGGACGCTTTGGGGACGCTTTTCAAAGTAATCGGCGATCCCACGCGGGTCAAGATTCTCTTCTCGATATCCGAACACGAACTCTGCGTGTGCGACATCTGCGCTGTGTTGAACATGTCCCCTTCCGCAATCTCCCACCAGCTGCGCGTCCTCAAGGACGCCCGAATCGTCAAGAGCAGGCGTGAAGGGAAGAACGTCTTTTATTCGCTGGACGACGAACACATCGATGAGATATTCAAAATGGGACTGAACCACATCAAGGAAAAGATCAGTTAGAAGAAGGGATCATCATGCATAGGAACATCGTCAAAGAAGTCAAAGGCATTGAATGCAACGAATGCCTGGCGAACATCGAAAAGGAAGTAAACCAACTAAATGGCGTGAGCGCCACAATCGATTACGAGCACAAAACCCTGACGTTGACCATCGAAAAGGCCAAGGATCTGGGGAAAATCATAGATAGGGTCAAAGACATCGCGGGTCTCCACCAACATCAGATTATTGTAAAAGAAAAAAGGTTCGAGAACAAAGTCATCAAGACTTTCACCGTGGAGAACCTTGATTGCGCAAACTGCGCCGACAAGATCGAGCACCAGGTCGCGAAACTTGACGGCGTCGTCGCCGCGACCTGCGATTTCGTCTCCAAGAAATTGGTTTTAGAAATCGCCGAGGCAAGCAGGGCGGAGGAAATCATCGCTTCCGCGCACGCCGCCGTGAGGAAAGCGGAACCCGAGGCCAGGCTTGTGGAACGGGAAGAAAAGACAGAAGAAGAGAAGGAAGGGCGGAGAAAGCTCCTATGGGATTTCCTCACTTTGGGAATCGGGGGCGTCCTGTTCACCCTCAGTCTGGTTCTGGAACTTCCAACGTGGCAGGAATTAGTCATTTTCGTCCTGAGTTATCTGTTTGTCGGAGGGAAAGTGCTTCTGCGGGCGGTGCGGAACATCCTCCGGGGAAGAATCTTCGATGAAAACCTCCTGATGACGATCGCGACGATCGGAGCGTTCCTGATCAGGGATTTCGCGGAAGGAGCGGCGGTGATGCTCTTCTACCAGGTCGGAGAACTGCTCCAGGACATCGCCGTCGACCGGTCGCGCAAGTCAATCAGCAAGCTCATGGACATCAGGCCGGAATACGCCAATCTGAAGTCAGAAGCGGAAATCAGGAAAGTCAGCCCCGCGGAAGTGAAGGTCGGGGATCTGATTGTCGTGAAGCCCGGGGAGAAGATTCCTCTGGACGGAAAAGTCATCGAAGGGAACTCCTTCGTCGACACGACCGCGCTCACGGGAGAATCGGTCCTGAGGAAAGTGGAAGAGGGCTCCGAGGTCCTGAGCGGATTCATCAACAAAAACGGCCTCCTTACGATCGAAGTGACCAAGAACTTCGGGGATTCGGCGGTGTCCGTGATTCTGGATCTTGTGGAAAACGCCAGTTCCAAAAAGGCGGCGACGGAGAATTTCATCACCAAATTCGCCCGCTACTACACTCCCGTGGTCGTCCTGCTCGCGGCGATGATCGCCTTCCTGCCTTTGCTCTTATTCGATGGGGCGACGCTGGCGGAATGGGGGAACAGGGCCCTGGTCTTCCTGGTCATTTCCTGTCCCTGCGCCTTGGTCATCTCGATTCCCCTGGGCTTTTTCGGAGGCATCGGGGGCGCTTCCAAACGCGGCATTCTGATCAAGGGCAGCAACTACCTGGAAGCGCTGGTCAATGTGGAAACGGTGGTTTTTGATAAGACCGGGACGCTCACCAAAGGGGTGTTCAACGTCACCCAGATCAACCCGCAGGAGGGACATACAGAAGAGGAAGTCCTGATGTACGCCGCCCATGCGGAAGCCTTCTCCAACCATCCGATTGCCCAATCGATTCTGAGCCATTTCGGACGGGAGATTGACAAAAGCAGGGTCGAGAATTATGAAGAGATTTCGGGAATGGGCGTGAAGATCAGGCTGGACGGAAAAGAGATCCTTGCCGGAAACTCCAAACTGATGAATAGCAACCAAATCGCTTTTCCCAAGAAAGACGCAATCGGAACCGTCGTCCATGTCGCTCTCAATCATGAATACATCGGAAACATCATCATTTCCGATGAAATAAAAACTGATTCTTTCAAGGCGATCAACGAACTCAAAGCCCTGGGAGTCAAAAACACGGTCATGCTCACAGGAGATTCGAAAAAGGCGGGCGAGGAAATCGCAAAGACACTGGGAATCGACCGGGTCTTCTCGGAACTGCTTCCGAATGAAAAAGTCGAGAAGTTCGAACTGCTGGAAGCCGAGAAATCGCCGGCGGGCAAGATCATCTTCGTCGGCGACGGCATCAACGACGCCCCCGTTTTGGCGAGGGCGGACGTGGGGATCGCCATGGGCGGTCTCGGAAGCGACGCGGCCCTTGAAGCCGCCGATGTCGTCATCATGACGGATGAACCTTCGAAAATAGCGACGTCCATCAGAATCGCAAGAAGGACGAAAAAGATCGTCTGGGAAAACATCATCTTTTCCTTGGCGGTCAAATTCATCTTCCTTGTTCTCGGCGCGGCCGGCTTCGCAAGCATGTGGGCGGCGGTCTTCGCCGATGTCGGTGTTTCCTTGATTGCCATTTTGAACGCTTTGCGAGTCCTGAAGACGCAGAAAAAATAAAAACCGCACTGAAAGCAATGCGGTTTTTCTTTTGCTTTTTTAAGAGAAGCCACGCCTTTGCGGGCGGGGCGCAACATATCGGACTGCGTTTAAATCATCGGAAATCTTCAGGTTTGATCACAAAGTCGGGATCGATGAAATCCTTGGACTTCCCGCTCTGCCCGGAAAGATGGAGATAGTAGTTCACCTGGCAGGTTTGGTAATAAGGCAGGAAGTAGAAGCCGTAGATTCCGAAAGTGATTACGGTAAGCAGGAAATGGCCGATGAAGGAGAGCTGGAAGACGAAGAGTTCCCATTTGTGCCCTTTCATCATTTCCTTGCTCTTTCTTAAAGCCTCCATGATTTCCATGTCCGGATTTTCCGCAATGATCCGCAAGGCCTGCGAATATGCGTACGCGAAGATGATTCCGGGAATGATCAAGAGTATCAAGCCGACGAAGATGATGACTTCAACGAGCAGGCCGACGGCAATCATCTTCAGGGCGTGTTCGAAACTCTTGAACTGATTGTAGAGCGTCTCCACAACCAGTTTCTTGTTTTGAAGCAGATGTTTGATGCAATAGAACACCGCGACCGTGATGATCGGAGTCAACAGAAAACCGATGCCCGTGGCAGAGATTGCGGAAGCGATGATTCCGACCACCACGAGTACTAACAACAGTCCCAGCCGGTTGCCGACCAGAGCTTCTTTGGATTCCCTTTTGATTTCTTTAAAATCCATAATCCTTCTCCTTCCTATTTCTCAATTAATTATATCATAGTAACCGAAAAACAAAACCAAAAAATGGAAATTCATAATCAAATCCATCAAAAATAAAAATTTTTATCAGAGAATTAAAAAAATCAAAATAAAATTGTTATAATATTAGTGAAAGATTTTCATTGGATGGGGAAAAAACATGAGTGGCAATGTAAAAGAAAGAATCGAAGCCTTAAACAAAAGAATCCGGACGCTGAAACTAAAACGTGACGCGTTTTCAATGCTCGGACAGTCAAACAAAGTCCAGGAAACGGAAAAGCAGAATCATAACCTTGAAGAGGAGTTGATTAAGCTCAAACTCCACAACACAAAATGAAGGGTGGTTTTAGTGAGAAAGTTTTCTTCTCTCTTGTTCTTTTTCATGCTTCTCATTCTTTCGAGCTGCGTGGGGAAAGAATACTGCTTGCTCATCGAGGCCCCCGATGATTTCATTGTCGGGGAAGTTCAGGGAATCTACAGGGCCGGTGAAGAAGTGGTGATCAAGACGGAAATCATCAATGGCGCCGGTCTCAACCTTTTTCTAGACGGAGAGTTCCTTTGCGCGCCGAAGCCGGTGGGGATCGGCGGGAAATACACTCATTGGGAGTTCTGTTTTAAGATGCCGAAAAAAGATGCAAAAGTGACGTTCAAAATCTTCAGGGACGAAGGAGTTGCGGAAGATGGGAAGATCATCTTCTATGATAACGAACTGAGCGAAGTCGAATATGAAATCCTGTTCAATTATGGGCCTTCGGATAATTATTATGACCTGCACCGAAGGTTCGTGGAGGAAAGCGGACTTGATGAACTGGATGGCCAGGTGAGATATTACCAGAGCAGCCCCTACGTCTTCGTTTTTTTCAAACCGGAAAAGGAAACCGCCCAGGTGCGGCAGTTCATGTACCATCTGAAGGAAGAGCATCCGGAAATCACTTCGCTCCTGAGAAAGGAATATTTCCGGTATTGTTCGATCTACATGCACAATCCCGCCTATTACGGACTTAAGAAAGACCAAAAAGTCGATTTTGAATTGATGGATGACAGTGTCGTCGTCGAGCAGATCCGCTTCCGAATCGGCGACATTCTTCAGGAAGGAATTTATACCTCATCAGCCGATTTGGACAAGACCCTGAATGCCCTCGATGATCATAAAATGTTTGGGCTGAAGGACGAAGTAATAAACGCAGTCAAAGCAACCTACGATGATGAGTTCTTTGAAGAAAACATTCTGGTCGTGACGGAAACAATAGTAACTTCGAGCGGCTCCAACAAGCAGGAATTGAAGGAAATTTATCTCAGGGGCAACAAATTGAACTTCTTCGTGAAGATGTATTATGTGGACCTCGGAACCGCAGACATGCAATATACGACCTTCGTTGTGAGGATTCCGAAAAACCAAATCAACGATCCTAAAAACCTTAGACAGGAATTGTTGTACAAGTGTCTTGGTATTTGAAGGAAAGAAAATAAAGAATTAAAAGGGCAGGTTGTTTAAAGAGAACCTCCCAAATATTTTAAGTTAAACCTTTTTCTCTGAAAAAAGTTAGGCAATCAATGACACGAGATAAAGGACAATCACGAAGAAAAAGTTCAGCGCGGAGAATTTCAAAAGGTATTTTTTAGTCTGCCCGGGATTGTTTTTCTTGAACTCCGTGAAAGTGATGAGGCTCGCGAGCGAGGAAATCAGCGTTCCGCATCCGCCGATGTTCACCGCCCGGAGTAGCGAAGGGTAATCGGATGTGAAGTGGGAAAGCAGAACCGCGCTCGGAACGTTGCTTATGAGTTGGCAGGAAAGGATTCCGATCAGCAAGGTGTTCAGCGGGAGCACTTTCGAAAAGAAGGAGTTCACCGTGGGAATCCGCGCGACGTTTCCGCTTGCGACGAAAAACGCGCAGAAGGTAAGAAGCAAGGGATAATTGACTTCCTTTAAAGCCTTTCTGTCGAGAAAGAAAAGCGCGATGATAATCAAAACTGTTCCGATTTGATAAGGGAACAATCGGAAGACGAGGAGGATGCTGAAGATGAACAGAGCGCTGTAAATTAGGCAACGCTTGACATCAAGCTTGTAGCTCTCGTCTTTGATCAGGACGAGCGGTTCCGGCTTCACCAGCAGGCAGATTGCGAATATCAGGACGACCGCGACCAGGAAGGGCGGAAACATAATCTCAAAGAATTCAGCCGTCCCGATTTCGAAGAAGGCGTAAAGGTAGAGGTTCTGGGGGTTTCCGAAGGGGGTGAGCATTCCTCCCAGATTCGCGGCGATGTTCTGCATGATGAAGGTGAAGGCCATCGCCTTTTTGTTTCCCGTGTTGTTCAGGACGAAGAATCCTAAGGGCAGGAAGGTGAGAAGCGCCATATCGTTCGCGAGGACCATCGAGCCGACGAAAGTTATGAAAACCAAAACAAGGACCGCCTTCCTCAAATCCTGCAACTTCAAAACTATGCTTTTGCTGATGATCTCAAAGATATGGATGTGGGACATGGCCGCGACCACCGCAAGGGTGCAAAAAAGAGTGGCCAAAGTCTGCCAGTTGAAATAGCCGAGGTATTGCCAGTCAATGGGGACGAAAATGCAGGTTACCAGCATCACAATCAAGGCGATCGCGAGCACCGTTTGCTTTTTGAAAAAATGAACCAGGCGGTTTTTTATATTCTTAAAGATGTTTCTTTTTTCAGGACTGTTTCCAATATAATGGTTTTCGATTCCAGCATCCAAGATGCTTCTCATGTTATCCTCTTTTCTTCCATCAAATACGAGGAAATATTATATCATATCTAATTGATTTTTTTGGGGGAATGAAACCATTTTCACTTTCCTCTTTAAAGAATCATCATTTCAAAATTCTCGTTCAGGAATGCATTTTTGAATTGACGGAAAAGAGGATTTATGGTATAATATCATCTGTATCGGCGGCGGGTAACCCTGCCATGTAAAAACAACCAACGGGGGCATAGCTCAGCTGGGAGAGCGCTAGAATCGCACTCTAGAGGTCGGGGGTTCGAGTCCCCTTGTCTCCACCATTTTTGAAAAAATGTTGATATAAAACTATCAACTGAAATATTTAGGAAACAGGGAGAAATCCCTTTTTTCTTTTTCGGGAGGAAATCCACAGGTTGCTTGAAGCCAGTGATTAGTAGACTTTTTTAAATTAAATTTCAAAACTTAAGTTTTTGCTTGTTTAACAAAAAATGAAATATAGCATTAAAAGGTTCAATTGTGATAAAATATAAAAAAAGGGGTGGTCAAACTTGAAAAAGCTTTTAACATGGACTGCTCTAATTGGAGTGGCCTTAACAGCTCTGCTTGGAATATTAATGATTTTTTCAGTGATAGAGTTTAAAGACTATAGCAGGGTTTTCTTTTCATGCATTACAATAGCTATCGGGTTTTCCTTTGCTTTATCCAGTTATAATCTTTATGTTTATAAAAAAACCTTATTGCCTTTTATTTCGCTCATTTTAATTTTCGCATCAATCATATTGATCATTTTGTCTTTCTATATCGGTTCCAATTCGGAGGTTTTTGTAAAAATAACTGTGACGATTGGCATTGTCAGCGTCCTTTTCACAATCATCGTCGAGAACACCTTAAAACTAGGAGAAAGATATTTCGCTTTGCAAATCGGGGTTTACATTTTAATTGTTTACTTATTAGTGATCATTCTGCTGGCCCTTTGGAGCATATGGTCCGGATTTAATACGTTCTTTTGGGTTGTCGCCATAGTAGGCATTTCGGGTTTGATTGCACTTCGTGTTTTATCAAAAAAAGAAGTTCACGCCGAATTAAGTGATGAAGAAGAGTATGTCCGAATATCTAAAAAAGAATATGAGTACTTGCTGAATCGTTCAAAATTGCTTGACGAACTGACTGCAAAAGAAGAAGAGTAAAGGATTTTGGCTGTTGGTAAACAGCCTTTTTATTTTCCATCATATGTTCAAAATCCCATGGCCTTATGCCCAAAAAAGTAAAAAATACCATTTTTCAACAGGTGAAAATCATGTGGTAAAATCCTGTGCTGGAGAGATGAAATTACTGAGATGAATCGCATTAGGATAGGCAGAATTGACAAAAAGCCGGAAAATCGATGGATTGTTTGAAAAGCAGGTGATAAAAATCCCTAAAGACAAACATTGCTACTTATGAAGCTTTATGATAAAATGGAAAAACAGACGAGGTGTTAAGAATGAAAAAGATCCTAATCCGCATCACAAAGATCCTTCTTATGGTAATTGTTGCTTTAGTTTTGGTCGCAGCCATTGTTTTAGGCTATTTTACTATCGTTGAATATAAACCAAAAGATGTGGAGCCATTGACAATTAACAATAATGTTGAAACCAAGGTTGCATTAAATCAAGAAATATCTATTTTGACTTTCAATATCGGCTATGCCGGACTCGGAAAAGATGAAGATTTCGTTTTGGACGGCGGGACGAAAAGCCGTCCTGACAGCAAAGAAGTTGTTGAACACTATTTGGATGGAATCAAAAGCTTATTGACGGAACATCCATTGGACATTTATCTTTTGCAGGAAGTTGATTTAAATTCAAGAAGAAGTTATTTCATCAACGAAGCCAATGAAATCCAAGAGTTGCTTGGCGATGTTTACAATTCGACTTTCGCCTATAACTATAAGGCCAAGTTCGTGCCGTTCCCGGTTTCTTTTACAAACTTCCTCGGCAAAGTTGAAAGCGGCATTATGACTTTAACTAAATATCAAGTCAAGAGCAGCCATCGTTACCAACTTCCCGGAGCATTTGCATGGCCCGTGAGAACGGTCAACCTCAAGCGGGCGATGATGGTGAATGTCCTGCCAATCAAAAACAGCAATAAAGAATTGATTGTTGTTAATTTGCATTTGTCTGCATATGATGGTGATGGTTCTTTGCGCGCTCAGGAAATGCAAATGTTGAAAGAGTTCTTGAATGAACAAGCCAGCAAAGGAAATTATGTCATTGTCGGGGGCGACTTCAACCAAACCTTCCCGGAAGCAAAGGGCGTCTTTCCCGCCAAACCAGGGTATTATGTTGCGTATCCAATCGATGATGATTTTCTGCCAAGCGGATATACATTTGGGATTGATATCACCAGACCTTCATGCCGCTTATTGAATGAGCCTTACAATAAAACCAGTCCCAACACGCAATACTACATCATTGATGGCTTCATCGTTTCGAATAACATTAGGATCAATAAAGTCGAAACGATTGACCACGATTTCCAATATAGCGATCATAATCCGGTTTCTTTATCGATCCAATTACTTTCAGAATAAGGCAAAAGCCAGGTAGAGGTTGTTGGATTGAGCTCATTCAAAATGAAAATGAGCCAGTATCAGGGAAGAAGTTTTATGGCAAAAACAGCGGAAAACGACAGTTTATTAAAATTTTCTTTTTTGTTCTCATCAGAATTAGCTTTTTGTGGAAAAGAATACCAAAAATCACTTTACAATTGCATTTTTCCAGGATAATATATAATCAGATATAATATTACTCTTACCAATATTTGCGCATATTCAGGCAACACTATTTTTTTCAATGACCTCTGTAAAAAAAATGAAAAAGGGAAGAGATTAATGAAAAAAGATTTGCCTTTTGCAGAGCTTTTCTGTTGTTGATTTTATTCCTTCTGTGTGCTCCTGCATTTGCAAAAAAATGTTTTGCAGTGAGCGATGATTTCGGATTTGATTTTACCCAAGCGGAACTCGAGTATGGATTCAGAAACGGAGTATTCAAAAATTATGACGGACAAGCTCCCGATGCATACGGGTACGGCGGTATTACGGATCCGGTGAAATATCTGAAGGATCGTTACGGTGCCAAAACAGTAATATTGATTGAAGGGCCATATGTTCTCAGTGTTCAAAATAGAAGCCAGTCTGCTTTAAATAATTGTCTGCCGGATGATTTGAAAGGCAAGGGAACATGTTCACTGACGGCAATTGCCATGTTTATGGATTACTTCCGAGCTGAAAGAGGTTACAGCAACATCGAAAGCAATATTTATGTTTTATATGAGTATATAGTGCGCAACAGTTCCCTTTTGTTCGGAGGAACGAATCCTTTCAAAATTGATAATTATGTAACGAATTGCTTTAATTATTATGGCTATTCAAATGTTCGCGGTCACACTGACAATACCAATAAAATCAGCAAAATCAAAAGCGAGATCGATGAAGGCAGACCTGTAATCATGTCCCTGTCCCAAGGGTATTATGGAAATCATACAATCGTTATTCGCGGATACAGTGTTTACCAAGTAACAAAGAAGGGGTTTCTGGGCATAGGGACCACCACCAACTATTTGATGCTCAATGTTGCTGACGGTTGGGGAACTTCCGGTACCGTTTACCTTGATGTTGAAGGATTGGATTGGGATGCAGCCGGTTCATTCGGATTGGTCTGGAATATGGTGCGTGCCATTGAAGAATGATTGCCGAGAAAAAATTAAGGGGAGGAGTTTATAATGAAAAAAACACTTCATTATTTATGCATAATTGCATTACTAATCATACTTGTTGGTTGCTACAGCAATAAGCAAATCACGGTACAGTCCAATTTCCACGAGGCAAAATACTTCTTTTTTGATTACAACCATAAATCCCTGAAGCGGGAAGGGGAAAAGACTTATTTTGTCACGAAGGATGATGCCGGAAAACTATTTGAAGCCTTGAAGGAAAACCAGTTTTTTTATAAGGAAAACGAAGGGGAACTGGTTTTCTTTTGTGACGGCTATTTTTACGGCCTGAAAAAAATAGGAACCCAGGGGAGCGCGCATCGGTATATGCTGTATACGCTGGAAGCGTATGTGGACCGGGACTTTCTTCCCTTCCCCCTGGCAATCAACATCGAACTGGACCAGGAAGTGTCGCTACCGAACAGCTGGAGCGTTTTGCGGGAGTTTTATGAAGCCCTCGATTCGGAATACATCAGCATTGATGATGAAAACCAAACGATTTCCATCATCGGCAATAACCAAGCAACATATCTCATCGTTTGCTCAGGCGATAAAATCGTCATAACAAAAGCCGAAGAATAAGTGGGATTGGGGCATGGAAACCGTACTGGATTTGGTTGACATCTGCAAGAATTTCGGCAGGAAAAAGATCATTTCCAATTTTTCGATGAGAGTAAAAGAAGGCCGTATTGTCGGTCTGGTGGGTCCGAACGGCGCCGGCAAATCGACACTGATCAAAATCATGGTGGGATTGCTGAAGCCGACCAGCGGCCGGGTTTACATTAATGGTGTTTCTCTCAGCCACGATTATGAAAAAGCGATCAGCAATGTCGGGTGCATCGTCGAGAATCCGGAATTTTTTCCGGACATGAGCGGGTTCGAAAACCTTAATTATTTCGCCGGTTTCCGAAAAAACATTTCCAAAGAAAACATCGCTGAGGTTGCCGCCAAGGTCGGACTGGAGAAGCGCATCCATGACAAGGTGAAAAAATACTCGCTCGGAATGAAGCAGAGACTGGGTATCGCTCTTGCTTTGTTGGGGAATCCCCAGATTTTGATTACCGATGAGCCCTTCAACAGTCTTGATCACACAAGCGTTTATGAAATAAGGCAACTTGTGAAAATGCTGGCCAAGGACGGAAAGTTGACGATAATCATATCCAGTCACAATCTGAACGAGATCCAATCCCTTTGCACGGACGTAGTCTTCATCAAGGAAGGAAGACTGGTATTGCAGAAGGAGATGAAGGAGATTGCCGCCGCCGTCCATTATCGGATTACCGTTCCTGAAGAATTGACCGAGTTGGCTTTGCATCTGCTCCGGGATTTTCAAGCGGAAAGGACTGCCGATTCATCGATTCAAATCGCAGTGAACGGAGAAGATTTGAACGGGGTTTTGTCCAGGCTGCTAGAAAACAAGATTCCCATCCGCGAAATCAAGAATGTCGCTCAGAATCTTGAAGAACTTTATTTGTTGAGCACGGGCGGGGATTTCCATGTCAGCTAGGTTCTTTAATCTTTTCCGGAAGGAACTGAAGAAAACAGTCTTCAGCAAAACCTTTCTGCTTTTCTCCTCGGTCATTGTTGTTACGCTCATCGTCAGCCTCCACTTTTATTACGCAACCTTGGACAGCGAACCTTATGGCTCAAGTTACGGGGTGATTCCCTTTGAGGATTCTGAAGAACTGCAAGCCCATCTCGACAACAACGAAGAATACATTTCCGAACTGTACGGCCGGCTTGAGGTCACCACGGATTCGAACCGCCGAAGTTTGATTGAAAAGGAAATCAGGCACAGGGAAAGACTATCGCTCATTTATCGGTATCTGCAAAGCCATCAGATACCCTATTCCCAATATTATGACTTCGGCAGTCTGACGAATAGAGGTTACGAAGACAATTTCAGTTTTTTCGTTTTCGTCACGACCTTTCCAATTATCATCATGGTTGTGGGGATTGCCGTCCTCTCTGCTTTGATTGTCACCAATGATTTCACAATCGGAACTTACAAATTCGTCTACACTTCAGGTGTGTCAAGGACGAAAGTTGTGCTTGTGAAACTGGGGGTCATCCTGGCCTTGCTGTTTTCAAGTTGTTTGCTGATTTTGTTGGCGGGTTTGGCGTTCGGTTTGCTTCTATATGCAAATTCCGGAAAGTACATGATCATGGCCTCATACAGTACTGTCTTCCATGTCGGAATAACCGGATACTTCTTTCTTTCCCTTCTGAATTTCTTCAGCCTTGGATTATTTATCTGCGGAATTATCTTCTTCATATCCTTGTTTTTCAAAAACAATGTCATTTCCCTGGTCGTCTCTGCCATATTGCTGTTTCTTTTCCTTAACGGCTACAACATCTTTGAATATCAAAACCAGGATCTTGCCATTTTCAATGTTTTTACCTCAGTCAACATTTTCGATGTCTTTTCCGTGGAGCCTGTTTTTGACAGCGTCTGGAAATATCTTGGAGTATCATTCGCATACCTTTTGATTTCCGGAGCCGCCGGCATTTCCTGGTTCAAAAGGAAGGACTTTTGTTGAAAAATTGAGTGATGGTAAATCATTGAGCTTCTTATATGTTTCTATGCCGTGTCCGGACAAGGAAAACCAAAAACATCTGGTCTTTTCCGGAGAGGTAACCAAATTTGGGGTTTTAACCTCTGTTTCCGAACTGGTGGACAAAAAAGCATTTCATGGAATGTGAAATGCTTTTTTATTTCTTGGTAATTCGGTTCCTTAGTCTCAAAAATCGATTTACCCATAAGCGTTTTAATTTTTATGAGTTCGTTCCGATTTCATTTTTATGTAAAATTTGCCCGACTTTACCGGCACCGGGTATGATGCATCCAATCTCGCCGCGGCTCCCAACGGGGTACTGTATGCGAAATGGATTGAAGAAGAATGGGAACCAACAAAAAGGCTTTTGTAAGTAAAGACCTGCAGAAGCCTTTTTACTATGCTCTGGATTTATTTAGTCGAACATTCTTGTTCCATATGCCTTGAAACAATTGATATGGAAGGCAGAAAATGCTATAATACCTTTAATGACAGGTTTCGTATAAATAAAATGAATATTAAGATAAGTGAGGGGATTATGGAAGAAAGGGCCGGAATTGAATACATCCATGAACCTCTTTGGGAATACAAGAACAGGTTCAAAGATAAGCATAAAGAGAATGTTGAAGAGTATTTCAATGATTTGGTTGAAAAATCCCAGGTAAATGTTGAAGAGAATAAAGAAACCGTAAAACAAATAAGGCAACTGAAATCAGATTTAGATAACCTGCGAACCAGGATATCCAAGTTTGGGCTTTTGCAAGCCCTGCTGATTTTGTTGATCATTGTTTGTGCGGCGGTTTCTGTAATTGGAATAGCAAATATCATCCAAGGTTTTTTTGAAACCGCAAACATTCTCATGGCCAGCATTGGTGTCCCGGTATTTTGTTTGGCATTGCTTGTACTAATCAAAATACTTCATCCCAAGATGAAAGAGCTAAAAAAGTCAGAAAGCGAAATCAGGCAAAAGCTTGATCAGTGGATGAAAACCGCCTGGAAGCAGATGGAGCCGCTCAATCAACTGTTTGAAGAAGGAATCGGTTTTGAGCTGTTCCAAAGAACCGTTCCTTTAATAAAATTCGATAAAGTTTTCGACAGCAGAAAATTGGATTATTTCATCAAACGCTATGGCTTAAATGTCAGAGATGATAAGAATGTCTCAAAACTTTATGTTCACTCCGGGGAGATAAGCGGCAATCCTTTTTATATCGCCCATGACCTGGTCCATAGAATGGGCACAAAAACTTATACCGGATCCATCACTATTTCTTGGACCACATCAAGTTATGAGAACGGCAAATGGGTTACAAAAACCCATTCCCAAGTATTAACAGCCTCCTTGGAGAAACCATGTCCCTATTATTTTGAAAACAAATATTTGGTCTATGGAAATGAAGCCGCACCTGATTTGGTCTTCCGCAGGTATGAAACCGATGCGGAGAATTTGACTGAAAAGCAAATCAACAGGAAAGTCGAAAGGACAATCAGGAAACTCAATAAAAAAGCCGAAAAGAGTGTCAGGACCGGCGGAAACTATACTGTATTGGGAAATTCGGAATTCGAAGTTTTATTCGGAGCCACGGATAGAAACAATGAGGTTCAATTCCGGTTGTTGTTCACTCCGCTTGCGCAAAAGCAATTATTGGAGTTGATGAAAGAAAAAGAATACGGTTATGGGGATGAATTCAACTTCCTTAAAGAAAGAAAGATCAACTTTATTTACCCGAAACATCTTCAAGGCTTTAATATTGATGTAAAACCCAGTTATTTTCATAGCTTCGATTTCGAAGAAATCCACAGGAAATTCACTGAGTATAACAACGAATTTTTCCGGCAGATCTATTTCACATTCGCACCTCTTTTAGCGATTCCCCTATATCAACAGCATAAGCCGCAGGAATTCATTTACCAGGATTTATATGACAGTTTCGCAAGTTTCTATGAGCATGAGAATGTGGTGAACAGAATGAACGCGACGGAGTTCATCCATCCCTTGTCCCAGACCAGAAACATTCTCAAAACAAGGATTTTGAAAAGCGAGGCCAATTGTGATACAATAAAGGTGACTTCGTACGGATACAGAACCGAGCCAAGAGTCGATTATGTCAGTAAAATGGGCGGGGATGGGATGATGCACAGCATTCCGGTCCATTGGGTTGAGTACATTCCCGTCGAGAAAGAGACGGAGGTTGCCATTCATTTTCTTAATGAGGAGAAAAAAGAAACATCTGCCGATAAAATCAGGAAGATATTTGCGGATCTGCGAGAGAGGAATGTAAAAGACGAGGATGTTTTTAAAATTGGTTCTTTCATCGTCAGCATTATAAACAAAGGAAAATAAAAAAGAGGAGGGTCTTTTAAATGGCAAATGAACTTGATGAATTGACCGGTCCGGTTAACGAAGACGGACGCGATGTCAATGTTATTGAAAAGCAGATACCTGTCAAAATAGGGGTCGGATCGCTTATTTTTGAAATCATTCTCTGGATTTTCATCATTCCCGGAATCATTTTCTTATTCATGAAAATCAGAGCCCGGAATTATCTGCGTCAATTGCAGCAGAGAATCCAGCACAACGCTTCGCAGATTGATAATTACCTTGAACAAAGAGTAGTGATCCTGCAGAATGTCGTGGGGATTGTTGAAAAGTCAATTAACCTCGATAAAGAAGTGATGACCGCTGTCGCCGCTTTCCGAAGCGGTGTCACGCCCAATGACGCGAACAGAAATGAAGTATCCGGCCAACTTGATTCCGCAATGCGCAGCATCAATGTGGCTGTTGAAGCCTATCCGGAACTGAAAGCCCATCGCGCTTTGGCTGATGCCATGCAACAAAACTCCTACCTTCAAAAAGAAATCACTGCCGCCCGGGAAGTTTATAACGATACGGTATTAAAATGGAACCAGGACATATTTTCCTGGCCGACAAAGATGATTGTTGCTGCCAGAGCCGGGTATACAACCAGAATCCCCTTCACTGCCAGCAAAGAAGTGAAGGAACAAGCAAGGGCAAAGTTCTTCTGAAAAAAGTGCATGAGTTTTCATGCATTTTTTATTCAGTATCCTGAAAATAGAAATTGCATAGCAAAAGATTTTTTCGTAGAAAGAAGAACGGACTGGCATAATTCTGCTGATGCTTTTTCCATCAACAGGATGTTGACATGGCCCATTTTCAAAGGAAGATTGAGAATTTAGTTATAAACTGTTGTTTAAAACATTGAATTAAAACCTCTATATGTTAAAATAGGATGCAAGAGATGGTTTTTTGACTTTGAAATAATTTTGCAAATGCTAAGAAGATTACCCAAACAAAATTCTCAGGTAATTTGACGCTACAGAAGGAGGAAATCATGAAATCATATCGCAAAGTCTTGACTTTCCACACCCCCACGAGGAGGGCTTTCCTCAACATCACCCGCACTTTGGAGGATTGCGTCAGAGAAAGCGGCATCAAGGAGGGTCTATTGCTCTGCAATCCCATGCACATCACTTCCAGCGTCTTCATCAATGACGACGAACCCGGACTGCACAAGGATTTCGAGAACTTCCTGGAAAAACTCGCCCCGGAGAAGCCCTACGATCAATACCATCACAACGGCTACGAGGACAACGCCGACGCCCATCTGAAACGGACGATCATGGGCAGGGAAGTCGTGGTCGCGGTGACCGAGGGAAGACTGGATTTGGGGACCTGGGAGCGGATTTTCTACGGCGAGTTCGACGGAATGCGGGACAAGCGGGTGCTGGTGAAGATTATCGGGGAATGAGGAAGCATGCGGAAGCATATACCCCACTAAATGTTCCCTTTTCGGATAAAATAGTATATGGGATTTCCCATATATTATTTTTTTTGGAAATGAGGAATTGATGAATGCATAAATACCACAACGAGAAGACGCTGCATGTAAAGCAGGTTAGCATTGTCGTCTCCGATCTGGAGCGCTCGCTTTCCTTCTACACGGACCTGATCGGTCTTACGGTCCTGAAGAAGGCAGGCTCAGAAGCATATCTCGGCGCTGACGGCAAGAACCCGTTTCTTGTCCTGAAGGAAGTTAAGGGCGCGCGGCCTTCCGAAGACAATGTCGGCCTCTACCATTTCGCCCTGCTCCTGCCCGACCGCGCGAGTTTCGCCCAGTTTTTGACCCATCTTGCGGAAGAGGATTATCCGGTCACCGGACTATCCGACCATGGGATCAGCGAGGCCGTCTACCTTGACGATCCGGACGGTAACGGAATCGAAGTTGCCGTCGACAGATACGACGAATCCGGGAACGTTTTGAAACTCGACCGCTTCGGACCGAAAATGGTCGACCTCGACGACCTCCTGCAGAACCTTCAGGACCTGGAGTTCACCAAACTTCCTGCGGAGACGATCCTGGGACACCTGCATCTGCACGTGAGCGACATCGAGGAAGCCAAGAGGTTCTTTGTACAAGGGCTGGGATTTGCTATCCAGTTCAACCACCGGAATCTGGCGGTCTTCGTCTCCTCCGGGGATTACCACCACCACATCGGCTTCAACGTCTGGAACGGGAAGGATGCGAAAAGGAGGGCGGAAGACCAAGCCGGGTTGGAAAGCTATGTGCTGAGCGCCCCGCAAGAAGAACTGAGCGGCATGATTTCGCGTCTTGAAGGCCTTGGCTATGCTGTGACCGCTTCCGAAGGGTGGCTTGCGCTCCGGGATGTCAACGGCGACCTTCTGTTGATTGAGGGAAGATGATCGCGGAAGGCTTGAAGAAGAGAAAAACCAAAAAAAGATGCCACATACGGGCATCCTTTTTCATTTGCAAATTCCCAATTTTTTGATAAAATGGATTTGGAGAAGCCAATTAATCCTAACGGAGGGAAGCCATGGAGTTTCGGAAGGAATTCCACATTCTTGAGGATGATGTCATCCGCTTGAAAATCAGGGAGAAGGTGGAAGGGAACGCCAGGGAACTGCCGTTTTATTACTACGGCATCTACCTGAAGTCCCTGAACAAGGAAACCGGGAAAATCAGCATCCGTATCGGCCACAACAAGCATTCCTACTACAACGGGAACATTGGTTATGAAATCTATCCCGAATACCGCGGCAAGAAATACTCCCTGAGTGCCTGCAAGCTGGTAATGAACGTCGCCCGGGCGCACGGGATGACCCATCTCTTCATCACCTGCGCGGAAGAAAACATCGCCTCCAGGAAAATCATCGAAAGCCTGGGAGCGGAGTACCTGGAAACGGCGGTTCCTCCCAAGGATTATGTTTATTACTACGAGGGCATGCCCGCCTATAGGATTTATAAAGTTAATCTATAATAGATGCATTTGCATTAAAAATGTGGTAATATTTAAGCGTGGGGACTTTCGTCCGCATAAATAAGTAAGGAGAGGAAATGCTATGAAAGGAAAGGGTTATTTCGGTCTGGGATATGTCTTAAGCATTATCCTGGCTATCATTCCGGTCACGAACCTCATTTTCGGAATCATCAGCCGAATCGAAAAGAAGAAGATCCTGCATGCCGTACTCAACATTCTGGTTTTCCCGCTGTTCTATGTCGTAGACCTGGTATCAATCATTTTGAACAACAAACTGAAGTATCTGATTTAAAGAAAACCGAAAAAGGCCTGCCGGCGTCCGCCCGGGGCTTTTTCTTTTCTTTTTTCTTTTTTCTCCGACATAAGAAACCAAAAATCCGGAAAATTAATCATTGTTCTTTTTTGATGAAAAGGATGTGGTATAATCCTTATTGTAAGCATATTCTGAAAGGGAACAGGTGAACGGGATATGAGGACTGGCAAAAGAAGATCCCTGCTTACGAAGGTACTGGTTGTTCTTCTGGTGGTTTTTTGTTCATTGACTGCCGGATGTCATTACATCGAAGATTTCATCGATGACTTTTTGGACAACTTGATTCCTGGCGAAGTGGAAGGACCCGGTGAAGAACCGGGAGAAGAACCGGGAGAAGAACCGGGGGAAGACCCGGGAGAGGAACCCGGGGAAGAGCCCGGAGAAGAACCGGGGGAGGAACCAGGCGAAGAGCCCGGCGAAGAACCCGGAGAAGAGCCTGCTTTCAAGCTGTTCGAGCAGGACGAGAACGGGTTTTACTATTATCAGACTGATTATGAGCCGGGTGATTATTATTACTGGGCGAAGGACTTGAGCGGAGACGCCCTGGTCCAGGCTCTTAGGACCATCATCCGCGAGGGCTTCAATCCAAGATCGTATGGTGAAGCCAGATACATCCTCGCTTACAGCGACCGGGATCCGTTGACCAATTTCACAACCGTGAGAGGAATGTACGACAATGCCGTCATCGCGACTTACTGGATTGCAAGTGGAGAGGGCGCCTGGCAGCGCGAGCATGTCTGGCCGAATTCCAAATTGGGTGTGGGAAGAGTCGATAACGATAAACGCAACATCGCTTCCGATCTCCATAACCTCAGGGCGATCACCGGCATCAACCAGACCAGATCGAACAGGTATTTCACCGCCGGAAGCGGAGCCGCCCACACGGTCGGGAGCGACGCCTTTTATCCCGGGGATGACTTCAAGGGCGATGTCGCGCGGATCCTTTTCTACATGGTAATCATGTATGACGGACTCACGCTGACGAACGATGTTTCTAAACTGGTCGACGATTCGAAAACCAATTATAAACCCGAGGGCGCTTATATGGGCCTTTTGGATGTCCTGATCCAATGGCACAAGGAAGATCCCGTCGATGAATTTGAAATGTACAGGAACGAATTCATCTATAGCGGGATAGCCTACGACCCGAGCGGAAAGGAGATCGCGCCGCAGGGGAACAGGAATCCCTTCATCGACCATCCGGAATACGTTCATTTGATTTGGGAAGACAAGGAGATTGAAGACCTGATCAAGAAGGACGGCCCCACCGCGGTCGCTTTCGAAGGCCGGATCACCGTCATCAGGATTTACTATGTGAAGTTCTCCCGAAAAGAGGAGTTCTTCGCCTGAGATTTGCATAGGAACAATTGTCCCGCTTTTTGCGGGGCTTTTAATTTTGAAGGATTTAAATGGTTTTTTAATTTCTTTTTTCATATTGACAGCGTTTTCATGGGATGGTAAAATAATATGGCAATAATAACGACCAAAGGTCGTATATACGAAACATAGGGGGAAGAGAAGTGAAAAAATTCTTACCGTTTTTATTTGTTCTGGTTTTTGCCATTTTCCTGTTCGCTTGCAAGGGAGATGAAGTGAAGGAGATCGGCATTTCGATTTCCTCGAACCCCACGAAAACCGTTTATTACGAAGGAGAAAGATTTGACAGCAGCGGTCTTGTCGTGGTCCTCAAATATTCGGACGGCACTTCCGAAGCGGTCACCGGGTACACGATCGACAAGAATGTCTTGAGCGCCGGCGACAAAGAGGTCAAGGTGACTTACCACGGCTTCACCGCAAAAATTCCAATCACAGTCCACTCTGCTGTGAGCTTGTCCGTAACGACGCCCCCGACCAAAGTCGTTTATCTGGAAGGGGATGAATTCGACCCGACGGGGATGGTTGTGAAGCTGGTTTATGCGGATGGGACGGCGCGGGAGGTCACCGGTTACACTGTCGACAAGGACATTCTTTCCACCGATGACGAAGAAGTGACCGTGACCTACGGGAACTTCAGCGCGAAAGTGAACATCACGGTCCATGGTCCGTCCAGTCTGAAAATCGCGACACCGCCAACCAAAACCACCTACATCGCCGGAGATGAATTCGATCCGACGGGGATGGTTGTGAAAGTGGTGTATTCGGATGGGACGGAAAGGGAAGTTACCGGCTACACGGTGGACAAGACCACATTGAGCGCCGGTGACAGCGAGGTCACAGTGACTTACGGAAACCTTACAGCGAAGGTTCAGGTCACGGTCAAAGGGCTCGCCCGCATCTACATCATGACTCCTCCGACAAAGAGCGAATATTCCGAAGGGGAAGAGTTTGATCCGACGGGAATGGTCGTGAAACTCGTTTATTCGGATGACACCGAAGAGGAGATCACCGATTATCAGATCGACAAGGTTACCCTGACTATTAACGACAGGGAAGTGAAGATCTCTTATCAGGGCTTGGAGGCGACCGTCGCCGTCAAAGTGAAGACAGCGGACGGATATGAGGTGATTTTCACCGCCCAGGAGCTTCTGGATTTGCTTAAACAATCCACTTTGTCCGGCAAATACCGGCTCGGAGCCGACATCGACTGTCAGGACGTGGACTGGGTCGATCCGAAAGCGACTCTGACCGGAACGTTCGACGGGGACGGGCACACGATCAAAAACATCACCCATACTTTCACCGCGAACAAGCACGGCGCCCTCTTTTACATCATCCAAGGGGGGACCGTGAAAAACCTGCGCCTGGATTCGATCGCCCTGACTTCGAGTTTTGAATCTCTGGGGCTCATCGCCGGACTGTGCCGGGAAGGCGCCGACTTTGAGAACATTGAAATCGTCAATTGCTCCCTGTCCACTTCGAACCACTACGTCGGGCTTCTTTTCGCGCGCAGTGACAATGCCCCGGTAACAGTCAACGTGAACATGGTCACGGTCAAGAACAATGTGACCCTGCACGCCAAGAAATACGGAGCCGGGCTCTTGGGTGATTTGCTTTCCGGAAGCGTCTTGAACGTGAAAAACGTGGACTTCAGCGCCAGTCTGGATGTTCCGGACGGGCAGGGCGGAATGCTTTCCGGACGCGACCGCGGTAACACCACCCAGAACTTTGAGAACATCCGCATCCGGGGCACGCTCACCGGCGGGAACAAACTCGGTCTCTTCAGCGACGGCACCGAAAGCGGTTCGACAATCACCTTGAAGAACGTCCTGGTCCTGGGCGTAACCATCGAATCAACCTCAACCTCCCAGGTCGATCCCTGGAAGGGCGGAGGTACCAGCGTTCCGACTCTCACCAACTGCTACTTCGTCGAGGGGAAAGTCTACATGAACCTGGGCGGCAGGGAATACACTTCAATCGCCAATTATGTGGACCCGAACGGAAACGAGACTCCGAACGGAAGCACAGGAATTGCGGAAAGCAACCTGACGCTCGCTTTCTACAGGGACACCCTGAAATTCGATTTCGAGAACGCCTGGGAAGAGGACGGAAGCGACATCAAATTGATAGGTTCGACTTCCAATCAGATCGGCGATGAGGACGTGCTTGTTTCCATAAGCGCCGTGACCACCCAAGTGAAGACCTTCTACATCTCCGGGGAGGAATTCACTTCCGCTGGGTTGGTCGTAAGAGGGGTGTTCTCGAACGGAGTCGAGACGAATCTTGAGAGCGACCAATATACGGTCGACGCTTCCGCATTCAACACCAACGAAGCGGGAGAATACATCATCAAGATCAAGTGCGGTGATTTGGAGACAACTTACACGGTTGTGGTCGTGAAGGCTGTCGGCATCAAGGTCTATGATGAGTTTGCCGTGAAGACCTACCTCGTCGGAGGAAAACTGAACACCTCCGGAATCTATGTCTATGCGGTCATGACCGACGGAAGCGAAATCCTCATTGAGGATTACACGCTCACCAACAACTTCAACGGTTCCGCCGCCGGAGTCTACCAGGTCACGATCAGTTACGGAAACTTCACTCCTTATACTTATGATGTGACGGTTGTGGAAAAGAAGGCCGACATCGTTGACAACAAAGTCGAAATCGTCGTCGACCAATCCCACACAGGAACCGACGGAACCTTCATCGACGGAAAACCCGTGTTCAAAACGATGACGGCGATGATCGATTATCTGAACGCCTGCAACTATAGCGGTTCGGTGCTGAAGATTGTCTACGTGAGAGCCGGGGAGTATGTGGAAAAGATCACATTCGGAAGCAACCTGAAGAACGTCATTCTGATAGGAGATTCGAAAGAGACGACGATCCTCTCCTACTATGTCTGCGGCGATCACAAGCAGCCGAACGGATCGATTTGGGGCACGCAGGGTTCGGCTTCGGTCAGCATCAAAGGCGAAGGCTTCCAGGCCATGAACATCACGTTCAAGAACACTTACGATTACTTCAACTCGACCCATTCCAACAAACAGGCGGTCGCCGCTTACATCGAAGCCGACAAGGTCGTCTTCTACAACTGCGCCTTCTACGGCGTGCAGGACACGCTCTATGCGAAATGGGGAAGACAGTATTATAAGGATTGCTACATCGAAGGCAGCGTCGACTTCATCTTCGGAAACAACGCTCCCGCCGTGTTCGAGAACTGCACTATTCACACCGTCTCTCGGAATGATTCCAAGAACAACGGCTACATCACGGCGCACAAAGGCAAGCACAACGGAAACGACAAGGGCGAATTCGGCTATGTCTTCCTGAACTGCAAGTTGACGGCCGACGAAAATGTTCCGGCAGGAACGGTAGCCCTGGGACGTCCGTGGGATGCGGATGCGACCGTCGCCTACCTTTATTGCGAGATGGGCGCGCACATTTCCAAACTTCCCTACGGTGATTCCGCCGAAATGGACCGGTATGAAATCATGAGCGGGAACAGCCCCGTGAACGCCGATTTCAAAGAGTACGGCAACACCGGCCCCGGAGCGATCACGGAAGAAGTACTGGGAATGAAGTTGCTTACCGAAGAACAAGCCGCGCGGTACACGCTTGCGAACATCTTTGCTGCAACAAACGGACAGATCACTTGGAGCGAGGACTGGGACGCCGCCGCAACCCTGAACGCTCTGAAAGCTTTGGATTGAATTTACGCCGGCCTGGTGAAAACCAGGCCGGTTTTTTCTTTTCTCTCAATCATGACGATAATGGAAAAAAGAAAAATGCTTTTGCTTTGGATAAAAATGTAATATAATTAAATCAGAAAAGAGAATTTGTAAAATTTGCTGGAGTTCGAAAGCCTCAAATCATGCAAAAACCAATGTAGAAAACCGACCGATTTTTGCTATCAGAGGAGGATTCATTGCCTTTCCAAATTCTTTTGACTTCAAACTCAGCAGCGGACATTGCCAACATCAAGGAGGCTTTGGGGCACTATCACGCGTTTGTCAGCGCAAGCGGCGATGAAGCTATGGAGATTCTGAAAGCGGATCCCAAAATCAACCTGCTCATCCTGGATCTGAAGGCGAGCGGGGCTTTTCGCTTGCTTGAAGCCTTGAAAACGGACGATTGCCTGAAAAAACTGCGGACCGTCATCCTTACCGATTCCGAGGATCCGGAAAGCGAAAGCAAGGGTTTGCAGCTCGGCGCGATTGATTTTTTACGGAGGCCGATTTCGCCGGAAGCGCTCAAAGCGAGAATCAAGGTCCACCTGTCCTTGCTCAGAGCGGAAAAGGCTTTGGAGGAAGAAAGCTTCTTGCTCCTTGACCGCAGCAAGACCGTCTTTTTACATCACCTTCCGGGACTCGCCTACAGGTGCGATTTCGACCGCAATTGGACGATGCGGTATGTTTCGGAAGGCTGTTACAATCTCACCGGGTACCGCCCGGAAAGTTTGCTTTTCAATCGGGACATTTCCTATAATGACATCATCGCCCCCGAATACCGGGACTTCCTCTGGAACCGCTGGCACGAAGTCGTGAAGACCAAGGAACCCTTCCGGCATGAATATGAGATCATCACCGCCTCGGGTCAGAGAAGGTGGGTCATAGAAATGGGACAGCCGATCTTCAACGAAAACGGGGAAGTCGAGGCTTTGGAAGGAATCGTCTTGGACATCGCCGCCCGGAAAGCCGCGGAAATCGCTTTGAAACACAGCCTGGAACATGACCGCTGGACGGGGCTCTACAACCGCGATTACCTGGAATCGGTGTTTGCCGATGACTTGAGAAGAAATGGGAAGGGCAGAAGGGCTTTTGTGGGAATCAACTTGAGCACGGTCGAAATCCTGACCGTCCAATACGGATTCCAATACACCCAAGGCCTGATCAGCAAGACCGCGGAGACTTTAAGCAACTACTACAACTCCAAACGCATCCTGTTCTATCCCAACCAGAACCGCTTCGCCTTTTACTTTACCGATTACCGGGACAAGGAAGAACTGTTGGATTTCGCGAAGGAGATTGAGGAAGCGTTGGAAAGGCTCTTTCGGATGGAAAGAATCGGGGGCGGTATCGGGATTTTGGAGTTCGATTTGGCGACGGAAAGCAACCTGAATACCCTCCTGCATCGCCTCCTCGTCGCTTCCGAAAAAGCAATCAAAATGTATGAAAAGGAAATCGGCATCTGTTTCTACGACGAGGAACTGGAGGCCGCGGTGAACAGGGAGCGGGAGATAACGAACGCTCTGCACAGGATCGCGGACGGGGATGAGAGCTGCGACCGCCTGTTCCTTGAATACCAACCCATTCTCAACCTGGAAGACGACCGGATCTGCTGCTTTGAAACTCTGGCGCGGCTGCAGACGGAGAAACTGGGGTTGGTTTCGCCCTTGGAATTCATCCCGCTTGCGGAAAAGACCAAGCTGATCGTTCCGCTCGGAGAGAAGATCATTGAAGAATCATTCCGCTTCCAAAGGAAACTCCGGGAACAAGGTTTCAAGGATGTGAGCATCGCCGTGAACATCTCCCTGATTCAACTGCTGAGCCCCGATTTTACGGAAAGGCTTTTCGCTTTGATGCGGGAGACGGGAACCGATCCGGCGAAGGTCGTGATTGAAATCACGGAATCCGTCTTTTCCGAGAATTTCGAAGCGGTGAACTCTATCATAGAAAAACTCCGGGAAGCAGGAATGCATATCGCGATCGACGATTTCGGGACCGGGTATTCCTCGCTTGCGCGGGAGCGGGAACTGCAGGTGGACTGCATCAAACTTGCGAAGGCCTTCATCGACAAACTCCTCACCTTGGATTGGAGCAAGGCGATCACCGGGGACATCATTTCGATGGCGCACAAACTTGGGCATTGCATTGTTGCGGAAGGGGTGGAGCACGAGATCCAGCTGCAGTACTTGAGGAAACACCACTGCGACCGGGTCCAGGGTTTCCTCATAAGCAAGCCCTTGGATGAAACAGCAGCGATAGAATTATTGTATAAATATAAAAAGAAATCATCTTAAAGCAAAGGCTCTTTTCAATACCTTTGCTTTTTTGTTTGGAAAAAAGCTTCAGGCTTTTGAAAAAAATGACGAATTGTGGTAAAATGAAGAAAAAGTTTTTGTGAGTTTCTTTCAAAAGGAGTTGAAGATCATGGATGAAAAAACAAAAAAGGAACTCATCCATTTTCAAAGAAGCGAGCTGACGGATCATTATTTGTACAGGAAGCTTGCGAAAAGGGAGAAGGATGAGCATAACAAGAAAGTCCTTGAAGAAATATCGAAGGATGAATCCGCCCATTATCAGTTTTGGAAAAAGATCACCGGTGTCGATGTCAAACCCTACAGGTTTCAATTGTGGTTCTACTATTGTGTTTCCGTTCTGTTCGGAATCACATTCGGAATCCGTTTGATGGAAAAAGGAGAAGAAAAGACCCAGGGGAAATATAATAAATTCCTCGGCAAAATTGAAAACATTGAGAAACTGATCGAAGACGAAGAAAACCATGAAGACGCTTTGATTGAAGCGATCAATGAAGAAAGATTGAATTACATCGGATCCATTGTTTTGGGAATGAACGACGCCCTGGTTGAACTGACCGGAACGCTTGCAGGATTGACATTCGGTCTCGCCAATTCAAAGATTGTTGCCTTCTCTGGCTTGATTACAGGAATAGCCGCAGCTTTGTCCATGGCAAGTTCCGATTACCTTTCCAAAAAACAAGAAACCACAACAAGCAAGGCTCTGAAATCCGCACTTTACACCGGCATGGCTTACATCATCACGGTTGTGTTATTGATCCTGCCATATTTGCTTATTTCGGCGGAAAAAGTTTTCAATGTTTTCGGTTTTAACGTCCCCGCAATTTATATTTCATTGCTCATAACGATAGCAGTCGTCATCCTGATTATTTTGGGATTCACATTCTATATTTCGGTTGCGAAAAACCTGGAATTTAAGAAGAGGTTCTGGGAAATGATTGCAATAAGTTTAGGTGTGGCGGTGCTTTCTTTTGGAGTCGGATATGTAGTAAAAATAGCTTTTAACATTGATTTATAAGATTGTTTTTGGAGGAGTATATGTTTATTAAGGGTGAAATCTATAAAAGAAGTAGAGATATTCACGACAAGTATCAAGGGCAAAGATTTGGTGGTATTAGCACACCCCGTGATTATCCCTTTATTTTCTTGTTTTCTTCACCAAGCGGAGAAGAATACGGTTATAAAGATGGTTGGACAGCAGATGGCATATATTTGTATACTGGTGAAGGGCAATTTGGAAACATGGAGTTTACAAAGGGAAACAAAGCAATCTTAAACCATAAGAAAGATGAAAAAAGTTTGCTTCTGTTTGAATACATAAGTACAGGATTAGTGTGTTGGAGAAATGGAATATGTAGGTCATCGTTTTGTAAATACACATGATTTAAATGGAAGAACGAGAAGAGCGATAGTATTTGAACTAAAAAAGAAGTTTTGAAAACCAAAACCAAATTTTGCAGCATCAAATTCTTATGGATTATAAACGTCCAAATCCTTAAAAAAAGAAAAGGAGTTTATAAAAAAGTCTATGATTTCTCAAAAAGAAAGAAAGCATTGACTTAAGCACCAACCCTTTGTGCATACATTGATCTATTAACCCAATAGTCTAGTTCCTCATTTGGAATTCCTAAATTCCTATCTCTAACCGCCTGCTTTAGAATTGGGCTTTGCAAAGATATTAAACCAAAAGGAGCATTATGGGTTTTATCCCAAATAATAAATCGCATTTGCCTACCATATGGCCTCTGGTAAGGCATGCTCCACCAAATTAAATTCCACCATCGAAAAAGAACCTCATCTTCTGATTTACTTTGTACTGGACGTAACTCAAGTTAAATTTGGGAAGGGTCACTTGCTTGAAGGTTTAAACACTTTTGCAGAAGAAATATATAAGGAAAACCAATTGCTTAATACTCTTGTTATTATTGATGAAGCCCATAGACTTGCTCCAAGGGAGAAAAGTGATGAAGATATTATTAATTCCGTAAAAAACAAACTATTGGATGCGGTGAGAACAACAAGAAAGTATCGCCTTGGTTGGATGTTTATTAGCCAGACTTTGTCAAGCCTTGATAGGGGTATCATTGACATGCTACGAATTATGTTTTTTGGGTTTGGCTTGGCTCAAGGAACTGAGTATGTTGCATTGAGAGAATTAGCAGGAGGGGACAAAAAGCTCTTAAGTTATATCAATCATTTAGGGATCCCCAAAGTTCTTTCAGTTTAGAGAGCAAACAGTATTCATTTATGACTATTGGCCCTGTTTCACCATTGTCTTTTTCTGGAACACCTTTGTTTTTTAATGCATACAACAAACCCGAGGATTTCTTAATAGAGAACAATTTAGAGTAATTATTGATGATTATTGATAACAACTGTTTGAAAAAGGTTTATGTTAAACTCTTTCCTGTGAGTTTGCATAGACCTTTTTTGCTTGATATCCTATCAAATTTTCATTTTTTCCTTGGGTTATTCACTATCAATTTATTTGTTCATCATTGCTTACATTTACCTTGTCCATTTTCGCATTCAGGCAATCAATGAATCACAAAAAAAATCACTAATTTTTGTTTCCTTATCTTTGTTGTTTTATTAGGTCATTTCATCCAACCCACAATGAAGTAATTATAGATGTATTCCATATAGAGTTACAGATGGTTTGGATGAAGAATCAAATTCTGGGACAGTCGACGTTGGTGGACGTCTCTATTCCAATAGAAAAAGCAAAAAGAGGTTTTCAAAAAAATCCTCAGTATTAATAATAGTGAATTTTGAAGTGTTTTTTCAAAAAAAACCATATTTTTGAAAAAAAGAACGAAAAAACCGTTCCAAATCTTAATCAAAAGACAATTTGAAGGGTTTTCTTAGTTGACGTTCAAGAAAGACTCTTATTTCAATAAACAAATAAACAACCAAAATAGATTATTTCAGCAAACTTAACGAGAATTCTTCGTTTGAAAGAACAAGGACATCATCATAGTATAATCTACCACTACACATAACGCCGAAAATTCTTTTTTTAATGTTCTTTGAATTACTTCTTTTTTTATTTTTTTAAGTAAGAATCTTTATCCTCGCTCAATGTTTTCTTTAATTCGTTTAATACATCAAAAGCTTGGTCAAATTCATATTTCCTGGCTTTTGATGATCTCGCTTTATCTTTACTTTTCGAAAGAAAACCAAATATAGCGCCTTTCCAACAGTACTTTTTCCAGAATCATTATTACCTGTAATTATTGTTTATTTAGGTTGTTTTATTTTTTTCATTATCTTTTGTTCAAAAAAGTTTTTAAGAAAAGGCGGGATTGAATTTTTTCCAAATTGTGATATAATTTTATAGAGTAAAAGGCGAGGTGAATAATGCTATCCAGCATCAGCATTGATACCATCAATTCATTGACCATTTCCGAACTTGATGTACTCCGTTTCATTCAGAACAACCGGAAACTCGTGTTGGATTTGAGCGTGAAGAGGCTTGCGGAAACAACGTTCGTTTCGACCGCGACCGTCATGCGCCTATGCAAGAAACTCGGGTTTTCCGGTTTCAATGAACTCAAGTACCACATCAAGAAAGAACTGAACCAGATGGAAAAGGCCAACCGCGACGCAACCTTCGCGGACACGGTCTACCAGAACGTGAAAGCGATCGAGGAAACGGCCGCAATGTTGGACGAGAAGAAGGTCATGAAGATCGTCGATTTGATGATGAAGCCGACCAACATCCATTTCTTCGGAAAGGGGCTCACCGCGACGGTTTTGGAATACGCGTCAAAGCAGCTTCTGACCTACAACCGCGCCAATTCCATCTACACCGACACGCATATCGCTTATCTGGTCGCGGAATCGATGACGGAAAACGACCTTGTGTTCGCCTGCAGCCTGAGCGGAAACACGCATCAGGTCGTGCGCATGGCGCAGATCGCGAAAAGCAGGAAGGCGACGATCGTGACGATTTCCTCGAATACGGAAAATGAGCTTTCCAAGCTCGGCGATTACAATTTCACGGTTTACAGCGCGGAAGCCTGCAGGAACAGGCAGGACATCTCTTCGCGCCTTACCATCCTTTTCATCCTCAACATCATCATCACCACCTACATCCATCAAAAAACCAAGAATGCCTGATTCATCCTCAAAAAAATTCACTGCATTAAGACGGGGTTTCCAGCTTCCCCCATGTTGGAAAAGTCACGTATTACTTTTAATGTAATGGAAAGGCATTGATAAAGAAAACGGGAAAGAAGTATAATCAAAATGCAAAGCGATATTTTTCTTATGCAGATTGATTATGCTTTTTTTATTTCAAAACAAAGGGAGATGTTTATGAAGAAGTATTACGGCATACTGACCTTGCTTTTCATCGCTCTTTTTCTCTTTTCAGGTTGCAAACCGCCCGGAGAGGAGTCCGATCCTGGCTCGGAAACGGAATTTCCGGAGACGAATGAATACAACATCTACAATCGTGCGAACGCACCGAATTATCAGGAAGGAGAAGCAATGGTAGAAAACGCATACGTAGTATACATCAACTGGGACGGGTTCGCCCGTTATTATTATGACGAATTGTTGAGGCGGGAGCCGGATGCGCTTCCGACCCTGCGGCAGATCGCGAGCGAAGGGGTGTTTTTCGACAATCTGCGCACGACCCTGCCTTCCATCACGAATCCCTGCCAGAATATGATCCTTTCGGGATCGACCTCGGAAGTCACGAAGAACGTTTACCGTTATTACGATAAAGCGACAAACAAGGTCATCCAGCAGGAAAGGGAGAACGCCAACAAGACGATTGCCCATGTCGCGATTGAAGCGGGAATGAGCGTGGCGAGCGTCGCCCACTACCTGTTGGATCCCCTGCTTACGGGAGATGGAAAATACTACATCACCTCCGATTCTTCGCTTCCGGAGATTGTTCAAAGGGGGCCGGAGAAAGCGAGCGATTTTTACGCCCGTTTCACGCAGATGATTAGGCTCGTGAAAAAGGAGGCCGTGAACGTGCGCGGAGAGAAGAAGGTCGTAAGTGAACTGCCCCGCCTGATCGTTTTCTATGCGGACGATTTGGACGCCCTCGGCCACAACGAGGACGCCTACGGATCGAGGAAAGCCACGACCGAGGAAGGCCGGCTGGAGAATGTTTTTAACCGTCTCAAGGAAATGGACCAAAGACTCGGGGATTTCCTCCAGGCCTGCAAGGATGAAGGAATCTACGACCGAATGACCTTTTTCCTTACCACCGACCACGGAATGACGCCCTTCGGTCTCACTTCCCTGAATGACACCGGGGATTACGGAACCTCGAAGCTGGGCGATTTGCAGGCCTTCTTCCAGAACTACGACAAGAGATACATTCTGGAAATGGTCCCCGCCGGATCGAGCCCGAAGGCGAAGACCGAAATCGTCGCCGTGGGTGCGAACCTCAACCTCCTGCTCACTTGGAGGAGCGGAATCACCGACGACGAACTCAAGGCCTTGAAGGCTGAGTTGGAAAAGCTCCCCTATGTCGGGAAAGTGCTAATCCGGGAAGACCTCAATGCGATGGGATTCCGCCGGGGGACAGCGGACATGGTCATCACCCCTGCGGGGAGGTATTGCTTCAGTTCCAATTACTTCACGCAATACGTCGTCAGGGGGCAGCATGATTCCCTGCTGGACAGCGCCAACCACATCTTCGGAGTGATTTGGGGGAAAGGGATCAAGAAGAACGTGGTTTATCAGGAAAAGGCTTATAATTTCGATTTCGGTACGACGATGGCCGCCGCTTTGGGGCTGGTGATACCCAACGCCAACGGCATCGTTCTTGATGTGTTTGAATGACCAGACGGTGATGATGATTTGAGGAGATGATATGGTGAAGAAAATAAATGTTTGCATTGCCGGCGGCGGGAGTACCTACACGCCGGGCATTTTGGTGGGCATGGTCAAGAGGAAGGAATACTTCCCGATGAAAAAGTTGGTGCTCTATGACATCAATGTGAAAAGGCTCGAGAAAATGGGCGAGTACGCCCGGATTTTGCTTAAAGAATATTACCCTGAATTGGAAGTCATATACACGACGGACAAAGAGACCGCCTTCAAGGACATGGATTTCATTTTCTGCCAGATCCGGACCGGCGGTTTCGCAATGCGCGAACTTGACGAGAAGATTCCGCTTCGGAACGGTTGCATCGGCCAGGAGACGTGCGGGCCCGGCGGCTTCGCCTACGGCATGCGCTCGATCAGGGACATGATCCGCCTGGTCGAAGACATCAGGAAGTATTCGCCTGAAGCCTGGATCTTGAACTACACCAATCCCGCGGCGATCGTCGCTTTGGCTCTGGACGAAGCCTTTCCCGATGACAAGCGGATTTTGAACATCTGCGACCAGCCGATTAGCCTGCTCATGGCCTACGCGCGCCTTTTGGGCGACGTGAGTTACCAGGACATGATCCCCCATTATTTCGGGCTGAACCATTTCGGTTGGTTCACGAAGATCATCAACAAGAAGAACAACGAAGATTTGACCGAGAGGATCAAACAGAAGATCCTCAAGGAAGGTTTCTATCCCGCGGACAAGGAAAGCCGCGATCCTTCCTGGCTTGTGACCTATGACACCGTCCGGAACATGTTGGAACTGGATCCGACCTACCTTCCCAGCACTTATCTCCAATACTACCTCCTGCCCCGGCGCGTGCTTTCCCATTTGAATCCCGAATACACGCGGGCAAACGAAGTGATGGACGGCCGCGAGAAGCGGGTCTTCACGGAATGCGAGAAAGTGATCGCAGCGGGCACGATCAAAGTGAGCGACACGGTCGCGAAGGAAATGAACAAGAAGGACGCCCACGGCGAGATGATCGTGGGGATTGCGGAAGCGATCCTTCATGACGAACAGCGCCATTACGTGGTGATGGTGAAGAACCGGGGCGTGATTTCCAACCTGCCGCAGGAAGCGATTGTGGAAGTACTCTGCACGCTCGGGAAGGACGGACCCACTCCCTACCCGGTCGGGGAAATCGGAACCTATTATAAGGGATTGATCGAACAGCAATACGCATTCGAGAGACTAACCTGCGATGCCTACTTTGAAGGAAGCTATCTGAAAGCGCTCCAGGCGCTCACGCTGAACCGCACGATCGTCGACATGGAACTCGCGAAGAAAATCCTCGACCAACTGATCGAGGCGAACAAGGATTATTGGCCGGTGCTGAAATGAAACTGATTGTGAATGCGGATGATTTCGGTTATTCCGAAGGCGTGAATCTGGGCATCGTGGAAGCGCACCGCTCCGGGATCGTCACCTCCACTTCCGCAATGATCACGATGCCGGCGATTCTCCAGGCGGCGGAACTTGCGAAGAAGCATCCGACCTTGGGGGTCGGCCTCCATCTCAACATCACCTGCGGGAAGCCCCTGACCAGCGCCAAAAGCCTGGTCAACGGCAACGGCTTCTTCAACAAACCCAAGGAAAACCCGGACGTCGCCCATTTCAAAAAAGAAGAAATCCGGCAGGAGTTCCTCGCCCAGTACGAGGAATTTCTGAGGATCTTCGGAAGGCGGCCGACGCATCTGGACACGCACCTCTACGCGCACCAGATCTATCCCAACGTCGGGGAGATGATTCGGGAACTCGCCCGGGAGAAGAACCTCCCGGTCCGGGGCTTCACGATCGCCGGTTTTCCCTCCGTTTCCTTCCTGCCCTGGTTCAAGGTCGGGAAGGACGAAACCGAGGAGGATCTCCTGGCGAAATTCGAATCCCGGATCCAAGAATCTTTGACTGAAGAATACGCGGAGCTGATGGTCCATCCGGCCTATACGGATGCTTACCTGATGAAAAATTCCTCCTACAACATGGAGAGGTTTGTGGAACTGAAAGCGCTGACCAGCGAAAGGATCAAGAATTTGCTTTTGCTTTTTGGAATAGAACTGACAAATTATGCGGAGGCGACACATGGCGAGGATTGAACTGAACCACATAACGAAAATCTACGGAGAACCGAAAAGGAAGGGGTTGCTTCCGGAAGGGGCTAGGGCGGTAAATGACGTGTCGATGGTGATTCCCGACCGGAGTTTCACGGTCCTCCTCGGTCCTTCGGGCTGCGGAAAAACGACGCTGCTTAGGATGATCGCGGGGCTGGAATCCATCACCTTGGGCACGATCAAACTCGGCGACGTTGACATCACGAACATCCCTCCCGGGGATCGGGGCATCGCGATGGTCTTCCAGGCCTACGCTTTGTATCCCCACATGACGGTCTGGAAGAACATCGAATTCGGTCTGAAGAACGCCCGCATGCCCAGCTATGAAATCAACCGGCGCATCAAGGAAGTCCTGAAACTCGTCAATCTGGAAGAATACGCCAACCGGCGCCCGGCCAACCTTTCAGGCGGCCAGAGGCAGCGGGTCGCCCTGGCGCGGGCGATTGCGAAACGGCCCGAGGTCTTCCTGATGGATGAACCTTTGTCCAACTTGGACGCGAAACTGCGTTCCTCGATGCGCACCGAACTGATCCAGATCCACAAATCCTTGCAGTCGACCTTTGTCTACGTGACCCACGACCAGGTGGAAGCGATGACCATGGGCGACAACATCGTCGTCATGAACCAGGGCGTCGTGAAACAGATCGGAACGCCGATCGAGATCTACGACGAGCCGAACTGCGTCTTCGTCGCGCAGTTCATCGGCGACCCCGGGATGAACATCATCAATCTCAAGGACGGGAAGAAGATCGGCTTCCGTCCCCGCAACATCAATTTCGTGAACGAAGACAATGTCCCGAAGGATGGAGACTGCGTCATCCGCGGCGAGATTCTCGCGGTGGAAAACCATGGTTCGGAATTCCTTTACTTTGTTGACATCGGTCTCGGAAAAATCTACATCAAGGATTCCGACCGCACATTAAAAGCCGTTGGCGACAGCGTGGAAATCCTTTTGAAGCGGAAGAACGTCTACGCTTTCGACGAGGACGAGAACAGGATTTACGGCGACAAGGAGGTTGACCGGGTCTATGAATCTTTTAGATCAGCTGGAAACCAGTTATAATCGCCAAGTCCAAAAGCGGATCTTCGCGCAACTGGATAGAATCGACGCTGCCCGGGATCTTTATCTCGGCGAGAAATACAGGCACAGAATCCTGTTCCGGGAAAATACAAAGGATCTTTTCGTGGAGTTGAAGCGGGAGAAAGCCCTGCTCAAAGGCTACCGCCAGGATTTCCGGGACGAACTCCGGAAACTCCGGCGCGATTATCTGAACAAAGTCTTCGAATTGAAGGAAAACAGGGACTTCGGTCTCAAGGAAAACAAGCAATACGTAAAACTGATCATGGCGAAAATCGACGCCAATTATCGGAAGGCGAAAGCCGGCATCCGGGAAGCGGCGAAACTGCGGGAATTCGAAGAGAAGTTCCGGGAATACCGGGCTCAGGAATTGGGCAGGCGCCGGGAGGAGCAGAAGCAGAAGAAGGAGAAAATCCTCTCCGAATACTGCCGCCAATTCCAAGAACTCACGGATTCCTATGAAAAAAAACGGAACGCCCTGCTCGAAAGGCACCGCGAGACTCCCAAAAAAGTTTTCCGGAAAGAAAAAATGGAGCTGATCCGCACCTTGGAAGCGAAAATCGACGCGGAACGGAAACAGATGCGGGAAGCCGAAGCGCGGGACGCGGAGAAAGTGGAGAAACTCCGCAGGGACTATTTTGCGGTCAAAAAAGAAGCGCAAGCCGAAATCCGGAGCATCAAACAGGAAGCGAAGGAAAAGGTGAGCCGGATGAGCCCCGAAGAGCGGGAAGTCTACCAGGAACTTCAGAAATACATCCGGGAGGATTTCCGGCTCCGGCGGCTGAAGAGGTTTGATTCCGCGGAAACGAAGATCTTCCGCCGGCTCAACCCCGCCTACCTGTATGTCACTCCCGCTTTCTTGAGCGCGATGCTGTTCACGCTCTTCCCCTTCATCTTCATGATTGTCGGCTCCTTCTTCCGGATCAACTTCACAAACCTAAGACGTTCGAAGTTCGTCGGTTTGGACAATTTCATCAACATCTTCACGAAGGACACCGAGTTCCAGAAGGCCTTGGGGAACACCGCAATCTACGCTTTAATCACAATCGTGCTCCTCACGGTCGTGACCGTGGCGATGGCGGCGTGGCTCGCGAAGAACACGCGGATCCACAACCTCACGCAGACGATGGTCTTCACGCCCCACATCGCCTCCCTGGTTTCGATTTCCATCCTCTGGATTGCGATGCTCCATCCGACCGGAATCGTGAACAAGTTCCTCGCTCTCTTCGGAATCCAAGGGCCGGCCTGGCTGCTTCAGGAAAACACCTCGCTCTTTTCCGTTTCCCTGGTCACGGTCTGGAAGGACATCGGCTATTACGTCCTCATCATCATTTCCGGCCTTCAGGGGATCCCTGCCTATGTTTATGAAGCCGCCCTCCTGGATAAGGCTTCGAAATCGACGACCTTCTTCAAGATCACGCTGCCGCTTCTGGCGCCGACGATGTCCTTCGTGTTCCTGACGAAGTTCATCAATTCCTTCAAGGTCTTCGCGCCGATCGAAATTATGACCAACGGCGGACCGATGGGTTCCTCGATGGTCCTGAGTTACTGGATCTACAAGGTCGGAAGGATCGGCTTCAACTACGGAACCGCGATGGCGGGAGCGATCGTCCTGACATTGATGATCTGCATCTGCACGCTTTTGAAAAACCTCTATTTCGACCGCGTCGTCGACAAGGTCGTGAAATACTGATGGAGAAAGATATGGATTTTGCAAAGATATTTGATGTGGAAAGAGAAGAGGAGCATTCCTATTCTCCGGTGATCAGGGAACTCACACCCCGGCAGGAGCGCAGGCTCAAGGTTATGAAGCGCGTGAAGTACGTGCTGAAGATCCTGAACTACCTTGCGATGATTGCCGTCGGCCTCACCTTCGTCTATCCGTTCATCTGGATGTTTTTGATGTCGGTAAGAAGCTACGAGGAAGCGGTCCTCTTTTCGCCGGGGCTTTGGGTGAACGACTGGCATTGGGAGAACTACGTGGAGGCCTGGAACCGGGCGAAGTTCAGCACCTATTTGGGGAACTCCATAACTTACGCCGTTTTGGTTCTGAGCCTGCAGTATTTCTTCATCGTGCCGGCGGCCTACGCCTTTGCGCGGATGGAGTTCAAAGGAAACAAATTCCTCTTTTACCTGAAACAATTGGGCATGATGCTTCCGGGGGAGGCGACTTTGATTCCGGTCTATTTCTTCTATTCGAAAATGGGACTGGTCGACACCTGGACGGGTCTAATCCTGCCATCGCTTTTCTCGATGTTCGGGATCTACCTCTTCATGAACAACTTCAAGACCATTCCCCAGGAAATCATCGAATCGGCGGTCCTGGACAGGGCCAAGAACCGGACGATCATGCTTAAAATCATGGTGCCGATGATCTTCCCAATCTTCATCACCCACTTCCTGCTCACCTTCATCTCCAACTGGAACTCCTATTACTGGGTCCTCGTCATGACCAACAGTGAAAAACTGAAAACGCTGCCGGTCGCGGTCAGGGGCCTGCTCAAGGCGGACGGAGTGCTGCCGCCGTGGCATTTGGTCATGGCCGGAAACATGATGCAGCTCGCGCCAATCCTCCTGATGTACATCTTCGGGAACCAGCAGATGAAGCGGGCGATGATCGGCGGCAGGAAGATTGAATTCGCGGGCGGGAAGAAGGGTTCCCTGCTCAAGCGCGGCGTCAAAGCGCTGGTCAGAAAGCTGAATAAATCGAATGTTGACTATGCCATCAAGGAAAGGTGAAAAAAATGAAAAGGTATTTTCTTCTCCTGTTAGTTCTAGTTTTGGGATTCTTCCTTGTAAGCTGCGATGGTGAGGAAGAAATCGAAGGCAACGGCGAGATCTTCGTCGACAAGGAATGGGACATCTACCCGACGGAGCACACGCTCACCCAACCGGTGGAAATCGATTTCTGGTCCGCCAATTCCGCCGTCGACATCCACGGCATCACTCAGGCCGATCTGGTCGAACGCTTCAACCAATACCAAAGGGAAACCTATCCCGATTCCTACATCAAGGTGAAAATCTCCTTCCAAGGGGGTTACGTCAACCAGAACACCAAACTCCAGGCGGCTTTAATCGGAAAGACGAATCCGGAAATCGCGATGGTCGGGGTCTCTTCCTTCTCCATCTATTGGGACAACGCCATCGACATGCGTCAGATCTACACATATGACGAGATCCGAGACATCCATGAGGGTTTCCTCCAATTCGCGATGTACAAACACAAATTCATCGGCTATCCCTTCTACGCCGCGACCAACGTGTTCCTGGTGAACAGGACGCTTGCGGAAGCGACGGGACTTGCTGTGCCGACGGTTGCAGAAATCATCGCCGATCCGGAGAACTCCTACTGGACCTGGGATTACATGAAGACTCTCACTAAAAAAATCAGCGACGAGACGGAAGAAGGAGTGTACGGGCTGGCTTCGACGGGACCCGCCCTCTATGAATCCTTCTACACCCAGGGCCTGCCCATCTACAACGAGACTGCGACCCAAGTCCTCTTCAACAACGAAGCCGGAATCCGGACTTTGACCTATTGGCGGGAGTTGGTCGCGGAAGGAAACATGGAGAACCCCGTCCTCGACCCCAACCACGGCACGAAGATTCAAGGGAAGTTCGTCGAGGGGAAAGTCGGGCTGCTTTGGGCCTCATCCTCGGCGATCAAAAGCGTCTATGAGAACGTCTATGAAAACCGGGTCGCCCAGGGACTGGATCCCCTGTTCGAAATGGACGTCCTTCCCTTCCCGAAATACAAGAACTTCTATTCCAACCAAAGCGGCGGCGGCTTGATCGTCTTCAACAACAAATCCGAAAACAAAACCAAGGCCGCAATCGAATTCCTGCGCTGGCTGACCGCTCCCGAACAGACGGCCTACTTCTCCATCAACACCGGTTACCTTGCGGCAACGAAATCCGCGACGCAAACCGAGATTTGGCAGGAATACGCCCAAATCAACCCCCTGCTCGACCGGACCATCGCCTTGATGGATTTCGCCCCCGAAGGCGATTTGAAGATTCCGCTCGGAAGGGCGAAGGCTTTGGCGGACGATGACTTTGCGAAGTATGTGAAAGGGATATATTACGACGACCTTACTCGGGACATCAAAGCGGTGCTCAAGGAGTGCGCCGACAGGGTCCAATACATTCTTGAAACGAACGGATGGTAATAAAGTGAGACTTACGAAAGCAGACGAAAAAATCACATTCAGCGTTGTCGGCGCCGGGAGCCGCGCCGGAGCCTATTTGAAGGCCCTGGAAGACAACTATCCGGACAAGTTCCGGGTGGTCGCGGTCGCGGAGCCGCGGAAATCCCAACAGGAATTGTACAAGGAAAAGTACAACATCCCCGATCATCTGGTTTTTGACAGTTTCGAACAATTCAACGAACAACCCCGCCTTTCGGACGTCGTCATCATCGCCACTCTCGACGACATGCACTATGAGCCCGTCATATCCGCAATCGACAAAGGTTATGACATCATCCTGGAGAAGCCGATAGCGATAAAACTTCCGGAAGTGCTCGACATTTACCGGCGGGCGAAGATGCACCCGGAGCAATTGATCGCGGTCTGCCATGTTCTCAGACATTCCCCCTTCTTCCGGAAGATCAAGGAAATCATCGATGAAAAAAGGCTGGGCAATGTCATCGACATCCAGCACAATGAGAACGTCGGCTACTATCACTTCGCCCATTCCTATGTCCGTGGGAATTGGCGGAACACCGAGGTCGCGGCGCCTTTGGCGGTTGCGAAGTCGTGCCATGATTTCGACATTCTGCTTTATTTGTTGAACAAACACGGTCTGAAGCTTGCCTCGATGGGAAGTCTGACCTTCTTCAACCATGACCATTACGACGAGAAGAAGATGGCTCCCCGCTGCGCGGATTGTTCGATCGAAGGGACCTGCCCCTATTCCGCTCTCAAGATCTACAGCAGCGGCAAGATCAGAAGCGTCCTCTTTGACAACTCCTCCATCGAAGCCCTGAAGAAGGATCTGGAAAGAAGCAATTACGGACGCTGCGTCTTCAACTCGGACAACAACGTCCCCGACCATCAGGTCACGATCATCGAGTTCGAGGACGGCGTCCACGCGACCTTCAACCTCAGCGCCTTCACCGACAAGATCCACCGTTCTTTGAAGGTGATGTGCGAATACGGGGAAATCCGCGCCATCGAAACGAAGAAGGAGATCGAGATCACCTATTTCGGTCGCGAGGAAAAGGAAACCTTCCGGACCGAAGTCCTGGCCGGGGGCCATGGGGGCGCGGACACCGCCTTCATGAGGAACTTCATGGAGACCTACCTGTTCGGAAAACCCTTCGATTCGACTCTTGACATGTCCATCGAAAGCCATGTCCTCGCTTTCGCCGCCGAAGAATCGCGGAAGAGAGGCGGGGAAATGATCGACATCCAAAAATTCCTTAAGGAAAGGAGCGAACAATGAAAAAACTTTTGTTGGTTCTGCTCGCATTCCTCTTGCTGCTTGCGGGCTGCAACGGAGAAACCCCGAACGGGGGTAACGAACCCGGCGGAAACGACGAGGAGGAAACCGGGGGAGAAGAACCCGTCGAAACCTTCTATGATTTCGAGATGACGCTGCCTTCGACCGAACTGCTTGCGGATGCGGAAACGGTGAGCGTGGTTGCGGACGCGCCGGAACTCTTGATTCTGGAAGTGGTTTTGGACACCTATTATTACTACCATTACGAAACCATGTCCGCCTACGAATACATCAAAGTCTTCAACAACACCACAAGCGACTACAACCTGAAGAACCACCGCATCGTCGTCGCCAACACGATGCAGGGGCAGAACACCGAGAATCCGGATGTGAAAGCGGGGAACGAAGTGCTTTGCACGGGCTTCCTGTTCATGGGGCTGATCGACGAGGACTTCATCATTCCGAGTCTTTCCACGGCGCTGATTTGGCTTAAACCCTATTATTGGACGGCCGGCTGCGGCTCCGACGCCTTCAACAAGCCCTTCAGCGCGGTCCTGATTCACAAGGATTCGGGCGGACAGAAGGGGGCCTTCTCCCAGACGGTCGACGATTTCAAGGCCTTCTGGCACCTTGAGGATTCGGACGTTCCCGTCTATGAACTCACGAACATGGGTTTGGTCGGGAAGAGACCTGAGGGCGGAACCGAGAACCTGTTTCCGATCTACACGCCCGCCGCGGGCACGATGTACACCCATCTGAACAGCACCCTGCTCAGGTCGATTGAAATCCAGAAATTCAATGACCAGGGCGGAACCGCGGAAATCACGCTCCTGAACAAATACGCCGATCTTCCTCAGGAAAAGAAGGAGGATCCCGATTCCGTTTACGGGAAAAAATGCTTCAATGTCATGGAAATCAGGGACAACGGGGAAGTTGTTGATGGATATTATTTCGAGAACTGCTGGAAGTATTTCGATCCGGTGGTCCGCATCAATTTCTGCGGCCGCGTGAATCCAGCGGGTATGACCGCCGGCCAGACCTACGTCGATTTCAGTTCGACATCCAACCCCGGGGTCATGGGCTGGGACAACACCATCGGCCTCCAGTTCCGTCCTCCCCGACCGGGCGAAAGGATCATGCAGTGGCAGCTCCCGCTTAGGGAATACACGAACTACGCGACCTACATGACTCCCGCCCAGTTCGAGGTCATGCGGTTCTCGACGGCCAACCTGACCGAGTACCGGTTCGTCAAGAAGACGATCAAACTGAAGACGGATCCCGCCCAAGGGTTGGAACTGATCAACTGGCGCACGGACGAAGTTGAAAGCGAAGGCCGGCTGAGTTGCGCCGCACCCGGCAAAATCAAAGTGATTAACATCACGAGACCTTGAATTAAGGCAAGAACATGAAGAAGAAGTATGCGCTGATCGCGCTCCTGGCGGTCCTGGTCATCGGCGCCGCCCTTTGGTTTGCGCTCAAGCCGAAAAGGGTGTATGCCGTCTACGGCAACTCCCAAGTCGGGATCATCGTCGGGAGCGCGGAAGAGATCGAAGTCAACGGCATCAAGGTTCCGGTTTACCGGACCACCGCGGAGCCGGTCAAAATCCTTTTTGAAAGCCGGAATCTGGAGAGCGACTATCGGAACGAAATCATCATCAACGGGAAATACGCCATTCCCCTGGTCGCAAAACAATACAGTCATACCTCTTTTCTCGAAAACGAAATTGCGATCATCGGTCCGAACATCGTTTCCGGAAAACTGGAAATCACTTTCCGGACCGGGGAGAAGCTGACCGGAAACCTTAACACCTTCTCAATTCGGAATGTCAGGATCCAGGTCTCCGGAAGGGAAATCTGGTCCGAAGAGTACCCGGAGAAGGAAGCGCTGAATGAGGCGATTAACCTCGGAGAAGGAGACATGAACCCTGCGGTGCGTTCCAATTACCGGGAAAGCGTGACCTTCACCTTCAACGTCGAAGAGAAACTCCTCAAGGAATACGGCGCCGTCCTGGAAGATGCGGATCTGGAAGAATTCATCGTAACCGAAAAAGGCAGAACCCGGACGGTCAAAAACGCTGCCTACATCGGCATCGACTGCAACATCGCCGCCGGGGAGGTCCTTGCGGAGACTCGGAAACTGGAAATCCGGGCGGACGGGGACATCCTAGTGAAGATGGATGGGATTCCGATTCCTTCCGACCTCAGGCTTTCCCGGAAAGGCTGGGCGGAAGGGGAACATGACTTGGAAATCACGGCGGTGAACGGGTACGGCTTTTCAAAAACCGAAAAGTTCAGTTTCAGTCTGCTGGGGGCGCCAATTGCTGAGGGGAACCTCTCTTACCGGGTTTACAAAGCCGGTTCCGCCCCCCTCTCTTCGTCAATTTCCGATTTGGGGAGCGAAATCACGGACCTTTCCCCGTTCCTGGAAGAAGACGGTATCTATGACACTGTTCCGTTTACCGCGGAACCGGCCGTGAATTTCGTCGTCAACAAGGGCGACGACACGGTCCTGGTCTGGAAAGGTAAGGTCAACGCGGGCAGGACGGCTTTCATGCAGATATATGATTTCCATGAAAGCCGGTGGGAGACGGTTTCCACGGCCAAGGCGGAAACCGATGAAACCCTTGTCCTGGCCTTCGATTATTCCGGGTACGAGGAATACGTTTCCGATGGTTTGCTCTATGTCCGCGTTTCCTCCGCCCTTGCGGATTATTCCGCCCTCGCCTTCAGCGACAGGATCGTCCATGCGACGGACATTCAATACATCACCCGGATGATCAGTTCCTCCACTGAAGGAACAGCTGTTTGGAAATTCGCCAAAGCGGCGTTCGACGCCATGGTGGAGTTTCTGCTTGAAGAAAAGCAAAGCAGGCTCCGTTACCTCCTCTACACCGGGGATTTCGTCCAACAGCAGAAGGGTCCGACGCCTGAGGAATGGGAAAATGTGAAAACTTATTTGTTTGCGCCCTTGCTGGAAGCGGGGTTGCCCATGGGGGTTTCCACCGGAAACCACGATGTCGGAGCGATTTCCTCATTCAATCCCGACGGCTCGAACGCCCTGGATTCGGATCTGGTCTACGATTACTTCTGGGAACATTTCGGGGAGGATGTTTTCAAGGATTTTCCCCATTACGGTGATTCCTTCCAGAATAACCGCAGCCATTATGACCTTGTCACGATCGGCGGGCACGAATTCCTCTTCCTGTACCTGGGTTGGGGATCCTCCCTGCCCTATGTCCATGTTTCCGGGCAGGACATCGCCTGGGCGAAAACAGTTTTGGACGCCAATCCCGACAAAACCGTGATCATCGCGACCCACGAATACTTGAACAGAAGCGGGAAACGGACTATCACGGGAGAAAAGGTCTATACGGAATTGGTCAAGGAATACGCGAATGTACGCTTCGTCTTCAGCGGTCACCTCAACGGTTCCGCCAAACGCGTCGACTACATCGACGACGACGGGGACGGCATCTATGACCGCGAGGTTCTGCAACTTTTGACGAATTTCCAGGAAGATGAAAGCCTGTTCGGGGCCACATTCTTCCGGACGATAGATTTTGACTTTCAGAACAACCTGCTCCGCTTCGGAATCTACTCCCCCTATTATCGGGACGGGGATTTGTGGCTGGAGGAGGATGACTCCAATTACCGAGAGTCCCGGGAATTCTATTACTTTTTCGACTTGAACAAGAGCGGTTTCAGCATCCTGACAGATTATTTCGGCTAGGTGGTTGGCATGGACGAGGAAAAAGATTTACAGGCCTTTGAAGCAAGTTTCGGCGATTTCGCTGAAAACGATTCCGTCGAGGCGGTCGCTTTCGAGACGGCGAGCCCTTTGCGGCGTTTTCTCGCCTATCTGGTCGACCTCCTGCTCATGATCGCCATCTGGTATCTGGTGACCCGGCATCTCTTCCGGGAGATTGATGAGTTCGTTGAAAAGCTCGGGCTGTCGGAATCCGATTTCACAAATCTCGAGTTGTTCCTGCAGTTCCGCGACATGCTTTGGCAGCTCTACCTGAAGGTTTTCCTCTACTGGATTTTCATCAAGACGGCTTATTTCACGCTCATCCCGGCGTTCATCGGGAACGGCCAGAGCGTGGGGAAACTGCTCGCGGGGATAGCCGCCGTGGACAGGAGGAACCTTGGAGAAATGTCGGCTTCGCGTCTGGTTTTAAGGGAATTCATCGGCAGGGGTCTTTTGGAGACCCTGCTGATTCTGCCATATTTAGTTTCTTTGGCTTTTGTGATCTTGCGGAAAGATGGGCGTTCGCTCCATGATTTGGTGTCGAGGACGGTAGTCATAAAACTCGACTTGAACAGATGACAACTTTTGAAAAAGGGAGGTTTTCATAAGAGACGATGAAAAAAATTTTCACTTTGCTGATTTTTGTGCTTCTCATCTGCGGCCTCGCGGGTTGCCAGAAATGCCCGGATTGCGATGAGTGCGAGGAATGCGAAGAATGCGAAGTCTGCGAGGAATGCCCGGTCGTCGAGCCAGAGGATCTGACGCCGGCCCCCGAAGTCACCCCGGTCGTCTACCACTGGGTTCCGGGAGCCCTCCAAGGCAACGTGACCGCAACCGTCGATCTGAAAGGCGCCCAGACCCTGAAGGTGCTTTTGGGCGGAAAGGTTCTTGAAGAATACCTGGACTATGAGCTTGATGACGAAGGCGAACTGACGATTTTCGGCACAGTGCTCAATGAGTTGAAACTCGGCCTCGGGAAACATGAAGTCACCGTCGTGACCGAGCAGGGCACCGACACTTTCGAAATCGAAATCGTCCAGACCGCCGCGGAAGCGACTTCGATTCCGAGCAAGACCATCAAGGACATCGATTTCTCCAAACTCGCTTCCTCCAAACCGACGGAAGTGATCGCGAACGCCCCGGCGCTCCTCATCACCGAAATCGGCGTTGACATGTATGAGTACAGCTACATCGAAGTCTTCAACAACACCAACAGCGAGTACAGCCTGAAAGACCACAGGATTGTCTTTGCTAATCTGGAGAACCAGAACCTGCTCAGCCAGTACGGGTTGTTTGAAGAGCCCCTCGGCATGGGCAGCGGCGTCTTCATCTACCAGGATTACAAGATTCCGGCTTTGAGTTCTGCGGTCATCTGGCTTGTCGCTTCCTACCCCTGGGTTCAGGGCGACGGAGAACTGATTAACGGCACGGCCGGAAAAGTCCTGAGCGAAGAAGCCGGTGCCGCAGCGCACCTGTTCGGAAATGCTCCGGAAAATCTGAGCATCGCGAAGTTCCGTGAAGTCTACGGGCTCAGTGAAGATGTTCCGGTTTTCCCGGTCCGTCCCCAACCCTGCCTCATGAACGGTACCTCAGCGGGCGATTCCGAAGGCTTCGGCGCCGCTCCTGTAAAGGCAGCGTCGAGCCGCTTCAGCACCTTCAACTCCACGATAGACAACCGCGGCGTGCAAATCCAGAAATTCGATCTCTCCAAGAAGATCACGCTCACGGAAACCGTTGCCGGCTTTGAAACCGCCGCTTATTACAAATACGATGTCGGCGTCCTGAACAAGGAAGAAGATGTCTACACGAACGGCCAGTTCGATCGTTCGAAGATCGTCGTGAAGGGCGGCCGGGAAACCGTCAACGCCTTCTACGCGCGCATCGCTTATTATGATGCGGAGGACAACCTCCTTGGCTATGCCAGCGGCGCCAACGCCATCGACACCTACAACGCCGACAAGGCGGCCTACCTCAAGATGTATCAAGAAATAGTCACCCCGGTCGTGACCGCTCTGCTCTACGGCAAAGTCGTCGATAACGAAGGAGTCAAACAGTACGACAAATGGGGTGAATACCGCGGCCTGCAGTACACGCTGCCCGAATCCGGCTCGAACCTGATGCGCTTCATTCCTTTGGCCGGAAAGAGAGCCGATTACGAGGCCTTCTTCTCCAACGAAGGAGTGACGAATCCGGACAAGATTGCCTTGAACAACTACAAACTTTCCGGAGTGGGACCCGAATTTGCGGAAATCACGGACAACAACGACATCCTGGTCTTCGAATCGGAGGTTTATCCGACCACCTACCTGAAATACGGATACAACACCATCGGGCGCGGAATCGCCGCGAACTTCGCCCTTCCCACAGCGTGATTTGATCACTGAAGCCATGAAAAGAAGGGGCCGAATCTTCGGCCCCTTTTCCCGAATTTTCTTTGGAGGTCGCGAAATGAAAGCCTATTTCATCATGCTTCTTTCTCTACTGATAATATTGGTCGGCTGCGCGGGCCCGGAAAACCCCGAGGAACCGGACGATGGCCGGGATGAACCGTCCGCTCCCGTCGACGAACCGGCGGATCCCGGAGATTCACCCGTGTCAGGGGATGACAACTATGTCGTCTACATCAATCTCGACGGTTTCGCAAAATACTACTACGACGAAGCGGTGAAGCGGGGCGGAGCGAAAACGCTCCGGGGCTTAATTGGTGAAGGGGTGATGTTCGAAAACCTGTACAATCTGCCCCCGTCGATCACCAATCCCAACCAGGCGATGATCATCTCCGGCGCCACTTCCGCAAAAACCCAAAACGTCTACCGTTACTTTGACAAAAAAACCGGCACCGTCGTCCAGCAGAGCCGGGATAACGAAGCGGAAACCCTTTACGACAAGGCCGTTCAATTGGGAATAACCGTCACTTCGGTCCGGCATTTCCCCGCGGAGTCCGTCCTTTCCCCAACCGACTCCCGGCGCCTCTATGTGACGGAAGGGACGGGAGTGGTTGCGGATGCGGAGGTGCGGTTCGATCAGGCGATAAAAATCGTGAAGGGGGAGGCCTTCCAGAACGGTTCCAAGACGATGCGCCTTGCCGAGGTGCCGCGCTTTCTCAGCATTTATTGCGACGATCTCGACGCCTTGGGGCACAATGAAGTCGACAACTACGGTTACAAAAAAGCGAACACCGAGGCGGGAAGGATGGAAAACGTGCTGGACTGCCTGGAGAAAATCGACGGAAAACTCGCGGAATTGATTCAGGCGTACAAGGACAGGGGGATTTACGAGAAGACGACCTTCTTTCTCACCACCGACCACGGCATGACTCCTTTCGGGGCCGATTCGCTTACTTCCGCCCTGTTTTCCAAATACTCCCGTTCGAAATGGCCGGATCTGCGGGACAAACTGAAAAGCATCAACAGCAAGTTTGTTTTTGAATACCTGGGTCCCGGCGAAAAGCCCTCCAACTCGACCACCGTCGTCGGCGTCGGAACCGGTCTGCAGATGCAACTCACGTTTTTGAATCCGATCACCCAGGCGGAATTGGAAAACCTCAAAAAGGAACTGCTGAAGGAAGACTACATTGGGGAAGTTTATACCAGGGAAGAACTCCTGCAGGAAGGCTATTGGAGCGGCGCGAACGTCGACCTCTTGGTGGTCCCCGCCGAAAAGTACCATTTCCACGGGCGGACCAATCCTTCCAATCTCTATTACGCGCGCGGACAACACGATTCCCGGCTGGATAGTTCCAGTCACATCTATGGAATCATCTGGGGATATAAAGTCAAAAAACTCGGCGTCCTGGAAACCAAAACCCTGGCTCCGCAATTCGGGGTCGCGATGGCGGAACTGCTCGGCTTCACCCTGAGAGATGCGAACGTCGACCGCCTGGACATCTTCACAAAAGACTGAAACTATGTCTCAACAAAAGGATACCTTGTGTATCCTTTTTTTATTATGGGGACTTGAGGGAAGTTGACAAAACCTCCGTGTTTTTTTTATAATTTAGGGGAAACAAATCAACCGCAAGGATTTCTAAAAACAAAGGAGCAGGAATATGGATAAGCGTAATGATCTCCTGGAAGAAGACCGGAAATGGGCGGAAGCTGTTTTTGAAAAAATCGATAAAAAAATGAACAAGATGACTTTGCGCTCACGGGACAAACTCCCCGACGGCGTCGACGAAAACGGCATTCACAAGAACATGTATCCCCAAAACAAAGCGGGTTGGACGAACGGTTTCTGGGGGGCGCTGAATTTGCTCCTTTACAACCGCACGGGAAATGAGGAATACCTGAAGACCGCGCGGAGGAGCGAAGAACTCCTTGACGAGGTTCTGGATAACTATGAATCGCTCCACCATGACGTCGGTTTCATGTGGCACATTCTGGCCGGTTCGGATTATAAACTCACCGGCAACCGGAAAGCGAAGAACACGAACCTTTTCCTGGCTTCCGTCCTTTTCTCCCGTTTTGTCCTGACGGAAAACGGCGGATTTATCCGCGCCTGGAACGGGAAAAAGGAAGGCGAAGGCTCCAACTACAACTGGTCGATCGTGGACAGCGTCATGAACCTTCCCCTGCTCTATTGGGCTTCCCAAGAGCTTGACGACGACAGGTTCACCCGGATCGCTATGGCCCATGCGGATATGACGCTCCGCGACCATCTCCGGGAAAACGGCTCGGTGGTTCACATCGCCGAGCATGACCGGAGGACCGGTAAATGCGTGAAGACGCACGGTGGGCAAGGTTATGCGGAAGGTTCGTCGTGGTCCCGGGGCTGCGCCTGGGCTTTGTACGGTTTCACCCTCTCCTATCTTTACACGCGGGAAAACCGTTACCTCTCCGCCGCTGTCAGGGCCGCCGACCACTTCATCAAGCACTGCAGGGAGGATTGGCTGCCGCGGATTGATTTCTTCGCCCCCGCGGAACCGGTCTACTACGATTCTTCGGCGGGAGCGATTGCCGCGAGCGGGATGGCGGAGCTTGCGAAAGCGGTGCCGGAAGAAGAAGGAGCGAAATACCTGGAAGCGGCCGTGAACATCTTGAAGGCGCTCACGGAAAACTTCTGCGACTTCGATCCGGAAAACGACCGCCTGCTCGGTCATGGATCCGTGCGCTATCCGGTTGACGGCGACCTCAAGAAAAACGGCGTTCACATTTCGCTTATCTACGGCGATTATTTCTATACCGAAGCGATTCTGAAACTTATGGGAGAGAAATACCTCCCCTGGTGACAAATTGCCCAAACCAAAAGATTGCGCGAAAAGACGTTTGATGTTATAATATGATTGAATTTCAAGTAAATTTACTTGAAAAACAAAAATTCAAGCGAAATCGCTTGAATTATTGAGGTGTGGAACATTGGAAAAATATGTTGCTTTAATCGCGGACATCAAACATTCCCGGGAAATGAAGGAAGAAGAGAGGATTGGTTGCCAGTGGAAACTTTTTGAGATCGTCAACAAACTCAACGAGATTCTTTCCCATTCGATATACCGGAAAATCGTCTTTTCCGCCGGCGACAGCATCCAGGGCCTGTTCTACGACATGCGCGGCGCGCTTTATTTCCGGTATCTGCTGAAGAATTTGTTCCATCCTTTTTCGGTGCGCTGCGGTTTGGGAGTGGGAACTATTTACCAGATCGAGTTGGGAAACGAAAGCGATTCGAATTACTTGGACGGAGAAGCCTACCATCGGGCGACGAAAGCTCTGGAGGTTTGCAAGGAAACCGAACAAGACCTGCTCGTGCAATCCGAAAACCTGGAAAACGACGTCCTTCTTAACCAGTTCTTCCATACGATTATGGATTTAGAGAGGAAGCAGACCCGGAAACAAAGGGACGTGAACGTCTTGATCAACCTTCTCGGACCGGTGTTGTCCGATAAACTCATCCCGAGCGCGCGGAGGGACGAATACGCCGGGTTCATAAAAGAATTGCTTCCCGATATCATCAAAGAGTACAGTCTGGATACGGACCGGTTGCAAGGTTTCCGTTTTGACCCGAAAGACGAAACGGGATTAATCGACACTGAAAAACGCATCTTCTATAAAGAACCGATCAGCCCCAATCTCCATTTGGAGGCAAGCAAACTCCTGAGCGTAAGCCGGGAAAGCGTGCGTCAGACCGTCGAAAGCGGGATGATGAACGAAATCAGGAGATTGGAGATCATGGTTTTTGTCATGTGCTGAAAAGGAGGAGATCATGAGGTTTTTCGTTATATTTTTGCTTGCGCATATTCTTGGGGATTATACCTTTCAACCCCTGAGTTTGTCGGAGAAGAAGAAGGAAAGCCTGAAGTACGTGGCGCTTCACAGCCTGATTTATGCCTTTCTGGCTTTTCTTGCTTCGCTTTTGATAAAAGTTACGGTGTTCAAGATTGTTTTTCCGCTCCTCATCCTCGTGAGCCATTTTCTGATCGATTGGCTTAGGATCTGGTTTGACCGGAAGTTTCCCGACGTCAGGTTCCGGTTCGCGAGTTTCTTCGTCGATCAACTGCTCCACATTCTGCTGCTTTTCCTGTTGACGAAGGATTTTGTTCCGGAGGACTCCAGCCGGCTGGGAGTGCGGTTCTATGGGTGGCTTACGAGAATCATCGCGCCGCTCTCCATCGACCAGTTCTTGAAAATTGCGCTTGCGTACCTCATCATCCTCCAGCCCGCATCCATCTTCATCAAGCATTTCTTCAATCTGGTCTTCAGAAAGGACCTGTGCGCGGAAGAAGAAAGCCAGGCCGGATCCGTCATCGGCAAGTTGGAAAGGCTCGTGATCCTGACCTTGGGTATCATGGGTCTGCATACGGCGATCGCCTTGGTCTTCACCGCCAAATCCATCGCCAGGTTCAAACAGCTTGAGGAGAGGGGGTTTGCAGAAAGGTATTTGATCGGGACCCTGCTCAGTTTCCTGATTGCAATCCTTTGCCTTCTCTTAGTGGGCCGCTCATTCTTACCCTTTTGACCAAAATCCAAAGCAAGGTTTGCCTTGCTTTTTTTGTTTCCGCATTTGATAGATTGTTTAAATTAAGATGAAAAAACAATGAAAATTCAAAAAAACTGAAAACGTTTTAAATTTATCTTGACAAGCGCCTTCTTAAGTGCTAATATAAGTGTGCACGAGCACGAAATAAGATTTGTCTTTGTATATTTGGAGAAAACCAGAAATAAGATTTAATAGGTAAATCAAACTCTTGAAGTAAGATATAATCTCTAAAAACAGAAGAACACTCCGAAATTGCCATAATGTAGCGCAAATATACGTGAATGGACAGATGCCATAAGTATCTTGAAAGTGTCTTTTTTTAGTTTATTTTTCAACAATTATGTGAAAAGGGAGAAATCTTATGTATATTGGCATTGATTTGGGAACTTCGGGAGTGAAGGCTTCCCTTGTGGACAAGGAAGGCAACCTGATTGCATCGGAAACGGAAACTTACGAACTCCTGATGCCGAAACCTCTGTGGACGGAACAGAAACCGGATGATTGGTATGAAGCCGTCCTGAGGGCTTTGAAAAAGCTTGTTAAAGGGCATGAGGGGGAGATCAGCGCGATCAGCTTCTCCGGGCAGATGCATGGACTGGTGATTTTGGATGAAAATGATAGTGTGATAAGGCCGGCAATCCTTTGGAACGACCAAAGGACGATTGCTGAAACAGCCTTCATCAATGCGGAAATCGGGATTCCCAGGCTTCTTCAGGAGACGGGAAACATCGCGCTTACAGGCTTCACCGCGCCAAAGATTCTTTGGGTGAGAAACCATGAACCGGAAAATTTCCGGAGGATTCGGAAGATTATGCTTCCCAAAGATTACCTGGTCTTCCGGCTTTCGGGCGTCTTCGCAAGTGATGTTTCCGACATATCTGGAACGCTCCTTTTCGACGTCAAGAAGAAGAAATACAGTCGTCTGATGCTCGATTTCCTGGGAATCGATGAGGATAAGCTCCCGAAAGTTCTGGAAAGCTGGGAAATCGCCGGGCTTCTCAAAGAAAAAGTTGCCAAGGAACTTGGAATCAGCCGTCCGGTGAAAGTGGTCGTCGGAGGGGGAGACCAGGCGATCGGGGCTGTCGGCACCGGGAGCGTCAGGAACGGAGACATCAGCATTTCCCTCGGGACGAGCGGAGTTGTCTTCGTCGCAAGTGACCATTACGCGGTGGATGAGGTGAACTTCCTTCATTCCTTCGCCCATGCGAACGGCAGGTACCACCTGATGGGAGTAACGCTCGCGGCGGCGGGTTCGCTCAAATGGTGGCGCGATTCCTTCCGCCCCCAAAAAAGTTACGACGAATTGTTTGATGAACTTGCTAGAACTGATGTGAAAGATACTTTGTATTACCTTCCATACATTTCCGGAGAAAGGTCGCCGATTAACAATCCGCTCGCGAAGGGGACGTTTTCCGGTTTCACCACGGCCCATGGTCTGGAACATTTCAGCCGGGCGGTTGTTGAAGGGGTGGTGTTTTCGCTCCGACATTGTTATGAAGCGGTGAAGAAACTCGATATCTCCTCCAAGCAAATTCGGATTACCGGCGGCGGGGCGAAGAGCGACATCTGGTGCCAGATGATCGCCGACGTCTTTAACATCGCCGTCCAAAGGCCGATTATTACTGAGGGATCCTCTTATGGGGCAGCTATCATGGCGATGGTTGGAGATGGGAGGTTCACGGATGTTTTTGAAGCCTGCGCGAAGGTCGTGAAAGTGGAGAAGGAGTTCCTTCCTAATTCTGAAAATGTTGAAATTTATGAATATAAATATCAAAACTATCTTTCGCTTTATGAAAACATTAAACCGTTTTTTGAAAGGCTAAAAGAGTGAATATTTTGGGGAGAAGGAATGGGTAGAAGAAGTTTTTATTTTCATCAGCCTTGACAAGGGGGTGCAATTAACTGGACAAAATAACAGTGGGTTTGGTTGGATACGGAATGTCCGGCAGGGAATTCCATTTGCCTGCTTTGATCGGTAATCTAAGTTTTCGCGTGAAGTTGGCACAAACCAGAAATGAGAAGAACCGGATGGATTTGAAAGTCGCCTGTCCGGATGTGGAAATAGTTTCTGATTTTGAAGAAATATTAGCAGATGATGAAATTGATTTGGTGGTCATAACCGCTCCAAATGATGTTCACTTTTCCTATACAAAAGCAGCCCTCTTGCGCGGAAAGCATGTCGTCTGTGAGAAACCGTTTGTGGAAAGGTATGCAGAAGCTTTGGAGTTGTTCAACCTGGCGGAAGAAAAGAATTTGATCTTACGCATCTTCCATAACCGGAAATATGACGGTGACATCCTCACTTTGAAGGAATTGATGAAAGAAAGGGATTTTGGAAAAATCGTTTCTTTTTCCACAAGATTTTCCCGCTACAGACCGGAAATCGGAGACAACTGGCGTTTCAAGAAAACGATTATGGGAGGTCTCTTCTATGATTTGGCCCCGCATCTGGTTCATCATACGGTTTCCTTATTCGGACTTCCGGAAAGCGTTTTTTTGAATCTCTTCTTTGAACGCGAAGGTTCGGTCGTTGACGATCATTTTGAACTGACCATGTATTATCCCGCCATGACGGCATTCGTCGGCGGTGACATGTTCGAGCGGGAACTGCGGCCGCGGCTGCACCTGATCGGAACGAAAGCCAGTTACGTCAAGTATGGTTTCGACTATCCCGATTCCGTCAACGTAAAACCGGAAAACCCATACCAGGAAACGAATTTACGAAGCGTCTTCAAAACATCTCCGGATGATGAAGAATACATACCTTTGCTTAAAGGGAAACATTATCGCTTTTATGAAATGCTTGCAGAACACATAGCCAATGGCCTGACGGAAGACGAGGACAAAGAGCTTGCTTTGGCCGTCATTCTTACCATGGAAAAGGCCATGGAGTCCTATCAAACAAAAAAGGTTGTCAATGTAAAATGAGTGTTGGTACTAACAATGTTCTGCTGTTGATTTAAATAATATTACTTAATAAATTATCAACTTAAGAAAAGAGAGTGATTTTAATGAGTTTCTTTGAAAATGTACCAAAGATCAAGTACGAGGGTTCCAAAAGCAAGAATCCTTTCGCTTTCAAGTATTACAATCCAGACGAAATCATCCTCGGAAAGAAGATGAAGGATCATCTAAAGTTTTCGATGGCCTACTGGCACACCATCACCTTTGCCGGAATTGATCAATTCGGCAGTGAAACCATGGAAAGGCCTTGGGACAATGAAGTCAGCGATCCTATGGAAAGGGCGAAGCGGAGAGTCAAAGTCGCTTTTGAATTCATGGAAAAGCTGGGAATCGAATATTTCTGTTTTCATGATGTCGACATCGCACCGCAAGGCAATTCGATTCAGGAATTCTTCCACAACCTTGATGTTATCGTCGACCTGATTGAAGCGGAAATGAAGCGGACGGGAATCAAACTTTTGTGGGGGACCGCCAATCTCTTTGGCCATAAGCGGTACGTGAACGGCGCTTCCACAAGTCCCAACGCCGACGTCTTCGCTTATGCGGCTGCTCAAGTCAAAAAGGCGATTGACATCACCCATCGCTTGAATGGCGCTGGCTATACTTTCTGGGGCGGCAGAGAAGGCTATGAAACCCTCCTCAACACGGACATGGCCTTGGAACAGGACAATTTTGCGAGGTTCCTCAAGATGGCTGTCGACTATGCCCAGAAAATCGGCTTCAAAGGTCAATTCTACATTGAACCGAAACCGAAAGAACCGACAAAGCATCAGTATGATTTCGATTGCGCGACCGTGATTGGCTTCCTGAGAAAATATGGTTTGGAAAAACATTTCAAATTGAACATTGAAACCAACCATGCCACTTTGGCGGGGCACACCGTCAACCACGAAATCAGGGTTGCAGCGATCAATGACATGTTCGGGAGCCTCGACGCCAACCAAGGCGACATGCTTCTGGGCTGGGATACCGACCAATTCCCGACAAATGTTTATGACACGGCTTTGATCATGTACGAAGTAATTCGAAGCGGCGGTTTCAAAACCGGCGGATTGAATTTTGATGCCAAAGTCCGTCGTAGTTCCTTCACTCCCGAGGACCTTTTCCTGGCGCACATCGCGGGAATGGATGCGTTCGCAGCGGGTTTGCGCGTGGCCGCTGCTCTTTGGGAAGACCGGGTTCTTGAAGACAATCTCGAGAGGAGATACCGTTCTTATAAAGAAGGAATCGGAAAGAAGATTGTGAACGGGGAAGTGGGCTTGGAAGAGCTGCAGGAATACATTTTGAACAAGAAGGAAATCGCCGCGAACGAACCCGGAAGACAGGAATTGCTGGAAGCAATCATCAACCAATATTTGCTGGGATGAACGCTTGGATTTTCGCTTAAAAATTGAATCAGTTGGTTCTGTCCATAAATGCTGAGATTGAATGGATATATGGAAAGTTTGAGGTGAGGTTGTTTGGATGCCCCTTATTTGATTGAGATGAGGTCCATTACCAAAAGATTCCCCGGAGTTGTCGCATTGGATAACGTCAACCTGAAGGTTCGGAAAGGCGAAATCCATTTCATCGTTGGCGAAAACGGGGCTGGGAAATCGACCTTAATAAAAATCCTGAGTGGAATTCACCCCTATGGTTCCTATAGCGGTGACATCGTTTTTGACGGACAAGTGCGACACTTCCACGGAATCAAAAATTCGGTTGAGTGCGGAATCGTGACCATCAACCAAGAATTCGCCCTTTTTCCGGATCTCACAGTCTACGAAAATATTTTTATCGGCCACGAAGTTACGAATATCAATGGTATCGTTGATTGGAATGAAACCAAGAGACTGGCAAAGCATTACCTGGACATGGTCGGACTCGACGTCGACATCAATGACCTGGTCGGAACTCTTGGGGTCGGGAAGCAGCAATTGGTGGAAATTGCGAAAGCGCTGAGCCAGAATGTGAAACTTCTCATTCTGGACGAACCGACGGCGGCGTTGAACGACGTCGACAGCGACAATTTGCTCAAACTGATCCTTGAATTAAAGAAAAAGGGCATCACCTCGATAATGATTTCTCATAAACTCAAAGAGGTTCAGAAAATCGCCGATTCAATTACAATCCTGAGGGACGGAAAGACGATTTGCCGAATGGAAAGGGATGAAATTGACGAACATACAATCATCCGCCATATGGTCGGACGCGAAATCAACAATATATATCCAAAAAGACCGAAGTACGAAGGCGGAGAAGTTGTGCTGGAAACCTCGCATCTCAATGCCTTCGACAAGAAAAAGAACCGGTTTGTGGTAATTGATTCCAACATTAAGGTCAGAAAGGGAGAAGTCGTCGGAATCGCGGGCTTAATGGGCGCGGGAAGAACTGAGTTGGCCAGGACCATTTTCGGGAATTCCGCCCACTACAAGGTCACAGGGAGCGTCTTCATCCGCGGACATCGCGTGGAGCTCTCCCATCCGAAAAAAGCGATTGAACTCGGGCTTGCCTATGTTTCCGAAGACAGAAAGGGAAACGGTTTGATCCTGAGTGAAAACGTCAGCAACAATCTGACCATCACCGCCTTGGAAAAGATCTCAAATTATGGTTTTCTGAATTTCTTGGAACAGGCAATTCAATCAGAAGGTTATGTTAAGAAACTTGGAATCAAGACCCCCTCCATTTACCAGACCGTCCAAAATCTGAGCGGCGGAAATCAGCAAAAGGTCCAAATAGGAAAATGCCTGTTTTCGGAGCCTGAGATTCTGATTTTGGACGAACCGACACGGGGAATCGATGTCGGCGCCAAATATGAAATCTATACTTTAATCAACAAAATGGTTGAACAAGGCAAAAGCATATTGTTGATTTCGTCTGAACTTCCGGAGATTTTGGGAATGTGCGATCGAATTTATGTACTTGCCGAGGGGGTTCAGACAGCGGAATTCAATGTTGAAGAGGCAACCCCGGAAGAAATTATGAAAAAGGCAACGATTTAGAGGTGGATATGAAAAAGATCAATCCTGTACAGAAGTATTTTCTGTCAATCATGTCGTCCTTCATTACAAGGATTCGCGACTACGGAATGTACATTGCGCTCGCGATCATATTCTTCGTCTTCAGCATAACCACGGAAGGACGTTTTCTTGGACCGATAAACTTCACCAACTTGTTAAATCAGGCAGCTTATGTTGCGGTTCTTGCTGTCGGTATGACTCTGGTCATCGTCACGAGGCAAATTGATCTGTCCGTCGGTTTTCTCGGAGCTTTTCTCGGAGCATTCCTGGTTGTGAACATTGAAAACTTCGGTAACAATTTGGGAAAAATTTTCATTACCATTTTTGGTCCAACCACTGGCCAAAACATTATCCAGTTCTTCAATGATCACAGCTTCTGGTTGATAATCTTGATTGTTCTGATTGCCGTTGTCTTAACCGTTGCTGTTGGTCTGCTGAAAGGCTTCTTGGTTTCTGTGGCAAATGTTCCATCCTTCGTCGTAACCTTGGCCATGATGTTCATTTTCAAAGGACTGTTGATGTATACGACAAGGAACACAACGATTCCGACTTCGAACGCTTTCTTCCAAAGCATCGGAATTGGTTATCTGCCCACATTCAAGATTGGAAATTACAACGGCGTGGCTTTAATCCTGGGGGCTCTCCTGATTCTCCTGGTAATCGCTTTGTCGACGATTCGTTATTTTAAAAACATCCGTAATGGAGTCAAAGTCGAAGACCCCAGCCTGTTCGTAACCAAACTGATTTTTACTATCGCCATTTTGGCTTTTCTGACCTACACTTTGGCGGCATTTCGAGGCATTTCCTATCTTTTGCTAATTACAATCTTCGTTGTCTTTGTCTATCATATTTTGACCACGAAGACAGTCATTGGTAGAAAAATCTACGCTGTCGGAAGCAATCCCGAAGCGGCGGAACTTTCGGGTATCAACGTAAAACAGATTATCACCGTTGTCTTCATTTCGATGGGAATTCTTTCCTTGTTTGCCGGCTTGATGTTTGTTGCCAGAACTCAAAACGCTTCGCCGCAGCACGGCGTCGGCTGGGAAATGTACGCCATAGCTTCTTGCTACATCGGCGGAACCAGCGCCAACGGCGGTGTCGGAAAGGTCATCAATTCCGCAATTGGTGCGATCACCATCATCGGACTCACCAACGGCATGGCCTTGGCCGGTATCAATGCGAATCTCGAACCGATTATTCTCGGATCGGTATTGGTTCTATCCGTCATCTTTGACATCTATACCAGAAACGTCCGTCCGATTGACCTGGTCGGCATGTACTATGCGAAAAACAAGTACCGGAATGAATATTTGCAGGCCAAAAAAGAATACAAAGAGGCTCGCAAAGCCCTTAAAGAAGCGATTGAAGAAGGAAATACTAAAAAGATCAATGTTCTTGAATTTGAATTGACGAAGAAGCAAGGCGAATTCAACCGATTCCGCGAGTTAATCAGATCGGCTAAAGAAGAAGACTTTTTAGAAGTGATTAAATAGGGAAAACCGTGTATGTAAATACACAGAAAGAAAGGAGATAGAGATGAAAAGAATTATTGCTTTATTTGCGATGGTTCTGGTGACTTTTGTTGTGTCGGCATGCGGCGGATCAACATCGATCAAGATTGGTGTTGTTTTGCCGGATGCTTCTGAAGAAAGATGGAAAAACCAGGACGGACGGTTCTTCGAAGAAGAACTCTCTAAACTGGGCAAGGGGTATGAGTATGACATTCTTTTCTCCGGTGCTGATGAAGCGAAAGAAAAATCCAATGTTGAGGCTTTGATTGCGAGAGGAGCGAAAGTAATCATCATCACTCCCCATGGCTCTGGAGCAGGAGCGGTCCAGGTTGCGAAAGAAGCCGGTGTAAAGTTGATTGCCCATGACCGTATGGCGAAGAGCTCGACCGCAGCGGCCGATTATTATACTTCCTTCAACAGCTGGGAAGTCGGCAAAGCCCAAGGACAGCATCTACTCGACATGGCCAATAAACTGGGAGCTTCCGCAACAAACAAGATCGACTTGGCGATTTTCGCCGGCCGTACAGCTGACTGGCCTAACGCCACGTATTTCTTCGGCGGTGCGATGGAAGTTTTGAGACCCCACTTTGACAAGTTCAATCTGATCAACCTTCCGGATCATCATGCCGCTTTCTACGCCATCGGTAACTATACCGAAGCGACATTCAACGATGAAGCAAAGACGAAACTCCAAGCTGCCATGGCTAATGTCGACACCGACTGGAACCCCAATACTGCTGCAACCAAGGCCGCGGCGATTGTTGCGCAACTGGGCGATGCAGACAAATCCAATCAGGCTGTCTTAGTTTTGGCTCCCAATGATGACACGTCTGCAGCCATTCGTCAAGAATTTGCGAAGATGTCCCATCCTTATAAGGAATACTACACAACTGGACAAGACGCTTCCGACGTAACACTGGCCAGTTTGATGGGCGATCCCGTAAAAGGTAAAGGCACTCAAACGATGACCGTCTTCAAAGACACTTCCAAATTGGTCAAAGATTCGGTTAAGATTGCGAAGAATATCGTCGACGGAAAAGACGGACTTGATGGACTCACAACTGGTCCGGCAATCGACGGTGTTCCTACTGCTTATTCCGAAATTACCGTCCTTCTTGCAACCGATAAACAAAAGACCTATGATGTAATTTTCAAGACAGGATACAAGAAGGAAGACAATCCTACTTTCAGCAACATCGATTTCTCTCAATACAAAAAATAAGTAATTTTGGATTTGTCTATTTTTTAGTGTCGCTTTTCTAAAGGAAAAGTCACCATCATGTCTGGCGATGTGAGGGTGACTTTTTGTCATACATCCTATTTAGGAATTTCCAAAAGGCATTCTGCTATCTAAATGCCATTTTTTCCATGATGCCCAAAAAACCTATTAAAAAAATCTTTTATTTCAGTAAAAAATTACATAAGGTAGAGAAAGGATGCGAAATCATCGCTTTTCTGACAAACAGGGGCATTAATTTATAAAAAAGTACTGAATTACTGAAATAACAAAACACATTGACAAACGTTTTCCGGCATGTTAACATTATTTTATATACGAGCACAGATAAGTCTGCTAAATGTTAAGCAGAAAGCTCAATTTATATAGCAAATTTATTTGTAAACTACCCTTTAATAAATGCAAAAACCATAATAAAAAAAACAAAGAAAGGAAATTTGGAAGAAGAGGAAAGACAATGGCGATTACCATCAAAAAAATTGCGGAACTGGCCAATGTTTCCCGGGGGACCGTGGATCGAGTCATCCATAACCGCGGGGGCGTAAGTGAAGAAAACAAGAAGCGGATTGAAGAAATCATCAAAATGTATAACTACCAATCGAATCGTTACGCCCAAGACCTGGTCAATTCCAAGAAAACCTTCCAAGTAGGGGTAGTCATCAACAACATCGGAAACGAATTCTTCGATTATGTTCTGGAAGGTTTGATGCATGAAGCGGAGAAGTACAGCAACATCAACCTGATTATCCGGAACTTCAAGGGTTACGAAGAGGAGAAGCAGATTGAAGCGATTGAAAGCATAATGAAGGAAGAGGTTCATGCGCTGATAATCAATCCCTTCAATACTGAAAGAATAACCCAAACTCTAAGGAAGATTAAGATTCCGATTGTAACGATGAACAACGACATTGAAATTGAGAAACTTGCTTTTGTCGGCTGCGATTATTTCAACAGCGGACAGCTTTCCGGTGACATCGCCAATATCGCTCTGCCCAATGGTGGTTCCGTCGCGATTGTCATCGGATCATATAAGATCAAGGGCCATGTAGAAAGAATTGAAGGTTTCAAACAGGTCTTCAAATCGCAGGGGCACGTTGTCGAAACCTTCGAAAATCAGGACGACGATGAATTCTCATATCAGGTTACGAAGGAAATCATTTCAAGAGGCGGATTTGATCTTATCTACTACGCAGCGGCCGGAATTTCCGGCGGACTCAGAGCTATTGAGGATATGAAGTCGGACATCAAGGTCATCACCGTCGACGAGACGAAAGCTGTGCGGAAGGGGCTGGCTGAAGGAAGGGTATTGGCAACGATAACGCAGCAGCCCTATAAGCAGGGGAGCCGTTCCTTGCAGATCGTGAGGGATTTCCTGGTCTACAACAGCAGGCCTGCGAAAGTGAGAAACTTTACAAACAACAAGGTCCACGTCCAGCATCTACATTTCCCTGTGGAAACGAAGGCTTTATGTAAGTAAAACTCGGCGGCCATTGGCCTGTTCTATTCGGTGCTCATCCCTTTGTACCTTGCTCCCGGGCTTTACCTCATCCAAAGCTGGGATTTGCGAATTTCCGACGTCCTGGATAAATGCATGAAGGCGATGAAACAGGGGAACTTCGGCTTTTCCTGATCCAACTCACTTCCATTCCCTTTTCTATTTCCTGGCAACGCTGCATATCTCTTCCACGTGTGGTAAATGCCATTTCGGAAGCGGTTGATGCTTCGTTACTTTTATATATCTTTTCAACTTCCTTAGGACTTATCCTTTTGGTGTTGATTCCTATTGTGATTCTTTCGAACAAAATCGCTTCCCTGACTTCAATAAAAGGTTAAGGGAGATGAAACCGGATCTGCCGTTCTGGTTGGGAGTAAAGCTCAGCCGTCCATGAAAGAATGTACCGGCAGTCATGCCTGTTTTTGACTAAAGGAGGTTAGCATGGAACACGTCATCAGAACCAGAAAAGAAGACGAAATGATAAACATTACGGAGATCATCCGCGAGGATGTCCGGAAAAGCGGAGTGAAGGAGGGGACCGTGCTTATTTTCGTCCCCCATACGACAGCGGGCGTGACAATCAACGAAAACTCCGACCCCGACGTCGTTATCGACTTCTTGGAAATCCTGAGAAGGATGGCTCCGAAAAGCGGAAATTACCGGCACATGGAAGGAAATTCCCACGCCCATGTGAAGGCCTCCCTTGTCGGGAACTCCTGCACGGTCATCATCGAAAACGGCGACTTGAAACTGGGGACGTGGCAGGGAATCTATTTCTGTGAATTCGACGGTCCCAGGACGAGAAGATTCCAGACGAAAATCACGGCCTGTTAGTTTCTTGCAAAGGGAGGGGAGTCATGAAGCAAGAAAGGGTACTCTTTTACTACGACATTAGAAAAGAAGCAAGGCTGTTCCTTCTTTGGGCTTTCCTTTGCCAGATGCTTTCCGTCTTCGGAATCATCGTCTTCTTGCATCATCCTGAAAGAAAGATTCTGCTCCTTCCGGTCTGTTTCTTCCTGGTTTTCGGGCTCATATTCGTTCTGATGTACCTTTTTGGGAGGAATTACCGGATTAGAATCACGAAAACGGAATTCGTCTTCACCGCACTTTTCAGCACCAAGAAGTACCGTCTCAGGGACCTGAAGAAATACGAGTGCCGGAAACTCAGAAACAGGTGGCACATGTTCATAATCCGTTTCGGAAACGAAGAGATAAAGCCGGTGACCAGAAACAAAAGGGAACTTACAAGGCTTCTGAATCATTTCCTGGAAACGTAAGTCGCTTTTCCCGGGAACGCTTCATAAAATGCAATGGAGGTTTTGAAATGAGGATCTTGTGGTTCTTAGAATCATCCGGGAAAAGGATTTCTGGAATTGACCGAGCCAAAGTCTTGGAAAGATTGTTGGAGAAAAAACTTTGAGAAAAGGAGTAACGTGATGGACAGCAGAAAAGTAATCGTTCCCAGAAAATTGGTTATGGATACACATCCGCATCCTGAACCCTACGGCGAAGCAATCGTCATATTGGAAAACGGGATGTGGACAGACGTCTACACGGATGATGACGGCAATTTATTCACCATCACCAACGACGACGAACTGATCGAATATTTGGAAAAAAACCAATAAACGCAGCAAGGAAGCCGGTATTTATGAAAAAAAGGTTTTTGTTGGTTTTGACGCTTGCCTTTGCTATTCTTTTCTATGGTTTGAACGCAAAAGCGAGCGTACCCCAACTGCAGATTACAAGAAGCGGCGGCTGGTTCGAGACCGCCTATTTGGAATGGACTTGCGAAGGAAGCAGGGCTTTTAATGTTTATGTGAAACCGGAGGCTGCTCCAGCTGTCGAATACAAACAAATCGATTCGGAACTAATCAGGGAATACGAAAACCATTGGCGTGCGGACGCTGTCGGCCTTCCGGAAGGAAATTACGTAATAAAGGTCGAAGCCCTGCTCGAAGACGGATCCTTGACCGCTGTTTCCGAAACGGTTAATGTAAAAGCGTACGACAGATCCGGCTTCGCTTTCTCCACCGTTTCCAAGTTCAAGACCGCATCCGGCGCCTACAACGACGACGGATCTTTGAAAAGCGGGGCGAAGGTTCTGTACATTCATTCCGAAAACGCCGCGAAAGTCGAACTCGAGGTCGTCAAGGATGAAAAAGGAAGGACGGAAGTCGGAGTCGGCTTATACAACATTTTCAAGTTGAAGGAGAAAGGTTACGACCAGACACCCCTCGCCATCAGAATCATCGGAAAAGTGACGGCTCAGGATTTGGGCCTGGAGATTAAATCGAAAGGATACATTGATGTCAAAGGCCGTGAAGCCTATTTCCCGTTGAACCTCACGATTGAAGGGATCGGGGAAGACGCTTACGCCTATGGCTGGGGAATCCTGCTCAAGCGGGCCGGAAACGTCGAAATTAGGAACCTGGGATTCGCCATGTTCCCGGACGATGCAGTCTCTTTGGATGGGGAAAACTGCAACGTTTGGATCCACAACAACGATTTCTTTTATGGCACCCCGGGATCGGATGCCGACCAGGTAAAGGGCGACGGATCCGTCGATATAAAAAGGGCTTCGACGCATGTTTCCGTCTCCTACAACCATTTCTGGGATTCCGGTAAGGCGTCGCTCTGCGGACTCGGGGAAACCCGAGAGTTCTTCGTGACCTACCATCATAATTGGTTCGACCATTCCGACTCCCGGCATCCGCGGATTCGGACCGGCTCCATCCACATCTACAACAACTATTTTGACGGCGTATCCAAATACGGAGTCGGCGTGACGACGGGAGGAAATGCTTTTGTAGAAGGGAATTACTTCCGGAATGTGAAATATCCGCTCCTCATCTCCAAACAAGGGACGGACGCCTATAGCGGGGGCTCGTTTTCCGGTGAACCGGGAGGAATGATCAAAGCCTACAACAACATCATAATGGGAGCGAAGCGGCTTGTTTACGCAAACGCCGACGCGGTAACGGAACCTAAGGATGAGGTTGAATTCGACGCATATCTCGCCTACACCAGGACAGAAACCGTCCCGGGATCTTTTAAGGCAAAATTCGGAAACACGTCGTATAATAATTTCGATACACTTATCGACATCGGAGTGACGGAAGCGAAGATTGACGCTCCCGCCGAGGTTCCCGGGATTGTTCAAGAAAGGGCGGGACGAATGAACGGGGGAGATTTCTCCTGGACTTTCACGGAAGCGGACGACGTTTCCTATGATGTCAATCAGGCCTTGAAAAATGCGCTCTCAACTTATGTTTCTCAAATCGTTTCCGTGGGCGGAAATTCGACCATCCCAGGTCCCGGTGAACCCGAAGATCCCGAGGAACCTGGTAATCCGGGAGAACAGGAACCGTTGGATCCTGAACGTCCCTGGATAATCTTCTGGGACGATTTTTCGAACGCGACGACCGGTCTTTTCTTCACTGCCGGATTCAAATCCCTGCCGGGGGATGCCAGCAAACCGATGTACATAAAAACGGGCGGAAGCATAAGCATAGAAGAAGGCCGTGTCATTATGGATGGCGGCCGGTTCACAATCGGAGCCTTTTCCAGCAGCAATACTTCTTCCGGTTCCACACCCGGCGGAGCTTTCGACTTAAGCAAGCCCTATCGGATAAAAATAGCACTTGTTTCCGCTTCCGGAAATGTGGGAAAGAAATTCCAAGTCTACGTGGACAACAACACCACTTCTGCAGGAAATTCAATCCATGGGAGTGCCTCCAAGGTCTTTGAGATAGAAATAAAAAATTTAACGCCCGGGGAAATCGTCATTGAACCCGGAATCGGCACAGAAAATTCTTTCATCCAGATTCGTGTTGAAAGCCAAGGTATTGTAGAAATTGAAGAAATCTTGATAGAGTACCTTGACCATCAGGAACCGGAGGAACCTGAAGTCCCTGAAGATCCAGATGAACCTGGCTATCCAGAAGAACCTGAGGACCCCGAAGATCCAGATGAACCTGGCGATCCAGAAGAACCTGAGGATCCTGAAGATCCAGAGGAACCGGGAGATCCAGAAGAACCTGAGGAGCCTGTGGAAGATAAGAAGGATGATAAGACAAAAACCATCATTTTCATCGCTTTAGGGATTGTTTTGGTCTTTGGAATTGTTCCCGCCGTAACTTTTACTTTGAAATTTGCCTTTAAATCAACTTTATAATTAAAAGAATCCGCGCTTTTCGGCGCGGATAATCTTATTTAACATAATTTGCGTAAATGATGGTGATTCCATGATTGTTTCCGCAAGTCGCCGCACGGACATCCCCGCCTTCTTTTCCGAATGGTTCTTTACCCGCCTTAAGGAAGGATTCGCCTATGTGAGAAACCCTTTCAATCCCGGGATGGTGCGGACCGTTAGCCTCAAAGAAGAGGACGTCGACTGCTTCATCTTCTGGACGAAAAACCCTTCCGGATTCCTGGAAAGACTTGAGGAATTGACGGGTTACCATTACTATTTCCAATTCACGCTTACGCCCTATGGCAAGGACGTGGAACCCAATCTTCCCGAGAAGGAGAAGCTGTTGGCGGTTTTCAAAGCTTTGTCCGAAAAAATTGGAAAAGAGAAAGTCATTTGGCGCTATGATCCGATTCTGATCAGCGCTAAGTACACGAAGGAATGGCATCTTCAAAAGCTTGAAGAATACGCAAGGGAACTTGCAGGACATACGGAAAAATGTGTCATCAGTTTCGTCGACTTGTACAGGAACACGAGAATTCAAGAAAAGGCTTTGGGATTGAAAACTATGTCTTCGGAAGATTGTCTTGAAATCGCGGCGTTGTTTTCGAAAATCGCCCAGAAACGCGGCCTAAAAATGGAAGCCTGTTCCGAGTCCCTGGATTTGCGCGCCTTTTCGATTTCCAAAGCCCGCTGCGTCGATCCGGGACTGATTGAGCGGATTACCGGGAAAAGAATCAAAGCGGACAAGGACAGGAACCAAAGAAAGGAGTGCATGTGCGCGGAAAGCGTCGACATCGGCGTCTACAACACCTGCCTGCACCGCTGCCTTTATTGTTACGCCAATTACAACGAAAGAATCATCAATAAAAACATCGAAAACCATAATCCGGATTCGCCTTTTTTGATCGGAAGTTGAAAATCTTTCAAATAAAACTGGCGTTCATGAGTTATATTATATGAGGAGGTATTTTATGAACCGATTCCTAAAACTGCTCGCTTTCGTCCTGCTCCTTTACGGAATCACTTTTTTCACCGGCTGCGCCGAAGTCGCAAAACCTGTTAAACTTAAGGAGACGGAAAATTTCAAAGTTCTGAACAGGGTCTCCTATCCGGATCTCAAAGCCGATGTCCAACTGGTCTCGGAGGAGACGGTCGCCGCTTTGCAGGAATTCACTTTCCTCACGGTCCGCGAGGTTTTTTCGGAAGAGGGAAAGAATCATGTCTATTCCCCTTTGAGTCTGTATATGGCTTTGTCCATGCTTTTGGAAGGAGTCTCCGACGAGGAAGCTAAGGGTGAACTGGAAGGGCTGCTCGGTCTGGAACGGACGCAAAACCGGGTCGCGATGAAGACCGTCTATGAAAACAACTTTTATAAAAACCAGAAAGGTACTTTGAAACTTGCGAACTCGATCTGGTTTCGGAAGGATTATCCGGTAGAAGCGGAGTTTTTGCGGATCCTGGCTGAGGAATATTATGCGGAAGGGTATCAGACTTTGTTCGATTCCGAAGGCCATCAGAAGATCATCGATTGGATCAACTATTACACGGAAAACTTCCTGGAACTTACCAAGGACAAGTTTGACGTCCCGAGGGACACCGTGCTTCTCCTTTTGAACACGATTTATTTCAAGAACAAATGGAAGGTGAGATTCGATGAGGATCTGACCCGGCTAGAGGCTTTCAACGCGCCTTCGGGGCAGGTTACGGTGGATTTCATGCGGCATTCCGTCGACGGGAAGTTTAAGTTGTATGAGGGATACATGGTGGGAGAGGATTATTTCGAAAACAACGCCTCGATCACATACATCCTTCCCCTTGAAGGGACAGCCAGTTCTGACCTGCTGGATCCGGATGTTTTGAGAAAAGCTTTGGATCCCGCCGACAAGGAGAACCAGAAAATCCAATTCATCGTTCCGAAGTTCAAGTACTTCTCGGAATATCAGTTGAAGGAACCCCTCGAGGCTCTCGGCGTCCGGAAAGTTTTTGATTCCCTAAGCAGATCCCTGGAATTGATGAGCAGGGACAGAAGTCTTTTCGTATCCGCGGTGAAGCAGAACGCCGGAATTGAATTTAGTGAAGCGGGAGTGAAGGCCGCGGCGGTCACGGGGATCATCATCAGGGAGACTGCCATGGAAGAGGTTCTCTTCCCCTTGAACCGGCCCTTCGTCTACATCATCAAAGACGCGTTCGGAATCCCCCTTTTCATCGGACTTGTCCAGAATCCACTTGCCTGAATGGGACCTTGACGGTCCTTTTTCTTTTTGTTTGGCTTTTAAAAAAGAAGGTATTCTGGTAAAATATATAATATTCAGATGCGGATTCGTCATTTCATTTCGGAAGGCGATCCCAGAGAAACTTCTGGTCCCTTTGGAAATCAATCAGAGGAAGATGGCGGAAACGACAGCTTTCCAGAAAAGCGAAATAATGCCTGCGGTTTTCCGGAATCAGTTTTTCCTCCCTGATGTAAACTAGGCAAGCGGGCCCCAGGTGGTTCAAAGCGGCCAAGAAGGATTCGTCAACAAGGGAGGGGAGGTTTCCGTTGCCCAGGCGGGCATGGACTCCGAAAAGGCGCCCATCAAGTTTCCGGGAGACCTCCTTTAATAATTTGCGGTCCTCCGCCGGAAAGAGCGGGATAATGTTTTCCGCATCACAAATCGCTTTGAAGCAGTCTTCTCCGAAACCTGCGTTTTCAAAAAAGAGGAAGAACAAAGAATCCGCTTCGCTGAGGAAGCGAATCAGGGAAGGGCCTGCATCTTTCAGGAAGAAGCAGGCGTAGAGGAGGTTCGTCTTTTGGAAAAGGGCGGCGAGTTCCTTCAAAGACAATGGCGCCTTTTTCCAAAAGTCGAAATGGAGCATCACCGGCTTGGGTTCGTTCAGGGAACGGAAAAGATGGAGGAGGATGTGCGCAACCATTTTCCTGTCAGTCCTTTCCGTCTTGGCGCGCAAAAACTCCAATAGTTCCCGGTTTTCTTGAAGATGGGCCGCCGCTTCCCCGAACATCTCCGTTTCCCGAAGTTTTGAGACCGTTCCGTAAGGATCGACCAGGAAACCGTCAATTGCTTTGTTTAGGAAGCGTTCCAGCAGCGGCCGGAGGATTTTGTTTTCTGCCATGTTAACATTATATTTGCATTCCCCTTCAATGAGACCAAAAAGAATATGAACCTTTGACTTTAAGAAGAAGCAAGAGGAAGATAACTTGAACAACGAGAGAATTTTTCAAGAAGGAAACATCAAGAAAACCATTTTCCAATTGGCGTTGCCGCTGGTCGCAAGCCAGATCATCAACGTGCTCTACAACATCGTCGACCGGATTTATGTCGGAAATATGCCGGGAGTGGGAAAAGAAGCTTTGGCCGGCCTCGGCATCGCTTTTCCGATCATCATGATTGTATCCGCCTTCGCCGCCCTCTTCGGAGGGGGAGGGGCGCCAATCGCTTCGATCCTGCTCGGAGAAAGGAAGAAGGAAGAGGCCAGGCAGACGATGATGAACAGTTTCGCAATGCTCTTCCTTGTCGGAATCATCCTAACGGCGGTGACGATCGCCTTTGACAAAGAACTCCTCTTTCTCTTCGGAGCGGAAGAAGAGGTCATGGCTTATGCGAAGGATTACCTTGATTATTATGCGGCGGGGACAGTTTTCGTGATGGTTTCCATCGGCATGACTTCCTTCATCACCGCCCAGGGGTTTTCAAAAACGGCGATGCTCACTGTTTCCCTCGGAGCGTTCCTGAACATCGTCCTGGACCCTCTTTTTATATACGGCTTTTCCCTGGGCGTGAAAGGTGCGGCGCTGGCCTCCGCAATCTCCCAAGCTGCTTCAGGCGCCTTCGCTATCGGCTTCCTTTCCGGGAAGAAGCCCCTCATCCGCTTCGGGTTTAGGAATTTCCGCTTCCGTCCCAAAACCGTACTCCAGGTGATTGCGCTCGGGGTTTCCCCCTTCATCATGAACGCCACCGAAAGCCTTGTCCAGATCGTCTTCAACAACCAGATCGGAAAGTTCGCCGGAGAAGACTACACCCTTTACATCAACCTCCTCACAATCATGCTTTCCGTGATGAACATCATGGTGCTCCCCATAGCCGCCCTTTCCCAAGGGGCCGCCCCCTTGATTTCCTATAATTTCGGGTCAGGAAGGACGGACAGGGTCCGGGAAGCCTCGGGTTTTTTAATCAAAACGAGTTTCATCTATTCCCTCGGTTTCTATGTCCTGATTTTTCTCTTTCCCAGGCTTTTCGCGCTCATCTTCAACGACGATCCGGCCTTGCTGGAAATCGCGCCTGTCTATTTCCGAATATTCTTCCTGGGCATGGCCATTTTCGGAATCCAGGTCGCCTGCCAGAACGTCTTTGTTGCCTTGAGGCAGTCCTTGATCTCTTTGTTGCTCGCGCTGTTGAGGAAGGTCGTCCTCCTTGTCCCCTTTACTTTGTTTTTCCCCAGGCGCTTCGGAATCGCGGGAGTGTTCTATGCGGAACCGGCTGCGGACATCATCGCCGTCATCTCCACCTTCACCGCTTTCCGGATCGCTTTCGGGAAAATCCTGGAGAACAGGGAATTGAAACTCGCTTGGCAGGAATTGGCTGGAAATAAAAAATGACCGTTGCCGGTCATACATAAATACAGAAATGCGTATCAATATTCGTGATCGATTCTCTTCAGCAGATACTGAATGATGTCCTTTCTGGTGACGATGCCGATGAACTTGTCGCGGTCGTCGAGGACGGGGATGAAGTTCTGTTGCGTCGAGGCGACGATCAGATCGTCGATTTTGGTGTTCACGTAGATTCCGTAATTGTCGTGCTTTCTGGGCACTTCGGTGATGAGTATTTCTTCAGCCTTTTTGAAATCAAGATTATGGTGGTTTTTGATGTACCAAAGGAGATCGCCTTCGCTGATCGTGCCTACGTATTTTCCTTCTTTGTTGATGATGGGAATCGAGGAGTAGCGGTGGTATTCCATCTTTTCGAGAGTCTGGCGGATGGTGTAAGTGTCATAGATGTAGGCAACCTTCTCCTTTGGAGTCATGAAAAACAAAATGTTCATTGTACCTCTCCTTTTCCTATAATCCCATAACATTATACATCTTTCGGCGGCTTTTTTCAATACAGAAAGCAGATAAATGGCGCTTTCGGAAAAGATATTATAAACTAGAAAGCGGGAGAAAAATATGAAGACAATTGTCAACAAAGGAACGGATCCATATTACAATCTCGCCTTGGAAGAATACCTTTTGCGACGGTGGAAGCGGGAAGAAGAGTTGTTCTACCTTTGGCGGAATTCTCCTGTCGTGGTCGTCGGGAGGAACCAAAACGTCTTTTCGGAAGTGAATCTGAGGGAGACGGAAAAAGACGGCGTTCCGATCGTGCGGAGGGTTTCCGGCGGCGGAAGCGTCTATCATGACCTGGGGAACCTCAATTTCACCTTCCTCGCACCCTACTCGAAGGAAAACTTGAACAATTACCGGAAATTCACCGAACCGATTCTTTCGGTTTTGAACGGCCTCGGAGTTCCTGCGGAGTTTTCCGGAAAGAGCGATTTGGTGGTCGACGGAAAGAAGATTTCCGGAAACGCCCAGAGTTTCCTGGGAGGGAGGATGATCCACCACGGAACCCTCCTTTTTGATGCCGACCTCGAAAGACTGAACAGTTATCTGAAGATGAAGGAAAGCATCAGTTCGTTCGCGGTGCGTTCCCGTCCGAGCCAGGTCGCGAATCTGAAAGCTTACTTCCCGGAGGGCTTCGGAATCCAAGACCTCGCCTCCAAGCTCCTTGAGGAAATCGTCCTGAATTCAGGCGGGGAAGTCATACATTTGAGAGAAGAGGAACTTGCGGAAGTTGAGGAGCTGAAGAATGAGAAATACCTTTCCTGGGATTGGAATTACGGCGAATCACCGGAGTTTGCAATAAAGGCTCCGGAGGCAAGCGTCCGCGTCAAGGAGGGAAGGATCCGGGATTTCTGTTCCGACCTGCTTCCTGAGGGAGGAAAAAGCCTTGAGCCAGGACTTCTCGGAACCAGGTTTTTGGAGAAGGAAGTGGAGGCGGCGCTTTCCGGAATCGAGGAAGGGATAAAAAGACGCATTATCGATGCGCTCTTCAAATGAAAAGGACCTGCTTAATACAGGCCCTTTTTTTATTTTTATAGAATGTGAACCGCCTTGTTCAGGGCGGCCATCGCCGCTTCCATGAAGGCTTCCGAAAGCGACGGATGGGGATGGACGGTCTTCACGATTTCGTTCAGGGTCCCCTCTAGTTCCATTGTGATCGCGCCTTCGCTGATCATCTCCATCGCGTTTTCCGCGACGATATGGACGCCGAGAAGTTCGCCGAACTTCTTGTCCGCAATTATTTTCACGAATCCCTCGGTCTCGCCGTCCGCAAGCGCCTTTCCGAGCGCCGAGAGCGGGAATTTCCCGACCCGGTAGTCGAGGCCCTTTTCCTTGGCCTCCCTTTCCGTCATGCCGACCATCGCAACTTCCGGAAAGCCGTAGACGCCGGAAGGAATCTTCGCATAATCGATTTTGCCGGGTTTGCCCATGATGTTCTCGACGGCGATGATGCCTTCATGGCTCGCGACATGGGCGAGCATCATTTTCCCGTTCAGATCGCCGATGGCGTAGACGTTGGGGACGTTGGTCCTGAGACTTGCATCGGTGACGACGGCGCCCCTTTCAATTTTCAAGCCCAGGTTCTCCAGACCTTGCGAATTCGGGCGCATACCGACGCTCAGGAGGATTTTTTCTCCGAAAACGGTGTGCGGGACTCCGTCCTTTTCGTAGGTGACGTTGTTCTCCGCAATTTGCGTCACCGCCGCCTTCGTTTCAATTCTGATGTTGTTTCTCGCCAAAGTCCTGAGGAGGACCGCTCGTGCGTCGTCGTCGATGTTCACGAGAATGTTGTCCAGTTTCTCGATGATGGTGACTTCCGTTCCGAAAGTCCCGAAGATCGACGCGAATTCGACGCCGATGACGCCACCGCCGATGACGACGAGGCTTTTCGGGAGTTCCTTGAGGGAAAGGAGTTCCCTGCTCGTCGCGACGATTCCTGCATCGAGCGCTTCCTTGAGCCCGGGAATCGGCGGAATGACGGGAGAAGCTCCCAGAGCGAGTATCAGGTTTTTCCCCGTCAAGGTCTTCCCGTCCACTTCCACGGTTTCATTGTCTTTAAATTTCGCTTCGCCCCGGATGACGTCGACGCCGTTCTTTTTGAGCAGCATTTCGACGCCGCCCGTGAGCCTTTTCACAATTTCATCCTTCCTCTGGATGACCTTTCCCCAGTCGGTCCTGACGGAATCCTTGTTCACTCCGATTCCGTATTTTTCCGAATTATCCAGCAGGCGCTTCACTTTGGCGCTTTTAATCAGAGCTTTCGTGGGAATGCAGCCGATGTTCAGGCAGACTCCGCCCAAGGCTTCCTTTTCGATCAGCGCGACCTTGGCGCCGTGCTGGGCGGCTTTGATCGCGGCGACGTACCCTCCCGGTCCCGCGCCGACGATGATGATGTCGTACTTCATGGCGCCACCTAGTTCAGCAACAAAAGCAGCGGGTTTTCCAGGTATTCCTTGACCCGGATCAGGAAACGGCCGGCGTCCGCGCCGTCAATGATGCGGTGGTCGACGGCGATCGACAAGGGGAGGACTTCGCCGATCTTGATTTCGTCGCCCACGACGATTGGTTTCTTGTGGATTTTCCCGACGCCCAGGATCGCAACTTCCGGATGCTTGATGATCGGGGTTCCGAAGAGGACGTCGACGGCACCGTAATTGGTAATGGTGAAGGTTCCGTTTTGGATTTGGGCAAGCTGCAGGGTGCGGTTCCGCGCCCCTTCCGCAAGTTCTCCCAGTTCCTTTGCCAGTTCGAAGATGCTTTTCCGATCGGCGTTCTTGATGTTCGGGACCACGAGCCCGTCCGGCGTGTCGACGGCGATGCCGAGGTTGATTGATTTTTTGAAGACGATCTCCCCGGCCGCCTCATCGAAACTGGAATTGAAGATCGGGTATTCCCTGATCGCAAGCAACACAGCCTTCATGATGAAGGCCATGTAGGTGAGTTTGACGCCTTTCCCCTCCGCGAGATCCTTCACCTGTTTCCTGAAGGCGACCAGGGCCCCGACATTGGCTTCATCCATCAGGACGGTGTGGGGGATGACCGCTTTCGAGGTCGTCATCGCCTTCACAATCGCCTTCCTGGTCGGGGAAATCGGAACCCTTCTTTCCTCTCCGGCCGGTGCGGGCGCTTCCGGCTGCCTTTCCGGGATTCTTTCCGCCCGGGCTTGCAGATTAAGAAGATCCTCTTTCAGGACGCGGCCAAGTTCGCCGGTTCCTTTGACCTGGCTGATGTCGATCCCCATTTCTTGGGCGAGCAGCCGAGCGACCGGAGTCGCGAGGGTCCTTTGGGGAGCAGCAGCCTGCGACTCTTCGCGGGCGGGCGCGATCACCGCGTCCGAGACCTCGATTTCGCCGACGACTCCGGCTTTCTCCTCCGCGGGCTGCTTTTCTTTCGCCCCGCTCCGTCCGTCATCGATCATCGCCAGGGTGGAGCCGACGATGATCGTCTCGCCTTCCTTGGCCCCCTGCTTCACGAGTTTTCCGGAAATGGGGGCGGGTATTTCCGCATTCACCTTATCCGTTTCGATTATCACCAAGGTTTCGCCCTCCGTGACGGCGTCGCCTTCGTTTTTCAACCATTTCAAAATCCTTCCTTCATGTATGCCTTCGCCGATGTCGGCGAATTTGAAATCGTACATTTTTCCCTCCTTATGCCTTGAGACTCAAGATCTTTTTGATTTCGCGGGCGATTTTTCGGGAGTCGACCATGTGGAAGTGTTCGCCGCGGGCCAGGGGCACGGTGATGTCATACCCTGTGAGGCGCGCGGGCGGGGCTTCCAGATAGTAGAAGGCCTCCTCGTTCACGCTCGCGATGATTTCGGCGGCGGGTCCGAAGGATTTGACCGCCTCATGGACGATGAGGATTCGTCCGGTCTTCTTGACCGAGCCGATGACGGCCTCCTTATCAAAAGGGGCAATCGTTCTCAAATCAATCAGTTCGACCGCCTTTTCGTCGCCCAAAAGCTTGATTGCGTTTTCGACTTCCCTGACCATCGCTCCCCAAGCGACGAGGGTAATCCGGTTTCCAGGGCGGACGATTTTCGCCTTTCCCAGCGGGATCTCATACTCCTCTTCCGGAACTTCCTGCTTGAAGGCGCGGTAGATCCTTTTCGGCTCCATGAAGACGACGGGATCGTTGTCCTTGATCGCCGCGGTGAGTAGACCCTTCGCGTCATAGGGAGTGGAGGGGATTACAAGTTTCAGACCGGGGATGTGGGCAATCAGCGTCTCCAGGCTTTCGGAATGGTGTTCCAAAGCGCGGACGCCGCCACCGTAGGGCATCCTCACGACCATGGGTAGGAACCAGCGGCCCCGGGACCGGTTCTGCATACGTGCCGCGTGGGTCACGAGTTCGTTGTATCCGGGGAAGAGGAAGCCGGAGAACTGGATCTCCGCGACCGGCCGGAGGCCGCCCGCGGCCATGCCGATCGCCGAACCGATGATCGCCGCTTCCGCAATCGGCGTGTCAATCACTCGGTGTTCACCGTGCTTTTTCTGCAGGCCGGCGGTCGTCCGGAAAACGCCCCCTGCTTGGCCGACGTCCTCGCCGAAGAGGACGACGTCGGGGTTCAAAGTCATCTGCTGGTCAAGCGTGTGATTGATTGCTTCAAGAAGATTCATCAACGCCATTATTTCACCTCTTCCTCAAGGTAAGCCTTAAGGCTTGCGTATTGTTTTTCGAGTTCCGGGGTCATCTTCTCATAGGTGTACTTGAAGATCTCCTCGGGATTGACCGCACCCTTGGCCTCAACGTTCTTGAAGACCGCGTTGACGTAGTCGTTCAGTTCCTGCTTCAGCGCTTCTTCCTTCTCCGCATCCCAGAGTCCTTTGCCTTCGAGATAAATCCGGAAGCGTTTCAGGGGATCGCGTTCCAGCCATTCGGCCGTTTCTTCCTCGCTCCGGTAAAGGGAGGGGTTGTCCGAGGTGGTGTGGGCGCCCAAACGGTAGGTCAGGGCTTCAATCAACGCCGGTCCTTCCCCGCGCCGCGCCCTGCCGGCGGCCTCCTTGACCGCAGCGTACATCGCGAAGACGTCGTTGCCGTCGACCTGGATGCCGGGCATGCCGTAGGCGATCGCCTTCTGGGCAATGGTTTCCGCCTTCGTCGTTTTGCTTCTGGGAGTGGAAATCGCCCACTGGTTGTTCTGGACGACGACGACCATGGGCACGCCGAGGATCGCCCCGAAGTTCATGCCTTCGTGGAATTCACCGTGGCTCGTGCCGCCTTCGCCGATGAAGGTGATGACGACGTCGTCGGCTCCCTTCAGTTTCCGGGCGTAGGCGATGCCCACGGCGTGGTTGATCTGGGTGCCGATGATGATGTTCACGGGAAGCGCCCTAACGGAGTCGGGGAAACGGCTTCCCATTTCATTGCCATACCAGTAGAGGAAGAGGGTTTCCAGATCGACGCCGTGCGCGAGCAGGGCGTTGATTTCCCGGAAAGCAGGCACCAGCCAGTCCGTTCTCCTCAAGGCGAGCATCGCCCCGACCTGGGCGGCTTCCTGCCCCTGGTTCGGAACATAGGTGAGCATGCGTCCCTGCCGCTGGAACTGGACCGCCTTGGTATCGGCGATCCTGCCGAGGGACATCTGCCGGTAGATGGCGACGAGCTCTTCGCCGCTGAAATCCGGTTCGTACTCTTTATCGACGATTCTACCTTCCTGGTCGAGGACCCGGAAGGTTTTCTTCTTCAAAGGATCGAATTTTTTTAAAAGCATTCATACCTCCTTGTGCCTTTTAGTTTACTTCATTATATATTAGTCTGGTTTCCGCTTCAAATCATATGCATTTTTGATGCTTCCGGAAATATGAAAGCGTAAGAGTTGCGTCGTTTTTCTGAATATTCTATAATAAAGGCGTAAACAATAAATCAAAAACAGGAGGAACTATGAACAAAAACTTGCTTGCTTTCTTAAACAAAGAAGTTTCCAATTTCGGACTGCTTTATGTTAAACTGCACAATTTCCATTGGCTGGTGAAAGGACCGCAGTTCTACCAGTTGCATGCGAAATTCGAAGAACTGTATGATGAAGTGACGGAACATTTCGACGCGCTTGCGGAAAGGGCGCTGATGCTTGAAGGCACGCCCGTCGCCACGATGAAGGAATTCCTCGAACTGGCGAGCCTCAAGGAAGCGACCGGAAAAGAAAGCGTGAAGGAAATGATGGCCGCGGTTCTCGCCGATTTCGAACAGTTGAACAAAGAATTCGGCGAAGGGATCGAAATCGCGGAAGCGGCGGGAGACGACGTCACCGTCGATCTCTTCACCGGAATCAGGGCTTGGCTCCAGAAAGCGATCTGGATGCTCAAAATGTATCTGGCTTAATGGCATCCCCGGCGGATGCCTTTTTTTATTTCCTTTCCTCGTCTAGAAAGAACGGCTTGGTTTTCGCCGCCAACCCCCCCGACCCCGCATTTTTCCTGCATAAAAGGGCGGGAATGGATTAAGATAATAGTATGGTAAAATAAGCAAAAAACCCGCCTTCCGCAGAGATTATGCTATAATTTCAACTGGATTTGCTTTCTGAAAAAGGCTTTCCGAAAATAAAAAAAAAAATTTTAAAAAAATTAGCAATCACCACTTGACATTGCTAATTTTCATGATATAATATTGTTAGCACTTAGGTAATAAAAGTGCTAATCATGCATAAAATTAATAGGAAAAAAGTGAAAAGGAGGTACGATTATGAAGTTGGTCAACAGAAGGAATAACTTCTTCGACAGTCTTTTCGATGATTTCTTCGATTTTCCGTCGTTCCCGCGCAGGGATCTGATGAGAACGGACATCAAAAAGGTGGGGGATAACTATCAAATCGACGTGGAATTGCCTGGATTCAATAAGGAAGACATAAAGATCAATCTGGACAACGGTTATCTCACCATCTCGGCACGGCGCGATGAATCCCATGAAGAGAAGAGGGACGATGAAACCATCATCCGTTCCGAACGCTATTATGGGGAGATTTCCCGTTCCTACTATGTCGGAGACATCGATGAAAGCACCATTTCCGCGAAATACAACAACGGCATTCTCACAGTGTTGCTTCCTGCGGAAGGCAAGACTGAGAAGAAGAAATACATCACAATCGAATAAGAGGAGGTTTTTAGGTTATGTCGTTGAAACCGTTGCATGACAACGTCATTCTAAAAAAAGAAAAAACTGAAAAGAAAACCGAAAGCGGGATCATCCTGACCGGCGACGTGAAGGACCAGCCGAACATCGCGGAGGTCGTGGCCGTCGGCGAAGGAACCTATGTCGACGGCGAGCTCAAGCCCCTGACGGTCAAAGTCGGAGACAAAGTCGTTTACAAGAAATACTCGACCACTGAAATCAAGATCGAGGATGAAGAGTATCTGATTATTGCGGAAAAAGATATCTTAGCAGTAGTGGAGTAAGGAGGAGAAGAAGATGGCAAAAGAACTGAAGTTTTCGAAAGAAGCGCGCGACGCGGTCCTCAAGGGCGTGGACCTTCTCTGCAACGCCGTTAAAATCACGCTCGGTCCCAAAGGAAGAAACGTTGTCCTGGATAAGAGCTATGGCTCGCCTCTGATCACCAACGACGGCGTCACCATCGCCAAAGAAATCGAACTGAAAGACCCCTATCAGAACATGGGCGCGCAGTTGGTCTATGAAGTCGCGAACAAGACCAACGAGGACGCCGGCGACGGAACGACCACCGCTGCCGTTCTCGCCCATTCGATGATCCATAAAGGCATGGACAACATCGAAAAAGGCGCCAACCCGGTGCTGATGCGCGAAGGAATTGAGCTCGCGGCGAAGGAAGTCGCCAAGAAACTGCTGGAGAAATCCCGCAAGATCGAGACCAACACCGACATTGCCAGCGTCGCTACGATCTCTTCCGGAAGCCCCGAAATCGGCGAGATCATCGCCCAAGCCATGGATAAGGTCGGACGCGAGGGAGTCATCAGCGTCGACGAATCCAAAGGTTTCGACACATATCTGGAAGTCGTTGAAGGCCTGCAATATGACAAGGGCTATGTTTCACCTTACATGGTGACGGACCGTGAAAAGATGGAGGTCGTTTTGGAAAACGCCCTCATCATGGTCACCGATCAGAAGATCAACAATGTGAAGGACATTCTCCCGGTTTTGGAGCAGGTCCTGAAATCCAACAAGCCGCTCCTCATGATCGCCGACGACTTTGAGAACGAAGTCGTGAGCACCCTGATTGTCAACAAACTCCGCGGCACGTTCAATGTCGTCGCGACCAAGGCTCCGGGATTTGGCGAGAACCAGAAAGACATCCTGACCGACATCGCCATCCTCACCGGCGCCAAGTTCTATGCAAAGGATCTGAACATGGAACTGCAGGATATGAGGATTGAAGACCTCGGCGTCGCGAAGAAGATCGTCGTGAAGAAAGACACCACCACGATCATCGGCGGCGAAGGCAAACAGGCCGACATTAAGAAGCGGATCGAAGAGATCAGGAAACACATCGAAAGCGCCACCAGCGAATATGACAAGAAACGCTTCAGCGAACGCCTGGCGAAGTTGACGAACGGCGTCGCAATCGTGAAGGTCGGCGCGATGACCGAATCCGAACTGAAGGAGAAGAAACTCCGGATTGAGGACGCTTTGAACGCCACCAAGGCCGCGGTCGAAGAAGGCATCGTTCTTGGAGGCGGCGCGATCCTTGTAGAAATCTATAAGGAACTGAAGCCGGTCCTGAAATCCGATGTCGTGGATATCCAGAAAGGCATCAATGTCGTTCTTGAAAGCCTGACCGCTCCGATTTATCAGATCGCGGAGAACGCGGGCTATGATCCGGACGAAATCATTGAGAAACAGTTCGCCGCCGAACGCAACATCGGCTTCGACGCGAAGACCGGAAAATGGGTCAATATGTACGAAGCCGGCATCGTCGATCCGACGAAGGTTACGAGAAGCGCGATTCTGAACGCAGCTTCAATCTCCGCGCTCTTGATCACCACGGAAGTGGCGGTTGCGGAAATTAAGGAAAAAGAAGACACTCCGGCAATGCCTTCCGGAATGTATTGATGAATAAAGCCACCGGAGACGGTGGCTTTTAAGATGAATATCAGATACCTGCTAAATTGGTGGTACCATGAACGAAAAAAACAACTGGCTTAGGCATCATTTGCTTTTCGGGCTCATCATCGTTCTTTTGTCCTGCCTCGGCTCTTTCCTGGTTTCGAAAGCCGTCTGGGCGGATTACCAAAAACCGAACCAAATCAACATGAATCTGACGGAAATGACGGGCGGGGAGACAAATTCCGGCAGTTTAGCGGAAGTGGTCGCGGACATCATCGACACAGTCGTGAACGTCACCGCCACCTCCCTGACCGCCCAAAGCGCGGGAAGCGGCGTCATCTTCGCTCATGAAGAAGAGCAAGGCTATTATTACATCGTCACCAACCATCACGTGATTGATGGGTTTTCCAACATCAGTGTGGAACTCCAGGACGGAACCGTCTTCCAGGCCTCTCTGGTCGGGGGAGATCCCGTCGGTGACATCGCGGTGTTGAAGATCAGGGCGGCAGGTTTGAAGATGGCGAAGATTCTCAAGGATTCCGACACCCTCAGGGTCGGGGATTCCGTCATCGCCATCGGAAATCCCTTGGGCAAACTGGGCGGAACCGTCTCCCGGGGCATCATCAGCTATCTCGGCAGGGAAGTAACGGTCGAAGGCCGGAAGATGACCCTGATCCAGACGGACACCGCGGTCAACGCCGGGAATTCCGGGGGCGGCCTCTTCGATATCTACGGGAACCTGATCGGCATCGTCAACGCCAAAGCATCTCAAATCGGGGTCGAAGGACTGGCGTTCGCGATTCCCGTGAATGACGTGCGGGAGTTGGCCGAGGCGCTGGTGGCGACCGCGACCGCCGGCTCCTACGGCTATGTTCCGGGAAGGGCGACGGTCGGAGCGACTTTCGTCGACGGTTATTATCAGGTCGGGGGCATCTTCGGTCGGACTTATGAGATCGTCTATGTGAGCTCCCTGAAGGAAAACGGGGCCGCTTACAAGGCAGGCATGAGGAAGGAAGACATCATCCTTTCCGTCACCGTGAACGGAGTCACCACCGAAATCGAAAAAGCCGCCGACATCACCCGGATCATCGAAGCCCAAACCGTCGGAACGACCATTGTCTTCAAAGTCAAACGAGGCGGAATCAACGGCAACGAATTGAACATCAGCGTCGTTTGCGAGCAATACGTCTACACCATCTGAAACGGAGAGTTTTCCCCTCTCCTTTCTTTTTTTATTTCGGCTTTGCGCTTGTGGGAGTGATGAACAAGTGAAAAGCGGAAAAACGAAAATTTTACATCATTTCCGGAGATTATCAGGCAAACAGGTCTTCAGCGAATTTGTCATCACGCAAACCGATGAAGACAGGCTGCCTCAGGCCGCCCTTTTCTGTTTTCATCATGTAACGGACCTTTCCGACCAGTTTCGGTTCCATCCAAACCGCTTCCTTCGGTTCAGGAAAAAGCGGGGCAGAGGGATGCTTGGCGGCGAAAGCAAGGATTTCTTCCTTGATTCTGCCGGTGGGCACGGACCCGGCCTTTTCCAACCTCCCCTTGACGAAACGTCCCAGAATCAAGTCGATCAAGTTTTCTTTCGGGACGTAACCGAGTATCAACAGGTCCTCCTCTTCATAAACCTTCATCTTCAGCCAGACGGAAGTTCTTTTGCCCGGGTAATAAAGGCTGTCCTTCCGCTTTGCGACGATTCCTTCCAGATCCATCCTTTCCGCGGCGGCGAAGAGTTCCCTGCCCCGCCCTTCGATGTGCCTGGAAATCGCGAGGCTTTTCCCTTCTTTTATGTTTTCCTGCAGGAGTTCCTTCCGCTTCCAGAGGGGCTCGTCGATCAGAAAGCGGTCCTTCCAATAAAGCAGGTCGAAAGCGACATAGACCACGGGATGGATTTTGCTCTGGATTTCGATTTTCAAGGAATCGCTCAAGAGGGATCGTTTCTGGAGTTCGAAGAAATCGGGCTTCCCTTCCCGCATCAGGACCAACTCTCCGTCAAGAAGGGCTTTTTCTTTTGAACAGGCATGAAGGTCTGCTAGTTCCGGATAGATGGCGTTCAGAAGTTTCCCGCGCTTGTTCACGAGGTCGGTTTTCCCGTCGAGGTAGGCGAGAGAGCGGATGCCGTCGAATTTCAATTCATAGAAATAATCGGGGCTGTCGAAGACCTTCTCGCTTTCTTTGAAGATCATCGGGGCGAGGTTCCGTGCTTCGAAACTAAGGTCAGGCCCGGACATCGGAGACATGCTTCAGACTCTCCTCAAGAGCGTTCAGCAAATCCAAGGCAGGATTGTATTCCCCTTCCTCGCGGACGAAGATTTCCTTTCCGGCGATTTTCGCCTTGATGGCCACTTCCACCTTTTCCCGGTACTCGTCCTTGAAAATGGAAATATCGAAGGGCTTGGTGAGGGTGCTCACCAAAGCCACGGCGAGGGCGAGCTCCTGCTTTTCCAATTTCATCTGCGACTCCGGATATGGATAGGGCAGGATTTCCTCATGGAAATGGAGCGTGTTCAGGTACATTTTCTCGTCCTTGGCCCTGATCACAATCAAGGTCTCCTTCGTTCCGAGGACCGTCTTCGCGATCCCGCATTTCTTTTCCTTTTCCATCGCCCGCTTCAGGAGGTGGAAAGCCCGTTCCGCTCCATTTTCCGGAACGACATAGTAGGCCTTGTCATAATACAAAGGATCCACCTCCTCCAGTTTCACAAACTGCAGGATCTGGATGGTTTTGTCCTTTTTCGACTTGAGTTTCTCAAAATCTTCCGGCGTGAAAATGACGTATTGATCCTTCGCATATTCATACCCTTTCACAACATCCTCCTGTCCGACTTCCCTGCCTTCGCAATCGACGCAGGTTTTTTTGTATTTCACGCGGCTCATCGTCTTCCTGTCCACAAGGTGAAAATTGACTCCGCCCTCCCGTACGACATTGTGGAGGGTGATCGGGATGTAGATGAGCCCGAAGCTGATTGCGCCTTTGTAACTGATTCCCACTTTTGAACCTCCTTTGTTCTTATTATTGGTTCTTCCGAGGAAATTATAAAAAAGTTTTAAAAAAAACCGGAATTCAATTGTTATATAAGTAGAAGGAACCTTCGGAAAGGAGCGGCTTATGAACGGCACTCTGCAAGCAAAAATCAAGGATTTGAACCGGAAAATCAGAGTTTCCAAGTTCAAACGCGACGCTTATTCTTTGCTTGGCCACTCTGAAAAGGTCCGGGAAAAGGAAAAAGTCATTCAGGAGCTTGAAAGCAAATTGATGAAGATCAAACTGGATCATGCGATTTAATACCCGTCCATATAATACCCATTTCAAAAAGGTGAAGCCGATGCGGCTTCACCTTTCATTTTAATCATAATAACCGGAGTGGTTCCGGAAGTAGGTAGGAGTGACTCCCGTCGCCTTTTTGAAGGCTTTCGTGAAGTAGTTCATGTCCGCGAAACCGCAGAGGTTTCCGACTTCATAGACCCTTAAGTTCGTGGTGAGGAGCAAGTGCTTCGCCCGGGCGATTCTGACCGTGTTCAGGTAGTCCAGGAAATTGATTCCGACCTTCTGCTTGAAAAGCCGGCAGAGGTAGCCCGGCGAGAGGTAGAATTCCTCCGCCAAGGATTCAAGGGTGAGCGGCTTAGCGTAGTTCTGTTCGATGTACTTCACGATCCTCTCCACGAGGTAGTTTTTAAGCTCGCTCTGGTTGGGGCGCGTCCCCAGTTTTACCGGAAGTTTTCCTTCCGCTTTCTCACCCCTTAAAACCTTAAGCAAGGCTTTAACCGATTGGCGAGTGTATTCGTAGATACAGATGTGGCATTCCGGCAGGGGCTGGCCCAGGACGTCGTAGGGTGTGCGCAGGGAAATCAGCATCACCCGCGCGCCCGATTGCAGTAAATTCGAATAAAGAACCCGCTGCACGAGTGTGAGGTGGGAATCCGAGAGAGCGAGGATGACCTTTTTCCCTTTCGCAAATTCCTGGACCTCGTTCACATTGAAGTTTTTGTTGTCGATCGAAAGGTGGGGGATATTGAATTCCGCCCCGAGGATCGCGGCGATGTCCAAATCCTCCACGTTCTTGTCTTCCGCAATCGTGCTCACATAATTCGTGACTCCCACGGCGACGGTGTTCTCGTCGATCGGAAAGGGGTGGCCCGAAGCGATCGTGATGCTCGCGAGGCTCGCCGCTTCCGCAACCTCCCTGTTTTTCTCCCAGTCGATTTCCGGCCTCATCTCCTTACAGTACTTTTCCTTGTAGGCGAGAATCCTTTCGACCGCCTCTTCGACGGAACGGAGAAAAGCTTTGTCGGTCTTGGCGGCGTCCAGGAGGGAATTCCGGACTATCAGCTGGCGGCCGAAAGAATGGCTCACGGTAAGGATGTCGCAGGTCGCCTGGACCGCGAAGATTACCGCTCCCGCAAGGGAATAAGCCCGGGTAAGGGCGTCCATTTCCAGGCAGTCGGAAATGACGAGCCCCCGGAAACCGAATTCCTTGCGGAGGAGGTCATGGATGATCTTCTTGGAGATCGAGGCCGGAAAACGGTCGTCAAGTTTCCTGTAGAGGATGTGGGCGGTCATGATCGCGTCGGGCAGGTAGGAACCCATGTAGGGCAGGAGTTCCTTCGTCTTCAGTTCTTCAAGCGAAGCGTCGATGCAGGGCAGGTCGAGGTGGGAGTCGATGTGGACGTCCCCGTGTCCGATGAAGTGCTTGTAACAGGAGAGGACGCCCTCCTCCTGGATCGCCCTGCTCATCTGGCTGGCGAGGAGGGAGACCAGGTGCGGGTCGTCGCTGAAGGAACGGATCCCGATAATCGGATTCATCGGATTGGTGTTGACGTCCGCGACGGGAGCGAGCACGCAGTTCACGCCCAGGGACTTCAGTTCCCTCCCGATGATTGTTCCGATTTCGGAAGCGACCTTCGGGCGGGAAAAAGAGGCGGCCCCAATCGCCATGTGCCCGGGCACGCTCGTAACTCCCGTGTAGATCCTTCTGATGCTTCCCCCTTCCTGGTCGACGGAGATGAGGGCGGGTGCGCCGTTGTGTTTAAGCGCGGCTTCCTGGATGTCGGCTGTCAGTTTCCGGAGTTGCTCCGCCGATTTGATGTTCCGGGAGAAGAGGATGACGTTGCCGTAATGGTATTTCTTGATCAGATCGCAGATTTCTTTGCTGCTGGTGCTCTGCCAGCCGACCATCATCAGCTGACCGATTTTCTGTTCTAGCGTCATGGTATCAACCTTTCACTGCGCCTGCGGTGAGGCCTTTGATGATGTTTTTCTGGAGGAAGAAGTAGACGATGATGATCGGAATCGCGATCAGGGCGACGGAGGCTACCATCAGCCCGTAATCCGTCCCGCCTTCTTTGGAACTGATTTCTCTGAGGAGGGCGCTCACGGGCATCTTGTTCTTGTCCGTGAGGATGATCATCTGCAGGAAAAGGTCGTTGTAGGACCAAAGAAAGACGAAGATCGCCGCCGAGGAGAAGGCCGACTTGGACATGGGAACGATCAAATGCCAGAGGATCTGGAAGACGTTCGCCCCGTCCAAATAGGCGGATTCCTCGACTTCCACGGGGATGTTCTGGATGAAGCCGGTGATGAGGATTGTCGCGAAGGCGAGGTTCCCAGCGACCTGGGGCAGGATAACTCCCAAGTGCTTTCCGTTGATCCCCATGTTGAAGATGAGCCTTTGCAAGGGGAAGATGATCGAAAAGATCGGGAACATCATGCAGGCGACGATTAGACCGTAGACTATTTTTTTTCCTTTAAAGTCGAAGCGGGCGAGCGCGAAGGAACTGAAGGCGGTGATGATGAGGACAATCACGACGACCGAACCGGAAATCAGGAAACTGTTCAGGTAAGCCCGCAAGATGTTGTACTTCTTGAAGAGCGCGTTCTGGTAGTTTTCCAAGGTAAAGGTTGTGATCGGGAAGCTGAAGGAATCGACGAGGATCGCGTTTTTGTCCTTGAAACTGTTGAGCAGAACCCAGAAGAAAGGATAAAGGGTGAAGAACGACCAGAGAGTCAGAATCAGGTAGACAATCGCTTTTCCTATCGAGAATCTTCTTTTTTTCATGGTCCCTCCTTACAGATCCTTGTTCTGCTTGAATATCGTGTTCGCGAGAAAACTGAGCAGGACCCCCGCGACCGCGATGAAGACCGCAAAGGCCGCGGCGTAGCCCCCGGCGTTGCTTTGGAAGGCAATCTCGTACATGTAGGTTCCGAGGAAATGCATCTTTCCGCTCGGGTAGCCCATAGGGTCGATGATGTGGGGCAGATCAAAGACTTTCAGCGTTCCGGTGATCGCGAGGACAATCACGCTCCTGGTGACGTTCTGGAGCATGGGCAGCTGGATGTAGATCGTTTTCTGGAAGGCGTTGCCGCCGTCGATTTCCGCGGCTTCCAAAAGCTCTTCTGGAATCCCTGCGAGCGCGGTGAGGAAGATCACGAAATAGAAACCGATGTACTGCCAGATCACGGGCGAAACGATTAGGGCGTAGAGCCTCGGGAGATTCTCTGGGTCCTTCCAGAAGATCTTTTCGGACCCCAACGCCTGCAGGATTTGGTTGAACATGCCGTAGTTGTAATCATAGAAGAGGTTGAACATCAAGCCGAGGGCGGTCGCGGAGACCACGATCGGCATGAAAAAGGTGACTTTATAAAAGTTGGCGAATTTTCGGATTGAGTTCACCAGAAGGGCAAGAAGCAAAGCGATCCCGACCTGGAAGATGAGGACCAGGCCGACCAGGATCAGAGTGTTCACCAGGGCGGTTTGAAACTTCTTGTCGGTGAACATCGTGATGTAGTTGCCGAGCCCGATGAACTTCGGATTTTGGTCGAGGATGCTCTCGAATTCGAAGAAACTGTTCACAATGTTTACCAAAAAAGGGTAAAAGAGGAATAGGAACATGAAGGCGAGCATCGGCGCGATGAAGAGATAAGCGATCCATTTTTTCTTGTACATACATCCTCCGTTAAGAAGAAGAGGTATTGCAGCACCTGCAATACCTCATTCTTTATTGCGCATTCGCAAAACTTTCAAGAGCAGTTCTGATTGCTGCTTCGTTAGCGGTTAAAAAGTCGTTTGCGGCTGAAACCAGGGTTATGAAGGTGCCGGCCTTCGCGGAGTCGGACAAAGGCAGCGTCGAGCCTTCGGTTCTCGCCGGCATCGAGTTCATGGAAATCTGGAGATTGGTTTGGTTGGGGATTTGGACGGAAGGATCTGCGGGGATGCCTCCGACCGCGCAGAACTTCGCGATTGATTCGGTCTTCGTCATCATTTCGACGAACTTGACGCAGAGTTCGCGTTTCGCGGGATCGTCCCAAGCTTTTTTGGAGATGTAGAATCCGGAAGTGAAGCCGCTCTGCATGTAGACTTTGTTCAGTCCGCCTTCGCTTACGGGAATGGCCGGGAAGGGCATCATTTTCAATTTGCTCGCTTTGACGGTCGTGGTCTCGTCGAAGTTGCCCGCGAACCAGGAGCCGTCAAGGATCATCGCCGCATCGCCGTTCTTGAACGCGGCTTCCGCCATCGCGTGTTCCTGATTGCCCTTGGTGGGTCCGAACCATCCCAGGTCGGCGAAGTATTTGAATTTGCTTAAGGCGGCCACCCATTTATCCTTGTTGTTGTTGATCGAATCCTTGATATTGACGAATGCATCGGGTCCAAGGGTTCCCAGCACTAAATGTTCAATCCAATAATGGGGAACGTCGGTCGCTCCCAGGGCGAACGGGATTTTGCCTTTTGCAATCAGTTTTTCACAGATGTCATGGTAGTCATCCCAGGTCCAGACGTCTTTTTGGAGATAGGGAGCAAGGTCGCCGGTGAAGAGCTCGGTGTTGACGTACACCCCTTCAACAAACCCCTTGATTGTCACCGCATAAGGATCGAGGACGCTCGGGGAGATGTTCTTGGCATAATCGGGATATACCTTTCTGATCTCTTCGATGGAAACGACCTTCTTGTTGTCCACCAAGGGTTTCGCGGTCGCCCCGGTGAAGAAGAAGAGGACGTCGGGATCGTTTCCGGAATAGAAGGCGCCGATGACGGATGTCTTCCAAATCTCGTCGGAAGTCGCGGAACTGTCGTTGACTTTGACCTTGAATTCCTTTTCAAAATCCGCTATGATTGCCTGATATGTTTCCGCATGCGGGTCAGTTCCGCCGAACATGCTTATTGTTTTCAACTCAGCGCGATCATCGCAGCTCACCAACAATAAGCCCAAGAGAACGATGACCAATACAGAAAAGACTTTCCTATACATATGTACCTCCCTCTGGATATTATCCGTTTAAAGTATAGCACTCCCAAAACCGAGGCACAATGTAATAAATTTACATTTATAGTAAAAAATTAACCAATGTAAGCGTTTTTGCAATTTGAATATGAATTTCCCTTCGTCAATATTATAGCAACTTCAGGAAACCAAGACAATATCCGGAAAACAAAAAAACCCGCAGAAACGGGTCAAAAGAAAAGGTAAAGATAAAAAACGGGAGGAACTGAGCAAAAAAAATTCCAGCAAGTGACTGGAACATCCAGGTTAAATTCAAAATTAAACTGGTGCGGCTAGTGAGATTTGAACTCACACATCAGTACTGATACTACCCCCTCAAAGTAGCGCGTCTACCAGTTCCGCCATAGCCGCATTTGAGACATGATATATTATATCACAAACGGAAGAAAATGCAATAGTTTTTTTGATTTATTGTCTTAATTATTTGGGTTCAAGGGGGGAATGGAAAATGATCACCGCCCGGTTTTCCAACCAAAGTTTTTTTCCAGAAAATGAAATGAGAAAGTTGTATTGGGGCGCGCTGATAAAACTTGGAAAAAAGGTGATTGTCAATTGGTGGAAAATGTGATAAAATGATAGAAGTTAGATTTAAAGGAGATGGTTTGAAATGGGTTTGAAAACGCTTGTAATCGTCCTCGCCACGATTTTTGTGGCTGTTCTTTCCTTTGCCTTTGCTTTCTGGCTTTATCGTTGGGTGGAAAAACAACCTTCTGAGAACAAAAGAATCTCTCACATCCGCAAATTGATCAAACAGGGTGCCAACACCTTCCTGAAAAAAGAATACCGCACGCTTTTGCGCTTTGCAATCCCTGTCGCGGTTCTGATCTTTGTTTTTCTGCCCAAACCGCTTTGGCTCGATGATCAAAAAATCGTCACTCACATCATCATGACGGTCGCTTTCGCTTTCGGAACCTTCCTGAGTGCCCTCGCCGGCAAAATCGGCATTGCGGTGGCTACGGTCGCCAACCAGAAGACAGCGGAAGCCGCGCAAAGCGGAATCAGCAGAAGCTTTCTGACCGGCTTCAGGGGCGGATCCGTCATGGGCATGGCCGTCGTCGGTTCGAGCCTTTTCGGAATCGCTTTGCTGTCCCTTGCCCTTGGATACATCCTTGACGATTATTCCGCCCTGTTCGGCTTCAGCTTCGGCGCTTCTGGCTGGGCGCTGTTTGCGAAAGCGGGGGGCGGCATCTATACCAAAACCGCGGACATCAGCGCCGACCTCGTCGGAAAAGTGGAACTGGGAATCCCTGAGGACGACCCGCGCAATCCCGCGGTCATAGCCGACAATGTCGGCGACAACGTCGGCGACGTCGCCGGTATGGGCGCCGACCTCTTCGACTCCAACGTCGCAGCCATCGTCGCCGCCTTGACCATGGCCTCGACCTTGGGTAACGATCCGAAGTATTTCCAAATGGTGTTCGTCTATGTCGCTTTGGGCCTTCTTTCCTCGATGCTCGGCGTCCTGTTCTCGCGGATGGGTAAGGACGGAAATCCGACCCGTGCGCTGAACCTCGGAACCTACATCACGACCGGCCTTTTCACCGCCTTGACGGCCCTTCTGACCTTCCTTCTGAAATTTGAATGGCGGCTTTGGGGCGCGTCCATCGTCGGCCTTCTTGTAGGCGTGATCATCGGCCTCACCACCGACTATTTCACGAACGACCTGAGGAAGCCCGTCCAGATGGTTGCGAAGGCGAGCCAATCCGGCCCCGCGTTCACGATCCTTTCCGGCGTGAGCTATGGCTTCCTGAGCGTCCTGCCTGCGATGATTGGCATCGCCGTCTCGGCGATCGCCGCCTTCAAACTTTGCGAACCCATCGGGGGAGTTGAGTACGGCATGTTCGGCGTCGCCATGGCTGCGGTCGGCATGCTCTCCATCGTCGGCATGATCGTCAGCAACGACGCCTACGGACCGATCGTCGACAACGCCCGGGGGCTTGCGGAAATGGGAGGCTTCGGTGAAGAAGTCATTGAAGCGACCGACAAACTCGACTCCGCCGGCAACACCGTCAAAGCCGTGACCAAGGGCTTTTCTATCGGCGCGGCGGGCCTCACGGTCATCGCCCTGCTCTTCGCCTTTGTCAACGAAGTGAAGGCGGCGGGAGGGACCATCGACTTCTTCGACATCATGGATCCGGTCGTCTTCTTCGGACTGATCATCGGCGCGGCCGTTCCCGCGGTCTTCAGCGCCCTGCTCATGCTCGGCGTTGACAGGAACGCCCAGAGGATGGTCGAAGAGATCCACCGTCAATTCCAGGATATTCCCGGACTCAAGGAAGGGAAGGAAGGCGTCGAGCCCGAATACGAAAAGTGCATCGCCATCGCGACGACCGGCGCTTTGCGTGAACTTCTTCCTGCCGGTCTCTTCGCCATCGCTTTGACAGTGGTGGTCGGCTTCGTCGGCGGCGTCAACGCCATCGGCGGCTACCTTGCCGGAAACATCGTGAGCGGTCTGCTGATCTCGCTCTTCATGAGCAACAGCGGCGGCCTCTGGGACAACTCCAAGAAGTACATTGAAGCCGGAAACTGCGGCGGCAAGGGCAGCGAAGCCCACAAGGCCGGAGTCGTCGGCGACACAGTCGGCGATCCTTTCAAGGACACCGCGGGTCCGAGCATCAACACGCAGATCACCGTCGTCAGCTTGGTCGCAACGCTTTTGGCGGAAATCTTCTTGCACATCTCAATCTTCTGATAACTTATTTGACGAAAACGAAGCCGAGGATGCAGCCCTCGGCTTTTTTTATCATTTTTGCAACAAAGGGGTTTTCAATTTTTCTATTTCCATATGGGTTATTTCATTTTGTAATATGGTTGGGAAAAGGCAGATTTGCCACAAGAAAGGGATATATAGTTTTCTATTCCTATTGTTTGTGCTGGTCATCATTGCTGGCTGCGAAAAGCAGCAAATTGAATCAATTTCTCTGGCCGATGATGAATTGTTTTTCATCAGAGTTCAATCTTTCGGATATTTCCTTGATTGTTAAGAAGACCTCCAGGACCGAAGAAGTGGTGGCTTTGTCGGCGGACATGGTCGACGAAGCTGATTTGAACAAACTGCGGACGACCGGAAACCATCAGATCAAGGTGAAATATCTGGACGCGGAAGCGACATTGAACGTCACGATCCGGGCGGATGAAACGGAATTCCGCGTGCATGACAATTACATCCAATGGAAGTACAAATCCGAAAGTGCCTGGAGGAACCTGGTCTCCCTTGACGAACTGAAAGGCGAACCGGGCGTACCCGGAGAGGACGGAAGCACTCCGACGGTATCCGTGAGCGAAGACGGTTATTGGGTGATCAATGGAGAGAAGACCAACGTAAAGGCGAAGGTTGAGGAAGTAGTAAAAGAAACCCACACCGTGATATATGTGCTGAAGGGCGGAGAACTTCCGGAAGGTGAAGAAAGCGTCCAGGTCGAGGAGGGAGCTCATGTGCCCCTGCCTGTACCGGTCCGGGAAGGTTTCAAATTCGTCGGCTGGTACGATGAAACCGGAAAGAAGTACGAAGACTACGATGTCGTGAACAAGGACCTGACCCTTTATGCTTATTGGGTGTGCGTGTCGGAGATTTCCGAGTTTTTGGACCGTTTCACGGGCGACAATCTGACCCTCAAGTTTTACAGTTGGGTTGAAGACAGTACCGGCATTGGCCAAAGGTCCTCTTTCCTGATGAAAAAAGCGAGACAAGGCAACCTGATCAACTATTTCTTGTCTCAGGATTATTTTGACCTCTGCTACCTCACGGATGACGGCGAGTTTTATTATGCGTTCCCGTCAGGAGAATTCGTTTTTGAATTTGGAATCATTCCAAGGGAATACGGAAAACTCATTTCCCCTTATTTCAACTTCAACTTCACTGCCCTCCGGCCGCTGACCTTAATTGAGAAAGGGGACGGGACTTATTGGGGCAACCTTGACCGTGAATTTGTCCTTCTGCTTTTTGGGGAAGGAACAGGTTTAGAGGAAGCGGATTGGCTTAGCGGCGATGTGACTGTCGATCCGGTTGCGAACAAGTTGACATTTAGGATATATTCCGGATACCCGGAAGAACAAAAAACCATCATCGTCTTCCTCGATGATGTCGGTACCACAGAAGTGGAAGTATCGTATACGATTTTACTCGACTTGCTCGAATCGCAGATTGAGTTTTTCCGTCGAACGCTTCCCGATGCGACAATCCCCGTTTTCGATGAATTCTTGAGCGAGGCAATCCAGTGGCTTGAATCCATCAACAATACTCCTGAGTTCTTGTCCTGGTATACCTGGTTCATTAACCATGCTCAGGATTTTCAGGCGGACCCATATAAAGATTATGTTTACGAGAGAATCGAAGACCTCGAAGATTTCGTCGCTTTATATAGAGAGACGGCGACCGATGCGAGCCTTGAAGCTATGGAAGAGTTGCTTGAGGAAGCAAGAGCGGCCCTCCTTTCCGCAAAACCCGTTCAAATTCCTCAACTCTATGAATACTATTATCAAGAAATGTTTGAAATCCGCATAATCGATCCCGAGAAAGTGGCGCTTAAAAACGCGCGCAGCGATGCCTATGATGACATCATGGACATTTTCGACGAGTTTACTGACTTGATTCTCTGCTACGAAAATCCGGACCTCAAAGGAATCCGCGACCGCTATCTGAATCTGCTAGAGGAAGCAACGGACATCGAAACGATTGAGAGAATCCCCGATGATTTCTTAGAAGAACTTCAGGCCACGGACTTTGTCTACCATCCCGCCCAACTGAAAATGGTGATCGATAGGGCATTGTGGGACCTTGAGGAAGTGTACTATGAACTTGATCCGGAACTCCAAGACCTGTTGGCCGAGGATTTCGAAGCCGCTTTTGCAAGAGTGAGCGCCGTGGAGAACCCGTTCCGTCTGAACGGCATCATCGATGAAATCGTCGAAGAATTGCTCGGAAAATGAGGGAGCATTATCTGGCGATAATCAACATGATGTACGAGGAATACCTCTTTGTCGTTCCCGAGGACAGACTTGACGACCTCGAGGAGTTGTACGAAGAAGCCCTGGCGGGTCTTGAGGAAGCCGACCAACCCTATGCGTTCATCCTCGTTATTGATCAATTCAGCAACGATGTCTTCAACTAGATCGGAAACGATCTGGTGAGATCCATGAAATACGACCGTTTCAATCAATTGAAATATAATTTCTCCAAACTTTCCCAGACGGCTACGCAAGAATCCTTGGCCTTGATGGAAGCGGAATTCGAACTGGCGAAGGCGGCGATTGAAGATGCGGAAACCCCCAGGCGGTCACGGAGGCTTACCTAGCCGGATTTGCTGCCCTGTATGAAGTTTATGAAGTCGATGAAGACAAGTTCCTCCGTCTGCAATTCCTGGAAATCGTCGCGGAGATCATGGAGGGAGTTTTGGATTTCTATCTCAGTGTTCCGGATGACTATTACATCGTCGAGATGTATTATCCGGCGATCGAGGAGCTTACCCGCGGGTATTTAGCCCTGGCTAATGCTTCCACAACTCCTGAAGAAATCGAGCAGCTTTATCAAGACTGGTTCGCCGCCCTGGTGGAGTTGCCCTATGCCTTCAATATCGGCGCCATGAAAGAAAGAAGGAACCAAATCGCGAATAAACTGATGTACCTCCTCGAAGCGAACCTCGAGCCCACGGCGGACGAATTTGCAGAAATCGAATGCCTGATTCTTGAGATCAAGTCGACTCTCGACTTTACGGTCATCATCCCGAACCTCTATGATTACTTCGTCGCCATGAAGGATTACATCTTTATCGTAGAGTGATTCCGAAACTTTATAAAGAAGCCAAATCGATTATCCGGTTTGGCTTCTTTTTTCGCTTCCCCAATCGGCGTAATCCTTTCCAAATTTTTTATGAAAAATATTTTTTTGTAATTTGCAAATTGTCCATGTAGCATCCTGGATTACATCCCGGAAATCTGAAATGTAAAAAAAGGCCCAAGCCTCAGCGCTTGGGTCATTTTTTCTTTTTCTTCAGGGTGAGAAGGAGAATCAAAAGATAGATGATGCCGATGCCGATGAAGACCGCGAGGATTCCCTGCCAGGCGATGTCTAAACTTTCCCTTACCGTAAGAAACATGGTTCCTCCTTAAATGATTACTCCGAAGAGGGATAGGATCACGCCCCCGGCGAGGACGGATGCGATCTGCCCGGAGACGTTCGCGGAAACGGCATGCATCAAAAGATGGTTTTCCGGATCGGCTTCAAGCCCCATCTTCTGGACAACCCGCGCGGACATGGGGAAGGCGGAGATTCCGGCCGCCCCGACCATCGGGTTGATTTTTTTCTTCGTGAAGAGGTTGATGAATTTGGCGAAGAGCACCCCGCCGATCGTGTCGAAGACGAAGGCGCCGAGTCCGAGCCCCAGGATCATCAAAGTCTGCCAGGTCAGGAATTCCGCCGCCTGCATCTTGAAGGCGATGGTGATTCCCAAAAGGAGCGTGATGAGGTTCACGAGTGCGGTCTGCGCCGTTTCGGCCAAACCTTCAAGAACGCCGCATTCGCGGATGAGGTTCCCGAACATCAGGAAGCCGACGAGGGCGAGCGATTGGGGGGCGATCAGACCGGCGATGACGGTTACGGCAATCGGGAAGACAATCTTCGCGGTTTTGGAGACGTCCTTCGGATTGTAGGGCATGCGGATCTGTCTTTCCTTCTTCGTCGTGACGAGTTTGATCGCGAAGGGCTGGATGATCGGAACCAAAGCCATGTAGGAATAGGCGGCGACGGTGATCGGGCCGACGTATTTCGATTTCAGGACATTGGCGACCAGGATTGAAGTGGGTCCGTCCGCCGCGCCGATGATGCCGATTGCGGCCGCGTCGCGAATGTCGAAATTGAGAGCGCTCGCAATGATGATGGTGATGAAGATTCCGACCTGGGCTGCCGCTCCGAAGAAAATCAGTTTTGGATTCGCCAGAAGCGGACCGAAATCGATCATGGCGCCGATGCCGATGAAGAGGAGGAGGGGAAAGATTTCTCCCATCTCCAAACCGAAATCATAAAGAACCTGGATGATGCCCTGCGCCGTTTCGCCGCCAATCACTTGGTTCAAAACTCCGGAAAACGGGATGTTCACCAGAATCGCGCCGAAACCAATCGGAAGCAGGAGCGCAGGCTCCATCCGGAATCTGATCGCAAGGATGATCAGCAGCACGCCGATCGCATACATCACAAGGTTCTGCCAAGTCAGCGCTTTGAATGATTGCAACAAAAACTCAATGAAGTCCATTTCTTCTCCCTATGTGTTTAATTTACCTTATTTTATTATTTTAGACTTTGTTTGTCAAGGAAGGCACAAATCCTCAATCTTTTTTGTATTTTTCCCGTTTCCGGCGAATTTAACCGCGAATCTTCCCGAAAGCGGACAAATGTTGTATAATAGAATCAGAAAGAAAAGAGGTGAGGACTTTGCTGTTCAGTTTCGACCCTTTCCCCGAAATCCGGACGGAACATCTGATTTTGAGAAAACTGCGGGACCGGGACCTGCAGGACGTCTACGACATGAGGAAGGATCCGCTTCTGAACCTTTTCGTTGACAACACAATCGACCGGAGCATCGAAGAGACGCAGGATTACCTGGAGAAGATGAACCGGGGAGTCGAAACGGGGAAGTGGATCATCTGGGGGCTGGAACTGAAGAGCGAGGCGCGCCTGGTCGGAACGGTCAGTCTCTGGAACTTTTCCAAAAGGGAGCTCCGGGGCGAAGTCGGGTATGTCCTTGACCGGCGCTACCAGGGCCGGGGGCTCATGACCGAAGCTCTGCAGGCGGTCATCGCCTACGCCTTCGGGACGCTCGGCTTGAAGGGACTGCTCGCCTACACCGACGTCCGGAACCTTCCTTCCGTCGCTCTCCTGGAAAAATGCGGGTTTAAAAAGACCGGGGAGCTTTTGGAAAAGGGGATCCTCACGGGAAGGAGTTTCCATATGGCCATCTACGAATTGAAGAGGGAATAAAAATGAAACAAACGTTTTATGATTCTCCCCTCGGAAGGCTCATAATCAGGGAAGAAGAGGGAGTCATTACGGAAATCGGTTTTTCCGAAGAAGGAATTGTTGCGGAAGACACTCCTCTGCTTTCGGAAGCGAAGAAGCAGCTGGATGAATACTTCCGGAAAAAACGAAAGGTTTTCGACCTTCTCTTGCAGGCGGAAGGCACGGAGTTCCAAAGCAGGGTCTGGGAGGAGATGCTGAAGATTCCTTACGGCGGGACAGCGACCTACGGAGAAATCGCGGAACGGATCAAATCCGGATGCGCGAGAAGCGTCGGCCAGGCCTGCAACCGGAACCCAATCGCGATCGTCATTCCCTGCCACCGGGTCGTCGGAAAAGCCGGTAAACTTGTCGGCTACGCCGGCGGGTTGGATAAAAAAGACGCGCTTTTGAAGCTGGAAAGCGATGAATAAAAACCTCCGGGAAGCAAAAAATAAAAGGCGAAGGAGGTTTTTTTTATGAAGCTAACGCCGGTAAAGGACAGCAACGGTTTTGATCTTTTCAAGGATGAATTTTTTGAAGATTGGTTGGATTTTCCCTATTCCCGGTTCGGACGCAACATGCAGAAGATGAAGACGGACGTCATCGAATACAAGGACAAATACGTCGTCCATGTCGACCTTCCGGGTTATGACAAGAACGACATCAAGGTCCATGTCGGAGACAACTACCTGACGGTTTATGTAAAACGGGAGGAGGAAAAGAGCGATGCGCCGAAGGGCGGGAAATACGTCTACCGCGAACGCTTCCTCGGGACCGCTTCCCGCAGTTTCTACATCGGCAAAGTCAAAGAAGACGAAATCAAGGCCAGGTATGAGAACGGCACCTTGACGCTGGAACTCCCGAAACTGAGCGATTCGGAAAAGGAGGTCCGCTGGATCGACGTTCAATGAAGCCGCAGCGATGCGGTTTTTTTATTTGTAAAAACGGGTTTTCAAGGAATAATAAGCAAGGGTGCTTTTTATGAAATTTTCCCTCAGGTTGAACGCGGTCCTGAAACTCCTTCTGAGCGTCGCGAACGTCCTCATCCCCTTCTTCGTCGGACCCTACATCATCCGGACCCTGAGCAGACCTTCCTATGACCTCTTCGCGAAGGCGTCCGCGGAAATTCAGCTCTTCCTCGCCCTCGCGACCGGAGCGGTCCATGTCTACGGGGTCCGCACGATTAGCCGGATCCGGAAGGAGAAGGAGAAGGTCGCCCTGTTTTTTTCGGAACTCTTCGCCATCGGCCTGCTCCTCAACCTCTTGTTCCTCGGGATGTATGTTTTTTATGCGCGGATCATCAACCGGTATCGGGACGCGGTCCATTACGTCCTCGCCCTCCAGTTCCTAGGAAGCGCCATCCAGGTCGAATGGCTGAACGAAGCGGAAGAGAACTTCCTCTTTATCACCGCCAAGTCGTTCGCGGTGAAGACGATCTACCTGGTTTCGATCTTTCTCTTGGTCAAGGGGGACAATCCCGCCTTGTACGGCCTGCTCGCCTCCCTGGCCTACATTCTCGAAAATCTCGTCAGTTTCTTTTTCCTTTTCCGGAAGAACGGGATGCGGCTCAAAGGATTCAGGCCCTTGCGGCATTTTCAAAAACTCTCCCTCGCCTTCCTGATGACGGGGATCTCCCTCCTCTACGTGCAGACGGACAAGATCATGCTCGCGTTGCTTGCGGGGGAAGCCGCGGTCGCTGCCTACACGATTCCCAACTACATCGCGACTTCCGTTTACGGCATCGTCCTCTCCATCTTCGTCGTCGCGATTCCCCGCCTCACATCCCTGCTCCATGAGCGGAAATTCGAACAACACCGGAAGCTTTACAACGAGCTTGTCCAGGCCTTCCTCCTCGTCTTCATCCCCCTTTTGGTTTTCATATTTCTGTATGCGGAAGAGGTGATGGGCCTCTACGCCGCGGGGAAATATTCCGACAGCATCCTCCCTTTGCGACTGTTCACGATCCAGATCTTTCTCAACTCCCTCGCCTACCTGCAAAAGGAAGGGGTGCTTTATCCGGCGGAGAAGGAGAGGGCGATCATCGTCTTCAATCTCATCGGCGGTCTTTTCAATCTCCTCGCCAATTTCCTTCTTTTCTTTTTGGGTCGCCTCAACCCTGCGACGGCGGTCGCGACTTTGATCGTCTCCTATCTGCTCGTCACCGTCTCCTTCCGAATCTACATCGGAAGAATCGCAAGGGGTCTAGGCCTTCTCAACTTCCGGTCCCTGACCTATTTTCTTTTTTCCCTGTCCAGCGTTCCCGTGAAAAGGCTCGTTTCCAGGCTCCCCCTCCCCGGCCTGGCATCCCTCACCCTCGCTTTCGCCCTCTTCATCCTCCTATACTTCGCGCTCCTTTTCCTGGCCAAGGACAGGGTCTTTCTGGGAAATTTGCGGACGAGCGTAAGGAAAGCCAAGGAGTTCCTCCTGAGAAATAAAGAATAAGCCCGGACGGGGGACATATAATGAATTAAGGGGGGAAAAGATGGAGAATAAAATCAAAAGCCTCGCATTTCACATTCTCGTTCCGATCATGCTTTCGTTCATCATCTGGATGCTGATACCCGACTACACGGTGTTCTATAACGGCCTCGCCAAACCGGCGCCCCAGCTTCCGGAAGAGGCTTTCGTCATCGCCTGGTGCGCGATCTACTTCCTGATGGGAATCGCCGCGACCGTCGCGGAGTTTTCCGAGGCGGACCAGGTCTACAAGCAGAAGGCCTTCAACCTGTATTATCTGAAACTTCTGGTGAACCTCCTCTGGATGCCGGTGATGTTCGGCTTCCGGAACCTCTTCGTCGCCGCGGTCTGGTCGGTGCTGCTTTTCGTCCTGACCGCGCTGGTATTCTGGAAGTTCCTCAAGCTCAACAGGAAATGCGGGCTCCTGCTTCTGCCTTATCTTTTGTGGACGGTGTTCCTTATTTATTACAGCGTCGCGCTCTGGATCATGAACAAATAACAGGCGAAGTTGGGAAAGGTATCGGGGGATACCTTTTTCTTGTTCCCTCGTTTTTCCTGGTCTTGCCTTGGGATTCTGAATGTGGTAAAATTGAAGCGTAAAGGAGTCGATATGTTAAAAAGCAAATATTTGGAGCGGGTGTTTTCGGAATGTTTGCAGAAGAATGCCGGCGAAGATGAGTTCATCCAGGCCGTGAGCGAGTTTTTGGAGGCCATCGATTTGATTGTGGACGGTGATCCCGACATCGAAAGACTTGGGATCATCGAGCGCCTGTTGGAGCCGGAAAGGCTGATCATCTTCCGGGTGCCCTGGGTGGACGACGCGGGAAGGGTCCGGGTCAACCGCGGCTACCGCGTCCAATACAATTCCGCAATCGGCCCCTACAAAGGCGGAACCAGGTTCGACCCGTCCGTGAACCAATCGATCATCAAATTCCTCGGTTTCGAGCAGACCTTCAAGAACGCCCTGACCGGTCTCCCTTTGGGCGGCGGCAAGGGCGGAAGCGACTTCGACCCCACGGGAAAGAGCGACGGCGAAGTTATGCGTTTCTGCCAGAGCTACATGGCGGAACTTTACCGTCATCTCGGCCCGAACATCGACATTCCGGCGGGCGACCTCGGAGCGGGAGCGCGCGAGGTGGGCTACATGTTCGGCTATTACCGGAAGATCACGAACGAATTCACCGGCGTCTTCACCGGCAAGGGAATCAGTTACGGGGGAAGCGTCCTCCGGCCCCAGGCGACCGGCTATGGGCTTTGCTATTTCGCCCAGGAGATGCTTTCCAATCTCCGGGGTGAGGATCTCAAAGGAAAACGGGTCATAATCTCCGGCAGCGGGAACGTCGGAAGCGCCGCGGCCGTCAAAGCCAAGAAACTCGGCGCGACGATCGTCGGGATGAGCGACCTTTCCGGAATGATTGCCTCCAAGAATGGCTTGGATGTGGAATTCGTGAAGAAACTCAAGGACGAGCGGCGGATGCTCTCCGAATATCCCCTCAACAAGCCCGACGTGGAGTTCTCCGCGGATTACAGGGATTTGTGGAAGGTGGAGGCGGACATCGCCTTCCCGTGCGCGACGCAGAACGAAGTTCAGCTCGAGGATGCGAAAGCGATCGTCAAAGGCGGAGTGATGATGGTCTGCGAAGGGGCGAACATGCCCTGCACCGCGGAAGCGATCGATCATTTCCTGGAAAACAAGGTCCTGTTCGCTCCGGGAAAAGCCGCGAACGCGGGCGGGGTAGCGACTTCGGGACTGGAAATGTCCCAGAATGCCCAGCATCTCGCCTGGTCGGCGGCGGAAGTCGACGCGAAACTCAAAGAAATCATGAAGTCCATCTACCATAACTGCTATCGCACTTCCGTCCGGGTCGGGCATCCCGGGAACCTCGTCATCGGCGCGAACATCGCCGGCTTCCTGAAAGTTTATGACGCCATGAAGGCGCAGGGAATCATTTGAAAATGGGAGGAGAAAATGCTGTCTGACATTGAAATCATCAATGCCTCGAAAATGGTGGAAATCAGCAAACTGACCGAAAAATACGGTATCAGAGAAGAAGAACTTTACCACTACGGGAAATACATCGCGAAAGCGGAATTCGACCTTATGAAGCGGGTGGAAGGAAACCCCGACGGGAAACTGATCCTGGTCACTGCGATCACGCCCACGCCGGCGGGCGAAGGCAAATCGACGACGACGATCGGGCTTGTGGATGCGTTGAACCGGCTCGGGAAGAAGACCCTCGGCTGCCTCCGCGAACCCTCCTTGGGTCCCGTGTTCGGAGTCAAGGGCGGCGCAGCCGGCGGCGGCTACGCCCAGGTGAACCCGATGGTCGATCTCAACCTCCATTTCACCGGGGACATTCACGCCATCACCGCCGCGAACAATCTCGTGAGCGCCTGCATCGACAACCATCTCTACCAGGGGAATGAACTTGGAATCGATCCCAAGCGGATTACCTGGAAGCGCTGCCTGGATTTGAACGACCGTGCCTTGAGGAAGGTCATGGTCGGACTGGAGTCCAAGAAGGAAGTCCCGCGCGAAGACTCCTTCAACATCTCCGTCGCCTCGGAAGTGATGGCGATCCTCTGCCTCGCCCACGACTACGCCGACCTCAGGGAAAGGCTGGACCGAACCGTCGTCGCCTATGATTATGACGGGCGCCCGGTCACAATCAAGGACCTGGGGATCACCGGCTCGCTCATGGTCCTTCTGAAACAGGCTTTGAAACCTAATTTCGTTCAGACACTCGAGAACAACCTGATGCTGGTCCACGGCGGACCCTTCGCGAACATTGCCCATGGATGCAATTCCGTGATCGCGACACGACTGGCCTTGAAACTCGCCGATTATGTCGTGACGGAGGCGGGCTTCGGCGCCGACCTCGGAGCGGAAAAATTCCTTGACATCAAATGCCAGGAGGAGGGACTGAACCCGAACCTCGTCGTGGTCGTCGCGACGATCAGAGCCCTGAAATACCACGGGGGCGTTCCCGTCGCCGAGGTGAGCAAGGAGAACATCGAAGCTTTGCGGATCGGCGTGAAGAATCTGGAACGCCACCTCAACACCGTCCGCGCCTTTAAACTGCCCGCGGTAGTCGCCCTGAACAGGTTCGCCTCCGATTCGGAAGCGGAGATCGCCTTCATGAAGGAATGGGCCGCAGCGCAAAACGTGCCCCTCGCTTTGTCGGAAGTCTTCACCAAAGGTTCGGAGGGTGGCGTCGAACTTGGGGAGGCGGTGCTTGCTTCCCTTCAGGACGTAAAGTACGAACCGATCTACCGGACCGACGAGGACCTTTTCACAAAAATCGAAAAAATCTGCACGCGGGTTTACGGGGCTTCCGGAATTGAATACGCTCCTGAAGCGCGCGCCGAGTTGGAAAGGATCAACCGGGATCCCGTCTACCGGAATTTCTATGTCTGCATGGCGAAGACGCCGAACTCAATCACGGACAACCCGAAAATCTTCGGGGTCCCCGACGACCATACGATTCATATCAAGGAAGTGCGCCTGGCCACGGGTCCGAAATTCGTGATCTGCCTCACGGGGACGATCATGACGATGCCGGGACTGCCCAAGGTGCCGATGGCAACGAAAATCACCATGACCGACGACGGAACCGTCGACGGGATAATGTAAACGCCGCCACAGGCGGCTTTTTTCATGCAAAAAAGGTGACCAATTTGAAAAATGTGGTAAAATATTCTAGGATTTTTTGAGGGGAGGGATTAACATAAAAGGAGGAAACAAGAAGGTGCATTATCTGCTGCTGGACAATTACGTCCTTCTAAGCATCGTCAACATGAAACTGCGGGATTATTATTCTTCCCTCGAGGATTTGTGCGAGAACATGGGCATCAATCGTCAGAAACTGGAAGACAAACTCGCGCAGGTGGGATACCGCTACAACAAAGATACCAATCAATTCATCAGCGTCATCTGAGCAAAAGTGAATCCGCCGGGAGGCCCGGCAATCCGGAAAAAGGTATTGACTTTCCGAATTTTTCGGAATATAATATTTAAAACAAAGACTGCGATGAGGAGGAGTAGCAACCCCACTTTTTCCCAGAGAGAGACGGTTGGTGCGAAGTCTTAAAAAGCGGTTGCGAAGGTCGCCTCGGAGTCGACGGCTTGAACCATGATTAGAGCCGTACGTTTGATCGGCGTTAATGATCGAAAGAGCCAGAACCTTGCGGTTTTGGAATTAAGGTGGTACCGCGGAATATTTCGTCCTTAAGATTTATCTTAAGGACTTTTTCAGTATCAGGAGGTGTAGAAAAATGAAACTGAAAGATTTACCGACCAAGTATGACTTCAACGCGGTCGAAAAGGGAAAATATGATTTCTGGGTGAAGAACGGCTTCTTCACCGCCGGGGATCTCTCGAAAAAACCTTACGCGATCGTGATTCCGCCGCCCAACATCACCGGGAAACTCCATCTCGGCCATCTCTTGGACACGACGCTCCAGGACATCGTCGCCAGAAGGAAAAGGATGCAGGGGTATGACGTTCTTTACCTTCCCGGCATGGACCATGCGAGCATCGCCACTCAGACCAAGGTCGAAGCGAAACTCCGGGAACAGGGGATTTCCCGCTACGACCTCGGACGGGAGAAGTTCTTGGAGAAGGTTTGGGAATGGAAGGAATACTATTCCGAGATTATCAGGAAACAGTGGGCCGTGATTGGTTTAAGCCTCGATTACACGCGCGAACGTTTCACGCTCGACGAAGGGCTCTCCCGAGCCGTCAATGAAGTCTTCATCCGGATGTACAACGAAGGGCTCATCTACCGGGGCGAGCGGATCATCAATTGGGACGTCCAAAGCAAGACCGCGATTTCGAACGTCGAGGTCATCTACGAGGAGATCGAAGGCGCGTTCTATTCGATCCTCTATCCCTTTGTGGATGGGGAAGGCGGGCTTGTCGTCGCGACGACCCGGCCGGAGACGATGTTCGGCGACGTCGCCGTCATGGTCCATCCGGAAGACGAGCGCTACAAACAATTCATCGGCAGAAAGGTACGCATTCCCTATACGGACAGGGTGATTCCCGTCATCGCCGATTCCTACGTCGACAGGGAATTCGGAACCGGCGTCGTGAAGGTCACGCCCGCGCATGACCCGAACGACTTCGAAGTCGGACTCCGCCACAATCTCGAGCGCCCCTTGTGCATGAACGAGGACGGCACCATGAACGCCATGGCCGGCCAATACGAAGGCTTGGAGCGTTTCGAATGCCGGAAGCGCCTGGTTCGAGATCTCGAGCGCGACGGCTACCTCAAGCGGGTGGAAAAAATGGTCCACGCGGTCGGGCACAGCGAACGGACCGGAGTGATCGTGGAGCCGAGGCTCTCCCTGCAATGGTTCGTCAAGATGGACAAACTGGCCAAGGATCTCCTGGAAATGCAGTCCGGGGAAGGGAAGATCCGCTTCATCCCCGAGCGCTTCGAAAAGACCTTCACCAATTGGCTTTCCAACATTCAGGATTGGTGCATCTCCCGCCAGCTTTGGTGGGGGCACAGGATTCCCGCCTATTACAGGGGAGACGAAATCTATGTCGGGCATGAGGCCCCGGGTCCCGATTGGGTCCAGGATGAGGATACCCTCGACACCTGGTTCTCCAGCGCCCTCTGGCCGTTTTCAACCCTCGGCTGGCCGGATGCGGCACCCGATCTCGAAAGATATTTCCCGACCGACGTTCTGGTCACGGGCAGCGACCTGATTTTCTTCTGGGTCGCGAGGATGGCCTTCCAATCGAAGTATCTTCTCGGCGTCCGTCCTTTCCGCGACGTCGTCATCCACGGCATCATCCGTGACGAACTTGGACGGAAAGTGAGCAAATCCTTAAACAACGGCGCCGATCTGCTCGAGGTCCGCGACAAGTACGGCATCGACAGTCTCCGCTACTTCATCACGACTTCGAGCGCGATGGGGCAGGACGTCCGGTTCTCGGAAGAGAAGGTCGAAGCCGCCTGGAATTATATCAACAAACTTTGGAACATCGCCCGCTACATCGGCCTGAAGTTTTCGGAAACTGGTTATGAAGGCGAAGACCTGAAGTCCGAACTCTTCAACGCCATCGATAAATGGATTTTGAAGAAACTGAACGACATGATCGCCGAGGCGGACGGTTTTTATGACGAATACGAATTCGGCTCGGCGGCCAAGGCCATTTATAAATTCGCTTGGGACGAATTCGCGTCCTGGTATCTGGAAATGACCAAAGTCGTCTTTTCCGAAGGAAGCCGGGAGGAGAAGATCAACACCTGCGCGGTCCTGCGCTATGTCCTGGTATCAGTCCTCAAACTTCTCCATCCCTTCATGCCCTTCTTTACGGAAGAGATCTACATGCAGATCGAAGAAGGAAGCATCACGAAGAGCCCGTGGCCCGCGGTCAATCCGGATTTTGATTTCCGTGACGCCTACAACATCGAAACGGTGTATGAAATCATCACCGCGATCCGGAACCTCCGCGCGGAGAAGAACGTCCCCTTCACGAAGCCGCTCAACCTTGAACTCCAGGTCCGGGATCCGGAGATCAGGAATTTCCTTGAGAGCAACCTCCGTTTCCTGCAGCGCTTCGTGAATTACCGCGACATCGTCATCTCCGCCAAGGAAATCGAGACGGCGCAGAAGAGCGTGAACGTCCTCACCAACGCCGTCCTCGCCGTTCCCCTTCAGGAACTCGTCGATTTCGAAGAAGAGGCCAGGAAGCTTGCGGAGAAGAAGGAACGCCTCCTTTCGGAAATCGAAAGGTGCGAACGTCTTTTAAACAACCCCGGTTTCGTGAACAAGGCTCCGGCTGACAAAGTCGAACTGGAAAGGGCCAAGTTGGAGGATTATCGGCGCCAGCTTGGGGAAGTCAGGAAACTGCTCGCCGATTACAGGGACCAGAGATGAAATATTCGGTTCTGATTTTGGGCCCCGTCGCGGAAATCTTCCTTGAGGATTGCCGAATTGATTTTAATCCGGAAGCCTCCGATTTTCGCGGCTACGACCTCGTGGCCGACCTTAAAACAGGGCTGATTCACATTCCTCCGACCGGCGAAAGCGTTCCTTTTCCGGAGAGGGACTATCGGCAGGTGCTCGCGGAGAACCTGAAAGCTTTGGCAGCCCGGGAATATGATGAAAAAACTGCTTTGGAAATGCTCGCCGGAAGCCGGGAGCTTTTCGAGAATGCGAAGAGATTGTACCTGCGCGAGTACCGGGATTTGACTCCGCGCCTGGAAAGTCGTTATTCCCGGCGGGAATACCTAAAACTGCGTGAACTCATCCACAAGGTCAAAGGCTACGCCCTCTATGTCGGCGGGAATCTGCTTACGGAAGTCGCGGAGAGGCTGGAAGCGGAATTGACTGATGGAAAATCGGACTATTATCATCATTTTATTAGACTCCATGAAAGGTTATTGAAGCGCATCCAGGTGGAAAATGTTTAAAACTGCGGAAGAATTGGTGTCTTGGATTGAAAAGCAGAGAAGACTTACTCCCAAGACTTCGCTCGACAGATTCAAAACGGTCTGCGCCCTCTTCGGAAACCCCCAGGAAGGCCGGAAATACATCCATGTCGGAGGAACGAACGGCAAGGGTTCGACCGTTTCTTTCATAAAAAACGCCCTCCGGGAAGCGGGTTACAACGTCGGGGTGTTCACTTCGCCCTATGTGCTGGCATTCAACGAAAGGATCTCCCTGAACGGGGAATTCATCCCCGATTCGGAACTCCTGGAAATCGGGAATCACATCCTTTCTAAATATTCGCTCCTGGAAGATGCGGGCATCGAGCCGCTTTCCTTTTTTGAATTCGTGACCCTCATTGCTTTCCTTTATTTTTCGAAAAAACAGCCCGATTTCGTCATCCTCGAAGTCGGACTCGGAGGGCTTTTGGACTGCACGAACATCATCACGCCCTTGGTCTCCGTCATCACCAACGTCTCCTACGACCACATGAATGTCCTGGGGGATACTTTGGCGGAGATCGCCCGGAACAAACTGGGAATCGTGAAACCGGGAGTGCCGCTGATCGCGGGCTTCGTTACGGAAGTCGCGGATCTCTATGTGAAGACCTGCGAGGAAAAGCGCTCCCCCCTATTGTTCGTCCGGGAGGAGGAGATCAGGAACCTGCGGGTGAGCCTCGAGGAGACGGCTTTCGCTTACAAGGATTACGGGGATGTGAAACTCCGCCTTCTGGGAGGGCACCAGGCGCAGAACGCCGCCCTGGCAATCGAGGCTTTGCGGGAGTTGATGAAGACTTACCCGATCACGAAAGAACAGGTGCTCAAGGGTCTTGCGGAAACGGAATGGCCGGGGCGTCTCCAAGTGCTTTCCAGAAGACCGCTGATTCTTGTTGACGGGGCGCACAACCCGGGCGGAATCGCGGTCCTCGTGAGGTTTCTGAAGGAAGTTAAAGGCGGAAGATTCCTGCGCGTGGTCTTTGCCGTCTCCCATGACAAAGCGAAGGAGAAGATGCTTCCTCTCATCGAGGAAGTCGCGGACGAGATGGTTTTCTCCCGCTATTCCTACAAACGGAGCGACGACGCGCGGCTGTTGTATGAATTATCGAAGCATCCCCGGAAGCGGGTGGAAGAAGATTTGGACGTTCTGCTGGAAGAAGCGAAGAACAGCCCGGACGTCATGACGGTATTCTGCGGAAGCCTTTATTTCGTAAGCGACGTCCTGCATAAATTCCCTTCTTCCTCTTGACAAAATCCGGAAAACAAATGTATTCAGAGCGTAAATAAAAGATGGATTCGTCCATCTTTTTTCTACATTTTTCCATCCCCCGTCTAACTATACTTGTCCATGAGGGGGAGTTTGCGTGAAAAAGAGGGATATTGATGTTTTTGGAGTGCTTCTCGGTTTGATTGTGGGCTGCATCCTTGGGTTCTTCCTGTCGACGCGGATCAACCTGAACAAAAGCCCGAATGAAGAAGAAGTCATGAGCGAAAAAGGAAGTGTTTATTTGCTGCAGGTCGCGAAACTTTCCAATCCGAAAGAGGCGGAGGACCTGCTCAAAGAACTCAAGGTTCTTGGCTTTGAAGCCGTGGATGTGAAGAAGGGAACCGACCTTTATTATGTCTATGGAGGAATCGCCCTGGAGGAGGCAAAACTTGCCGGTTTGGAGGCGAAGTATCAGGAACAGGGCTACCAGGTCAAAATTGTGAAGGAAAATCTCCTGGACAAACTCAACGCGGAATTGGACGGAGACGAACTGGATTTCTGGACGGAATGCGTGCACAACCTGTTGAACAGCCTGGCGGACAAGAAGGTGGAAGTGAGCCCACAGTACATGCTGGAATTGAAACACCCGGAAATCCTGGCGGTGATATCGTTCCTCAAAGAAGACTATGATTCCGAGACGACCCTCCTCCGCCTGCAGTTGGTTGCCTACGAACTGATAGTGGAAGGGTTGGAATAAAAAAGCGGAAAACTCATCCCGGTTGATAATATCCTTATGGAGGAAGCAGGGATGAGTTTTTTGGTTAGGGAAATACCCGCGAACGAAAGGCCGCGGGAAAGGTTGTTGAAATATGGGTGCAGGGCGCTTTCCGATCATGAACTGCTTGCGATAATCTTGCGGACGGGGACCAAGGACATGTCGGTGTTGGATCTGGCGAAGAGGGTTTTGATTGAATTCCAGAGCCTGAACCGGCTGAACGAAGCGACGGTTTCGGAACTCCGGAAAATCAAAGGCATCGGCAGGGCGAAGGCGATCGAAATTCTCGCCGCGATGGAATTGGGCCGGAGAATCAATCTTCCCTCTTCAACCAAGATCACGCTTGCGGATCCCTTCCAATCCTATGCGTATTTGCGGGAACTGATTCAGAACGAAAGCCAGGAACACCTGATCTGCGTTTACCTGAACACCAAGAGCGAAGTCATCGAAACGCGGACGATTTCCATCGGAACCGTGAACCAGACGATCTTCAACCCCAAGGACATCCTGAAATGGGCGCTGAAACATTCCGCGACCGGCATCATCATCGCCCACAACCACCCCTCCGGAAATCCCACCCCGAGCAAGGAGGACATTTTGGTCACCAAGAAGATTGTGGAAGCGGCGAAACTCATGGACATCATCGTCGTCGACCACATCATTGTCGGGAAGAACCGCTACTACAGTTTCCTCGAGAACAAGAAACTATAATATCTCGGACTTGTTGTTCATATAATGCTAGTAATCGGGGTGATTGTATGAAAAACGAGGATTTGAACATCATCGACCGCTTCCTTTACAAATTGCTGATTTGCATGGTTCTCCTTTTCGGTCTTGTCCTTTTGGACAGGATCAATCTGCTGAAACTGGAAGAGGCGCGGAAGCCCTTTTCCGAACATCTGAACATCCTCCCTTTCCTAAAGCGGATAAATAAGGGCGGATTCCTCCTGCCCGTAGAATTCACCGAACACGTTTCCACAACCACCTACCAGACCTACAAGAACTCGCAAGTGATCACGAACGGAAGGCTGATCGTCCTCGACGATTATCAAGGTGTGGAGAATTACAAGGCGGGAGTGGTCGTTAAGATCGTGAAGGAGGAGGGGATGTATCAGGTCACGGTCAAGGGCATCGACGGCTACGAATACGTCTACGATAATCTCGAATCGATCGACGTGAACATTTATAAATATCTGGAAAGCGGAGAAATCATCGGCGCGCCCGGAAGCAAGAACGGGAAGAATTTCTTCCGCTTTTATGTCTATTCCGAAGGAGAACCGATCGACCTCTTTTCCTGATGAAGATAAGAATCCATTATTCCCTCGCTCTTTTCGGATTCGTCTTCCTGTTCACCGGATTCTTCCGGGAGTTTTTGCTTTTCTTCCTGATGATTTTCGCGCATGAATTGGGGCATTTCTTCGCCGCAAGATTGTTCAAACAAAGAATCGAAAGCCTCACATTGACCGTTCTCGGCGGGATCTTGAAAATCGAGATGGGAAGGATCTCAAGAATCAAACAGATCGTCATCTATTCTTCCGGAATCCTGGTGAATGTGGCTTTGCTGCTACTTGCCAGGCTCCTTCCCGCCTCCTATTTCAAGACGATCTTCACGAACTACAACCTTTTGCTCATCGCCTTCAACCTGCTCCCAATCCATCCCCTGGACGGTTTCCGGATTCTCTCGGTCCTGCTCAGCCTTTGGGAATCACCCTCCCGGGAATTCAAGCTCTCCTCCCTCATCTCCTACTCGGTCCTGGCGGCTTTCTTCTTGTTTGCTTTTTTTTGGCGCCTCGGCCTCGGAGCCTGGATCATCCTCGTTTTCCTCCTCTACCAGAACATCAACCAGAGCGTGAACAAAAACAACATCATCCTGAAAAGAATCATCGATGATTATCATCTGCATTTAAAAACATGAAGTTTATGGTATAATTTTTACATATGAAGAACAGTTTCAAATTCCAAGACAAAGAATACCCGATCATCGTCACGAGGAAAAAGACGAAGCGCATCGTCATCAGAGTCAACCCCAGGGGAACAATCCTGCTGAGCTGCCCCCTTTCCTGTCCGGAAGGGACAGCCCTCACTTTCCTGGAGCAGAGCCGTGCCTGGGTCGAAAAGACCATCCGCGCCCAGGAGGAAAACGCGGAAAGGCTGGGCGTTTTTTCCTGCCTGGATTATCGTTCGACCTATCTTTACGGAAATCAATACCGCCTTGAGGAGGGGAAGGAATTAGGGACGGCTTATGAGATCCGGGAAGGGGTGATCCTTTATAAAGGGAACCCGGCGGCCGCTTTGGAGCAACTCAGGCGGGATAATTTTTGGTATATAGAAAAAGAATTCTTAGAAACGTACAAGCGCTTTTCCGGCCTCATCAAGCAAAAGCCCTTTCTTACAATCAGGAAAATGAAGAGCCGCTGGGGCAGTTGCAACCACAGGACCGGAAGAATCACCGTCAACCGCGCCCTGGTCCATTTGGATTCGCGTTTGGTCCGTTTCGTCATGTACCATGAATTCGCGCACCTCGTTCATCCGAACCACGGAAGAGCCTTCAAGTCCTTGCTTGGAAAACTCCTCCCTGAATATAAAACGAACGAAAAAGAGCTGAAGAATTATGTGTTTCTTCTGCAGATAGAATGAACCGGGACCGCTCGGTTTTTTTGTTGGTGAAGACTATGAGTCGCTTTTAATTTTCCCGTAATTTTTCAAACTCAAAAACTTGAGTTTTCGACATTATCTGCTATAATACCACTTTGGAAGGGGATGGAAATGATAACAAAATTAGAAAAAATCAAACCACTGTTACAAAGAAAGGTTTTCAACAACAAGACCTACCTCTACAGCCAGATCATCAAGAACGAAAGACTGAAGAGGAACATGACTTTGGAGGAAATGGCGAAAGGCATCTGTTCGGTAAGCTATTTATGCAAGGTCGAGAAGAATGTCATCGAACCCGAAGAATCCTACATCCGAGCGATCTTCGAGAAAGTCAACCTCGACTATGACAAGGTCGGAAAGAACATTATGGAAGACGGTGTCAAGAAGATGCTGCACCATTACCTCAACCGGAATTATGCGGGGATTGAAGAACTCTATCTGCGGATCGACGACGGGATTTTCAACTCCTTCAACCACCTTGTCAAGGCGATGCATTTTCTGATCAAGAAGGAATACCGGGAATTCCGGGAAGCCATCAAGACCCTCGACAAAATCAAGGACACCCTGCTCCGGGACGACCTGGGGGTTCTGGTGTTTTTGGTCGTCGAGTACTACATCCAAACCTACCAGTTCCTGGAGGCCTATGAACACCTCCAATACCTCCATGACGAGGAATTCGAATGCCGGGAACTCAACTGGCTGATCCACGAGCAGCATTTCCGGGTGGGATTGAACCTCGGGAGGTACCCGATGGCGATGAACCATTATCTGGAACTGATGAAGGACATTAACATTGGCTATCCCATGAAAAAGCAGGCCGTGTTCAAACTGATGCTGCTTTCCCTGAAGGCGGAGGAATACTTCGAGGAGGTGAAGGAGGAGGTCCAGGATTTCCGGGTGGAGGACGAGGATTACGATTATTTCCTGGAAGTCGCTTACTGGAAATTGGTGATTCTTCTTAAAGGGAAGAACTACCTCCCCTCCTTCGAGCGCATCGTCGAAAACAATCTGCACCAGGACATCCGGTTCGTCGCGCTTTTGGTCTATGCCGCGGACAATATCAACGATGAAAGTTACAAAAAGCGGGCGGTGAAGATCGCGGAGGAGTTCGCCTACCAGGAAACCGACGCCTTCCTTTACAAACTGATCCGTTTCTTCGTTCTGAAAATGACAAGCGACAAACCCCATCTCGTGGTCGATTATCTGAAATACAACCTGCTTCCGGTGCGCTACACCTACCGCCATCATTTGCTTTCCCGGGCTTACGAAGAATACTACCTCAGCTACCTGTGCAAGAGTTCCAAATATAAAGAGGCAGTGAATTTCCTGACAAAACAAAAAAGCGGATGACATATCCGTTTTTTTGCTTGTAAAAAGGGGGAAATTGGTGTATAATTATGCATACTCAAAGGTGATGTTATGAACGATTACTTTAAGAACCTCAACGAACTTCCGGAAAGCAAGACCCTTAAGGAAATGAGGAAGTACGCGGAAGCGAATAAAGTGCCGATTACAAGCGACGAAACGTTGCTTTTTTTCATGCACCTGATTGACCTCATGAAACCGAAGAAGCTGTTGGAAATCGGGACCGCCATCGGTTTTTGGGCCGTCGCGCTGGCGACATATGCCGGGGAAATCAGGCTCGACACGATTGAAAAGAGCGAAGCGCTGTTCAACCTCGCCTTGGGTTTCACACGAAAGGCAAAGCTCGCCGACAGGATCAATCTTTTCCTTGGCGACGCCCTGGAGCTCGAACTGGAGAAACTTTCCCCGCCCTATGACATCATCTTCATCGACGGGGCGAAACAGCAATACATTGAATATTTCGAGAGGTATGAGAAACTGCTCGCTCCCGAAGGCGTGATCGTCTCGGACAGCCTTCTCTTCCACGGCTACGTCACCAACAAGAAGATTATCGAAAGCAGGAATCTTCTGGGGCTTGTGGAAAGGATTGAGGCGTACAACCAATTCCTCTCCAAGAACAAAAACTTCGATACGAAGTTCTTTTGTTTCGGCGACGGCATCTCCGTCTCCCGAAGGGTGAAGAGATGAAACTGCTCGCCGATCTTTTGTCCATTAAAAGGCTCAAGGACTATCAGGCGGACGGCGTCATCATCGCCGATTCGGAATATTCCTGCTTTCCTCGACACTCCTTCACCTTTGAGGAAGTGAAGGAAATCGTTTCTTCCTGCAAGGAAAACCATAAAACCGCAGTTTTGAACATTGACGCAATCATCGGCGAGGATGAGCTGTTTCCGTTTTTCAAAAAACTCGAGAAATACCTGGAACTTGGCATCGATTATTATATTTTCGGGGATTTTTCCGTCTTCACCTTTTTCCGGGAAAGGAATGAAGAAGAGCGGCTGATTTACGATCCGAAAACACTCATCGCCAGTCGCGGGGACGCGGCCTTTTATAAAAACTTGGGGCTGAAAGTCGCAATCAGCAGCGAACTCAGTTTGGAAGAAATCCTGGAGGTTGCGGAAGCGGGAAACGGCATGCTGGAAATCTACGGCCACCATCAAATCTTCTATTCGAAAAGGTCCCTCATCTCCAATTTTTTCGAACATTCCGGATTAGCAGGGATTTCAGAAGGTGTCCGCTACAGTCTCAAAGAAGAGACCAGGGAGGATGAATACCCGATCATCCAGGAAGGAAGGGGAACCTTCATCTACACCTCCTACCGTTTCGCCTTGATAGATGAGCTACCACTTTTGAAAGAAAAATTGCTTTTCGGCAGGATCAACACAGCGTTTCTGGAAGAAAGCGAAGCTTTGCAAATAATTTCCTTGTATAAAGAGGCGCTTGCGGGCGATGCTATGGAAACAAAAAAACTCCAAGAAAAATTGGTCTCGATAAATCCGAACATCGGACGCGGTTTTTTGGATAAAAAAAGCGTGCTCCTGAAGGAGGAATCATGATTGAACTGCTCGCGCCGGCGGGAAACCTGGAAAAATTGAAAATCGCCGTCCTTTACGGGGCGGACGCGGTCTACATCGGCGGGAAGAAGTTCAGTCTCCGCGCCCGTGCCAGCAATTTCACAATCCCTGACATCCGCGCAGGCGCCGCTTTCTGCCATGAACATGCCGCCAAGGTCTACGTGACCGTCAACATCGTCCCCCACGGGGAGGATTTTGCGGGGCTTTCGGAATATCTCAGGGATCTGGAAAATGCGGGGGTGGACGGGATCATCGTGACGAGCATGGATTACGCGCGGGTTGCGAAAGAGGTCGCTCCGAAACTCGAACTGCATCTGAGCACCCAGTTTTCCGCCTCCAATTCCGCCGCTCTTAATTTCTTCAAGGAGTTGGGCTTCCAAAGGGCGGTGCTCGCCCGGGAAGTCGGGCTCAGGGAAATCGCGGAAATTCGGAAGCATACCGATATCGATCTGGAGGTTTTCATCCACGGCGGAATGTGCGTCGCCTATTCCGGCCGCTGCATGCTGAGCAACCACATGACCGACCGCGACGCCAACCGCGGAGGCTGCGCGCACAGCTGCCGCTGGCTTTACAGTTTACGGAAAGACGGCTTGGAAATTTCCGACCGCTTCCGGATTGGCTCCAAGGATCTGGAAGCCCTGCGGGCGGTTCCGGAATTGATGCGTTTGGGCGTGAAAGCCCTGAAGATCGAAGGCCGGATGAAGTCGGTCCATTACATCGCGACCGTGGTCCGCGCCTACCGGATGTTGATTGACGAATACCTCCGCACGGGAAGGGTTTCCGATTTCGCCTTCTACGAGGAGGAACTGCTCAAAGCGGAAAACCGTTCCGCCTGCACCGGTTTCCTCTTCGGGAGCCCCGGCCCGGAAGGGCACCTCTATGATGAAAGCGCGGGACCGAGCAATGATTTCCTCGGAATCGTGCTGGATTATGACGAGAAGACCGGCATCGTAACGGCGGAACAGCGGAACAATTTCGGAACCGGAGCCGAGGTCGAATTTTTCGGACCGAAGCTCGCCAACACCCGCTTCCGGATCGGGGAGCTATATGACGGGAACATGGAACCTTTGGATGTCGCGCGTCATCCGCGCCAGGTCGTCAAGTTTCCGGTGCCGTTCAAGCTGAACCGGTACGACATGTTCCGGAGAGTCTAAAAAGGGACCGCTTGAATATAATGAGATGTGAACGGGAAATGAGAGACAAAACGCTTGTTTTCCGTAATCGGTTTTGATATAATTATTTTAAAATTTATGGAGGGTTTATCATGGTTGAAAAACATCACTTGACAGTTGCAGGATTAGATAAACTGAAAATGGAGTTGGATGATCTGAAGAGTAAGGAAAGGGAGCGCATCATCGAATCGCTGAAAGAAGCCCGCGCTCAAGGGGACCTTTCCGAAAACGCAGATTATGACGCCGCGCGCGACGAACAGGCGCGGATCGAAGCCAGGATTAAAGAACTGGAAAACATCATCAAGAACTCGGTCATAATCGACGGAAGCGGATCCTCATCCTCAAATTTGGGGAAAAGGATCACTTTGGAATTCGACGACGGCACCGTGGATGAATTCGTGCTTGTGGGCAGCCTCGAAGCCGACCCGCTGAACGGAAAAATCTCCTATGAATCCCCCCTCGGTTCCGCGATACTCCATCATAAAGTCGGCGACAAAGTCCTCGTCAAGCCCGATGGCGGCGAGGAGTTCTTTGTGATCATCAAAAACATCAAATGACGGTAAGCCTATGATCCGCCCTTTTTCCAAGGACTATGTCCCGTTGCTGGGCCTATTGGAGACGCAGAAGGCGATTAAGCTCGTCAAGGATAGTTTTGAAAGGAAGCTTGCGGAAGCGCTGAACCTGACGCGCGTGACCGCGCCCCTGGTCGTCTATGAAAAATCTGGTCTGAACGACCACCTGACGGGTGTCGAACGGCCTGTGAGTTTCACTCTGAAAGCGAACAGGGAGGAAGCGGAAGTTGTGCAGTCCTTGGCGAAGTGGAAGAGGATGGCGCTCGGGAAGTACGGCATCCCTCCCCGCGACGGCATCTACACCGACATGAACGCTCTGCGGAAGGACGAAGTCCTCGACAACCTCCATTCAATCTATGTCGACCAATGGGATTGGGAGCAGAGCATCGAGGAAGCGGACCGCAACCTCGACTACCTGAAGATGACCGTGAGGAAAATCGTGAAGGCGATCGCGGAGACGAAGGAATTGGTCAACCGGGCCTTTCCGAGCCTCCGCCTCAGGTTCTCGGAGGACGTCCATTTCATCACCGCGGAGGAATTGCGAAGACGGTTTCCCGATCTTTCCCCCCAAGAACGGGAGGACGCGATTGCGAAGGAACACCAAACCGTCTTCATCATCGGTATCGGCTGGCCCCTTGGTGACGGCAAACCCCACGACCTCCGGGCTCCCGACTACGACGACTGGAACCTGAACGGGGACATCCTCGTCTGGTATGAACCCCTGAACAGAGCGGTGGAGCTCTCTTCCATGGGCATCAGGGTTGATAAGACCTCCCTGCTTTCCCAGCTTTCCGCCTGCTCCGCCACGGAGAAGCTTAAATACCCCTTCCACCAGGACATCATCAATGGTCGTCTTCCCCTCTCAATCGGCGGCGGAATCGGCCAGAGCCGTCTTTGCCTCGTGATGCTGGAGAAGGTCCACATAGGCGAAGTCCAGGTCTCCCTTTGGAGCGACGAGGACTTGAAGGAACTGGAAAAAGCGGGGATTCCAATCCTCTAGGCTCCAATGACCGCCTTCCGTCATATAATGTGATGGGGGTGTGGCATGAATCGGAGAGGAGTGGTATTGGTAGCTGTCGTTTTGTTCCTGCTGTTCGTCCCCAGGTTTTTGGGCTGCACTTGGCAGGATTTGATTTTTCCGAATAACGAATGAAGAATCTGGTCGGACGCCAGATTTTTTCTTTTTCGAGCAAAATCTTTCCATTCCTCCCGTTTCCGGTTTATAATTAAAGCAGAAAGGAGTTTGCCATGCTTAAAGAAGGACAAATCGCACCTGATTTCACGCTCAAGGACCAATTCGGAAACGACGTGAATCTATCTTCTTTTCGAGGAAGGAAAGTCGTCGTTTATTTCTATCCCAAGGACCACACGCCCGGCTGCACGCGCCAAGCCTGCGCCTTCCGGGACGCTTATTCCGTCTACAAGGAAAAAGGCATCGTCGTCCTCGGAGTGAGCAAAGATTCGGTCGCCTCGCACAAAAAGTTCGCGGCGGATTACAACCTCCCCTTCACGCTTCTTGCTGATCCGGAGTTGGAAGCGATTCAAGCTTACGGGGTCTGGAAAGAGAAGAAGCGTTTCGGAAAGACCGCGTTTGGAGTCGTCCGCACCACCTTCCTGATTGACGAGGAAGGAAAGATCATCAAGGTGTTCGAGAACGCCGATCCTGACAAAAACGCTGAGGAGATTTTGGCGGCGTTATGAAACGACCGTCCGCTTGATGCGGACGGTCATTTTTTCATCTTCAGGTAAAGTTTTGTCAAAGCCCTCTTTTCGATCCGGGAAACATAACTTCGGGAAATGTTCAGACTCCGGGCAATCTCCCTTTGCGTCTCCACTTTCCGGCCATCCAAACCGAAACGGCGGGCGATGATGTCGTATTCCCTCGGGGTGAGGGCTTTTAAAGCCTCGTTGATGGTCGCAACCTTCTCCTCGAATTCCAGTTTCTCGAGCGCCGATTTCGAAGGATCCTCGATCACGTCGCTCAACTTGATTTCGTTTCCCTCCTTGTCGGCGCCGATCGGAGAATCCAGCCAACTCATCTGTTTTTTTCTTCTGGAACTCCTTAAGTGCATGAGGATCTCATTTTCGATGCATCTTGCCGCGTAGGTCGCGAGTTTGGTCGTTGAGTTGAAATTGTAGGTGTCGACGGCTTTGATCAACCCGAAGGCCCCGATCGACAGCAGGTCTTCCCTGTCCTCTTTCGTGTTCTCGAACTTCTTCACGATGTGGGCAACAAGGCGCAGGTTGTGTTCAATCAGTTTCGTCCGCGCCGTCTCGTCTCCTTCCTGCCAGAGTTTCAGGTATTTTTCCTCCTCTTCGGGTGAAAGGACGTCCGGAAAGCTCTGCGTGTTCACCGTCCCAAGGAGCGGAAGCAGGAGGAGCGCCAGCAATTCAAACATAGAATTTCTCCTTTTTATTTAGACTTTTGAAATCTCTTTTGATATAATAATCTAACGGAGGATTTTATGCTGCAGTTTATATTCCCACTGAAAAAATTCATCCCTTACGATTGCACCAAAGATGTTTTTTCCATTGATTACAATAAATTATATGAGTGCGGAAAAAGAATAATACTGTTGGACATCGACAACACGCTCGTCCCCTATGATTCCGCAACCCCCACTCCCGAAATCAAGGCTTTGCTTGAAAAAATCCGAAGCATCGGCTTCCGGATTGTCCTCATCTCCAACAACCACCGCGGGAGGGTCAAAGCCTTCGCCGAACCGCTGGGGTTGGAGTTTGTGGAAAGGGCGATGAAACCGTTCGGACGCGGTTTTCGGAAAGCCCTCAGACTCGCATCCGGAAACCCCAATGAGGTCGTCGCCATCGGGGACCAACTCATGACCGACGTTCTCGGCGGGAACCGTTTTGGAATCGACGTGATTCTTGTGCGGGCGATCAAGAAAACCACTGAGAAATGGTACACGAAATTGAACAGGTTGAATGAAAACCATGTCCTGAAAAGGATGAAAAAGAGGTATCCCGAGGTTTATGAACGAATCGAGGGGATCAAAAATGGAAATTAAATGCCGGGGCTGCGGCGCGGTAATCCAGACCGAGGACAGGAACAAACCCGGTTTTATCCGCGCGGATGTTCTGGAAAAGCGGGGCGCCGATTTCCTTTGCGAACGCTGCTTCAATCTCCTGCATTATAACCGCGGCTTGGAAGTCGCGATTGACGAAGAGGAATTGCTGCGGCAGGTGCAGGAGGTCGGCCAAGACGCCCTGCTCGTCGCCGTCGTCGACATCTTTGACCTAGAAGGGACTTTTCCGGAAGGTTTTTCCGGATTCCCTCAAAAGCGGAAACTCATCGTCGGAAACAAGTTCGACCTGTTTCTCGATTCCGTGAAGAAGGGGAAGGTCCTCGCCTATTTCCGGAACTTCCTGAAAGAAAGGAGTTTGGAAGCCGACGGGGTCCTGCTCGTTTCCGCATTCCGCCGCCCGGACATCGAAACTTTGCTTGAAGAGATTTTCCGACTGAAAGGAAAAAACGACGTTTGTTTCGTCGGAACGACCAATGTGGGGAAGAGCACCGTCATCAACGGGCTTGTAAAAAGGCTCGGCCTGGATGCGAAGCCGCTCACGACCAGTTCCGCGGTCTCCACGACCCTGGGTCTGGTCCGGGTGCCGCTTCCGGACGGAAGTTACCTGATCGACACTCCGGGCATCCCCAACCATAAACAAGCTACTTATTATCTTTCCTTCGAGCACCAGAATCTCCTCATCCAGCACCGGTCCGTCCGGCCGCGGGTTTACCAACTCCTGCCCGGTCAGTCCCTTTTCATCGGCGGTTTCGGCCGCCTGGATTTTGTCGCGGGTGAGGCCTCATCCTTCGTTGTCAACGTTCCGAACGCTCTCACCGTCCATCGGACGAAACTTGCGGCGGCGGACGCGTTCTATCAAACCCACAAAGACGACATTCTGAAAATTCCGGACGTGCGGGAAAGGGAGAAGCTCGGGGAGTTCAAGAAATACAGCTTCAAATTCGGACCCGAAAAACGGGAAATCGCGGTTTCCGGACTTGGCTTCATCTCGCTGGTGGGCACAGGAGAAGTAGAATTCCATTGCTTCGAAAAAATCAAGGTCAGCATGAGAGAGGCGATTATTTGAAAACGGCCGCAACTTATGAAAAACTGCTCTGGAAGAAATACCAGGAAGCGCAAAGTCCCGAAATCGAGGAACGCTTCCGGCATTCGCTCGGCGTGAAGGACAAGGCCTTGGAACTGATCGACACCTTCGGCCTCCCCTTAAACAAAGAAAAAGCCGCGATCGCCGGAGTGCTGCACGATTATGCGAAGTTCGAATCAATGGAGCGCTTCCGGGAAATCATAAAGAAAAACAAGTTTGACGAAGGGATTTTGCGTATGAAGCCGGAAATCTGGCATTCGCTCCTTGGACCCTACGTGATCCGTGAGGAACTCGGGCTGGATGATCCTGAAATCTTATCGGCGGTCCAAAACCACACGCTCGGCTCCCTCAACATGGGGCTTCTCGAAGAGGTCATTTATCTGGCGGATTTCACGGAGGAGAACCGCAAGGGGACTGTTTTCGAAAAAGCAAAACGACTTTCGAAGGTTGATTATTACGGGGCGATTCTCGCGAAGATCGAAGCGCTGCTGCAGATTTTTCCTGATGAGCACAATCGAAAATTATACAAGAAATACACGGAGGTAAAATGCAGATTCTAAAAGACGTCATCAAATGTCTCTCCGATTCCAAAGTGGAAGACATCAGAGTTTACCAAACCGACAAAATCACACCTTTCTATGACGTGGTCGTGAATTCCACTGCCAAGAATTCGCGCCAGCTCTCCGCAACCGTCCAAAGGCTCCGGAAGATGAGCGATGAGAAGGGCTATTATCTGAAGGGCATCGAAGGAATCCGGGGCGGTTATTGGGCCTTGGTCGACATGCGCGACATCCTCGTGAACATTTTCCTTCCGGAAGAGCGGGCGAAATACGACCTCGACAAACTCTGGAAGGACCTCCCGCAAATCGATCCGGAAACTTATTTATAAAATCCGTCTTTCCCGGACAAAATATAACCGGTGAAAGACATGAAAAACTATTTCGTGACAAAAACGGATAACGGCTACCGGTTTTACATCATCCAAAAAGAAGGAAAACGTAGGAAAAAGAAAAAGAAGCCAGCGGAAGAGATCGGTCTCGAACTCCTCCACCAGGAGAAGTACCGCGGAAAATGATGAATAATCTCTAAAACCGCATTATATAATGATAATGGTGAGATTATGCTTTTAGGCGACCTGCAATCCAAGGACGTCATCAATGTCGTTGACGGAAGCAAATTGGGTAGGATCTCCAACCTCGAGATCGATCCGACCAGCGGCCGCATCATCTCGATAACCGTCCAGCCCAGCCACAGGTTTGCCAATTTCTTTTCTTCCGGCAGCAACGCCGTGATCCCTTGGAACCAGATCGTGAAGATCGGGGGAGAAGTGATCATCGTCAACTATTCAAATTTCTGATCAAACCAGTAACCCGGAAATTGTTAAACCCCTTTAACAATTTCTTTTTTAATGCTATAATAACTAATAAAGACGGAGGAAAGTATGAACTGTGTATTTGGAATCGACATCGGCGGGACCGAGGTCAAAATCGGGAAATTCAGGGATGGAGAACTGGTTCTCAAGACCAGCATCAAGACTGACACATCCGATGGCGGCCGCAGGATCTTGACCGATGTTTTTCAAAAAATCGAAGAACTGAGCCTCGGGGAAAAGATTACGGGGATAGGAATAGGCGTTCCCGGCCCCGTCACCAAAGGGGTCGTCAACGGCGCCCAGAACCTGGGCTGGGGAAGGGTGGAAGCGGAAGCGCTGATCAGGGAGAGGTATCCGGAGGCGCGCGTCAAGGTTCTGAATGACGCAAACGCCGCGGCGATCGGGGAGATGGCCGCCGGTAGCGCCAGCAGGTACCGGGATTTCGTCTTCGTCACGCTCGGAACGGGCATCGGCGGCGGAATCGTGATTGGCGGCGAAGTTTTGGAAGGCACGACCGGCGCCGGAGGCGAAATCGGGCACATGCAAGTCGCATATGACAAGAAGCGGCTCTGCAACTGCGGTAATTATGACTGCTTCGAAAGGTACGCCAGCGCCACCGGCCTCGTCATCACGGCGAAGGAACTTGCGGAAGGGAGAAAAACCCGTCTTCATGAAGTCGGCTTTTCCGCAAAAACCATCTTCGACCTCGCAAAGGATGGGGACGAAGTCGCCGGTGAGGCCGTCGACATGATGGTCGACACCTTGGCCAAGGCGCTAGCGAACATCGCCGCGGTGCTGAATCCGGAAGCCTTCATCATCGGGGGAGGAGTCTCGAAAGCGGGGGATTTCCTCCTGGACAAGCTTGCAAAAAGGTTCCGCGAAGTCTGCTTTTTCGCTGTGAGGGAGACGGAATTCGCCCTCGCCCGGCTGGGGAACGACGCGGGGATTTTTGGAGCCGCCCATGTCGCAAGCAAGTAACCTCAAAGTCAGCCGCTACCCTTCAACCATCCTCCATTGCAATCTCTACCTATTGGAAAACGAAGAGGGCGAAGTGGTCATCGATCCCGCCGTTCCATATCATATCTTGTATGAGGGAAGAAAGGACGGATTGCGGGCAATCATCCTCACCCACTGCCATTTCGACCATCTCTATGCCATAGAAAGCTACTTAGAGAGGACGTCCTGCCCCGTTTACATGCATAGAAATGGAATCAAGAAACTCGAAGATCCCGTTTTGAACGAAAGCGCACTGATGGGCATGGACATGGGTTTTCAGGTTCCGGAAGAGCGGATCGTCGCCATCGAATCCGACTGCGTCCACAACCTCCTCGGGTTGGACTTCCTATTCCTGGAGACGCCCGGTCATTCCGACTGTTCGCTTTCGATCCTGGTGGACGGGTTGCTTTTCTCGGGCGACACCCTGTTCAAGAACACGGTCGGAAGGACCGACCTGCACACATCCGACAGCGGGGCCCTCGAGCGGAGTCTGGAGAAACTCCTCGCTTTGGGAAATTTTCCGGTCTATCCCGGGCATTCCGTCCCGACGAGCATTGATGCGGAAAGGAGAACAAACCCTTATTTGCGGAGATGAGAGATGTATAAAATCGTGAGAAAGAAAGAATTGAACAGCGCCGTCACCTTGATGGAAGTGGAAGCTCCCGAGATCGCGAAGGCCTGCAAACCTGGCCAATTCGTGATTCTCAGGGTGGACAGCACGGGGGAGAGGTTCCCCCTGACCATCGCCGATTCCGATCCGGAAAAGGGGACGGTCACGGTCATTTTCCAGGTCGTCGGCAGATCGACCAGGAAACTGAACGCCCTTGAGGAAGGGGATGCGATTCTGGATTTCGCCGGACCTTTGGGCAGGCCTTCCAAACTGGACGGACTTAAGCGGGTCTGCCTCGTCGTCGGCGGTGTCGGAAGCGCCGCCGGCTATCCGCTTGCGAAGGAACTCAGAAGATTGGGAACAAAGGTCGACACCGTCGCGGGTTTCCGGACGAAGGAACTTGTGATTTTGGAGGATGAGTACAAAAAGGTGAGTGACCTTTACCTTCTCACCGACGACGGAAGTGCGGGGAAGAAGGGCATTGTCACCGACAGACTGAAAAAACTTCTTGAAAACAATGCCTACGACCTGGTAATTGCCGTCGGTCCCCTGGTGATGATGCGGGCGGTTGCGGAAATGTGCAAGGAATTCAACCAGAAAGCAGTCGTCAGCATGAACCCCATCATGATTGACGGGACGGGAATGTGCGGCGGCTGCCGCGTCACCGTGAACGGCGAAATCAAATTCGCCTGCGTCGACGGCCCGGAATTTGACGCTGCGGGGGTCGATTTCGACGAGGCGCTCCAAAGGGCGAAAATGTATAGGAAAGAGGAGCGGGAAGAGGATTGCAAACTGCTATGAAAAACAGGACCCCGATGCGGGAATTGGATCCGCGGGAAAGAATCAAGGGCTTTTCCGAAGTCGCTTTGGGGTATTCCGCCGAGGAAGCCCTACTTGAGGCTTCGCGCTGCTTGGACTGCAAACGCGCCCCCTGCGTAACCGGCTGCCCCGTCGGAATCAACATTCCGAAATTCATCAAGGGAATCTGGGAAGGCCGGCTCAAGGATGCTTCCGACACGATTTATGAAGCCAATTACCTTCCTGGCATCTGCGGCAGGGTCTGTCCGCAGGAGACGCAATGCGAAGCAAAATGCGTCCGCGGCATCAAGGGGGAACCCGTGGCCATCGGGCGGTTGGAGCGCTTCGTGAGCGACAACTGGCGTCAGGAAATCAGGAAAGCCCCGATCGACAAGGAGAAGGTCGCGGTCATCGGCTCGGGACCGGCTGGTTTGTCCTGCGCCGCGGAACTTGCTCAGAAAGGCTACGCCGTCCATATCTTCGAAGCGTTGCATGCCGCTGGCGGCGTCCTGACATACGGGATTCCTGAATTCCGCCTTCCCCAGGGGGTGGTGGATTCGGAAATAGAAACTTTGACCCGGTTGGGGATTGCCATCCACTACAACACCGTCATCGGCCGGACCAAAAAATTGCAGGACCTGTTTAATGAAGGTTTCCAAGCGGTCTTCATCGGCACCGGTGCGGGGCTTCCGAAGTTCCTGGGAATACCGGGAGAAAACCTGAACGGCGTCCTCTCGGCGAACGAATTCCTGACCAGGATCAACCTCATGAAAGCCTACCTTCCCGAATATGACACGCCTTTAAGGAAGATGCACAGAGTCGTGGTCGTTGGCGGCGGGAATGTCGCGATGGACGCGGCCAGATCAGCCCTGCGGCTCGGGGTCGAGGAAGTCACCTTGGTTTACCGCCGCGGCAGGGAAGAAATGCCAGCGCGCCGCGAAGAAGTGGAACATGCGGAAGAGGAAGGAATCAGGTTCATGCTGCTGACCAACCCCGTGCGGATCCTCGGTGATTCGGAAAGGAACGTCACAGGCATCGAATGCGTGCGGATGGAACTGGGCGAACCCGATGCGAGCGGAAGAAGAAGACCGGTGGAAAAATCCGGATCCAACTTCGAAATCACCTGCGATTGCGTGATCATCGCGATCGGAAACAATCCCAACCCCCTGCTGACCTCCTCCATGCCTGACCTAAAAACCAACGAAAAAGGCTGCATCGCGGTCGACGAGAACCTCCAAACCTCGGTTTTGGGTGTCTATGCCGGGGGCGACATCGTCACCGGCGCCGCGACCGTCATTCTGGCGATGGGGGCGGGCAAGAAAGCCGCCCGGGAAATCGACAGGTATTTACGGAGCCGCCATGCGCTTTGAAGAAGAATACAGGCGAAGGCTCTTCGGTCTGCGGGATGAAGCCTACTATGATTTCAACGCCAACCTCGTTCCCGGAAGCAAACAGATTGGTATCAGGATTCCCGTCCTGAAGGGACTTGCGAAAGAATTCTTGCAGGAAGATTACGAAAAGTATCTTACTCTGGAAAGCAAGTACAACGAAGAGAAGTTAATCAAAGGCTTCATCATTGCCGGTCTGAAGGACTTCGGAAAAGTCTTGAAATGGCTGGAGGAGTTTGTCAAAGAAGTGGACAATTGGGCGGTCTGCGACAGCACCGCTTGCGCTTTGAAAATTTTTAAAAAGAACCGTAAGGAAGGACTTCCTTTCATTGCTTCCTGCCTGGATGCCGCTGAACCCTTCCAAATCCGTTTTGGGCTCGTCCTTCTTCTCGCCCATTACTTGGACGAGGAATACCTGGATTATTTGTTTGCGGTAATAGAGAAGACAAAGAACGAGAATTATTATGTCCGGATGGCTTTGGCCTGGATGATCTGTTCCCTCTATGTGAAGTTTCCGGAACGGACGCTCGTCCTATTGGACGGAAGATTGGATAAATTCACCCACAACAAAGCCATAAGCAAAATCCGTGATTCTTATATGGTTGGGAAAGAGGAAAAGGAAAACCTGAAAAAACTGAGAAAATGATTGGCATTTGAAAAAAGCCAAACAGAGCATTCAGCCCATGCGAATGCTCTTTTTGTTATTTGGGTGTATCTTAACCATCAATAAAGCTTTTCTGGTTTTTTTCAGAAGAATTTTTCGATCACCCCCCAGTCAAAAATTTTTGTCCTTTCTAAAACCGGATGTAAATAATCCATTATTGAGAGGACCTTTTCTTTGCTGAGGTAGAAATTTATTATTCTTTCTTTTTTTGATGAAAAAGGTTAAAGAATTTGCGTGATGTATATTTTTTGATTAAAATCATAAAATAAATTAGCATATAGCGCTTGACAGTGCTAACCAAAAAGAGTATAATATTCTTAGCATTTAAAGGTTTAGAGTGCTAAACGGGAGGTGCCTATGTTATCCGATCGCCAAAAACAGGTTTTAAAAGCGATTGTTGAGGAATATGTTCGGACGAACGAGCCCGTGGGTTCGAAGACCTTGGTGAACGTTCGCGGCCTCAATGTTTCTTCCGCAACCATTCGCAACGACATGGCACTCTTGGAACGGCAAGGTTTGATTGAAAAAACCCATAGTTCCAGCGGCAGGGTCCCTTCGGAAGCGGGATATCGCTATTACGTGCAGATGATTCTTTCCGAAAAGGAGAAAACCGTTCAATCCTTCCCGTTGATTGACCAAATTTTCAAACGGCACATGATCAGCCGCGAGGAGGCGATCAAGGAATCGATGTCCTTGGTCGCAGAACTCACCAATTACGCGACGATCGTCCTCGGAGCGCAGAGCCACAACGCCCGGATCAGGAAAATCCAATTTGTTCCGCTCGACGAAAGAAGGGCCGTCGTCCTGCTCATCACCAATGACGGATATGTGGAAAGCAAAAAGATCTTTGTTCCGGAAGACCTGAACATCAGCGATCTGGAAAAGGTCGTCCTTCTTTTGAATGACCTCCTTAAGGATTGCCTGGTGACCGACATCGACAAACGGATCAAGGAGAACCTTTCCGATGACCGGATCAGAAGCTACATCACCTATTACGACGAGTTGGTGAGCACCTTCGTCCGCGTCTTCACGGAAATGGTCCAGGACAAATTCTACCTTTCCGGGCAGAGCAACATCCTGAGCCTTCCGGAATTCCAAGACGTGAACAAGGTTAAGGAATTCCTGAACGCAGTTGAAAACCAGGAGATCCTGAAGGTCGTTGAAACGACGGCGAACGGCGTCACCGTCCGGATTGGGGAGGAAAACACCGTCCAAGCCCTGAAGGACTGCGCGGTGATCACGGTTCCCTACGAACTCGACGACGGGAAGAAAGGCGCGATCGCTGTGCTGGGACCCACGAGGATGGAATATCACAAGATCATACCTCTCTTGGAATACATTGCAGAAAATATAAAGAAAGTGGTATAGGTGGACATGTATAATCGATATCGAGAAGAAGAAAAAGAAGAAATTAAGGAAACAAAGGAAAACGAAGCGGCCGAAGCAACGGAGCCGCAGGAAGAAGAACAACAAACGGAAAAAGCTCCGGAAGCGGAAGCCGATTTCGTAGCGGAAGTCAAAAAACTTCAAGATGAGGTGAAAAGACTCACCGATTTATATTTGCGGACCCTCGCGGATGCGGAAAACTTCAAGAAACGCATCAACGAGGAGCGAATTCGCGAAAGGAAATACGGCGCCCAATACCTCCTGGAGAAACTCATCGTCGTCGTCGACATTTTCGGAAAGGCGCTTTCCCTGGAAACCGACGACGTCAGGATGAAGAACTTCCTGATCGGATTTGAGATGATTTACAAGCAGCTCAACCAGATCCTGGAGGACGAAGGCGTGAAGAAGATCGAAACGGCCAATCAGAAGTTCAATCCCCTCTACCATCACGCGGTTGAGCTCGGATGCGTCGAGGGTCTTGAAGATGAAATGATCATTGAAGAAATCCAATCCGGCTATATGTACAAAGATCGAGTGCTCAGGCCGGCATTTGTAAAAGTCAATAAAATTCAAAAGGAGGAAAAAGAAGATGGCGAAAATAATCGGAATTGACTTGGGAACTACTAACTCTGTTGTTGCAGTAATGGAAGGCGGCGAGCCGAAGGTCATAACGAACGCGGAAGGAAGCCGGCTTACGCCTTCGGTTGTCGCGTTCAAAGACGGGGAGATCCTGGTCGGAGAGGTTGCGAAAAGACAGGCGATAACCAATCCGAACACGATCCAATCGATCAAACGTTTGATGGGAACGAACGAGAAAGTTGAAGTCAACGGCAAGAAATACACTCCGCAAGAAATTTCCGCGATGATCCTGCAGAACCTGAAGGCGACAGCGGAAGCCTATCTCGGTGAGAAAGTTAATGCCGCGGTCATCACCGTTCCCGCGTACTTCAACGACGCCCAAAGACAGGCTACGAAAGACGCCGGAAGAATCGCCGGCCTCGACGTGAAGCGGATCATCAATGAGCCGACGGCCTCCGCCCTTGCCTACGGTATCGACAAAACCGACAAAGAACAGACCGTCCTGGTCTATGACTTCGGTGGCGGAACCTTCGATGTTTCGATTTTGTCGCTTGCGGACGGAACTTTTGAAGTCATCGCGACCGCCGGAAACAACCGTTTGGGCGGCGACGACTTCGACAAAGTCCTCATGGACTACATGATCCAGGAATTCAAGAAACAGGAGGGCATCGACCTCTCCAAAGACAAGATGGCGCTGCAGAGACTCCGCGACGCCGCGGAAAAGGCGAAGAGAGAACTCTCCAGCATCACCAAGACCGAAATCAACCTGCCCTTCATTTCCGTCGGTCCGAACGGCCCCGTGCACCTCATGATGTCGCTCACGCGGGCGAAGTTTGAGGAACTGACACGGCATTTGGTGGAAATGACCCTGGAACCGATCCGTCAGGCTCTGCGTGACGCGAAGATGACCGCCAGGGACATCGACCAGGTCCTGCTCGTCGGCGGCTCCACGAGAATCCCGGCGGTTCAGGAACTGGTAAGACGCGAACTTGGAAAAGAACCCAACAAGAGCGTCAACCCGGACGAAGTCGTCGCTATGGGTGCGGCGATTCAGGCCGGCGTACTTGCTGGTGAAGTCAAGGACGTCCTGCTCTTGGACGTGACTCCGCTCTCGCTCGGAATCGAAACTCTGGGCGGCGTCTTCACAAAACTGATTGAAAGGAACACGACGATTCCGACATCGAAGTCGCAGATTTTCTCCACAGCTGCCGACAACCAGCCCGCCGTCGAAATCCATGTCCTGCAGGGCGAGCGCCCGATGGCCGCGGACAACAAATCGCTCGGACGTTTCATCCTCGGCGACATTCCCCCGGCTCCGCGCGGCGTCCCGCAAATCGAGGTCACTTTTGACATCGACGTCAACGGCATCGTTAACGTCAGCGCCAAGGACCTCGGAACCGGCAAGAGCAAATCCATAACCATTACCAACGGCTCCGGACTCTCCGAAGAGGAAATCAAGCGGATGATCCGCGAGGCTGAGGAGAACGCGGAAGCGGACAGGAGAAGGAAAGAAGAAGCGGACTTGAGGAACGAAGCTGACCAGGCGATGTTCACGGTTAAGAAGGCCGTCGATGATCTCGGAAGTGAAGTGACGGAGAAGGAAAAGAAGGAAATTGAAGAAAAGACCGAAGCCTTGAAGAAAGCCCTTGAAGGCAAGGATTTGGACGAGATCAGGAGAAGGAAGGACGAACTGCTCAAGGCCAGCCAAGGCATCGCGACCAGAGCTTATCAGAAAGCCCAGCAGCAACAAAGCCAAAAGACAAACGACAAAAAAGACGATGACAATGTTGTAGAAGCGGAATTCGACGACGTCAAGTAAACTTCGGAAGAGAGTGATTTTGAATGGCCAAAAGAGATTATTATGAGGTACTGGGGGTTCCTCGGAATGCGTCCGAAGACGAGATAAAGAAAGCTTATCGGAGCCTAGCCAAAAAATACCATCCTGATGTCAGCACGGAAGAAAACGCGGCCGAGAAATTCAAGGAAGTTCAGGAAGCCTACGAGGTCTTGAGCGACCCCGCAAAACGCCAACAGTACGATCAATTCGGGCATGACGGCCCGCAAATGGGCGGCTTCGATTTCAATTTCGGCGGTTTCGGCGGGTTCGGTGGTTTTGAAGACATCCTGTCCCAAATGTTCGGCGGGCGCAGTCAAACATCCGAAAATGCTAGAAGACCGACCCGGGGAAGGGATCTCCGCACTTCCTTAACAATCTCTTTCGAAGAGGCAGCATTCGGTACCGAAAAAGAAATCACCATCAGCAAATACGAAACCTGCTCCCATTGCAACGGACTCGGAGCGGAATCGCGTAACGACATCACCGTCTGCTCGCGCTGCCACGGAAGCGGCCGGGTCATCGTCGAACAGGCGAGCATCCTCGGCCGGATCCGGACGGAGTCAACCTGTCCGACCTGCGGCGGTTCCGGCGAAATCATCAAGAACAAATGCAGCGTCTGCGGCGGCGAAGGCAGGGTGAAGCGTTCCTCGAAAATTAAGGTCCGGATTCCCTCGGGAATCGAGGACGGCCAAGGTTTGAAACTTCCCGGTTACGGGGAAGCCGGACGCAAGGGCGGGATGAACGGAGACCTCTACATCAACGTTTCCGTCCGTCCCCATGAAATCTTCGTCCGCGAAGGTTTGGATGTCTACATGGAGATGCCCATCACGTTCAGCCAGGCGGCGCTGGGTGCGACCATCGTCGTTCCCACGCTCACCGGAAACGTCAATTTGAAGATTCCGAGCGGAACGCAGACGGGAACGAAGTTCAAACTCAACGGCAAAGGCATCCGGAATTCCCGGACCTTGGAAACCGGGGACCAGTACGTGATTGTCAACATCGTCACGCCGACGAAACTTTCGAGCGAACAGAAGGAACTCTTTAAGAAACTCTCGCAGACGAACGAAATGAGTGAATCTGTTTTCTCGAAAATAAAGAAATTCTTCAAGAATTAATGCCTGCAATCCGCAGGTATTTTTTCTTTAATTTTATTGAAGAATAATGTATAATTATAAAAGAAACTAACGAAGGTGAACCATGCAGAGGTATTTCATACAGAACGAAGCGATAAATGGAAAAAAGGTCGTAATCAAGGGTGACGACTATCACCACATCCGGAATGTCATGCGGATGCGACCGCAGGAGCAGGTCACCGTCTGCGATGAGGACGGGAACGTGCATCTCGCGGAGATTGAGGAAATCACCGCAACGGAAGTCCGCCTGAAAATGTTGGAAAGGCTGGAATGCGCGAGCGAACTAGAGGCGAAAGTCACCGTCGCCATGGGTCTTACCAGAAGGGAAAAGCAGGAGGAGGTTCTGAGGAGGGTCACGGAACTGGGTGCTTCCGGTTTCCTCACCGTCTCGATGGAAAGAAGCGTCGTCAAGGCGAAGGAAAACTCCTCGGTCCTGGAAAGGCAGAAGAAGATTGCGAAAGAGGCGGCGGAACAGTCCCAAAGAAGCCGGATTCCGGATGTGCACGGGAATTTCACTTTTGCAGGTTTTCTCGACTTTGCGGAACGCTTTGAAATAAAGATCTTCGCCTATGAAGAAGAGGCGAAGAAGAACGACGGGACCCTGAGAAGGATTTTGAAGACGGCCAGGGGGAAGTCCGCAATCGTTCTGACCGGCCCGGAAGGCGGAATCAGCTCCAAGGAAGCGGAACTCCTTAAAAGCAGGGGTTTCGTTCCCGTCGGTCTCGGACCGCGGATTCTCCGGTGCGAAACAGCCCCTCTGTATGTGATGAGCGCCTTCGGTTATGAATTGGAGTCGGAAAATGAAAGTTAGTTATTGCTCTTTGGGTTGCAAAGTCAACGAATACGAAGCAGTGGCAGTGATAAATAAGTTCATTGACGCCGGGTTCACCCTGGTTCCCTTCCATGAACCTGCTGATGTCTGCATCATCAACACCTGCACCGTGACCTCGACATCCGACGCGAAATCCCGGAAGATGATTCGCCGCGCGCAGAGACGGAACAGGAACGGCGTCGTCGCCGTCATGGGCTGTTTTTCGCAGCTCCATCCCGAGGAGGTCAAGGAAACGGGCGCGGACATAATCATCGGCACCAGCAACCGGCAGCTTCTTTTCGACCTCTGCCTGAAGGCTTTGGAGGAGAAAAAGGGCCAGGTCCTGGTCGAGGACATGAAACAGGGACGGGAATATGAAGAGATCAAGGTCGAGCGCTATCAAAGCCAGACCCGCGGCTACATCAAAATCGAAGACGGCTGCGACAATTTCTGTTCCTATTGCGAGATTCCTTATGCCCGCGGCCGCGTCCGGAGCAGGAAAGCCGAGGAAATCGTGAACGAAATCAAACAGCTCACCGCTTTGGGAATGAAGGAGTTGGTCCTGACCGGAATCAACACCGGCGCCTATGGCAAGGATTTGGGAGATTTCGGTTTCGCCGATCTTTTAAAAGAGATACTGAAAGTGGAAAATCTCGGGAGAATCAGGATTTCCTCGCTTGAGGTGACGCAACTCACCGAGGAACTCCTGCGGATCTTTTCCGAAAACAAGGAACGTTTCTGTCCGCATTTCCATGTGCCCCTGCAGAACGGGGACGACGAGATTCTGAAATTGATGAACAGGAAATACAACACCGAAGAATATTTTAAAAAGATTCAGGAAATCAGGAAGATTTTTCCTGAAGCCAACATTACGACGGATTACATGGTCGGCTTTCCCGGAGAGACAACGGAACATTTCGAAAGAGGCAGGGAATTCGTACGAAAGGTCGGTTTCGGAGAGATGCATGTCTTTCCGTTCTCGCCCCGCCCCCATGCCCGGGCCAAGGACTTCCCGAACCAGGTTGACGGAATCACGAAGCGTTTCCGGGTGAATGAAATGCTCAACCTGAACCAGGAAATGGCGCTCGCGTACCGGGAGAAGTTCGTCGGCAGAACCGTCGAGGTCTTGGTCGAAGAAGGCGAACACGGCATCGCTTTCGGGCATTCTGAAAACTATCTTGAAGTGAGTTTCCCTGCCAATGCGCGGAGCAACGAACTTGTCCGGGTGGAGATCGTGAAGGCTGATTACCCGGTATCAATCGGAAAGGAGAAGGCATGATGTTCGAAAAATTCAATTTCCATCCCTTCATCCAGCGGGCCCTTCTCGACCTTGGGTTTTTCAAACCCACTCCCATTCAGGAGGAAGTGATTCCCCTGATCCAGAAGGGCCAAAACGTCATCGGCAAGAGCCAGACCGGAACGGGGAAGACCCACGCCTTCCTGCTTCCGATCCTCGATGACATCAAAACCGAGGGGCAGCTCGAGGCCCTAATCATCGTTCCCACGCGGGAACTCGGGATGCAGATTTTTGAGGAGATTAGGAAAATCCTCAAACACCATCCCGGTTATGTCGACGCCAGGCTCTATGTCGGGGGAACGGACAGGAACGACGAAGTTGAAAGGCTCAAAAAAAGCCAGCCGCAGATCGCGGTCGCGACCATCGGGAAACTGAAGGACCTCGCGATTGATTCCAACCTTCTCAAGATTTACACGGCGAGGCGGGTGGTTGTGGATGAGGCAGACATGGTGTTCGTTCCGGAGGAATTGGCGGACATCGACCGCATTTTCAGCGTTTTCCGGGACGACGTCCAAACCCTGGTCTTTTCCGCGACCGTGAATCAGGAACTGGCGGTCTTTTTGAACAAATACCTCAAAACCTTTGTCACCGTCGACCTCACGGAGAAGAAGATTACGAAAGAAGAAATAGAGCATGTTTTCATCCCGACGAAAAACAAAGACAAAAATGCTTTGCTTGTGGAACTTTTGAAACTCTTCCATCCCTATCTCGCCTTGATCTTCGTGAACACGCGGGAGAAAGCGGAAGCGGTCGCCCTCCATCTCAGCAATTCCGGATTCAAGCCGGGAGTGCTCACGGGGGACCTGCAGCCGCGGGAAAGACGGAAGGTCTTGAAGAAAATCAAAGACGGTGATTATCAGTACGTCGTCGCGACGGACCTCGCCGCCCGGGGGATGGACATCCAAGGCGTGAGCCACGTCATCAACTATGAACTTCCCCAGGACATCGAGTTCTACATCCACAGGACGGGCAGGACGGGAAGGATGGATTTCACAGGAACGGCAATTTCTTTCTACGATTATGAGAATGAGGATTATCTGAAGAATCTGGAAAAGAAGGGCCTCCGCTGGGTCCTGAAGGAATTGAAGGGCGGAGAGCTCGTGACCGTCGAGGAACGGTTCAAGCGGAAGTTTTCCAAAAAGGAGCAGGCGCTACTGGAACTGCAATCCCGGATCCCCTTAAGCAAAAAAGTCAAACCCGGATACAAGAAAAAACGCAAAGAAATTATTGAAAAAGAATTGAAAAGAATGAAAAGGGCCTACATCGACGCCAAGTACAAGAACCTGGCAAAAAAAATAAGGAGGGGTGAAGCATGAATGCCATTGAAATCGTGATTTTGGTATTGTCTTGCTTGAGTTTTCTCATGATACTCGGGATCCTGCTTTTGACGTTCAAAAAGAACACCGGCGACATTGAGGAGAAACTTGACGCCAACCGCGCCGAGATTGTAAGCCAGATCCATTCCTCGCTCGAACTCTTGGGGAACCTCTTAAACAAAAGCAACGAGCAGTTTTCCAAACAGCAGAGCGAAAAAATTGAACTCCTCATTTCCACATTGAAAACCAACCTTGAGCAGTTGAACTCATCCTTGGGGAAGAGCGCGACCGAGACCGAACAGAAACTGGAGAACATCAGGGTGAGCGTCGCAGAGTCGCTCAAGAACATTCGGACGGAGAACCAGGAAAAACTGGAAGAAATCCGGCGGACCGTCGACGAAAAACTGCAGAAGACTCTTGAAGAGCGTCTGGCCAGGTCCTTCAACCTTGTGAGCGAACGCCTGGAGGAGGTCTACAAGGGCTTGGGCGAAATGCAGAACCTGGCGAGAGGCGTCGGCGATCTGAAGCGGGTCTTGGCGAACGTGAAGACCCAGGGAATGCTCGGCGAGATCCAGTTGGCGAACATTTTGGAAGAAATCATGGCACCCGACCAATATGCGACCCAGGTCGTGACCAAGCGGGGCAGCAATGAACGCGTTGACTTCGCGATCAAACTTCCCGGCACGGCAGAAGGAGAAATTGTGTATCTCCCGATCGACGCGAAATTCCCTTCGAACGACTACCAAAACCTCCTCGAAGCCTATGAGAGCGGCAATCCCGAGACAATCAAACAGGCTCAGGCCGTCTTGATCCGGACGCTGAAGATGTATGCGAAGAGCATCAAGGAGAAGTACATCGATGTTCCGAACACCACCGAGTTTGGGATTATGTTCCTTCCCATCGAAGGGTTGTATGCGGAAGCGGTGAAAAGCGGCGTTCTGGAAACCTTGCAGAGGGAATACAGGATCAACCTTGCCGGGCCAACGACCATGGCCGCCTTCCTGAATTCCCTGCAGATGGGATTCCGGACTTTGGCGATCCAAAAACGGAGCGGCGAGGTTTGGAAGATTCTCGGTGCCGTCAAAACCGAATTCGAGAACTTCGGAAAGGTTTTGGAAGCGGCCCAGGCGAAAATCACGGAAGCCAACAAGCAGCTCGATCTTTTGGTGGGAACGAGGACGCGCCAGATTCAGAGAAAACTCCGGGATGTTACCGCCCTCCCCGAATCCGAAACACATGTGATTCTACCTCCCACCGAAGAATGAAAAAACGGTTCTGCCCAAGCAGAACCTTTTTTAAACAAAAAGGTCATGATTCTTCAATCATGGCCTTGATTTCTTCCTTGAGTTCGGAAATGATGTTTTCCTGTTCGATGCGCCTGATGATTTTGCCTTTTTTGAAAAGCAGGGCACCGTTCCTTCCACCCGCGATGCCAATGTCAGCTTCGGAGGCTTCCCCGGGGCCGTTCACGGCGCAGCCCATGATTGCGACCTTCAGTCTGCGGTTTCCGAGCGTCTCGAGAAAATCCTCGATTGCGGTGACAATCGGAAGCATATCGTACTGAAGGCGTCCGCAGGTTGGGCAGCTCACCAGGACCGGTTTTTCGTAGAGATTGAGGTCGGCCAGAATCGCTTTCGCCGCTTTCACCTCTTCGACGGGGTCCGCGGTCAGAGAAACGCGGATTGTGTCGCCGATGCCTTCGTGGAGCAGGATGCCGAGGCCGATGGCTGAGCGGATCGTTCCCGCCATGAGGCTCCCGGCTTCGGTCACGCCGATGTGGAGAGGATAGGGGAACCTCGCGCTCGCCAGTTCATATGCCCGGACCGTCCTTTCCACATCCGTTGCTTTGAGGGAAATGACGATGTCCGTGAATCCCAGCTCCTCCAGGATTCGCACATGTCGTTCGGCGCTTTCAACCAGTGCTTCGGCGGTCGGGCTCCCGTATTTGGCCAAGATGTCCTTTTCCAAGGAACCGGAATTGACGCCGATTCTGATTGGAACCCGTCTTTCTCGGCAGGCGTCGACGACCGCCTTGATTCTTTCCCGATTGCCGATGTTTCCGGGGTTGATCCGGAGTTTGTCGATCCCGGACTCCAGGGCGAGCAAAGCGAGACGATAGTCGAAATGGATGTCGGCGACCAAGGGAATGCCAATCCTTTTCTTAATGTCTTTCAAGGCTTTGGCGTCCTCTTCGTCCAGGACGGCGACGCGGATGATTTCGCAGCCCACCGCTTCCAGCCGCCTGATCTGCGCGACCGTCGCTTCCACATCCCCCGTTCTCGTGTTCGTCATGCTTTGAATCGCAATCGGGTTGTTTCCGCCGATTTTGAGGTTTCCAATCTTAACTTCCTTGGTTGGTTTCCGTGGAATTCGTGGCATTTACTGTCTCCGTCTTAACGTTTTTCCTTCTTTTTCTGCGCTTCCTCTGCGGTGAACGGATCCGGTTCTCCCGCAGGATGTTATAAATCGTGCTTCGAGAAAGGTTGTAGCCCTCGCCCTGCATGATTCTTGCGAATTCCGCAAAGCTCGTCTTCCTATATTTTGTCCGATAAATGTGGGCCAATTCCTTTCTTAAACCCTCGTCATAGGTGTTGACCGGTTTATAGAAACGGTTCTTATGGACCACACCGAGTTCGCCCTCTTCAAGAACCTGTCGTTTCAAATTGCGCACCTGGCGAGTCGTGATCTTCAACAACTTCGCCGCTTTCGTACCGTTGATTTCGCCGGCGATCAGTCTGTTGATGACGCGGAGTTTCCTTTTTTCGTGGCGTTTGAGCTTGATCGGCTTTTCCGCCTTTTCCTCCTCCACTACCACGTTTTCCTGTTTCTTTTCTACCATTGCACACTTCTCCTTTGATTGATAGTAGATAAAAATGCCTTATCTATATTATCACAGATTGTCGAAGAATGCAAGGTGAAGGAAAAATAAAAAAGGATATATGGCATATCCTTTTTATTTTTTGGTTTTTTCCCTGTGTAGAGTCTGTTTGCGGCATTTCGGGCAGAACTTCATCATTTCCAGTCTGTCCGGATCGTGTTTCTTATTTTTCTCGGTAAGGTAGTTTTCCGAGTTACAGACCGTACATCTCATTAAGAATGTAACGCGCATTTTAGTCCTCCTAGTCCATTTTCTTACTAGTAGATTATATAACAACTCCCCAGATTTTGCAAGCAATATTTCTTTTAGTTTAACGTATTTTCCATGACTTGCAGGCCATTATTTCGAAAATTCGATTAGTTTGATTGCGCATTGAAGAAAAACAGAAGAGGATCGGTACGCTTGATCCTCTTTTATTTTGCATTGACGACGTATTCTCCATCTTTGACATTTACTTGATGAGTTTTCGAATCAACATAGTCGGACGGATTAGAAGCAAATGTTCCTCCCGTAATAAATGGCTCCATCAATCCATAACTGTACACCCCATACCTCCCTCGAAAGTATCCTCCGGAAACAACCACGGTTTCTGTCGGCGTTTTCCTTGAACCTCCAGTGAAGGCAACGTCCCCTTCAAAGATGCCACCGGTGATGGTGATTTTAGTCTTTCCGAAACTGTCCCCAAAAGTGTATGAATAAATGGCCAGGTTGTACTCCTCATCGATTGACCTCAGAGTTCCCCCGCTAATCTTCATTTCCGCGAGTTTTTCCTCCCCGGATGCTCCCGGCAATTGAAGCCAAATCGCTCGGATTCCTTCGATAACTCCGCCGCTGACATTGACGACATTTTTATGCTTTGTGCTGTTTGCGAACATCCGGATTGCAAAATTCCTGGGGGACACTATTTTTCCGCCTTTGACTGATACAACCGCATCGCTGGTGTTGCTGTTGTTGTCTATTGCATAGGCGGCGCCGCAAGGAAGCAAAAGGGCGCACTTTTGCAAACGTCTATTCGATAAGGTTTAAACAAAATGAAGGAGCTTTTCTGGCCGGCGTGCTCGCTGCAGCATGGCTTGAGACCCTGCAGGCGGACGGAACTTTCAAGAAGGCTGGTTTTGTCGGCGGACTCAAATCCGACATCATCAAGGACTTTGCGGTCGGGTATTATCAGGGGATCCAATACGTTAACAGTCTTGAAGGATACCGGCCAACGAAAGTCTATAGTTCCTATGTCGGAGGGTTCACGGACAGCGCTACCGGAAAAGCGCTCGCTTTGAACCAGTACAACAGCGGGGCAAGCATCTTGTTCCAGGCCGCATCCCAGTCCGGTTTGGGTTGCATTGATGCCGTAAGCGAGTTGTATAAAACGAGAGGAATCGAGAAATACATCATCGGCGTCGATAGCGACCAACACCAATATTTCTCAACGGGTGATACATCTGATCCGGACAAGGCAAGCCGGATCGTCACTAGCGTCCTGAAACGCGTGGATTTGGCTCTGTATGAAGCCATCTTGAAATTCCATAACAATACCCTTGCTTTCGGGTCCGTCGACGAAATGGGAATCGGCCGGATCATCGAAGGCCAGAATGTGATTGGGCTCGCGAAGAACGAATACTACGAAGAGATTATTCCCGAAAGCATCAGGAACCTGATAACCTCCGCGGAAGAGAAGATTCTTTCCGGCGAGATTGTTGTAAAATCGGCATACGGAATGAGTCTGAGCGAATTCAATGAGATCGAAGATGATCTTAAAGTAAGTTGATGGCCATGGCAAATGTGATTATTAAAATGCAGGATATATGTAAGATTTATGATAACGGCATTGTCGCCAACGACAATGCCTTTATCGAAATCCTGGAAGGAGAAATTCACGCTCTCGCTGGTGAAAACGGCGCAGGCAAGAGCACATTGATGAAAATCCTTTATGGATTTGAACAGCCCACTTCCGGGAAAATATATATCCGCGGAAAAGAAGTGAAAATCCAATCACCCTTTGTCGCCAACAGTTTAGGCATTGGAATGGTTCATCAAAATTTCCAACTCATTAATGAGCTTACGGTCGCCGAAAACATCGTCCTCGGAAAGGAAATCTCCCGATTCGGTTTGCTGGACAGGAAGAAAACCAGAGAATTTGTGGAAAAATTGGCTAAGGAATTCGGGATGGAAGTGAATCCCGATGAAAAAGTTGGCAATCTTTCCATCGTTCAGAAACAGAAAGTGGAGATTTTGAAGGTGCTTGCAAAAGAAGCGAAAATCATCATACTGGATGAACCGACCGCAGTCCTTACCCCCCAGGAAACACAGGAACTTTTCGTCCAGTTAAAGCTGTTGCGCGACAAGGGGCACACCGTCATCATCATCACCCACAGATTGAACGAAATCAAGCAAATCTGTGACCGCATAACCATAATGCGCAATGGCAGATATGTTGGTGTCTACAATGTTTCCGACGTTTCGGAAGAAGAAATATCCCGTCTGATGGTGGGCAGGAAAATCGTCCGGCAGGTCGAAAAGAAGAAGACGTTTCCCCTTGACCCCGTATTGCTGGTTAGAGGGGTTTCCAAACATGTCGGCGAAAAGAAACTCCTCGACGATGTTTCCTTCTCGGTCCGAAGACGCGAGATTGTATGCATCTGCGGAGTTGAAGGAAACGGGCAGCGGGAACTCGTCCGGATAATCACCGGTTTCGATAAGGATTACCTTGGGGAAGTTGAGATTGAAGGCATCGACATCCGGCCCAAAAACATTCGGCAAATCCGTGATTTGGGAGAAAGCCACATCCCCGAGGACAGGATTGGTTTCGGGGTCGATTCCCTTGGGTCGATTGCGGAAAACCTGATTTCCACATCCTTGGATGAGGTTTTTAAGAACGGTTTCATCGATAAGAAGAAGACATTGAAGATTGCGGAAGAATGCATCCAAAAATATCAGATTAAGTGCAAACACTCCTTGCAGAAGGTCGGGATGCTTTCCGGCGGAAATGTTCAGAAAGTAGTTATCGCCCGGGAGACGAAAAACCCTCCGAAATTACTGGTTGCCGACCAGCCCACGCGAGGTGTCGATGTCGGGGCAATTGAATTCATCCATAGGAAATTGGTTGAATTGCGTGACGAGGGTTCCGCTATCCTTTTGATTTCTTCCGATCTGTCGGAAGTATTCAGCCTAAGCGATCGCATTCTCGTATTTTACAACGGCTCCATCGTCGCCAACATCACTGAACCTGAGAAACTTTCGGAAGAAGAACTTGGCTTGTATATGCTCGGGCTGAAAAAAGATGGTGAGATTCATGCTTAAAGCAAAATCATACTTCCAAAATTTCTTGAAAAAATTTAAAGCGTCGCTCCTTACCCCAACGCTTGATCAAAAAATCCGTTATTTCAACATTTTCAAAACTTTGGCAGCATCGCTTTTGGCCATCGTAATAACCTGCTTCATCCTGATTTTTGCCTCAAAGAGCCCTTTGGCAGCAATCAGGGCCTTGATTATTTCCCCCTTCAAAAGCAGGTTCTGGGTTGGCGAAATCCTGCGGGCTTTCGTCCCCTTGGTTTTTACTGGTGTCGCGGCATCTGTCATGATTAAATGCGGTCAGTTCAATATGATCGGTGAAGGCAGTTTTTACATCGGCGGTTTCATTGGGGCGATTGTTGCCATTTATCTTCCCATTAAGGGTTTCGGGGGCGTGCTCATCGCCTGTCTAGCGGCGGTCGCCGTCTCCTTAATTTTCGGATTGGTACCGGCGCTTCTTAAAGCTAAACTCAATGTGAACGAATTTGTTGTAAGTCTGATGTTGAATTTCATCATGCTTTGGCTCGGAATGTACTTCCTTCAGACCTTTTTCCGCGACGAAGCTTCCGGCGACATTGCGACCAAGATCATCCCCGATGAAAACAGGTTCCATACTTTACTTTCCGGAACCTATCTTTCTACGGGTCTAATTGTGGCGGTGGTCATCGCCGTTTTGGCGGGAGTCTTCTTATACAAAAACAAATCAGGGTTCATCATTCGGACAACTGGAGAAAACCCAGCCTATGCGAAATATGCCGGCCTGGGGGTAACATCAGCCGTCATCCTTTCCCAACTTCTTGGAGCCGCGATTTCCGGATTTGGAGGTGCGGTTGAGGTGTTGGGAGGAATCGAAGGGCGTTTTAATTGGAAGGCTCTGCCGGGATTCGGGTTTGATGGTTTCATCGTCGCCATTCTTGCCGGAAACAATCCCTTCCTGGTCCCGATTGCCGCCTTGTTCCTCGCCTATCTCCGGACCGGAGCGGTTCTGATGTCCCTTGAGACCGACATCGCCAGCGAATTCATCCAAATAATCCAGGCTTTAATCATCATCATAGTCGCAGGGCAAGCGTTCCTGAGGAAGCTTAAGAACAGGATTCTGTTCAAAAGCGAGATTCAAAGCGAGGAGGTAAAAGCGTGAAAATCATTGATCTTCTTTTCAGCGAAGAGTTTTTCTTTACCTCCATCCAACTTACGGTTCCAATCCTTTTTGCTTCTTTGGCGGCCTTGATTTCCAACAAAGCCGGGATTGTGAACATCAACATCGAAGGAAGCATGTCCGTTTCCGCCCTGATTGGCGCCTTGGTCAGCTTTTATACCAAAAGTTTTGTTCTCGGGATTTTGGCCGGAATTATGGCCGGAATCATTATGGGCATCATTCTCGCTTTCTGCGTGCATAAGCTTAAAACCGATTCAGTTTTGACGGGAGTCGCACTAAACATTTTTGCTTCTGGTTTCGTTGTTTTCTTGTTGTATGCCATTTTGGGAACGAAGGGAGATACGACCGCGGCGCCGAGCACCGTCATTCCTTACTTGAAAATCAAATTTCTGATGGACATCCCCTTCTTCGGCGTCCTCTTTGAACAAAACCTTCTGTTCTACCTTGCCATTCTTTCCGTCTTTCTTCTTTCCTTTCTCATCAATAAGACGAAATTGGGGCTCAGAATCAAAGCCGTCGGTTACAATGGCGATGCGGCCAAATCCGTCGGGATCTCCGTGGCGAAGACCCAGTTCATCGCTCTAATCATCGCAGGGGTTTTTTCCGGTCTGGGCGGTGTGTTCCTTTCTATGTCCTACCTTTCAACATTTAACAGCGGCATGGTTGCCGGAAGGGGTTTCATCGGTCTTGCAGCTGAGGCAATGGGTGCAGGGAATCCATTCCTCACCCTGCTGTTTTCCTTCCTTTTTGGAACTGTTTCCGCTTTTGCAATCAGCGCGCAGATTTCTTCAAGCATCCCCTATGAACTGTTGAACACATTGCCGTATTTGATGACGATTTTGGCGCTTGTATTTTACTCGCTCAGAAAAACTAAGGTTAGAGAAAGAAGCCGAGTAAAGGAGGAAATGAAATGAAAAAAGCATGGGAAAGGGAATATGAACTTTTCCAGAACGCCAAACCGGTTGTTCTGGAAGAAGACGAACAGGGATGGCTCTTTTCCGAACAGATTGAAAAAATGGATGACATTTTTCTTTCAATGAAATGGTGGAGCAATGTCCCAGGTTCCAATGCCCCGGAAAGGGTCATAATCGCAGCAATCGCTGACATGGGAAACATGGGTTATGATGTTTCCGAAGCGGAAAAATTGATTGATGAGGGCTTGAAATATTTTGAGAAGAAGGATTTCGTTTCTCTCAACCGGATCACTTGCCGGATTTGGAATATTTTGAACAATGCGAAGCCCATTCCGGGGCACCCTTCTTTGCAATATCGCGTCTATGACAATTTCGAAAAATACTTGGAGGACATTGATCCCGTCTTTCCTGAACGAAATATTAATAAGGACGAGGAGGAATTCTTCAAACGGACATATTTCGGCTGGCTTGCCCAGATCGTCGGCGGCGCTTTTGGAACCGCCCTCGAAGGGTACACCACCGAAAACATCCGCGCCGCGTTCGGAGAGGTCTACGACTATGTCCGAAAACCCAACACCTACAATGACGACATCACCTATGAGATCGCCTTTTTGAAAGCTTTGGAAAGAAAGGGCAGGGACCTGCGGTCGGAAGATATTGCCGAAGAATGGGTCGCTTTGATTCCGTTCGCCTGGTCCGCTGAGGAGTGGGCAATCAAGAACATAAAAATGGGAATCTATCCGCCTGAAAGCGGCTACCTCCATAATCCTTACCGCGAGTGGATAGGAGCGCAGATGCGCGGCGCGATCTGCGGAATGGTCGCCCCCGGTCGCCCCTTACTGGCCGCCAGACTCGCTTTCATCGACGGCGTTGTCTCCCATTTCAACAACGGCGTCATCGGCGAGATTTTCAATGCCGTGATGACGAGCCTCGCCTACTGTATCAACGATGTGAGAGAGATTTTGGAACTCACAATCAACCACTACATCCCGAAGAAAAGCGAGTATTACACGGTGGTGGCCGAGGCGCTCACGGTCTGCAAAAAACATTCGGATTGGGAGAAGGCCTGGGAGGAAATAATCAAAAAATACGAACATTACAATTGGATTCATGCCTATCCCAACGCCGCTTCCGAAGTCGTTTCCCTTTGGTTCGGGAAAAACAGTTTTGACGAAACCATGCATATTTCCGGAATGGCCGGTTATGATGTCGACTGCAATGCCGCCCAAATTGCGACAATCCTCGGAATCATCAACCAGGAAGAAGCCCTTTCGGAAAAGTGGACTAAACCAATCGGTGACGTTTTAAAAACCTATGTCCGCGCTCACAAAACAATCAGCATCAGGGAACTTGCGAAATACACCGTGAAATTGGCAAAATTGTTTGATTGAGGATGAAAATGAAGAAGATATTTGTTCTGGGTAGTATCAACATTGACTTAAGCATCAATTGCGAGAAATTTCCGGTCGCAGGTGAAACGGTAATCGGAAAAGATTTTCTTCTTAATACCGGCGGCAAAGGCGCGAACCAAGCGGTCGCGGCGGCGAAAAGCGGCGGAAACGTCGTTTTCCTCGGTGCCACTGGGGATGACCTGTGGGGCAAGAAACTGAGAAACAACCTCGAAGGCTATGGCGTCGACTGCCGGCATGTTGTAACCAAACCTTGCTCCAGCGGGATCGCCATGATTATCGTGAGCGGCGGAGAAAACCGAATCATCATTAATCCTGGGGCGAATCACCACTATCAGTATGAAGATTTTTCCGAAATCCTGAAGAGGGAAGCAGAACCTGGGGATCTTTTCATCGCTCAATTGGAAACGAGGATTGAAGTCGTGGAAAAGGGACTCGAGCTTGCTAAGTCCTTAGGAATGGTCACCATCCTCAATCCCGCTCCTGCGCATTCCTTGAGTGATTCGGTTTTTGCGAGCACCGATTATCTGATTCCGAACGAGATTGAAGCTTTCTCCTTGGCAGGAATGGAACCGGACCTGAATAAACTTGCCGATGTTTTCCATTTTTTCCTTTCCAAAAAAGTTAAAAGTGTTATAATAACATTGGGGAAAATGGGTTGCGCCTACTTTGAATCCGGAAAAGTTAATTATGTGAAGGCGGTTCCGGTGGAAGCGATTGATACCACCGCTGCCGGCGACACTTTTGTCGGGTCGTTTGCAGTCAAACTTCTGGAATCAGGAAGCATTGCCGCTGCCGTGAATTACGCCAATTCCGCTTCCGCTCTCACCACGACCAAGTTAGGCGCACAACAGGCAATTCCTACAAAAGAAGAAATCGATTGTTTTCTGAATTGTTCTCATTGAGGGGGAATTTTTCATGGCCGTGACTTTGAAGTTTTTGAGCGAGAAAAGTGGGCTTTCTATAACGACCGTTTCACTGATCTTAAACAACAAAAACGTCAGAGTTTCCGAAAAGAAACGTCAGTTGGTCTTGAAACTTGCAGAAAAGTACAATTATGTACCCAATTATCTTGCTCAGGGACTTGTTACAAAAAAATCAAAGGCGATCGGCCTGATTGTTCCCGACATAACGAATATGTTTTTTGCGGAAATTGCGAAGAATGTGGAACGGAAAATCAATTCGGAAGGGTACAGCATCGTTTTGTGCAATACAAACGACAACCCCGCAGACGAATTGAAATACGCTAACCTGCTTTTTGCCAAGGGAGTCGATGCCTTGCTTGTCTGCCCTGCGGTGGAATCGAAAGGCTATTTCGACTACATAGAGAATTTCATCCAAGCCGGAAAGGGCGTCATCGTCTTCGACAGATATTTTGAGGGAAACCCCTGCTCTTCGGTCATATCCGACAACCTGAAAGGGAGCATTGATGCGGTCAAATACTTGATTAAGAAAGGTCACAGAAAAATCGGTTGCATCACTGGACCTGCCAACAGTTACTCTTCACGTTTGCGTTTGGAAGGCTACAAGACCGCCCTTCAAGAAGAAGGAATTGTTTATGATGAAAAACTGGTCAAAACCGGCAATTATCAATTCAACGGAGGATATGAGCAAGGGCTGGATTTGCTGAAGGAGAACATAACCGCCGTTTTCATCTGCAACGACTTGATGGCCTATGGCTTCTACCATGCAGCAAAGGAATGCGGAAAACGGATCCCTCAGGACATTTCCGTAATCGGCTTTGACGACCTTCTCTTTTCAGCAATGCTTGACGTACCTCTTACCAGTGTCAATCAAAACGTCGAAGCGATTTCCGAAAACATCCTTCTGCTTTTGAAAGAAATACTCGAAGGCTCAAAAGAGATTAAACACATCGTTATTCCCACAAAAATCACCGAACGCCAAAGCGTATCGGAGATATTAAGCATTAAATAAAACTAACAAAGCAGCTTCACGCTGCTTTTTGCTTTTTTCTGCTTATATTTTTCTCCCTTTTTTTACATTCTCTCTCCTGTATAATATGGCGAGGGGATTCTTATGGGGAAGGAAAAGAAAAGGAACGTCGATGAACAGGAAAAACAGGAAACGACGTTTTACTATGAATTGACAGGCATCATTTTCATCATCTTCTCGATCACCGTCCTCGGGGAACTCGGAAAAATCGGCTCCTTCATGCTGGTTCTGTTCAAAGTCGCTTTCGGGGATTGGTATTGGATCATCATCCTTTTCCTTTTGTTTTTCGGTTTTCAGTCCCTCCTCACCCACAAAAGCTTCAATTTCAAAAACCAGCGTTTCATCGGTTTCGTGTTCATCTGTTTTTCTTTGCTGCTCTTCGCCCATTTTCCCCTGCACAATTATGTTTCCGGCCAGGAGAAGGAATACTTTTCGGGTACCTGGAGGGTATACAAGGATTTCATCGCGACCAATGCGGATACCTACTTGGGGGGCGGACTCATCGGGGCACTGATGTTCTACGCGGTCTATTATCTCTTCGGTACCGTGGGCGTCGTGTTGATTGGCATTATCATGATTTTTTTCGGGGTTTCCCTAATCATCAACAAACCGATCATCGAACTTTTGAAAATCTTCGGGAAAGGGACTAAAAACATCGGCAAGTACGCCAAGAACTTCAACAACTTCTTCAAATACCAGATTGGTTCCGAGCGGAAGAAGACAATGAAGCGGGACATTTTCTCCCGCTCCCAGCAGGTTCCCTTGAAAATCTTTGAAGAGCATCAAAACGTCATGAACTACAATTTCCAGGAAAAGCATTGCCTGGAAATGAAAAGCCTGATCCACTCCGTCTTCAACAACCTCCACATTGAATACAAGGATGCGGACATGTCCATCTCCTACAAGATCTCAAGTTTTCGTTTTACGATCTTTTCCGATTACAATTTAAAGACGCTGACCGACCGGCTCCGGAACGTGATCGAAGAGGACATGCTTTTCGCGCAGGACGGAAACAGTTTGATTATCCAGGTCGCGAACAAATATCCCCAGGTGCTCACTTTCAGGGAACTCTTGACGAAACAGGCGGACCTCAAGGATAATTATCTGCTTCCCTTGGGCCTCACCTATGAAAATAAACTTTGTGAAGCCGATCTCTCCCGTTCGGGAAACCTGCTCCTCGTCGGAAGCAAGGGCTCCGGAATCAGGAACTTCATCAATTACTATGTCTTCGCGCTGTTCGCGAAAGTGAAGCTGAACGAATACACGATCGAAATCTATGACAAGCAGAACGACTTCAACCATTTCGAACCGATTTTGAGGATTGTGAAAGAGAAGGAAATCAATGATTACCTGAATGAAGTGATCGAAGACATCGATTCGAAACTGGAGAGAATCAACAAATTCGGCGCTTCCACAATCGACGAATACAACAAGAAACTGGAAATCGAAGGGGCGAAGGAAGCCCCGATGCAGAGGAAGTTCATCATCATCAACCATTTCCAGGCCGACAGGGAGACTTATTCCTTCTTTGAAAACAAACTGATGTATGTGACCCAACTCGGGGAGAAGGCCGGGGTCACCTCCGTCTACGTGGTCCGTGAGGAGTTCTACATCACCAGCATCATCATGAGCATCTTCACCCACAAACTCGTCTTCAAGGTGGACAGCGTTCCCTTTTCCGCAAAGGTGATGAACAACGAAAACGCGACCTTCCTCCAAAGCCAGGGAGATTGCTTCTACCTTAACCAGATCCGGGCGCGGCGAATCCAAACCGCGCTTGTCTCCAAGAAGGACATCGAAGCGGTCCTCTCCCATCTGAAATGAAAAAGGCATTCCCAAGCAGGGAGTGCCTATTCTTTCGTATTCTTTTTCGCGCTTTTGATCGCTTCGTACCTTTCCTTCAAGGCGCTTTCGTATTTGCTGGAATCTTTCGGATGGTAATATTCCGCGTCTTTAATGGCATCGGGAAGGTATTGCTGGTTGACCCAGGCGCCCGGATAATCGTGGGGATAGAGATAGGGCTTCTGGCTGGGGTCGAAGGAGTAGATGTTCTTCAAATGGAGGGGAAGGTTCCCGCTCCGGCCTTCTTCGATGTCCTTGAGTGCGGCGTCGATCGCCAGAAGCGAAGAATTGGATTTCGGCGAGAGGGCCATATCAATCACGATGCTGGCGAGGGGCAGGCGCGCTTCGGGCATCCCGAGTTCCAAAGCCGCTTCGCAGGCCGCCCTGACCTTCGGACCCATGGAGGGATTGGCCAGGGAGATGTCCTCGTAGCAGATGCAGTAAAGCCGCCGCACCAGGGGCAGGAAATCTTCGGCGGTCAAAAGCTTCGCGAGATAATGCAGGCTCGCGTTGACGTCGCTTCCGCGGATGGATTTATGCAGACCGCTCAAAGTATCGTAATAGTTGTCCTCGTTTTTGTCGATGTTCACCAAGGGCCTTTGAATGACGTCCCTGGCGAGTTCCAAAGTGATGTTTTCGTTTTCCCGGAGAGCGAAACCGATCGCTTCCAGCATGTTGATCAGACTCCGCGCTTCCCCGTTCGCCATCCCGAGCAGGTATTTCCGCGCATCATCCGTTATTTTCAAATCCTCCCGGATGTTTTTCAGAGCCCGGCCGAGGAGGACGTTCAGGTCATCCTCGGAGAGGGGATTCAGTTTGTAGACCAGGCAGCGGCTCCGGACGGCGGGGTTTACGGAATGGTAGGGGTTGACCGTCGTGATTCCGATCATCGTGATCCTCCCCTTTTCCACATGGGGCAGGAGGAAGTCCTGGATGTCCTTTTTCATGCGATGGATCTCGTCGATGATGACGAGGGTCTGGGGATTCTTCTCCGCGCTTTCCACAATCTCCTTCAACAGCGCCTTGTTGTCGGTGGAAGCGTTGAATGTGAAAGAGGGGAGCCGGAGTTCGCCGGCGATGGCCTGGGCGATCGTGGTTTTCCCGATGCCGGGACCGCCGTAGAGGATGAGGGAGGGCAGCCGCCGGTTTTCCACCATCCTCCTGATGACCCCGTTCTTGCCGACGAGGTGGTTTTGTCCGACGATGTCGTCCAAAGACGTCGGGCGCATTCTGTATGCCAATGGTTCCATATTCTCACCTTCGTGAGATTATTTTACCACAAGTGCCCGCTTCTGTAAAGTTAATCGACGGCCGGGGTCCTGAGGAGGGGAGGGAAGTTCACCCCGATGATTCCGCCCAAAGAAGAAGCGGTGAGATAGCTTGCCACCTTGACGAAACTCTTGCCTACGAAGGGGACGTGGACGAAGAAGTTGATGATGAGCGTGACCAGAATGATGAAGGTTGCAGCAATCAAGCCTTCCAAAAGCCCGTTTTTCTGGGCTGTGTTTCCGGCGGCGATGCCGAGGAGGAGAAAGATAATCACGCCCGCGATGAACGTGACGGTATTGAAGGAGGAGGAGTTGCTGGAGGCTTTTCCGAGGTAGATGAGCAATGCATAAATGCTGGAGAAGATGGCAAGAATAAGGATGAAGCAAAAGTAAACGAAGAGTTTCCTTTTGATTTTCGCTTTCAATGTGATCACCTATTGAATTATATTTTTGAACTCTCGCGCTTAGAACCGGAGGACTCATGGATTGGATGATATTGCTTAAAATTGTGATTGTGTATTTCCTGATTCTCTTCCTGATGAAATTCATGGGAAAACGCGAAATCGGCCAGCTCAGCCTCTTCGACTTCGTCATCATCCTTGTGATCGCGGACATCGCCGCCATCGGCGTGGAAAACACGGAACCGCCCTTCTACGTCCACTTGATCGGAATCTTCCTGCTCTGCCTCATCCAGAAGATTCTGGCGAAGGCGATGCTCCGGTTCGCGGGCCTCAGGACTTTCTTTGACGGAAATGATTCCCCGATCATCATTGAAGGGAAGGTGAACATCAAGGAGATGAGGAGGCAGTCCTATAATTTCGACGACCTAATCACGCAGCTCCGTCTGAAAAACATCAGATCGCTTTCGGAAGTGCGCTTTGCGATTCTGGAGGCGAACGGCGAGATCAGCGTTTTCAAAAAAAGCGAATTTCCCTCTGAGGCGCCTTCCAAATCCAATTCCGCATCCAAAACAATCAGCCCCGTGACCAACACACGGACCTCGCAATTGAAGGAGCAGGGGCAGGATAAGCAGGAAATATTCCCCTTCCCGTTGGTCGTTTCCGGGAAAATCAACAAAAGGAACCTGAAGATCCTGAATCTGACTGAGGACTGGCTTTTGAAAGAAATCCGGAAAGCCGGGTATCAATCGGAGAAAGACATTTATTACGCCAACTATGAAAACGGGAAACTATTCATTGTCGAGACTTGTGACATTTAAACCCTTCCACAACCCCAAAAAGAAGAGACCGGTGAGGACGGTATTGAGCAGGTAGTTGTTGATGCCTGCTTTTATTGTTTTGAGGAAAAGGAATGTGGAAAGGGAGAGGATGAGGATCTTGATGATGGTTTTCGGGGGAAAGCGGAAACGGTAGCGGTTTTTCAGGTAGAAGTAGAGGATCATGGTGATGACGACCGTGTTTCCCAAAAGAACCAAAATCAGGCTGTGGTAGGAAATCCAGGGGACGAAGGCGAGGCCGTAGATTAGGGAGAGTCGGATGATGTCCGCGGCGAGGTTGATTCGGAAGAGGAGTTTCGCTTTGCCGATCGCCTGCATGATCGCCCAAAGCGGGGAGAGAAGATAATAGAAGATGAAGAAGGCGGAGAGTTTCACGACATAATCGGCGCCGATTTCCGTTCCGTAGACGAGGCGCATGTAATCATGGGCGTAGGTGGAAAGGAGGATGGTGACGAGGATGCCGGGGACGAAGGAGAGCAGGCAGGATTTTTTTATGTAGTGGACGACCTCGTCATCCCGCCCTTTCGCACTGCTTCTGCTGATTGCGGGGATGATCGCGGTGGCGATCGATTGGGAGAGGAAGGAACAGAGGGTGATCAGGGGCAGGGCGTAGGCGGTGATGGCGCTGTATTTGTAGAGGATGTCCTTGGAACCGAAGCCGATCCTGGTCAAAGCCAGGGTGTAGATAATCGGTTCAAAGAATTCCGAAAGGTTTCCCAAAAGCCGGGAAAAGGTCGTCGGGGCGGCGACAGAGAGGATCGCCTTCCTCGGTTCGTTCGGAGAAGGAAAAACGATTTTATCCTTCGCCTTTTTTATTTTCCAAAGAATATAGCCCAAGGAAATCAACTCTCCGAAACCCATGGCGACGATCGTCATCGTCACCGCTCCGACCAGACCGAGGTTTCGGAAAAGGAAAAGAAAGAGGGTTCCGAAAGCGATCCGCGCGCATTGTTCGATCAGGTTGGCGAAAGCGGTCGTGTTGATCCGGTTCTTGCCGTTGAAATAGCCGCGGAAGACATTGTTCAGCATCACCAAAGGAAGGAACAAAAGCGAGGAGAGGATCGGGTAGAAAGCTTCCTGCTGACGGAGACCCTGATTAACCAAGGGCTTGATGATCAAAACCAGAAGCAGGGAGGTGAGGGCGGTCGCGAAGAGGCCGATGGTGATTGCGGAGACGAGGATTTTCTTTTCGGAATACTTCTTCGAAACCTGGTTTTCCGCAACCACCTTTGATAAAGCCGTGTTCAGGGAGAAACCCGCAACCGACATGAAAAGCATGATCGAAGGCAGGATGATTACGTACAAGGATATCCCGTCGTTTCCGAGCAGGCGCGTGAGGATGATCCTGTTCACCAGGCTCAGCACGCGGATGATCAAGCTCGTTACAATCAGCACCAATGTGTTTTTTACAAGTCCGCTTTTCATACCTCTCTTTAAAATTTATGACGGAAGTTGGTTTTTATGTTAGCGAATTCAAGAGGGAGGTTTTGGGGAAACTTGTAAAAAAAATGGGGATTGTGCTAAGATATATTTGAAAATGTTTTCCGTGTCGGAAGAAAGGAAGAGAAGATGACGGATGTAAAACTGAGTTTCGGAAGCAAGATGAAGTTCGGAATCGCCGACTTCGGCCTTTCTGCGGTCACTTCTTGCATCCAATTTTTATTACACTGACGTCGTCCACATCAGCCCCGCATCGCGGGAACTGCGATGCTAGTGGGAAAACTCACCTGGGACTTGATCAACGACGGTCTTTTCGGATACCTCTGCGATAAGACGAAATCGAGATGGGGGCGCAGGCGGCCCTACCTGATGTTCTGTTCTGTACCCCTCGCCCTGTCCTTTTGGCTGATGTTTTCGCTGCCGGAAGGACTCGGTCCTCTGCCAGCCTTTTTCGGAATCCTTCTCACGGCGATGCTTTTCGATACCTTCCACACCCTGGTCTCCACCTCCTATTACGCGATGACCGCGGAACTTACCACCGATTATGACGAAAGGACGAGCATCGCGACCTTCAGGATGATCTTCAACGTCATCGGTTACATTTTCGGCGCAGCGATCACCACCGTCATCGCGGGGCTGCTTCAAAAATATTTAAAAATGTCCCTGCGGGGCGCCTGGAGCATGGTCGGACTCTTCTTCGGGGTCCTTGCCGCCGCCTCCACAATGATTGTCGGCTTTTCCAACAAGTTCAAATCGGTCGTGAACGACGAACCCGTGAAAACGCCTGCGCTGAAGGCGCTTTTCAGCACGCTCAAGAACAAGTCCTTCGTGAGCTTCCTCATCATCTCCGGAATCATGAGCGTCGCCTTCACTTTGGTCACGACCATCCTTCCTTATTTCATCATTTATCCGATGGGTATGGAAGATTCCCTCTCCCTCATCATGATCCTGCTTCTGGGAACGCTCGGGCTCTTCCTGGTTCCCTGCAAAGCCGTCGCCGACAGAATCGGGAAAGGGAAAACCTACGCCCTCGGAATCGGAATCGCCTCCGTCGCTTTGCTTGCGGCCTCCTTCCTTCCCGCTTCGGTCGCCACCGCCGTTTATGCGGTCGCAATCATCGCGGGAATCGGCTTTTCGAGTCAATGGATCTGCCCCCACAGCATGCTTCCCGATGTCGTCGAGTACGACGAACTGCTGAGCGGGCAGCGCCGGGAAGGCCTGCATTACGGAATGTGGGGCATGGTCTGCAAGGTCACTTCCGCCCTCGCGATGGCGATCAGCGGCTGGGGGTTGGAACTGTTCGGATATGTGGAAGATGCGGATGTGCAGAGCGGGCCGGCGATGCTCGGAATCAGGATCCTCTTTTCCGCCCTCCCCGTCCTGCTGCTGGCCCTCTGCATCCCCTTGCTCATAAAATACCCGATAACCAAAGAAAGCCATGCGCGGTTGCTTAAGGAATTGGAAAAAAGGAAGGAGGGAGCGGATGCATGAAAGCGGTAGTCGTCGGAGCCGGTATTTCCGGTCTGATGTCGGGGCTGTTGCTTGCGGAAAGGGGAGTCAATGTCCGGATCTATGACAAGCACGAACAAGTCGGGGGTGTGACCGCCCTGCTCAAGAAGAACGGTTACACCTGGGAACAAGGCCCTCTGCTCATGGGCGAATTTCTGCCGGGGGAGGAAGCCTATGAAGAACTGAAAAAGCACGGAATCGAGCTCAAAACCGTGCGGGGCGATCGGGGCATCGTCATGCCCGATTATGAGATGTGGAAGCCGGATGAATACCGGGGTCCCTACTGGCGCCGGGAACGGCTGCTGGAAATCTTCCCCGGTGAGCGGGAAGGAATCGAAAAATACTACGAGATTTATGACGCCATGTCGGAACTCACCCTTCCGGGAACATCCAAAATTAGGAAATTACTGCTCATGTTCAAGGTGAAGAAATATGCCCCTTGGTCCGCGGAGCAGTTGATGGACCATCTTTTCAAGGACGACAGGATCAAAACCCTCTTCACCGGAATCCTCGCCGATTTCTGCGCCTCCCCGCGGGAATTCCCCGCTCTGGGAGTCCCCCTTCTGAACCTCGAAGGCGCATTCGATAAAAGAATCCCCCTCTACGAAAACGGGAAGAAGGTCAGGAAAGGTTTCTGCTATTTCGTGGGCGGCGTGGAAAGACTGGCGGAGGCGCTTGCCGCGAAGGTTAAAGAAAACGGCGGCGAAATCCTCTTGGGCAGGACTGTGGAAAGAATCAAAGTTGAGGCTGGAACCGTCAAAGGGGTGGTGCTCGCGGACGGAACCGTCGAACCCGCAGACATCATCGTCGCGAGCGGCGGCGCCCATGAGGTGTTCTACGACCTTGTCGGAAAGGAATACCTTGACGAAGAATTCGAAAAGATCCTCGTCGAGCACAAACCGATGGAATCGGTCTTCATGGTCCACTTGGGGCTCGATATGAATCCTTTACAATACCAGAAGGAGGCCCTTTGCTATTACTATAAGACCTACGATCTGGAAGATGCGATCCAAAGGCTCCGTTCGGGAATCTACCATGAAGGCCGTGACGGCTTCCTGATCTACGTTCCGAGTTTCCATACGCCCGAATTCGCCCCTCCCGGGCACCATGCGGTCACCATCTATACCGTCGCTCCCGACACCCTCAAGGAAGGAACCTGGGAGGAGAAGAAGGAGGAGTACGCGGAAAAATTAATTGGGCTTGCGGAAGAGCACATTCCCGGTTTGAGGGAACACATCAAGGAGAAGGTGATCATGACTCCGGTCGAATACCGGCGGCTCGCCCATCTCAAGAAGTCCGGTTTCGGCGGATTGGTTCCGCGCCTCGGGGTGAAATACCCGCCCCACAAAACCTGTATCCGCGGTCTCTACTTCGTCGGAGCCCAAAGCGAGAACGCCGGCGGTGTCGCGGCGGTCATGATGGGGGCTGTGCGGAATTTCAAAAACATTGAAAAAGACTTCCGCCTGAAGCAGGAAAAGAAAAGATGTTGAAAACCTCTCCTCAAACTTTTAAAAGTTGGAAGCATTGAAAACCCAAGCAAAAAAAGCATTCCCTTCAATCACGGGGAATGCTTTTTTCCATTTCATAAAACAGATAATTCGATTCCTTCATACCCAGCCTGGCATATGCGACCTGGGCATTTTCATTGTGCCTGTCCACGTAAAGGCGGACTCCGCAGTATTCAGGGCTTTCCCAGACCATTTTTTGCACATGGCGGAACAATTCGGAGAAGACGCCCTTCCTCCTGAATTCCTTTTCCACATAAACGCTTTGGATCCAGGCAAAGTATCCGCACCGCCAGTCGCTCCATTCCTTAGTGATCATGAGCTGACCGACGACGCGCCCCTCACGTTCGCAGAGAAAATAGGTTCCCTTCTTCGGATCCGCAAGGAGTTCGTTCACGCCCCGAAGAAGGATTTCTTTATCAAGTTTGAGGTTTTCCGTCTCCAAGGCCAAAAGGAAATTGAAATGGGTGATCAGGCCCGCGTCTTCCGGTTTTGCGGTTCTTATCATGTTTCCACCGTCCTTGCTTTGAATGTTAAAATATTACCATAATTGCCGTTCATTTTCAAGAAAGAAAGGAAGGGCGGTCGATTTTCGAAAAAGGGATTGACAGGAGGAACAAGATATAATAAAATTGTGGTAGTACCACGAGGAGGAAAATGAAAGAAAAGGATCTCACCAGTAAGTACGAAAGGATCATCAAAAAAAGGATCATCGAAGGCCGGTACAGGATCGGAGAAAAAATACCGCCTTTGCGGGATTTGGCAGCGGAACTTAATTGCAGCCGGAGCGTGATCAACGTCGTGATTGCGCGGATCGCCGTTCAAGGCTATTTAAGGATCCAGAAACGGCAGAAAACGGTCGTGAACGACTTCCTTTCCTCGGGAAGTCTGAACATCATCGCCGACATCATCGACAGCGACAACAAAGAGCTGAAACTGAAGATTCTGGAATCGGTGCTGGCGGCGCGGAAGTTGATCGAAGTCGAATCGGTCCGGCTCGCCTCGAGAAGGCAGGAAGAAGAAGAAATCAAGACGCTGGAAGGAATCATCGAATCGGAGGAGGATTTGATCAGGGAAGGCGTCGATAATTTTTTGACGATTGCTGAAAGCGATTTCACCTTTCACAACCACCTCATCACCATGTCGGGCAACACCCTTTACCGGATCTTCATGAATTCGATGAAGGATGTCGCCTTGGACCTGACGAAGCTCTTCTACGAGCACAACCTTTCGACCTTTCCGGAATTTGTTGCCTGCCACAGGCAGATTCTGACCGCAATCAAAAACGAGCGGGAAGCGGAAGCGGCTGCGACGCTTGCAGGCATCCTGGAGCATGGAGAAAAACTGTTCATAAAACATTTCAGAGAGGAGAACAATGGGGAAAATCAAGACACCGAAGAATCTGACGCCAAGGATTGAATGGCTTCGGAACTATTATTTCGAAGGCCTCAACCGTCCTTGGAACAACCAATACCGTTGTTTCACGACCGGCGAAGAGTATGACGAGATTTACAACGAACTGACCTATTACATCGTTCCGGAAACCTACACCTTCTTCACGACCTACCAGTACGGACTTCCGCAGATCGCCAAGAAAATCGATGTTCCGAAAGACTTTTACAAATGGAGCATCGCCGAGCGTCGGGCGTGGTTCGTCAAGGAAGCGATTGTTGAACACGTTCCGCTTGACATCCTCCCCGGAGACCTGCTCTGCGGGGCGAATTTCAACCTTTACACGAGCCATTGCCTGACGAAAAAGGAAGCGGCCGCGCGGCATAAGGCCTTATACGGAAAGCGGGGTCTGCGGGCGGAAACCTTCGAGTTCCATGACCGCGGTTTCGGAAACTGCGGAGCGACTTCCGGGCATCTCGTTCCCAATTACGAGAAGGTGCTTCGTCTAGGCTTCAAGGGGATCATCGAGGAGATTGACAGAAAATACGCGTCGCTTTCGGAAAAGGAGAAGAAGGGCCCCAAGGGGAGCCAACTCCGGGCGATGCGGACGGCGGCGATGATGCCCGTCGAACTTGCGAGAAAATACGTCGGGCGGCTTGAGGAACTGATTGCGAAGGAAGAGGACGGCAAACGGAAAGAAGAACTCATCCGGATGAAGAAGAACCTGGAGGTCGTCCCCTACCATCCGGCGGAAGACATCTGGCAAGCGGTGCAGTCGCTTTGGTTTGCGCACATGCTGGTGATGACAGACGAGAATTATCCCGGACCGGGCGTCTCCTTCGGCAGGATCGACCAATATCTTTATCCCTATTATAGAATATCGAAAGAAGCCGGGATGTCGGACGATTTCATCAAGGAAATCTTCGAATGCTTCTGGGTGCATTGCAACACCGTTTACGATGCCTTCATCAAGGTCGGAAGCAATCAGGGCATCACCGCCGGTTTCGGACAACTCATCACCTTGAGCGGAATGGGCGAAAATGGGGAGGACCTGACCAACGACCTCACCTACCTCCTGCTTGACGTGATTGACGACATGAGCCCGATTCTGGAACCGAAGCCGAACATCAGGCTCCACCGGAATTCCCCCGAGAAACTGCTCAACCGGATCGTCGAAATGATTTCCGAAAGCCAGGGAGCGCCCTTCCTCCTCAATTTCGATGAAAGGGCGATTGCGGGCTTGCTCCGCGAAGGGAGAAAAAGCGGCAGGACCGACCTCATCAACGAAAAGACGGCCTGGGATTACGGCATCGTCGGCTGTCTGGAAAACACGATGACCAAGAACGACCGTTCCGGAACCGTCGACATCAACGTGAACCTTCTCAAAGCCTTGGAATTGACCTTGGGAAGGGGATATGATCTCATCACCTACACCGACCAGCTCTGGGGTAAACCCTATCCCCGCAAACGCCACAGTTTCGATACCGGTGACCCCGAACGGTTCCAGAGTTTCGAGGAATTCTACCAGGCCTTCGCCAAGCAGGTGGAATTCATCATCGGGAACATCGCGCGCCTCTATGACAAAAGCAACATCGTCCGTGCCCGCTTTCATCCGACTCCGTATCTTTCGTGCCTTGTGGAAGGATGCGTTGATAAAGCCAAGGACATTACCCAGGGCGGGGCGGAACTCCGTTTTGTGACAGTCGAAGGCGTCGCCTTCGCTTCCACGGTCGACAGCCTCCTCGCAATCAAACACCTTGTCTTCGATCAGAAGATCTGTTCGATGGCGACTCTGATTGAGGCGCTCAAGAACAACTGGGAAGGCTATGAGAAACTCCGGTTGCTCGCGAAGAACAAGGCGCCGAAATACGGCAGGAACGACGAAGAAGCGGACAGGCTCGCCCAGAGGTTCATGAAGACCTGGACCGACGAGGTCTGGAAATACAAAACCTCGATCACCGACGCCCAACTCCGTCCCGGCATGCTCAGTTGGAACTACTGGATCAAGGACGGTTACATCCTTCCGGCGAGCCCCGACGGCCGAAAGAAAGGGCAGTTCCTTTCCAACGCCATCTGCCCCGTGAACGGCTCCGACACGAAGGGACCGACCGCGAACATCAATTCCGTGGGCGAAGCCCTCGGCGGAAAACGCCCCGAAGGCGATTTCCTGGACTATGTCAACTTTCTTCCGAACGGCGCAAGCCATACGATCACGCTTTCCTCGGCGATGGTCCGGGACGCGGAACACAAGGAGAAGGTCAAAGCTTTGATCAAGGGCTGCGTGGAAAACGGAGGAACGGCCCTGCAGATCAATATTTTGGATGCGGAAACGCTGATCGACGCTCAGAAGAATCCCTCGGAATACAGGCATCTCTTGGTCAGGGTCACGGGCTACAACGCCTATTTCACTTCGCTCGGGAAGGAACTCCAGGATGAAATCATCGCGAGGGAAGTCCACAATTGCTAGAGGAAGAAGATGAGGAACCACATACTCGACATCCAGAAAATGTCGACGGAGGACGGTCCCGGAATCAGGACCACGGTCTTTTTCAAAGGCTGTAATCTTCGTTGCGGCTGGTGCCACAATCCCGAATCCCTTTCCTTCGAAAAAGAAATCTACTGGCAACGGGACCATTGCATCGCCTGCTTCACCTGCGTCGAAGTCTGCCCCGAGAAGGCGATTTCCTTCGGAGAAAAAGGCTGGGAGCGGAATCAGGAAAAATGCCGGCTCTGCCTGACCTGCCAAAAAGAATGTCCGGCGAACGCGATTGTCGTTAAAGGCGAGGAACTTACAGTCGACGAACTCCTGCGGGAACTGCTTAAGGACCTTTCTTATTATCAGAAAAACGGGGGCGGCGTGACCCTTTCGGGAGGGGAAGCGGCTCTGCACAATGATTACGTTTTTGAGATTCTGCGGAAACTGAAGGAAGCCGGCGTCCAAACGGCTTTGGACACCGCCGGGAACTACCCTTATGAGCTTCTGGAAAGGCTCCTTCCCCATTTGGATATGATCCTTTATGATTTGAAGATCTACGACGATGGTTTGCACCGCCGCCATACCGGGGTCGGAAACGGATTGATTCTGGAAAACGCCAGAAAAATCGGAAAAATCGACCATCCGAAAGTGTGGATCCGGACGCCGATTATTCCGGGCGCGACCGATGGCGAGGAGAACATCGAAAACCTGGGAAAGTTCATCAAAGAGAACATGCCCAACATCGAAAAATGGGAACTTCTCAGTTTCAACAACCTCTCCAAGAACAAGTACCGCCTGCTCGGGAAAGTCTGGGAATATGAGAATGAAGAATTGCTCACAAAAGAAAAAATGGAAAACCTGTGCCGGATCGCCAGGCGCCATGTTGAAAACGTGGTCTGGTCCGGCGCAACAAAACTGGAGGTTTGAAATGCCATTCATCACAAAAGAAGACCGAGATAAATTCGCGGTCACCGGAAAAGTCGGCTTGATCGCGTCCGTGAGCCCCGATGGTTACCCCCACATCGCCTTCATCAACACAATCCAGGCCATCGGCGATGACGAAATCATCTGGGGGGAGTTCGTCCACGGTTTGGTGAAAATGAACCTGAACGAAAACCCGAAGGCGGGATTTTTGGTGCTGAATCCGGAAAAGGAATGGTGGAACGGCAAGGCGTTGCAAACCCGGGTCCGGGACAGCGGCCCCGAGCATGAGCAGTTGAACAGCGCGCCCCTTTTCCGCTACAATACCTATTTCGGAATCGGCAAAGTCCACTACATGAAAGTTTACTCCTTCTCGGGAAAGCAAAAACTTCCGCTCGGCAAAGTGATCAAAGGAGCGCTCCTTGGAAAATTCATCAAACCCGTCGTCCAGGCCTCAGGCAAGGGGATTGCGAAAGGGACGACTTGGAAACTGATGAAGGACATGACGTCCCTGAAGTTCATCAGTTTCGTAGACGAGGACGGATTTCCCGTGATTCTGCCCGTCGTCCAGGCGTCGGCCAAGGACAGGGGAAGGATGATAATACCTTTCTCCGCCTATTCGGAAGAACTGGGAAAAATCAAACCCGGTGCGAAGGCCGCCCTTTATCTTTGCAACCTCGACCTCGTGACCGTGCTGCTCCAAGGCACCTACCTCGGGACGCGAAAAAAGGGCAGTGTGAAGTACGGCCTCTTCGACATTGAAAAAGTCTACAACTCGATGCCGCCGATTACGGGCTATGTCTATCCGCCCCAGGAAATGAAAATCGTCCATTGAATGCTCTCCCCTTCGGGGCGGGCTTTTTCTACCGAATCTGACAAAGAAATTGCATTTTGAAATTCAAAAAAAGTGATTAATATGGTATAATATAGTGTATTCAGTAAGGAGTGACATAATGGATTATAAGAAGTTTATTGCATCGGTCCCCGATTTTCCAATCGAAGGGATTCTCTTTCGCGACATTACGCCTTTAATGGCCGACGGAGAAGCTTTCCGGTCGGCTGTCGAAGAACTTAAGGATTTCGCTATCGAGAAAGGAGCCGAACTAATCGTCGGTCCTGAATCGAGGGGTTTCATCTTCGGTTGTCCGATTGCATATGCTTTGAACATCGGATTCGTCCCCATCCGCAAGCCGGGCAAGCTTCCGCGCGAGACGATCAACGTCTCCTACAGTCTGGAATACGGAAGCAACACCCTCTGCATACACAAGGATGCGATCAAAAAGGGACAAAGGGTTCTGATCATCGATGATTTGCTCGCGACCGGCGGCACGATGAAAGCCACGATCGACCTCGTGGAGAAATTGGGCGGAGTCGTTGTCGGTCTCGGGTTTTTGATCGAACTTGAAGATCTTAAAGGCAAAGATTTACTGCGCGGCTACGATTATAAAGCCTTGGTAAAGTTTTAAGTTTTAAAAAAGGCATGATATAAGAAAAAAACGGAGAAAGAAAGGAGGTTGAATATGGGAGCGAAGATCAGCATAGAAGATGTCATAGCAAAGGCGGGGGAATATTTGAAGAACCCGAAGAGCATTGAACTGATCCGGGAAGCCTATGAATGCGCGCGCAAGCAGCATGAAGGTCAATTCCGGAAATCGAGTGATCCCTATATTCAACATCCTCTTGAAGTCGCTTACATGCTCGCGGAACTGCATTCTTCACCGACGACGATCGTCGCCGGACTCCTCCATGACGTGCTTGAAGACACGGAAATGACCAAGGAGGAACTGGCCGCGAAGTTCGGCGAAGACGTGGCGAGCATCGTCGACGGAGTGACGAAGATCGGAAAACTGAAATACATGACCAGGGAAAAGGCCTTGGCGCGGACGCATCAGAAGATCCTGCTCGCGATGGCCAAAGACATCCGGGTTGTGCTCGTGAAACTGGTGGACAGGGTCCACAATATGCGCACCCTGGATTACCAGACACCCGACAAGCAACTTAAAATCGCCAGAGAAACGATGGATCTCTACGCCCCCCTGGCGCACCGCCTCGGCATGTACAGAATCAAGGCCGAACTTGAAGATTTGAGTCTGAAGTATCTTTCTCCGGACGAATACAACCACATCAAGACGCAGATTGAAGCGACCGCGGCCGCCCGGGATGAGGACATCCATCATATGGAAGTGCGCCTGGAAGAATTGCTCCGGTCGAACAAAATCGAGAACTTCCAGATCACGGGCCGCGTCAAAAACATCTACAGCGTCTGTAAGAAAATGCGGACCAAGAACTTGGAATTCCATCAGGTCTACGACCTGATGGCTTTAAGGATCCTGGTTCCGACCGTTGAGGAATGCTATCACGTTCTCGGGCTCGTCCACAGCCAATGGACGCCGCTGCCGAAGCGTTTCAAGGATTACATCGCGATTCCGAAGCCCAATCTTTATCAGTCCCTGCACACGACGATTGTGGGATTGAACGGGAAAATCTACGAAATCCAGATCAGGACCTACGAGATGGATGAGATTGCGGAATACGGTATCGCCGCCCACTGGGCTTATAAAGAGGATAAGGCCTATTCTCCGGAAAAGGAGCAGATCGAAATCGGCTCCAAACTCCGTTGGTATAGGGAACTCCTTTCCTATGTCGAGATGAACGATTCCGAAGACGCCGATCCTCTGGACAACATCCGGACCGACATCTTCAGTGCGAACGTTTACGTCTTCACCCCGAAGGGTGACGTTCTTGACTTCCCCGCCGATTCGACCCCGCTTGACTTCGCCTACCGGATCCACACGGAGGTAGGAAACAAGACCGTCGGCGCGATCGTGAACGGGAAGATGGTTCCGCTCACCTACAAGTTGAAAACCGGCGACGTCGTTGAGATTAAAACCAACAAGAATGCGAACGGTCCCAACGAAGACTGGCTCAGGATCGTGAAGACGAGCCACGCCCGACATAAGATTACGGCCATCCTGAACAAACGGCGCCGCGACATGCTGATCGAGAAGGGCAAGGATGAGTTCGAAAGGATCTGCAAGTCGGAAAACCTCGTCCTGAAACTTGACGACAAGGTCATCGCTTCGACCTTCGACAAGCTCGGCATCAACAGTCTCGAGGATTTCTATTATGAAATCGGGAAAGGCTCCCTTTCCGCGAAAGGCGCCGCCAACAAACTCTCCGGAAAAAGCGAGAAGCTTGACGAGGACGCCCTCCTCAAGCACTACAGCCCCGAAGAGGAAGAAAAGAGGCGGAAGCGGATTTCGAACGAGTACGGCGTCTCCGTCGAAGGCCTGGACAAAGCCCAAATCAGACTGGCGAGTTGCTGCTACCCGGTTTACGGTGATGAAATCATCGGTTATGTCACCAAGGGCAGGGGCATCGTCGTCCACAGGCTCGAATGCCACAACGTGAAAAGTTCCGGAGACGAGCGGATCATCAACGTCTTCTGGGACGAAGCAGGGGCGAAAAAGCCTTACGAGACTTTCATTTCGATCCTCTCCTTCGACAGGAAGAACATCGTCGCGGAGATGATCAATCTTCTGAACTCGTTCCCGCTCACCATCACTTCGATCTCCTCCGGAAAGAACAAGAACGGCGAGCTCGTCACCAAGGTGAAAATGACCGTGAGCAATCTCGAAGTCTTGAACAATTCGATCACCAACCTCTATAAGATCAGCGACATCTATTCAGTCGAAAGGAAGATCCGATAGAAACAAAACGCCCGCAAGAACCAATTTCGATTGTTTCTAAGCGGGATTTATTTTACCTTGGAAGCAGTCAGCAAAACCAAATATTCTTCGAAACCATGAAAAGGAGTTTGAGATGAGAGTAGTTATTCAGAGAGTCAAAAGAGCGAGCGTCGCCATCGAAGGAAAAATTGTCGGAAAAATCGGTCCGGGGCTCCTGCTTTTGGTCGGTTTCACGCACGGCGACACTTCCCGGGACATCGATTACCTGGTCAGGAAAACCGTGAACATGCGGATATTTGAGGACGAAGCCGGGAAGATGAACATCTCCCTTTTACAAAAAAACTACGAAATCCTGAGCGTCTCCCAGTTCACGCTTTATGCGGATACGAGCGGCGGACACCGTCCCGGATTTTCCGATGCCGCGAAACCTGAAATCGCGAGCAAGCTCTACGACGAATTCAACGAAAAACTGCGGCTGCAGGGCGTGACCGTCGAGACCGGCGTTTTCGGAGCGGAGATGGAAGTGGAACTGTTGAACGACGGCCCGGTCACAATCATCATCGACAGCAAATGAGTTAGGTGCGGACAGGTTTTGGTCGCCTGAAAAACATGAATCTTCTGGTTCTGCGGAGGCAAGCTGCATCCTAACCGCCCGAATCGTCATGTATCATTTTCAGGAACTTTTGGAAGCGGAGGGAATCAAGAACTTTCTCGGCGCGAAGAATCTAGAAACGCTGAAGTGCTTTTTCGCGGATTCGGAAGGGAAATGGAGTTTTAGGAACACGGTTCTGGAAAAAGGTTGCGGGCGGAATCACGCCCGAGCAAATCAAGGAAGTGATGGAACAGGCCTGCGCGATGCTTGCCCTTTTGGACGGACCGCTGGTTGATTTCACTTCGACATCTCCAGTGAGTATCGAGTTCCTTGATTGAAAAAACGTAAAGTAAGCGTTTTCCCTGCAAATTTTTGTTGTCATCGTCGGGTCGGGATGATATAATCAATAGCAATAAGATTATGCGGTGAAACTTATGGAATTTGCTTTCAGAAACGGTAAATCTTATTATTACTATTATTACTTTCCAAGAGGATGTCATGTTTAAATAACTCTTGGCTTTTTCTGTTGGAAAGTAAGCCAGCAAAACGTCGGTTATTACATGACATCTATTTACAAACAAATAGATGGAAAGTAATAACGGCGATAATATTTAAAATATCGATGTGTTATTACTTGGCTAATAACACATTTTTTTATTTTCACAAGGAGGAGAAATATGAAAAAACTGATTGGTCTTGTCTTGTTGTTTGCGTTCTTTGGTTTGAGCGGTTGTCAGGATGACGGAATGATTGTCGGAATCCTCCAGTACGTCGAACACAACGCTCTTTCGGAAGCGAGAAGGGGATTCATTGAGGGGCTTGAAGAGGCGGGGCTTGTGGACGGGGTGAACATTTCCATCACGGTGTTTAACCCGCAGGCGGAAGCGCCGACTATGGCCATCCAAGCCAAGGAATTGGTGCGGAAGTCCGATCTGATACTGGCGATCGCGACGCCAGCCGCGACCGCTGTCGCGAACGAAGCGAAAGAGCAGGGAAAGAAAACACCGATCCTTTTCACCGCGGTGACGGACCCGGTGGATGCGAAATTGATTGCGAGGGCGGACCAGCCGGGCGGGAACATCACCGGCACCAACGACATGAACCCGATCAGGGAACAGATTTCCTTGGTGAAAAGGTTGCTTCCGGCTGCGGTGAAATTGGGGATCCTTTACACCGCGAGCGAAAGCAATTCGCAGCTCCAGGCGAATCTTGCCAAGGCGGAAGCCGAGGAAATCGGCTTGGAAGTCGTCGTCCGGACAATCAACAACATCAATGATTTGCAGGCGGTCGCGAACCAACTCGCTTCCCAAGTCGACGCCTTGTACATTCCGACAGACAACACGATTGCCGGAAGCATGGGCGTGATCAAAGAAATCATTGAACAGAGAAGGATTCCCGCAATCGTCGGGGAGCCCAACCAAGTCGACGCGGGAGGGTCAATCACCTACGGCGTCAACTATTATGAACTCGGAAAACTGACGGCGGAGATGGCGGTCCAGATCCTCAGGGATGGGAAGAAGCCTTCCGAAATCCCTTCCGTGGGTTTGAGTGAATTTGACCTGATCATTAACAAAAAACAACTTGAAGCGATCGGAATCGCGATTCCAAGCGATCTTTTGGAAAACGCGGCGCGGGTTTTGGAGTAGAAGATGGCTTTCTTGGAAGAATTAAGGTACATTGCCCAGGACGGTATCGAACTGGGGTTGATCTGGTCCCTGCTTGCGCTCGGGGTTTTCATCTCCTTCCGGGTTTTGGATTTCGCCGATCTCACCGCGGAAGGAACGGTCACGCTCGGGAGCGCGCTCGCTTTATCCCTGATCGAAAGCAATGTCCCTCCCCTTTTCGCCACTATTATTGCTCTTTTGGGCGGTTTCGCCGCCGGGATCTTCACGGGAGTCCTCCATACGAAATTGAAGATTCCGGCGATTCTTGCGGGAATTATCAGCATGACGGGACTCTATACAATCAACATCTGGGTCCTGGGGAAGGCTTTCATCTATACGGAAAAGGACACGCTCTACTCGTTTTTGAGGAAATTCCTTGCCGATCCGTTTCTGGCGAAGTCGCTTACGGCCTTGGTCGTCGTCGTCATTTTCTTTTTCGCCCTTTACTGGTTTTTCGGGACGGAAATCGGGATGTCGATCAGGGCGACGGGCATGAACCGGAAGATGGCGCGGGCGCAGGGAATCAACACGGATGTGATGATCATCCTGGGGCTCGCCATCGCCAACGCCCTGACCGCCGCGTGCGGAGCCTTGAGCGCTCAGAGTATGCGGGGCGCCAACATGGACATCGGCAGGGGAACAATCGTAATCGGTCTCGCTTCGATCATCATCGGCGAAGTGATCTTCGGGAAAAGAAGTTTTAAAAATTGGCTGATTTCTGTCATCCTCGGAAGCGTCATCTACCAGATATTGGTCGCGGTCGCAATCCGGCTCGGAATGGATCCGAACGACCTCAAACTGCTTCAAGCGCTTTTGATTACTCTCATTTTGTCCCTGCCCCTGGTAAAAAAAGCGGTGCTCTCCCGAAGAAAGGAAGTGAACGGGCATGCTTAAAGTGCAGAACGTCACCAAGGTCTTCAACCTGGATCTGAATCCTGAAGACCGCAAGACCGCTTTGGATGACGTCTCCCTGGAGATCAGGGAAGGGGAATTTGTGACCGTCATCGGCGGGAACGGAAGCGGAAAAACGACGCTTCTGAACGTGATTGCGGGGACGGTCGCACCCGATTCCGGACGCATCTTCATCGACGGTGAGGACGTGACCGCTTTGAAAGATTTTCAGCGCGCGAAATACATCGGCTTCGTCTTCCAAGATCCCTTGTCCGGAACAGCGGCGAACATGTCCCTCGAGGAAAACCTCGCTCTGGCTCACCGGCGCGGGAAGAAGAAGTGCCTGCGCTGGGGATTCAATAAATCTCTCACCCAGGTTTTTCGGGAGAAGCTTGCGACCCTGAACCTGGGACTTGAGGACAGGCTATCTGAGAGAATCGGCTTCCTTTCCGGCGGGCAAAGGCAGGCGGTCACGCTGCTCATGGCAACCTTGGGGAAGCCCAAACTCCTGCTCTTGGATGAGCATACTGCGGCTTTGGATCCGAAAATAGCGAAAACGGTTTTGGAGCTCACCGAAGGGATTGTGAGGGGGAACGGCCTCACGGCGGTGATGGTCACCCACAACATGCGGGACGCCTTGAAATACGGAGACAGGTTACTGATGCTGAACAACGGCCGGATCGTCCTCGATGTTTCGGGAGAAGAGAAAAAGAAACTCAGGATTGAGGATCTGCTCCGGAAATTCGAAACTTCGGACGATTCGCCTGACGGTAAACCGGTTTCGTAATCCCAAGAACCGATGTTCATTCTTTTCCTCTTTTTTCCAACAAACATTGAGTGTCAAAAGAATAAATGGTAAAATTTTCATATAAAACAAAAGAAAGGAAAACACCAATGTGTTTTTTTAAGAGGAATCTGAAACACATCATTCTTTTGACGGTCTTTGTTGCCGTGGTTTTCATTGCGATGGCCCTGGCCGATGGGATTCAGAGGGGGTTCGGAAAAATCAATGTAAGCGTCGGGACGCTTTCTGTCGACTACCGGACCATGGACGGCGAATCCCAAACAGGTGTGATTGGTTACAAGCTTTATGTTCCGAAGACCGCTAACGCCGCGAACAAAGCCGGAGCCGTGCTCCTTTTGCATGGCTACCAAAACGACAGGGAAACTTCGGCCGCTTTCGCCCTGGAACTGGCGAGAAGGGGGCTTGTAGTCCTCTCCATTGATGAATTTGGCCACGGCGCATCCGACATCGGCATGCGCTACCGCGGCTATGTGAACCACAAAGTGACGGTGAATTACGGGTTGGATTCCCGGGAAGAAGGGGCGTTTGTGGAAATCGGGGGACCGATCAGATACAAAGTCCTGATGAACCTTTCCAACATGGACTTCTTCCTAAGCAAATATTCGGAGGATGAAGCGGGAAACAAGATCCTTGATTCTTCAATGGGCGGTGTGGCCGCTTACGCTTTCCTTTCAAATCTTCCTTATGTGGACGGGGAAAGGATGGCGGTGTCCGGGCATTCGATGGGAACCTGGGCTTCCTGGAGCGTCGCCGCGGCCTATTCCGGGAAGACTATAGCCCCCAAGGCGGTCGTCCTCCAGGCGGGGGAACTTTTCACCCAAGACGCCTATGATTCCGGAAACATCCGCTTCAACAATGTCCTCCTCCTCACCGCCAAATGGGACGAGTTCAGCATGTTCCGCGACTACAGCAAACAAACCGTGAACGACTCCGTCATCCGGGACGAAGTCTCAAGCGCCTTTCTCGGTGTTCCTTTCGGAACCGGACAATGGAACACGACCTACGGGGATTTCGCTGACGGTTCCGCCAGACGCCGGGAACTCGTTCTCACCAACCACCGGCTGCTCACCCATGACAAGCGTGCCATCGCCGCGACGATTGACTGGCTCGACCAAGCGATCGGAATCGAGACCGACCTGAAGCGGACTGACCAGGTCTTCGCCCTCAAGGAAGTGCTGGTATTAATCGCCACCATTTCCGCAATCGCTTCGATGTTCGCTTTGATGATGCTCCTCCTCGAGGTCCCCTTCTTCAGGTACATTTCCCATCCCGAAGCTGTTGCGGAGCGGGCGGAGAAAGTTAAGACGGGTTGGAGCTGGTGGAAAGGGGCGATCATCACCATCCTGATCGCCGGGTTATCCTATCCCTTCATGACCCAGCTGGGGCATGGCTTGCTGCCGCTTCCCGAAACCTCTGTCTTCCGGATGACGATTGGCAACGACTTCCTTTCCTGGTATCTGTTCCTGATCATCGTCATGCTTGTAACCACGCTCATTCCCGGGAGAAAGGCCAAGAAAGCGGAAAGGCCTTTGGATTTCTGCGATCTCGGGCTTTCCACCCCGGAGAAGAAGGAAGATTTCGACTGGGTACTGTTCGACAAAAGTGCACTTCTGGTCCTCGTCATGGTCGGTTTCATGTACGCCCTTTGCGAGCTCTGCGAGACCTTGTTCAAACTGGACTTCAGGTTCATCTGGCCCTTCTTCAAAGGCTTCAGTTGGGAAAGGCTCCTGCAGTTCCTGGTCTATCTGCCGTTTTTCCTCCTTTTCTTCATCCTGAACAATTCGAAAATCTTCGCGCAGATGCAGAACAGCGGCGCGGACAAGAAAGGCTTCAAGGGTTTCCTTTCCTGCTGGTGGCGGAACGCCCTGCTCATGGCCATCCTTTTGCTCATTCTCATTGAATACATTCCTTTCTTCCTTGGACTGGGCCCCGGGGCTGACCTCCTTTTCAGCCCGACCTTCGGGGGACCGTTCATGTCGCTGTTGATCGTCTTCGCTCCGCAGGTTTTGGTATTCAGCATCCTTTGTACAATCGCTTACCGGCGGACCGGAAACATTTTCGTCGGTGCGATGACGGTCGCCTCTTTGGCCTGCTGGATCATTACCGGGGGCTCCGCGATTCTCTAAAATAGTTGGTTTCTATGGGAGTCAATGAACGCTGAAAAGTTTATTGGCCCCTTTTCTTTTTCCGAATCAGCGTTCTTTACAAAAACCGTAAACCTTTTGCCGCTCGCTAATAATTTATATATGAAAGCAGAAAAGGGGAATCGGAATTGAAACTGGAAAAAATGAGCAGAAAATCCTTCCTGGAATACAGGAAGGAAGCGCTTGGAAGGATTGCGGATGAATATGCGGGAAGCGGGTATTACAGCGAAGAGGAAGCCGGAAGGTTCGCCGAAGAATTTTTTTCGGAAATGCTTCCCCAGGGCCTGGATACTTCCGGGCAGCACCTCTTTGAGATTGTGGAAAAAGGGAAACCGATCGGGATTATTTGGTACACCGAGGCCAACGGCAACGGATACATCCAGGATTTTTTGATCAAAGAAGTGGACCGAAACAAAGGATATGAAAAAGAAGCCGTGAAACTCCTGGAAGAAGACGCCCGCAGGCGGGGAATCAAAAACTTTGAGGTTGCAGCATATTCCCACACCCCGAAACTCGCCCTGTTCGCGGGGCTTGGTTATCAGCCCTACTATATGAGACTCTCCAAAAGTTTGTCTTAAGGCCGCATCCAATGGATGCGGTCTTTGCATGCCGTCCCGAAAAATGTTGAAAAAAGCAACCCGGGATGTTAAACTATATTCATATGGAAAATTTTATAATAATTATAGGTCGATCGGGAGGACGGAAAGATGCATGATGTTTTCATCAGTTATGAAAAGGAAACCAAAACGATAGCGGACAACATCTGCAACACGCTCGAGAAGAACAACATCCGTTGTTGGTACGCTCCGAGGGATGTTGAAGGGGAGTATGCGCAAGCGATCGTCAATGCAATCAGGAATTCGAAGGTGTTCATTTTGATACTGACCGGAAAATCTAGCCGGTCGAACCATGTTCTAAACGAGGTCGAGACGGCCTACAAAGAGATGGAGAACAACCCCCTTGTCATCCTACCTTTTAAACTGACGGACGAGGTATTGTCCGATGCGATGACCTATTACATCAAAAGGTTTCATTGGATTGACGCCGCCAGTTGTGACCTGAACGCGGCGATTGGGGAGCTTCTGGAAAAGACGAAGAACATCCTGGGAATCAAACAGGAAACGAAAGCGAAGGGGCCCCGGGAAAGCAACAAATACTTCACGTTCGAGGATAAATACGAACTGAAAAGACTGGAATACCAGCGCGCGCTTTTAAACAAGATCACGGAAAAAGTCTACGCGGAACACATCAAGGACCGGGAGGACATCGTCATCCTGGACGTCGGTTCCAACGACGGCTATCTGACGAATGAGATTGCGAAACTGGCAAAAAGCAGCGTCACGATCGGTTTGGAGTTTGACGGGGAGGCCGTCGATTACGCGAACGAGAAGTACGGTTCCGACAGCCTCTTTTTCCATCAATGCGACGTCGAGGAAGAGGATTTCGAAGAGAAACTGGAAGGCATCCTTTCCGCCCACAACCTTGAAAGGATCGACGCCCTCCACATTTCCATGGTCCTCCTGCATCTCAAGAATCCCTTCCGGGTCTTGAGAATTTTGAGGAAATTCCTCCGCCCGAGCGCGGTCGTGATCATCAAGGACATCGACGACGGCTTCACGATCGCCCACCCCGATCCCCAAAGGATTTTCTCCAGGGCGATTGAAATCGTCGGAAGGACTCCTACCTGGGGGTACAGGCAGAGCGGACGGGAAATCTATACGCTGCTGAAAAAACTCAATTTCCGGAACATCAATCTGGAACACATCGGTGTCACGACAATGAACCTTTCCTTCTGGGAAAAGGAGGCCCTTTACCACACCTATTTCGGAGCGATCCTCGCGGATGTGGAGAACTGCCTGAAGAAGGAGCCCCATAACCTGCAATACATCGAAGATAGGAATTGGCTGGTCGCGAACAAGGATGAAATGGAGGAACAGTTCTTCCAGGAAAGCTTTTTCTTCATCCTTGGCTTCGTCGTTTTCACGGCGACCGCGGAATGAGGGGGAAAAGATGATGCTTGAGACCGTCGCCTTGATCGTTCTTGCCATCGAACTAGTCATCATTTTGCTTCTCGTCGAGAGCAGACGCAAGAGCAGAGGCAAAGTGATCACCGATTTTTTCATCCCCTTGTTCGTGTGCGGGCTGCTCATCCACACCGCCGGTTTATTATACAACCTCGAGCAGGGCGCGGAAAGGGTGAATCCCTTAATGTCCGCCCTGGTTGTGCTCATCGGGTCCGTCAAAATCTTCTCTTTCTCCTACAATGACGGCCTTCTCGGAGCGGCGACGAGCGCCAGCCCCCTTTTCGCCGTTGCGGTCCTCTTTACCCATCTTTTGGCTTCAGGGTTTTCCCTTTTCTTGTTGTGGGTTCTGTTTTTCAAGAGCCTCGCCAACAACCTCATCCTTTTCTTCAACCGCCTGAGTTCTCATTATGTGATTTTGGGGCAGAGCGGGCAGGTGGAGATGTTCGTCGAGGACTTGAAAAAGCGGGGAAGAAGGCGCATCACCGTCGTCACGGGGAGCGAAAGCGAAGAGGCGAAGAAGAAGTGGCTCCAAAAGGGCGTCGCGGTCGTGAACCGGAAACTGAGCCGGGAAGCCTTGGATTTGGCCGGCATAATCTCTTTTAAGAAGAAAGTCACCGTCGTGAGTTTCCTGGAGACCGACGAGGAGAATCTGAACGCCGCGTTGCTGCTTTCGGATTACCTGCACGGAAAAGTCGAGAGCGAAAGAATCAAGGACCTCAACTTGGTCTGCGCGATCCAATACCAGAACATCATCCGTTCCGAACACTTCAAGTTTTCGGAAAGCCTGCACGGGAAACTGCGGTTCTTCAATGTGAGCGACCTCATCGCCCGCGATTTTCTCATCAAACATCCGGTCACGAAATACATTCCGGAAAGGTTTTTCGATTACGAAGGGGCGAAACTGGTTCCGGAAGCGAGCCTCGCGCAGGTGTTCGTCGGTTTCGGGAGCACGAACAAGGAGATGCTTGTAAAGAGCATATGCAACGACCAGATGCTTGGCCAAGACTATCAGGCGCTCGTAATCGATAAGGACATCAAAGATAAAAGCCTTGAATTCCAGCATCAGGCCCGCGGTCTTTTCGGAGAACTTGAGCCTGAAGATGGGGAGTATTTGGAATCCCCCGAAGAAAGGTTCAAAATCGAATTTCTGGAAGCGAACGCCCTTTCCAAAACCTTCTTCGATGAAATCAGGAAGAAAGTGAAGGAAAACGGCTTCACTCGGATCTTCGTTTCGCTGGGTTCGGACAAGACCAACCTCGAAACCGCCCTGGAAATCAGACAGAGACTCTACGAGGCCGGGCTTTTGGAAAGGGTAAGGATCTTCTCCCTGCAGAAGAAGGACACTTTCCCTCAGGGAAACCTCGACCTCTTAAACAAATCTTTCCCAGATTGTCCGATCGTCTTTTTCGGATCGGAAAAAGCGGTTTTGACCGAGGAGGTCCTGATCAACGAAAAATTGGACGGGCTTGCGAAAAGGGTGGCGGGAACCTATCAGAAGGCCAGAGATGCCGAAAAGGACGAAGCGGAGGTTTGGAATTCGCTTTCTCCGTTCGCCCAGGAGTCGAACCGAATGGCCGCTTACGGAATCCGCGTCAAACTGAATCTGATCGGCCTGGATCTTTCGGAAACCGAAGAAGGGATCTCGGAAGAGGAATACTTCGCCTGTTATAAATTGAGCGCAGAAGAAAAAGAACTTTTGCGGGAATTCGGCCCGAAATATGTGGAAATATTCCTCCGCGATGAAAACGGGAGGATCAAGGACAACGCCCGAAACAACCTGGCGAGGCTCGAACACCTGCGCTGGAACGCTCTGAATTTGGTCAACGGTTGGGCGAAGCTGCCGATCGCGGATGTAAAAGTGAAAAAACCGGAAAAGGAAGGAGAAAAACCCCGTCTGATCCGGAAGAACGAAAGCCTGAAACGGCACGCCTGCCTCACTTCTTTTGAAGGCTTAGACAGATTGACGGGAATTTCCTTGGAGAAATTCAAGGAGTTTAATCTGAAACAGGATGATGCCTTGAAAGAATGTGAAGCTATCCGTTATGATTTTGGACTGATGGATAATTTATACGGACTGCTCCAAAACAGCCCTTATCGGATTATAAAAGGAAATGAAAAATGAGACTAATTAAATTCTAAAGGAGAAGCATGCGCAAAAGCCAAAAAGTTTTCATTATCGCCAATCTTTTTGCCGCATTTTTGCTCGGCCTTGCCATCATTCTGTTTCCCGAACTCCAAGTTTTTTTAAACCTGAAAGATAACAGCGGCAGCGTTTTGATCATCATCATTACCGGGGCTTTGCTGGTCATCCAATTTTTTCTGCTCTTGAAAGGAAAACCGGGGAATCTGGTTTGGATTTCCGGAGCCCTGGCCTCATTGAGCGCCTATGTCCTTTGTTACTACTTTTTTGAAAATGATTTTGTAAGCAGTGCCGCTCTTCCCCTGACCTTCATATCCTTCGGGATGCAGGCATGCAACCTCGTTTTGACCCTGGCCTTCCGTCCGTTTTGGAAAGAAGCGACGGACTTAAGAGTGGGGTTCCCGCTTTCGCTCCTTTGGCTTGTCGCAAGCGCCCTCATTTATTTCCCTTTTTTCGAGACCGCAAGTTTCTTTGATAAATGGTTTTTGGAAGTGGAGGAAATCGTCTTTATACGAACCGGTGAGACATTTGTCGGGGAGGAGCTTTCCGAAATAGAAGCGAAATATGATGTAAGGGTAAATTTGAGGAAAGGAAAGCGGCATCGAATCATGCTTTCGGACCTGGATTTCCAGGAAGAGTATAATCTGATGCTCCTTGAACCCCAAACCCTGCCTTTCACTTATCGGAATTTCCAAGGCGAAATAACGCTTGAAAACGGCATTCCTGATGACATGCTCATGATTGAAAAGCAGGCTGACCTCCAGCCTTACAGCACCGGTTCAACCAACTACAGCATCATTTCCGGCAACCATCGATCGGTCTATTTCAACCTTCAGCAAAGCCTGCTTGGGAAAATCGACATCGGCGGGGATATCGGCAGGATCTACCTCAACACCACCGGGGAGTTCGGTAATAAATCGCACAGTTTCTCCTTGACCGTCGCGGCGGAAAATCCGCGAATCTGCCTGAGCAACATGATGGTTAGTGCAAACCATCATTTCCTGACCCTTGAATCCCAGAATGCCGTCCTGCTTGCTTTCGGAAGGAACTCCATTTGGGGAAACATTTATACGGACGGCGACCTAACGCTTGTAGTGAGCGGTATCTATTACCAGAAAGGAATGTATGCGCCCGCCGTTCAAGCCCGGAACCTGGAAATCAAAGGCACCGGTGAGGCATCAATTTACGGATACTCGGGCACCAAGGGTTTTGAAAGCTCTTTCGAAGGTTACGACGGCGGAAGGGGTTCGGACGGACAGCCTGCCATTTCCGTTCTGGAAAAGGCGGTCATCGAAAGCGAAAACATCCTGATTGCCGGCGGAAACGGCGGCCAAGGCGGCAAGGGATCCGATTTCATTCCCGGCCTGTTTGTCAGGGATGGTGACGGCGGCGAGGGCGGAAACGGCGCTCCCGGAATCATCGCCAAGGAAGTCCGCATAAATAAAAACGCCCGGATTATGGGCGGAAAAGGCGGCGCCGGGGGAGCCGGGGGGAAAGTGAACGGCATCGGCTGGGAAGGATCTCCAGGAAAACCCGGGAAGGACGGGGAAGCCGTGGTTCTGCGAGGACAAGGGCAGTGAAAATTGTCAAAAGTTGTGTGTTGATAATATTTATTTTCAAAAAATCTTCATAATCTGATAAAAAAAGCCACATCATTTTGGGATGTGGCTTAATTGTTTTCTTTCGCCCTTTCTTCTTTATAGGCTTTGTAACTTAAGGGAAGGGAAACAGCCAATACCGCCGCGAGACCGCATCCGACCGCAAGCAAATTTAGGATGCCTTTAAGAAAGACGCTGGACAAGAGAACCAGGAAACCGCAGGCAACAAAAGCGAACCCGGCTGATCTTTGCGATTTTGCCCAGGTGTTGTCATTGTAAAGACTCCAGGTTGTTCTTAGTCCGAAGAAGCCGTTCCGCGTCGCTTTCGGAATGATGTTTCCGGTGAGGATGAAAAAGATTCCGAAACAGGCGCCCAGGAGTTTATAGAAGTCAAAGGCGATGCTCCTTTCATTGACGAATACCAGCGCGATGAAGATTGTTTCCAAAACGATGAAAAAGAAGTTGAGATAGGCAGCCAACCGGTAAAGGTTTTTCCGATTGGCCTCATCTTCCTTGAATGCGGTCCGGCCCATGAGATGGAAAAGAAGCCAGACCAAACCGAAAAGAACGGGAAAAAGCAGATAAATCGACTTGTTTCCGTAACTGTCCGGATTCCCTTGCCAATCATAATGGATCGGAACGGTATCGGGCATGAAAAGGATGGCCCCGCAAGCGATGATGAATGAAAGCCCCAACAAGTAGAGTCCAAGCAGAAAATGCTTATTTTTCATCTTTTCTCTCCTTTTTAAAATTTTTCAGCCAAAGAATCATCTCCTCGAAAACGGACAGGTTCAATTCGTAATAAATGAAGTTCTTGTATCTGTTTTCTCTGATCAGGTCCGCTTGTTTGAGGATGCTTAAGTGGTAGGAGGTCGTGGCCCGCGACAGACTGAAGTTTTCCGCAATCTCCCCCGCGGACAGCCTCCCCTTTTTCAACAAATTCAAGATCTCGATTCTGACCGGATCGGCCAGGGCGGAAAAAACCGTTTCTTTCATATTCGCTCTCCCCCATCATTATAGCGGATTCCTCTCCAAAAAGCAAGGGCTATTTCGAAAAAAATCTAAATAGTTTTTTTGTGATTTGTGATATAATAATGTTGAAAGGGAAAGGAGTGGGGAAAATGTCGTTCTTGATACCTTCAGAGGAGAAGATAGCCAAGAAAAAAGCGCGGTATCTCTTTGAAAAGCTGGATGATTCCGGAAAAGTCGAATGCCTGCTCAAGTACGGAGATTATGCCGATCTTTACGACTTCATAGAGGATCAACTGGATTTTCTCGCCGATGATTTGCTTTCCCCGTTTGAAAGCCGCACCGTCAGGAACGTGAAGCGGGCCTGGGATGGTTTGTTTGGTTGGGAGCAGTTGGACTATTTGCTTAACTTTTTCGGTTATGAGGGCCTTGAGGAGTTCATGATGTATAACGAAGATTTCCTCAAGGAGCATTTCCGGGAGGAAATCGAAAAAATCCATTGGGTGCGGCTGATGCCGTATGACTTTTATCCGCGGGAAGACGCCGTGGCTTTGGTCAGGGAGATGCTGGCCGACCCCCAGAATGAAAAATTGATCAAGGAAATCGGCATAGATAAAACAATCGATCCGGATGACCTGGATGACAATGAATTGCTTTCAATTCATTATTATCTTTCCGGAATCACCTATTGAAACGCTCTTGCGAGCGTTTTTAATATGCTTGCATCAATAAGTCAGGAAAGGGTTTAATTATCATTCAAGCTATGTTATAATTAAAGAGACATTGATGGGGGATCAGAGATGAATGTAAAAGAAGTTTACAATGAATTGACCAAGAAGGAACTCACTCTCGATGACTTCGGGACGATCGTCGAACTGAAAAACCAATGCATGCTCGAGATGAATCAGGAGTACTATTATCTTTGTGACAGCCTGATTGTCGACATCTACATCAACGAAAAACTCTACGATGACGCTTTGAGAATCTGCATCAAGCATATAAACACCATCGACAGCATCGTCTTCAAAAAGATCTATCTTTCCTTTCTGGAACGGGCGATCTACATTTTGATCCAGAAGAAGAACTACAAAAGCGCCTACCGCTACGCCTACATGAAAAGCAAGGTGATCGACCTTGACAACATCGACGAGGTCAACCGCTGGTATCTGGAAATGGCTTACATCTACGCGGCCCTGAACCAGAAGGACAAGGCTTTGCTTAATCTGAAGGCGATCTTGAACAATTATCCGAGCGATTACCTGAAATCCTACGCCTTAAGCAACATCACCAAACTCTACATCGACCAGAGGATGGTTTCGGAAGCGAAGGCGACTTTGAATGAATGCATCGCCCTGGTCTACAAGCTGAATGATGAGGAAGGAATCACCTACTGCGAGTATCTGAACGCGAAACTCTATGTGCTCGAGAACAATTACAAACTCGCCAGGCAGAGTTTCCAGGACATCTTCAAGAATCTGAACCAGCTTTCCGACGATTATCTAAGCATCGCGAACGAGTACATCTCCCTTTTGATCGAGATGGGATTGTATGACGAAGCCTACCGCTTCAGCATCAAATACATCAAATCGGTCGAAAAAAGCAAGGATTTATACATCAAAAAGGGTTTCTACAAGAACTACCTCAAGATTTACATCCTGAAGAACAAGAACCTCCGCGAAGAGGTCAAGGACCTCCTTTCCGCAATCGAAGTCCTCGAACAGGAGATCGAGAAGAGCGACCAGGTCCTGTTCAATGAAACGAGTGAGGACGATAAGTACCTTGAAGTCCAAAGTCAGCTCCACGATTGGATCTCCCGCCTCGAAAAGACGGTGAACATCACCAATCTGGCGCTGAAGAACGATTCGGAAAGGGACTGTCTTTTGGAATTTTCCAAGGCCCTGGAGGAAGAAATCGGCTTCGACGGGGCGCTCTACGTCTTCCTTGCCCGTGGCGATCTGGAGTTTCCGGGTTTCCTCGAAAACTACAACATGATTAAGACCTACGAGTACAAGAAGCAGCGCCTCTATGAGCGTGATTTCCCCTTCAACAACCTCACCGGCACGGTCGTGGAGATGCTGATCAACGCCAACCATGAGATTGCCCTTGATTTCAATGAAGCTCCGATTCCGGTGAAGAACCTGATCACGGACAAGGCATATGCAGAAGAGGGGGTGAAGGCGATCTACGCCCTGCCCCTGAACAAAGAAAAAGAAATCTTCGGCTGCGCGGTTTTCCTTGCTTTTGAGCCGAGCCTGATCGAACAGGAAAAACTCCTGCACATGAAGGTCGCGGTCCAGGCTCTGGAAGCGCGGCTGAACGCGCTCTTCCACCAGGAGAACGTCCGTTCCCTGAAGACGGTCATGCAGACCCTGGGCAAGGAAATCAAGGAAGGCGTCTATTATATGGAACCCGAAAGCCGGAAGCTTTATCTTTCGGATGAACTTGCGGAATTCCTGGGAGCAGAAACGACCATGACCAGGGAGGATTATGAGAACCGCATCAACGAGGATGACCGGAGGATTTATGAGAATCTGGGAAGGTTCGTGGAAAGCGGGGAGCCGTACAATCTGGAATACCGGATCAGAATCGGGGAAAAGGAAGTCCTGGTCGCGGACAAAGGCAAGCCCTACATCACCAAGGAGGGCATCATCCGCTTCTACATCGGAATCCTGACCAAAATGAGCAACGAAGTCCTTTTAACCGAGGAAAAAGCGGGAATAATATTGAGAGAAGAAGACTATGCGGAGTTCTTTGCGGAAATCGCCAAGAAGACCCACGATTTGGAATTCAAATGCACGTTCGCGAAGTTCGTCCTGGATGAGAGGAACCTGAAGGGAGCGGTCTATGAACGTGTCCGGGATTATGTCTACGGCTTGATCAAAGAACATTTTTCCGAACAGACCTTCCTTTTGAATGACGGCAGTTTCCTCTCCCTGATTGAGATCAATGACCAAAGGGTGATTGACAGGAAAGTCAAGACGATTCTGGGAATCGCCGACCAGGGCATCATCTATGAGGAGAAACCGGTCCATTTCGAACTGAGAGCTTCCGTCGTCCGTTTCCCGCGTGACACCTACAACCTCCAGGAAATCGAAGAATTCCTGGACATCGCCTTGGCGTCTTCAAGCCGCTACCAAATCTTCAACGACGACATCCACAAACGCTACCTCAAGAAAAAGGCAATCACCGCCTGCGTCAAGGAGCAGCTCGCGAACAAGGAGTTGGAACTGCTTTTAAGGAAATTGGATGCTTGGGACAGGGAACCCGCCCATGAAGTCTGCTTCAACATTCCCGGCCTGAACCCCGGAGAGGAAATCAATGCTTATCTGGATCCGAAAATCCGGATTCCTTTTGAAAAAATGGCTTTGAAGAGCCTGCTGAAGAAAGATCTCTCCGGCCGCTTCTATTTCCACATTTCCTGCGCGACTCTCGACCTGCTTTTGAGCGACAACTTCTTCAAACAGGCCGAAGCGGAAAAATACCGGCGCATCGTCCTCTGCATCGACGATTGTTCGCCCCACATGGAACGCCTTTTCGGAGCCCTTTCCGAAACCGGCTTCAAGATCAACGTGAATCTGGAATCCTTGGGGAAGATCAATCTGGAGTGCCTTTTGAAATGCCAATTGAACGGGGTCAATGCCGGAAAGGTTCTGGAGGACCGGAGCCGGATCTTGGGTATGCTCGGCGTTTTGGATTACGAAATCTTGGCGGACATCGGTTTCCCGGATTACCGGAAGGTTGTGACCAGAACCGAAGAAATCGTCAGCGCCCAGGGATAAATATTTGTTGTGATGGAATAGGGAATATGGTATAATACCTTTATATTGTACAAGATTTGAGTAACAGATTGGAGCACTTATGAAAGTATTGGATTTTTTGAAATCATTCATCTTCCCGACGAAAATGTTCCGTTTCCGGAACATGTCGGTATTGATAAGCCTTTTGATCTTCGTTCTCTCGACCTACCTCCTTTCCCTTCCTTTCGGAAAGGCGCTGGCGGACAGCGTCATGGCCCAGAAGGAAACCTACAATTTCCGGGCTTTGACGGAAATCGTCGACAACCTTGACGACGAAAACAGAGCCGTTTTGGAAGAAATCAGGAATCTGGATTGCGAGGCCGACGAAAAAGGCCAACTGGCGTGCGCCAGCCAACCGGAAGAAAAAGATTACGAAGTTGTCTATGTGAAAAACGGCGTCACGAAGCACGTCCACATTTTCTTTGATTTCTATGATCCGGATAAGGACGAAAAACCGCGGATAAATGTGGAAAAAGATTTCTCGATTGAAAACGATGCCTACAAGTATGTTGAGAATGAAGAGCATTACTTCCTTGTCTTCACCAGGAAAATCCTCCATTTCCAGGCTCATCAGCTGGAGATGGGAAACAAGGATAAGAACATGGAAATCACCCATGGCGAGGAAAAACTCGCGCATTTTCGGATCGGACTTGACTATGCGAATTTCTTCCCGGATTTCAGCCTGAAACTTGCGAATCCCTATGATCTGGGGGGATATGTTGCGGAAGAGGTTTTGGGCGGACTTGCGGTCTACTACCGTTCGATGTCCTTCCTCCAGACCATTTTGGTCACCCTTCTCTTCCCGCTCCTGATGGTGCTGATGTTCTGGCTCTTCTTCAGAAAGACCGGCCGTCTGACCCGCTTCAAGGAGTACTTCAACATTTCCGCGATATCCAGCATCATACCCTTGCTGCTCGTTTTCGCGGTCGCCTGGTTCCTGCCGGTCGTCATCAACTATTACATCTTCGCCTTCTCGCTGTTCTATCTGTTCTGCCTGTTCAAAATCAACAACATGCGCACCGAAGAATAAGAGTTCACCAGAGATTTAATGAAAGCATTAAATCTCTTTTTTAGGAGGAGTATGAAACTGAAGAGATTGGGAAAATTCTTCACGCCCGGATACTTCCTGAAATTCAGATCGATGAACGTCATCATCGCGGTCTGCGTTTTCGTCATCTTTTCCTTCCTGCTCGGAATGCCGATCGGGCAGAAGAAAATCAACAGTGTGAGGGAAATCTACGAGAAATACAATTATGAGGTTCTCCGGGAAATCCCGGATCGCGAGGACATCAATGAAGTGGTATCCTCCTTGGGATCCCTCGAATGCAGGGTCGAGGATGGGGTCGAACTCTCCTGCGAGAACCTTGAGACCGAGGACGGCTACGCCCTTTATGTGGACAGGATCGAATTCGAAGCCGGCGGCATCAAAAAGCGGATCACTTTCGTGGTCGACCTCTTCGACATCCATGACGTCTACCTCGAACTTCCGGGAGCGGTCATCAATTACGATCCGAAAAAGGAATTCACGCTCCAGAACTTCCCTTATGAGGAAAACGTCGAGAACTACCTTGTCGTCTTCTGGAGCGACGCCCTTTACTTCCAGGCCCATCCCTTTGGGACCGACGCCCTGAACGTCACTCACAATGGGACCAGGCTCCGGACGGAAACGATGAAAATCTTCTTTAAGAACAACATCCCCGATTTTTCGATTGAAGAAGATCTGGACGGTTCCGAATTCGGCGAATTCCTCCTGGAGCAATTCGTCATCGGCAACGCGAACACCCTGAAACTGCGCGCCTATACGCTTTCCTTCCTTGTCGGAGTCTTCTTCACTTTGATCATCGTCCTGGTCATTTGGATTTTCTTCGGGAAGACGGGAAAACTTAGGACCGTGAAGGAGTACTACAACATCGCCTCCATCGCCAGCATCCCGGTCTTCATCGTCTTTTTCATCCTTCTCTGGTTCCTTCCCCAGGCAATCGGCGCTTTCATTTTCATCTTCGCGCTTGTTTACCTGCTGATCATTTATTCAATCAACACAAGCAAAGAATTGGTTTGACAGTCATAAAAGCCCTCACCCTCGCATATAGTTTACTGATTATGGAGGGTGAGACTTTTGCTTAAGAGGAATCAATTGGCTTTAATATTACTGACTTTGGTGCTGATGCTCACGGTGTACTACATCACAGACCCTTTTGAGAAGGAAAAAGGTCCGAAAGAAGAACCGATCGAAGAGACCGGCGGAAGGATTGCGGAACTGGCGGCGCGGAGGCTTGCGCTCAGGGAGGAAAGGAATCTTGTGATCCTGGGGCTCGACGCCATCATCGCAAGCAACGATGCGACGGTCGCCGAGAAGGAGAACGCGCTGAAGGAAAAGCGCTACCTGAACGCATTGACCGAAAAGGAACTGCTGCTGGAAATGCAGGTCATCGCCAAGGGCTACCGGGATTGCTTCGTGCATGCTTCGGATGTCGGAGTCGACATCACGGTCATTTCCGAGGAGCATTCAATTTCGCTGGCGAACGAACTCGCAGTCGAGGCGGCGATGTTGTTCGACATCCTGGACACGACGAACATCGTCATTCATTTCAAAACCGCAGAAGAGGTAATGGGAGAAGTAAGTTAATTACTTCTTTTTCATTTGTCTTGAAAAAATATGATTTTCCTTTAAAATCAAAAGAATTTGTGTTAAAATTAATATAGTTTTGGGTGGTTAGTGTGTCAAGAAGAAACAGCAGAATCAGAGCATTGTTCGTATTATATAACTATGATTTGTGCGGCGAAAGGCCCGACGAAGAGCATCTCGACTTCCTTTTCCAGGAAGCGGGAGCCGATTACGACCGGGAATTCTATCGGGAACTTGTGGAAGGTGTGCTCGCGCATTATCAGGAAATCAACCGGATGATCAACCGGAATTTGAAGAATTGGACCCTTTCGCGCATGTCCGTGGTCGACCGGAACCTGGTCCGGATCGGGACTTATGAGCTGCTTTACACCGACACGCCCAAACCGATCATCATCAATGAGATTCTCGATCTGACTCACGAGTACAGCGAGACCGATTCGCTCACCGAATCGAAATTCAACAACAGCCTTCTCGAGCAGATCGCCCGGAGCATCAATGGAAAATAAGTATTTGACAGTAACGGCCTTAAACAGATATATCGCCTACAAATTCGAAACCGACGTCGCCCTGAGGCAGGTTTACGTGAAGGGCGAGATTTCGAACTTCCGAATCTCCGGCGGGCATCTTTATTTCTCCTTGAAGGACGAGAATTCGGAAATCAGGGCGATCATGTTCGCTGGTTACGCCAGGAGCCTCAAATTCATGCCGGAAGACGGTATGACCGTCCTCGTCAACGCCCAGGTGAAGGTCTACGAGAAGGGCGGGACCTACAGCCTGAATGTCTTCGAGATGCAGGAAATCGGGCGCGGGGAAATCTACCTCAACTTTCTCAGGCTCAAGGAGAAACTCCAGAAGGAAGGGCTCTTCGACGAGGAGAAGAAGCTTCCCCTTCCCGAATGGGCTGAGCATGTCGGCGTCATCACTTCCCCGACGGGGGACGCCCTCCAGGACATCCTCACGACGATCAAAAAGCGTTGGCCTCTGACCAGGGTCTATCTCTATCCCGCCCTGGTCCAAGGGAAGGAAGCACCCGCCTCCCTCATCGCCGCCCTTCAGGCCGCTCAGAAAAACAAGCTGCTTGACGTCATCATCATCGCCCGCGGCGGCGGAAGCGCCGAAGACCTTTCCTGCTTCAACGATGAAGGCCTCGCCCGCGCCGTCTTCGCCTCGAGAATTCCGACCGTGAGCGGTGTCGGCCACGAATCCGACTTCACGATCATTGACTTTGTGGCGTCGCGCCGGGCTCCGACTCCGACGGGGGCCGCAGTCCTGGTCACCAAGGACCAGTACCAGGTCATCAGGGAAGTGAACGAGAAACTGAACCTGATTCAGTTCTATTATAAGAAACTCCTGGAAAAGAAATACTACGATTACCAGAACGTAATCAACCGCCACCATTTCAAAAACTTCTCCGAGGTCCTCGCCTTGAAGGAAAAGGAACTGGAACGGCTGGAATACAACCTCCGGGTCCATTCCCCCCTCGCCACCATCGAAAGATATCTGCAGAGGGCGGAGGCTTTGGAGAGGAGCCTCAAGGTCTACAACCTTCCGGAAAGGATCTCCCGCCTGCTTGAAGCTGTGGCCGCCAAGGAGAAGAACATCTCCGGTTTGGCACTTGGAATTCTGAAGAACAAGGAACAGGCGTTTTTCTCCTTGATTGACAAAATGGAAACAGTCAATCCGCTGAACCTGCTCAGAAAGGGATACGCCCTGACCTATCAGAACAAAAAAATCATAACCGCCGCCTCATCGGTCGATTTGGACGAGGAGTTGGAAATCAGGTACCATGACGGGGTGGTTGTTTCGAAACCCATAAGAAAGGGAAATTAGGAGAGAATCATGTTTGAAGAATTGCTTAAAGAATTGGATGAAATCGTAAAAGAATTGGAAAGCGGCAACCTGAGCCTGGAAGAGGCGATCAAGAAATATCAAAGAGGGCTGGAATTGAGCGCCCAGTGCAAGGAAAAACTGCTTGCGGCGAAGGAAGTCATCGTTCAGAAAATGAGCGAGACCGATGGAAAAGTATCTTGAGGAGTTTATAAAAACCGCGGAGGAATATGTCCGCGGAATCGGGAATGAGAGTTTGCGGGCGGGAATCCGCTACGCCCTTTTCCCCGGCGGGAAGAGGCTGCGTCCGCTCCTCCTCCTCTGTACTTTATCCGACCTGGGTTTAGACTTCCGTTTGGGGCTTCATCCCGCGCTCGGTCTGGAAATGATCCACACCTATTCTTTGATCCATGACGACTTGCCGGCGATGGACGATGACGCCATGAGGCGGGGGAAACCTTCGCTCCATAAGGCCTATGGAGAAGCCATGGCGATACTTGTCGGCGATGCGCTTTTGAGCGACGCCTTTTTGGAGTTCACAAAGACTCCCGTTTCCGCCGAAAAGAAGACCAGGCTGATCGTTCTCGCCGCCGAAGCCGCGGGTTCGCAAGGTATGGTCGAAGGCCAAGTCCTCGACATCATCGGCTCTTCCCGTGATGTCGAGTCGCTTCATAGGATGAACCTCGGAAAAACCGTCGCCTTGTTCCGGTTAGCTTCCGCGGGCGCCGGAATCATCGCCGGGGCGGAAGAAGATTTGATCCGGGATTTGGAAGAATTGTCCCTTTGGTTCGGACTCGCTTTTCAAATCAAGGATGACATATCAGACTTTGGCACAGAAAACAAGAAAACCTATCCCGCCTTGCTCGGGATGGAAGAAAGCAAAAAATTGCTTGCAGAATACAAAGAAAAATCCTTGAGAACTGCCGGAAGAATTTTGGGGAACAAAGAAGTCTATCAACTGATCGAAAGGATTTTGTAATGAAACTCACTGAGATTAAGTCTCCCGATTTTCTCCAGAGTCTCACATTGAAGGAACTCAGGGAGCTTGCTGATGAAATAAGAGAATTCATCATTGATAATGTAAGCAAGACCGGAGGGCATTTCTCCTCCAATCTGGGAACGGTCGAACTCACGATCGCCCTCCATTATGTCTTCAATCAAAAAAACGACAAACTGATCTTTGACGTCGGCCATCAGGCCTATACGCATAAAATCCTAACCGGAAGGGCGAAGGATTTTCCGACCTTGAGGAAGAAGGACGGTTTGAGCGGTTTCCTGAAATACTCCGAGAGTCCCTATGATGTCTGGGAGGCCGGGCATTCCTCAACATCGCTTTCAGCCGCGGCCGGATTCCTTGAAGCCAAAGAACAGGGGGCGGACATCGGCGAAATCGTCGTCGTCATCGGCGACGGTTCAATCCAAAACGGACTCGCCCTTTCCGCTTTGAACTACCTCGGAAGCCGGAAAAACCAGAAGGTCATCATCATCCTGAACGACAACAACATGTCGATTTCCAAGAACGTCGGCAGCATCTCCAAGATCCTCGACCGGGTCAGGCTCCAAAGATCCTATCAGTTTTTCCGGAAACTCACGCCGAAATTCCTGACCAAGTTCAAGCAGGCGGTCTCTTCCTACCTGCACGGAGGAAACATCTTTTCCGCAATCGGTTTCCGCTATTTCGGCCCGATCGACGGCCACGACCTGAAGGAGCTGATCCGTTTCTTCCGGTTCGCGAAAAATTCGGACCAGTCGATTATCCTCCACGTCAACACCCAGAAGGGAAAGGGTTATGGGCCGGCTGAGCGGGACAGGCTGGGAAATTGGCACGGAACCTCCCCCTTTAATCCCGAGACCGGCGAACCGCTGACCCCCATGGCCCCGGGAAAGGTTTCCTGGAGCGACGGAATGGGCGGCCTTTTGCTGGAAGAGGCGAAGAAGGATTGGGACATCATTGCAATCACGCCGGCGATGATCCCCGGGTCCGGGTTGCTCCGTTTCCAAAGTGAGCTTCCCGGGCAATTGATTGATGTGGGGATTGCGGAAGAGCATGCGGTGGTCATGGCTTCGGCCCTCGCCTTAGCCCGGAAGAAACCGGTCGTCTGCATTTATTCAACTTTCCTGCAGCGGGCTTACGATCAGGTAAGCCACGATGTCGCGCGTTCCAACGCCCATGTCGTCTTCCTGATCGACAGAGCGGGAATTGTCGGCGGTGACGGCTCCACCCACCAGGGTACTTTTGACATCGCCTTCCTTTCCCATCTTCCAAATATGACGATCGCCGCTCCGAAGGACCTTGAGGAAGCCGCGGGGCTTTTGGCTTACGCCCTCCACAGGCATTCCGGTCCCTTCGCGATCCGCTATCCGAAGGCGAACGCGGACCTCTCTTCCGGTGAGGTTCCGGACATTCCGTTCGGAAGCTGGGAAGTTGTGCTTCCTTTGGAGCGGGTCAATGTCGTGACGTACGGTCCCGCCGTCCTCGAATTCCGGGACAGAATCGCGAAATCCGGAAAAGAAATCGGATTGGTGAACGCGCGGTTCCTGAAACCTTTGGACGAGAAGGTTTTGCAGGAACTTTCCGGAAGCAGAGTCATCGTTTATGAAGAGGTCGTGAAGCAGGGAAGTTTGGGGATGCAGATGCTGTCCCGGGCGGAAGCGGCCGGGATTTCCCTTGATTTTGATTTCTACGCCGTCCCCGACATTTATGTCGAACACGGGGAAGTCGATGCGATAAAGAAGGAATTGGGTTTGAACATCGAAGACATTCTTGCAAAATACTGAGGGTGCTTTATGTTAGTATCGCTCCATGTAAAAAACTTTGCCATCATCGACAACATCGAACTGGATTTCAAAGAAGGGATGACGGTCCTGACCGGTGAAACGGGCGCGGGGAAATCCTTGATAATCGACGCCATCGGCCTCCTTTTCGGTAAACGCGCTTCCCCCGATTGGGTGCGTTTCGGCGAAAGCAAAGCGACGATCGAGGGCGTTTTCAGCGGTTTCAGCCCGAAGATCCAGGAGGTTCTGGGGATTGAGCCGGACGCTGAGGATTACCTCGTCATCAGGCGGGAAATCTACAGCAACGGAAAGAGTCTTTGCAAGGTGAACAATGAAATCGTCTCCCTCGCCCAATTGGCCGAAGTCTCGGAGGCGATTGGGGACATCCATTCCCAGTTTGACACGCAAGGGCTTTTCAATCCGAAGAATTATCTTCAATTCCTGGATGATGCCGCGACCGCCAAACTGCTCGCCGACTACCGGACCAGCCTCAGGGAATACCAGGAAGCCGAGCAGAAGTACCGGGATTTCGTGAACAAGCAACGCGAGGACAGCGAACGCCTTGATTTTCTGAAATACCAGCTCAGCGAACTGGAAAGGATCAATCCGAGCGTCGAAGAAGAAGAGGATCTGAAAGCGCGGAGCCATTACCTGAACAATTTCGGGACCGTGAGCGAGAACCTGCAGGCGATTATCGCCCTTTACGAGGAAGGCGACCTCCTCGGGAAGATCTACGATTCCCTCGCCCTCCTGGAAAAACTCGAAGGTTTCGATCCGAAGTTCAAGGAATACAGGAACCAGATTGAAAGCGCTTATTATGATTTGAGCGACGCCGTCGGGGAGATCTCCCAGGAATTCAAAAAACTTGATTTTGATCCCTCGGAATTGGACGCAATCAACGCGCGTTTGAGCGTCTATTCCGATTTGCGGCGGAAATACAGAAAGACGACGGAAGAAATCGTCGCCTTCCGGGCGCAATTGGAAAACGATCTGAAAAATATCGAAAATTACGATTTTTTGTTGTCCGAGTTGGAAGAAAAGGTCAAAAAAACCTATGATAGGACAATGGAAATCGCGAAGAATATTAGCGGCATCAGAAAGCAAAACGCAAGAAAACTGGAAACGGACATCATGGAAAATCTTGCGGATCTGCAGTTAAAAAATGCCGAGTTTAAAATCGTCTTCAATGACGACAATAAGTTCAGAAAGGACGGAATCGACGAAGTCGATTTCCTGATCACCTTCAATCCCGGAGAACCGTTGCGGGCTTTGTCGAAGATTGCGTCCGGCGGCGAAATGTCCCGTTTCATGCTCGCTTTGAAAGCGCTCGTTTCAGAAAAACTGGATTTGCAGACGATTATCTTCGACGAAATCGACAACGGCGTCTCGGGAGCGATCGCCCACAGCATCGCCAAGAAACTGAAGAAAATCTCCGAAAAAACGCAGGTTCTCTGCGTGACCCACATTCCCCAGGTTGCTTCGCTTGCCGACCATCATTACCGCATCCAAAAGCAAGTGGAAGGCGAGAGGACGACGACGCAGGTCGAGGAACTTGGGTACGAAGGCAGAATTGAGGAAATCGCCAAGATGATATCCAACGGCCGGGTAACGCAAGCTTCGAAAAATCTCGCTATGGAACTTTTACGGAAATAAAAGCACTGCCAATTTTAGATAGTGCTTTTTTTTCTCCCCTTTTTGCTCATAATATGATAGGTAGCCAAAAAGGAGTGATATTATCAAGCAAATCAAAAAAATCCTGCTCTGTTTTACCTTATTGTTGATCCTCGCGATCATTTCGACAGTAAATGTCGAAGCCAGGAACGTGGAAATCTATGTCATTCCCGGAGGAGATTCCATCGGTCTCCAACTGAGGCCGGGCGTCTACATTACCGGAAAATATGACGTGAAGACGGTAAACGGTGAGGTCACGCCCTGGAAGTCCAGCGATCTGGAAGTCGGCGACAAAATCGTGGCGATCAACGACATCGAGGTTTCCAGGATAGCGGACATCCAGAAGATTCTTTCCTCCTTGAAAGAAGAAGGAGAACTCACCCTGAAAATCAAACGCAAAACGCAAATTCTGATGACCACCTGCAGGGCGGTGCGTGACAAATCCGGAAAAATGACCTTGGGTCTTTATGTGAAGGACGAGGTGCTCGGAATCGGCACCGTGACTTACATCGAGCCCGAAACAAAAAAGTTCGGGGCCCTTGGCCATGCGATGATTTCTGACGAGGTTTCCGGAAGCAACATCGGCACCATCTCGACATCGTCCGTAAGGGGCATCAGGAAGTCGCTTCCGGGAATCCCCGGAGAAAAACATGCGACCTTAAACAATAATCCTGTAGGAACGATTCTTAAAAACAACGAAATCGGCGTTTTTGGAATCGTCCATGACTTGGGGGATTTTTCCGGCAGTCAAGCGATAAAGGTCGCCCTTCCCAATGAAGTCCATGTGGGGAAAGCCGAACTCCTTACCGTTTTGGGAAGCAACAAAATCGAAAGCTTTTCGGTGGAAATTGTGGAAGTGAAACCCCAAAGCAGCAAGGACATCAAAGGCATCAAATTCAAAGTAACCGACAAGGAATTGTTGGAAAAGACCGGCGGGATCATTCAAGGAATGAGCGGAAGTCCCGTCATCCAGGACAACAAGCTTGTCGGAGCGGTTTCCCATGTTGTCATTGATTCTCCTGATTTTGGCTATTGCGTTTATGCGATGTGGATGATTGACAGTTTCTAGCGTCCTGGAATACTAAAGGAGCCTTTTCGAGGCTCCTTTTCGGTTTCAGATAAGAGAGTAAATAAAAAAGGGGACTGCGTTTCCAGTCCCTTATTATTTTGGTTGCCATTTGCACCTAATCGGTGATTCGATTTTTTCTTCCTTTTTCAACTCCGCAAAAGCTTTGTCGACAAGTTTTCTGTCAATTCCCGTCATTTCCGCAACTTCCCCAGCCGAAACCGGCCGTCCCGCTGCTTTCATGGCTTCCAAAACTTTTTCCTTTACTTCCATAATTCATCCTCCTTTGCCAATATTATACCAGAAACAACATTTTCTAAACAACAAATATGATTCCCAATCTTCCCCGGGAAATTCTTGTTTCCCCATTTTTCTCCCTTTTTTGACAATTTGCTATCATTTCAAATCATTTATTTATTCAAAAATGCTTGAACATAAGATAAAAATATGAAAAAAAAGATTGAGATATTGCTAAATGGAAGAAAATGGTGTAAATTATAGGCGTTAGGGAGGTGGATTTATTTGGATACCTTGAAGGTTATCATTTCTGATGACGGGAAGGAGTTCGTGCAAACGCTGCAGGAGTTCTTCCGAGACAAAAAAGAAATTGAAGTAGTGGGGGTGCACACCGACGGCGTGACGCTCTTGAACACGCTCAGGGTCGTTCAGGTCGACCTGCTGATCCTGGATTTGTTCATGCCGAACTGCGACGGCATCAAAGTGCTGCAGGAACTGCGAACAAAGAGGGATAAGTACAAAGTTCCGAAGAGCATCATCGCAATCACCGCGTTTTCCAATGAAAAAATCATGAACAGTGTGGCGGAACTCGGCGCGGATTACTTCGTCGTGAAGCCGGTGAACCTCCAGCACCTGATGGAGATCATCAATGAGTTGAAGATTCAGAAGAACTCAAGCGTGAAGTCTTCCAGTTTCAGTCTCGCGAATTACAAAACTGATTTGGAAACGGAAATCACAACACTCCTTCATGAAATCGGCGTTCCTGCCCACATCAGAGGTTACCTTTACATCAGGGAAGCCATAACGATGGTTTATCACAACATCGAAATCCTGGGCAACATCACGAAAGTTCTTTACCCCGAAATCGCAAGGAAATTCAACACGACCTCTTCCAGGGTCGAAAGGGCGATCCGCCATGCCATCGAGGTTGCCTGGGTCAGGGGGAACATCGACGCCATCAGCGACATTTTCAGCTACACAATCTCTTATCACAAATCCAAACCAACAAATTCCGAATTCATCGCCATGATAGCGGACAGGCTCCGTTTGATCCACAAACGCGAGCGTCGGGAACTGCTGTCGAAGGCGGTATAAAAGGATTTATTAATGTCCGGAGGATTCTTCCGGCTTCCTAAAAAGAAATGAAGGCTAAGAACCGATCTTAGCCTTTATTTTATTCTAGATTATGAAGATTTGGTTTTGAAGCGGCGAATGCAAAAAAACCCAAGCGGAAACTTGGGATTAGGAATTCAATTTGTTGAAGACTTCAATCATCGCCCAGACTAAGCCGAAAAGCGTGAAGACCGTCATTCCCGCAACAAGGATGACGATGAGGACCTTTCCCAATTTGGAATTCGTCGGGCTTTTCATTTCGACTTCGATTGATTGGTCGCGTCTTACCTTGGTCTTGATCAGCGGATCTTTCTTTTTTTTCGGGGTTTTAGCTGTTTTCACTTCATTCACCTCGGCATCTTGTGTTATAATATAAATACTGTAACTATTATATCACAATCAGGTCCAAAAAGGAAAGAACATTTTTTATGAATTCTCCGAAAATCATCTTTCACATAGATATGAACTGCTTTTTCGCTTCCGTCGAACGGGCGGAAAACAAGGAGCTTGTCGGAAAGCCGATTGCCGTCGCCCATCAGGACCCCCTCTACCGGGGGATGATCCTCTCGCCGAGCTATGAGGCGCGAAAATACGGAGTCAGGACGACGATGCTCGTGCGGGACGCGCTCCTGCTCTGTCACGGCCTGATCATCGTCGAGCCGAAAATGCGCCTGTACCAGGAATATTCCCGCCGTTTCATGGAATATTTGGAGAGCGTCTCGCCGGTAATCGAACAGGCTTCTATCGACGAAGCCTACCTGGACGTGACCGAGAACAGCAAAACCGAGCACCCGCTGGAATTGGCGAAGCGGATCCAGGATCACCTTTTGACGGAACTCGGCCTTCCCTGCAGCATCGGCATCGGCCCGAACAAGTTCCTTGCGAAAATGGCATCAAACATGAAGAAACCGCTGGGAATCACGGTGCTCAGAAAAAGGGAAGTGGACAAGTACCTTTGGCCGCTTCCAATCGAGGAAATGTACGGTATTGGGAAGAAAACAGCGCCAAAACTCAGAGAAATCGGCGTCAACACCATTGGCGACCTCCTAAAAGTCGATTTCTCAAAACTGAAGGAAATCGTCGGCCAGGCCTATGCGAATGCCCTCATTTCCCGGGCCCAAGGAAACGGAAGCACGGAAATCGTCGTCGGCGAATCCGATTTCCAATCGGTAAGCAACGCCCACACTTTCGACAATCCCGTGTTTGACTTGTCCCTGCTCAAGGAGACTTTGAAAGTGATCGCGAACACCGTGAGCCATCGCCTGGAACAGCAGGACAAGGAAGCGCAGACCGTCGGACTCATCATCAAATACCCGAATTTCCGCCAGGTCACGCGGAGCAAGGCTTTGGCGAAACCCACTGCCGAAGCCCACAGGATTTATGATGTCGCGGAAGAGATTCTGGAGGAAATGTTCCACCCCGGGGACCAGATTCGCCTCATCGGCATTTCCGCGACCCGCCTGATCAAACCGAAAGCGGAAATGAAACAGATCACCATCTTCGACAACCTCTCCGAAATCGAAAAAGAAGAGGCGATCAAGAAACTATTGAAAAACCTGAAAGCCAATTTTGGGGAAACCAGTATCAACCGCGGCTATTACTACAGAGGTAAAGACAATGAATGATTTGGGAAAAATAAAAAAATATCAAGTTTCAAAAACGACTCCGCTGGGCTACATGCTTTCCGACGGGGAGAACGAGTACTTCCTCCACAGGAACGAAAGCAATTTCCGAGAGCTTGCGCCCGGAGACGAGGTCGAGGCCTTCATCTATTCCGACAAAAAAGGCCGGCTGGCGGCGACGCTTTACCTGCCCACGATGACGGTCGACAGCGTCGGTTTCGGGACGGTCGCGGCCGTGAACAAGGATTTCGGTCTGTTCCTGAACATCGGGATTTCCAAGGACGTCCTCCTTTCCGCCGACGATTTGCCGGAGGATTTCTCCGATTGGCCGCGCCCGGGAGACAAAATTGCCTGCAGACTGAAAGCGCGGGGCGGAAGGCTGCTCGCGAAACCGGCGACGAAGACCGATTTCCTCTCCCTGCAGAAAATCACTCTTGAAGAAGGAACGGAAGTCACAGCCCATGTCTACCGGAAAACCCCGAGCGGCGTCAATCTCGTGACCGAGGACTTCAACGTCATCTTCGTCTACAAGGAACACCTGAAAAAGGAATACCGCCTCGGGGAAAAAGCGGAAGTGCTGATTTCCGGGAAAGGCCGGGACGATTATTACGGAATCATCCCCCTTGATAAAGAAAAACAGGCCGCAAGCGACCGTGAAAAGATTTTAGAGTATCTAAAGAAGATGGACGGGGCGATGGCGATCACCGAGAAGAGCGACGCCATCGTCATCAAAAAAGTCTTCGACATGAGCAAACGTGCCTTCAAGGCCGCGCTCGCAAGCCTTGAGAAAGAAGGAATTATTGAAATTCAGGAAGACAAGGTCATCCTGCTGGTTTAGCTCCCATCCGGGGGCTTTTTTCATATGCCGATCGTAAGGGTCGCGATGTAGCGTTCACCGAAACTGCCAACTTTCGGCCAGCAACCGGGACAACCCGAGAATTCCCGGATGATTGGATCGTTGAAGTTTGTGATTCCGGTGGGGTTCCTGTCATAGGGCGGAATCGTCGCGATCAAATCGTTCAGGGGCTGGGGAAAGAAGATCTGGGTGAAGAGGGTTTTGCTCAGGTGGCTTATTTTCAGGTGGATGTGGTTCGTGCGGTTCCCGTATTTTCCGGGATAGATTGTCTTGAACTCCACGAATCCAAGATTGTCGCTTTCCTGGACTCCTCGAAGCCATCTTTCCGGAGATGTCGGTTCGGAACGAAAAGCGCCCGAAGGAAATCCCGAATACCTTCCCCAGGCGTTCGCCTGCCAGATTTCCACCTTCGCTCCGCGGATCTTTTCGCACTTTTCCGCATCCACGATCTTCAACCCGATCAAAAGGCCGACGCCTTCCTCCCCAGCCGTGATGTCAATCCTTTCCGGCGCGTCGGGGATGTAGAAGGGTCCGGGCCCGGTGTCCGTCGTCTTCAGACAGAGCGGACTGTTCTCAAAACTGTAGCTCAAGGAGCTGAATTCTTTCCGGAACCTATGGAATTTATCCGTTCGCATTGCATCCTCCCCTTCCATTCTATGCGGAAGGGGGGAGTTAAATGTTGTATTCGACTTGCTTTTCCGCCCCCGCCGCCTGCTTTTTCCGGAAAAAAGAAATAATCACGACCAAAATCGGGATGAAGACTTCGAAGGCTGAGATGAGATAGGGAATCAGGATCCGGAACCTGATGTTCAGAATCTTCGGATAGTCCCGTGCAAGGAAAAGCAGGAGAGCCATCAGACCAATCGAAAGCAGACCGTAGAAGATGATCTGTCCCTTTTTGATCTCTTTGATTCCGTCCGCCATGGCTTTCACGGCGACGAAAAGCACACCGCTTTTCACCATCACGTTCAGGAGCAAAATGTTGACCATGACGAGGTCAAGTCTCTGGATGAAGTCCTCAATGTCAATCCGCCTCCACAAACGCACAATCGGAGCGTAGCCGAGAATGAGGGCTTCCGCCTCCAGATAGACGATGTTCGCGATTGATATGATGAGCAGGGTGACGCCGATGGCGGCGATTCCGAAATAGGAGGTTTTGAAGGCCTGTTTTTTTTGTTCCGGCCGCACGTATTGGAAAATCACCAGGATCGGGAAGAGTTCTCCCAATGGGACGCTGTAGGCCATTCTCAGGGTCGGGTTGACGAACTCCAGGAAACCGTGGGGCATAAAGGGAAGAAGGTTCTGGAATTCAGGTTCGTTCACGATCGCGAGGAGAACGAAGAAGAGGACGAAGGAAAAGAAGGTGATGGCGAAAACGAGTCCGGAGTAGCGGGCGATGACCTCAATCCCTTTGACCGCGCAGTAGATTGCAACAAGGAGATAGAAGGCATAAAGCATCCAGAAGGGGCTGTGCTGCATGGTGTAGATGCTGACGAGCTCAACCAAGTCCCGGAGTTTCAGGGCAAAAAGTAAGAGGAAATAGAAGAAGTAGATGAAGAAGAGGATTTTTGAAAAGAATTTTCCGAGAATCCTTTCCATGGCCGTCTTGAAATCAGGGTAGTCGGTGTTCTTATAGATGAAGCTGTAGACGAAGAAAAGGAAGCAGGAAAGCGGGATTGCGAGCAGCACCGGAATCCAGGTCGATTGCCGGTAATGATAAAGATATATCCCGCGGGTGAGCTCGTTGCTTAGAATGTAGGCGTAGATGAGCGTGAAAAGTTGTCTTCTCGAGATGTATGTTTTTTCCATGGCCGCTCCTATGGTTTTACGCGGATGATGTTACCTTTGATGGTAAACTCCGCCTCGATTTCCGGAAAGATTTCGTCCTCATAGCGATCCTTGATCTCCTCCCACAGTTTGAATTTGTGACGATAGATCATTCTTCCATATCCGAAGATGTCGGCCTTCAATTCCTGGGCTTTGGAAAAAACTTTTTCGCAGAGCCTCTTTATTTCATATTCCGTCCTTTGCCGGATGTCTTCCACATATACCACGTCGTAACTCGTCTCCCCCGACAAGTCTTCCACAACCTCTCCCTGGAAGTTGATCGAGACCTTCACCTTGATCTTTTCGCCTTCGGTTTCTAGTTTCGTCTTTACCTTGCAAGTCTTGAGCTGGACCGAGACGAAGGTGCCGTCGCCCTTGGTCACGATGATGTAGGAGTTCTTGATTTTCCCCATCAGATAAGTGAAACCGAGCGATTCCTCTTCGTCAAGCCAGGCGATGATCCGGTCCTGCTTGAAGACGCCGAGCGTCGAAACCTTGGTATAGGCGCGGACGTCAATCGTCTTCCTGTTATCCAAATCGCTTCCTTCCTCCAAATCGCCGATGATCTCGATGCTTCCGAGAGTGAGGCTGATTCCCTCGCTCCGCAGATCACTCATAACCTCGTCGTTCGTGTAAATTTTGCTGATCCCGTAAAGTTTGGTCGTGGCGACCAGTTTCCCTTCCACCGCCATCGCCGGGATGTTCGCGGCCACCGAAACGATTTTCAGGACATCCTTGCCTTTGCAGCCGCGGGCGATGAGAATGTCAAAGCGGTGGAGGGTTTCCTGGTTGATCGCGAAGAAAGCGACGAAGGGGAGAATCCCCTTCCGCGCCAACTCTTCACCGATCACGAGGATGACGAAATGGGAGAAGAAGAGCTTCTTGGTTATGATTGTGTTGACCTTCCGCAGGGCCTCCTGGATGGTCCGGCCGGTTTCGCTCACGACGACGATGGGAGTCACGTCTTGAGGACGGTTGCCGGCGGAATTGCTGTTCAGGAGCTGGACGGAAAGTTCCAAACTCCCCTCTTCGGTCAGGTCGAGTGCGATCGCGGTCGTGATCATGAGGTCCTCGACCTCCTTCTTTTGCGTACAGCCGGAAAGGATGAGGAAAAACAGTAGAATTATAGATATCAAGATTCCTTTTTTCATGGTCCACCTCAATGCGGGTACTGTTCCTGTTTCCGGAACTTGTTCCGGAGTTTTTCCAAAGGCATCCTGATGAGCGAATCCTTCAGCCCTTCTTTGCTTAAGGGGGCGAAGGGGGCGAAATAATCCGCTCCGAAGCTCCGCAGGCTGGAGAGATGGGTAAGCAGGATGACAAGGGAAAGTGTGAAGCCGAATGAACCCAAAGCGGCGCTGATGATCGTCAGCACATATTTTACAATCGTCGTCGCGAGATTCAATTTATAGTTCGGGATGACGAGGCCGCCGATTCCGGTCAATGCGACGACAATGACGATGATGGGGGAAATCAAACCCGCCTCCACCGAGGACTGGCCGATGATGATCGCCCCGACGAAGGAAAGCGAGGTTCCGATCGCCGTCGGCATCCGCGTTCCCGACTCCCGGAGAAGATCGAAGGCGATCATGACTGCGAAAAGTTCAAGATAGGCGGGAAGGGGCGTCAGGATTCGCTGCCCCGCGATGCTGAAGAGAAGATTCACCGGCAGGAGTTCGGAATGGTGGAGAATCAGGAGGATGTAAACCGAGGGCATGAAGAGGGAAAAAATGAGTCCCAGAGTCCGGAGAATCCGGAAAAAGGAAGCGATGAAGGCCTTCTGGTGGAAGTCCTCGGTCGAATGGAGGAACTGGACGAAGACCGAAGGGGCAATCAAGGCTTCCGGGCTGCTGTCGCAGAGGATTGCGACCCGTCCTTCGAGGATGTTGTTGGCGACCGTGTCCGGCCTTTCCGAATAGAAAATCTTCGGAAAGATCGAGAACTGCCGTTCCCTTAAAGCGACTTCCAGGTAATTGGCGTCCGTAACTTCCGGAATCTCCGCAGCGAGAAGCCTCCGCTCCACCTCCCGGAGCACCCCCTCGTCAACCAGCCCCTTGATATAGGCGAGGACGACGTTGGTGTTCGTTTCCCTGCCCACGATGTAATGCTTGAAGATCAAATTCGGGTTCTTGATCCTTTTTCTGATCAGGGAAATGTTCGTGAGAAGGTTTTCGTTGAAAGAGTCGTTGCTTCCCATGACCGTGATCTGGGTTGTCGGCTTTTCCACTGCCCGCTCCTGGTACATCCGGGCGCCGATGACAAGGCATTTGCTGCAACCTTGGATGAACAGGATCACGTCTCCGCTCAGAAGGAGGTTGAAGACTTTTCCGAAAGTGTCCGCTTCCTCGATACCGGTTGTGGTGAGGACCCTGGTCTTGAAAAACCGGAAACGCTCCTCCCCCTCGGGGAGTTCCTTCTTGGCTTTCGAGAAGTTCCGGTTCAGGGCGTCAATCACAGTTTTGTTCAAAAGCCTTTGGTCGATCATCCCCGCCAGATGGACCAGCCCCACCTCGATTTCCTGGAAATTGTTTTCCAAAGTGAATTCGTCGGTTGAGAAGTCCCAGCACTCCCCCTGGTAGATTTTCAGGTAATCGATGTTTTCCTTGACGGTCTGATACAGCCCTTTGTGCAGATAATCCTCATTCGATATGGGGAACTGGGGCTTGTTGTCCATTTCCTTTTTCTCCAGTTGCTTTTTTTCTTTCTTAAATATTGCCATAGCTGTTCACCTTATCTATTATTATGCGGTTTTTCCGGCCTTTTAAACAGAAATTTGTCCGGGGGGATGGCGGGATTATGATTGACTTTGACGGGAAGTTATTTTATAATAATATATATCATTGACAGGTCTGAAGGGAACAATTGAAGCTGGACGTAATGCTTTATATAGATTCGGATTATTTCGTCCTTAGAAGCCTTCTTTTAAGGATTTTATTTTTAGGAGGTCAGCATGTACCAGAAAGTGAAAGGCACCCAGGATTTCATCGGAATCGAAGCGCGGAAGCTCCGTTTCATAGAAGAGAGGGTGCGCGCTGTCATCGAAAAATACGGATATGAGGAGATCGTCACCCCGATATTTGAAAACACCGAAGTCTTCGTGAGAAGTTCCGGAGCGGAATCGGACATCGTCTCCAAAGAAATGTACACCTTCAACGACAAGGGCAACCGGAGTCTGACCTTGAGGCCGGAAGGAACCGCCGCGGTCGTCAGGGCCTTCCTCGAAAACAAACTCCATGCCCGCCGGACGCTGAACAAATTCTTCTATTTCGGTCCGATGTTCCGTTACGAACGACCCCAGGCGGGACGTTTCCGGGAATTCCACCAATTCGGAATCGAAGCTTTCGGCGCCTCCTCCCCCTATCTCGACGCCGACGTGATCATCTCCGCGGCGGAGATCTTCAAGGCTTTAGGAATCGAAAACGTGAAACTGAAGATAAATACGATCGGGGACTTCCCGTCCCGCGCCGCCTATGCGGAGGCCTTGAAGGAGCATTTTCGAAGCGGGATTTCCTCCCTCTGCGAGGATTGCAATCGGAGGTTGGAGAAGAATCCCTTGCGGATTCTCGACTGCAAAGTCGACCGCGAGCATCCGCTTCTGAAATCAGCCCCGAAAATTGACGCTTTCCTTTCTCCGGAAGCGAAAGCCTATTTCCAGGAAGTTCTAAAGATCCTCGCGGCGGCGGGAATCGACTTCGAAATCGATCCCAACCTGGTCCGCGGCCTCGACTACTACACGGACACCGTCTTCGAGTTCATCCTCCAAAGTCCCGACGAGCTGGACGGCCTCGCGGTCTGCGCCGGCGGGAAATATTCCGATTTGGTCCGTTCCTTCAACGGGCCCGACATCCCGGGGATCGGCTACGCCTTCGGAGTCGAAAGAATCATCGCGATCATGGACAGGCTCAATCTCTTCCCTTGTTTCGGATTCAAAGCGGATGTCGTCCTGATCAGCCTCGATCCGGAATCGAAAGCGAAGGCCCTGCTTCTGGCCAGGGATTTGCGCAGAGCCGGCTTCCGGGCGGAACTGGACTACCAGAGTTTCAATCTGAAGCCCCAGTTCAAACTCTCCGACCAGCTTGAAGCGAAATTTCTGGTGATCATCGGCGAAGAGGAACGGAAAAACAAGGCTTACACCGTCAAGAACAACGCGACGAAAGAACAGACTATTGTTTCGGAAGAAGAAATCTTAAAGTTTTTCAAGGAGAACAGCAAATGAGAACTCATAACAACGGAGAATTGAGAATCCAGGATGTCGGAAAAGAAGTGACACTGGTCGGCTGGGTCGCGAAGAGACGCAATCTCGGCGGAATCATCTTCATCGACCTCAGGGACCGTTACGGAATCACCCAGATTGTTTGCAAACCCGGCAATCCGATGTATGAAGTGCTGGAGAATGTGAAGAACGAATACGTCCTCCAGGTTTCGGGAAAAGTATTGGAAAGGGAAAGCAAAAATCCCAAACTTCCGACTGGGGACATCGAGGTCGAAGCGGAGAATGTAAATGTGTTGAACGTTTCGGAGAATCCGCCCCTCATCATCGCGGATGAGACGGACGCTTTGGAAGATCTCCGGATGAAGTACCGCTATCTCGACCTGCGCCGTCCGGTGATGCAGAAGAACCTCATCACCAGGCACAAAATCGCCCAGGCGGTGCGCGCTTATCTGAACGACAGGGATTTCATCGAGGTGGAAACGCCAGTTTTCGGAAAATCGACTCCGGAAGGGGCCCGCGACTACCTGGTTCCTTCCCGCCTCCATCCCGGAAAATTCTACGCCCTCGCCCAGTCTCCGCAGATGTACAAGCAGTTGTTGATGATTGCGGGCTTCGAACGCTATTACCAGATCGTGAAATGCTTCCGGGACGAGGATTTCCGCGCCGACCGGCAGATGGAATTCACCCAGATCGACGTGGAGATGAGTTTCGTTGATGAAGAGGACGTGTATTCGCTTGTGGAAGGGATGATCCACAAGGTCATGAAGGAAGTTAAGGGCGTCGAAGTGAAACTCCCCTTCCCGCGCCTCTCTTATGAGGAGGCGGTCAACCGCTTCGGGACCGACAAGCCCGACACCCGTTTCGGTTTGGAACTCGTCAACCTCAACTCCTGCTTCGCGGACACCGATTTCTCGATTTTCCGGGCCGTCCTCGATGAAGGCGGAGTAATCAAAGGAATCAACGCGAAGGGCGCGGCGGAAAAATACTCCCGGAAAGAGATCGACCGCCTGACAGAGGAAGCGAAGAAATTCAAAGTCAAAGGTTTGAGTTGGCTGAAATATGAAAATGATAATTTCAGCGGTTCGCTCGCGAAGTTCGTGACCCCGGAAATCGGAGATGCCCTCCGCGCCCGGCTCGGCCTGGAAAACGGGGACCTGGTGCTAATCGCCGCGGACAAGCCCGAACACGCAAATTGGGCCCTCGGACTCGTCCGGAACATTCTCGGCAGGGAACTTAGACTGATCGACTACTCCCGCTATGATTACCTCTGGGTGAACAACTGGCCTTCCTTCGAATACGACGAGGAAGCCGGGCGTTACAACGCCGCCCACCATCCTTTCACTTCCCCCAGGGACGAGGACATCGACAAAATGCTCACCGCCCCGGAGGAATGCCATTCGAAATGCTACGACCTCGTCCTGAACGGCTATGAACTCGGAAGCGGCTCAATCCGGATTCACGACCAGGAAGTCCAGAGGAAGATGTTCCGGGTGCTCGGCCTTTCGGAAGAAGAAGTGAAGGAAAAATTCGGCTTCTTCATTGAAGCCCTCCGCTACGGGACTCCGCCCCACGGCGGAATCGCCCTCGGCCTCGACCGGCTCGCGATGATTCTTTGCGGCGCCCAGTCGCTCCGCGACGTCATCGCTTTCCCGAAGAGTGCGAGCGGAATCGACCCGATGAGCGAAGCTCCGAGCTACGCTTCCCCCGAACAACTCAGGGAATTGAAACTGGAAATCAAGAAATGAAGAACTTGGAAAGGCTTGAATACCTGTTAGGTTCTGAAAACATAAAAAAACTGCAAGCCGCGAAGGTCGCAGTCGTGGGTTTGGGCGGCGTCGGCAGCGTCGCTTGTCTGGCTTTGGCCCGCTCCGGGATCGGCGCTCTGGTCGTCCAGGATTTCGACGTCGTCCAGGAAAGCAACATCAACCGCCAGCTGATTGCGAGTTACGAAACGATTGGCCAGCGGAAGGTCGACGTCATGGAAAAGGAGATCCTGAAGGTCAATCCGGAATGCCGGGTTACCAAGGTTTTCGAAAGATTTTCAGCGGAAAGCACCCTCTTCCAGCAGGAATTCGATTACTTGATTGACGCGATCGATTCCATCGATGCGAAATCCCTTTTGATCAAGGAGGCGCTGAAGCGGAACATCCCCTTCATCTCCGCGATGGGGGCGGCCAAGAAAACAGAACCGACGAAACTTTCCGTCGTCCGGATGGACAAGACAACCTGCGATCCGCTCGCGAAGATACTCAGGAGGAAGTTCCGGGAGGAAGGCATCAAAACTGACTTCATGGTCGTCTCCTCGACGGAAACCCCCGCCGAGATCCCCCTGCTTGGCTCCTACATGCCGGTTACGGCCACCGCCGGGTTGCTGCTTGCGGATTACATCATCAAACTCATCATCGGAGGTACAGCTTGATACTCAGCATATATGTACAGGCGGCGATCGTTTTCGCCGTCATCGTCATATTCTTTCTGTCCCTTTTCCTGAATTCGCGGACCAAAGCCCCGAAGGACGTTGAACTCCCCGAAAAATGCAAGTTCTGCCCCTCGGAAACCTGCGTCATCAAAATCCAGGATACGGAAAAGAAAAAAGAAGAACTGAAAGAATATTTCAAAAACTGTGAGGAAAACGATGGCAACGACAAAAAGGACTGATTACATCGATTGGGACCGCTATTTCATGGGCGTCGCCCTCCTTTCCGCAATGCGCAGCAAGGATCCGAACACCCAGGTCGGGGCCTGCATCGTGAACCGGCGGAACAGGATTGTCGGGATCGGCTACAACGGCCTTCCCATCGGTTGCAGCGACGACGACTTTCCCTGGGCTGGGGAAGGCGAATTTCTGGATACGAAATACCCCTACATCGTCCATGCGGAGCCGAACGCGATCCTGAACTCCGACGCCGACCTGGAAGGCTGCCGGATTTACGTCACGCTTTTTCCTTGCCATGAATGCGTAAAGTTGATCATCCAAAGCGGTATCAAGGAAATCGTCTACCTTTCCGACAAATACAACAACACTTTGTCCAACCAGGCGGCGAAAAGGATGCTTGCCGCGAGCGGCATCACCTACCGGAAAATCGACCCCTTCCAGATCAAAATCGAGGAGGAATGAGGATGAAAGCCATCTTCCGGGACCTGCTTTCTTGGTTCGCAAACGCGAAACCATTCAAGAAATGCCTGGTCCTCCTTTTGTTCCTGATCCATGTCTTTCTGCTCGCAATCACATTCGTGAAAGTCGATTATGAGGTCCTGACACCGGGCTCGATCAACCCGATCGTCGCGACCAATTCGCAGGCGAACGACTATTGGGTTGTGAAAATAAGCACGGACAACCGCGCAGGAAACGTCAACACGGTCGGAGTCTACCAGCACATCCGCGTTTCCTATTTCCAGTACTTGATCTCCAAACTCTCTCCCAAGCACGATGTCCGCGTTTATGATCCGGAAACCGACCTTTCCCCGGACGAAGAAATCATCATGGGAACCCTCCAGAAGGAATACAGCATCGTCGACGCTTTAATCGTCGCTTATGAAGCCGCGAAAGCGAAGAATCCGGCTGTGAACATCGAATATTCCTTCGCCGGGATTCTCGTCCTCTGGGTGCGGAAGGATTCCCGCTCGAATCTGGAACCCGGCGACCTAATCACGAAGATCGACGGCCGCTCTTTCGGGGATGCGGAAGGATTCCGAACGATCCTTTCCGAATTCTCCGTTGACGAAACCTTCCGGCTCACGGTCTTAAGGGGCGGCAAGGAAACCGAAGTCGAGGCCCGGAAGATGCTGATAAAAAACGAGGAAACGAACGAATACGAAGAAAAACTCGGCGTCGGCACCCACGAAAAAATGGTGATCGATCCGGCAAAGACGACGCCGAAATTCCAAATCAACGAAAAGCTCCAATCCCGGGGGCCTTCCGGCGGGGCGATGATGGCGCTTTCCATTTACAACGCCCTCCTGGAAGAAGACGTTACCAAAGGCAAGATGATCATCGGCACCGGAACCATCAATCTTGACGGAAGCGTCGGGGCGATCGGGGGCGTTCCCCAGAAAATCGCCACGGCCGCGATGTACGCCGCCGATGTCTTCTTCGTCGGGGAAGCCAATTATGAGGAAGCTCTTGAAGCCTACGAGGAGTTGAAACATCTTTTCAAACCCGGCTTCAAACTGATCGAGGTCAAGACTTTTTCGGACATCATTTCCGAACTGGAGGCCCTGTCATGAAGAAATGGCTTAAAGGCAGAGAAGAACAGAGGAAGTTCTACGGAGTCAAACTCGGAACAAAGACGAACATCCTCAGCACTTTGACAGCGGTCCTGGTGACCCTGATACTCTTTCTTCCCCTGGTGATGGTGTTCTACCAGTTCATCTTCATCTACGGGTACGAGCGCCTCGTCATCTATTTTTACATCATCTTCGTCTGGATCGGAGTGATGTGTTTCAACGCGGTGCTTAATTATCTGAGTGTGAGATTCGCCAAAGCGCTGGAAAAGCAGAACGAGGCCTTGCAGGCGATTGAAGAGAAGTACGTCGTCGTCTATCAACTGCTGAATCCCGGCTTCGCCTTCGCCGCTTTGGCCTTCATCGTCTTCATCGCTTTTCAATTGGGGGGATTATGATGAAAATCCGTGACATCATCATCGGAATCGTTCTCGTCGCGATCGGAATCGCGATCGACCAGATTACGAAATATTTCTCTTTCAAAAACTTTGAATTGAACAAGGATTATAAATGCCTGCCCGGGCTTTTCCGGTTCACGCTTGTGAAAAACGACGGGAGCGCCTGGGGCATGTTCTCGGGAAAACTCTGGTTCCTGATCCTGATCACTGTCGTCGCCCTAGGATTCTTCGTCTGGCTCGCCAAAGATTTCGACTTCAAGGAGAATGCGATTTTTAGCGCCTCCTTCGTCCTGATCCTGAGCGGAACCCTCGGCAACTTCATCGACAGGGTCGTCCTCGGTTACGTCCGGGATTTCGTCACCTTCGATTTTATTTCCTTTCCGAGTTTCAATTTCGCGGACATGTGCCTGACCATCGGCGTCATTTTCCTCTGCCTCGACATCCTGTTCGGAGAGACGGGGAGAAGATGGAACTGAGTTTCAAAGTCGAGGCGGAAGAAAGCATCCGCCTGGACAAATACCTCGCCAACAAGCTCGAGGAAATGACGCGGACGCAGATTCAGGCCTTGATCGAAACGGGATGCATCCTCGTAAACGGCAAAGTCGTGAAACCGAGCTACGTCGTGAAACGGGGGGATTTTGTGGAAATAGAGATACCGGAACTCATTCCGAGTGAAATCGTTCCGGAGGACATCCCCTTGGACATTTATTACGAGGATTCCGACCTGATCGTCATCAACAAGCCCGCGGGACTCGTCGTCCACCCGGCCGCGGGGAACCCCAACGGGACGCTCGTGAACGCGCTCCTGCACCATTGCGGGGATCTTTCCGGCATCGGGGGCGTGACGAGGCCGGGAATCGTCCACAGGCTGGACAAGGGCACTTCGGGACTCCTCGTCGCCTGCAAGAACGATTTCGCGCACCGGGCGCTGAGCCGAGATTTCGCGAAACACAGGGTCACGAGGAAATACCACGCCGTTGTCCACGGGGTTATTGAACACAATTTCGGAAGGATTGAAGCCCCAATTGGAAGAAGCCTCCAGGACAGAAAACTGATGGCGGTTGTGGAGGGGGGAAAGGATGCAGTCACGAACTTCCGGGTTCTCGAGCGTTTTTCTGAAAACACCTACCTGGAACTCGCTTTGGAGACGGGCAGGACCCACCAGATTCGCGTGCACATGCAGTACATCGGACATCCGGTCGTCGGCGACCACCAGTACGGGAAGAAGAAGGACACTTATCCCCAGATTCTGCTTCATGCGAAAACGCTTGGGTTCACGCATCCTCGGACGGGGAAGCACATGGAATGGTCCTCGCCCCTTCCGGATTACTTTGAAAACTATCTGAATGAGCAAAGAAAAAAAGACAGCTAGATGCTGTCTTTTCGTTTATATCTTTCAAAATTCTTGAAGTTCGTTTTCGCGATTCTGTCAAAAAACCTTTCGCTTTTCAGTTTCATGATTTTGCTGATGGCGAGGTCGACCTTGCCACCCGCACCTTTCGGAAGTTCGAGACCGACTTCCTTGGAAAGCCTGTCGAACTCGAGGATAAAACCGTAACGGGCGATGATGCTCGCCGCCGCGACCGCGAGGTGCTTGCTTTCCGCCTTCTCCTCCAGGTCCACGTTCTCGACCTTGATTTTTTCATCCTTGATGTACTCGAAGTATTTTTCCTTGGTTGTGAAGGCGTCGATGACGATGCGGTCATATTCTTTTACGATTTGTAAAAGTTTGTAGATGACGTTGTTGTGGAGGTGGGCCTTCAGCTTGTTCATGTTGCAGCCGCGGACCCTGGTCAGGAAATTGTATTTGAGGTTGTCCAGGACCAGCATGCTGTAGGGAAGTTCCTTCATCAGAATCGGCGCCACCGCCCTGACCCTTTCGTCGCTCATTTTCTTCGAATCCTTGATACCCAGGCGCATCAGATAGGGGATTTTGTTCTTCGGAACAAAGGCGCCGGCGACAACAATCGGTCCGAAAAAATCACCGGTTCCAACCTCGTCGGTGCCGATGATGGAATGGAGTTCGGTCTTCACCTGGGGCTTCTCTTCTTTTTCCGCGACTTCCAGTCCGAGGAGCGAACAGATTTCCTCGAAAACCTTCTGGGCGCCGCTGCCCTGGACGATCAGCGTATAAGTTTTAAAAATCGTCAGGGTCGCTGACTTGTATTTTGCTCGAAAAAGTGTATAATTATTGGTGGGTTCGACCTGGTGTTCCTTGAATTTCTCAATGACATCCGTCGCCTGGTCGTTTGACAAACTCAACGTGTAATTCATAATAAACCATTCATCCTTACACATATTATATCATAAAAACTCTGAAAAAGAAAGCATGAAATTATGGAAAAATCCCTGAAAACCCTAGAATTCAACATCATTTTGGATAAAATCGCAAAGAAGGCGCATCTTGGAAAAAGCAGGGAAAAAATCCTGAACCTGCCGCTTTTGAACGATCTGGAGGAAATCCAAAGGGCGCTTGACGAGGCCGACGAAGCGATGGTACTGCTCCAGCGGTTGCACCGCTTCCCGCTCTATTTCATATCCGATGTCGGGAACATCCTGATGCGGGTCAGGAAGGGCGGGATGGTTTCCGTCGAGGAACTTTTGGAAATCGGGAAATTCCTCGACACCGTCAAGGCCAATTTCCTCTATCTGAACACGATGGCGGAATTCAAAATCTCGGCCCCCCTTTTCCAAGGTCATGTGGAGGGCCTGTTCTACCCCTTGGAACTGAACAAAAGGATCAAGGAGATCGTCGATCCGGACGGAGAGATCAAGGACAGCGCTTCGAAAGCCCTGAAGGACATCAGAAGGCACATCCGGGATGCGGAACGCCAGATCAAGGGAAAACTGCAGGAAATCTTGCAGAAAGAAAGCGCGAAGCTTTCTTCGAACGTGATCTCGATCCGTAACGATCGCTACGTCATCCCGGTGAGAAATGACCTCAAAAACCAGATTCCCGGAATCATCCACGACATGAGCGCTTCCGGCGAGACCGTCTTCATCGAGCCTTTGGCCGTGAACCAGCTCAACAACCGGCTGAACGAATTGAAGGAAGATGAAAAGCGGGAAATCGCGCGGATTTTGCGGGAAGTTTCCACGGAAATCGACGGTTTCGGAGACGAACTCCTCCGCGCCTTCGACACTCTCGTCCATTTGGACATCGTCTTTTCCAAGGCCGAATACGCCCTTGACATCAGCGCCAAAAAGCCGAAGATCAACAAATCCGGCGTTCTCGAACTTTACGATTGCCGGCATCCTTTATTGAATGTCGAAAAGGTCGTCCCCAACAACGTCATCATCGGTAAGGACTACCAAGGCATCATCATAACGGGCCCGAACACCGGCGGCAAGACCGTTCTTTTGAAGACGGTCGGTCTGATCGCTACGATGGTGAAAGCGGGGCTGCTGGTTCCCTGCGCCGAGGAAAGCCAGGTGATGGTCTTCGACCGGGTCCTCGCCGACATTGGCGACGAACAAAGCATCTATCAGAACCTTTCAACTTTCTCCGCGCATCTGAAGAACGTCATCAACATCATCAATTCCGCGACCGAAGAATCGCTTGTGCTTCTGGACGAACTGGGCTCGGGCACCGACCCCGCTGAAGGTTCGGCGCTCGCCATTTCGATTTTCGAACATTTGCTTGCGAAAAGGTGCCTCGTCATCGCCACCTCCCACTATTCCGAATTGAAACTCTACGCCTATAGGTCGGAAAACGTCATCAACGCCAGCGTCGAATTCGACGTTGAGACCCTGCAACCGACATACAAGCTGCTCCTGGGAATCCCCGGTCAAAGCAACGCCTTGAAGATTTCAAGGATGCTCGGGCTTCCGGAAGCGGTCATCCAAAGGGCGGAAAGCTACGCCTATGAGAAATCTGATGATTTCAGCCGCGCCCTTGACAAAGTCATGAAACAGATCCATGAACTCGATCGCCTTCAGGAGCAGGTCAAAGAAAAGGAAACCCAGCTTGCGGAGCGGCTTTCGGAAGTCGACCGGGAGCGGGAGGAACTGCGCCTGCAGAAAGCCGAACTTCTTCGGAAGGCAGAAGAAGAGGCGCGGGCTTTAATCAAAAAGTCGGAAACGAAGATCAACCGGCTTTTGGAAGAACTGGAAGAGATGAAAGACAAAGCTCTGAAAGGGCACGAACTTGCGGAAGTGAAGCACGCTTTCCGGACGCTCAAAGCGGAAGCGAAGGCGGATCTTGGGGATATCGAAGATGACGAATTCAAACCGGGCGAAAGCATATTCATTGAAAGATTCGGCGCTTATGGTATAATTCTAAAAGAAAAGAAAAACAATAGGTTCGAAGTCCAAGTTGGCAACGCCACGATGACCGTCGATAAAAAGGATCTGCGGCATGCGGCGGTGAAGGAAATGAAAAAACCCCTGCAACCGCAGGTCGGCCGTCCCCTCGGGGTCAAGAAGGACGTCTCCATGACCCTCGATCTCAGGGGAAAACGCTATGAAGAAGCGAAAATCGATCTGGAGAAGTTCCTCGACGACGCGCTGTACGGTTCGCTGACCCAGGTGAACATCATCCACGGGTACGGAACTGGGACCATCAGGGAATTGGTCCACGACCATCTGAAGAAGTGCGCGTTTGTGGAATCGTACCGATTCGGCGGGGCCAACGAAGGCGGCCACGGGGTGACCGTGGTGAACCTAAAAAAATGACAAGGAGGAAACAATGGTAAAAAAAATCACAGGAGAAGAATTCGCAAAGGAGACGGCCGGGACTGTTCTGGTTGATTTCTATGCCGATTGGTGCGGGCCCTGCAAAATGGTGAGCCCGATTGTTGACGAACTTTCCGAAGAAAACGCGGAAATCGGCTTCAAAAAGGTCAATGTCGACGACGATCCGGATCTGGCGATGCGTTACAACGTCCGCAGCATTCCCACGCTCATTCTCTTCAAGGACGGGGTCGAAGTGGACCGGGTAATCGGCTTCACTCCGAAACAACGTCTCCAGGCTTGGCTCGACTCCCATAAATAAAAGCATTTCCAGCAGAAATGCTTTTTTATTTCAACGTGGATTTTTATTTACATTCCCTCGATAATCTGCTATAATTAGTGCAAGAAAGAAGTGAGAAGATGGAGATTACCGACATCATCAGTTACAAGCATGACGGGGAGCTCCACCGCGTTTGGAAGAACGTCATTGTCCTTTCCCGGACGGAAGACGAAATTGTCATCCTGAACGACAAGGTCGACGTCATCGACGGTGACGGAAGGCGCTGGAAAACGCGGGAACCGGCGATCTGCTTTTTCTACAAGCAGTACTGGTTCAACATCATCTGCATGCTCCGCGGCGATGAAATCTATTACTACTGCAACCTGAGTTCTCCCTACGTCCTTGACCAGGAAGGAATCAAGTACGTCGATTACGACCTGGACGTCAAAGTCTTTCCCGACGGGGAGATCGTCCTCTTGGACCGGGACGAATACGACTTCAACATCAAGGACAAGCACTATCCGCAGGAACTCACAGAAATAATCAGGTACAACCTGGAGTTGCTCCTCCGTTTCATCAAAGAGAAGAAGGAACCTTTCAACCGGGAAAGCGCCCTCCGCTGGTACAAACACTACCTGAAAATGGCCGAAAAGAAGAAAAATTAAAAAACCATTGCCTCTGGGCAATGGTTTTTTTGTAAGGAGAAAAGACAAAGCATGTTCAGATGATTGGCTTGTTGTAAAGTTCCTCCGCCCGGTTCCAATCGACGACGTTGAACCAATTGTCGATGTAGGCGGCGCGCTGGTTCTTGTATTTCAGGTAATAGGCGTGTTCCCAAACGTCGATTTCGAGGATCGGGTTCACTTTCAGGTTCATCGGAACGTCTTGGTTCGGAGTGGAGACGATCTGGAGTTTGCCATCCTTGTCGCTCACCAGCCAAGCCCATCCGGAACCGAAGCGGCCCAAAGCGGCTTTCTTGAAAGCTTCTTTGAAAATCTCGAAGGATCCGAAATCCCTGTCGATCGCTTTCGCAAGCTTACCCACGGGGGCTTTGGGAGAATCCGGCGTCATCCCGTCGAAGTAGAGGTTGTGGTTCAGGACGCCGCCGCCATTGTTTCTGACGGCGGTCTGGATCGCTTCTGGAAGCGACTCCAGATTCTGCAGCAGTTCAATCAAAGTCTTTCCGTGAAGTTCGGGATGTTCTTCCAAGGCCTTGTTCAGATTGTCGACATAGGCCTGAAGGTGCTTGTCATGATGGTAATGCATCGTTTCTTGGTCGATGTAGGGTTCCAATGCTTCATAAGCATAGGGCAACGGTTTCAGTTTGAAGGGATAAGTTTCTTTCATAATACCTCCTAATATTATATTCATCTTAAATATATATTTTTTTTCTTATTTTCTGACTTCATTATATCATTCTAAAATATAATTTCCACTGATTTGCTTTCTGATGCTTATTTTTAGAAGCATTTTATGGTATAATTGTTCAAGGTGAAAAAATGAGAATCGGCAACAATTGGGACCTTTTTTTGCAGGAAGAATTTCAGAAAGAATACTACCAGAATTTGCGGCGCTTTTTAATAGAAGAGTACCGGACGCAGACGGTTTATCCGAAAGCCGAGGACATCTACAACGCTCTGCGGTACACGGATTATGAAAATGTGAAAGCGGTGATTCTGGGGCAGGATCCTTATCCCAGTCCGGGACAAGCCCACGGACTTTGTTTTTCCGTGCAGGAAGGGGTTCCGCTCCCGCCCTCGCTCGTCAACATTTTCAAGGAACTGCATGACGACTTGGGGTTTCCCATTCCGAAAAGCGGGAATCTGAGCAAGTGGGCACAGGAAGGCGTGCTCCTTTTGAACGCCGTACTCACGGTCCGCGCCGGGCAGCCAGGAAGCCATCGGGGGAGGGGCTGGGAGATCTTCACCCGGAAGATCATCGAAATCGTGAACCGGAAGACCACCCCCATCGTCTTCATCCTCTGGGGAAATGATGCGAAAAGGAGCAAGCCTTTGATCACCAATCCCAGGCATCTGATCCTGGAGGGCGCCCATCCGTCGCCCCTTTCCGCCTGGAGCGGTTTTTTCGGGAAGAAGTACTTCTCGAACGCCAACAGGTTTCTGCTGTTGAACGGTGTCGAACCGATTGATTGGAATCTTAGTTAGCTTTTCCCTTGCATTTGGACGCATGTTTGGGTTATAATAAATTGACAATTCAGAGGGGAGCTTCGGCTGAGAGGTTGCGTAATGGCAACGACCCTTGAACCTGATCTAGGTAATGCTAGCGTAGGAACCAACAATTCTTCTTTAGCATTCCTAAAGAATTTTTTTATATTCGGAGGGAAGCATGAAAAACAAAAATCTGTTGTTCATCACCGAAGTCGGCATTTTTACGGCTCTCGGTTTGGTTTTGGATTTTATCGCCGGACTTTATTCGGAATTCATCTTTCCGAACGGCGGTTCGATTTCGGTCGCCATGGTGACGATCTTCATCATCGCTTTCCGCTGGGGCCTGAAAGGCGGTCTCACGGTCGGTTTTCTGATCGGTCTGCTGCAGCTTTCCTACAGCGGGGTGATGGGTAAAGCCATTGATTGGAAGGTCGCCCTCGGCATCAGCCTTTTCGACTACATCCTGGCCTACACCGCCTGCGGTCTTGCGGGGCTCTATGCGAAGAAAGCCAGGGAAGCGGACATTCCCGGGAAGATGAACTATGTGATGAGCGGAATCCTCATCGCCGCTGGGGTTCGGACCCTTTCCCACATCATCTCCGGCTGGATCTTTTTCAAGGCCTGGATCCCGGATTTCATTCTCGAGGATTATGCCTGGTATTATTGGTCGATCATCTACAATCTCGGATACATGGTTCCGTCAACGCTCCTTTCGATCTTAATCACGAAAGGAATCGTGAAACGGTATCACGACCGCATTTTCAATGTGGATGGTTTCATGTTCGGATGAAAAAACAGCCCTTTAGGGCTGTTCAGGCTGTTGACAAAGTCAGCAGCCCTTTTATTTAATTTATTAAAAACTTGACTTTTTCATTGATTTATATTATAA
>ENA-OWPA01000025-OWPA01000025.1-bioreactor-metagenome-genome-assembly--contig:-NODE-25-length-273939-cov-10.230163_pt1 | contig 273939 bp, 268 predicted proteins | sample MGYA00238139_ERZ651803 | MGnify/ENA primary metagenome ERZ651803 (study PRJEB26909, sample SAMN07631231) | bioreactor metagenome | isolation source: Switchgrass digestor | place: USA: Dartmouth...
TCTTTGAAGTACATACGAAAAGGCGCCCCCAGCAGGTCGCCAAGCGACCTCAGGAGGCGCCTTTGTCTGCAACCTGAGGCGGTCCTGATCAGGACCGCCTGCGTGCCGTGCGCTGTGTGCGCGGCTTGCCGCCCAGCCGCAGGCCCGCGGCGCGGTAGAGTGCGGCGACCTCCTCGTCGGTCAGGTTGCGCCACTGGCCAATCGGCAGGTCGCCCAAGTTGAGCGGCCCCATCGTGGTGCGCTTCAGGTGGATCACCTCGTGGCCGATGGCTGCGAACATGCGGCGCACCTGCCGGTTGCGCCCCTCGTGAATTCGCAGCGACACCGTGGCGCTGTTGGGGGCCCGCACGTCCAGCACCTTGACCTCCGCCGGCGCCGTCGGCCCGTCCTCCAGCTCAACCCCCTCCTCCAGCTTCTTCAGCTTGGCCGGACCGGGAACGCCGCGTACCTTGGCGATGTAGGTCTTCTTCACCCGCCGAGCCGGATGCATGAGGCCGTTGGCCAGGTCGCCGTCGTTGGTCAGCAGCAGGAGCCCCTCGGTGTCGTAATCGAGGCGGCCCACGGGGTAGACCCGCTCAGCCACCTGGCCCTCCAGCAGGTCAGTCACCTTGGGCCTCCCCTGCGGGTCAAAGAGGGTTGTTACGTAACCTTTCGGCTTGTTGAGCATCACGTAGACCTTTGCTTCGGACTGCCCAAGCGGGCGGCCGTCCACCTCGATGATGTCACGGCCGGCCACGACCTTGGTGCCCAGTTCGGTCACCACCCGGCCGTTGACGGTCACCCGGCCGGCCTGGATCAACTCCTCGCTGTGGCGCCGGGAGGCCACGCCCGCACGGGCCATCACCTTCTGCAGGCGCTCGGCAACCTCCATCTCCGCCGGAGAAAGGCGCGGTTCGTCACGCCCAGCCTTCTTCTCCGGCCGGGAGAGATTGGGCATGCCAACGCCGCTACCGGGACCCGTGCGCCTGCGGGCAGGGCGCCGACGGAGCGTGCCCCGCTCCAGGCTCATGCGGAGTTGCTCGTCCACCGAGGTGAAGCCGCCGCCACCCCCGGAAAACCGGGCGCCGCCCGAACTCCTCCCGGAGTCGGTGCGCGCACCCTGCCGTGCCCGACGTGCCGGGCCGGGTCCTTCGCCTTGAGGCCGACCGGGCTTTCGGGGCTTGTCTGCCATCTGTTACACCTCACCATCATGTCCTGCGGTTCATAGGATGGGGTACTGCGCCAGGAGGGCGGCCTCCGCCCCGTCGCGAGGGGGTGAAGCACCCGGTGAAACTGGGCCTTGAACTGATCGCACACCAGCCGGTGCAGATGAAACTGGGCACGTTCTTCGAGACCTGGATTGCCACGGCCAGTGGAAGCGCCCGCCGGTCACTGGGGCGGGACGAGTACCACCTGCGCCTCACCGTGAGTCCCGGGGGGCGCCTCGCCGCCACGGGCCGCACCCACATCTGCCAGGTGGACCTGGAGGCCGCCGGCCTGGGGTCCAACGGAGCGCGTCAGGCCCTCCTCGCGCCGGTTGCCCGCACCGAGGGCAGCCCGATCCTGTGGGGGGTTCGGACCAATCGTTTTCTCCGGGCCGAGGACCTGCGCCAGTTCACGCGCGCCCGTCTCGTGCAGGAAGGCGGGCGGGTCACGGAGTTCGATCTGACCGACGGCGGCATCTCGGTCCAGACCCTCTCCGCCGGCCGGTATCTGATCGACGTCACCCCCCTGCTGACGGACTGAGCAAAGAACAGGCTGCGCCCCGGCAGCCTGCCCCTAGCCTCTCCGCCAGACTACTCTGCGATACGGGCGATGACCTCCACCTCCGCCGCGGTGCCCAAGGGAAGCTCGGAGGCGCCCACGGCAGACCGCGCGTGCAGGCCCGCATCGCCGAACACCTCCTGGTAAAGCTCGGAGGCGCCGTTGGCCACGGCAGGCTGCCCCGTGAACCCCTCGGCGCTGTTCACGAAGACGACCACCTTCACAATCTGAGCGATCCGATCCAGCGAGCCCACGGCCGACTTCAGCACCGCCAGCGTGTTGATCGCGCACAGGCGGGCCGCCTGGTAGCCCTCCTCGGGGGTCAGGTCCTTGCCCACCTTGCCCTTGTACTTCAGCTGACCAGCCTCCACCGCGATCTGGCCGCTGGTGAAGATCAGGTCGCCGCTGCGCACGAACGGAACATAGGCGGCTACCGGCTTGGGCGCTTCGGGAAGCGTAATGCCGAGTTCCTGCAACCTGGCTTCAACGCTCATGAGTGGACACTGCCTCCTCCGCTACATGGATCGTCTCTACTATTACCACAAGGTTAGCCAAAAAACCAGTTACACACATAGAGTGCCGCCAGAAAGCCGACCAGGTCCGAGGCCAGTCCCACGGCGGCGCTGTAACGCACCCGGCGGATCCCCACCGAGCCAAAGTAGACGGTGAGCACGTAGAACGTCGTATCGGTGGAGCCCTGCATGATGGAGGCCAGCCGCCCGACGAACGAGTCAGGCCCGTGCGTCTTTAGAAGGTCGGCGGCCACCGCCAGCGATCCCGCACCGGAGAGCGGCCGGACGATCATGAGCGGCAGCACCTCCGGGGGAAACCCAAGCCTCCCCGTGATGCCGCTGAGCGCCTCGGCCAACAGTTCCATCGCGCCGGATGCACGGAAGATCGAGAGCGCCATGAGCATCCCGATCAGGAAGGGGATGATCTTCACGGCGATCTGCAGCCCTTCCTCCGCTCCCTCGATGAACGCGTCGTAGACCGACACCTTCCGGATGGCACCCCACAGCGGGATGAGGGCGAGCATTCCCGGCACTGCCCAGAGCGAGAGCGCATTCAGCACCGACATCGGCCCTACCTCCCCCGTGCACGGAGAAAGCTCCGGACCAGGGCGTCCAGCGTGACGGAGAAGATGCCCGCCACCAGGGAAGCCACCACGGTGGCCACCACGATCTCCGCCGGGTTCACCGACCCGTACGTGGCCCGCAGCGCGATGATGGTTCCGGGTACCAGCGTGACCGAGGCGGTGTTGAGTGCCAGGAAGGTGCACATGGCCTCCGACGCCGTCTCCTTGTCCTCGTTCAGCTCCTGCAGCTCCTGCATTGCCTTCAGCCCGAACGGGGTTGCCGCCGACCCCAACCCCAGCATGTTGGCGGAAATGTTCATCAACATCGCCCCGATGGCCGGGTGACCCTTCGGCACGCTGGGGAACAGCCAGCTCACGAGGGGGCGCAGCAGCGCCGCCAGCCCCTCCATCAGCCCGCTGCGCTCGGCGATTTTCATGATGCCCATCCAGAGCGCCATCAGCCCTGCCAGGCCCATGACCGTCTCGATGGCCAGCTTACCTCCGGCGAACGCCGCGTCGGTCACCTCCGCCGCCCGGCCCGTGGCGGCCGCCACCGCCACGCCGCTCAGGATGAGGCCCAGCCAGACCAGGTTCATCACGCTCCCGCCACCCCCTTGCGGGAGATGGATATGCCGTGCGGCTGCGGTTCAGCCCTTGTCCGCGGACAAGTTTGCGAAACAGCGGGGCGCCCTCCTGCCGGAGGGCGCCCCGCGCATGCGGTCGTCACCTATACCTTCAGCATGCGCTCCACGTCGAGGACGAAGACGGTGGCACCGTGCTGCTCCGCCGCCCCGGCCGCCTTCTGCTCGCCCTGGGCCGTGCTCACCTCGGGGCAGGCGCTGCGGATGGTCGCCAGCGCCTCCTCGAGCTGTGCGGAGCCGACGCCGACGAGGAAGGTCGTGTTCCCCGCCTTGAGAAAACCGCCGGTGGAGGCGAGCTTCGTGGCGCCGAACCCCTTGTGCGTGAGCGCTTCGGTCACGGCTGCGGCATACTCATCGCGCACCACGGCGACGATCATCTTCACGTCCCGATCCCTCCCGAGAGGCTGGTCTGGGTTATCTCTGCCTTTCGCCGGGGCCTCGCCGATTCCCTCCACCCCGTCCTGCCCGTCTGCCCCCATTGTAACAGATGCCGCATAGGCCGTACACGTGGGACATACCGTGGTCGCGAATGAGACAAGGGGTGATGGCGATGGACCGGACGACCCGCGCCCGTATTCACGTGGTGCGCATCAACCGCTGGTGGGCGGCGGTGCTGCTGGCGCTTCTCCTGGCCGCCCCGGCCCTGCCCCGGGTGGCGGCGAGTCGGGTGGTGCGCGTCGAGCCTGGCGTCACCCTGCTGGGCTTCGATTTCTCGGGACTGACCGAGCGGCAGGCCCGGGCGCGCCTCGCAGAACTGGCCTCCGCGTACCGGGTGCTGCCGGTGAGCGCCCGCCTCCTCGAGTCGGCCGAGGGCACGCCCATCGCCGTGCCTGAACTGGACGGCTATGAGCTGGACGTGGAGCGCACGTGGCTGCGGCTGGCCACCGCCCCGGCCAACACGCCGGTTGAGCCGGCGGTGCGGGTACAGCCCGCACCGACCCGCCTTGCCGACCTGCCGCTCAGCGCCATCCGCCAGGGCAACAGCGAGAAGCAGGCGGTGGTGCTCCTGATCAACGTGGACTGGGGCACTGATGAGCTCCGCCGGATGCTGCCGATCCTGAAGCGTAAGAACGCCCGGGCCACGTTTTTCCTCTCGGGCCGGTGGGCGGCGGACCACCCCAACCTGACCCGGCTCATCGTGGCGGAGGGCCACGAGGTGGCCACCCACGGGCACGACCTGACCCACGGACCGAAGGCGCTCGCGGCAGCGGGCCGGCTGAAGGAGGACATCCGGACTTCCGTGGCGGTCATTGAAGAGATTACCGGCCAGAAGGTGAAGTACTACGCCCCGCACAAGAGCGAGGTCGACCAGACGATCCTGCAGACCGCCGCCGACCTCAACCTGCAGACGGTGCTCTACAGCCTCGACACGGTGGACTGGAACGTGCAGTACGCCACCCCCGAGCGCATCCTGGGCACGTTCCAGAAGGCCCGGGCCGGCGACCTGATTCTCATGCATCCGAAGGAGAACACCGTGAAGGTGCTCGAGCAGGCCGTTGACCTGCTGCACAGCCGGGGCTATCAGCTGATCACCCTGAGCGAGATGCTCTCCCCCGAGCCTCTGCTGCCGGGTCAGGCCGGAGGGCAGGAGAACGGGGGGTGAGACGCCCCTCAAAAAGCACGTTCGAACCGGTGACAAAGAGTTACTGGGACAACCGCAGCTTTTATTGTACAATTAATGTGTATCGACGTGCATCGATGGTCTGGCTGGGCAAACGGCACCTCCGGTTCCAGGACAGATATGGCAGGGATCACACACATCCTCATCAACTGGAGGCAGACTATGCGATTCACCGTGCGTCGGAAGCTCATGGTAGGATTCGGTGCTGTCATCGCGCTCTTCGGGTTGGTGACCTACGCCGGTATCAACAGTCTACACGTGACCACATCCCTCTTCGGCGACGTGGTGGAGCGGGTCGACGCCAGTGCCATGAGAGTGCGCGACATCGAGGAGGGTGTCCAGGACGAGGGGCGCGCCCTGGCCAGCTATCTGCTGACCGGCGGAAAGATCTACGTGGAGGAGTTTGACGCGGCCTCGTCAGACGTGGCGGCGGCCCTCGATGCGCTGTCGGGACTCGCTACCGGAGAGACCCGCGTACTGGTGGACGATCTGCGCAGCCGTGTGGAGGCTTACGAGGCGATATGCCGCAGCCTGCTGAAGCGGGAGAACTACAGCCAGGCCGAGTCCGCGTTCATCCTGGCTGAGCAGCTCCGCCCCCTGCGCGCCGACGTCATCGAAGCAGTCACCACCCTGAAGGACCACGCCGATCAGATGGTCACGGACCAGACGGTAGAGGCACGGGAGCGGGCGGACCAGGCGGTGGTCATCGTCCTCGCCGTCAGCGTGGTCGCCGCGGCGCTGGGGTTCATTGCCGCGGTCCGGGTTTCTGGAACGGTTGCGCGCACCGTGAGCGACGTTGCCGTCTTGGCGGAACGGATCGCCCGGGGCGATCTCAGCGAGGGCCAGATCCGGGCGGGACGCGATGAACTGGGTGACATGGCCCGGGCGCTGCAGCAGATGGTGCAGCGGTTCCGTGAGCTCATCGGCAACATCCAGCATGTGGCCGCCTCGGTCATGGAGGCGGCCCAGGGGCTCGCCGCCACCTCGGCGCAGTCGGCCAGCGGAGCGCAGAACGTGGCCGGGATGGCCAACCGGATCTCGTCGGGCACGGCGGCGCTGACCGCCGCTGCGGGCGAAGTGCGCCAGATTATGGCGGAGTTCCAGGAGACCAGCCAGCAGATCGCCCAGGGCGCGCAGACCACGGCAGCCGAGATGTCGACAGCCACCGAACTGCTGTCCAACTCGGCCCGCTCGGCTGCCGCCGTGGCCGAACGCACGGCCGAGGTCTCCGCCCACACGGCGCGGACGGAGCAGATTGCCCGGGCGGGCGCACAGGTCGTGCATGAGTCCCTGGCAGCAATGCGCCTTATCCAGGAGGCGGTCATCGACTCGGCCGGGCGAATGCGCAACCTGAAGTCGCTCTCGGCGCAGATCGGTGAGATCACGGAGGTCATCGGCGGCATCGCCGACCAGACGAACCTCCTCGCGCTCAACGCGGCGATCGAGGCGGCCCGTGCCGGAGATCAGGGTCGCGGCTTCGCCGTCGTGGCCGAGGAGATCCGGCGCCTGGCGGAACGCTCCGCTGCCGCGACGCGGGAGATCGCCGACCTGATCGCCCGCATCCAGTCGGGAACCGCCGACGCCGTGGCCAGCATGGAGACCGGCATCCGCCAGGTGGAGGAAGGCAGCGCCAAGGCCACCGCTGCTGGAGACGCCTTGAACGAGATCCTCGGCGGCGTTCGGGGCGCGGCCGACGATGTGGAGGAGATTGCGCACCGCGTGAAGGCCATGCAGGCCGATATCGACCGGCTGGTCGAGTCCTTCCAGACCGTTGCGGCACAGTCCGAGGAGTACACGGCCGCTACAGAGGAGATGAACGCCTCCACCGCGCAGGTGAGCGAAGCCATGGAGCAGGTGGACGAGACGGCGAAGGCAAACGAGCGGGCCGCCCAGGAGGTCTCCGGCTTCGTGGCACAGCTGACGGGGACGGTCGGGGAGGTGGCCTCCGCGGCCCAGGGTCTTCAGAGGCTTGCCGAGAAACTGCAGGCGTCGGTTGCGGAGCTCAAGCTCTAGCGGAGCCCCCCACAGCCTCCCAGATCGCCTTCTCGTTCAGGCCCAGCCGCCAGATTGCGATGCCGCCCAGGCCGTACTTCGTCACCACGTTGAGCTTGGCCGCGGTGGACTCCTGGTTCTCGAAGTAGACGGTGTGCGCCACGCCCCCGTCGGTGTAGGTGAAGTAAGGAACCTGGGCAGCGTCGTCCCACAGCACCTGAGCCCCGTACTGGGCGGCGAGTTGGTACGCGCCTGTTGTGGACAGGCCCTTCACCACCCGGTTGGTACCGGTGACCCAGGCGTAGCCGTAGGCGGGGATGCCCAGCAGGATCTTCTCCGCCGGGATCTGCTTCGTGGCGTAGGCGACAACGCGCTCCACCCAGGGCAGCGAGGCGACAGGACCCGCCGGCAACCCGTAGGAGTGCTCGTCATAGGCCATGATGGCCACCTGGTCGACCACTGTGCCCAGCGCGGCGTAGTCGAACGCGCCGCCCCAGTTGGACGTGGTGTCGTCCCACACCTTGGCCGGGACCGAGACCGTGAGCCCGATCCCCATAGGCTTCAGGACGGCCGCAGCTTCGGTCACCAGTGCGGTGTAGTACGGGCGCAGGTCGCCGGGCACGTTCTCGATGTCGATGTCGATGCCGTCCAGGCCCTGAGCCTCGGCAATGGACAGCATATCGGCCACCGCACGGCTGCGCCGCTCCGGATCGGTCAGCACGGTACGGGCGATCTCGGCGCTGAAGTTTCCGCCGCTCATGTTGTGCACCAGGCCATAGACCGGCGTGCCGAGGCCCTGTGCCTCCGCCTTCAGGGCCGGGTAGGTCCGGGTGGTGACCGAGCCGTCTGCGTTCAGCTGCAGGGCAAAGTTGACCACCCGGTCAACGTGCTGACCGGCGGTACGCAGCGCCTCCAGCGCCCGCCTGTCCCCTTCCCAGTCCTCGGCGTAGTAGCCAACGATCACAGGCCCTTCCTCCTTCACCGTCACCCATCCGTCACCCGCCAGGTCAGGGAGCACCCACGAGTCCCCCACCTGCAGCGAAGCGGGTGCAGGCAATGCACTGGCAGGGACTCCCGGCGCCGCACCAACTGCGGCGCCAGCCAGCATAAGCCCCACAGCCAGGAGAAACGACATCGCCGCCTTCGGCCCAGCGCGCACACATTCACCTCCATAATAATCGAACCCGAAACACACTCGTGTTCGATTATACGGGAGGGCACTTTCCGGCGGCATCCGTGGATTCCTGGGAGCGGCAGTTGGCCGCGTTCCGGGACTCACAGGAGCGGATTTCAGGCGCATCCGGGTTTCCTGGGGCGGCTCTCGCTAGACGTGAACTCCTGCAAGTGGTGCATCGCTCTGCGAAGGAGGGACTCCCCATTGCGCATCAGCGGATCGTTCGGCTTCGAAGCGCCTCCGGACGTGGTATACCGGCTCTTCACCGATCCCGGCGCCCTCATGAACGCGACTGTCGGCCTCCGCACGCTGCGCCCCGTGGGGACCGATCTGTGAGAAGCGGAGATGAACGTCCGCCTCGGCGGGTTCGGCTTGCTCTACCGCGGCGTCATCTCGGTGGCGGATCGCACGCCTGACGGCTACCGCCTCCAAATCGCAGCCGAGACCGACGGCGGGGCCGTCGACGCCGACGTCTCCCTCTGCTTCCTGCCGCTGGGAAGCGGCACGCGGGTGGAGTACGCCGCCGACTTCACCCTCCGCGGGTCGCAGCGGCTTCAGCCTGCCCTCGCCCGTGCCCTGGTCGACTTCTTCATGCATGGGATGAAGGAGTACGCCGCAAAGTGCCGGCGCGTGACGGCAGCAAACGAGCACACCCCGGAGTGAAAGACCCCGGGGTGTGCTCACCCAGCATGGCTACATGATCCTTCGCAGCCGTTCGATTGCGCCCCGCAGGTCCTGCGGGGCGTTCAGCATGGGTGCGAACAGGTCGCCCACCTCCGCCAGGCGGGCCGGGAGGGTCCGTATCGTGAACCGGGGAGGGTCGCCCGCCAGCTCCGCCCAGGTCACCGGTGCGGACACCGGCGCGCCGGGCAGCGGCCGCACGCCGTACACGCTGGTGATGGTCTGCCCGCGCCGGTTCTGCAGGTAGTCCACGTACACCTTGCCGCCCCGCCTTGCCACCGAACGCTCCAGGGTCACCTTCTCGGGGTAGGCCCGCAGCAGCAGGCGGCCGATCAACTCGCAGAAGGTCGCGGTGTCGGCGTACGTGGTTCCCGGCTCCGCCCGGCAGAAGATGTGGATCCCCGTGGCGCCGGAGAGCTTGGGGTATCCCGTGATGCCCAGCTCACCCAGGATCTGCCCCACCAGGCGGGCGACGAGGAGCACGTCGCCGAAGGTGGCGCCCTCCGACGGGTCCAGGTCGATGACCGCCCAGTCGGGCTGGTCGGGCGCGTCACATGAGGAAAGCCAGGGGTGCAGTTCGATGGTCCCCAGGTTGGCCACGTACGCCAGCGCAGCGGGCTCCTCGATGCGCATGTACTTGATGACCCGCCCGTCCTCCGCCTCGTCCGGCCAGGTGGGAATCCAGTCAGGCAGGCCTTCCGGTGCATCCTTCTGGTAGAACCACTTGTCGCCGTACCCATGCGGGAAACGCGTCAAGACCACCGGCCGTCCGCGCAGGTACGGCAACAGGTACGGCGCCACCGACACGTAATGCGCGATCAGGTCGCCCTTCGTCAGGCCGTCCTCGGGCCAGAAAGGCTTGTCCAGGTTGGTGACCGCCAGCTCCCGCCCGGCCACCGCCACCCACTGCCTGCTCCCCCCGGCCACTACTCCACACGCAGCTCCCCGGGCCTCCACGGTGCGATCAGGTCCACCACCTCGTCCACGTGGGCACGGTGCACCGTGGCGACAAGGCGCCAGGTCCGCACGGGTGCGCCTGTATCCCGGGTGGATCCAGGCACCCGCATCTGGGCCGCGGTCTCCCTGACGGTCGGACTCTGTCGTCCCTCCGGGCGGCTCCTTCGGCCCTCAGGGCTGTTCCCGGCGTCGGTCGGGGCGGCCCGTCTGCGGTACGCGGACTCCCGGTCAACCAGGCTTCCGACGAAACTGCCCAGAGCTGCCCCGGCGAGCGTTGTCAGCATCGTGCCCGTGGCCGTCACCGCCCCGGGCGGCACCAGGTACGTTGCGGCTACGAAGCCTACAGTGGCCCCGACCGTCGCCCCCAGGACCACACCGCGTCCCATGGCCCGTTCGCGCAGTTGCTCCTCGACCGCGGGTTCGGCCTCCTCGTCCACCTCCAGGGAGACCTGCACCTCCCGGGCCTGCAGGTTGCGGAAGCAGGCGCGGGCGACGTCTGCGTCGGCGAACACGGCGACGACCGTGGCCTGATCCGCGTCAAGCACCGGGCCGAGCCCGTACACCTGCGCAAGGGTGGTCGGGTCGAGGCCGCCGTTCGTCTGTGACCACTCCTGGTCGCTCATGCTGCGTTCCTCCTCGCTGCGTATCCTACGGCATCACGGCGGCCTCGGGCGGGTCGGTGCTGAAGCCCACCACCACAGGGTCCCGCAGCCGCTGCTCCTCGGTCCACTCGGAAAAGGCCACCCGCACCGTCAGCCGGGGTTCGACCCAGACCACGGGGCCGGCATCGCCGCTGAACCGGTCCCGCAGCGCGGGCTCCCGGTCGAACGGGCAGGGCCCCGGGGGTACGTTCGCTCTGATGGTCGCCAGGTCGGCGCTGGTGAGGCCGGAGCCCGCCCGCCCGATGTACCGGAGCCTTCCGTCCTGATAAGCCCCCAGGAGCAGGCCGCCGGAGCGCCCCTTCGGGTTGGTGTAGCCCACCACCACGGCCAGCATCTCGGACCGGCGCTTGATCTTCAGCCAGTCTCGGCTCCGGGTGCCCGGCACGTACAGGCTGGCCTGCCGCTTCGCCACCACCCCTTCGAGGCCCTGGGCCACCGCGGCGCCGAACAGTGCGGGCCCCTGGTCGCCCGGGAAGGACGAGACCACCTGCCACGCCTCAGACTGCGGCATCGCCCGGGCCAAGAGGTCCAGCCGCTCGGCCAGGGGCCACCCGTACAGCTCCCTGCCGTCGAGTTCCAGGAGGTCGAAGAGCATCAGCGTCGCGGGCAACCCGCGGGGCGGGGACGTGGACCTCGTGGCCAGATCCCGTTCCAGCACGGCGGAGAAGCTGGGTCGGCCACCCCGAAGCACGATGATCTCCCCGTCCAGCACCGCGCGGCGACCGTTCAGGGCCCGGGCCAGCCCGTCGAACTCAGGGAAGAGCGCTGTGCGCTCGCGCATCCGCCGGCTCCAGTGGCGCACGCTGCCGCCTTCCACCAGCGTGAGGTTGCGCACCCCGTCCCACTTCACCTGGTAGATCCAGCCCGGGTCGGCGAAGGGAGTCTCGGCCCGCTCCAGCAGCATCGGCAGAAAGGGCAGCCTCACCCGTTACGGCCTCCCGGGAAGCGTTTCATCTCCCTGCGATCCCGGCGGCACGGGCGAACCAGGCAACAGGTACGTTCCTGCCCCCTGGCGCGGCGCCCCCGCACGCGGAACTCCCGGGTTAGGAGTCCCGGGGCCCGGGACCACGGCGCCGGACTCTGTGGAGACCACAACCCCGGGGCCGGGGTCCACGCGGCCGGGGAGCCCGGGGATGGTTCTTCGGGTGGGAACACCGGGCGGCGCAGCCGCGGCCCCGGCCGCGGAAGGCGCTCCAGTCGCAGCAGGCGCTCCCGGTAGGGCTGGCGTTCCAGCCGCAGCCGCTGTCCCTTCCGACGCCGCAACTCCGGGCACCACGCTCCGCCGCCCCTCTGCAGCCTGAATCGAGGCCCGCAGCGCCTCCATCAGGTCGACGACCCGCCCCTGCTCGGGCGCCGGCGCAGCCATCTCCGGCGGCGTCCCCGCCACCTTCGCCTGGATGAGCTCCAACAGCGTGTTCCGGTACTCGTTCTCGAACCGCTCCGGCGCAAACTCGGTGGCCAACGACTCGATGAGCCCCGTGGCCATCTCGATCTCCTGCGGCCGCAGTTCGGGGGTGACGATGCCGGTGAGCCCGGCCACGCTGCGCACCTCGTCGGGGAAGTGCATGGTCTCCAGGGCGATCACGCCGCCCTGGAAGACCCGGAGCGCAGCCAGCGACTCCCGGGAGCGGATGACCACCCGTGCGACCGCGACCCGGCCGGTCAGCTCCATCGCGTGGCGGAGCAGGGCGTAGGCCTTCGCGCCGCCCTCGGCGGGCTCGAGGTAGTACGTCTTGTCGTAGTAGACCGGGTCGATCTCGGCGAGGCGGACGAACCCCACGATCTCGATTGTCCGCTTCGCTGCCAGGGGGATCGACTCAAAGTCGTCATCGCTCAGGGTCACGTAGCGCCCGCGTTCGAACTCGTACCCCTTGACGATCTCGCCGCTCTCCACCTCGCGCTCGCAGTGCGGGCAGTACTTGCGGTACTGAATGGGCGTACCGCACTGCTCGTGGAGCAGGTTGAACCGGAGGTCCCGGGACTCCGTTGCGGCGTAAAGTTTCACCGGGATCGTCACCAGCCCGAAGCTGATGGCCCCCTTCCACATGCTGCGCAGCGGCATGCACCCCCTTGCCTAGCGTAGACCGCCTGCTGCCAGGCTATTCTCCCCCCATGCTATGCGCAGGACCGGGCGAACATACGCCCGGTCCCCAGGTGCCCGATTCAGCTCAGGGTCGTGTCGGGAGTGCCGCTGGTGTCGGTCGTGCCTGTGAGGTCGCCGTCGCACTTGCCGGCGTCGCAGTGCTCCGCGCCCCTCCCGTTCAGGACCGCCTTCAGCTTGTCGATCAGCTGCGGCGCCATGTCGATGATGCGGTGGACGGGCTGGCCGCCGTCCACCGGCAGCATCCGGATCTGGTCCCGGGCGACCACGAGGAAGCCCACCGGCTGGACAGAGACGCCTGCGCCGCTGCCGCCGCCGAAGGGCAGTTCCTGCCCAGGTTCGCGGGCGGCCGAAGGCGTGAACTCCGAGCCGCCTGCCGCGAAGCCGAACGTCACGCGTGAGACGGGGACGATGACTGTGCCGTCCTGCGTCTCCACCGGATCGCCAATAACCGTGTTCACGTCCACCATATCTCTAAGGCTTTCCATGGCCGCCTTCATGAGTCCCTGAATCGGGTGATCGGTCACCGGTCCTGTCCCCTTTCCGCCGCCAGGTGTCCCGCAGCCAGGCCCGCACCTCCGGGCTGCGCATCACCCCGCGCAGCATCATGGCAACTGCTGCGATAGCCTGCCCGAGCCGGACGGACAGTATGCAGTCAAGATCGGTTCGCAGGAGCGGCCTTTCGAAGTTGGGGACGACGGCGACCGCAACCCCCCGCTGCTCCAGGCGGAGCCAGCGCCCCAGCTGGGCGAGGAGGACGTAGGCGCCGCTCCAGCCGATGCCTGCGAGCAGTGCGGACTCGCAGGCATCGGTGCCGCCCACCTCCAGCCGCAGCCTGAAGCGGGAGCAGCGGGTCGCACGACCCAGGTAGCGGAGGCCGGGCGCAGCCGCGGCCGCCAGCTTGCCGCCATCCATGCGGTGGATGCTCTCCATGCGGTCCCCGGGCAGTGGCTTCCCCCGTTCACGCCACCGGTGCCATGCCTGCTCCAGGGCGTCCACCGCACGCCCGGAGAGGCTGACCTCACGGGTGCGCCTCATCCGCGCAGCGCGCACCTCGACCCGCAGCGAGGCCTCGAGGTTGGCCTGAGCCAGCGTCAGGTGCACGCGAACGGGCAGAAGAGCGAGTGCGGCCAGGGCGAAGACCACCGCCCCCGTCGCGATCAGCCAGCCCATGTTCACCCACCCCCACCAGCAATCCCACCCTGACGAGGAGAGTCTTGCCAAAGGCTGCGGCGGGCATGCAGCCCGGCGGTGGGGGGCCGGACCGGCCGAAGAGCACACTCAGACATGTTCACACACAAAGCTCCGGCGGTTTGAGAGTGGTGGCAAACCGTGCGCCACGCTGGTTCGACGGCGGACCCAGGCTGGGTGCGGCTTCGGGCAAGTCTCAAACCGTCGGCGGCAAGCCGGGCCGCGGCGGGGAGCACAGTAAGAGCGCCGGCCCGCTCTCGGGGCACGGCGCTCAACCCGTGTTTCACACGGACCGTAGGAACACATTCTCATTCCGAATCCCAACCTGCTGCCGACGGTCTTCATGCAACCGCTGCATCCGGCAGCACAGATGAAATCGCCCTACACCGCCAGCGGGAACCGCTTCATCAGCACGGGCGGCAGCTCGTCGATGCGCCCCAGCCGGACGTAGTTCGGGTCGGCCTCGTCGACCTCGAGGTGGTCGTAGGCCCAGGTGTGGACATCGATGTGGTACGCCGCAACGCCCACAGCCAGGGCGGGGCGGATATCCGAATGCCGCGAGTTCCCCACCACGAAGCAGCGCGCCGGGTTCCGGCCGCCCATGTACTCCCGCAGCCGGGCAGGCGTCTTCTCCAGGACCACCGCCTGCCGGTGGATCCAGCGGGTGAGCCCCGACTCGCGGATCTTCCGCTGCTGGATGTGCTCCTCCCCGGCGGTCCAGATCGTAACCTCGAACCCGACGTCGTGCAGCCAGCGGAGCGTTTCGGCAGCCCCTGGCAACAGCTCCTGCCGGATCTCGTACGGGATGGCGCAGAGGCGCCGCAGCTCACTCTCCAGCTCGGGATCCACGGCCTTCCCGGCCCGCTCGGAGAACTCGCGGCAGCAGGCCAGCCAGCTCGTCACCAGCGACTCCTGCACAAGGCCCATCTGCCTGGCGACCTCGACGTCCAGCTCCGCTCCCCGCCGAGCGACCTCCGCCCTGTCGAAGCCGGTGTGGCTGGCGATGAGCCCGCTGGCCTCCTCCTCTACCTCCCGAAAGTAGCGGATGTTCTCTGCGATCGTGTCATCCCAGTCGACAAAGGCATGCCCCACGAAACCCAACCGCTAGCCCTCCTCTATGTCGGCTGCGGAGGCCCCGGCCTCCGGTGCGCCGTCCCCGCGATGTTCTCCGCTCGCCTCACGCTCCGGCAGGCCGCCCGATGGTTCGGCTGCGCCCGGTTCAGGCCCCGGCAGGTCGTCCTCCTCGCTGGCCGCTGCGACCTCACCTTCGGCCGCACCAACGCCGTCAGGCGTCGCAACGGCATCCGACGCTTCATCTCCCTCCCCGTCGTCCGCTCCGGTGCGGGTCGGCAGGATGAGGCCGGGCTCTGACGTGTCGAGCGAGACCGGAGGCAGGTCGTTCAACGACTTCAGTCCGAAGTACTTCAGAAACTCGGCGGTAGTGCCGTATAGGATCGGCCGGCCGGGCGCCTCCTTGCGGCCAACCTCGGCCACCAGGCGGCGTTCCAGCAGCGTCTCCAGGGAACGGTCGACCTTCACGCCCCGCACGGCCTCGATCTCCGCCCGCGTGATGGGCTGGCGGTAGGCGATGATCGCCAGCGTCTCCAGGGCGGCGTGGGAGAGGCCCCTGGAGCGGGGCTGAAGCAGCCGGTCGACGTACTCCGCCGCCTCGGGGCGGGTGGTCAGCACGTACCCGCCGGCCAGCTCCCGGATGGCCAGCCCCCGCCCCGGTTCAGCATAGTCCTTCTGCAGGTCTGCCATGAGGATGGCGGCGTCCTTCTCGTCGAGGCCGATCACCTCGGCGATGCGCTTGATCGTCAGGGGCTCCGGCGAAGCCAGGAGCAGCGCCTCGAGAATCATCTTGCCGTGGTTCCAGATCATTCGTCCTCGGGGCCTCCCTCGGCCTCATTCGTCTCTGGCTCTGCGCGGCGGATCACGATCTCGCCGAACAGCCGGTCCTGCACCACCGTCACGCGCCGCCGACGCATCAGCTCAAGCAACGCCAGGAAAGTGACCACCACCTCCAGCCGGGACCCGCCCCGCGAGAACAGGTCGCGGAAGCGCACCCCGTTGGGGCTGCGTGCAAGGCGGAAGGTGATCTCCCGCACCTTCTCCCGAAGCGGAATCTCCTCCCGGGGCACCTCCCGCCAGTTCCACTCCTCCTTGAGCACCTCCTGGAACGCCCGCACCAGGTCGGCCAGGTCCAGTCCCTCCAGGGGACGAGGGCCGCTCGGCTCTTCGACGAAGAGCCCCCGGGTGTACACGCGGAACATCTCCTGCTCCCGGCCGCGCAGCTGCTCGGCCACCGCCTTGAACTGGCTGTACGCCACCAGCTGCCGCACCAGCTCCTCCCGGGGGTCGGCCTCCTCCTCAGGCGGGGCGTCCTCTACCTCCGGCCGGGGCGGCTTCGGCAGCAGCATGCGCGACTTGATGCCGAGGAGCGTGGCCGCCATCACCAGAAACTCGCTGGCCCGGTCGATGTCGATGTCGGCCAGGTCCTGGATCGCGGCCAGGTACTGCTCGGTGATGCGGGCGATGGGGATGTCATAGATGTTCATCTCTTCCCGCCGGATCAGGTGGAGCAGCAGGTCCAGCGGGCCCTCGAAGTTGGCCAGGTGGACCACATACGGCGCCGGCCGGGCGGTGAGCCGATCCACACCCGTTACCCCCTCTCGCTCCGACGTCGCAGCAGCATCATGCAACCCGTATATTTTACATGTTGTGCAAGCCGCCTGGCAACGTCAGAGCAGGCGGGCAATCGGTCTGGCCACCCAGACCACCGCCTGATAGATCGCCTCATACACCGGCGACAGGTCGACAATCCCGGTCACGAACAGCAGGATCAGCAGAAGAGGCCCGAACCGGTAGAGGTTGTCGACCAGTGCGTGCGAACCGGCAGGCAGGAGGTACGACGCCACGCGGAACCCGTCCAGCGGCGGAATGGGCAGCAGGTTGAAGCCCACCAGGAAGATGTTCAGCGTCATGGCGATCCAGAAGGTCTCGCTGAGCACCGGATGGTACCAGCCCAGCAGCCCCCGGTTGGCCATGGTGTAGAGCAGCAGGAAGACGATGGCCAGAAGGAAGTTCATCGCCACGCCGGCCAGGGACACGGCGATGTCGCCGAGCACCCGCGGCCGCAGCCGGCTGGGGTTCACCATCACCGGCTTGGCCCAGCCGAAGCCGCCCAGCAGCAGGAGCAGGGTGCCCAGCGGATCCAGATGGGCCAGAGGGTTGAGCGTCAGCCGGCCCTGCAGGCGCGGCGTGTCGTCGCCGAACCAGGTGGCCACCTGGGCGTGGGCGTACTCGTGGAACGCGAAGCCGATCACTACCCCCGGAACCGCCATCACAATTTGCTGCAGGCTGTCCATCTCCGTTCACTCCTCCGGCTGCGCTGCATACCGCTCTGCAAGGGCCAGCTGGGCCGCGCGGTCCGGAGCCTCCCCCGAGAGCCGGGCCGACAGGACCCGCTGGAGAATCCAGCCCACACGGGGACCGGCGGGCACCCCCAGGTCCTGTACATCCGCACCGCTGATCTCCAGTCGGACGTGCCGCCACTCCCGCCAGTAGGCCGCCACACGATCCCCGCACCCCAGGAGGACCAGCAGCAGAAGCCCCTCCGGAGGCCACTCCGACAGTGCAGCCACGATGGCGGCGGCATCGGCGTGGGGCGCCATCATCAAATCGTAGGCGATGCGCCAGCCTGCGAGGACCGGAAGGCACGCCTGGTTCTCCGCCCGCTTCAGCCTGAGCCCCTTCACGGCGGCTACTCCGGACGAGAGGGGCAGACGGTGCAGCAGGACCAGCAGCTTCACCAACCAGAGCTGGCTGCGCTGGCAGAGTTCGGGCTCGGTCTCGGCCAGCCCGTCCACCGCGTCGACCAGCGCCTGCACGTCGGCGTCGAGGGCGACCCCGGGCAGGATGGCCTCAAGCACGCCCAGTTCTGCGAGCATCTGCAGGGCGCCTCCGCAGGCCGGCTCCTGCAGGAGCAGAAGCAGTTCGTTGCGCAGCCGCTCCCGGCTCACCCGGGTGAGGAAGCCTTCAGCGATGGCCGCCCGTGCACACGCCTCGGTCTCGGCCTCCAGGCGGAAGCCGTATCGGTGAGCAAAGCGCACCGCCCGGATCAACCGGGTCGGGTCCTCGACGAAGCTCAGGGTGTGAAGGATGCGCACCTGCCCAGCAGCCAGGTCCTTCAGGCCACCGAAGAAGTCGATGAGTCCCGAGGGGCCGGCCGAGCCCAGCCGGATGGCGATGGCGTTGATGGAGAAGTCGCGCCGGTACAGGTCCTCGTGCAGGTCGGCGTGCTCCACCCGTGGCAGGGCGGCGGCGTGCTCGTAGAACTCCCGGCGGGCCGTGGCCACGTCGATGCGGGAGGGCAGGTCGGGGTCGTCCGTCTCCAGGTAGATGTGGGCCGTGCCGAAGCGCGGCACCTCCTGCACCCGCCCGCCCAGCTCACGCGCCAGGGTGTGGGCGAAGGCGATGCCGTCGCCCTCCACCACGATGTCAAAGTCGAGGTTGGGGCGGCCCAGCAGCAGGTCGCGCACGAAACCGCCGACGGCATACGCCGCCACGCCCTCCTCCTCGGCCACCCGGCCCACCGTGCGAAGCAGCGCACGGATCCCGGCCGGGGCGGCCTCCACCGCCTCCCGCGCCGCCTGTACAGCCTCATCGCGCAGGTCCTTCGGGTCGTCGGGGGCTGCGTAGAGCCGCCTGTGCCAGCGGGGCGCGGGCGCCCCGTAGATCAGGCCCAGGATGTCCGAGCGGGTGATGATGCCCACCAGGTTCCCCTGGTCCACCACCGGCACCCGGCCGATGTCCCGCTCGATCATCAGCTCCTGAACCTCGTCCACCGGCAGGTCGGGACCCACGGTGATCACCCGGGACTTCATCACCGACTTGACCGGTGCATGCTCCAGGCCGTGGCGGTGGGCCTTCTCCACGTCGCGCAGCGAGACGACGCCCACCAGGGCGCCGCTCGAATCCACTACGGGCAGGCCCGTGTGGCCATGGCGCAGCATGAGCCGCTCGGCGTCGCGAATGGGCTTGGTGGCGAGGATGGTCTTCACGGGTGCGGACATCACGTCCCGGGCCATGAGCGGTCGCTCCACGCCGCCGGGCAGCTCTTCCTCCAGCCGCCCGGCCACCTCGTCGAGCGGCAGCCCCTTGACAACGGCCGAGGCCGCCGCAGGGTGGCCGCCCCCGCCGAAGGCGCTCAGGATCCGGGCAGCGTCCACCCACGGCACCGACGAGCGGCCGATCAGGTGGACGCGATCCTCCATGCGCACGGCGGCGAAGAGCGCCGGCACCGGCTCCAGCTCCAGCAGCCGGTGGATGACGAGGTTGAGCCCGCCCACGTACTCGGGCACCTCTGCGACCAGCAGCCGGATCCGGGCGCCGGCGACGTTCACCCAGCGGCCTCGGTTCTGCAGCTGCTGGAGGAGCGTCTGCTGGCTGGGGGTGAGCGAGACCTCCATGAAGCGCGCCGCAGCCTGCAGGCTCGCCCCCCGGGAGAGCAGGAACGCCGCGGCCCGGGCATCCCGGTCCGTGGTGCCCAGAAGGCTCAGCGAGCCCGTGTCGGCGTAGATGCCCACGAGAAGCGCCGTGGCCTGGAACGGCGTGATCGGTGCGCCGGCCTCCTCGATCAGTTCTGCGATCAGGGTGCAGGTCGCACCCACCTGCGCCCTCACCTCGAGCCTCCCCTGCAGGTCGTGGGCCTCGGGCGGGTGGTGGTCGTACAGGTGGAGCTCGAGCCCGGACAGCGCCGGCCGCAGCGAGCCCAGGCGGGCCGCGTCCGCGGTGTCCACGATGATCGCCCGGCGCACCTGTGCCAGGTCTACATCCTTCAGGGTGTAGACCCGCAGGTTGTACCGATGCAGTGAGATGAACTCGGCCGCCATCGGGTTGGGCGTGCCGGGCAGCACGATGTGGGCCTGGGGGTAGAGCACCTGGGCCCCCACGGCCGCGCCGATCGCGTCCAGGTCGGTGTTGGTATGGGGAACGATGATCTGCATCAGGTCGTTCGTCTCCCGTAAGCGCTTCAGACGGCGCTTGGTCTTGATCGGAGAGTATTCTGCTACACCTGGCATAAACCCTGCCCATCAGTTCCAGATGCCCTTGCACTGTGGATGGCCTTGCGTTATAATGAACAAGCACTGGGCGGTTAGCTCAGCGGGAGAGCACTTGCTTCACACGCAAGGGGTCACTGGTTCGATCCCAGTACCGCCCACCAGATAGCTGACAGCGGCCGACCCCGGCCGCTGTCGTCTGTTATGTTCAGCCGAAGACGGGGAGGTCGGCAACATGGGGCAGATGGAGAACGCTAAGCCGCTGGTTGGCATCATCATGGGCAGCCGCTCCGACCTGGAGACCATGCAGGAGGCCGCCAGCGTCCTCGACGAGCTTGGTGTGCCGTACGAGATGAAGGTCGTGTCCGCCCACCGCACGCCGGATGAGATGTTCGCCTACGCCGAGTCGGCGGAGGGGCGCGGGCTGAAGGTCATCATCGCCGGGGCCGGGGGCGCAGCGCACCTGCCGGGCATGACCGCCGCCAAGACCACCCTCCCGGTGATCGGGGTCCCCGTCCTCACGTCGGCGCTCCACGGGCTTGACTCGCTGCTCTCCATCGTCCAGATGCCCGGCGGCGTGCCCGTCGCCACAGTGGCCATCGGCAAGGCCGGCGCCAAGAACGCCGGACTCCTCGCGGCGCAGATCCTGGCGCTGCAGTACCCCGAGCTGCGGGCGGCCCTGGCCGAGTACCGCGCCTACATGAAGCAGATGGTGGAGGAGAGCCAGCCATGATCCTCCCGGGCAGCGTCGTGGGCATCGTCGGCGGTGGCCAGCTTGCCCGCATGTCCGCGCTGGCGGCCAGGGCCATGGGCTATCGGGTTGCGGTGGCAGACCCCGACCCCGACTGCCCCGCGGCGCCCGTAGCCGACCGGGTCGTCGTCGGGTCGCTGGCCGACCCGGACGCGGTGGAGCCGCTGGCCGACGTGGCTGACGTCATCACCTACGAGTTTGAGAATATCGACCCGGCGGTGCTGGAACGGCTGGCTGCCCGCCGCCCGGTTCACCCCCGTGTCGAGATCCTGCGCACCTGCCAAAACCGCATTTTCGAGAAGCGAGCCCTGGAGCGGATCGGCATCCCCGTTGCGCCCTGGCGCCCTGTGGAGTCGGCGGCCGATCTGGAGGCGGCGCTGGCTTCCGTCGGGCTTCCGGCAGTCCTGAAGACCGCCACCATGGGCTACGACGGCAAGGGACAGGCCGTCGTGCGCACGGTAGAGGCGGCACGTGAGGCGTATGTGGCGCTCTCCGGTCAGCCGCAGCAAGCCCGGCAGTTGGTGCTGGAGCGGCTGGTCGCCTTCGCGTGCGAGCTTTCGGTGGTGGTCGCCCGCAGTGCGGCCGGGCAGGGGGCGGCCTTCCCGGCGGCGGAGAACATCCATGAACTGAACATCCTCGCATACTCCATCGTGCCGGCCCGGGTATCGCCCGAGACCGCGGCCGCTGCCCGCAGCCTGGCGCTGCGCATTGCAGAGGGACTCGACCTGGTGGGGCTGCTGGGCGTGGAGATGTTCTGCCTGCCCGACGGGACGCTGCTGGTCAACGAACTGGCACCCAGGCCCCACAACTCCGGACATTTCACGCAGGACGCCTGCGCGACCTCGCAGTTCGAGCAGCACGTCCGGGCGGTCTGCGGTCTGCCGCTGGGTGCGGTTGACCTGCTCAGCCCCGTCTGCATGGTCAACGTGATGGGGGAGGACTTCCCGCTGGCCCCCGCCGCGGCGCTGACTGACCCGCACGTGCACCTCCACCTTTACGGAAAGCGGGAGGCCCGGCCCCACCGCAAGATGGGGCACATGAACGTGCTGGGCAGCAGTGCGGACGAGGCCTTGGAGCGGGCCCGGGTGGCAAAGGCGGCAGTTCGTGGGGCATAACGCGTGTTATCAGCGCTACTGGCTATTGCCGGCTTCTTCCGGTTCGGTTCCGGAGCATGTGTGATGCCCCTCCGTCACATGCCAGCCTGCGGGGTCGGAAAGCGCCTCTGAGTCCTGTCACGCACTGGCTGAGTTTGTGCGCAGCCTGGTTCACCGCAGCCTGGAGCCCGAGGAGTTCTTCCTCTTCCTCGGATGGAACGCCGCGGTACCGCCGGAGGTACGTCGTGCGTTGCTCAACAGGCCTGCACCGCGTGCACCCCTTCCCCGTGTCACCGTTCCGGTCTGGCTCCTGCACGGGCTGGACGACCGGCTGGTGCTGCCGCCTTCCGACGAACGCGTTCAGGAACTCTGCCCCCGAGCAATCGGTACCTACTACCCGGGCGCAGGCCACGCTCCCTTCTGGGATCAGCCGGACCGGTTCAACGCAGAGATCGCCGCGTTTGCTCGTTCGCTGCAGGTGGGGCATGGCACTGCCGCCAGGAGGTCGTGCTTTGCTCTTGCCGGGGGTAACACGCCAGAGAAGGTCGCCACCTGTGCCGTTCGCAAGGCAGGGTGATCTCACAGCAAGGCGCCATTTCCGAGCCGTACGCTGGCCAGGAATGGCGCCTTGGTCTTTTCCAGTTGCTCCGGATCTGCGCTGTTGGAATCACTCGTACCGAAGCGCCTCGATCGGATCCATGCGCGACGCCTTGACGGCTGGGTAGACGCCGAAGATGACCCCGACGGCGGCCGAGAAACCGAGTGCGAGCGTGACGGCGTAGAGGTCGATGGAGAGCGGCGCATCCAGGTACTTGGCGGCAACCGTCACCGGCCCGGCCGCAAGCAGGATGCCGATGGCGCCGCCGATCAGGCAGAGCGTGAGCGCCTCCACCATGAACTGCAGCAGGATGTCCCGCCGACGTGCGCCGATCGCCTTCCGCAGCCCAATCTCACGGGTCCGCTCCGTCACCGAGACCATCATGATGTTCATGATGCCCACGCCGCCCACCACAAGGGAGATGCCGGCGATGGCGGCCATCACCCCGGTGACGATGGAGATGACCTGGTTGAAGTCGCCCATGAAGTCCGTCCAGATGTACGCCTCGTACCCCGTGCCCGGGTAGATGCGCTCCATTACCTTCACCGCCAGGTCTTTCACCTCGACGGGATCCGCACCGTCACGCACCCGCACCGTCAGGTGGTAGTAGCTGTTCTGTCCCGTCGCCCGGGTGATGTAGCTGCGGGGGATGTAGAAGTCGCCGCCCTCGCCCCCGAGCAACTGCGAGAGCATGCCCGTGTTGGGGGCGATCACACCAATCACCTGGAAGGGGTAGCCGTTCACCATCAGCTCGATCCCGAGGGGGTCGACTCCCTCACCGAGCAGGTACGTCAGCCGGTTGGCCGAGACCACGATCACCCGGTCGCCCCGGATGATCTCCTCCTCGGTGAACCAGCGGCCCGATGAGAGCTGGATGTTCAGCAGGGACGCCGTGTCGGTGCCTGCGCCGCGCACGTAGTCCCACCCGGTCTCCCGGTGGAACTTGATCTGAACGCCCATGCCCACCTGCGGGTCTACCACCTCGATCTCCGGCAGGGCCTCCTTGAGCAGTTCGATGTCCTCGTCGCGGAAGGAGCGCTGCTGGGCCACTCGCTCGCCCTCCGGCGTCCAGCCGCCTGTGGCCAGGAGCTGGAACACGCCGCCGTTCATGGCGTCCAGTTCCGCCGCCACAGCCTGCTGGGTGCCCCGCCCGATGGCGATGATGGCGATCACCGACCCCACGCCGATGATCAACCCGAGCATCGTCAGGGCGGACCGCAGTTTGTTGGCCCAGAGGGCAGAGAGGGCAACGCTGAAAGTCTCCAGCAGGTTCATCGCACTGTGCCCCCCGTCAGGCTGCCGGCGGGCACGGTAACTGCCTGGGCGGGCACCGCCCTGCCCCGGGAGCCGCCCATGCCTGGGCCGAATGCCGGCTCCATGCCGGGCCACGACTCGATGCGCACCGCATCGCCTTCCTGCAGCGTCTCGATCAGCCCGAACGGAGAGGTGACGATCATCTCACCCTCCTCCAGGCCGGAGAGCACCTCCACCTCACGGTTGGTCACGAGGCCGGTCCGAATCGGCCGCAGCTCCACCCGGAAGTCGTTGACGACGAGTACGAAGGCCTGCCCCGCCTCTTCCCTCACGGCGAGCAGCGGCACCACGATCACGTCCTCCCGGCGCGAGGTCTCGATGCGCATCTCCACCGACATGCCGCTCTTGAGGCGGCCCTCGGGGTTGTCCACCTCGCCCCGCACCTCGAAGGTAACGCTCTCGCCGTAATACATGCCCATATAGGGGTCACTGCTCTGCGAGGTCTGCTGGCCCACGCCGGTCACCACGCCCTCGAAGCTGGCCAGCGGCAGCAGCGCCGAGGTGACCATGATCGTCTGCCCGCGCTCCAGGCTGTCGAGATCCACAGCCTCCACCTGGCCCACCAGGGACATCCGCTCCATGTCGCCCACCCGGGCGATGACCGCCCCCTGCTGAACGGGGTCGCCATCCCTCACGCCGAGTGAAAGCACGGTGCCGGGCGCCGTCGCCGTGATCCTGGTCGACTCAAGGTTGCCGCGCAGCTTCTCCAGGGTCGCTCGGGCCGCTTCCACCTCGGCCTCCGCCAGTTGGATCTGGCCCAGGTCCGGGCCCCGCTGGAAGGCCTCCTCCGCCTCCTTGACGGCGGCCTCGGCCAGCTTCACCTGGATCTCGGCCAGCCGCACCGCGGTCTCGTGGTCGAGCTCATCCGTGCTGCCGCCGGAAAGGAGAGCGTCCAGCTCCTCCTGGGCCTCGGCCAGCTTGCTCGCCGTATCACGGGCGGTCTCGTCGTTCTTCGCCACTGCCCGCCGGTAGGCTTCCTCGGCGGTGCGGTACGTGCGCTCAGCGTCGGCGTCGCCGGGCTTCGCCATGTAAGCCGCCTCTGCCGCGGAGAGCGCCGCCCTCGCCTCGTTCACCGCCTGCTGTGCGGCGGCGGCCTGGTTGCGCAGCTGGTTGATCTGCTCGCGCAGGGCCTTCACTTCACTGCTCTCGCCGCCGGAGGCGCTCTCTCCCCGCAGCTTCGCCAGCCGGTTCTGCGCCTCGATCAGCTGCCGCCTCGCCTCCTGCACGGCGCGATCCAGCTCGAGCGGTGCGCTGTTGAGGCTGCGCCGCAGCTCTTCCAGCCGCCGCTCAGCCTGCAGCAGGTCGCGCTCCTTGGCCTTCACATCTTCCAGGAGATCGGTGGCGTCAAGCTCGGCGAGGAGCTGGCCGGCCTCCACCTGCTGGCCGACTTCCACCAGCAGGGTCACGCGGGGACTCGCCAGGGCCGCCTTGTACTCCTGGAGGTTGCCGGCCTCCACCGTGCCGGGTGCGAAGACCTCCTGCACCAGCATGCGCCGGCTGACGGTCTCCACCTGAACCACGGGTGCGCCTTCCGGCCCCACAGCCGTGACGCCGGTGCCCGCGGGCGCGCCGAAGAACCGCTTGTACCCGAACCAGCCGCCCCCGCCCAGCACCGCCAGTATCACTACGATGACCACAATCTTCCGCTTCAAGAGGTTCACCTCATTACACAGCCTGTCAACTCTTAGACCGGATGAGGTGGCTCAATGGTTCCATCTTCCGATGGGCTGGAAGCGGGTGAACGCTGCGCCCGGTCACCGGCGGACTCCCAGCCGCAGGCGCTCCGGCAGAAGATCGTTGGCCGCCATCTCGGCGAAGCTCTCGCGCCGCACCACCAGATCGGCCCGGCCCTCGCTCACGAACACTACTGCCGGCGTGGGGAAGCGGTTGTAATGTGAAGCCATGGAGTAGTTGTACGCGCCGGTGGCAAAGACCGCAAGCAGGTCGCCCGGGGCCACGTCCGCCGCCACGGCGACATCCGTGAGCAGCACGTCGCCCGACTCGCAGTACCGCCCCACCACCGTCACCCTGCGGCTGCGCTCCGACCCCAGCTTGTTCGCCACAGCGCACTCGTACTCGGCATGGTAGAGCGCAGGCCGGATGTTGTCGCCCATGCCGCCGTCGACGGCGAGATAGGTGCGCACCCCGGGGATCTCCTTGATCGTTCCCACCGTGTACAGCGTGGTGCCGGCCTCCGCCACGATGGACCGACCGGGCTCGATGATCAGCTTCGGCAGCGGAAGCCCGCGCTCCGCCGCCCCGGCGCGCACCGCCGCGCTGAGGCATGCGACCAGCTCAGCCGGCGGCACCGGGCGGTCAGCCGCGACGTACCGGACCCCCAGGCCTCCGCCCATGCTGAGTTCCGCGGCGGCGAAGCCGGTCTCGTCCACCACCGCCGCGGCCAGGTCAAGCATTCTCTGGACGGCGATGCGGTAGCCCTCCAGGTCGAAGATCTGGGAGCCGATGTGGCAGTGGAAGCCCATCAGCTTCACGTGGGAAAGGCCGAGCGCTTCCCTGGCTGCATCCAGGGCGAGTCCCCCGGCGATGGGAATGCCGAACTTGGAGTCGAGCTGGCCGGTGCTGATGTACTCGTGCGTGTGGGCCTCGACCCCGGGGGTCACACGAAGCAGGATGCGGACCGTACTCCTCCGTTCGGCCGCCATGCTCTCCAGCAAGTGCAGCTCACGCGTCGAATCAACGACGAACCGTCCAACCCCGACCTCGAGGGCGAGCCGGATCTCCTCGGGGCTCTTGTTGTTGCCGTGGAAGTACGTCCGGGCCATGGGAAACCCAGCCTTGTGCGCCGTGGCGATCTCGCCGCCAGAGACCACGTCCAGCGACAGGCCCTCCTGTTCGGCCAGCGCCGCCATGGCGGTGCAGAGGAACGCCTTGGAGGCGTACGCGACGTCGAAGTCCGGGTAGTGCTGTCTGAAACTCTCCACGTACTCCCGGCAGTTGCGGCGGATCAGCGCCTCGTCCATGACGTAGAGCGGCGTGCCGTACTCCCGGGCCAGGTCAACCACATCCACCCCGCCCACTGCGAGGTGCCCCAGCGCATTCTGGGCAGCAGTACCGTAGAAGTGCATCGCGCATGACTCCCTCCGGGATGTCGGCCTCTCAAATAATGATACCCAGATTAACACCCCTTGCTCCTTACTGTCAACGCGCCTGCCTCCCGTGCAGGCAAAGCAGGACTGCCCGGGCGCCACGTCGGCGTCCGGGCTCTATTCGGTCTTCACCTCTGATCGCTCCAGGATGGCTTGAATCGCCCGCGTCGTGATCTCACACCCGCGCTCGAGGCGGTCCGCCCCGTCCATCTTGCCCGGGTCGCCGATCCCGACGATCAGCGGAACATCCAGACGGCGCAGCACATCGACCGTGTCGCCGCGCAGCACGCCCCGGGAGCGGGGCCTGCCATGCTTGTCCACGGGGCCCTTCCGAACCCGGCCCTCGTTGTCGACGGAGAGATCCACCTCGACGCCGCGGGCCCGGCGGGTGTTGGATGCCACCGCAACGATGCCCAGCACGCGGATCTCGGGGTGCCGGCAGAGGTAGGCGAGCGCCTCCTCGCCCGGTCCCGTTCCGGGATTGCCCTTGTCGTCGACCATCACCAGCACGGGATCGTGCACCGCCTGCTTGATGAGCTCCACCAGCTCCGGACCGCTCAGGGGCGTCGGGTTGCCCGCGGAGGCCGAGATGCAGCGGAGCCTGAGGCGGCTGGCCGCTTCCTCCGCGGCCCGCCTGGCCACCTGGTCGCCGTCGGTGAGGAGGATGACGCGGACCGGAGGCTCCAGGCGAATCCCCCCTTGCCACTTCAGGAGAACAGAATGCCCGGGGGCCCTGGGCATCGGCCCGCCAGCCGAGCCGGTGGGCGGTTGCCGCGCCGCTGCGGCCCCCGGGCCCCTAGCATCTCCCCGGCGTCGGCCATCCTATGCAGCGACCCAGACCAGCGTCGCACCCGGCGGCGCAGGATCCGGCCTCACCGCAAACCAGTACCACGCGCTCGCGGCGGCGGCCAGGACCACGAGGAGCACGGCGAGTGCCCATCCCAACCTCCGCTGGTGATCGACCTTCAGCATAATGCTGCCACCTCTGGAACTAGCATGCCCACCGTACGTCGCCGCCCAACACTTCCCCCGCCGCGGCGCACATCAGGTCGCCGCATTCACGTAGTTCCGAATGCGCTCCAGGGCCCGCCGCTCCAGGCGGGAGACCTGCACCTGGCTGCAGCCGAGGATGGACGCCACCTCTGTCTGCGTTTTGTCGCGAAAGAAGCGCAGGAGGATCACGGTACGCTCGCGCTCATCCAGCTGCTCCAGCCCCTCCCGCAGTGCGACGCGGTCGAGCCAGAGCCCCTCGCGCTGGCCGTCTCCGGCCGCCAGCTGATCCAACAGGTAGATCGGGTCGCCGTCGCCCTCGTGGACCGTCTGATGGATCGAGGCGGGCGGCCTGACGCCGTCCAGGGCCTCGATCACCTCTTCCGGTGCCACGCCAAGCTCCGCCGCAATCTCGTGAACGGTCGGATCCCGCTGCAGGTCGGACGCCAGCTGCTCCCGCACCCGCCTGGCCTGGACAGCCAGCTGCTTGATGCTGCGGCTCACCCGCAGGGGGCCGTCGTCCCTGAGGTGGCGGCGGATCTCGCCCATGATGAGCGGCACCGCGTACGTGCTGAACCGCACATCGTAGTTGAGGTCGAACCGGTCAATGGCCTTCAGGAGGCCGATGCAGCCGATCTGGAACAAGTCCTCGGGGTCGGCGCCGGAGACGCTGAACCGGGCGACCAGCGACCGCACCAGCCGGAGGTTCTCCTCCACCAGGCGGTCGCGCGCCTCCTTGTCGCCTGCGCGGGCACGCGCCAGCAGCCGCCTGACCTCGTCGTCAGGCCAGCCGCGCTCCTCAAGGTTGCTCTCGCGCGCCATGGCTGCATCAGCTTCCCCTGGCCGCGGCCAGGTCCCTGGTCGACGGCCGCTTGCGCATGGTCACGCGCGTGCCCCGCCCCACGGCCGACTCCACGCGCACCTCGTCCATGTGCGCCTCCATAAAGGAGAAGCCGAGTCCCATCCGCTCCGGATCCGAGGTGACCGCCGCCTGGCGCGCCAGCTCAACGTCCTCGATGCCGCGGCCGTCGTCCGCAACGACGATCTCCAGGGTGCCGTCGGCGAGCGTCGCCTCCAGTCGAACCGTCCGCCGGGCGTCGCCCCGATAACCGTGGACGATCGCGTTGGTCACGGCCTCGGAGACTGCCAGCTTCACCTCGTCCACCTCGGCGACGCTGAACTCCCCCTGTGCCGCCACCATTGCCGCCATCAGGCGCGCAACCCCCACATTCTCCGGTATCGCGGCCAGTTCCACGATGACCCTGTTGTGCGCGACCATACCCTACCCCCCTTGCCGATGCGCCCCCGTCTACCCCGCCGAGAGCGCGTCACGCTCCGTACTGAACTCGTCCATGGTGCGGAAGATGCCCGACAGCTCCAGCGCAGGCCGCACCTGCGGAGGCACCCCGATGATACCCATCCGCCCGCCCTCCCGACTGATCCGCCGGTAGCGCCCCAGCAGCGATCCCAGGAACGCGCTGTCCACGAAGGTCGCACCCGCCAGGTTGACGTACAGATGGCGGACCGGACGCCGGTCCAGAATCTCCTCCACGGCCTCCTTGAACCGTGCGGCCGCCACCAGGTCGAGCTCGCCGGCCAGCCGCACGACCAGGCTCTGCCCCACCAGTTCGTACTCCATCGCCGCCATGGTGAGTCCCATCTCCCCCACTGCGATACTGCGCGGCACACACAGGCCGCCCCTGTGTGCCCCTATGTTCTTTGCCAGTCTTGCCAGTTCCTCCCGTCTCTTCCGCTATTTCTGTCAGCAAGATTCGACAGGATGCGCGCAAAGGGCCCGCCGTCCCCGACGGCGAGCCCTGTGACCCTCTCTCAGTCAAAGCTGAAAATCCCCCGCACCGTGTGCACGACCGACTGCCAGAGGTTCGCCTTGCCCACGTCCACCGGCGAGACGAGGTCCATCCGCGCCACCTCCTCATCGCCGAGGGTGGCCACGATCTGCCCGATCACCTGCCCCTGCGTGACCGGCGCCGCCACCTGCCGGGGCAGCTTCACCTCCCACTTCACCTTGTCCTGCGAACCCTTGGGCACGCTCACGCCGAAGGCCGAACGCGGTACCGGTTCGATGGCCGGCACGGCGCCGCGGGCCACGCGCACGGGGCCGAACTTCTGGCCCGCCGCCGCGATCTCCACGGCGGTGTAGTTGGCGAACCCGTAGTCCAGCAGTCGGGCGACCTCGATGTTTCGCTGCTTGGCGCTCTCCGAGCCCATGACGACAGCGATCATGCGGGTTCCGTCCTGCATGGCCGTGGCGGCGAGGCAGTACCCGGCGGCCTGCGTCCAACCGGTTTTCAGCCCGTCGGCCCCCTTGTACCAGGTGAGCAGTTTGTTGTTGTTCCACAGCTGGAACTTGGGCCCGTTCCGCCGCCAGGGCACGTTCAGTTCAGCCCCGTAGATGGAGGTGAGCTTGACCAGTTCGGGGTAGTTGAGCACCGCGTAGCGGCTCATCAGGGCGATGTCGTATGCGGTGGTCAAGTGCCCCTCTGCCGAGAGGCCGGTCGGGTTCACGAAGTGGGTGTTGTTCATCCCGAGTTCCTTGGCCTTCCGGTTCATCAGGACGGCAAAGGCGTCTGCGGAACCGGCCACGTGCTCGGCAACGGCCACGGCCGCGTCATTGGCCGAGCCGACGGCCACGGAGAGCAGCAGTTCCTCCAGCGTGAAGGTCTCGCCAACATCGGCGAAGATGGTGGTGCCCGGCTGGCGCTTGGCCTCCTCGGAGATGGTTACCTGATCCGTCAGCTTCACCTTGCCATCGCGCAGGGCGTCGAACGCCACGATCAGCGTCATGATCTTCGTTACGCTGGCCGGGTTGCGCCGCTCGTGGGCGTTCTTCTCGTAAATCACCCTGCCGCTCAGCGCCTCCATCAGCACCGCCGACGGCGAGGTCAGCTTCACCGGATCGTCCTGGCCGGAGCCCGGAGCGGACGCCGAGGCCTCCGCCGCCTCGTCCAGGTCGTCGCCCGCGCCGGTGCTCCGGAACAGGTGGTCGCCATCCTCAACGCCGATCGCCGGCGGCCACCGTTCCATTCCCGCCGCCGGCCTGGCGGCCGCGAGCGCCAGCACGGCGCACAGCAGAGCCGCAAAGCAGCGCACAATCTTCCTGCGCATTGGTACATGCCTCCTCGCACAGACTCTGGGTGTAGTCTGCCCGCGGCGCATGTACACTTGCGCCACTGGTCAGCAAACCCGACGAGGTCGGGCCGAACCCGGCCCGGACGCTCCGTCGTCGGAACAGTTAGCCATATTCAACCAAGGTGGAGTGAGGCGAACTGTGGCCACCAAGCCGGCGATTCTCCTTGAGGACCTGACGAAGACCTACGGCGACTTCACGGCCGTGCAGGGGCTCAACCTCTCTGTGCGCCCCGGCGAGATCTTCGGCTTCCTCGGCGCCAACGGCGCCGGCAAGACCACGACGATGAAGATGATGGTGGGCCTGCTGCCGCCCACCTCCGGCCGCGTCTGCATCCTCGGGCGCGACGTTTGGCGGGAGCCGGCCGCGGCGAAGCGGGCGATCGGGTACGTGCCCGACACGCCAATCCTGCACGAGTTGCTCACCGCCCGGGAGTTCCTCTGGTTCATGGCCGACCTCTACGGCCTGAGCCGCTCCGAGGGAAAGGCCCGCACGGAGGAGCTGCTTTCGCTGATGGGTCTCACCGCCCAGGCCGACCGCCTCATCCGCGACTTCTCTCTGGGCATGAAACGGAAGATGGCCATCGCCACCGCCCTCCTGCACCGGCCGCGAGTGCTGCTGCTCGACGAGGTAACCAACGGACTCGACGCCCGCGCCGCCCGCGAGGTGAAGGATCTGGTGAAGGCCTGGGCCCGGGAGGGCGTGGCGGTGGTGCTCACCACCCACATCCTCTCCATCGCCGAGGAACTCTCTGACCGCATCGGGCTGATCCACAGGGGGAAGCTGATCGCCAACGGCACCGCCGCCGAACTTGCGGAACAGGCGGGCATCCCCGGCGCCGGCCTCGAGGAGAGCTTCCTGGCCCTCACCGGCGATGAGCTGCCGCAGGAGGCGGAGACGGTATGAACGGCGTGTTCACCCTCTCCCTGGCCATCGCCCGGTCGGGCTGGCAGGCCAGCTGGAACCGCATGTTCCGCTTCTCCCGCATGAAGGCCGGCCTGATCTGGCTGGGCCTGCAAGGGGCGCTCGCCTTCGTTGTGGCGCGCAGAGCCCCCGCGCTGGCCCCGGATGCAGGTGACGCCGGTCTGGTGGGCGCCCTCGCCCTGATTGCGGCGCAGACCGGCTGGTTCGGCATCATGGGCGGCTTCTCCCGGGGGCAGGTGCAGCTCTACCAGGGTCTCCTGGTGCCGCTCTTCCAGCTTACCCCGGCCCGCCCCCTCGCCTTCCTGCTGGGGCGGGTGATCGAGTCGCTGCCCACCCGGCTCTGGACGACCCTGCTCTGGGCCTGGGCCTACTCCTCCATCATGCCCCCTCCGGGCCGCTGGCCCGGCCTGGCCGTGCTCTGGCTGGTGGGCGTCGGGGTGGGCCTGGTGGCGCACCTGGCCGGCCTGCTCCTCCTCACCGTCTGGGGCCGCTTCCAACCGAGGACGATGCGCCATGGCAACACAATCTTCGGCGTGCTCACCATGGCCATGGTCACCGCTGCCATCATCTACCTCAGCTCAGGCGGCACCGCCACGGAAGTGGCGCTCGCCATGCGCCAGGCGCGCCGTGCGGTGCTCACCACTCTGGCGGCGGTGGCCGGCCTGCCCGGCCTCCTGCTGGCCGCGACCTTGCTCGTGCGCCCGCAGTGGGTGGAGGAACACTACCGGCAGGGGCTCTACCGCGTTCTGGAGCTTAATGAGCAGGACAGCGACCGCCCCGGCCGCTCCCTCTGGCTCCCGCTGCGGGGCGACGGCGTCCTGCGGGCGGTGCTCTCCCGGGAGTGGCTGCACCTCGCCCGGTCCAGGATGGCCCGCACCCAGCTGTTGATCTTCATCGCCGGCACGGTGGGTGTCTTCTTCGCCGGGCGTGCCGCCGCAGGGGCCCCCATGGCCGGGCTGGTCGGCTCCATCGGGGCGCTCTCGCTCCTGGCATGGTTCAACGCCTTCGGTCACTGGGTGTCCAAGGTGTTCCGGCAGGAGCGGGTGACCATCGCACTCTACCGCCTCGCGGCGGTGCCCACGCCCCGGTTGATCGTCGCCAAGCTGGTCTCGGTGGCCGTGCCATCAGGGTTCCTGGTTGCCGTCGCCGTGGCGGTGGGCAGCCTGGCCGCCCACCTGCCCCTCGCCGACGCCGCGGGCCTGCTCCTCTGGACGGAGATGGCCCTCCTGGGCGGCGTGATGGGCGGCTTCGGCGTGGCGGCGGCCTTCGCCAACCAGGAGCCGGAGGATCCAGAGGCCCCTGGCGCCCCTCCCGTCGAGCAGGGGGGATCGGCCCTCGTGCAGTCCAACGCCTGGTCCGCGCTGGCCCGAACGGTTGGCCTTGCGGTCTCCTGCGCCCTGCCCCTGTGGGCCGCCGCCGGCACGCCGTGGCTGGCCGCGCCGGCGCCCGTGGCCTGGGCTTTGGCGTTGGGGCTTCCCCTTGCCCTGCTGGTAAGCGGCGTGGGCGTGATGCTCCGGACCTGGCGCACTTAAGCGTTCACCTCCCAGAACAGGAAGCCTCGGTGAACGGGACCACGACCACCCGGTCGGCCAGCGCGACAAACAGCTGACTGCGCCTGAGCCGGACGCTCCGGACCTCACCGCCCAGGCTCCAGGTGGTTTCGGCTCCCGTGAGGTGGTTCAGCGCTCTCACACGCTGGTCAGATGCGGTGAACGAGGTGACTCCGTCATCTGAGATGGCGATGTGTTGGTTCTCCAGCGGTACGCTGAAGTGATGACCCATGTAGTCCTGGGATGACCGCAGCAGCTGGGCCGTCAGCCGCCCGTCCCGGCGCTCCACAACGACGAGGAACCCCCCCTCCGGACTCCAGGTCAGGGAGACCGGTTCGGCGTCCGCCGGCACGTGATAGAGCACGTAGGGAGAACCGGCGTCTGCTTGCAGAAGGCGCCTCCCTTCTGGATCATAGTGGAGGTAGTCCCCTGACCGGCTCGCCCAGGGCTGCGTCAGCCACGGCGGGAAGGTCACCTCGCCGCCAGGCAGCAGGATCCGTTTAGCGTCGAACTCCGCCCACGTGCCAGTTGCGGGGCGCAGGACAAGGCCTCGGGGTGCGCCCTCCGGGTCCGCCAGGGCCAGCACCGAATCGGGGTCGCGGCTGTACTCGTCTGCAAACGCGCCTTCTGGCAGCGCCCAGTAGGGGTAACGGACCGGAACCCCGACCGGGGACTCAAAGACCTGGTGTGTGACCGGGCCTGCGGGCTGTACCAGGTGAACGCTGTTCGTGTCGCTGACGAAGGTGAACCTCTCCTCAGTGGGGTGCCAGGCGAGGTCGAAGCCGGCCGCATCATACCGCTCGCCGCCACTGCCGTCGAGGGCCCACCAGCCGACGCCGCCGTCGGCCAGGCGAGCGGCGACGTATCTCCCGGTCGGAGAGGGTGTGGCGTCCAGTACCTCCCACCCATCGGGCGCCGGAAAGGTTTCGGGCTCACCGTACTGCAGCTCAGTGGTGCGGGCGAAGGCCTGGTACCCGGGAAGCGCCGTGTCGATCGTCTCCGGACCGGTGAGCAGAAGCTCGTATGCGACCTCCGCCCGGTAGGCGCAGTCTGACGTGGCAGCACGGGCAGCGCACTGCCACAGTTCGTCTGACGCTTCGCCTTGCAGCAGATCCCGTAGGCCCGGACCAAGGCCTGCCTTCCCGTACAGCTTGAGGCAGTCGCGCATCGATGGCAGGCCGCCTGCTGAGTCCTCCTTCAGAGACGGTCCGTTTCCATCCTCGGCGGCAGCGACCGGCGCAGCGGTCAGCGTCGGCTGATGCGGGGGCTGTTCCTGCGTGTCTTCCGGGTATGCAGTCCTTGCACCAGGCAGTGAGCTGCAGCCTGCCAGCAGCATGGTCAGGATCCAAAGAGCGCTCCACCGCGCCACCTGGCATCGCGTCATCTCGGCACCTCCCCCTGCCTTAACGGCGGAACCACCTCGGGGGTCGCGGATGGGGTTGCCGAGTACCGATGAGCCACCTCGCCACTGCGGCGAGGTGGCTCACCTTCCTGATCAGAACTCTCCCGGTTTCACGTACGGTTGGCTCCAGAGTGCGACGGAGAGGAGCACGGCCTTCAACCACGCCTCCCACATCTTCTCCACCTCTTCGGGGGAGTGGCCTTTGCTGGCCAGGAAGGGCTTTAGCGTCGCGACGACCGGGTAGATCAGGGGCACCATGTACCGGTAGTGGATGTGAGGTAGCGCCGGCGCCCCATCGGTCTGGTTCTTCCTTGCGTGGTGGTGGCGCAGGCCGATCTCGTACTGGTAGTTCAGCCAGTCCTTGTCGTAGTTGGCCTCCGACGTGTCGATGATCCACTGCTGAAACCGGGCGAACGTCCGGGCCAGGTACTCCCGAAGCGGAATGCCGGTGGGGGTGCTGTAGTAGCGGATGAGCTGCGGCTGGGACGCGACGAACTCGTACCACTTCGCCACGATCTCGGCCGTCTGGTCGGCCAGCACGTCCAGGGACATGCGCAGGTACTTGACGTCTTCCTCGGTGAACATCGCCGTCGCCTTCATCCATTCGAACTCCCTCAGGCTGACCGGCGACTCCGGGACCAGGGGCGTTCCATAGGTGTAGCCAGGCGGCCTCTGCATGGGCGTTCCACCTCCAAACTCCCTGGCAGAAGCCTATGCCCCCGATTGGTCGCCATTTCTGCAAATGCGGCTCAACCCGGGCGTCAGGAGCGGACCGCCTATGGCGGGCGCAGGCCAGGCCCGCTCCGTAACCTCCGCGCCGCGGCCGCCGTTAGACCAGGCAGAATGACCTGGGGGGAATGTGCGATGCGACGCATCCTCGCGTGGTCCCTGGCGCTTCTCCTTTCCAGTTGCGTGACCAGCGCACCGTTGCCACCTTCGCATGAGTCCACCACCGAGCAGGGTGCGGGCAACCCGGCCCCCAACACAGTCGACCCGGGCGCGAGCAACACGGCAGAGAACGGCGCTGACCCTGACAGCCGTGCCAGCGCACGTCCGCCCTTGCCCGAGCCGAAGCTTCCCCTGCTCGTCGACCACAAGTTGGGTGAACTGCGGAAGGTCGAGCACGGCGAGGGTGTGGTAAGGCTGCTCCCGGCGCAGCCCCGGTTGGCAGCCAAGGTTACCGGAGCAGCGTCGGTTCACTGGCTCCTCTACACAGACACCGATGCACGGATGCACGACGACATCCTTCACCCGCTGGCGGTCCTGGACGGAGAGCCGGTCGCAGCCGACCGCTGGGAACTCGCCTGGAGCGATCCCCCGGCAGAGTCGGTGCGCCTCGTCCTCTGCGCCGTGCCCAAAGGCGACGTCCCGGCCGGTGATGGCGTGCCCCTCGTAGGCGGACGCCCCTGCCTGGTGTTGGACGAAAAACGTGTACTGGCGCTCGGGCCTGATGAGTCCCCCTACATCACGGAGGAGGAGGCGATGTCCAAGGCTCTCAGGTGGAAGCCGGACGAGCCCTGGGTGGCCAGGTTCGTCGAGGCGTACGCCCACTTCGGCTTGGAGAACGCCAAGGGGCAGCCGGCCTGGGTGCTGGAGGCGCTCTACCCCTACGGCAACCGCACGGTCCTGGCCATCGACGCCCTGACCGGGGAGTTCCTGGCGGTCGGGACTATCGAGGCGCCGTACTTCGGCGGCGAAGCGGTGCCGCTCAGCCGTGACGAGGCCGTCGCCGCCGCCCTGGAGCAACTGGGCGACAGCGGCCTGCAACTGGTGGACGCAACCTATACGGATGAGTACGAGTGGCGCGGCCACACCTACTTCGCCTGGGTCCTCCGCCTGGCGCCCGCGGGCGACAATGGGGACGAGATCACTGCCGTCATCCACGCCTACACGGGCACCCTGCTCAGGCCCTAGGCATCCGGGGCGATCTCGCCACACCTGGCGGGTTCGCCCTCAGGTTGTAGAGGACTCCAGGACCGGCTGGACACGGCCGAAGTGGCCGCACACGTCTGGCAAGGCGGCCCCGCCCAGGAGTTCGGACGGCTCGGCTTGCTCCCGTGCCCGACTGGCTCGACCAAAGGCTGAGTGAGGGGAAGGCACTGTAAGGTGCGCAGGGGTGACCACGGCTGCCGCATTCACCGGGAGTGTCAACAAAGAGTACACCCCCCGCTGCAGCCGCGACTCTTTCTTGACAGTCGCCCGCTCTGATTCGCGCGCGCACCGTGTTCATGATGGCTTCGTGCGCTGCTCAGGCGCCCGGAAGGGGTGCACACCGGGCGGACCTGCCCGCTTCGACATACCTCCCCGGGTGTGCGAGGGTGCGAACTCCGCCGGGAGTGTCAGGAAAGAGTACACCCCCAGCTGCACCCGCGACTCTTTCTTGACAGTCGCCCACTCTGACTCGCCTGCGCACCATGTTCATGATGGCTCCATACGCTGCTCAGGCGCCCGGATGACCTACCCCCACACGCCCACACCAGGCGCGAAACGGAGCGCCCCGCACCGGGGCGCTCCCGCAGTCTACTTCCTGATCTGCTCCGCAAAGCTGGTGCCATACCCCGTGCCGGGGACCCCCAGTAGGTCGGCCACGGTGGCGCCCAGGTCCGCCAGCGAGGACCGCGTTCCCACGTTCACCCCGGAGCGCACCGGCTCGCCGCAGAGCAGCACCGGCACGTACTCCCGGGTGTGGTCGGTGCCCTTGTACGTCGGGTCGTTGCCGTGATCGGCGGTGACCACCAGCACGTCCCGCGGGCCCAGCTTGGCCATGATCCCGGGCAGGGCGGCGTCGAACTCCAGCAGGGCCTGTGCATACCCCTCCACGTCGCGCCGGTGGCCGTAGAGCATGTCGAAGTCCACCAGGTTGGCGAAGATCAGTCCCGGCTCGTGCCGGTCGAGGCAGTCGTGGATCATCCGGATCCCGTCGGCGTTGGACTTGGTGTGTTCGCCCCAGGTGATGCCGTGGCCGGAGAAGATGTCGCCGATCTTGCCCACGGCCAGCACCGACATCCCGGCGTCCTTGATCTCATCCAGCACCATCCGCGGCGGCTCCAACGCGTAGTCGTGCCGGTTGGCGGTGCGCGTGAAGTTGCTCCGGTCGGTGCCCACGAAGGGGCGGGCGATCACGCGGCCGACCCGGTGCGGCGGGCGCAGCAGATCGCGGGCGACCTCGCACACGTGGTAAAGCCTGTCCAGCCCAAACCGTTCCTCGTGGGCGGCCACCTGGAAGACGGAGTCTGCACTGGTGTAGACGATGGGCCACCCCGTGCGCAGGTGCTCCTCGCCCAGCTCCTTGATGATCTCGGTGCCAGACGCCACCTTGTTGCCCAACACCCCGGGAACACCCGCCCGGCGGCAGAACTCGGCGATGAGATCCTCAGGGAAGCCATCCGGATAGGTGCGGAAGGGAGCCTCCGGCCGGATGCCCACCATCTCCCAGTGGCCGGTCATCGTGTCCTTGCCCTGCGAGGCGATGGCCATGCGGCCGTACGCGCCGGCCGGCTGAACCTCCGGCGGGGTGCCCTGGATCTCGGTCAGGTTGCCCAGACCCAGCCTGCCCATATTGGGCAGCGGAAGACCCCCGCGCTTCCTCGAGATGTTGCCCAGCGTGTTGGAACCGGCGTCGCCCCATTCGGCGGCGTCGGGCATTGCCCCGATTCCCACGCTGTCAATGACGATCAGAACGACTCGCTCAACAGGTGCCATGTCCCGTGCTCCTTTGTCTCGACTCTCTGGCCCCACTATACCACCATGCGCAGGCGCGGAAAAGACGGGCCGGCCTGAAGGCGACCCGCCTGACACGGCCCACCGCAGAGGCCCGGTGCGCCCCCCAGTCACGCCCTGGGGTGCGTGCGGGCATAGACCTCCTTCAGACGGCCCTTGGTGATGTGCGTGTAGATCTGCGTGGTGGAGATGTCGGCATGCCCCAGCATCTCCTGCACCGACCGAAGGTCGGCGCCGTTCTCCAGCAGGTGAGTGGCAAAAGAATGGCGCAGCGTGTGCGGCGTGATCTCCTTATCGATATGGGCGTCGTCTGCATAGCGCTTTACGATCTTCCAGAACCCCTGGCGCGTGAGCCGGTGGCCGTGGTGGTTGACGAAGAGCGCCTCCTCCTCGCGGTCCTTCACCAGCTTCGGCCGCCCGGCGTCGAGGTACTCCCGCACCGACTGGATGGCCAGCGTGCCCAGCGGCACGATGCGCTCCTTCGAACCCTTGCCCGTGCAGCGTATGTAACCGGTGTCCAGGTTTACGTCCGGCACGTTGAGCGAGACCAGTTCCGAGACCCGGATGCCCGTAGCGTAGAGCAGTTCCAGCATCGCCCGGTCTCTGAGCCCAGCCGGCTGCGACGGATCCGGCTGCGCCAGCAGACGCTCCACCTCGGCCACCGTGAGGACCCGGGGCAGCCGCTTCTCCAGCTTCGGCGACTCCAGATTGGCGGTGGGGTCGGTCTTGATCCGCTTCTCCCGCACGAGGAACTGGTAGAAGGCTTTGAGCGCCGCCAGGCGCCGGGCGATGGTCGCCGTGGCCTTGCCCTGCTTCTGCAGGAAGAGCAGGTAGTTGATAATCGTAGTGCGAGAGACGGCGTCGAGGTCTGCTTCTTCCTCCCCGAGGAACTGGGAGTACTGGCGCAGGTCGCGGCCATAGGACTCCAGCGTGTTGGACGCCAGGCCGCGTTCCACACTCAGGTAGGTGATGAACTCATGGATCAAGTTGTTCATGTCGCATCCCCTTCGCGCCATTAGTGGTAATCATTCTCTCGCATATTGGGGAGGATTATGCGTCAGACCTGACCGGTTTTGTCAATTCCACGGAATCGGGCCCATCCCCTCCTGCTTCCGGCCCTGCGGGCCGGCACCGTCGTGACCCTCGCACACTCACTTTATGACGACTCCCCTCTCCCTATGCCTGTGCGCGGGGAGGGCGTACCGCGACAGGGGCCCCGCATCCGCCGGATGCGGGGCCCCTCTGCCGTTTACTGCAGCAGCGTCTCGAGATCCACGTACTCCAGGCCGTGTGCCTGCGCCACGGCCGGATGGGTGACGTGCCCTTCCACCACGTTGGCACCCTTCGCCAGGGCCGAGTCCCTGCGCAGCGCCTCCCGCCAGCCCAGGTTGGCCAGCTTCAGCGCGTACGGCAGGGTGACGTTGGTGAGGGCGTACGTCGAGGTGCGCGGCACGGCGCCGGGGATGTTGGCCACGGAGTAGTGCACCACGCCGAAGCGCTCGTAGACGGGGTCGCGGTGCGTCGTCACCCGGTCGATGGTCTCGATGGATCCGCCCTGATCGATGGCAACGTCGACGATGACCGAACCCGGGGTCATGTTCTGCACCATCTCGGCGGTGACCAGCTTCGGGGCACGGGCGCCGGGGATCAGGACGGCGCCGATGACCAGGTCGGCCCTCGCCACCTCGGAGGCGATCACATACTCGTTGGAGATCCGGGTGTGGATCCGCCCGCCGAAGATGTCGTCGAGGTAGCGCAGCCGGTCTGCGTTGATGTCGATGACGGTGACCTGTGCGCCGAGGCCGACGGCCATCTTTGCGGCGTTCGTGCCCACCACGCCGCCGCCGATGATGACCACGTTCCCGGGGGCGACGCCGGGCACGCCGCCCAGCAGCACGCCCCGCCCGCCATGGGCCTTCTCCAGGTAGTGGGCGCCGATCTGCACCGCCATGCGCCCCGCCACCTCAGACATGGGGGTAAGCAGCGGCAGCGACCGGTCGGGCAGCTGCACCGTCTCGTAGGCGATGCCGACAGTCTTCCGGTCGAGCATCTGGCGGGTCAGCTCGGGCTCAGGCGCGAGGTGGAGGTAGGTGAAGATGATCTGCCCCTCGCGCATCAGCCCGTACTCGGGCGGCAGGGGCTCTTTCACCTTCACGATCATGTCTGCGTTCGCCCAGACCTCCTCGTTCGTGGAGACGACCTTCGCGCCCGCAGCCGTGTACTCGGCGTCGTCGAAACCGGAACCGCGGCCGGCATCGTGCTCCACCAGCACTTCGTGGCCCGCCTTCACCATCGCCGACACGCCGGCGGGGGTCATGGCAACCCGGTTCTCATAAGCCTTGAGTTCCCGTACAACGCCTACCTTCACTGCCCTCTCTCCTTCCGCGTCCGGCATCCATCTCGAGCCGGAACCAGGCTTTGAATGTCCCCACAGAAAAGACACAAATGAGCACCATCTACCAAGAGTATCACATTCGCCGATGACGGGAACAAGCCCTTCGTGCCCGCTGCTGCCAACCCCGCGCACCCTACTGCGAGAGCCCCGCCACAAAGCGCACCAGGTGCGGCGAGACGAACCCCTCAACCAGCGCCGCGGCCAGGAGCAGCAACGCTGCAGAGAGGAGCGTGTTGGAGTAAGCCGCGAGCGCACCGTAGTACCCGGAGAGCCGGCGCCGCACCCGCAACGAGGTGGCCACCTCCAGGGCGAACCCCACTGATGCGGAGGCTGCCAGGATCAACCCCGGCACCTCGAGCACGGTCTGGGGAAGGTGCCCGGCGGCTGCGATCAACACGCCCTGTGAGCCGAGTTCGGCCGTCAGGTAGGCCACCGCGAAGCCGGAGATGAAGCCGCGCACCAGCGGCAGAGCCATCACCGCCACGGCGCCTACCAGCGAGATCGAGAGAACCCACATGAGCGAGACCTGACGGGCCTGCCTGAGCACGGCGTCCCGCACCAGCGGGCCGGTCTCGGGCGCCGGTCCCTGCTGCAGCACCTGCACCGAGTCGGACAGCTGCCGCGTGAGCTCCATCCGGGTCTCCGCGTCGAGGCTGCGCATGGCCAGCGCCCCGAACAGCAGGCCGACGACGAACAGGCTTGCGTGCAGCAGCACGATGCCGCCCCGCTGGATGACCAGGTCCTCCAGGTTCTCCCTCCAGACCTCGTAGAGATGCATTCCCGTCCCACCCTTGCCGCCAGACTCACGGGGAGTCTATGGGACAAGGCGGTGGATTATGTCACGGCATCGGGGTCAGGTCCCGCCACGCGGCCGTAGATGCCTCCGGCACCGGACTCGATGGTCAGCCGCCCCTCGCGCGCCAGCACAACCAGGCGGGCCAGCTTCGGCCCTACCACCCCGGCCAGGTCCTCCTCGCTCGCTTCGTGCAGCACGGCCATCTCGGTGCCGAACGCGGCCAGCAGCCGCTCCAGGCCCCGCTTGCCGAGGCCAGGCACGAAGCTGAGGGGCACCTGGTGCACGTACGGGGGGCGCGGCCGCTCCACCCGGGCGAAGCGCGCCTCCTGCCAGGCGGCGTAGTGGCGGATGCGGTCGAGCACCCCGAGAACAACACGGTGACCCGCACCCTCCGGGCAGCCGAGCACCGGGGGGTCGCCCTCCACCCGCCGGCCGCAGGTGAGGCAGTAGGTACGGTGGTACTTCCCCAGCCGCGGGTCCAGGCCGTAGTTCGCCAGGATCTGCCGCCCCCGCTCACCCCGAAGGGCCAGTAGGAACTCGTCGAAGCTGGGCTCCGCCACCTGGAGCCTGTTGTACTCCCGGCCAATGGAAGCCAGCGAGTGTGCGTCAGAGTTGGTGAGGAAGGGGAAGCGACTCAGCTCGGGAAGCTCGTCCGCCAGCGCCGTGTCGGACGAGAGGCCCAGTTCCACGGCCCCCACGGTTCCCCAGAGCTCGGCCGGGATCACCTCGGCGATGGCCGGGGCAGCCCCCAGCACCGACTTGTAGGGGGTGAAGATGTGCGCCGGGATCACCACGCCGCCGAGCGCCGCCGTTACCTCCACCACGTCGGCCGCGGTGGTGTCGTGATGGCGCTGCGTGGACAGGCGGCGGTTCTTCACCCGCCCGGCCTGCCAGTCTGCGAACGCCCTGAGGGCGTCGGCGCCACGGAAGTAGCAGAGCAGGTGTACGGGCCGGCCCCGGTGTGCAACCTCCACCTCGGCGCCGGGGATGAGCGTCACCTCGTCGTAGGCGAGTCCGCCGCCGGGGTGCTCCACCACGCGGCCTTCGGCCATCAGACGCTCCAGGTCCTGAAGGGCGCCCTCCGTGGCGGCGTCGATCACCCCCACCAGCCGGATGCCCTTCCGGTCCCTGGCCTCGGCCAGGATGTTGGCCAGCGTCAGCGAGCGGGCGGCGGAGATCTTCACGCCGCCGCCGGGCTCGCCGGCCCAGCCCAGGTGAACGTGCAGGTCGGCGTAAACGGTCCGCAGCGCGTCAGCGCCCCCGGCGCCGTGCATAGAGCAGCACCCCCGCCAGCGTCTTCGCGTCCCTCAGTTCGCCGGCAAGGGCCATGCGCAGGGCCTCGTCGAGGCTCAGCCGCACCAGGGTGATCTCCTCGTCGTCGTCCATGGGCAACCGCGAGGGCGTCAGGTCCTCGGCCAGGAAGAGGTGGAGCTTCTCCGAGCAGAACCCCGGGGCGCTGTAGAACTCTGCGAGCTTCGTCAGCCTCCCCGCCTTGAACCCGGCTTCCTCCTGAAGCTCCCGTTCCGCCGTGGAAGCCGGGTCCTCTCCGGGTTCGCACGTGCCGGCTACCAGCTCCAGCAACTCCTCACCCGCCGCGTACCGGTACTGACGCACGAACAGCAACTCGTCCCCGTCCACCGCCAGCACCACGACAGCACCGGGATGGGCCACCACATCCCACGCGTGCTCACGACCGTCCTGTTCCACCGTGTCGCGCCTGACGGCAATCACCCTGCCGCGGTAGACCTCGTCCTGCTTGATCAGCTTCACACCCTGGCCTCCTCATAGTTCAGCGCCGGCTCCTCACCCCGGAGCACCCGCAGCGCCCCGGCCGCCAGCGCCCCCATTTCGTCCTCTCCGGGATAGACCACCACGGGGGCGATCCAGTTCACCTGATCGGCGATCCACCCCGTGAGCAGTTCGGAGTGGGCCAGGCCGCCGGTGATCACGATGCGGTCCACCCGGCCGTCCAGCGCCACCGCCGCCCTGCCCACCTCCTTGGCCACCTGGTAGGCCAGGGACTCGTAGACCAGGCGGGCCTGCTCGTCCCCTGCAGCGATGCGCGCTTCGACCTGGCGGGCGTCGTTTGTGCCCAGGTGTGCGACGAATCCCCCCTCGCCCACGAGCATCCGCCCGATCTCCCGCAGCGTGTGCCGCCACGAAAAGGCCAGGTGGATCAACCCCAGCGTGGGCAGAGCCCCGGAGCGTTCGGGAGACATGGGACCGTCCCCATCCAGTCCGTTGTTGACATCGACCACACGGCCGTGCCGGTGGGCGCCGATGGTCACGCCGCCGCCCAGGTGGACGACGATCAGGTTCAGGTCCTCGTACCGCCGGCCCAGGTCCGCCGCAGCCCGCCTGGCCACGGCCTTCTGGTTCAGGGCGTGGAAGACCGACCGACGGGGCATCTCAGGCAGTCCGGTGAGGCGCGCCTCCGGCTCGAGTTCGTCCACGACCACGGGATCGACGATGAACGCCGACACGCCTCCTGCGGACTGTGCGATCTCGTGGGCGAGCAGCGCCCCCAGGTTGGAGGCGTGCTCCCCGTGTACGGCGCGCGACAGCTCGTCCAGCATCGCCGCGCTCACCCGGTAGGTCCCGCCGGGAATCGGGCGGAGGAGCCCTCCACGGCCCACCACGGCTGCCAGTGAGCTGAGTTCCACCCCGTGCGCCTCCAGCGCCGCCACGATCAGGTCGCGCCGGAAGGTGAACTGATCGGCCACGTTCCGGAAGCCAGCCAGATCCTCCGCACTGTGGCGCAGGACCTCGGTGAACAGCGGCTTGTCGTCGTCGTACACCGCGATCTTCGTGGAAGTCGAACCGGGATTGATGATCAGCATCCGATGGTGCAAACGTCCACCCTTCCTTTCGCTTCTGCTCCGCCGTCGGGCAGGAACGGGGAGGGGGAACTGCCCCCCCTCCCCGGGCCGACGGCCGCTACTCGGCCAGGTAGATCCGATTGAGCTGGTGAATCCGCTGCATGCGCTCCTCGGCCATCACATCGGCCGCCAGGGCCGTGCTGATGTTCCGCTCCTTGGAGATCTGGAAGACGCGCATCAGCTTGTCGTAGATCTTGGCAACCCGGGCCAGCGCCCGCTCGCGGCTGTAGCCGGCCGGGTGGTACTCCTCCGCCACGTTGATCACGCCGCCGCCGTTGATGACGAAGTCAGGCGCGTAGAGTATCCCCCGCTCCCGGAGCATATCACCGTGGCGGGGCTCCTTCAACTGGTTGTTGGCCGCCCCGGCAACGATCTTGCACTTGAGCTGCGGGATGGTCTCGTCGTTCAGGATCGCGCCCAGCGCGCAGGGGGCGAAGACGTCGCACTCGACGCTGTAGATCTCGTCGGCGCTCACGACCTCAGCGCCGAACTGCTTGACGGCCCGCTCCACAACGTCCGGGTTGATGTCGGCGACGACCAGGTTGGCGCCGGCCTCGTGCAGGTTCTCGCAGAGGGCCCAGCCCACCTTGCCCAGGCCCTGCACCGCCACCTTCCGTCCCTTCAGATCCTCGGAGCCGAAGACCCACTTGACGGCGGCCTTGATACCCTGGAAAACGCCGTAGGCGGTGACCGGCGACGGATCGCCCGACAGCTCGGCCCGGCCCGAGACGTGGTCGGTCTCCATCAGCACGTAGTTCATGTCCTCCACCGTGGTGCCCACGTCCTCGGCGGTGATGTAGCGGCCGCCCAGCGTCTCGACGAACTTGCCGAACGCCCGGAAGATCTCCTCGCTCTTGTCCGACCGCGGGTCGCCCCACAGCACGGCCTTGCCGCCGCCAAGGTTGAGCCCCATGGCGGAGTTCTTGTAGGTCATACCCCGGGAGAGCCGCAGCACGTCGGTAATCGCGTCTTCTTCCCGCTCGTACTTCCACATGCGAAGCCCGCCCAGCGCCGGCCCCAGCGTCGTGTCGTGGATGCCGATGATCGCCTTGAGACCCGTGGTCTTGTCGTAGCAGAAGATCAGCTGCTCGTGCCCGTACTGCGCCATCTGCTCAAAGATGCCCATGCGATGACCTCCTTTTACATGCTGCAGAGTCGCCAGGAATGCAAGCCGTCAGGAAAAAGCGGCGAGTACCGCCAACGCGATCGAGTTCAGCTTGGACGCAGCCGAGTCAGACCGGGAGAGCAGGACGATCGGGCAGCGCGCACCCACCACGATCCCGGCCGAGGCTGCCCCTGCGAGGCAGACCAGACCCTTGTACAGGATGTTGCCGGCTTCCAGGTCCGGCATGATCAGTACGTCCGCCGCACCGACGACGGGGCCGGAGACCCCCTTGGTCGCCCCCGCCTCGGCCGAGAGCGCCAGATCCAGCGCCAGGGGGCCCTGCACGACGCACTCCCCCAGCTCCCCCCGCTCCGCCATCTCCTGGAGCGCCCGGGCGTCGACGGTTGCCACCATGTCGGGGTTGACGGTCTCCACGGCTGCGACCACGGCCACCTTCGGCCGCGGATTGCCCAGCGCGTGCGCCACCTCCACCTGGTTGCGCAGGATGTCTGCCTTGCGGTTCAGATCGGGAGCGACGTTGAGGGCGATGTCGCTGATGTGCAGCAACCGGGGCCAACCGGGCACCTCCACCACGCAGGCGTGGGAGAGCGCCCTTCCGGTGCGCAGGCCCGTCTCCCGGTGGAGGACGGCCCGCATGATGTCTGCAGTCTGCACGAGGCCCTTCATCAGGAGATGGGCCTCGCCCGATCGAACCGCGGCCACTGCGGCCCGTGCGGCCTCGGCCGGGTCATCCCGCACGAAGCGGAGTCCCCGCACCAGGCCCAGCCGCTCCGCCTCGGCGACCGCCTCCTCCACGTGGTGGTCGGACGCCTGGGCTACCGCCATGACGGGCGGCCGGCCGGCCACCTTCCGTTGTGCGGCGGGGATCAGCTGGTCAAGGGATGTAATCATCGGTACGTCAACGCCTCCTCCTCACCCCGGAGCACCCGGAGCGCACCGGCCGCCATGGCCACGTTCTCCTCGCTGCCCGGGTAGCGCATCACCGGCGCGATCCAGCCGACGCGGGCCGAGATGTTGCCGGTCAGCAGGTCAGAGTGCGCAAGTTCGCCGGTCAGTACCACCGCGTCCGCCCTGGCGCGCAGGGCCACGGCCATGGCGCCGATCTCCCTGGCCACCTGGTAGGCCATGGCCGAGTAGACCAGACTCGCATGCCGGTCGCCCTCCGCAATGCGCCGCTCCACCTCCCGCCAGTCGGCGGTGCCCAGGTGAGCCACCAGCCCGCCCTCGGCGGTGAGCTTCCGGATCAGCTGCCGTTCGGTGTACTGCCCGGAGAAGCAGAGGCGAACCAAGTCTCCTGCGGGAACCCGGCCGGCCCGCTCGGGGGCGAAGGGACCGTCCTCCAGCGCGTTGCTGGCGTCCACCATCCTGCCTCCCTGGTGCGCGGAGACGGAGATGCCTGCGCCCAGATGGGCCACGACCAGGTTTGCCTCAGCATATGCCTTGCCGAGTTCGGCCGCCGCCTTGCGGGCCATCCAGCGCATGTTGAGGGCATGCGCCAGGCTGCTGCGGCGCAGCCCGGGAAGCCCGGTGACGTGCGCCTCGGCCCGCATCTCGTCGGTGGAGACCGGGTCGACGACGTAGGCGGGAATCCCGAGCGCATGTGCAATGCCGTACGCCAGGATGCCGCCCAGGTTGGAGGCGTGCTCGCCCTGTACGCCGGCGCGCAGGTCTTCGAGCATCGCCCCGTTGACGGAGTAAACGCCGCCGGGAACGGGCTTCATCAGGCCGCCCCGGCCCACCACAGCCGACAGGCTCTCGAGGGGAACTCCCGCATCGCGCAGGCAGCTTGTAATCCGGTCCCTGCGCATGAGGAACTGGTCCCACACCCGCTCGAACCGCGCCAGCTCATCCCGACTGTGGACCAGTTCTGCCGCAAGCCGTTCCTCCTCGCCGTCGAAGAGTGCGACGTTGGTGGCTGTGGCTGTGGGGTTGATCACGAGAATGCGAGGGGCATCGGCCGACACCGTGGTCACCTGCCTTTCACTCCGGCGAGTAGATCCGCCTCAGCCAACCGATGCGCTCGATGCGCCGCTCGGCGAGCCGGTCGGCGGCCAGATAAGCAGGGATCTGCTCCTCCCGGCTGATCGTGAAGATCTGAAGCAGGAGGTCGTAGATGGCTGCCGTCTTGCGGCGGGCCCGGTCCGGGTCGTAGCCCATGATCTCGTCCGCCACCTGGATCAGACCGCCGGCGTTGATCACGTAATCCGGTGCGTACAGAATGCCTCTCTCGTGAAGCTGCTGCCCGTGCCGCAGCTCGGCCAGCTGGTTGTTTGCGGAACCGGCGACGATGGCGCAGCGAAGCCGCGGGATGGTCTCGTCGTTGAGCACGCCGCCCAGCGCCGAGGGCGAGAAGATGTCGCACTCCCGGTCGTAGATGTCATCCGGCGCCACGGCCTCCACCTCCGGATGGGCGGCGCAGACCGCCTCGACCCGCTCCGTGCGGACGTCGGTGACCGCGACGCGTGCACCCTCCTCCAGGAGATGGCCCAGCAGACGGCTGCCCACCTTGCCGAGTCCCTGCAGCGCCACCCGCTTCCCCCTGAGGGAGTCGTCGCCCCAGAGGAAGCGCACCGCGGCCTTCATGCCCCGCCAGACGCCGAACGCGGTAAGAACCGCGGTATCGCCGGACCCGCCCTCCTCCTCGGGCAGTCCCACGAACCACGGTGACTCCTGCTTCGCCCACACGAAGTCAGCCTTGTCAGTGCCGACGTCGGTGCCGGTGACGATGCGGCCGCCCATCGTGCCCACGAACCGGCCCAGGGCACGGAACAGCTCCTCCGACTTTTCGGTGGCGGGATCGCCCCAGATCACGATCTTCCCGCCCCCGTGGTTCTGGCCCGACGCGGCGGACTTGTAGGTCATCCCCTTGGCCAGGCGCAGGGCGTCCTCCAGTGCGGCCTCCTCACCCTCGTAAGGCCACATCCGGCATCCGCCCAGAGCCGGGCCAAGCGTGGTGTCGTGAACCGCGATGATCGCCCGGAGACCGGTTGTCTTGTCGTAACAGAAGACGACCTGTTCGTGACCGTCACGGACCATGCGCTCGAACACGCCCACTGCGGGATCCCCCCTTCGGTCTACTGATGCGTGTGCCACCCAGTGACAGGTGCAACAACTGTGCCAACGGGGTTAACCGGTGCGCCGGCGGTGCAGGCTCAGGATGGGCGGAGTCCGGCCGTCATCGGGCCCGCAAACGGGTGCGCATCCTTCTGCAACTGTCTGCAAAGTGTTGCCTGCAAGCATTTGCCCACTCGCAGGTAACCACTGTCACTTCAGAGTATACCTCCTTGGAACCGTCATTGGACTACTAGTTGAAATGTGAAGGATTGGCCCATGGCCTACAGAACGAGCCACCCTGCTGACAGGGTGGCTCACACGTTTCGGATATGCGGCTGGGTCTTGCTATATCAGCCCGTAGCGCTCCAGCTTGTAGTACAGCGTGCGCGGTGCAATCTGCAGCCGCCGCGCCGCCTCGGTCTTGTTCCCCTTCGTCTCCGCCAGGGCGCGCATCAGCGCCGCCTTCTCCGCCTCCGCCACCACGGCGTGCAGCGGCTCGACCTGGCCGTTCCCCCGGCCGGACTGCACAAGCGCCGTCTCCGTCGCTGCCGGGCCGCCCAACGGCGGGAGGAACCGCCGCTCTATGGTCGTGTCGGTCACGGTCATGGCGATCATGGCACGGCCGATGATGTTCTCCAGTTCCCGCACGTTGCCGGGCCAGTGGTACTGGCGCAGCGCCTGGAGGGCGTCGGGTGCGATCTCCCGCACATGCCGGCCGTACTCCTCGTTCAACTTGGCGATCAGGTGATCCACCAGGCGCGGGATGTCCTCCTGGCGGTGCCGGAGCGGCGGGATCACGATGGGCACCACGTTCAGCCGGTAGTACAGGTCCTCCCGGAAGGTGCCCCTGGCGATCATCTCCTCCAGCGGCGCGTTGGTAGCGGCGATCACGCGCACGTCCACCTTGACCGGCGTGGCCTCGCCGACCCGCACGATCTCCTTCTCCTGCAGCACCCGGAGCAGCTTCGCCTGGAGCCCCATGGGCAGTTCGCCGATCTCGTCCAGGAACAGCGTGCCCCCGTCGGCCTCCTCGAAGAGCCCGCGCTTCCCGCCCTTCCTGGCGCCCGTGAATGCGCCCTCAGCGTAGCCGAAGAGCTCAGACTCGAGGAGCGACTCGGCGATGGCGGCGCAGTTCACCCGGATGAACCGCCCCCGCCTGCGGCTGGAGGCGTTGTGGATTGCGTGGGCGAAAAGCTCCTTGCCTGTGCCGCTCTCCCCCCTGAGGAGCACGGTGGCCGGCGTCTCGGCAGCCCGCCGGGCCTGCTCCACCGCCTGCCGCATCACGGGGCTGTCGGCGATGATCTCGTCGAACGTGTAGGTGGAGGTGAGGCGCCGGATCAACTTGCGATGCTGCTCCAACTCGGCCGACAGGCGGGCGATCTCCGAGACGTCGCGCACCACGCCCACCGAGCCCTTCAGCTCGCCGTCCACCAGGATGGGGGCGACGTTCACCATCACTTCCCGCTTGCGGGGGCCGACGCGCAGCGGAACGTTCCGCACCGGCCGCCGGGTCCTGAGCACCTGCAGGTGCATCGACTCCTGGCTGGGATCGATGTCCACCGTCGCCGGCTTGCCGATGACCTCCTCCGGCTTCAGGCCCGTCAGCGCACAGTACGCCGGGTTCACCATCCAGCCGATGCCCTTTTCATCTACCACCGAGATCGCATCCTGGGTGGAGTTGAAGATCGCCTCCAGCAGCACCTTCATCTCCCGCAGGCCCGAGATCTCCTCGGCCAGGGCCTTCACCTCAGTGATGTCGCGGAAGACGGCCACCGCCCCGACCACCTGTCCGTCCTTGTTCCGCACGGGCACGCGGTTGGTGACGATGGTAGTGCTGCCCACCTCCTGCTGCTGGTTCAGCTCGGCCGTGCCCGAGGCCAGCACCACGTGGAGCCTGGTGTTGGGGATGACCTCCTCCGCCGGTCGGCCGAGCACCTGCTCCCGGCTCACGCCCAGGAGCTTCTCGGCCGACCGATTGCACAGGCTGACAGCCCCCTCGGCGTTGACGGCCACGATCGCATCGTGAGTGGAGTCGAGCATCACGTCGCGCTCCAGTTCCTTCTCCTCCAGGGCCCGAAGCAGGCGGTGGCTCTCCTCCACGAAGCTGAGAACCAGGTTCATGGCCAGCCCCTCGATCACCACGGCGCGGGGCCATTTCAGGCGCCTCAGTTGCTCATCCAGCCCCTGCTGCCCCGTGGCGTCAACGATGATGTCCACCTCGGGCAGGCAGACGAGGCCGGTGTAGTCGGTCGTGGTTGGAATGCCGTGGCTGGCCGCCAGTGCGATCCCCGGCGCGTCCGGGTTCCGGTCGGCCACGCCGAGCACGCGCACGCGCCGGGACATCTTCAGGAGTGCGTTCAACAGGGACGAGCCGCCCTTCCCCGCACCAATGATCACCACGTTCAGCATGACCGACACCCCTGCTTGCATGGACTTGCAGGCCTATTCGCCTCGAGGCCTGCAGAACCCTGCAGACTACGGTAAGAGACCCTGCCCGTGGGCAGGGTCGTTATGGTCAGCTCGCTCTGGATTCGGCCCGGAGCCGGTCGGCGACGAGTGCGATGAACTCGGAGTTGGTGGGCTTGCCCCGGGAGCGGTCCACGGTATGGCCGAACATGGTGTAGAGCCTGTCAGAGGCACGTTCCCAGGCCAGCTCGATGGCGTGCCGGATGGCCCGCTCCACGCGGCTGGCGGTCGTGCCATTGCTGCGGGCCACGGCCGGGTAGAGCCCTTTGGTGATGGCGCTCAGAAGGTCGGGCTGCTGGAGGACCAGGAGGATGGCGTCGCCCAGGTAGCGGTAGCCCTTGACGTGCGGCGGGATGCCCAGGTCGCGGATCAGGTGGTTCACCTCGTCCAGCGACCTTGCCCGTACCTGCACCCGGGGCTCCATCCGCAGCGGCACCGGCGCGGGCAGTACCCGCCCGGCCATGAGCTGGCGCACGCGGGCGCTCAGAAGGTCGAGGTCAAAGGGCTTTACGATATAGTAGTGGGCACCCAGGTCGATCACCCTGCGGGCGAACGACTCCTGGCCGAACGCGCTCAGCATGAGGATCTTTGGCCAAACCTTCAGCTTCGCCTGGTTCAGCTGCTCCAGAACGCCGATCCCATCCAGGTAGGGCATGATGATATCCAGGATGACGACGTCGGGCTGCGTCTCAATGATGGCCGGCACCGCCTCGAGGCCGTTGTGCGCCACACCCACCACCGTGATGTCGGGCGTGGTGGCGAAGTACTCTTCCAACAGCGCGCAGAACTCCTGATTGTCGTCGCACACGAATAGCCTGATTCGGCCAGCAGACATGGCATCTGACCTCCATACGGATCAATCGCCAACCAGAGCCACAAGGATCCGCAGGATGGGGCACGTATGCCCATCTTGTTATGTATGTACGCATATCGCTGTTACTGCCTCGTTACTGTTCCCCGGAACGACAGAGGAACCCCCGGGAAGACTCACTGTCCCCCGGGGGTCCGCTGCGCCCGTCTCGGCCTTGAGAATCCCTGCTTCCTGGAGCATCCACTCGATCAGCACCCCGTATCCTCGGGTGGGGTCGTTGACGAAGACGTGTGTGACTGCGCCGACCAGCCGACCATCCTGGATGATGGGGCTGCCGGACATCCCCTGCACAATGCCGCCGGTCTCGGACAGCAGCCGGGGATCGGTAACCTGCACGATCATGTTCTTACCCTCTGCCGTGGGCTGCCGCATCAGCCGCACGATCTCGATCTGGAACCGCTCGATCTTCTGACCGTCCACCACGGTGAGCATCTCGGCCGGCCCCTCTTTCACCTGGCTCGCCATGGCCACGGGGATCGGCTCGGGGTACAGCGGGTTGCGCACCGCGCCGGACAGCCGCCCGAAGATGCCGAACCGGCTGTTCTTCTCGATGATGCCCAGACGGGGGCCGGACTCCAGCTGCTTGGTGATCTTCTCGCCCGGCGAGGCCCGCTTTCCCTTCTGGATCCTGACCACGTCGGCGGCCGTGATCAGGCCCTCGGCGAACTCAAACGGCTTCTTGGTCTCGTTCTCGGCGATCACGTGGCCGAGGGCGCCGAACTTGCGGCTCGCCGGGTGGTAGAAGGTGAGCGTGCCCACGCCGGAAGCCCCGTCGCGGATGTACAGCCCCACCCGCCACCGACCGGACTCCTTCTCCTTCACCGGCTGCACGCTCCGCTCGATGCGTTCGCCGTTCCGCCGGATCGCAACGGTGACCGGCCGGCCCTTCCGGGCCGCTTCCTGGAACAGGTGGGCGGCGTGGTCCTCACCGCGGACCGTCCGCCCGTCGATAGCCAGAATCGTGTCGCCCAGCTGGATGCCCGCGTCGCGTCCGGGGTGCTGCACCTGACCGTCCTCGTCCCGGACGGCGGCGAAGCCCACCACCATCACGCCGTCGCTTTGCAGCCGCACGCCGATGGAGTGCCCTCCCGGCACCACCCGGATCTGCGGTACTACGTCCACCGTCATCCGGCGGATCGGGATCAGCCCGAACAGTTTCACGTCAATGGTATAGCGACCGGTCTGCTCGGCGGCCAGCTGCAGCGGGGCGCCGCTGCCGGCCAGCGAAAGGCCCGTCCCGCCGGCCGTCTGCACCGCCTTGCTGAACGGAAGTCCCAGCGACAGCTCGTGGGCGTACCCCTGGGGAAGCCGCAGGTGGTCTGGCAGGGTAACGAAGGCACGAAACTCAGGAGTCGCAGAAACGGCGAGGATCAGGACGACCAGCAGAAGGCCTGCGGCCCTCCGCCACCTTTCCCGGGTTGACATCGGGGCGTCCCTCCCTGGAGCTTCTCTTCCCCAGGGCGGCCCCTTTCTCCGCTGCGTCTCGCACTTCTCCAAAGAACTGGCGGCGTAGTTGACCTCGCCGCCTCTGTGCAGATTAAGTTACCCACGCGCGCACCTGATTATGCAACCTTCGAATCGAACTAAACCGACGCGGCGGCCTGGCGCAGCGATGCCTTCAACTGCTCAGCCGCGCGGATCATGTCGCGCGCAGCCGCCATTGTGTACTGCGAAACCTCCGCGCCGCCGATCATGCGTGCGATCTCCTCGGCGCGCCCATCCTCGTCGAGCGGTTGGCAGCGCGTCGTCGTCCGGCCGCCCTCCGTGGCCTTCTCGATGCGGAAATGCCGGTCGGCCAGGGCCGCCACCTGCGGCAGGTGCGTCACGCAGAGCACCTGTCGGTCGCCGGCAATCAGCGCCAGTTTCTCGCCCACGGCCTGCGCTGCGCGGCCGGAGATGCCGGTGTCGACCTCGTCGAACACGAGGCTCGGGATGTTGTCTACCCTCGCGAGAATCGCCTTCAGCGCCAACATGATCCGGCTCATCTCACCGCCGGAGACGATCTTGGCCAGCGGCTTCACCGGCTCGCCGGGGTTCGGCGAGAAGCGGAACTCCACGCGGTCCCAGCCCCGGGCGGTGACCGCGCGGTAGCTGGGCTCTGCAGGGCCCTCCACTGCCACGACAAAGCGGGCATTCGGCATGCCCAGGTCGGCGAGTTCCTGCGCCACCCGCTCGCCGAGGCGGGCGGCCGCCTCCCTGCGGGCCGCGCTCAGCGCCGCGGCCAGCGACTCGGCCTCCCGCCCCAGCGCCGCCTCTCGCTCCGTCAACGATGCGATCAGCTCCTGGCTGTGCTCCAGCCGCTCCAACTCCTTCTCCACGTCCTCCAGGTAGGCCAGCATCTCGGAAACGGAGTCGCCGTACTTCCGCTTCAGCGTCGCCAGCTGATCCAGCCTTGCCTCCACCTCAGCCAGCCGGCGGGGATCGAGATCCACCCGCTCCTGGTAGTCGGCCAGCAGATGCGCGGCCTCCTGGGCGTGCACCAATGCGGCGGAGATCATCTCCACCGCCTCGCCCAGCGCGGGATCCAGCCGCAGGGCGTCCTCGAGCTCCGACCGCACGCGTCCCAGCAGGTCGACCGCGCTTTCGCGCCCGCCCAAGCCCTCATAGAGGGCGGCGTACGACTCTGCGGCCAGCCGCTTGAGCCGCTCGGCGTTGGCCAGGAGTCGGTGCTCCGCCTCCAGCTCCTCCTCCTCGCCGGGCCGCAGCCGCGCCGCACGCAGCTCCTCCACCTGGAACCGCAGGAGGTCTTCCCGACGCGCCCTATCGCGCTCGTCGCCCAGCAGTCCCTTCAGCTCGGCCTTCACGCCGTGCAGCTGCTGCACGACCTCGGCCATGCGTGCCCGCAGCTCCGAGAGGTCGAGCCGGGCGTACCGGTCCAGCAGTTCCAGCGGCTTCCCCTCGTTCTGGAGGAGCGAGCCGCCGTACTGGTCCAGGAGGTCCAGGTGCTTCTCCGCCTGCAGCAGCGACTGGTGCTCATGCTGGCCGTGCAGGTCCATCAGCCCCTGTGCGGCCTCCCGGAGCATGCCAGCCGTCACCGTCCGGCCGTTGAGGCGGATCACGCCCCGACCTGTCCGGGCGATCTCCCGCCGGATCACCAGCAGCCCATCCTCATCGACCGCTACGCCGATGCGCCGCAGCGCCTCCGCACTCTCGGGCGCGTCGGTCAGGTCGAACACGGCTTCGACCACCGCCCGCTCCTCACCGGCCCGCACCACGTCAGCCGAGGTGCGGCCGCCCAGGACGGCCTGAACGGCGTCGAGGATGATCGACTTGCCGGCGCCCGTCTCGCCCGTGAGGACGTTCAGGCCCTCGGTGAACTGAAGGCGCACCTGATCAATCAGGGCGAACTGCTCGATCGCAATCTCGACCAGCACACGCCGCCCCTCCCCGCTACCGCATGAGCCCCCGAAGCCGCTCTGCAACCTCCGAAGCGGCGTCGGCCGGCTTCACGACCACCATCACCGTGTCGTCGCCGGCCACCGAGCCGATGATCTCCGCGACGTTCATGTGGTCGATGGCCGCGGCTACACCCTGCGCGGTCCCGGGCAGCGACTTGATCACGACCAGGTTGCCGCTGAAGTCGATGCTCAGAACCGACTCCCTGAAGATCCGACGCCGCTTGTCCCACGCGCCGATGCCCACTTCGTCGGGCAGCGCGTAGCGGTACCGCCCATCCGGAGTGGGCACCTTGTTGAGCTGCAGTTCCTTGATGTCGCGGGAGATCGTCGCCTGGGTGACGGGAATGCCCTCCTCTCCCAGCGCGGCGGCCAGCTCCTCCTGCGTCTCGATCACGCGGTTCTTGATGACTTCCAGGATCTTGGCCTGTCGTCGTGCCTTCATGTTGTCACCTCATCACGCCAGTTGGTTCTGCTCGCCGTGCAGGGCCCTCTCCTGCCGGTTCGGCGCCGAAGCCGCCGATCCCTGCATATTCATCCGGTATTCATGAATATGCACCTGTGAATCCCGCTACACCCCGTACAGCTTTTTTCTCAAGACATCGTAGAAGTGGTAGCCCGGCAGGCGCACCAGCCTGGCCGGGTACGGGGCGCGCCCCACACGCACCACGTCGCCGGGAACGAGGGGAAACGGATCGGAGCCATCGGCGGAGAGCCCCACCTCGCCCGGGCTTGCGACCACACGGATGGCCAGTGCCACGTCGGCATCCACCACAAGCGGGCGTGCGGAGATGGTGTGCGGACAGATGGGGGTGATCAGGAGACAGTCGACCGTTGGCGCGACGATGGGCCCACCCGCGGAGAGCGAGTAGGCTGTCGACCCGGTGGGCGTGGCCACGATCACGCCGTCAGCGGGGTACCGGGCCACCGTTGTCTCTCCCAACGAGACCTCCAGGTGAACCATGCGGGCGCGCGGCCCCTTGGAGATAACCGCGTCGTTGAGTGCGCAGACTTCGGCCACCGCGGCTCCGCCCCGCTCGACCGCCGCCCGCAGCATCACGCGCTCCTCCAGCACGTACTCGCCATCCAGAACCCGGGCCAGCCGGGCCAGCGCCTCGCCGTTCTCCATGGCGGTCAGGAACCCCAGGTGGCCGGTGTTGATGCCGAGCACTGGCACGCCGTACGGCGCGATGCGCTGCACCGCGCGGATGAGGGTGCCGTCGCCGCCCAGCACCATCACCAGATCGGCCCCGGACCACGACGGACCCTCGGGAACCGCCAGCTCGGGGCGCCCCAGATACGCCGCGGCGGACGGCTGCAGCAGGACCGCAACCTTGCGCTCCTCCAGCCACCGGAGGATCTGCGCGCCAGTCTCCAGGGCCAGGGGCTTGTCGACGTTGACGACGAGTGCGACTTTCCGCATTCGGGCGTGGCCTCCCCCGGGGCAGTCATCTGGGAGTAGTATTCGCTTCCTTCCTCATCCTTCCTCTTGCGCAACACGGAAGGTTTGGGCTCAGCCCACCAGCCCGTGGCGGATCGCGTAGGCCGTCAGCGCGGCGCGGTTGCTCACGCCGACCTTCAGGTAGATGTTGCGCAGGTGGCGGTCCACCGTCTTGGGCGAGATGTAGAGCCGGGCGCCGATCTCCTTGTTCGTCAGGCCGGCCGCCACCAGCGCGATCACCTCCACCTCCCGCCACGTGAGGCCGTCGGGCGGCTCCGTGGCGTTAGCCTCGGCGAGCCCCGCCGCCACCTCGCCCGCGGCACTCCCCTCACCCGACTGCGGCGCCAGGGCGTCCCTGACCTCGGCGAAAAACGCCCGCACAGCCCGAAGGTCCTCCGCCGCCCCGGGCAGAGTAGGAAGGCTTTCCGCCCGGTCACGCCGGACCTGCAGCTCGGCGATCACGAACCGTGCCTGCACAGCGAGCGCCAGGGCCTGGTCGAAGTGGCTGGCGGCGTCTCCCGGACGGCCCAGGCGGGTGGCCAACACGCCCAGCATCCGGTGCGCCTCGATCTGCGACAGCGTGGAGGCGGCTTCCCTGGCTGCTGCCAGCGAATCGCAGGCGGCGGCCCAGGCGTCAGCCAGCCGTCCCTCGGCCGCGTGCAGGGCTGCCCAGCCCAAGCACACGTTGGCGCGGAAGTACGGCGCCGCCGGCAGCGCTGCCCAGCGCTCCGCCGCTTGCAGCCAGGCGCGGGCCATCTCCCTGTTGCCGCTCTCCAGCCAGACGCGCGCCTTCAGGGTGTGCAGAAGAATCATCAGCACGTTGCCCAGGGGAATGGGCTCCTCGGGGCGCAGGGGCGGGATCGTCTGGATGAACTGGGCGGCTCCCTCGACAGCACCCAACTCAACCAGCACGCGCCCCGCGTACCAGGCCAACGTGCCGCCGAAGGCCGCAGGGTTCAGCTCAACACCTTCCACCACGTGGTGCAGCGCATACCGCCAGTCGCCGCGGAAGAACCGGTAGACGCCGCTCAACGAGTAGCCCGGGGCGATGAAGGTCGTTCCGGTGCGCTCCCACGTTTCCTCCTCCAGCCTGCAGAGTGCGCTTGCGAGGGCGTCGATTCTCTCCGGATGCCCGTTGTCGCCGATCAGACGCAACATCATCTCGTTGGTGCGCAGGATCAGCGCCTCCCGATAATCCCCCATGCCCAGCGACACGTCTGCCCCCTGCGCGCAGAGCGCCGCGGCCTCGTCCAGCCTGCCGCTCATCAGGGCAAGCGTGAACCCCGCCTGCATGACACCTACGTCTACGGCGCCCGGTGCGAGCCTGCTGCACACGTTCCGGAAGATCGCCTCGGCCTCCGCCAGTTCGCCGCTGGTCGCCAACATGAGGATCAGGTCGAGCGCAGCCCTGGGGTAATGGGTCTCGGCGCTGAACAGGTCGCGCTCCAGCTGCTGGTACCCGGGGTCGCTCAACAGCTGCTCCTGCTCCCGCATCAGCGCCTCCGCCCAGGCGCGGGCGCTGGGATCCCACCGCTGGGCCGCCAGCGTCATCCGCAGGTACCGGGCCCAGCAGGCAATCGCCGTGTCCCCGCACGCCTCGGCCTCCCGCCATGCCCTCTCGGCGCGTTCCGGCTCCTGCCGCATCACGCACTGCCCCAGCTTCAGGAGCAGCTCCGGCCGCTGTGCGTCATCCGGCGCCGCCATCTCCAGGGCCTGCGCGTAGCGCCCCGCCGCTTCGGCCTGTGCACCCATGCGCCTGGCGCGGTCCCCCGCCTGCATCAGATAGGCCACCGCCCGCCGATCGCCGGCGCGGTACAGGTGGAAGGCGACCACGTCAGGGTCTGCGCCGCGTTCCTGCGAGAGGGCCTCGCCGATCCGCCTGTGCCACCGGCGGCGCCGGGTGCCGATCAGCCGGGCGAGCAGGGCCTCGCGGTAAAGCGCATGCCCAAAGGCGAACATGTCGCCGTCTTCGTCCACCGGCGCGATCACGTGCCTGACCACCGCCTCCTCCAGGGCGCCAGCCAGTTCTTCCTCCTCCACATCCACCACCCGGGAGAGCAGGTCAAAGGAGAACCGTTCTCCGCAGACCGACGCGGCCTCGAGTGCCAGCCGCGTGACCGGCGACAGGCGCGCCATCTTGGCGTCGATGGCCTGCTGAATGGTCTGCGGCAGCGGATCGCCCGAGCGCAGAACCTGCCCGGTGCGCGCGGAAGCCTCCAGCAGCTCCCGTACGAAGAGGGCGCGTCCGCCGGTCCGGTCCCAGACCAGCTCCACGACGTTCGGGTCTCCCGCTGATTCGGGCAGCATCAGGCCGACCAGCCCGGCCACGTCCTGGCGGCTCAGCGGCGGAAGCAGGAGCCGCTCAGCGCCCGTGCGCGTCAACTCCGGCAGGAGCCACCAGAGCGGATGCTGCCGGTCAATCTCGTCCGTGCGGTAGGTGGCGACCATGAACACAGGCGTGTCCACCAGCAGCGGCGGAGTGTAACGCAGGAGTTCCAGCGAGGCATCGTCAGCCCAGTGCAGGTCCTCGATAACCACGACCTTCGGCTCACCATCGCTACTCAGCCACCGCACCAGTGCGGCCGCCCGGTCGCGTGCGCTCCAGCTCCCGCCGGCCTGGCCGAAGGGCGGCGGCAGCTCCGCGTGGGAGAGCCCGTGGTCGCGGTGCAGCCGGTTCACCACCTGGATGAAGGGATCGTAAGGGGGCGTCTCGCCAGGTCCCGGACAGAACCCGAGGACCCGGCGGACGCCCTCGGCCCGCGACAGCGCAGCCGCCACAAGCGCCGTCTTGCCGGCCCCGGCTTCGCCACCCACCAACAGCAGACCCCCTCTGCCCGCAACGGCCTCCCGCAGGTGCCGGGCCAGGACCTGCAGTTCATCGCTTCGTCCCACGAAGGGAATTGCCATTAGCACGCTGTCGCGCCCTCCCTTCCGATGCACCGGGGTTGAATGACATCACACTGCCTAACATCATATTATTTGATTTGTTACCCAATACCTCCTTGTGCGTTGTGCGGAAGTCCCTCTGATGTGGTACGCACCATTCCCCGCTTTCGTACATTGGGTGTGCGGCATGAGGCTCACCGAAACCGCGAGAGGAGGCGCGTGCGCGTGCAAACCACTCCCGCCGCCACACCACAGCAGCCAGCCTGGTCGCCCGTCGCTACATATCTGGATGCGTCCCGTGCAGGGTGGCCGCGGATCCTGCCCATGCCCGGTCCGTCCGTTCTGGGGCCGGGAGGCCGCATCGGCGGCAGCGGCACGGGCGTTCCCGGCGTCGCCATGTTGCCCGTTCCGGCGGTCGCTCCGCCTGCGGCACCCGGGGGTCCCCACCCGTTGCCGGGCCTGCCCCCCTGTCCGCTTCCGTGGGGCTTCCCCAACCCCTTTGCGATCGGCGCGCTGGTGCTCGTGCCCCAGGCGCCCTCCCCGGTCCCACCGGCCCCCGGCACGGTCACCGCCACCGGCCCCCGCGGCTACCTGCCCGGGCTGGGCTACTTCGACCTCGAAGGGGCGTTGGCCGGAGGCGCACCGGTCACCAACCACCCCGGCCCGGCATAGGCTGGTCCGGGGGGATCGACGATGTTCTACGGTTTCGGCAAGCCCTTCGGCTTCATCGGGAGCCCCTTCTTCAAGAAGCCGTTCTTCGGCAAGGGCTTCCCCGCCACCAAGGCCTCCGGATACAACGCCGCGGTACCCAACACCACTGTGGTGACAACGCCCTTCCCCGGTGGGATCTAGTCAGGCGGCGCCGCCCGCATGTGCGCAGCGAGCCCTCCCGGCCGCACGGCCAGGAGGGCTCGTCCACATCCGCCGGCACTAAGACTCCTTCGCTTCCGGCTTCGCCTCCTCGGCGGGCCGCTCAGGGAAGGGCTTCGGCTTGATGGCCTGAGGCGAGAAAAGCTGTACGAAGCCGCAAGACGGGCAGCCGAGCATGACCACCGGCACGGCCGGCCCGGGCATGGGCTGGTTCTTCTCATTCAGGGCCAACGGCGTCCAGACTCCCGGAACCTGTGCGAGCTTCTTGTTGCCACAATGAGCGCATTCGACTTCCACGGATGCACCTCCTCACCTTCATGATTCCCGGTTCGCCGACCCGCCTCCTCCTCAGCGGGACAAATCACCTGCTGGCGCAAACCACGCCAGGAACTCGCGGTTGCCCTCGGTGCCGGTGATGGGCGAGTCGATGACCTGCCTGGCCAGGAGCCCCAGCGCGGTTGCGGCGCCCAGAACCCGGTCCACCGCCCGCCTGTGATGGCGGGGGTCGCGGACGATGCCGCCCTTGCCGACGCCGGCGGGTCCCACCTCAAACTGCGGCTTGATGAGCGCCACGATCTGTCCCCCTGGCGCCAGCAGCCTGGCCACGTGCGGCAGCACCAGCGTGAGAGAGATGAAGGAGACGTCCACCGCCGCCAGGGCCGGCGGCTCGGGCAGGTGGGCCACAGTGCGGATGTCCGTCTCCTCCATCGCCACCACCCGCGGGTCTGACCGCAGGGCGGGGTGCAGCTGACCGCGCCCCACGTCCACGGCGTAGACCAGCCGCGCACCCCGACGCAGCAGGCAATCGGTGAAGCCGCCGGTGGAGGCCCCCACGTCCAGGCACACGACTCCGGCAGGCGAGATGCCGAATGCATCCAGCGCGCCCTCCAGCTTCAGGCCGCCCCGGCCCACGTAGCCGATGGGATCGCCGGTCACCTCGAGGCTGTCCTCCGGCCCCACCTTCCGGGAGGCCTTGCTCACCACCTGGCCGTTCACGCGCACCATCCCCGCGGCGATCGCTTCCTGGGCGCGTTCCCGGGATGGGACGAGTCCCCTGGCCACCAGGGCGACGTCCAGACGCTGCTCCGCCATAGGTTCCCTCCTCGCCGCCGAAAGAAACGGAGCCCCTCCTGCCGGGGAGGGCGCTCCGCCGCAGACCTTCATTCGACCGACGTCACGACTGCCCGAGGCCCGCCGCCCGCGCCCCCGGCTTCCGCCCGGCGTGCCGCCGGGCGGGATGGGCGGCGAGGTCGGAGCTCAGCTGCAGCACCAGCTCCTCCGCCCGCTGCGCGATGCCGCCGGGGGTCAGCCCATAAAGCTCCTGGAAGCGGCTCGGGCTGCCGTGATCCACGAACACGTCGGGGATGCCCATGCGCACGACGCGCGCGTCCACGTGGTGGTCGGCGTACAGTTCCAGCACGGCCGACCCGAACCCGCCCGCCAGGCAGCCCTCCTCCACGGTGACCACGGCCCCCACCTTCCGGCCGGCGCGGATGAGCAGCTCGGCGTCCAGTGGCTTGACGAAGCGCGGGTTGATCACCATGGCTGAGATCGACTTCTGTGCGAGCAGCCGGGCCGCCTCCAGGCAAACCGGGGCCATGGTGCCCAGCCCGATGAGGACGACATCGTCGCCCTCCTGCAGCACCTCGCCGCGGCCGATGGGCAGCGCCCGGGGCTGCTCATCCAGGGGCACGCCCTGGGCCTTGCCGCGCGGGTAGCGCAGAGAGGCCGGACCGTCGTGGTGAACGGCCGTATACAGCATGTGCTGCAGCTCGTTCTCGTCCTTGGGCGCCATCACGACCATGCGGGGGATGGCCCGCAGGTAAGCCACGTCGAAGACGCCCTGGTGCGTCGCTCCGTCCTCCACCAGACCGCCCCGGTCGATGGCGAGGGTGACCGGCAGGTCCTGCAGGGCGACATCGTGGATCACCTGGTCGTAGGCCCGCTGCAAGAACGTCGAGTAGACGGCGAACACGGGCCGCATACCGCCCTTGGCCAGGCCGGCGGCAAACGTCACGCCGTGCTGCTCAGCGATGCCCACGTCGAAGTAGCGGTCGGGGAACTCTCGGGCGAAGCGGGTCAGCCCCGTTCCCGAGGGCATCGCCGCAGTGATGGCGCAGATGCGACTGTCCGCAGCGGCCATCTTGGCGATGGTGTTGCCGAAGACCTCGCTGTACGTGAGCGCCCCCGGCCGCGTCTTCCCCGTGGCCACGTCAAACGGGCCGCCGCCGTGGAACTTGTCGGGCAGTTCCTCGGCGTAGGGCACTCCCTTGCCCTTGGTGGTGACCACGTGCACCACGGTGGGCCCGGGGTAGGCCCGCGCCTGGCGCAGGGTATCCGTCAGCGCCGCGATGTTGTGGCCGTCCACGGGCCCCAGGTACGTGAAACCCAGGTCCTCGAAGAACATGTTGTGCACGAGCAGGTGCTTCACGCCTTCCTTCAGCCGGTCGACCAGGTCCAGCGCCTGGTTGCCGACGAAGGGGATCTGCCGCAGCGCCTCGGCCACGTCGTGCTTCACCCGCTGGTACGAGGGTCCGGTGCGGATGCGGGCGAGGTAGTTGGAGATGCCACCCACGTTCGGCGCAATCGACATGGAGTTGTCGTTGAGCACGACGATGAGCTTGGTCTTGTCCTGCCCGGCGTGATCCAGCGCCTCATACGCCATGCCTCCGGTCAGGGCGCCGTCGCCGATGACCGCAACCACCTCGTACTGCTCGCCGGCGAGGTCGCGCGCCTTGGCCATGCCCACCGCCGCCGAGATCGAGGTGGAGGCATGGCCCCAGTGGAAGTGGTCGTGCACGGACTCCCGGGGGTCGGTGAACCCGGCGATGCCCCCGTACTGCCGGAGCGTGTGGAACTGGTGGTACCGCCCGGTGAGGAGCTTGTGCACGTAGCTCTGGTGGGATACGTCCCACAGAATCTTGTCGCGCGGGCTCTCAAAGACCATGTGCAGGGCCAGGGTCAGCTCGACCACGCCGAGGTTGGGCGCGAGGTGGCCGCCGGTGGTGGCGACGGTCTCCAGGATGACCTGGCGAATCTCCGCCGCAAGCCCCGCCAGTTCGGATGGAGAAAGCCCTTTCAACTGCTCCGGACCTGTCAGGTCCCGCAAATACATCGTTACGAGTTCCTCCTTCGCCCGTTCTGGGAGGATCGGCCGCCGGTCAACGAGCGGCCTGTAAGCTGCTCGATCCAGTAGATCACCCGTCCTCCGGCCATGACGACCGTGGTTGCGCGACTGATGGCGAACGTCTTGCCGGCCGCCTTTCCGCCCACCGTCAGGCCCGAGATGAGGCCAATGATCAGCAGGCCGAGCAGTTCCTCCGTCCAGGCGTTGCCCTCCATGGCCATCGTCAGCTTGAAAGCCACGGTGGCGCCGGCGGCGCCGGTGACCGCACCCGCCACGTCACCCACGACGTCGTTACAGAAGTTGGCCACAGCGTCGGCGTTGCGCACCAGCCAGAGCGCCTGCTTCGCCCCGGGCACCTTCTTCGCCGCCATTGCGTTAAACGGCGGCATCTCGGCGGCGGTTACGCTGGTTCCCAAGATGTCGAAGACGATGTTGATGGCGATGAGCAGGAACACGATGAGGAAGGCGATCACCGCGTGAACCCGGTTCAGAGCCAGGTTGGAACTCCAGTTGACGAGCAAGGCCAGCCCGAACGAGAGGAGACCGACGCGGATGGCTCGTCGCCATCCAGGTGTTGGAGGAGGTTCCTTTGCCATGTTTGCGAGACGCTCCCGATGTACAGACTACGAATGGAGGATGCGGCCACGGCGGGCCGAGTGCCTTATGTGCATCCCCCAAACGACTCTCCTATTTCGCTACTAACATATCACCTTTTGGGTTGCTGCGCCAGCGCCAGTCCGGGAAAAACGGGGCGAGCGTGAGTCAGAGTAACCAGAAAAGGCGGATGCCCACTCGGGCACCCGCCTGCGAACGCAAGAAAACTTATGGGTGGCAGCCTGACAAGTAAATCTTGTGGCTTAGGTCCAGCAGGGTTTCCCCATGGCCTCCGCAGCGTCGCCGCCACGGCGGTTTCCCTTTATGGCCAAGCTGCCGTGTTGCCAACAGCAGGGCTGGATTACCACTTAGTCCACACTTTAATCCTTGCCAGACCTCTTGCGAACAGCCTAGGAATTTTCTTCGACAACACACCTTTTCCTAGCCTCTTTTGCAGGTGGGGTTTCAGAAGCCATCGCCCCTGTCATCTGCTGGCCGGCGTCCGACCGGGGGTTTCGGGCCCGCAGGCCCACTGCTTCGTCCGCCTCACCCACTCAAGGCAGGCTACACTGCACCCAGCACCTCACCATGTTTCGGTACCGCATGCAGGTGTTCACTGCACCGTAGCCGCGTTGCTCACGTTGGTGCAACCGCCACGTGTGCAGGCCTCCACGGAGAGAGGGTCGTCGCCCGCATGCCATTGCGGATCGCCCTCAATCCGGCAGCGCCGAGCCAAGCGGCCCGGTTGGCTGTATCCCCAGCACCAGCCCCCGATTGGGCATCGGCGGCCAGCACCAGAGACCTCATCGATGTGCCCATTGACGGATTTTTAGGCCCGCCTTCAGAAAAGGTAGTACTGACTAGGATACTGCGCCACCCATAATAGGTGCGAACGCGTCAGTCACCATGCAATCATAGCACCGATCAGGTCGCACGGTCAACAACATATTCTGCCAGTCCTTGCAGCACCCATCCATTCGCGCCAAATGGTGTGATCGCTTCCAGCGCGCGCTGCACGGCTTCCCGTGCGCGCCGCTGTGCGCCATCAAGGCCGTACAGCGTGACATATGTGGACTTGTGCTGCTTGGCGTCGCGCCCGACGCCCTTGCCGGTCAGGGCCGCGTCGCCGACGACGTCCAGCACGTCGTCCCAGATCTGGAAGGCCAGTCCGAACTCCGACGCGTAGGCGTCGAGCCGGGCCACCTCGGCGTCGCCCGCGCCGGCCAGCACGCCGCCGAGCCGCACCGCGGCCCGGAACAGGGCGCCCGTCTTCAGAGAGTGGATGCGCCTCAGCTGCGCCTCGTCGGCCTGACGGCCCTCCCACTCCAGGTCCTCCACCTGGCCGCCCACCATGCCCGCCGCACCTGCGGCCTCCGCCAGTTCGGCGACGGCGCGCACGGCCCGAGCAGGGCCCACACGCTCCACGCGGCCCTGCTCGGCCATCACGCCGAAGGCGCGCGTGAGGAGCGCGTCGCCGGCCAGCACGGCCATGGCCTCGCCGAAGACCTTGTGCGAGGTGGGCCGCCCGCGCCGCAGGTCGTCGTCGTCCATGCAGGGCAGGTCGTCGTGAATCAAGGAATAGGTATGGATCATCTCCAGCGCGCAGGCGGTGGGCATCACGTCCCCGGCCGAGAGGCCGAACAACTCCGCCGAGGCGATCACCAGGATCGGCCGCAGCCGCTTCCCGCCTGCCAGCAGGCTGTAGCGCATGGCCTCCACCAGCCGGGGCGGGCTGTCAGGGCAGGCGCTGTACTGATCCAGCGCCTCCTCCACGGCTGCCCGCCGGTCGGCCAGGTACCGTCGCAGTTCCGGGTTCAAGGGTCACTCCTCCCCGTGCTAGTCCGGCTCGAAGGGGGCGGTTACCGCGTCGCCGTCCCGCTCCAGCAGCTGCTCGATGCGGGCCTCAGCGCCGTCCAGCAGGGCGGTGCAGTGGCGTGTCAGCGCAACGCCCTCCTGGAAGAGCGCCAGCCCCTGCTCCAGGGGCAGATCGCCCGTCTCAAGCTCCTTCACCACCTGCTCCAGCCGCCGGATGGCCTCCTCGAAGCTCAGGTTCTCGCTCATTCGGTCGCCTCCCCCACGTCCTCGCCGATCTCCTCCACCTGGCAGCGCAGAGATCCTTTATGCAGTAACAGGTTAATCCGGTCGCCGGGCTGTACCTGTGCAGCTTCCTTGACGACCTGCCCCTCCATCGTGCGGGCGATGGCGTAGCCCCGGGCCAGCACGGCCAGGGGTGACAGCGCCTCGAGCCTGCCCGCCAGCGCACCCAGCTCTCGCCGCCGCGCCGCAAGCAAGCTTCCGCCGACGTACTCCAGGCGCCGGGCGAGGTCGTCCAGCCGCTGCCGATCCTGCAGCAGCCGGCCCTGCGGGCGCTGCAGCACAGGCCGCTCGGCCAGGGACCGCAGCCGGACGCGCTTGCGCTCCACGGCTCGGCGCGCAGCCGTGGCCAGGCGAATGCGCAGGCCGTCCACGACGCCCTGCAGTTCGGAGCGGGACGGCACCACGAGCTCCGCGGCGGCAGAGGGCGTGGGCGCCCTCAGATCGGCGGCGAAGTCGGCGATCGTAAAGTCGGTCTCGTGGCCCACGGCCGAGACCACCGGCACCGGGCAGGCGCGGATGGCCCGGGCCAGCCCCTCGTCGTTGAAGGCCCACAAGTCCTCCAGCGACCCGCCGCCGCGCCCGATGATGATCACGTCCACCTCCGGCACCCGGGAGAGCAGCCTGAGACCCCGTACGAGGCTCTCCGCCGCACCCGGCCCCTGCACCAGGGCCGGGGCCAGGATCAGGCGCACGCCCGGGAAGCGCCGCCGGGAGACCGTGATCATGTCGCGGATTGCCGCCCCCGTGGGTGCGGTGACGAGGCCGACCACCCGGGGCAGCCTGGGCAGCGGGCGCTTCAGCGCCTCGTCGAAGAGCCCCTCCGCCGCCAGCCGCCGCTTGAGCTGCTCGAACTCCAGGTGCAGCGCCCCGAGGCCCGCCGGCTCCATTGCCGCCGCGTACAGCTGGTAGACGCCGTCCCGCTCGTACACGGTGACGTTCCCCTGCACGATCACCTGCATGCCATTTTCAGGCCGGAAGCGGAGCCGGTTGGCGTAGGAGCGGAACATGACCGCCTTGACCTGCGAGTACTCGTCCTTCAGCGTGAAGTAGATGTGGCCCGAGTGGTGCCACTTGAAGTTCGAGATCTCCCCCTGCACCCATACCGACTGCAGCAGCCGGTCGTCGTCCAGCATCCGCTTCACGTAGCGCGTCAGCTCCAGGACCGTCAGCAGCTGGCGGTCGCCCCCGCCTTCCCGCATCGGCTCCACTCCTTCACTACCGGCCGGTCTGCATGCGCGCGGCCTTCACCGTGTTGGCCATCAGCATGGCGATGGTCATGGGCCCCACGCCACCCGGCACCGGCGTGATCAGACTGGCCACCTCGGCGGCGCTGTGGAAGTCCACGTCACCGCGGATGCGCTTCTTGAAGCCGGGCACGGGGTTGATGCCCACGTCGATGACCACGGCGCCGGGCTTCACGTAGTCGCCGGTGATCATCTGCAGCTTGCCCACGGCCGCCACCAGGATGTCGGCCCGGCGGCAGGTCCCCGCCAGGTCAGGCGTGCGGGAGTGGCAGATGGTGACCGTGGCATGCCTGGCGAGCAGCAGCGCCGCCATCGGCTTGCCCACGATGTTGGAGCGGCCGACGACCACCGCGTGCTTGCCCTTGGGGTCGACCTCGTAGGCCTCCAGCAGCCGCATGACGCCCGCCGGGGTGCAGGGCACCAGCCCCTCCTGCCCGGTCCAGAGGCGTCCGACGTTCTCGGGATGGAAGCCGTCCACGTCCTTCAGCGGGTCGATCAACCGCACCACCGCGTCGATGTCAAGGCCCTTCGGCAGGGGCGACTGCACGAGGATGCCGTGGATGGCGGGGTCGCGGTTCAGACTCCGCACCAGGTCCGCCACCTCTTCCTGCGTGCTGTTGGCGGACAGCCGGTAGAGGACCGAGTGCATACCCAGCTCACGGGCCGTCCGCTCCTTGTTGGACGTGTAGACCTGGCTGGCAGGGTCGTCGCCCACGAGAACCACGGCCAGCCCCGGCGTCAGGCCGTCTGCCTTCAGCCGCTCGACCTCCCGGCCGACCTCCCCGAGCACCTGGGCCGCAACCTGCTTGCCATCGATGACTGCTGCGCTCACGTTATCGCCTCCGTTTCCTCTATCCCGTCACGCCGGCGACACCCGCGATCTCCCGGGCCAACAGGGCGGTGCCCACGGCGTTGTCGGTACTGTAGCGGGGCTGGGCGAAAGCCAGACGCGCCCCGACGGCGGGATGGCACAGTCGGTGACAGAGCCGCTCCCGCAGGACCTGATTGGCGGCGACGCCGCCGACAATCAGAACCTCCCGCAGCCCTGTCTCCTCCATGGCGTGTAGCAGCCACTTCTCGAGGCTGCGCGCCACTGTGTGAAGCACGGCCAGCGCAAGGTCAGCGGGCTCGACTTTCCCCACGAGCCGCTGGGCGGCGCTCTCCGGGCCGGAGAAGGAGAGGCTGTACCCCCGCACGGCGGAGGGCAGCGAAACCCGCCCAGCTTCGCCCGCGGCGGCCAGCCGTTCCAGATGGGGACCGGCCGGGAAGGGCAGTCCCAGGGCGACGCCAACCCGATCGACGAACTGGCCGGCGTGAAGGTCCTGCGTGCCGCCCAGAAGCTCCTCTGCGAAGCCGCCCGGCCGGCGGGTAACCCGGACCAGCTCGGTGGTGCCGCCGGAGAGGTGAATGGCGAGAAACTGCTGCCCTTGCGGCGGGTCATCGGACGACCAGAGCCCCGCCTGGATGTGCATCTCCTGGTGCGTGGTGGCGTAGAAGGGCACCCCCAGCGCGGCGGCCAGCGTGCGACCGAAACCCTCGCCCACCCGGAAGGGCGGCAGATATGACCCCTCGACCGGACGGGGCTTTACCGACGCCGCAACAGCGGCCACATCCCGGCCGTGCGCCCGCAGCAGGGCCTCAGCCAGTTGGGGCAGGGCGTTCAGATGGGCCCAGACCGCCTCCTGGGGCGAGACGCCGCGTTCACCATGGGCAACGGCCAAAAGGCGGCGCTGGTCGTCCAGCAGCCGCCCGGCCTCGTCCACAAGCGCCAGCGAGCAGGTGTAGTAGCTCGTGTCAATCCCGAGAAACAATCTCGTCGGCACTGCCAGCACCCTTCATTCCGCGAATGACGGATCCGAGGATCCCGTTGATGAACCGCGAGGAATCGGCCGTGGAGAAGGCCTTCGCCAACTCCACCGCCTCTGCGACTGCGACGCTGTCGGGCACCTCCGGGAGGTGTGCGATCTCGTAGATGGCCATGCGGAGAATCGCCCGGTCCACGCCGGCCATGCGCTCCACTGACCAGTCCCTGGCGTAGCGGGCGATCAGCCCGTCGCTCTCGTCCCGCCTCGTCCAGGCGCCCTCGGCCAGACGACGGGCGAACTCGGCGTCGTCCCCGTCCATCCGGCCGGGCGACCAGTCGGGCTCCACGTCCCGGGTCAACGCCTGCCGAATGGCCGTCTCCGGGTCGGTCCCGGCGATATCCATCTGAAACAGCGCCTGGAGGGCGAGTTCCCTTGCTTTTCTCCTGCTCACGTTTCCGACTCCTCCTGCATGGTTAACGCCCACCCGGCGGCAGCAGACGCTCGAGAATCTGCATCAGGGACTCCGGTCCGTCGTCCATGCGCTTGCCCACCCAGTAACCTATCCCAGTGCAAAACACAATAAACAGGGCCCACCAGCCGAACCGGACGACCAGCAGGGCGAAGACGAAGCCGCCAAGCCCCCCGATGATCTTGTACCGGTGTTCCCCTGCGACCTCCTTGAGCCATTCCCAGTTCACTGAATGGCCCCCCAATCAGTCCAGGCGGCGCGTGCGGCCGTCGGTGGCGATGTTCTCGATCTCGATGCGCACCTCCGCCATCTCGACGCCAACCACGCGCTTGACGTACTGGCGGACAGCGGACTGGATCTCCTCCGAGACCTCGGGGATGGAGACCTCCGGGGAGACCGTGCCGGTCAGGTGCGCGTGCAGCCCGTCCTTGGCATGCGTGATGACCGCCTTCATGTCGCGCACGCCCTTGACGGACCGGGCCGTCTTCTTCACGAGGGACTCAACGGCTCCCAGCGAGATGTGCACCTCGCCCATGGACGACTCGTAGACGACGGGCTGTCCACCGCCCTGACGCGTGAAGGCGAAGAGGATCAGCCGTACGGAGACGGCGAAGAAGGCGCCGCCGACCAGGCCGATGATCACCCGTCCGCGACCGGTCAGCAGGGCCTCCTGCAGCCACACGTGGACCTGGAGCCATTCAGGGGCAATGGCCACCAGGATCATCAGACCCGAGATGATCGCCAGCGAGAACGTGTAAATCGAGAGCACAATCCGGTCGAAGATCCCCACGTGGCAAGCACCCCTTAACGAATTCGATAGTCGTCCTCAGGCTCATCGAATGACACGCCCTGAACGTGGATGTTGATCTCGACGCACTCCAGGCCTGTCATGGACTCCACGGCGCGCTTGACGGCCTCCTGGACCTTCGTGGCCACCTCGGGGATGCGCACGCCAAACTCCACCACGATGTAAAGGTCGATGGCGACCTCCTTCTCCCCAACCTGGACCTTCACGCCCTTGGAGAGGTTCTTCTTGCCCGTCATGCGCTCGCCGACCTCGGCCGCAAAGCCGCCGCTCATGCCGGCCACGCCGTCTACCTCGACCGCGGCGATGCCGGCGATGACGCCCACGACGTCATCCGCGATGCGAATCGAGGACTCGACCTCAGGTTCCCCGCCCTGTTTCGGCTCCTTGTCCATCGACAATCGCACCTCGCCTCCGCCGCACGTTATGTAGTATACCAGGATCCTGCCACGAGAATACAGTTGCGGGAGTCAATGGCCGCTTGCACGCCCATAGTATCACAGTTTGCCAGGGTTTGTCATGTCGGAGGTCCGGACGCAGCCGCCGCGGAAAGCCCGTGTTTGCGTAACTTTTCTGCCTGCTTCGCCGTTATACTCGGTGAAAGGCGAGCAAGGCAGGAAGGGTGGGGCAAGCATGGGTTCCTTTGTCTCCCACATGGCGAAGCTCCTGCTCCTGGTCATGATCCTGGCACAGGCCGGCACGGTCCGGCCGGTCACCGCGGCCCAGCCGACCTGGTCGGCACCTTCACCTACCGCGGCAAGTGGCACGCCGCCCTCTCCGGAACACACGCTCGCGCCTGTCGAGATGGCCTCGGCCTCTCAGGCGCACACAACCACGCCTGCGGAGGCCGCACCCGCCTACCCGGAGCATACGCCCACGCCTGCAGAAGCCGCCCCGTCGTCCCCAGCGCCTACACCTGCAGTGACCGCACCCTCCTCTGCGGCCCATGCAACTGCAACTGCAGAGGCCGAACCCGCCTCTGCGGCGCACACAACTGCGCCTGCAGAGACCGAGCCCCAACCTGCGGAACATACGCCTGCACCGGCTGAAGACACGTCTCCCACAGATCAACCTGCGCCCGCCCCGGTGGAGGAGCCGCCTGCACCTGCCGGCCAGAGTGCCGCCGCGCTGCTCGCAGCGCCGCTGTACCGCGTGCCCGCGACCGGCATGGAGATCGTCCTCACCATCGACGACGGCCCCAGCGCACTCACGGCCGACTTCCTCGCCGTGCTCGAGGCCGAGGGGGTGCCGGCCGCGTTCTTCTGGCTCAGCGGGAGTGCGCACCTGCCCCTGGCTGCGGAGGTCGTCGCCCGCGGCCACCAGCTGGGTACCCATACGATCACCCACGCGCGCCTTCCCCGACTTGACCCTGCGGAGGCGGAGGCGCAGATTGCGGAGTCCAAGGCCGCCCTCGAGGGCGCCTCGGGGGCGCCGGTCCGCTACTTCAGGCCGCCGTACGGCGAGCACGATCAGCACGTGCTCGAGACGGCCGCGGCGCACGGGATGGCCACCGTGCTCTGGAACGTCGACTCCCGCGACTGGGCCCTGGCCGACGCTCCCGAGGAGATCATCGCCAACGTTATGGCGCAGGTCCGCCCCGGCTCCGTCATCCTCGTCCACGAGCGGAGGCAGACCCTGGAGGTGCTGCCCGAACTGATCCGCAGTCTCAGGGAGGCGGGTTACACCTTCGTGCCGCTGCCCCCCGTTCCCGACGGGGCGATGGTGTCGCTCGAGCCGCGCTGAGCGTCCAGCTGCCCGAACGCCAGGTTCCGCAGAGCCATGGGGTAGGCCACGCCCAGCTTCTCGCAGAGCGGTAGCATGAGCCCCTCGAAGGCCGTGGCCAGCCGGTGGGCGGCGCGGCGCTGCTCCATGACGTCCAGCGGAGCGCAGAGCGCAGCGCGCACCGGCTCCAGCGCGGAGAGCAGCCCGGGCACCTCTTCGGCACCCTCCCACCCCTCGCCGGGGCTGCCCGGAGACAGCGCAGTGCGATAGAGGCCGACCAGCCGCCCGCCGCAGGCGAAGAGCCAACGGTGGGCGGTGAGTGGGCGCGCCTGGCGGATGGCGCGCCCGGCCCGATACAGGTCGCGCCAGAAGTCGCCGGCCAGGGCGGCGAGGTCCCCCTCGGCCCAGCCCGCCCGGGCGGCTGAGCCAGACGCAGCCTCGCCGCCGGCGCTTCCGATGCGCAGGTGGAGCCGCCACTCCACGCCGTCGCCGCTGATCAGGGTCCAACCGTGCGGCTCCACCCCACTGTACACGCATCCCGGCAGCGTTCTGGTCCACGCGGGAAGGCCGGGGGCCAGGTCCGGCCCGACGGAGACGTGCAGGTCTACCCTGTCTGTCTCCGATGCGCCAGACTGCCCCTCGGCCACGCTGATGTCCGTTACCGCAGGCTCCTGGCGGAGCCGCTGTAGCAACTGCTGGAGGAACTCGGCGCTCATCCTCTACCTCCGTCTGCATGCCGCGATTCGACTGCGCTACCTGCTTTCGCCACGCCTGCCGGATTCCCTCCGTGCGGCGGCCCCCGCCTCACAGCTTACTGCGCCCTGGCCATCACGGTGACCGCCGTCGCCCTCACCCCCGTGATGCGGGACACGGTGTCGATGACCTGCGCCACCTCGTGCTGCGTGAGGCTGGCGGCTTTCACCACCACCTGGGCCGAACCCTGCGAGAGGTGCACCACCACGTCGTTGAACCCCCTGGCCTTCACCATGGCCTCAGCCTGGCTCTCCAGGGCCGCCCGGTGCCCCAGTTCCAGGTACTGGGCAGCCGCCGCAGCCTTCACCTCGTCCGTCGCCCCGGGTGCGGCCATGATCTCCTTCAAACGGTCGCCCAGCGCGCCGCGGGTCCTCTCCCGCTCGATCCGGAACTCGGCGAAGTAGTCGCTCCCCTCGCCGGTCTGCGCCGCCGCCGGCTCCGCCTCGGAGCCGCCGCTCAACTCCACCGCCGGCGACGCTGGCCAGTCGGTCCCGGTCGCCGGCTCGTCCCGCGGTCTCTCCCCATCCACCAGGGCGGTGCCGGGCGACGAACCCGGGGCGGGCGCGCCCTGGGCAGCGCGCCACTCCCCGAACCTGCCCACCACGTACCACACCAGCGAGGCCACCACCAGCAGGAACACCGCGAACCGGAGCAGGTCCGATCCCCGCTTCACCACGAACACCGCACTACCCCCCATCTGCCGGCACCACCTCGATGCGGTTGGCCGGGATCTTCAGGGCCACCGCCGCCGCGTCCAGAAGCCGAGCCTTGATGCGCACATCCTTCGCCCCTTCGGCCACAATCAGCACGCCGGCGACCTCGGGTGCGCTGGTCCTGGCCACCACCGGCTGATCCGCCGACCCGCTGCGCGTGAACACGTGATCTACCCGCGTGTTGGTCGACTCCGTGCGCCGCGTCGAGCTGTCGGCCGCCTGCTCGGTGGTCGTCGAGTGGTCGACGGTGGTGTTCTTCACAACCTCGATGGAAGGGCCTGCGGCCAGGGTCAGCATCACCCGAACCCGGCCTGCGCCCTGGATCTGTCCGAGCATGCGCTCCAGTTCAGCCGCCTTCTGCCGCTCCAGCCGGGTCAGCTCGTCCTCCCCATCCGCGCTGACCATCGTCGCGCCCGGGGCGGGTTCCGTAGGCCCGACCCCAGTATCCACGCCAAACAGCTCGCCCGACTGGAGCAGCAGGATGCCGATGAACAGCAGCACCGCCACCAGCGGGATCACCTTCGCCTGCTCCCTGGTCAGCCCCAGCCCGAGCCAGCCCAGCGGGCCGCCGGGCTCCTGCGGCGTCCTCCGCTCCCCCATCTCACTACCTCCCCGGCCTTGCCGTACCCGCAATCCGTACCGTAACCGAATGCATGTCCATGCCCAGCTGCTCAGCCACCTGCCGGCGCACCGCCTCGGCGAGCGCCTCCTCCTCCGGGAGCGGGGCCCGGTCGGTCACCTCGCCGCCGGCCTCGTCGGCCTGGCCGCCCGACCCGCCCACACGCACCGGCTGCACCGGACGCACATGGCCGAAGCGGGAACCCAGCATGAGGGTCACCGTCACATTCTCCACGTACACCGACTCCAGAGCCGGCCCCCCGGCCAGTTCCACCGCCACGTCCGCCTCGGCCACCCCCTCCACCGCAAGCGCTGCCGTCTCGGCCTGGTGCGTCACGCGGTTCCGGACCTCCTCCAGCAGAAGCGCCCGGCTCCGGGCCTGGAACTGGTTCGCCTCTACCATGATCTGGTTGAGGCTGGGCAGGCGCCCGTCGGACTCCTGCAGCAGGTCGGGGGCGAAGGCCGCCTGACCGCCCAGCAGGGACACCAGCGGCCGCACCACGCCCAGCAGGATCAGGAGCCCCATCGAGAGGCGCACGAACCGCTTCATCCCGCCAGTGGGCAGCATCATCTCGAGCAGCGACGCCAGCACCACCAGCACCACCAGGCTCCGCACCCACTCGATCAACGCCGCCACAGCCTCACCTCACCATCACGGTCACATTCGCTGCCCCGACGATCACCACGATGGAGATGAAGAACATCAGGGCGACCATGCCCACGGCAGCGAAGATGAGGTGGAGCGAACGGGCCATGGTCGTCAGCATCCGTGCAATCTCGCCCGCGCCCGCCGGCTGCACCAGGGCGCCGGCCACCTGGTAGACCCAGGCGATGCTGAGGATCTTCAGCAGCGGGAAAGACACGATGAAGAAGATGGCCGCCGCCCCCAGCATGCCCAGTGCGTTCTTCAGGAGCAGCGAGGAGCCCACGATCAGGTCGGTGGCGTCAGCCAGCGTCTTGCCGATGACCGGGACGAAGGAGCCGGTGACAAACTTGGCCGTCTTCACGGCCAGACCATCGGCCACGGCCCCCGCCGCGCCCTTGACCGCCACGGTGCCCAGGAAGACGGTGCCGGTCAGCCCCAGTGCCACGTTCGCTCCCTGGCGGAGCAGGCCGGCCAGGTTCGAAAGCCGGTACTGCTCGTGCAGGCCCGAGACGATGTCCACCACCGCCGCCAGGAAGGCCAGGGGGAAGACCACCGTCACCATGATGCTGCTCATCAGGCTGAGCATCGTCACCATCAGCGGCTGGAAGATGGCGGCCGTAGCGGCCCCGCCCATGGCGATCAACACCGTCAGCAGCGTGGGCAGGATCGCCAGCATGAAGTTGTTCAGGCTCTCCATCACCTGCCGGGCCGTGGCGACGGCCAGCCCGAAGCCCGTCACGGCCAGGCCCACCAGCACGAGGTAGATCACCCAGTAGGCCGCCTTGCCCGCGGAGTCAGCCTCAAATGCGCTCTGCAGCTGACCCATGATGGCTGCGACGATCGCCAGAACCACAAGCTTCAGCAGGAGGTCGGCGTTGGCGAGGACCTCCCGCACCAGATAGCGCAGCAGCCCCTGCAGAATGGCCCGGGCAGAGAAGGCCGACGGCTCCTCGCCCTGGTAGAACCGCAGAAAGTCGCCCAGGCTGATCTGGGGCCCATACCCATCCCACGTGCGGTTCACCTCTTCCAGGAAACGCTCGATGGCGCTGGTGTCCAGCGCAGCCGCCTGCTCCCGCAGCAGGGCATCCGCAGCGCTGGTCCCCGCAGCGCCAGCCGATCCCGCCAGGGCGGGCGGCGGCGCCAGCGCCAGCCCCCACAGCAGGAGCAGCGCACCGAGCCACAACCGCAGCCGCGTCACGGCTCCCACCCCTGTCCCAGCAGGTTCAGGATGGCGTCCAGCACGGCGAGGACGATCGGCACCGCAAGCAACATGATGATGATCTTGCCCGCCATCTCGACCTTCGTGGCCACCGAACGCTCCCCGGCGTCCTGCAGCACCTGCGCGCCGAAGTCCGCCACGTAGGCGATGCCGATGATCTTGAGCACCGTGTCCATGTGCGCCTGTTCGAGCGAGGCCCGCGAAGCCAGGGTCTGCATGACCTCCACCACCCGCAGCACCTTGGCCATCATCAGCGCGAAGAGCATGACGCCCGCCGCGATGGAGAGCTGCATCGCCAGCTCCGGCTTCTGCTGCCGCAGCAGGCTGATGAGCATCCCGGCCAGCAGGCCCAGGCCGACGATCTTCACAATCTCCACAGGCCGTTCCCCCCGTGCGGTCTGAGCTCGCCAGCCCGCCGCTCAGTACATGCCGAAGGTGGCCTTTACCAGGTTGAAGAACTTGCCCAGCAGGGAGACCACCATCATCAGAACCACCAGGACCCCGACCAGCGTGACCATCTGGCCCTGCTCGTCCTTGCCGGCCTGCTTCAGCACGGTGGCCATGACCGCCACGATGATGCCGACCCCGGCGATGCGGAACAGGAGCTGCACATCCACTGGGCTCTCCCTCCAACTAGATCAGTATCAGTACCAGGGCCAGGCCCGAGAGCACGCCCACGTAACGGTACATCCGCTCGTAGCGGCGCCGCTCGTCCGCAGCCACCGCCTCCGCGGCGGCCAGCCTGTCCATGGCCAGCCTGAGGTGGCGCACCTGGTCGCGGCGGTCCGACGCCCCGAGCACCGGCGCCAGCGCGAGCAGGGTCTCCAGATCGCCGGGCGTGAGGCAGGTGGCGTCCCGGTGCCCGGCGACCACCTCCGTCAGCGCCTCACCGGGCGTGATCCCGCCGCCCTCCTCCAACCGGTGGGCCACGTCCGCGAACATGGCGCCGATCGCACTCCCTGCGGCGCGGGCCGCGCTCCTGAGCGCATCCGGCAGGGGCGTGGCGCCGTACTCCACCTCGGTGACCAGCACCGCCAGCCCGTTCTGCGCAGCCCTCAGTTCCGCCGGCCGCCGGGCGTAGCGGGCGGCGATCTGAAACCCGATCCAGCTGGGCACCAGAACCGTCAGCAGGGCGCCGATCAGCTGCAGCGTCATGCCGCTCCCTCCCGGGTGAGGTCTGTGACCGCCTCCACGGTGCCCGGCCCCCGGCTGCGACCCAGCAGCACTGCCCGCTCGAAGGCCCCCACCCTGAGGAGTTCGGCCATCGCCGGGCGCCTGCGGACGTCGGCCAGGCCGGCGCCGTGGGCGGTGGCCAGTACCGCCACGCCCGCGTGAAGGGCCTCCATCAGCGCCGAGGCGTCCTCGGGCCGTCCCACCTCGTCGGCCGCGACCACCTGGGGCGAGAGCGACCGGATCAGCAGCATCAGCCCCTCCGCTTTCGGGCAACCGTCCAGCACGTCTGTACGCGGTCCCACGTCCCGCTGTGGCACCCCGAGGTAGCAGCCGGCCACCTCCGATCGTTCGTCCACCAGGCCCACCTTGAGGCCCGGCAGGCGCAGACGGGGGACGCCGCTGGAGAGCTGGCGCACCAGATCGCGCAGCATCGTTGTCTTGCCGGCCTGCGGCGGCGAGATCAGCAGGGTGGAGAGGAAGCGCCCGCCGCGCACGAGCTGGGGCAGGAGGGCGTCGGCCGCGCCTGGCACCTCACGGGCGATGCGGATGTTCATGCTGGACACCGGCTTCAGCGTGCGGATCCGCCCGCCTTCGGTGACAGCCCGGCCGCAGAGCCCCACCCGGTGCCCGCCCTCCAGCGTGAGGAAGCCGCCTCGCACCTCGTCCTCCCAGGCGTAGACAGAGCCCCGGGCCATCAACTGGAAGGTGCGCTGCAGGTCGTCGTGGGTGGCCCGCTCCGCCCGTGCGGGGTCCGCGCTCAGGCGGCCATCGGGGGTGATGAAGGCGTCGCCGCCGGGGTAGACCAGCTGGAGCGGCCGGCCCTCCCGAACCCTGATCTCCTCAAGCGGCCCCGGCAGCGCCGCCGCCGCCTGGCGCACCAGCGCGGCCAGGCGGGGCGCCAGGACCGGCACGATCTCCCGCTCGAACCCCTCCGGCAGCATCGCTCGTCCCCCCTTCCTGCTCAGATGCTATGCCAGCCTGTCCCGCGTTATGAGAACCGCACCGGGTGAAGATGACAGAACGAGGCGGGCTGCAAGCCCGCCTCGCCTCTGTGCAGAACCGCCTACTCCATGACCTCATCCGCCTCCATCGTGCAGCCGCAGACCGGGCAGGTCACCTCCATGTCGCCGCTCGTCATCCGCCCGGCCCCGGCGCCCACGGCCTCGCCGCAGCTCGGGCAGCAGACGACGGAGACGCCGTCTTCCTCCTCGACCTGCGCCTCCTCGGGGACGAAGATGATGCCCGGGTCGGCGTACACCTCCTCCTCCACAGCGGAGAGATCGTCGTCCATTTCATCCACGTAGTCGGCAAGGTCGCCGTGCAGTTCGGACAGCGCGCCGACCTCCTCCGCAAGGTCGTCGAGGACGTCCAGCACCCCTGCGAGCACCCGTCCTTCGACGCTGCCGGTGTTGAGGTCTAGCCCCTCCGCGAGACCGTGCAGATATGCAACTCGGGAACGAAGGTCACCCATCGCCGGATCCTCCTTCCTCGTGCATGGTCTCGCGGCATAGTCTGCCCGGAACGACCGGTAAACAACACGGGGCGTACGCACGATAGTATGCGCTCGCCCCGTGTTTGTGTTGCAGTCTCGTGGAAAGACGGTTAGGCCCGCTGGAGGTACTCGCCAGTGCGGGTGTCGATCTTGAGCACGTCGCCGACGTTGACGAAGAGCGGCACCTGCACCACGTAGCCGGTCTCGAGCTTTGCGGGCTTGTACGTGCCGGTGGCCGTGTCGCCCTTGAAGCCGGGCTCGGTCTCCACGACACGCAGTTCGACGGTGTTGGGCAGGTCCACGCCGATGATGCGGCCGTTCCAGGTGGCGATCTGCACCAGCATGTTCTCCAGCAGGAAGTGCGGTGCGTCGCCGACCTGCTCGCGGGTGAGCTCGATCTGCTCGTAGGTCTCGGTGTTCATGAACACAAAGGCACCCTGGTTCTCATAGAGGTACTGGTACTCCCGCCGCTCCACGTTCGCGGTGGGCACCTTCTCGCCCGCACGGAAGGTGGTCTCAATCACGCCGCCAGTCAGGACGTTCTTGAGCTTCGTGCGCACGAAGGCCGCACCCTTGCCGGGCTTCACATGCAGGAACTCGATAACCTGGTACACGGTCCCGTCCATCTCAATGGTCATGCCGTTTCGGAGATCGTTAACCGAAATCACTGGTCTGTTCCCTCCGCTCAACGCTATGCGCCAGAATACTCACGCCCCACGAAAGAGGCGAACGCTCACCAACACTAGAGGATCAGGAGCTCCTTGGGCGTATGGGTGAAGGGCTCGGCCCCCGAATCGGTGACCAGCAGCATGTCCTCGATCCGCACACCACCCCAGCCGGGCAGGTAGATCCCCGGCTCCACAGTAACCACCATGCCGGGCTTCAGCACCACGTCGCCGCCGCGCTGGCTCACCCGGGGTCCCTCATGGATGAACCGGCCGACGCCGTGGCCGGTGCCGTGGCCGAAGTTCTCGCCGTAGCCGCGCTCCGCAATGTAGCTGCGGCAGACATCGTCGAGTTCCTTGCCGGTGATTCCCGGACGGCAGGCCGCCACGCCGCGCTTCTGCGCCTCGAGGACGATGCCGTAGATCTCGCGCTGCTTGTCCGTAGGTTCCCCAACCATTACGGTGCGAGTCATGTCCGAGCAGTATCCCTCATAAAGGGCGCCGAAGTCGAAAGTAACCAGGTCGCCAGAAGCGATCACCTTGTCGGTGGGGTGACCGTGCGGCAGCGACGAGCGCACGCCGGAGGCCACGATCGTCTCGAAGGCCACGCCCTCCGCGCCCAGCTTCCGCATGCGGTACTCCAGCTCGATGCCGAGGTCGCGCTCCGTCACGCCCGGCTTGATCAGCGGCAGGATCTGGGCGAAGGCCTCGTCGGCGATGGCCGCGGCCCGGCGCATCAGCGCGATCTCACCCTCGTCCTTGATCATGCGCAGCTCTTCCACCAGCCCGGCGACCGAGACCCACTCGCAACCGGAGACGGCCTGCTTGTACGACTGGTGGTCGTCCACGGTCAGGTAGTCGCCCTCGTAACCGACCCGCTTGAGGCCCATCTCGTCTACCAGACGGGCCACCAGGGCCTGGTTGGTACTCTCGGGCTTCACCACCTCAAACGCCGGGGCCTGGGCGGCGGCCTGCTCGGTGTACCGGAAGTCGGTCATCAGCACGGCCCGGTCCGCCGTGATAAGCAGCACGCCGGCGCTGCCGGTGAACCCGCTCAGGTAGGCCCGGTTCTCAGGCTTGGCAACCAGCAGACCGTCGACGCCGCGCTCAGCCAGATGGGCCCGCAGGCGCCCCAGGCGGTCGTTTGTCATGCGTAGGTCCCCCCTGTCAGCGTTGAGATCGGATCCGGTTGGCCAGCGCCCGCAGCCCGAGCAGGTACGAGTCGGTCCCGAATCCGGCGATCGTGCCCACGGCCACCGGGGCGATCACCGACCGGTGCCGGAAGGGCTCCCGGCTGTAGATGTTGGAGAGGTGCACCTCCACCACCGGCAGTCCGACGGCCGAAATGGCGTCGCGGATTGCCAGGGCGTAATGGGTGTACGCGCCCGGGTTCAGGAGGATCCCGTCGCACCGCTCACGGGCCCCGTGGATCGCATCGATGATCGCACCCTCGTGATTGGACTGAAACGACTCCACCTCGACCCCCAGCTCCTGCCCCAGCTCGTGGAGCATGGCGTCGATCTCGGCCAGGGTGGTGGAGCCGTACACCTCGGGCTCACGGGTGCCCAGGAGGTTCAGGTTCGGACCGTGGATCACCAGGATCCGCCCCATCAGGCGCCAACCTCCTCTACAACTAAAACCTGCATTATCGTACCAGAATCTAGCGTGTGCGCGCAAGGGGCGCCCTGCTGCCGCAGGGGTCGCGTCAGGGCAGCAGAGTACTGATGTGGCGCAGGGGCACCACCCCGGTCACCAACAGCCCCACGACGATGCCCAGCGCGGGGACGCCGAACCGCCGCCACCCGCTGCGCTCGCCCGGCACGCCGGCGACGAACCCGGCCAGGAGGCCGCCGAGCAGCCCGCCGACATGTGCGTAGTTGTCAACCTGCCCGTTAACCATACCGAACACCAGGTTGATGGCCACCGGAGCCAGAAGCCCCTGCCAGTCGACGCGCCGGTTGCGCACCGTCGTTGCGAAGTAGATGAGGGCGCCCATCAGCCCGAGGATCGCACCGGAGGCGCCAACGCTGATCACCAGCCCGGGCCGCAGCGCCACGGAGGCGATGCCGCCCGCCACACCCGCCACGATGTAGATGAAGACCATGCGCGCGGAGCCGTAGATCGCTTCGATGTAGCGTCCAACCTGCCAGAGCGCCCACATGTTGAAGGCCAGGTGCAGGGCGCCCCCGTGGACGAACAGGTGGCTGACCAGCCGCCACTGCTGGGTCTGCTCTGCCAGCGTCAGCAGGCTGAAGTTCGCGCCCCACAGCACCAGGGCAATCCCATCGGGTCCGCTGATCAGCCGGCTGATGCCGCCGCCCATGAGCACCGTCCAGAGATAGTAGGCGATCGTCAGCGCCAGGATGACCCGGGTCGCCGGGAAGTCCCCCATGCGGCGGCGCGCCTGCGGCATGGCGCGCGGTGGTGCGGCAGGCCGCCCGGCGCCACGAGCCGCGGGCTCCTCGGGCACCTCGGTCAGGATCTGCGCAATCTGCGGGTCGACCGGTGGAAAGCCCCTGTGCTGGTCCAGCAGACCGACTTCCAGGTCCGCACACCAGGGGATCAGCCCCCACGTGCCCTCGGTATCACGCTCCCCCAGGGCCGCTACGGCCTCGGCCTCCTCCTCGGCCACCCGGCGGTCGAAGGGGAAAAGCAGGATCATCTGCCAGTTGTCCTCGCCCCGTCCGGCGCGCAGCCAGGCGGCGCAGGCGTGTGCCAGTTCCTCCTGCTCTGCGGCCTCGTTCACGTTCAGGCGTCCCGGCAGGGCGATGGAGAGGCGCCCCCACTGCTCCCGGCGTGAGAGCACCACAGCCAACTGGCCTGCGAGCTCCGGCGGGGCGGCCTCAGGCAGGAAACCCGCCTCGCGAAGTTGCTCGGTTACGTTGGTGACATATGCAGCGTAGTTCACGGCCCACCTCCGAGACGGGCGAGTCCTCTCGCGGTCCTCGCCTTGAAAGGGACTTCAATCATTTCATCACGCAGTGCGGACTTACCTCTCTGTAGCCGTCAGCCGGACGGCGGGAAACTGGGGCAAGCCGGTTCGCACCGGACCTGAGTGGCTGTCTGGGCGCCGCGGAACTGCCGCACCGAGCGAGTGCAGCGCCCTCCGGCAGGTATCCGGGCTCTCTGGAGGGCCGCCACGCCTGGCGAGTGTCACGAAAGAGTACACCGATGGATCGGGCGCGTACTCTTTCTTGACACTCACCGCCGTACGCCGCTCCCTCCGGTGGTGTGCGGCGCACCCCGACGTGCGGTGATCACCTGTGGCGGGGGTCACAGGGGCGCTCAACCGGGCGCTCGGCGGCCCTCCGAACCGCCCTCAGGCAGGTATCCAAGCTCTTCCGAGGGCCGCCACGCCTGGCGAGTGTCACGAAAGAGTACACCGACGGACCGGGCGCGTACTCTTTCTTGACACTCACCGCCGTACGCCGCTCCCTCCGGTGGTGTGTGGCGCACCCCGACGTGCGGTGATCACCTGTGGCGGGGGTCACAGGGGCGCTCAACCGGGCGCTCGACGCCACTCCGAACCGCCCTCAGGCAGGTATCCAAGCTCTCGGGAGGGCCACCGCACCCGGCGAGTGTCACGAAAGAGTACACCGATCGACCGGGCGCGTACTCTTTCTTGACGCTCGCTGCCGTGCGTTGCTCCGCCCGCTGCCCAGCCCGTCCTTTCCTACTTACCCTACCGGCCGTGGCTCACCCCGACGTGCGTTCCTCGCCCGGTGGAGTGCCCCACACCCAGACGTGCGACGCCCACCCAGTGGTGTGCGGCTCGCCCAGGCTTGGCGGCGGAGGCCCGCCATCATCCAGGCCGCGCCGCCGATACCGCCGGAACACCTGGGGCTGTCCCGGAGGCAGATCGCCTGCCGGGACAGCCCCCCTTCGTGCGACCGTTACGCCCGGATCAGCCCAAGCTCCCGCCCCACCTTGGCGAAGGCGGCCAGGGCCTCGTCCAGGTCGGCCCGGGTGTGAGCTGCGGTCACGATGGTCCGCACCCGAGCCTTGCCCCGCGGCACCGTCGGGAAGGCGATTCCCTGCGCGAAGACCCCCTCCTCCAGGAGCCGGTCGGAGAGCTGCATCGCCTTGACCTCGTCGCCGACGATCACCGGGGTTATCGGCGTCTCCGAGTGGCCGGTGTCCAGGCCCAGGTCGGTCAGGCCTTTCTTGAAGTAACGGGTGTTCTCCCAGAGCCGCTCGATCAGCTCGGGCTCCTGCTCCATGATCTCGATGGCCTTCAGGCAGGCCGCCGCGACTCCCGGGGGATGGGAGGTGGAGAAGAGGAACGGACGCCCCTTGTGCCAGAGCAGCTCGATCAGCGCCTTCGGGCCGGCCACGTAGCCGCCCAGCACGCCCACCGCCTTGGAGAGGGTGCCGACCTGCACCGTCACCCGTCCGTTCAGGCCGAAGTGGTGCACCGAGCCCTGCCCGTTCTTGCCCAGGACGCCGGAGGAGTGGGCGTCGTCCACATAGGTCATGCAGCCGTACTTCTCGGCCAGTTCCACGATCTCGGGCAGCCTGGCGATGTCGCCGTCCATGGAGAACACGCCGTCGGTAATGATGAGGCGCCGCCGGTACTGGCCCTCGCTCTCCTTCAGCACCCGCTCCAGGTCGTCCATGTCGGCGTGCTTGTACCGCAGGATCTTCGCCTTCGAGAGCCGGCAGCCGTCGATGATGGAGGCGTGGTTCAGCTCGTCGGAGATGACGGCGTCGCCCTCGCCCACAAGCACCGGGATCACGCCCGAGTTGCAGGTGAAACCCGACTGGAAGACCACGGCCGCCTCCGTGTGCTTGAACTCGGCCAACTTCCGCTCGAGCTCGTTGTGGATGGACATCGTGCCGATGATGGTCCGCACGGCGCCGGAGCCGGCACCGTACTTCTCGGTGGCGGCGATCATGGCGTCCTTCAGGCGCGGGTCGTCGGCCAGGCCAAGGTAGTTGTTGCTGGACAGGTTGATGACCTCCCGCCCGTCGATGACGGACCGGGGCCGCTGGGGCGACTGCAGCTCCTTCAGGGGGCGGTAGAGCCCAGCCTGCTTCAGGCTGTTCAGCTCTTCCACGAGGAAATCGGTCAGAGCCACGTTGCATCGACCTCCTCTGCGGGAATCAGGCGCTCAGATTGCGCGCCAGAGCGACCATGCCGCTCCTGTGCGGGAATCAGGCCTTCAGATCGGGCACCAGAACGACCTTGCCGCTCCGGCCCGAACCCATCAGCTCCATGGCGGTGTCCACCTGTTCCAGCGGCAGCCGGTGCGTGATCAGGGGACGCAGCCGCTCGGCGAGACCGGCCCGGTACAGCGAACGCACCTGGTACCAGGTCTGCCACATCCGCCGGCCCGTGATGCCCTGCAGCACGAGGCCGCGCATAATCACGTCCGCGCCGAGGTCAAGCTCGAGCGGACGGCCGGGAAGACCGAGCATCGAGATGCGGGCCCCATTGCGGGCCGCCTTCAGGCTCTGCCCAATGGCGGTGGGGTTGCCGGACATCTCCAGCACCACGTCCACACCGTAGCCGCGGGTGACGCTGCGCACCGCCTCCACCGGATCCTGCTTCGTCGGGTTGATCAGGAGATCGGCGCCGAGTTGGCCCGCCAGCTGGAGGCGGTACTCGTTCACGTCCATCGCAATGACGATCTCCGCACCGGCCATCTTGGCCACGGGCACCGACATGATCCCAATGGGGCCGCACCCGGTGACCAACACCGACCGGGCGGTGAGTTCCCCGTTCATCGCCGTATGGACGGCATTGCCCAGCGGCTCCTGAATGGACTGCAACTCGAAGGGGATATCCTTGTCGTTCACCCAGATGTTCTGCTCGGGCACAGCGACGTACTCGGCGAAGACCCCGTCCGTGTCGACGCCCAGGATCTTCGTGTTCTCGCAGAGGTGATACTCGCCCACGTGGCACCGGGGGCACCGATTGCACACGATGTGGGTCTCAGCTGACACGCAATCGCCGACCTTGCAGGCGGTGACCTCCCGGCCCACCGCAACCACCTCGCCGGCCAGTTCGTGGCCGATGGTCAGCGGCGGCTTCACCCGGTTCGCCGACCATGGATCCCAGGTGTAGATGTGGTAGTCCGTGCCGCAGACGGAGGCCGCCCGCACTTTCACGAGAACGTCCCGGGGGCCGATGGTTGGAATCGGGATCTGCTGCATGACTGCGCCAGGACCGGCTTCCAGCTTCCGCAAGGCTCGCATCGTCTCTGCCACGGCTGCCCACCTTCTTCTCTCCCCGCACACCCGGGCGCAGGGCGTGATGGATTACCCGTAACTACTTTATACCAGTTGTGACACCCCCCGCAAGGGCGGGGCCCCGGCCGTCCTGCCGGAGCGGGAGGATTACCGCGGGCACATGGCCAATTGACAGCATCTATAACCGCAGCCCACCGGGTACACCACTGGAGGTTCTGGCCATGGATTTGAGAACGCGCCTTCAGAACCACGAGCAGGCAACGAACCGCACGGTCGCCCTCATCCTCTGGGTCAGTCTGGGACTCGTTCTCGCCGCGTTGCTTCCCCTGGCCCACCGCATCGGCCTGGACCGGGGACTCTTCTCACTGTGGGGTGCGGGGGCCGCCGCCCTACTGGGCGGGGCGACCGTCCTGGTGTGGCGCGGTCTCATGCCGAACCTGCAAAAGTACGTGCTGGTCTGCGTGTTGGCGGCGGTGCTCTTCGGCATCGCCTTTCTGGTTCCCGGCTCCAACCAGCACCTGGGCATCTGGTTCATCCTCCCCATGATCACCGGATTCTATGTGCAGCGCTCGGTCTCCGTGCTCGGCACGCTGCTGGCCCTTGCCGGCTGGATCGCCGTCCTGTTCCTGCAGCCGCCCGAGACGGCCGCCTCGGTATCGCTCGGTCGGATCGGCCTCGTCAACGGCGTGATGCTGACGCTCGTGGGAATCGGCGTTTACGCCATCGCCCTGCGCAACCGGGCGCTCCTGGACGAGCTCTCCTCCGCTGCGGCGAAAGAGGAAGTTCTCCGCCGTCTGGACGCGGTGGTCTCCGAGGCGCGTCAGGTCACAGGCGAGCTGACGGCGGCCGTAGCCGACCTCTCCCAGATCGGCCAGCAGACCGACCTCCAGGTGGAGGCCAGGCTCCGTCCCACCATCGCCAGGCTGTCGCAGTCCAGCCAGGAGGCCCGTGGGGCCGCCAGCGAAAGCCTGGCGGCCCTCGAGGAGCTCACCGCGGCGGTCGCGGCGGTTGCCGACGCCGCCCGCCGCCAGCTGGCCCATGCCGAGGGTGCGCTCGAACTCGGCCGCGGGATGGCCGCCGCCTCGGCCGCAGTGACCGGACTGGCCCGGGAGGTGGCCCAGCAGGCAGACGCGGCCAGGCAGGCCGTCGAGGAGGGCCGGAGCGTGGTGCAGCGCTCTGCGGACGGCATCGCCCGCCTGAGCCGGGCGACTGCCGACGCTGCTTCGGCCATGACGGAACTTGCGAGCCACTCGGCCCAGATCGGCAAGGTCGTCACCACCATCGAGCAGTTCGCTGGCCAGACTCGGCTGCTGGCGCTGAACGCCGCGATCGAGGCGGCTCGCGCCGGGGCGGCAGGCCGCGGCTTTGCGGTGGTGGCCAACGAGGTGGGCCAGCTGGCCGCCCACTCCAGCCAGGCCGCCGCCGAAGTCGCGCGCCTCATTCGACAAGTGCAGGAGGGCATCGCAACTGCGCAGGCCGCCATGGCCACCACCAGCCTTCTCTCCGAGGAGGGACTTGCGCTATCGGCCACCACCGAGCAGACACTGGAGCACCTCCGCAGCGCCGTCGGTACGGCCTCGGAGCGAACGGGCGCCATCGCCGTCCAGGCCGCCCAGTTGACCGGGCACAGCCAGCGGCTGGCCGACTCGCTGGATGAGCTTTCCTCACTCGCACAGTGGAACTCCTCGTCGGCCGAACAGATGGCCGCCACCGCCCGGGACCTCGCCGCCGGCGGGCGCACGTCGGCGGAGACTGCTGCCACCAGCGCCGCCGCAGCCGAGGAGGTGGCCGGCGTCGCCAACACCCTAGCAGAACTCGTGCAGGGCTTGGGCGAGCGCGTTCAGCGGCTGCGCCAGGCCGCGGCCGAACTTGCGTCCGCCACGGCCGACCAGTAGCGCCCAGCCGACTTCCGCCGCAGACCGGGGCATACTATGTTCACCACAACCCCGGAGAGGTGGCGGAAGCGTGTCCAGGCCGATCCTGCTCTTCGACCTCGATGGCATCTGCTGCGACCTGATGAAGAAATGGCTGGCCGTGTACAACCGCGACTACAACGACAACCTTCGTCCGGAGGACATCACCTCGTGGAGTTGGGACCGGTTCGTCAAGCCGGAGTGCGGGAAACGCATCTACCACTATCTCAACCGCCCCGGCTTTTTCGCCGACCTGGAGCCCATTGAGGGCTGTGTGGAGTCGCTGGGGCGGCTCTCTGAGATCTGCGAGCTCGTGGTGGTCACCGCCAGCCCGAAGGAGGCCGCGGGCGACAAGATCGGCTGGGTGCGTAAACACCTGCCCATGGTGCCGCGCGGCAACATCGTGATCACGTACCGGAAGGACCTGGTGCGGGGAGACTTCATGTTCGACGACGCGCCCAAGAACCTGCGGAACCACCCGGCGGTCCGCATCATGATGGACTACCCCTACAACCAGGACTTCCACGATTGCTATCGGGTCCACTCCTGGGCCGAGGCCGAGGCGCTGATCCGGCGGCTGGTCGCGGGCCCGCAGGGGCGAGAGCGAGGTACCCTCTGCCGCCTGGGAGATGCAGCCACAGGCCCAGTGAGGCGGCAATCAGCTCTGCGCAAAACTGTCAGGATCTAAACATGATACTCCTGCAAACTAAAACACCCCCGGGGTCGTCTAACGTGTATCAAGCGTCGGAACCGGAGGTCGCGAAATGCGTAGATTGCTCACATCCGCTCTTCTCAGTTCGGTCCTCATCGCGTCCCTCATCCTCACCGGCTGCGGCGGCCGTGCCGAGGGCACGCCCTCACCGGGAACCTCCGGACAGGTCCCCGCGGGCCAGGGTACGGGCCCCGACAGTTCAGACCCCGGCAGTGCAGAGGAGCCCGGCGGCTCCACCGATCCGGGCCAGGATCCAGGTGGCTCGGTCCAGGAACCGGGCGGCTCCACCGGGCAGGAGCCGGGCGGCAACGCAGGTTCGGGCCAGGAGCCCGGAACCGCCGAGCCGACAGACCCGGGACAGCAGCCCACACAGCCGGCGCGCACGATGCCCAACCCGGTGCGGGGGCTGCACCTCTCCGGCTGGTACGCCGGCTCGCCCGACCTCGTCTGGCCCCTGCTGGACTGGGCGTGGGAGGCAGGCATCAACACAATCGTGCTGGACCTGAAGGCAGAGGACGGCTACCTTTCCTGGGAGTCCAACATCCCCCTGGCTCAGGAGATCGGCGCCAACCTGGCCAAGATCCGTGACCTGCCTGCGTTCGTCGCTGAGGCCCACGACCGCGGCTTCTGGGTGGCCGGGCGTATCGTCGTCATGAACGACCAGTGGCTCTACAAGGCCCGGCCTGAATGGGCGGTTCCCGGCTTTGACGGGGGCGCCTACTCCTTCATGGACCCGGCCAACGAGAACGTCTGGGCGTACAACATCGACATCGCCAAGGAGGCCGTTGCGGCCGGCGTCGACGAGATCCAGTTCGACTACATCCGCTACTCCGAGCACCTGCGCGACGGGTACAACGGCAAGGACACCACGGCGGAGTATCGGACGGGCAACATCAACAACTTCCTGCGGCGGGCCATGGAGGAGCTGAAGCCGCTGGGCGTCGTGGTCGGGGCAGACCTATTCGGCCTCACCACCTCGGTGGCCGAGGGCGACGACATGGAGATCGGCCAGGACTACCGGGCTGTGATGGAGATCGTGGACTACGTCGCACCCATGGTCTACCCCTCGCACTACGCCAACTGGACCTACGGCATCGAGAACCCCAACGCAGCCCCGTACGACACGGTCTACAACTCCATGTCCCGGGCGCTGGAGCGCACCCAGGGCCTCCCCATTGAAAAGCACCGCCCCTGGATTCAGGACTTCTCGATGGGCGGCATCACCTACGGCCCCAGCGAGGTGATGGCCCAGGTGCAGGCGCTGAAGGACCTCGGCATCGAGTCGTTCATGCTCTGGGATCCGTCCAACAAGTACACCCGGGAAGTCTCCTTCAGATAAACACACGGCTCCCCCGCATGAGACTGCGGGGGAGCCCCGTTTATGTGCCTGGCGACGCGGTGGGCCGGCCAGGTCACTCCACCGAGCGGATCCGCTTGTACACGACAACCGCCAGCAGAATCAGGACGGCGGTGAAGACCACGGTGCCGCCGGGGGCCAGGTCCAGCAGGTAGGCCAGGCTCAGCCCCACCAGCACGGAGAGCAGGCCGAAGCTCACCGAGAGCGCCAGTGCGCCGCGGAAGGAGCGGGCCACCTGCAGGGCGGCGCCCACCGGCACCACCATCAGCGACGAGACCAGCAGGGCACCCACCACCCGCATCGTCAGGCCCACCGTGAGCGCCACCAGCACGTAGAAGAGCATGTTCAGCAGCCGCACGGGAAGACCGCTGATGCGGGCGTACTCCTCGTCAAAGGTGGTGGCGAGCATCTCCTTGTAGACGGCGACCAGAACCGCCAGCACCACGATGCCGAGCACGGCGATGACGTAGACGTCGGTCCTGCTCACGGTGACGATCGATCCGAACAGGTAGGCCATGATCTCGCTGGTGCTTCCGGTGGCCAGCGACAGCAGGATCACCGCCAGCGCCAGGGCTCCGGCCAGGACGATGGCCACCGCCATCTCGCTGTACTTGCGGTACGACTGGCGGAGCCAGTCCATGCCCAGGGAGGCCGCCACCGAGAAGGCGAGTCCGGTGGCCACGGGGTAGGTGCCGGCCAGCATGCCTGCCGCCACGCCCGTGAGCGTCACGTGCGAGAGCGCATCGCCGTAAAGCGCCAGGCGCCGCAGGACGAGAAAGAGTCCGATGGAGGGCGCCACCACCGCGACGATCAACCCGGCGATCAGGGCCCGCTGCATGAAGGAGAGCGTGAGCATCTCAAGCATCGGGCGATCCCTCCCCGTGGTGGTGATGGTGCTCAATGCGGACGACCTGATGTCCGTACAGCTGGCAGAGCTGCTCCTCGGTGCCGAAGCCGGCCGGGGAGCCGTGGTAGAAGAGACGCCGGTTGAGGCAGGCCAGCGCCGAGACCTCGTGGGCCACCGCACCGATGTCGTGGGAGACGAGGATCACCGTCAGCCCCATCTCAGCGCGCAGGCTGCGGATCAGCTGGTAGAACTGGGCCTCTGCGGATGCATCCACGCCGACGGTGGGCTCGTCCAGGATCAGCAGTTCCGGCCGGCTCACCAGGGCACGGGCGATGAAGACACGCTGCTGCTGGCCGCCTGAGAGCCGGCCGATCAGCCGGTCCTTGTAGGGAAGCATCCCCACTCGTTCGAGGGCGGTCGACACCGCACGGCGGTCCGCCGGCGTGAACCGGCGGAGGAGCCCCCTGCGGGCGGCGAGCCCCGTGGCCACCACCTCGGCGACGGTCGCCGGGAAGGCGGAGTTGAAGGAGGCCGCCTTCTGGGCCACGTACCCCACGCGCCAGCGCTGGCGGAACCGGCGCACGGGCGTACCGAACAGCAGCACCTCGCCCTGTGAGGGCGATAGGAGCCCCAGCATCAGCCGGAGCAGGGTCGTCTTGCCGGACCCGTTGGGGCCGATCAGGCCCAGGTACTCGCCGCGCTCCACCGTCAGGTTGACCCGGTCGAGCACCAGGTCCCGCCCGTAGGCAAAGCTGACGTCGCGCAGCTCAACGATCGGGTTGCCGTTCATGTCACTCGCACTCCAGTGCCACGCGCAGGTTGGCCAGGTTCTGCCGCATCACGCTCAGATAGGTTTCGCCGGCGGCCACCTGCTCCGGGGTGAGCCCCTCAAAGGGGTTGAGCACCAGGGTCGAGGCGCCGATCTCGTCTGCCACCACACGGGCCACCTTGTCGCTCACCAGCGCCTCGAAGAAGATGTAGTGCACGTCGTGCTCACGCGCCTCCTCCACCACGGCCTTCAGCGCCCTCGGCGTGGGCTCGGCCTCCGGCGAGAGTCCCATGATCGCCCGCTGCTCCAGGCCGTAGCGGTGCGCCAGGTAACCGAATGCATCGTGAGTGGTGAAGAAGACATCCCGTCGGCACTGGGCAAGGCCCGTGGTGAACTCCTGATCCAGCGCCGTCAGCTCATCCCGGTAGGCCGCCGCGTTGGCACGGTAGTAGTCCGCGTTTGCCGGATCGGCAGCAGCGAGCGCCTCCTCGATTCGATCCACCGCGTGCGCCGCCCCGGCCGGGTCAAGCCAGACGTGCGGGTCGACGCCGCCATGGTCGTGGTCGTCGTGGTCGCGGCCGTCGTGACCGTTGTGGTCGTCTGCGCCGCCACCGGCCGCGTCCTTCCCGTCCAGGCCGACCTCGCCGTGTTCGGCATGCTCGTCACCGTCACCGCTGTGATGGTCGTCGAGTTCGCCAGACTCGGTGAGCAACGCGAACTCCTCGCTGGTCTCAACCACCGTCAGGCCACGGTTGTCCAACGAGGCCAGAGCCTGGCCGACCCAGTGCTCAAAGCCGGCTCCGCTGTAAAGGAAGAGATCAGCCGCGTTCAGCGTCCGGATGTCGCCTACCGAAGGCTCCCAGTCGTGGGGCTCCGTGCCGGGGGGAACCAGAAGCACCAGGTCAATGCGTTCCCCACCGACAGCCCGTGCGAACTCGTACACGGGGTAGATGCTGGCCACGACCTTCAGCCGGCCGTCGCCAGCGAAGTTCGATGACCCGGAACCAGGCTGGCCGGCCCGGGTGCACCCCACGGCCAGCAGAGGGATCAGCACGATCAGCAGTGATCTGAACCAGCGCACGCGCATGAGAACCTCCTTGCTCGAAAGAACGCGGGACGGGAACGCTGCGGCATAACCCGGGAGAATGCTAGGTGGGCGGGTTGGTGTTCTCCCTGGGTGCGCAGGCCGGGCAGTACCCGAACAGCTCGATGCGGTGGGACGAGATGACGAAGCCGTACTGCTCCAGCGCCACCGCCTCCAGCTCCTTGATGGGGCAGTGGCCCATGGGGATCTCGGCGCCGCATTCGAGGCAGATCAGGGAGTGGTTGTGGGCGGTCCGGTTGAGCGAGTATTGGGCGAGCCGGCCAGGCAGCCGCACCTCCGAGACCACGTTGAGCCGCCCCAGCAGCCGCAGGTTCCGGTAGATCGTGTCCATCCCCACATCGGGGTACGTCGCCCGCACCTGCTGGTAGATCTCGTCCGCGGTCAGCTCCGTATCGCCCGCGTCCAGCAGCACCTCAACGATCCGCCGACGCTGGGGCGTCATTTTGCAGCCCATCTCCCTGAGGCGCTGAAGCACCTGCTCGACCGTCATCTGCGATCCTCCCCTCTGGACCCAAACAGGAAAATTCCTATCTGAGTTTAGTTGGCGTTTCCCCCGCTGTCAAGTGCGTTCCTGCGGTGGAAGTTCAAGGTTGAACGGCAAGCATGCGAGCCACGTCTTGCGTGCAACGCGGCTCACATGCCTGCCGTTCCGTCTCACATGCGGTGAGGCAGGGGCGGTTCGGGCCCCTGCCTCGGGTGCTGATGCTCAGTTCTGACGCAGCAAGTCCGTGCCCAGGATCACGTCGACGTCCTGCGGAGACGAGGGATCAGGGATGACGGTGTAGACCACGCTGGGCAGCACGAACTGCAGCTCTGCGGAGACGTCGATACCGGCAACTCGGACGACGGCCATCGTCGATGAGAGCACTGCGTCGCTCTCGTGCACCTGCGCGACCTGAAGGCCCACGGCCTCCAGTCGAGCCACATACTCCTGTGCGATGCCCTGCCCGGTGGCGTCCACCAGGTTGACGGTGGCCTTCGGTGCGGCGGGATCGATGGTCTGATCCGGTTGCTTGTCGCCTTCCTCGCCTTCGCCGGTATCGCCGCTGCCGGTCTCGCCTTCGACCGGGCCTTCGCCGCTGCCGGCCTGGCCTTCGGCAGCGCTTTCACCGGTGTCGCCGGGCTCGTCCTCAGCCGACTCCTCCGCAACGGCGGCTGCGGCCTGCGACCGGGCGTACGCCTCCGACAGGACGGCCTGGTACTCCGCGTTGTCCGCCTCCGCCTTCGCCACGAACGATTCCGGGGGCTTGTCGCCCACCAGCAGCTCGTAGGCGGTGGTTCTGAGCTCCACCAGGTCGGCACCGAAGTAGAAGATACCGTCGATCCAGTACTCATCGGCCGTGAGCGTGCCCGTGTTGATGGGGTTGCTGAGCGCTGGCCGCCCCTTGGAGGCCAGGGAGACCATCTCGCCCACGGACATGTCGGTGCCGATGGTGCTGTAAAGTGCCGAGATCAGCTGGGGAATCCGGGTGACGACGCTCGGGCTGGAGGCCTTCTTCACGGCGGCCTTGATGATCTCCTGCTGCCGGTGCATGCGGCCGATGTCGCCCTGGGCGTCCGCCCGGAACCGGGCGTACTTCAGCGCGGTCAGCCCGTCCATCACCTGCGGCCCCGCCTCGATGTCGATGACGAGGCCGTCGGAGCCGAAGCGGGAGTCGTAGGGGTCCACGTAGTAGAGCGGCTCCGGCGGGTTGACCTCCACACCCCCCAGGGCATCGATGACGTCAACGAAGCCCTCAAAGGAGACGGCGACCCAGTGGTCGATGTCGATGCCCAGCAGCCGTTCCACCGTTTCTACGGAGAGCGTCGGGCCGCCGTAGGCGAACGCGTGGTTGATCTTGTCATAGCCGTGGCCCGGAATCTGCGTCCAGAGGTCGCGCGGGATGGAAAGCATGGCAACCCGCTGTGCGTCTGGATCGTAGGAGGCAACTACCATCGAGTCTGACCGGCCCCACTCGCCCTCCCAGCCCTCCACGCCCATGATCAGGAAGGTCTGCAGACCTCCCGGAAGCGTCTCCAGCGATCCCGAGGCAGGCGGTTCAGCGCCCGTCTGGCCCGGCTGCGTCGGGTTGGCTGTGGCCGGAGCCTGGAAGGGGCGGTAGAAAGAGAGGGCCCAGACGGCGGCGGAGACTGCGAGGACGGCGACGAACAGGACCAGCCAGCGCCGGTTCCTCTTCTTGCGCCGCGGCTTGTTGGGTACGCGGTTCACGGGCCTCCCTCCTCGTCGTTTGCATGTTTACCTGTACTACTATAGCAGAATCACAGAGGCTCGCTATAGCAACTTACTATTGTTTGACGTGGGGAGGGTTCATGTGAGTTCCATACATGCCGAAAGGGGGCTTTCCCCCCTTTCAGCTTCAGTCGTCGGCGGCCTGTGCCTCAATCTCTGTACCGTTCAGGTAGAGCAGGCGGCCGTCCACTCGCACGAACTCTGACCGTTCTGTGAACGAGTCGTCGGGCTGGCCGGGGATCCTGTACCAGGCCGTCAGGGTTCCGCGCGAGATGCCTTGCTCGTCCTCGGGTTCCGTACTGTGAATCGTCAGGCCGATGAAGTCCACGCGCTGGCAGTAGAGCAGGGTCTCCCGCTTGTACTCCTCCGCCGTCTTCCCCACCAGCGCCTCGTTGTCAGGGTGGGTCGTGCGGTAGAGGTAGTTCACGTCACCTATGGCGTAGGCAGTGTAGCGGCTCCGGATCAGCTGCTCTACGGTGTCGGGATACTGGATGCCGGCGTGGTTGAGGCCGCAGCAGGCCTTGTACTTCTTACCGCTTCCGCAGGGGCACGGGTCGTTCCGTCCGACTTTCTGCAACAGGTCCACCTCGCTGTTGACAAGTGCGTATCGGGCCGCGCGCTGCGGCGCGGCCACACGTATTCCAGTATAGTATGTCCGTCAAGTATCCAACAGACGTAACCTGCTGACGGTGACGGAGACATGGCCGCCCCGACGGTCGATCCGCCCCAGTGCGGCCAGCGGCGGGCGCGGATCGGTGAAGATCAGGTGGCCGTAACGTTGATAAACGTCTTCGAAGACCGTGAGATCGATCAGTCCAGTCTCGTCCTCCAGCGAGAGGAACACGACGATCTTGCCCGACTTGGTCGGCGGCCGGTGTGGGCAGACGGGCAGACCCGCCACCTTCACCAACTCGCCCGCCCGGCGCAGCCGCACCTCCGCTGCGGTCAGATAGCCTTCCCGGGCCAACCGCTCGCGCACAAAGCGCATGAAGTGCGTGCGGATCATCAGCCCGGTCAGCTCGTACTCCTTCAGGTACCGTTCTGCGGCGCTGAAGTCGGCGATTGCAGGTGCGCCCGCCTGCCATCCCGTCGCCAGTGTGCGCTGCGGATCTGTCGCCGGCACACCCTGAGGCCCCGCCGCCAGATCGCCGTCCAGCAGCGTGGCCTGCGCCGCCCCCCGCTCCCGGCGGATCCGTTCCGCCTCCAACAGGCGGGCCACCTGCCAGAGCGCTGCCCGCCGGTTGGGGTGAAGCCCGTCAAAGGCGCCGGCCAGCACCAGGGCCTCCAGCGGCCCCCGGGGAAGAAGGCCGCCGGTGCGGCGCACCAGGTCGGCCAGCGACAGGAAATCCTGGGCCCCCCGGGCCTCCACGATCGCCGCCGCGGCCGGCTCCCCCACGCCCTTCACCGCCTTCAGCCCGACGCGGATCGCCTTGCCCGTCGCCGGGTACTCGGGGGCAAAGGGCTCCTTCCCCCAGAAGGCCGCCCAGGCCTCCGGCGTCCACCCCTCCACGGTGAAGTCCGAACCCGACCGGTTGATGTCCGCCGGCAGGAGGCCCACCCCGCGCCGGCGGGCCTCCACCGCCAGCGTGTTGATGGGGTAGTAGCCCATCGGCATGGCCGACATGATCGCAGCAAAGTACTCAGCAGGATAGTGGCGCACGAGGTAGGCGGTCTTGTAGGCCGTGTTGGCGAACGCCGCGGCGTGGGCCTCGCAGAAGCCGTACGAGGCGTAGCCCTGGATGTAGGAGAAGATCGTGTCGGCCACCGCCGGCTCCACCCCGGCCGCCGCCGCCTTCTCCCGGAAGAGGCGACCGATGGCCTCCATGTCCTCCCGGTTCCGGGCGTGGGTCATCACCCGGCGCAGCTGGTCCGCCTCGCCGGGGGTGAAGCCGGCCACCGCGGTGGCGATCTCGATCACCTGCTCCTGGAAGAGCACCACGCCGTAGGTCTTCTCGAGGATGGGCTTCAGCTTGGGGTGCAGGTAGGTCACTTCCTCCTGCCCGTGGCGGCGGGCCAGGAAGGGCTCCACCATGTTCCCCTTGATGGGCCCGGGGCGGATGATGGCCACCGAGGCGACGATGTCCTCGAACCGGTCCGGCTTCAGCCGGGCCTGCAGCGCCCGCTGCGCCGGCGACTCCAACTGGAAGACGCCGATGGACTCACCGACGCCCAGCATCTCGTAGGTAGCGCTGTCGCCGTGGGGGATCTGCTCGTAGTCGATGTCGCCGATGGCCCGCACCGCATCGTCGATGGCGCTGAAGGTCCGCAGCGAGAGCAGGTCCAGCTTCACCAGCCCCAGGTCCTCCACGTACTCCTTGTCGAACTGGCAGATCACCTGCCCCTTGGCGGCCACCTGCAGCGGCGTGACCTCCAGCAGGGGCCGGCGGGAGATGACAAGCCCGCCCAGGTGCGTGCCGATGAAGCGGGGGAAGCGGGCGACCCGCGCCGTCGCCTCCACCAGCTGCTCGAACTTGTGCCAGGGGATCCCTGAGCGGCGCAGCTCGGGGTAGCGGCTGATGACGGCGATGATCTCGTCGGCCCCGGCGTGCCAGGGGATGCGCTTGGCCAGGTAGTCCAGCTCCGCGTCCTGAAAGCCCATCGCCTTGCCGAGGTCACGCACCGCCGAGCGGGCCTGGAACGTGTTGTAGGTGCAGACCGAGGCCACGTGTTCGGCGCCGTACTTGCGGTAGACATAGGCCGCCACCTCGTCGCGCCGGCGGGCGTCGAAGTCGATGTCGATGTCGGGCTTCTCGGCCCGCTCCAGCGACATGAAGCGCTCGAAGAGCAGGCCGCGCTCGATCGCGTCCACGTCGGTGATGAAGAGGCAGTAGGCCACCGCCGAGTCGGCGGCGGAGCCCCGCCCGGCGCAGCGGATGCCCCGCTCCCGGGCGAAGCGGACCACGTCCCAGACCAGCAGGAAGTAGTCCGCGTAGCCCAGCCGGGTGATAATGGTCAGCTCGTGTTCCAGCCGCCGGCGCACCCGCTCGGTGATGCGCCCGTAGCGGCGGGCCGCCCCGTCGTAGACCAGGCGGCTCAGATAGGCGGCGGGGTGGGAGCCGTCGGGCGTCTGGAACTCGGGGAAGAGCCGGGCGTCCAGGTCCAGCACCGGCCGGCACTGCTCGGCGATGGCGAGGGTGTTGGCCACGGCCCCCGGGAACTCCCGGAAGCGCTCGGCCATCACCTCCGGCGGCTTCAGGTAGCGCTCGGCGTTGATCGGCCGCTCGGGGTGGGGCTGGTCAAGCCGGGTGAGCGTGCGGACGCACGTGAGCAGGTCGTGCACGAAAAACTCCTCGCGGGTGCGGTAGTGCACGTTGCCCGTGGCCACCAGCGGCAGGCCGAGGGCCTCGCCCAGATCGCGCAGGGCGAGGTTCAGGGCCCGCTCGCCGGGAAGCCGCTCGTCGTGCAGTTCCAGGTAGAAGCGGCCTGGGAACCAGGCGGCGTAGCGCCGGGCGGCCGCCTCTGCCTCGGCCAGCCGCCCGCGGAGGATCAGGGAGGGAATCTCGCCCCGCCGGCAGCCCGAGAGCGCGATCAGCCCGTCGGTGTCATGGGCCAGGGCCGACATGGGAGCCGCCGGCTGGAGCCGGTCGTGCTGCGGGGCCAGGGCGAGCATCGCCCCCAGCGCGGGCCGGGGTTCCTGCCCCAGGTGGGCGGCGGTGATCAGCCGGTTCAGGTTCGCATATCCCTTCGGCCCGGTGGCCAGCAGCGTGAGGTGCCAGCCGCCCTCCAGGGTCAGCTCGGCGCCCTGAATCGGCTGGATGCCGGCCTCCTGCGCCTTCCGCTGGAAGCGCACCGCCCCCGACACATTGTTGTGGTCGGTGAGGGCGAGGGCCGGCATCCCGTGCAGGGCCGCCTCTGCGATCAGGGCATCGAGCCGGGAGGCGCCGTCGAGGAAGGAGAATGGCGAGTGCACGTGCAGGTGGACGAAACACATGGACAGTGCACTCCTTCACGGGAGATTGGGCGTACATACAGACAGAGCGCCCGGGAACGGCCGGAGCACCCGGCAGGAACGGCCGGAGCACCCGGCGGGAACGGCGCCCCCGAGGCCCGCGGCCAGCGCGACGGTCTGCCCCGACCCACGGCGTACCCGGTTGACACAGTGGGGTCAAGAAAACGGAGGCTACTTGATACGCTGGACCGGTATACAGGGGGATTCGGCGACATTCATGCGGCGAAGGCGAGTCGATAGCCGGCCGGCAGGGTCTCAGGCGGTGCAAGACCTCCGGAACCCCCACACGAGTCGACATAACAACACTCCGCCTGACACAGTGCTGCGGGACTGTCTTAGCAGTGTATCAACTGATGCGGGGGTTCGCGGATCCCTGTATCACTTCATGTTTGAAGTTCATGCGCGATGCTGTATGTTTATGCATCGCACTCCCACGCAAGCCTGTGCCTCCCTTGGGGCAAGAGTACCCGGGCGGTCAAGGCTCTCAGTTCCAGCAGGTGCGAACCCTGTCGGTGCACCTGGACAGCGGGGGCGAAGGCGCGTCGCATGTCTGGCCGGCCCCGGGCTCTGAGACGGCCCCCAGGCAGCAGCGGCGCCCGGAGCGCCAAGCCCTGCTGCCCCGGGGGCCGCATCAAGAGCCGCCTCAGTCGTAGGCCTTGTAGAGCAGCCAGCGCTGCTCCCGCGGAATGAAGTTCAGCTCGAAGAGGCCGCCGCTATCGGTGGCCACCCGGTAGGCGACCAGGTCAGGCTCCTGCTCCCACCAGCGGCCAGTCTCGACCCAGGCGTCCAGCACTTCCCGGACCCGCTCCCGCCCTCCGGCGAAGCGGAAGGCGGCCGGCCGCCCGTCGGGGCCGGTCGTCACGTCCACCGGCCGGTTGATGATGCGCGACACGGCCCATCACGCCTTCCGGAACCAGCGGTAGGGGTCTGCGTACTGGAGCATCTGCTCCCGCCAGGAGAGCGGGGTGCGCGGCCCCAGGCCGATCACCCGCGCCGGGAAGCGCTCGTGCAGGAGCGCCAGGGCCCCCTCGATGCGCTCCTGCCGCTCCCGGCGCAGCCGGTCGTCCCACAACTCCATCTGCCGCCAGTCGACGGGGCCGATCAGCCCCACCTCGGCGGTGACCGCCGCGACCTCCACCGGCGCCCCGAGGCCGCTCAGTACCTGATCGAGCAGTGCGCACAGCCCCTGCTGGATCGGGTAGGCGGTGTGCCGCAGCCGGGGCAGGGTCCGCTCGGCGTGCAGCACCCGCCCGTCGGCCAGCTCCAGGATCAGACCCACCTGCTGGCAGCCCTCGCCCCTCCGGTCCAGCTGGGCGGCCAGCAGCGCGGCCGACCGGCTCAGCTCCCGCTCCAGCGGATCCCGGTCCCGCACGCCGCCACCCAGTTCAGAGCGCCGTGCCAGCCGCCGGGGCGGGTAGGCGGGCTTCACCGGCTCCGGGTCGATGCCCCGGCTCCAGCGGGCCACCAGCCGCCCCTGCGGCCCCAGCTGCCGCACCCACTCGTCCTCGCTCACCCGCGCCGCCTCGCCGATGCGCGTAAGGCCCAACTGGCGCAGGCGGCGGCGCACCTCTGGCGGACAGGGCAGGTAGCCGATGGGCAGCGGGGCGAGGAAACTCGCCTCCCCGCCGGGGGGAACAATCGCAATCTGCAGGGCCGCGCCGTCGGCCTGCCGGCCGCCCACCTGCACGGCGTTCAACTGCTGCGGGACCGTGCCGGGGCGCCGCACCAGAAACTCCGCCCGCAGGGCCTGGGCCGCCGCACGGGCGACCAGGCGGCTTGTGCCGGCGCCGGCGAAGGCGACGAAACCGAAGGAGGCGGCCGCCTCCACCAGAGCCCCCACCTCCTGCTGCAGCCGCCTGCTCACCCTGCCCTGCGCCCGGCCGCCAGGTGAGCCGCCCACACCGCCTGGTAAGCCGCCCGGCGAACCCTCCGGGCCGTCCGGCAGCGGCAGGCCCAGCAGCACCTGGTGGGGCTCCACCGGTTCGACGTAGGGCGTGTGCGCCAGGCAGCGGTCCCAGAAAGCGCGGGCCAGGGCGGCGGCGTCCACATCCGCCCAGTCGACCTGCGCCGCCCCGGGAACGTCACGCAGCACCTGGCGTGCCGGACTGCCCAACTGCAGCCCCGCCGCGAAGGCCTCCCGGCAGCCGTCGAAGACCCGACCCCCGCGCAGGATCACGACCGGCCGGCCTTCCGCCACCAGCCCCGCCTCACGGGCGGCGGCGGCGTAGAGGCCCTGAATCTCCACCCAGCAGACCCACTGCATGCTGAATGATCCCCCTCCGCCGCTTCTCAAGGGTTAATCATTACGCCATCAATAATCGAACTTATAATCGCCAAACGCTTGTTCGTAGCGTACGTATATTCTAGTCCCCTCCGGCAGCGGAGTCAAGGGGGATTGCAGGCGAAGTGGGAAGTTGACGCTTCCCACCGCCGGCGCTATACTCCTGTGGGGCTATGAGCCCTGTCACTTTCTCCCAGGACCTGCTGCCGACTGTCTCAGCCCCCCGTCCACTGCCTCCGTGTGCGCCGCGGCAGCGGCCGGGCCGGGCACCGGTTCCCACAGACAAAGGGAGGCCAACACACGTGAGTACCGCACAGTGGCTTTACGTCACACTCATCCTCGTCTACACCGCCCTGTTCCTCTTCTTCACCCGCATCCTGTACTTGCGCCACTACGCCAACCGGAACTACTACGCGAAGCGGCCGCTGGGACTCTCCCTGCAGCAGCTCACCCAGATAGCTGCCGACCAGGGCCGGGACCTGCCCCGCTTCTCTATCTTCATCCCCGCACGCAACGAGGCCGAGGTCATCGCCCGCACCATCGACCACATCGCCCACCTGCGCTACTCTCCCGACCATTACGAAATCCTGGTCGTCACTGACGAGAAAGAGGCGATGGCCGCGCAACGTACACGCGCAGCCATCGCCGATCGCTTGAATCACCTTCTCATCGAGGAGGCCGCATGGGAGGACGCCGAACAGGAGGAGACGGCCCTGCTGGCCCTCCTCGCCCGGCTGGCGCTGGAGGAGGCCGACCTGGACGCCCTGCACCCCCTCACCATGGCACAGCAGGTCGAGGCGCTCTTCGAGACTGCGCGCACGCTGTTGAAGGCAGAGGGCAAGGCCGAGCCCCAGCAGCTCCGGGACATCCTGCACAGGGCAGCACCCCGCCTGCGCGAAGGCCAGGTCAGGCGCCTCGCCCCCACCTTCCTCTCCCTGGCGGTCCCGGTGATCCACGTGCTCCTCACCCTGCAGCGGAAGCCCAACCCGGCGCTCACCGAACGGCTGAACCAGGTTGTCCGGACCCAGGGCGCCCTGCCCCGGCAGGAGCTGACGCATCTCACGGACATTCTCAAGCGGCGCATGGTCCGTCTGGTGCACCAGAACCCGCCGGATGAACTGCAGAAGCGCATCGCAGAGGCCCTCCGCACCGCCCTGCCCACCACCCAGGAGATCGTGGAGCGCAGGCGCATGGCGTTCGCCGCCCACCGGAACCTTCCCGCCCTCCGGCACGTGGAGGTCCCCTACGACTTCGACGGGCTGATCGACGGCAAGTGCACCGGCCACGAGGTCCCGTCCACCAAGGGCCGGGCGCTCAACTGGGCCTTCCGCTTCGCCGACCCGCAGAACGAGATCTGGGCGTTCTACGACGCCGAGTCCCGCCCCGACCCCGACGTGCTCCTCTACGTCGCCTGGCGCCGCCTGACCGCCGGCGATCAGTTCCAGATCGCCCAGGGGCCAGTCTACCAGGTGCGTAACTTCTGGAAGACTGGCGCTGTCTCCAAGATCGCCGGCATCTTCCAGGCGGTCTCCCACGAATGGCAGATGCCCTGGCAACTGCGGGAGATCCCCTTCATCGGCGGCACCAACATCTTCGCCACCCGCGACCTGATCATGCGCATCGGCGGCTTCGACAACACGGTGCTCACCGAGGACATGGAGCTCGGCGCGCGGGCATGGCTCAAGGGCGACGCCTGGCCGGAGTTCCTGCCCTATGCCTCCTCCGAGCAGACCCCGCCCACCTACCGCGGCTTCTTCCGCCAGCGCCTCCGCTGGGGCTCGGGCTATCTGCAGGTCTACGACAAGATCAAGGCCGACCCCACCGCCCCCGCCGACAAGCGGCGCTACCTGCTGCGGATCTACTGGTGGAAGGGGCAGTTCGCATGGACCTTCTTCCAATTGGTCGCCCTGCTGCCACTGCTGGTGGTGCCACTGGACCTGAGCGGCCTGCTGGACTACCAGGCGGTACCGCAGTGGGTGAACGGCATTGTCTCCGCCTTCGCACCCTGCTACCTGTTGTTCGCTCTCTCCTGCTTCTTCCACTACCGCCAGTTCATGGACCCTGCGCCCAGGAAGGTGCAGACCGCAGGGTTCATGCAGATACTCCTCCTGCCCTTCTCCGCCTTCCTCCTGCCTCTTCCCTACTCGGCCTCCCTCCTCCTGAAGCTGCTGGGCCGGGCCCCCAGGACCTGGGTGAAGACGCCCAGAACGCGGGAGTAAGCCTGCGCCCTCCACTCCGGGGCCGCACCGGTTGCCGGGCTGTCTCGGTCTAAAGTCGTAAAAGTGGGGGGCCTCTGCCATGACATCCTTTGACAGCAGGACCTTTCGGGACACCCTGGGCCAGTTCCTGACGGGGGTGACCATCGTGACCGCCGCGGCGCAAGACGGAACCCCGCTCGGCCTCACGGTGAACTCCTTCACCTCGGTGTCGCTGGATCCGCCGCTGGTGCTCTTCTGCATCGACAAGAAGGCCGGCTCCCACGACGGAATGGTGAGCGCGCCGGGCTACGCCGTCCACATCCTCGGCGGCGACCAGGCAGACCTCTCGAACCGCTTCGCCGCCCGGGGCATCGACCGCTTCGCGGGCCTCACCTACACCCGCGGCCTCTACGGTGCGCCCATCCTGCCCGGTGCGATGGCGCTCCTGGAGTGCCGCACCGTGCAGCGGGTCGACGCCGGCGACCACACGATCCTCATCGGCCAGGTGGAGCGGCTGGACCCGGGCAACCGCACCCGCAAGCCGCTGGGCTACCTGCGGGGGCGCTACACGGCTGTCGCAGACTGAAGCAGCGGGTGTGCCTGCCGCAGGCACACCCGCTGTTTTCGATACCACCGCCATCCCAGAACCGCCGCCAGCAGGAGCACGGACAAGGGCATGACACGGCGGGGTAGTAAAGCCATGCCCCGCCGGTCAGTGCGACCATGAGCAGGCCCGCAGCCTGTGCACCGCACATTCCTCGCCCCCTTTTCTCAATCATACTGAGTCGGGGGCGTACCTCTCAGTGTCGTGGTCGAGCCGCGCCACCAGGCCCGCCAGGTCCGGCGGCAGGGGCGACGTGAAACGCAGGAACTCGCCCGACACCGGGTGCATGAACGCGAGCCCGGCCGCGTGCAGGGCCTGCCGACCGATGATCCGGCGGCTCCCGCCGTAGAGCTCGTCTCCAAGCAGCGGGTAGCCGATGTACGCCATGTGCACCCGTATCTGGTGCGTCCGCCCCGTCTCCAGCCGCAGTTCGAGCATCGAAACCCCGGGCCAGCGCCGCAGCACCCGCCAGTGGGTGACCGCCTGCTGGCCCGCTGCCGTCCAGTCCTCACGCAGCGTCCGGCCCGAAGCCGCCGCGTCGGCCAGCAGCCGTTCCTGCTCGGGCGTGCGGGGACCCTCCGCCACCTCCCGGGCGACCGGGTGGCCCCACACCCGCCGCAGGGGCCGGTCCACCGTGCCCGAGTCGGCCGGCATCTCCCCCTCCACGAGGGCGATGTAGCGCCGTTCCATCTTCTGCCGCTCCAGCTCCCGGGCGAGCCAGCCCGCCACAGCAGGGTCCGTGGCGAAGAGCACAAGCCCCGACGTCTCCCGGTCAATGCGCTGCACCGGCCGCACCACCGGATCGGCTCCCGACTGCAGCAGGTGCCAGGCCACCCCGTTGGCCAGCGTACCCGACACGTAGTCCCGCACCGGGTGGACCACCATGCCGGCCGGCTTCTCCACCACCAGCAGGTAGGGGTCCTCGTAGACCACCTGAATCGGCACCGGCTCGGGGGTCACCCGCCCCGCCTGCGCCACCCGGATCTCCACCACCTCGCCGCCGGACAGCACCTGGCTGGTGCGGGCCGGCTGGCCGTCCACCAGGATGGCGCCGCCGGTCTTGGCTCGGCGCACCAGGGTGCGCGAGAGCTTCAGCCGGTCGAACAGGTACTGGCCCAGCCGGAGCCCACGGGCTTCCGGTTCCACCGCGAACCGCATACTCTTCTTCATCCTCCCGGATTGCCGCGCATCGCTGCACTTTCTTCAGTACCCTACAAGGAGGTTGCCGCTCGGCGTCCAATTCCCCCAATGCGGCCCTGTACAGCGAGAGAAATGGAACGAAAGAGGGGGTAGGTTCCGATGATTGTGCGCAACGTCATGACCGAGGATGTGACCACCGTCTCGCCGGACGACACGCTGCAGCGCGCGTATGAGATCATCAACACCAAGAAGTACGACTGTCTGCCCGTCATGGCCGGCCGCCTGGTGGGCATCATCCAGCTCACCGACATCTACGAGGCCTGCATGAAGGAAGGCCGCCAGGCAGCCCTGCCCCGCAAGGTGAAGGAGGTCATGGTGCCCAACCCGGTGACGGTGGCGCCCACCGACCTCCTCGAGACCGCTGCGAAGAAGATGTTCCAGCACGACGTTCCCCTGCTGCCCGTGGTGGAGGGCGACCAGCTCGTCGGTGTGATCAACGAGCACGACATCTTCAAGGCCTTCGCCGACCTGCTGGGGGTCAACTCCGGCACGACACGCCTGACGCTGGTGGTGCCGGACCGCCGGGGACAGCTGGCCCGCATCGGCGAGATCATCCGCGACGCCGGCATGACCATCCGCAACGTGGCCACATTCCGGTCCTCCATCCTGGACCAGTACCAGATTATCGTGCGCGTGGAGACCGACGCAAGCCGTCCGCTTGTGGAGCTGCTGGAGCAGCACGGCTACAAGGTGCTGCACGTGCAGGAGGACTGAGGTACCCCGCCCCCGAGAACTCATTTTACCCCCTGACCGTCCAACAGAGGAAAGACCTCGGGTCAGGGGGGGTACCATGTCTGCCACATCTGTCCGTGCAGCCGCCCTGCTGATCGTCCTCGCCCTGGCGGCCGGGTGCGGCGCCGCAGGCGTGCCGTCGGATCCGGCACCTTCGGCACCGGTCCTTCCAGAGGAGACCAGCGCTTCCACAGAACCTCAGGAGCCCACGGAGGCGCAGGCCGGGGACGCGGGGGAACTCCCTGCGCCGGAACCCCAGGGCTCAGAGCAGCCGGCCCAGGAGCTGATGATCAACCCGGAGGAGCCCTCCGGCGCGCCGCTCCCCGAAGTGCCGCCGGGAGAACCCAGCCAGCTCGTCGTCCACGGCGACCGCTCCTGCAACCTGGTGGCCCTCACCTATGATGCGGGCTCAGGGGCCGACGGCGCCGCGGCGATCCTCGACGTGCTCCGGGAGCACGACCTGAAAGTCACCTTCTTCCTCACCGGCCGCTGGGCCGAACAGTTCCCGGATCTGGCCCGGCGCATCGCCGACGAGGGGCACGAGATCGGCAACCACACCTACGGCCACCCCGACCTGACCACCATCTCCGACGAAGAGGTGCTGCAGCAGATCCGGGATGCCGAGGAGGCGATCCGCACCGCGACCGGCGGGAACCCGGCCCCGCTCTTCCGGGAGCCCTACGGCGCCTTCAGCGACCACGAGCGCCGCCTCGTCCGCGAGGCGGGGTACTCCTACTCCATCTACTGGGACGTGGACACGCTGGATTGGACCTTCCCCGGCGTGGAGGCGACCACCGAGCGCATCCTGCGGGCACAGGGCGGGTCGATCGTGCTCATGCACATGAACGTGGCGGACTCCGCAGCCGCCACCGCCGCGGCGATCCCGGTGCTGCAGGAGCGCGGGTACGAGATTGCACCCGTGAGCCGCCTGCTGCAGTGCGGCACAGAGTAGTGCGCTCAGGCTAGACATCTCAGGAGCGGGGCGCTACATTGAAAACGCAGTACTTACAAACCTGCCGCACTTCCGCTCCCCAAAGGAGATAATGCCTGTGTTCAACAATCTCGGCTTCAGCGAGATCCTCGTGATCTTCGTGGTCGCGCTGATTGTCTTCGGGCCCAACAAGCTCCCGGAACTGGGGCGCAGCATGGGCCAAGCCATTCGCGAGTTCAGGAAGGCCACTCAGTCCATCACCGAAGAGGTGACCAAGGCTGCAACCGAACAGGTGCGCGAGGGCGTAGACAAGGCGAAGAAGGAGTCCTGATGACAGCAAAGGCCCACCCCGACCGGGGTGGGCCGTTTCTCAGTGTGGCAGCACGTCGACGCGGGCGGCACCGGCGCGGCGCATCTCGCCGGCAATCTCAGTGGCCCGCTCGGGGTCGTCGGCGCGGGCAACGACCAGGGTGCTCCCCCGCTGGACCTGGTCTCCCCAGCGCTTGATGACGGGGTCGTCGTCGCCCTGGCCATCCAGCCCGATCCCCGTGAAGGCGGCCAGCAGCCAGGCGTCAGTCGGCTCCATCGGCGCCCGTCCCATGTTGAACTCGGCCTCGCCGATCACGTCCAGCTCATCCTCGTCCAGCGTAAAGGCATCCCGCAGGTGTGCCGCAATCATCTGGGCGTCGCCGCTGTGGCGAAAGACGCCAACCACCGTGTGCCCCATGCCATCCCCTCCTCGGCCCTAGTCTGGCCGCCTGAGGGGACGACTCATGCCGCCCTGCGGCGCCGACCGTCAGCGGTTCTCGTGCCTGCCCGCCACGGGCGGCGCCTGAACCGGCCCCGGCCCGCGCTGCGCAGGAGGCTGCCGCTGGCTCGGGAAGAGGGGCACGAGCAACAGCACGCCCGTGATGGCCTCGCCGACCGCCCAGAGGAGTGACAGGGGGTCGCCGCCGGCCGCGTTGACGGCCGCACCGACGAGCCCGGCGGGAACGAGGAACCACCCGGTCCGGGGCCGGGGCCACGGCCCCGCCGTTGCGCCGGCAAGCAGCCACCCGCCGGCGCCAACGCCAGAGAAGCAGGCGCCCAGGAGGCCGAACCAGAACCAGTGGGTGGTGATGCGGGGCAGCAGCGCCAGCCCCAGCGCACCGATCGCCAGTGCCAGCACCGCCAGGGCGTAGAGCACCCGTCGCACGTTCCTTCCCTCCTCCCCGGCTGCGCCGGGACAGACCGTGGTAAGGCTGGTGTCGTTCACTCCACATGATACAATAGATCTTGCGTTTGAGAAATGGTGGGCGGACAGCCCCTCCAGGAGGAGGACAACCATGGCGAGCATTGACGTTCCCTATCTTGCCGCACAGACCGTTGCGCTGTGCCGGATCCCCAGTCCCACGGGCTTCACGGCCGCCGCCATCGACCACGTCGCCGACGAGCTGGAGAAGCTGGGCGTGGCCTTCCGGCGCACCCGCAAGGGCGCCCTTCTGGCCACCCTCCCCGGCCACGACGACAGCGAGCACCGGGCCGTGGCCGCCCACGTGGACACGCTGGGGGCCATGGTGAAGGAGATCAAGCCCAACGGCCGGCTGAAGCTGACCCGTGTGGGGGGCTTCTCCGGCAACTCCATTGAGGGCGAGTACTGCCTCGTTCACACCGCCCGGGGCACAACCGTCTCCGGCACCATCCTCGTCACCAAGGCTTCCACGCACGTCCACGGTGAGGAGCACCACAAGCAGGAACGCACCGAGGCGAACCTCGAGGTCCGGCTGGACGCCCGGGTGAGGAGCCGGGAGGACGTGTCTGCGCTGGGCATCCAGGTGGGCGATTTCATCTCGTTTGACCCTCGCACAGTCCACACCGAGACCGGCTTCATCAAGAGCCGGCACCTTGACGACAAGGCCTGCGTCGCCGTGATCCTGGGCGTGGTGAAGGCCATGCAGGAGAGCGGCGTGAAACCGACCCACACCACCCACCTCTACTTCTCCAACTACGAGGAGGTGGGCCACGGCGCCGCCGGCGCATTCCCTGACACGGTCGCCGAGGTCATCGCACTTGACATGGCCGCGGTGGGCGAGGGGCAGACCTCGGACGAGTACGCGGTGACGATCTGCGTGAAGGACTCCTCCGGACCGTACGACTACGAGCTCTCCCGCCGGCTGCAGCAGATCGCCGCGGACGAGGGCCTGAACTACCGAGTGGACATCTACCCCTACTACGGCTCCGACGCCAGCGCCGCCCTGCGGGCGGGCGGGCAGTTCCGGGCGGCCCTGGTGGGCCCCGGCATCGACGCCTCCCACTCCTACGAGCGAGTCCACGTGAACGCGCTGGAGCAGACGGCCCGGCTGCTCCTCGCCTATCTCACCCGATGACGGCGTCTCCTGATCAGGCCTTCTGGCCCCGGGCACTGGGCGCCCCGCTGGTGCTCCTCACCGACTTCGACTTCACGATCTCGCAGGTCGACGTGGGCGACCTGATCTGCGAGACCCTCGCCCCCTACCCGCCGGGACCGCTGGCCCGCTTCGCACGGGGCGAGATCGGCTCCCGGGCGCTCTGGATGGAGTCGTTCGCCCTGGTCGACGAGGCCGAGGCCGCCGCACTGGCCGACAAGGTGGCCATCGACCCTGGCTTTCCGGCGTTCGCCGCCTGGGCCGAGTCCGAGGGGATTCCGCTGGCCGTGGTGAGCGACGGCTTCACGCTGTACATCGACCGCATCCTGGGGCGGTACGGGCTCGGTCACCTGCCCGTCTTCTCCAACCGGTACGTGAAGCGCGGGAGCCTGGAGTGGCCGCACGCCAACCCCGCCTGCGACTTCTGCGGCTGCTGCAAGGCGGCGGTCGCCCGGCGGCTGAAGGAGTCGGGCTCCCACATCGTCTACCTGGGCGACGGGGTGAGCGACCTGTACGCCTCCGGCTTTGCCGACTGGGTCTTTGCGAAGGCCAGCCTGGCCCGTTTTATGCGTCAGCAGGGCGCACCCTTCTTCCCCCTCACGGGGTTTGCGGACGCCCTTGAGGTGTTGCGGGGGAACCTGGCCCGCTTCCGGAACGGCACGATGGAGCGGCGCAACACCCTGCGGCCGCACCCGCGCTGCCGGTTCTGAGCGGTACGCCGACGCCCCCGATCCATGGGCAGCGATCGGGCAGACCGACGTCACGCGCCCATATGAGACTGCGCCTCCCGGTCCACCGGCTCGAGGCGGCCCAGCAGCACCAGGTCCGGTCCGATCATCACCGCCTGGACGCCCAGCTGGTACAGCACGCCGTCGATCTCCATCAGGCGGCCGTTGTACCGGCCGTACAGGATCAACGGTGACACGTTCTCCAACTGGCGGCCGATCTGCTCGGTCGCCAGTTCGTTCTGGATACGCCGGGCCGCCTCCAGCCCCACCCGCTCGTCGGGTCCGTGAATCTCCGCACGGGCCCGGGCGATCTGGCAGACCACGGGCCGCTTCCGCTCCGCCGACTCCAGCTTGGCCACCTCGGCCTCGAGCGCCTCCACCTGCGCCAGGGCCGCGTCCCGCTCCAGCCGCAGGCGCTGAACAGTCGGTCCGGCCATCACCGGCAGCAGCCAGATGGCCACGGCGAACCCCATGGCGAATGCCGCCAGAAGCGGCAGTGCCCGCTCCCACCTGCTCATGGCCGTCGCCCCGCCACGGCCTGGATCAAGAAGTAGCCGGCGTTGGCGCCGGCCATCGCCACCACCAGTGCGACGACCTGGCGGAACAGCACCCGCCCCTGGCCGAAGAACAGTCCCTGTTCGAGGGTGCGGAGCGGCTCGAACGAGCCGCTCAGGGCCACGAGGATGCCCCAGAGCCGGAGGTCCTCCGAGAGGTAGCGGAGCCGGTCCAGCGGGTGCCCGCCGACCAGCAGCGACGCGGCGGCGCCCGAAAGCGAGCCGCCCAGGGTCACGCCCAGGGCGATCAGGAAGTTGGAGAGCAGCTTGCCGGCAAAGGCGTCGTCCATCTCGCATCCCCCCTGGGTGAAGGTACGCCGCGCGGGACCTGTCCAGAACGGGGGTGACGGATCCCGATCACCGGTCGGCGCTGCTTCCGGGCGGCCAGCCCCGGGGGCTGCTTACCGGAGATGGTCCTGTATCCCGTCCAGGATGCGCTTGGCCTCCAGAACCGCTTCCCGGAGGTCGGGATCTGTGGCGAATGCGCCCATGTCACCCACGCGCTCCACGTGCGAGGTGATGAGCATGAACGCGTCCTCCAGCGCCGTGAGGATCACGCCGTGCTCCTCCTCCCGGAACCCCGCCGACAGGCGGAGCGACGCGGGATCCAGATTCAGGCACCGGTTGTACGCGCCCTGGACGTTGAAGGCGAAGTCCGTGACCAGGATGCACGGCTCCCCGGCGCCTTCGCAGGAGACGTCGCCGGCCGCCACCTGAACGATGAAACGAAGGATTCCGGGCTCCGACTTCAGGTGCCGGGTGAGCTCATCGGGGGTGAAGTCCCGGATTGCGACGGCAGGATAGTCCACCGGTTCGTCGGCCGGCGGGGTGACCAGGTAGGCATACTCGGCCTGCGCAGGGCCGTCTGAGACGGCGGGTTCACCTTCCCCCGGCGGAGGGGCGGCTTCCGACTCCGCCAACGCCGCCTCTTCCGCCACCTGCCCTTCGACCGGGTGGCGGCCGGATGCGGTACAGCCGAACAGCACGCCCAGTGCCAGGAGAACTGCAAGCGGCCTCATGCTCTCTCCTCACCATTCGCGCCGGTCTCTGGAAGGCGTCGCCCGTGCAGGCGCCCCACGGGCCGCTCCCACGCGGAAGCAAGCGGGGGCGTTCGCCGGGTGGGTGCGACCTCCTTCTCCACCTGCAGTAACGCCCGACCAACCAGAAAGGTTGCGCGAGTCAGCCGTGATGCGGAGCGGCCCGCCGACCGGCCGCCGATCGGGGGGGTCTCACCATCCGGACCGCACCTGGAGCCCCGCCGCCGGAAGCCCGCCCATGGCGACGGCGTGCCGCACCGCGTTCAGCACCGCCCGCTCCACGGCCAGGGCGGCAGCCGTGCCCGCCGCGGTCACGTCCACCTCGGGCCCGCCGGTAGCCAGGCAGAAGAGCGTGTCGCCGTCGAACATGGTGTGGATGGGGAAGATGGTGCGGGCAAGGCCGTCGTGAGCCATGCGGGCCACCTTGTTGGTGCCCTCCTTCGAAAGGGTTCCCCCCACCGCGACCACGCCGATGGTGGTGTTCTCGCCGAACGCCCGGCGGGCCGCACCCTGCAGGAGCAGTTCGGTCGAGTCGAGCATCCCCGAGCCGTCCTCGCTCCGGGGACCGGCGAGGATGCGGCCCGTGGCCGGATCCCGCACGTCACCGAAGGCGTTCACCGCCACGATGGCGCCGATCCGGACCTCTCCCACCTGGATGCAGGCGGTTCCGATGCCGCTCTTGGTGGCCCGGTCCATGCCCAGCGCCTTGCCCACCGAGCAGCCCGTCCCCGCACCCACGCAGCCCTGCTCCACCGGGCCGCCCGTTGCCGCGGCGCAGGCGGCGTAGCCCATCGCCTCGTCGGGCCGCACGGCTGCGGACCCGACGCCCAGGTCGTAGAGCACAGCCGCCGGAACGATGGGCACGGTGGCGTGCCCGGTCGGCAGGCCAAAGCCGCGCTCCTCCAGGTACCGCATGGCACCGTGGGCCGCCGCAAGGCCGAAGGCGCTGCCGCCGCAGAGCAGCACGGCGTGAGCCTGCTGCACCATGTTTCCCGGGCGGCAGAGGTCGGTCTCGCGCGTGCCGGGTGCCGAGCCCTCCACCGCCACACCCACCACGGCCCCTGCAGGCGCCAGCACGGCCGTCACACCGGTCAGGGCCGTCAGGTCGTGGGCGTGGCCCACCTGAACCCCGGGCACGTCCGTGATGCCGTTCAACCACATCACATTCGCCATCACACACACATCCTTTCCCCATCTGAAGAAAAGCCGCCCCCCGGAGCGGAGGGCGGCATGTCTACACTATCGGTTTCGTCCGGAGTTGCGGTACGGCACGCGGATGTAGCCGGCCCGATGCAGCGCCAGCCCCACCGTCACGACGGCGAAGGTGGCCACGACCAGTTCAAGCGGAGCATGGGTTGCGGCGATGGTTCCGACCACCTCGATCGGCCAGTAGCCGCGCAGCAGGATCATGCCCAGGACAAGGGCGGTGTTGGTCAGGGTTCCCACCACAGCGGCGGCTCCCAGGGCCAGCGTCACGTTGCGGCGGCGGAGCGCATAGAAGGCGTAGGCCGCCACGACGCCGATGAGGAGCCGGGGCAGGACGGCGACGAGCGGGTCGGCGAATGCCGGGTTGGTCGCCCGCAGCCAGGAGGTGAGGCCGAAGATCAGCCCGACGAACAGGCCGACCACGGGGCCCTCGGCGATTCCGGCCAGAATGGCCGGAATCTGCATGATGGTGATGTTCTGGCCGGTGGGGAACGGGATGAAGCCGAGACCGGGAACGAGGCCCAGCACTGCGGAGACGGCGCCGAGAATGCCGGCCACCGTCATCTGACGGACCGAAAGGCTCATGGTGCATCCCTCTCCTTACAAGTGGTGACGCCCATTTTGGGTTGTAGTCTTTAGTATAAACGCTTTGGCGCAGGATGTCACCATTTCTACCACGCACGGTCTCTGTTGTGCCAAAAGGGCGGCGATTGCGAAGGAACTCGTCCAGCGGGGCTTGGTAACCGGCATGGGAAAGGAGACCCGCAGTGCGAGTCTCCGACCGATTCTGGTGCCTTCTCAGGTGAGGCCGACTCACTCGAGCTGATCAAGGTATCGCTGGTACACGCTGCGTTCTGGCCTGCCTGACGCCAGCCCGCCATATGCCAGCGGCACGAGGTCAACGATCTCGTACTTCTCCCCGTCCTCCTTCAGGAGCAGGAACACCTGCCGACCCTTGTCTGGAATGGGGTTAATGTACGCCACGATCAGTCTCCTGTTCTCCACCATTCCTCCACGGCGGCGCAGCGTGAGCTGCGTCCCTTCCTCGAGGTCGCCCCCGCGGTCAACGGAAACCAGGGTATCGGTGTAGATGTCGTCGCCCTCCGCATACGAGGAGAGTTGATCCCCAACCGTGGCCAGGACGATGACACCGGCCTCGCGGAGTCGCTGTTCGGCGGCCCGCCGCTGCTGGTAGGCCGAGTACCACTGACCGGGTGTCGTGCAGGCGGTCAGGAGCAGTGCGAACCATCTGCCCATCGTCTTTCCCCCCAGTGCGCTGGGTTCGTTGCGACGGCGCCGAGCCCTCCCCTTCTGGAGGAACAGATGAGAACGCGCGCTGCGGGGTCTCCACTGCATAGTCGCCATCCAGATCCTGCGTTTGCGAGCGGCAGGTCTGACACGACTCCGATGGTACCAGGCGCCCGTGGCCCCAGGGCTGCGTCTTCTCATTCCCCTTGCCGGTGACCCGCCGGGACCCAGCCCTCGACTGCTGAGGTTACATGGGCCCTGGGCAATATGGGGAGGATTTCCCCATAGTTTTCACGAGATGCAGGGAAAACCTCCCCATATTTCGGTTATGTCAATTTGGCGCCGTCTAACTCTCAGTCGACTGCTGACGAACCCTGTCGAAAACGCTCTCCCGGATGCCGAATCGGAAAGTTCGAGGCGCCGGCGGGACCTCTGGGCGGCGCGATAGGGGGACGTCGTCCCCCTATCTTCCGGAAACTATGGGGAGAGATTCCCCCTATCTCTGGGAGCCATCTCCTCGGCCGCAACCGCTCGGCGACACAGCGCCAAGGAGCCGTTGCCTGCAACCCGAGGAGCAGGGGGGATGCGTGCCCTGGTTCTCCGCATCCCGGGAGCGGCCTCCCTCGCCCTCGGGCTGCAGCAGGTTCGCCGGGGTCACGCTCGTGCTGCGCCGGCCACCGGCGCCGGCACCGCCCCGTCGCCGATCGCCCAGCAGTCCACGCCGTGGCGCCCTGCAGCGCCCTGCGGGAGGTGATCCTGGCCAACCTGCCCGAGGGCTACGAGGAGGTCTTTCAGTACAGGATGATCGGCTACGTCGTTCCCCTGAGCCGGCTGCCGAACACGTACAACGGCAAGCCCCTGACGTACGTCTCAGTCGCATCGCAGAAGAACTACATTTCGGTCTACCCCATGGGCGTCTACGGCGACGAGTCGCACAGGCAGTGGTTCCGCCAGGAGTACGCGAAGACGGGCAAGAAGCTCGACATGGGCAAGAGTTGCGTGCGCTTCCGGAACCCGGAGGATATCCCGCTGGACCTGATCGGCCGGTCGGTCGCCCTGCTGCCGGTCGCTGATTTCATCGCGCTGTACGAGCGGAATCGGGGGAAAGGTAGGGCGCAGTAGACGGGAGTCGGAGACCCTCCTCGCCGTAACGATCTGGAAAGCCCTCCGTTATGACAGGCAGAGAGCATCCACGACGGAGGGAACGACAAGGTGGCCGACAGACTGCGCATCCCCGCAGCGGCGGGTGCCCTGTTCACGCTGACCGCCCTCACCTTCGCTTACCTGGCTGTAAGCGGGGTTCTCGCCGTCCCGCTCCTCCTGGCGCTGGGCTACTGGCTCGCCCGCCGGGTGCCCGGCGCAGGCGCGTTCCTCTGGCTGTCCCTGGTCGTGGCGCCGCTTCTCTCCCGCGAGACTTTCGCCGGCTGGTCCCGCATGCTGCAGGGGCAGAACCCCGGCGGCCCCAACGGCCTCCTGGTCATCATTCACGGCGCCACCGTGTTCCTGGGGATCGGGATGCTCCTGGTGGGCCGACGCTCCCGAAAGGGGTAGACCTCCGGCAGCGGGCTTTCCGGGTGCTGGGCCAGCACGTGCCCGACACACGGCAGGCTGACCGGCCCGAGTGGGCGGGCCGGTCCGGATCCATGGCCTCCCGATAGGACGTGAGGGCGTCCTCCACCCGTCCCACCGCCTCGGCCACCAGCCCGTCCCACAGCCGGGCGTAGCCGTCTTCGGGCTGTGCCGTGAAACGGCGATCCACCAGGCGGAAGGCGCCGTTCACGTAACGGTACCGGTCGGTGCGCTCCCTCACCGGCAGGTAGCTGTTGTTCCGGCTGATGCCTGTCAGCACCACGTCCGCGGCGTCCAGTGCCAACCGGGCGTTGCTGAGCGCCATGGTGCCGGTCAGGTGGGTAAAGCGCCCCGGCTCCCAGGCCGTCACGAAGACGAAGTGGGGCTGGGGACCCGTGGCGATCCACTCCCGCCGGAACCAGACGATCTGGGGTGTGCCGCTGCCGGTCAGGTCTGCCGCAGCGTGCAGGTGCGGGGCCATCAGTTCCCGCTCGATCTCCGGGTCCATGGGGTCACTGTGGTCCACCGCCCAGGCATCGCCCTCGCGGTAGATCACGAACAGGGCCGCCCCGGTGCCCCACGGGCCGTGTTGGTCCTGCACTTCAAGGGCCATCACGTACTCGTCGTCGCCGTCGCCGTCCAGGTCGGCAGCGAGCCACGGCACCTCGTCATCCCGGTCGGTACGTCCTGCCAGGTCGTTCAGGATCTGCTCCAGGGCAGTACTGCTGTTTCTCAGCTCGCGGAGAATGCGATCGCGCAGCTCTGCCCGGGTGGGAGGTGCGGCGTGTGCGGGCTCCGAGGCGGACGTCTGGGCCACAGGCCCCGGGGCAAGGGCCTGGGTTCCGCCCTCTGGAGCGGGGGACTGGTCCATGGGGTCCGGGGCGGAGGGCTGGACCGCAGACCCGGGGGCGGAGGCCTGGTCCGTCGGTTCGCGGGCGGTGCCCACGGATACGGGCTCCCAGGTGCGGCCGCCGTCGGCGGTGCGCATCAGGTGCCACACGCCCTCGGCCGTCATTCCGTCGATGACCCAGCCGTGCTGTGGGTCGCCAAAGGCGAGCTTCTCAGGCCAGCCGCAGAGCGGCGTCACGTCCCGGGAACCCGGCTCCAGGGCCGTGTAGGTCTCGGGGGCGTAGAGCCATCCCTCCCACGTCCGGCCGCCGTCATGGGTTCCTTCGAACGTAAAGCGGTCAGCCCCCCAGCCGGCCAGCAGCACAGTCTCCGCGTCGACCACGTCCCATGGGCCGGACACCGAAGCCGTGTACCGCCCCTGTGACCTGCCGGCCGCCAGGCTCCAGTTCTCCCCGCCGTCGTCGCTGCGGTACACGGCCCACTCCTCCGTACCGGCGCCCCGGCCGTAGCTGGCGCGGGTCCAGAGCACGTCACCGGCCGGGCAGGCCACGTCCACCCACCGTCCGGTCCATGCGGTCTTGCCCCTCTGTAGGGCGGGCGGCCCGCCCAGGTCGGTCCAGGTGGCGCCGCCGTCGCGGGTGCGCCTGAGCGTCCGGCCGTCTGTCACCCATCCCTCCGCGCGGCTGACGAGACAGGCGGCAACCGCGCCGTCCGTCTCCGGGAGGACAGCCCAGGACCGGCCCCCGTCCTCGCTGACGGCCAGCCCCTCCGGGGCGATGCCGTAGACGTTGGTGGCGTCAAGTACCCCAAGGGCGTCAAGCGGTTGCTCGGACACGACCAGCCACGTCTCGCCGTCTGTGGTGGCCATGACTCCCCGGTCGGTCACCGCCCAGCCGGTACGGGCGTCGAGAAACTCCAGATCTCCCACTCGGCCCGCACCCCGCCACTGCTCGGTCCAGGTGGCACCGCCGTCCGCACTGGCCAGGATGAAGCCGTCGCCGCCGACCCACACACGGCCGGCCCCGACGGCCGCCACTGCGTCCAGCCTTCGGGACGCCCGCCCGGCGGGGTCTCCAGCAGTCGCTGTTCCGCCTGCGTCTGCCGTCCCGTTCCCTTGCGGCGCACGGCCGGCCGGTTCACCCGGAGCGACAGCCGGGTCCGGCGGAACGCTGCTGACGGGCGCGCCCGCACACCCGGCCAGCAGCATGAGGAACGCGAGCCCGCACCCCACAGCCATGTGACCACGCCTGTAGCCCATCGCTGTCAACACCTCTCGCAAGGCTTAACGCCCAGATGTGCAGATGGTTACGGCCTTCCACCCCCATTCGCCGGACCGCGTGAGAGCGCCCGTCGGGAAAGAATGGCTCGACCCGGTCCGTCCGGGCGTGGCCGGCAGGCCGAACCCGGCCCCCCGGCGAAGTGAAGCCCGCGCCCCCCAGGGCCGCACCACACCGACGAAGGAGGATCGCGTCTTGCCACGCACGCCTGAGGAGAGCCGCACCCTCTTCGACCGCTGGGCGCACACCTACGACCTTGACCTGTCCGGCAGCGATGGGCCAGGCGCAGGCCCGCTGGCCGGATACCGCACGAGCCTGCAAGCAGCCGCCCAGCGGGTGCCGGTAATCTCCGGAACGGCGGTGCTGGACGTCGGCATCGGCACCGGCGCCCTGGCCGCGCTGCTGGCCGAGCGGGGAGCCGTCGTGTCCGGCGTGGACCCCTCCGCCGAGATGCTGGCGGTCTGCCGGCAGCGCCATCCGGCCTTCACGGTCAAGGTCGGGGACTTCAACAGCATCCCCTTTGCGGCGGACAGCTTCGACGCCGTCGTCTCCAGCTTCGCCTTCCACGAGGTCCCGCCTGCGCACCGCCCTTCGGCCTGCGCCGAACTGGCCCGGGTGTTGACACCCGGCGGTGCGCTCTGCCTGCTGGACATCATGTTCGCCTCGCCCGCCTCCCGGGCGGAGGCCCGGGAGGCCATCGGCGAATACTGGGACGACGAGGAGGATTACCCCCTCGTGGGCGACCTGGACACCATGCTGCACGCGGCGGGGCTGGGCGCCACCTCCTGGTGGCAGACGGCGCCCTTCCACTGGATGGTGCTGGCGCAGAAGCCGGGCGGCGCATGGGAGCGGGCGTAACCGAGGCTGGCAGTTCGCCGTTATATGCGGCAGGAGGTGCACGCTCATGGAGCGTAAGACCCCTGCTGCTGTTCGTCTGCTCCCCCTGCTCCTGGCGGCGCTGCTCGCCGTCACGGGTTGCGCCGCGGGGTCCGAGCCGCCGCAAGACGCCGCCCCACCGGCGGATCCATCTGCAGGTCAGAGGCCTGTCATCGATACTGGTGTGGACGTGGGAACCTCGCCGGGACTCGAAGACTCGGAGCCGGACGTCGTGCCGATGCAGGCTGCGGACCTGGACGGCGACGGGAAGGCCGAGTGGATCGCGGGGCTTTCCGACGCCTGGACCACCGACCCGGTCGAGATCTACAGCGCCGACGGGGAGCTGCTGTACACCTGGGGGCAGTACACCATGGCCCGGGACATGGCGTACAGGACCTCCGTGCATACCCTGCCGGATCAGTCCGGTGCGATCCTCCTCTACTGGCAGCGGCAGGGTGATGGCCAGGCGGAAGTCGGTATCCTCGCGTTCGCCACGGAAGCGGGCGAGTTCGGACCCGTTGCGTTCTACGGGTGGGGCCTGAAGCACGCCAACGCCACCCCTGCGACCCGTGCACGCATCACCGAGGACGGCCACCTGCTCGTCGAGTGGGACATGGGCGATCCGGCACGGCACACCAGGGTCCGGCAGTACGCGGTGAACGTGGAGCAGCGCCGCTTCGAGATCGTCGAGGAGAGCTACGTGCCCGAGGGGGATGACCTGGTCTACCCGGCCGGACCGGAAGAGGTGCTCCGGGCGGCGCACCTGGCCGCCGTCTACGGGCTGGACGAGGAGCTGCCACGGTACTTCGCGTCCCCGGATGTCGCCCGGGCCTTCCAGGCTGCGATGCCGGATGCCGAACTGCCCGACGGCCGCCTCGACTGGACCCGCGTCGAGCTCGCCGCGGTCAGTGCCATGGACGAGTACTGCATCCCGCTGACGGAGCCCGCTCAGCCTGATGCCTCCGGGGCCGCACCGTTCCTCGTGGCCGTGACCGGGGAGATCTACGTGGACGCCACCGTCGGCACCGTCTGGTTCGACACCGACGAGGCCGGGCGGACGATCATCCGGGACTTCCAGGTGCTGAACCGGTGCTCCGGGCCGTGAACAGACACGGATCGTGTTGCACATGCATCGCTGGAGAGAACTGAAAGGGGCACCCGAAAGGGGGTGCCCGTCTCATCTCCATGGTGATGCTGTTTTTCACCACTGGGCATCCCCCCTAACAGGGACCGGCCCTGACGCAACTCCCACCAGAACACAACACAGCGTACACATGCGAGTCAGTCGGACTCCGCAGGTGTGCGCTGTGTTTCCTGTGCCAGGCCGTCAGGGGCCATCGCCTGACCCTCAGGCGCTCTCCGCCCACTCCTGCGACAGCGTCTCCGCCTGCTTCAGCACCAGGTCCGTAGCCGCCTCCTGCCGGTCCGGCGGGTACTTGTACCGCCTGAGCAGCGTGCGGACCATCACCCGCAGGCGGGCCCGCACGGTCTCCCGCTTGGCCCAGTCCACCGTCACGGAGTTGCGAAGCTTCTGCGTAAGCTCCACCGCCATCTGCTTCAGCACCTCGTCGCCCAGTTCGCGCACAGCCGACTCGTTGCTGGCCAGGGCGTCGTAGAAGGCCAGCTCCTCCTGCCCCAGGCCCAGCCGCTCGCCCCGCTGCGCCGCCTCCTGGAAGCGCTTGGCCATCGCGATCAGCTCCTCGATGACCTGCGCCGTTTCGATCGTACGGTTCCGGTAGCGCGCCAGGGCCTGCTGAAGCAGCTCGGAGAACCTGGCCGACTGGACCACGTTGGTCCTGAACCGCGTCTTGATCTCGTCCTTAATCAGTCGCTGGAGCAGCTCCACGGCGAGGTTACGCTCCTTCATCTGGCGCACCTCGTCCAGGAACTCGTCGGAGAGGATGGAGATGTCGGGCTTGCTCAGCCCTGCGGCGGCGAAGATGTCCACCACCTCGTCGGAGACCAGTGCCCGGGAGATGATCTGCCGGAGGGCCGCCTCCTTCCGCTCGTCACCCAGCTTCCGGTCGGTCTCCGCGTGCTTGAACAGGGCCGCCTTCACCGCCTGGAAGAAGGCCAGTTCGTCCCGGTAGGCCATGGCGCCGTCCAGCGAGCAGCAGAGGGCGAAGGCCTTGGTGGCCGCCACCACGTGGTCGGCGAAGCGCTCCTTCCCGATCTCCGGCTGCACGACGTGGTTGGCCACCTTGGGCACCAGCGACATCGCCTGGGTGCGGAAGTCGGCGTAGTCGCAGCCGTGGAGCATCGCCCGCAGCACATCCATCTTCTCCTGCAGGATCTCCAGGGCCCGCTCGGCGTCGATGGTCGGCTCGCCCCGTCCGCGTGCGTTGGTGTACTCCTGCAGAGCCTGCTTCAGCTCCTGGGTGATGCCGATGTAGTCCACCACCAGCCCGCCGGGCTTGTCGCGGAAGACGCGGTTCACCCGGGCGATGGCCTGCATCAGGTTGTGGCCCCGCATCGGCTTGTCGATGTACATCGTGTGCAGACAGGGGGCGTCGAAGCCGGTGAGCCACATGTCGCGCACAATGACGATCTTGAAGGGGTCGTCCGGGTCCTTGAAGCGGCGCTCCAGCCGCTTCCGGACCTCCTTGCTGTAAACGTGGGGCTTCAGGAGCGGCTTGTCGGCCGCCGAGCCGGTCATCACGATCTTGATGACGCCCTTCTCGGGGTCGGGGTCGTGCCAGTCGGGCCGCAGGGCGACGATGGCGTTGTAGAGGTGCACGCAGATCTCCCGGCTCATGCAGACGACCATCGCCTTGCCGTCGATGACGGACAGGCGGTTCTCGAAGTGCGCCACCAGGTCGGCAGCCACCTTCTGGATGCGGGGCGGCGCCCCCACCAGCTTTTCGAGCGCCGCCCAGCGGCGGTACTGCGCCGCCCGGGAGGCGTCGTCCTCCTCGTCCTCCGTCAGCTCTTCCACGGCCTCGTCGATGTGCGGGACTTCCTCCTCCCGGAGGTCCAGCTTGGCGAGGCGCGACTCGTAGTAGATGGGCACCGTCGCCCCGTCCTTCACCGCCTGCAGGACGTCGTAGATGTGCACGTAGTCGCCGAACACGGCCCGGGTGTTCCGGTCCTCCAGCGAGACCGGCGTGCCGGTGAAGGCGACGAAGGTCGCCCCGGGGAGGGCGTCCCGCAGGTACTGGGCGTAGCCGTAACGCACGGTGTAGCTGCCCGTCGGCTCCTCGGCCGCCAGGGCGTTGGACTGCTCGCCGGAGGTAGCCATCGGCCCGGTGGTCCGGCGCCTGCGCTTGCCGCCGCCGGCCAGCTTCGCGGCAAAGCCGTACTGGCTGCGGTGGGCCTCGTCGCAGATGACGATGATGTTGGACCGCTCGGAGAGCACGGGGATGTGGTCCTCATCCTCGCCGGGCATGAACTTCTGGATGGTGGTGAAGATGATGCCGCCGGAGGGGCGGTTGGCCAGCAACTCCCGCAGGCGGGGCCGGGTTTCGGCCTGGACCGGGGTCTCCCGCAGCAACTCGGCCGAGCCGGCGAAGACGCCGAAGAGCTGGTTGTCCAGGTCGTTCCGGTCGGTGACCATCACGATGGTCGGGTTCTGGAGCCCGGGGTGGGTCATCAGGCAGGCGGCGAGGCAGGTCATCTCGATGGACTTGCCGGCGCCCTGGGTGTGCCAGACCACGCCGCCCTTGCGGGAGCCGCCGGGGGCCGAGGCCTTCAGCACGCTCTCGACCACCGCCCGCACGGCGTGGAACTGGTGGTAGCCGGCCACCTTCTTGACCAGGTGGCCCTCTTCCTCGAACAGGATGAAGTGGCGCAGGTACTCCAGCAGGACATCGTGCCGGAACGCGCCCCGGATGAGGGTCTCCAGCTCCCGCATCTCGCCGAGGGGGTCGACCTCCTGGCCGTCGATGGTCCGCCAGGCCATGAACCGCTCCCGGTTGGCGGTGAGCGAGCCCATGCGGGCCGCAATGCCGTCGGAGATGACCAGCAGCTCGTTGTAGACGAAGAGGTCGGGGATGTCCTCCTTGTACGCCTGCAGCTGGTGTAAGGCGGCCCAGATGTCGGCGTGCTCGTCAGCCGGATTCTTCAGCTCGAACACGACGATGGGCAGGCCGTTGAGGTAGAGGATGACGTCCGGCCGCCGCACCTTCTTCGGCCCCTGAATGGACAGCTGGTTGACGGCCAGCCAGTCGTTCTTCCGGGGGTCGGCGAAGTCGACCAGTCGCACCAGGTCGCCCCGGGTCTCGCCGTCCTTCTGGAACGTCACCGGCACGCCTTCGACGAGCCACCGGTGAAACTGCCGGTTGGCCTGCACCTGGCCGGGGATGTTGGGGGCAACGACCTGGCGGAGGGCATCCTCCTGCGCCGCCGCCGGGATGTGGGGGTTCAGGCGCTGGATGGCGCCGCGCAGGCGCCCCGTCAGCACCACCTGGCGGTAGCTCGCCCGCTCCGTGCCGGGGGTCTGGGGGTCGACGGGAGAGATGTCGGGCCCGTGGGCGACGTCCCAGCCGAGTTCGCCGAGCCAGCCGAGTGCGGCCTGTTCCAGGGTGTCCTCGTTGAGGATGGGCATCAGAGAACCTCCTTCAGGGCCTCCTCGGCCTCGGGAATGCGGAGCTTGCCGGAGATGAGGCGGGGGAGCAGGGTGTCGCGGAGGGAGGCGAGAGTTCCCTGCATCTGACAGTTCGCCGCGACTCGAGCACGCAGCGGTTCTACAAGCCTGCCAAATGCCTCCGCCACGGGTGTATCCGGAACGGCAAAACGGTACTGGGCAAGGCTGCCCACATCCACCCTCTGCCTGCCGCTAGAGCCGGACATCGATCGAATCGCGTACGCCCGGAAGCGATGATCACGAGCCAGTAGATAGCCAAAGAACGGCGGAAGCGGGGGTTTAGGACGGAGCACGACAAACTCGGTGGATCCCCACCCAACCTCGCCGTCTTCGAGGAAGTCCACAAAGGCTGTCTTGCCGTTCTCGAGGCAGGGCGTGATCCGTGCAAGTAACGTATCGCCATTTGTGAACTTGACTCCAGAGCCAAACTCACGCCTGCGCAGAGACAACGGGCGATGTCCCACAGTTGGGGTGCCTTGCATGTCAAGATAGGTGGCGTCTGCCCCCCGGGGCAGATCACGCCTGGGGTTCAGATCAAACACGTCACCCAAAGTCTGTACTCGCCAACCTCGTGGGATCGGGCCTATCTCGGACATATCAAACTCGGTCGGGAACAGTGCCGCAGTCCCTGCATCCAGGTACTCCGGGTCGCGGCCTTCGGCCTTGGCGCGGACGGGATCGAAGTTGACAAACCAAGACTTGAACACCACGTGGGCGACTTCCTCGAGGGCGACGGCATTTCGTTGAACTAACCCAATGCGGTCGTCGATAAGCCCCAGGATCTCGGCAATGCGATCCTGCTCAGCTCGGTCTGGAACCACCACTCGCATCTCGTAGATCAAGTTCCGATTCAGGGAGGGTTGGGCGCTCCCCGAGTTGTATCCGGAGAAGTCCAGCGTCTGCAGCAGGTAGTATGCGAACCGGGGGTTGTTGCCGAGAAAGTCAGTCACGTAGAGACAGGTGTTGTGCGGCCAGTACGGCTTGTCAACGTAATGGACTTTGCCCATGGAAGCACCGCTTCGGCCTACCACAACTCCTGGTCCATCGGCAATAGCCGTGTCGTGAAACCCGTTAAGGCCTGCTGAACCGACCACGGGGACTAGACCCGGTCGCCGTTGCTCCGCAGGCAGGTCATGTCCCCTTTGCAAGCGCATAAACTGCCCAAGTTTGACCTCCCGCCATTCAGACCTCATACCCGAGCCTCCCCAGCACCTGCCGGATCTGCTCGTCCAGTTCGGCGCCCTTCCGCATCTGCTCCGCCAGCTGCGCCGTCAGCCGCTCCATCTTCTCGGCGAACGCCTCGTCGTCGTCCTCTGCCTCTTCCGCCCCCACGTAGCGGCCGGGGGTGAGCACGTACCCCTGCTCGGCGATCTCCTTCAGCGTCACCGACCGGCAGAAGCCGGGCACGTCTTCGTACACCTGCCCGGCCGGCGCCTCCCGGTCTTGCCGCCACAGGTGCACCGTGTTGGCGATCTTCTCGATGTCAGCATCGTCAAAGACCCGGTTCACGCGCGTCTCCATCCGCCCCATCTTGCGGGCGTCGATGAAGAGCACCTCGCCCCGGCGGTCCCGGCCGTTCTTGGTCTTGTCCTTGCACAGGAACCAGAGGCAGGCCGGGATCTGCGTGTTGAAGAAAAGCTGCGGCGGCAGGGCGACCATCGCCTCGACCACGTCGCCTTCCACCATGTTCTTGCGGATCTCGCCCTCGTTGTTCTGCTGCGACGACATGGACCCGTTGGCCAGCACCACGCCCGCCTGCCCGGCCGGCGCCAGGTGCCAGAGGATGTGCTGCAACCAGGCGAAGTTGGCATTACTCGCCGGCGGCGTGCCGTAGACCCAGCGCTTGTCGTCCACCAGCCGGTCGCCGCCCCAGTCCGACACGTTGAAGGGCGGGTTGGCCAGGATGTAATCCGCCCGCAGGTCCGGGTGCTGGTCCCGGTGGAAGGTGTCAGCCGGCTCCTTGCCCAGGTCGAAGTCCAGGCCCCGGATGGTCAGGTTCATGGCCACCAGCCGCCAGGTGGTGGGGTTGGCCTCCTGCCCGTAGATGGAGATGTCGCCGAACCGGCCGCCCCGGCTCTCCAGGAACCGCTCCGACTGCACGAACATGCCGCCCGAGCCGCAGCAGGGATCGTAGACCTTGCCCCTGTACGGCGCCAGGATCGCCACCAGCAGCTTCACCACGGAGGCCGGTGTGTAGAACTGACCGCCCTTCTTGCCCTCGGCGCTGGCGAACTGTCCCAGGAAGTACTCGTAAACCTCGCCGAGCACGTCCGCCGCCTTCTGATGCTCCCCAAACCCGATGGTGGAGATCAGGTCCACCAACTCGCCCAGGCGCCCGGGCTCCAACTGGGTGCGCCCGTACCGCTTGTCCAGCAACCCCTTCAGCCGCGGGTTCTCCTCCTCGATGGCCTCCAGGGCCCGGTCGATCCGGGTGCCGATGTCCGGCTGCTTGGCGTTGGCGCGAATCGTCTCCCAGCGCGCCGCGTCCGGCACCCAGAAGACGTTGTCCATCGTGTAGTAGTCCCGCTCCTCCTCGGCCGCCGCCCGGTCGGCCGGGTCTGCGAGGTAGAGCTCAGACGTTGGGTCGACGAAGGCGGCCCGCAGCCGCTCCCGCTGGGCAACGAAGGAGTCGGAGATGTACTTCAGGAAGATGAGGCCCAGCACGATGTGCTTGTACTCAGCCGCGTCCATCGACGAGCGGAGTTTGTCGGCGGCTGCCCAGAGGGTGCGCTTCATCTCACCATCCATGCCGTCAGGTTCTCTCCTCTCATGTCCTTACCGGATCGCACACAGTACTCAACGATACGCTCGTATGAACTTAACGTTCGGCGCGCGCCCGAAGATTCCCTTTGCCGCCGGGGCGTTAGACCGGCCGGTCTCGGTTTCTGGTCACAATAGAAGGGGCCCGGTGCTTCTCGGCACCGGGCCCGGCGACGCCGTTGTAACAAGCCTTGACGGGTGAGGACTCCTCACCCGCTGCGACCTAGCGGGGAGGAGAGCCGCGATGGGGGTCAAGAGAAGCGTGAGCCAGAACATGTACTCTCTCAACTCGCCCATGCGAACACCTCCTTTCCTTTCAACGAGGCGCCGCCATATCTGCATACGGAGAGACCCGTGAGCAGGTTCACGGGTCTCTCCCGTTTCTGGGGTTCTTCTTGATCCGTCGGCTACTGTCGCCCACTGGACTGTCGCGACCGCCGCAGCGCGTTGCGCCGCGCCCAGTGAAACGCCGTTCCCACCGCGCCCGCCGTGAGGCAGAAGCCTACCATGAGCACTGCTGTGCCTGCGTGGCCCTGGGATCCACCGGCTGCCTCAGATGCCCCGGGCGCCACCCGTCCCTCGACTTCGCGCTCGTCACTGCCCCCGGAGGCATCCGGCGGCGTCTCTGCCTCGTCTTCCGGATCCGCGGCCTGCGGCACGCGCGCCAGGGCGGCGGCCACCAACTCCTCCACCTGCGCTGAACGCAGGGCAGTTCCTGCGTTGGCGGTCACCCACTCACGGGCCGCTGCCGCCGACGCAAACGACGGGGGCATCACGGCGGCCAGGAACTCGGCAATCGCCTGCTGCGTCTCCGGATGCCATGGCTCGGCCTGCAGCGAGGCCGCCGTCCAGGGGCGCCAGGTGAGGATATGGTCCGGCAGCTCCGGCTGGTTGCCGAAACGGACCGCGGTCCGCAGTGCGTGCGCCAGCCGGCTCTGGCTGCGCAAGACCATCACCGGGGCCGGCTCGGCATACGCCCAACCGATCGTCGCGTCCCGCAGCAGCAGGAGGTACAGATCCCGGACCCCGCCGTCTTCCTGATGGTCCGCCAGGTAGGACTCGGCCGCATCCATGGCGGCCGGCAGCAGTTCCCCGGCGGTCTCATAGGCCGTCACGCCGCCACGGAGGGGTGTGTCTGTTCCGATGAGGGCGCGGGTACCGTCCAGGACGCGAAGCAGCGCCGTGCGGTCGGAAGTCCCCGCGTCCAGCATCGCGCGGATGTCGCTGCCGCTGTCCAGCCAGTACGGGTTCTCCAGCACCACGTGCAGGTCGAAGTCAGGCTCCACATCCGCCCAGACCCAGTGCAGGGTCCCGTCCTCCAGAACCCACCCGGGCGTGGTGCTCCCGAGGTCGTCCTGGGTGCGGATGTCCTCCTGCCGGATGGGCACGTCCATGGTCAGCACCGCCTCGACCCGGCCGATGGCCCCGGCCCAGTGTGCGCCGGTGCGCAGCGCACACGCGACCCACAGCGGCCCGCCCAGTCCCCTGCCCTGGGGCTTGACCGGTACGCGGTAGCTGACCGTCATCTCCAGCGGCCTGCCGGTGCGGAAGGCCACGGGGAAGACCGCCCAGTCCACCGGATCTGCGCCAGGTTCCTGTCCGCCGTAGGCAGACTCCCGGATCTCCACGGGCACCTCCTGACCGTCGACCTCCACCCGCAGATTCTCGACAGGGACGCCCTCGACGGCGCTGTCCAGGCCAACGGTGGACAGCGGGATGCCCACCGCAAGCTCCTCGTCGGCCTCGGGCTCGAACCGGAACCGGATGCTGAACTCGCCGATGGCGTCCCAGTTGTACTCGGATGAACCGCTCACGTCACGGCGAAGGCGGATTGCGATGCGCTCCTCCGCCAGCCGGACCGTGGTGGAGTCCAGGGGTGTGACCTGGGACCCCGTTGCGGCGAGGGGTGCGCTGTTGCCCAGGGCTGCGGGTACGGCGGTGAGCAGGAGCAGCAGCATGACCAGGAATCGGCGCAAGACGGACAACTCCTTCCCGGGGAACCCATTGCACCATGATGGACGGCAGGGATGGGGTGGGGGTTCCCGGGAGCAAGCCGACCACACGGAGACCCGTGGCTGGTGCACGGGTCTCCGCGTCTCTTCACGACGGGTCTGTCGGCTCCGTCCGCCGTGCTGACTGTCGCGCACGCCGGCGGGCGCTGCGCCACGCCCAGAGCCCCGCGGTGCCGGCCGCACCCAATGTGAGGCAGAGCCCCACGATGAGCAGCGCCACGCCGATGTGCCCCCCGGACTCGTCGGCGTCGTCGGCACCGCCCATCACGGCCGGGGCGGCGGGCGTCTCGCCTGCCGTCGTCTCATCTGCCGCTGTTCCTTGTGCCGCTGCCTCGTCGGTCGCGGTGCCACTGACCGTCGCTTGGCCGGCAGCACCTCCGCTTGCCGTCGCTCTGCCAGCCGCCTCGTCGGCCGGCGCCGCCGGACGTATCCGTTCCATCGCCTGTGTGCGCAGCGCCGATACCTGATCGGCCGAGAGTGCGTTCCCCGCGTTGGTCGTCACCCACTTCTCAACTTCGGCGGGGGAGCCGAACGACGTGGGCATCACCACCGCGAGGAAGCTGGCGATCGCCTCCTGCGTCTCCGCCTGCCACGGGTGGTCCGTGAGCCCGGGGTAGGTCCAGGGACGCCAGTTCGGCAGGCGTCCATGCAGATCCCCCTGGCGGGCGAGGCGGGTCAGCTCCGCCAGCGTGTAAACCAGACGCTCCTCGCTGCGCACCCGGACCACCCACGCCGACCCCTCGTACCCGGTGACCACGATCGAGTCTGCCAGCAGCTCAAGATAGGCCTCCCGGACCGTGGTGTCCTCAGGATGGTCAGCCAGGTATACCCTGGCCGCTGCGAGCAGATCCGGCAGCAGTTCCTCGGCGGCCTCGTCCGACATCACGCCGTCCCGCAGCGGGGACACCCCACCGACCCTGCCCGGGGCGAAGAGCGCCCCGGTGCACTGAAGCACGTGGGTCAACGCATCCGGGTCGGCGAGCCCTTCGTCCAGCATGGCCCGCAGGTCACCGTACATGTCCAGCCAGTATGGGTTCTCCAGCACCACGTGCAGGTCGAAGTCGGGCTCCACGTCCTCCCAGACCCAGCGCAGGACGCCGTCCTCCAGCGTCCAGCCCGGCGTGGTGCTGCGCCAGTAGTCGGCACGGGTGTGGATGTCCTCTGTGCGGACCGGCCTGTCCATAGTCACCACAGCCTCCGCCCGGCCAATGGAACCCGCCCAGTATGCGCCTGTCCGCAGGACGTACGACACCCACAAGGGCGCGTTCGGCGACTTGCCAAAGGGAGAGACCGGCATCCGGTAGCTGACCACCATCTCCAGCGGCTGGCCGGCCCGGAAGCTGACAGGGTAGACCGCCCAGTTCGCCGGGTGGGCATTGCCGTTCTGCTTACCGTAAGCCGACGGCCGGACCTCGACCGCCACCTCCTGGCCGTCGACCTCCACCCGCAGGTCCTGAACCTGCCCTCCGTAGATGGACTGCTCAGGATCGATGATGAACAGGGGGAAGCCCACCAGCATCTCCTCATCGACCTCTGGCTCGAAGCGGAACCAGATGCGGTACTCGCCCACCGCGTCCCAGTGGCAGTACGGCAAGTGGCTCAAGTTCCGGCTCAGATTTATCTCGATGCGCTCCTCCGCCATCCGGACGGAGGTCGAATCCATCGGCTCCACACCCGGTCCCACCGACGCCAACGGCGCGCTGTCGCCCAGCGCCCGGGATCCCAGGGTCAGCAGCAGGAGCAGCACGGTCGCCAGGCGGCGCACGTCCAACATCTCCTTTTTCCCATCATACCGATACTGGTTGAACGACGACACCGAACAACAAGGCGTTCTCAAGGCCACGCGCACCTGTCCGCACGCCAGCCGGGTACGATGGTCAGCGGGGCGGTCAGCCACAAGTTGGAAGCCCCTGGACCGCAGCACGGTTGGCACGTCCGCATCAACCATAACGGGGAATCGCCGTAAACGTTACGGAGGTGCGGAGAGTCTGCCGCACGGCTGCTCCATGCAGGAACACGGCCGATCCAGATTGAGGTGCGGCCGCCTGGCACATAATAGAAAGGCCCGGTGCTTGCACACCGGGCCCGGCGACGCCGTTGACTTAAGCTGTGGCGGGAGAGGTTTCCTCCCGCTACACGCTGGCGGTAAGGAGTTTCAGCAGGAGCACGAGGAAGATCAACCAGGAAAACCGGTCTGTCTCTATGCTCATGCGTCCACCCCCTTCCCTGTGAACGAGGCGCCGCCGTCAGTGACCACGTCCAGACCAGCGGAAAGGTTCGCTGGTCTGGACGGCTTTCTTACAGCTCCGACCCGTACACCACGCGCCCCTCGATGTACGTGGCCACCACCCGGGACTTCGCCCGGAACGGATGGTCGCTCCACAGCACGAAGTCGGCGTCCTTGCCCGGCTCCAGCGAGCCCACCCGGTCGGCGACGCCCAGCGTCTCGGCCGGGTTGAGGGTCATCGCCCGCAGGGCGCCGGCCTCACTCATTCCCTCCCGCACCGCCAGGGCGCCCTGGATGCGGTGGTGGGCGATGGGCACGAAGGGGTGGTCGGTCATCAGCGACACGTGGACCCCGGCCTTCTCGAGGATGCCCGGGTTGCGGAAGGTCATGTTGGCCGTCTCCACCTTGGACCGCCCACCCAACATCGGCCCCACGGTGACGGGATAGCCCGCCTCGGCCAGGGCGTCGGCCACCATCCAGCCCTCTGTGCAGTGCTCGATGGAGAGGTCGATGGCGAACTCACGGGCGATGCGGATGGCCGTCATGATGTCGTCCGCCCGGTGGGCGTGGAGCCTGAGCGGCACCTCACGGTCCAGCACCCGGCGGGCCAGTTCCAGCCCCAGGTCCCGCCCCTTGGCCGGGTCGTACTCCCGCGCCCGGGCCAGGTACTGGCGGATGACCGCCGCCACGCCCATGCGGCTGGCTGGCATCCGCTTGTGGTTCTGCCCGTGCAGCCGTTTCGGGTTCTCGCCCAGGGCCCCCTTGAGGCCCGACGGCTGCCGCAGCACCATCTCGTCCACCGTGCGGCCGCGGGTCTTGACGACCACCATCTCGCCGCCGATGGGGTTGCCCGACCCCGGCAGCGTCTGCACGGTGGTCACCCCGGCGGAGCGGGCATCTTCGAAGGAGACATGGAACGGGTTGATCGCATCCAGCGCGCGGACCTGTGCGGTGGTGTTGGCAGTCCACTCGTTTCCGTCGTAGGCGGGCAGGCCGTCCCCCTCGCCCCAGAGGCCCACGTGGGTGTGCGGGTCGACGAACCCGGGGAGCAGGTGCAGGCCCCGGGCGTCGATGACCCGGGCGTCGGACGGCACCTCCACCCGCCCCACCGCCAGGATCTTGCCCTCATCCACCAGGAGGGTCGCCCCGGCCATCGGCGGGCTGCTGATGGGGTAGATCGTGGCACCGGTGATCGCAAGCTTGGCCATCAGCAACCGACCTCCTTCCCGGGGTGCGTGCTCAGACGGTTCTGTGCAGGACCAAGCGGGGCGTCGACGCACCCAACACCACCGTGTCCGTCCTGGTAGACGATCCGGCCCTCCACCATCGTCCAGGCCACCCTTGTGGTCAGCTCCAGCGGGTCGCCGTCCCAGAGCACCAGGTCCGCGTCCCGACCGGTGGTGATCGCCCCTACCCGGTCGGCCACGCCCAGGATCTCCGCCGGCGTCAGCGTCACCGCCCGCAGCGCCTCCTCGGGAGTGAAGCCCTCCCGCACCGCCAGGGCAGCGGCGATGTTCAGGTACGCCTCCGGCAACTCGGGGTGCCCGGAGACAATGGCCGTCGGGACGCCCTGCCGGTGCAGCGCTAACGGCAGGTGGAAGCCGACCGCACGGGTCTCCTGCCGGTCCCGGGCCGCCAGCGACGGCCCCGCTGCCACGGCCACGCCCGACTCGGCGATGACGTCCGCCACCAGGAAGCCCTCGGTGGCCCCGAGCAGGGTGATGCGGATGGAGAACTCCCGGCCGATCCGGAGTGCGGTGACGATGTCGTCCGCCCGGTGGGCGTGCACGAGCAGCGGCAGTTCGCCCCGCAGCACGGGCAGCAGCGCCTCGCAGCGCAGGTCCCGCCCCTTCTCCGGCCGGTACTCCTGCGCCTTCACCAGGGCTTCACGCAGCACGGCGGCGATGCCCATTCGTGTGGCAGGCATCCGCTTCTCGCCGCCGTGGGTTGCCTTGGGCTCCTCGCCAAGGCTGGCGACGATGCCGGTCGGCCGCCGAAGCACCAGGTCGTCGGCCGCAACCGCCCTCCGCAGCTTGATGGCCAGCGCCTCACCCGCCAGCACGTTGCCGCTCCCAGGCACCACCTGAACAGTCGTCACCCCGCCGGACCGGGCCTCCGCAATCCCCCGGTCGAAGGGGTAGATCCCGTCCAGCGCCCGCACATGGGCCGTATTGGGGTCTGTGGTCTCCTCGGCGTCGTTCCCCGCCCAGCCGAGCCCCTCGTTGATCAGCCCCAGGCGGCTGAACGCGTCCACCAGACCGGGGGTCAGGGTGAGCCCCTCGGCGTCGATCATCTCCGCCCCGGCGGGAACCTCAACCTGCGCCCCGACCGCGGCAATCTTTCCCCGGTCGTCCACCAAGACGGTGCCGGAATCGATCGTCCCGTCGGCCACGGTCAGGATCTGCGCATTGACGATTGCGCGCACCTCGCTCCTCCTCTCGCTGCAGAAAGTATGTAGAGATTGGAATTCTTCGTGGCGTTAACCATCCCTGCTGCTGCGATGGGGAGAACGACGGCAGCGGTGCTTCAACGGGGGCGCCGGCGAGGCGGTACCCCCGTTGGAGCCGCGGACCGCAACTGAAACTCCACGAGCCACCCCATCAGGAGGAGTGGCTCACAGCGTTTCACTTCACGTATCAACTAACGCTCAGCACGGGCAGAGCCAGCCCGCCCAACATGCTGGAAAGTGCGCTCCGACCGCCGAACCCCCTTCGAGAACGGTACCGAGTATGGCAGGGAGAAGGCGATTCGCCCGGTTGCCCGTCCGCAACTGAAACTCCACGAGCCACCCCTTCAGGAGGAGTGGCTCACAGCGTTTCACTTCACGTATCAACTACCGCCCGGCAAGGGCGCCCCGAAGGTGAACGCCGGCAGGGGTCCACCCCCGCCGGCGCAACTCGCACCTGTTCTGCGCTACTCGACCACGAGCGGGAACCGGGCGGTAAGCTCGTGCACCTCCGCCTTCACCCGCTCCAGCGCCGCCTCGTCCCCACGGCTGGTGATGGCCCGGTCGATCAGGTCGGCGATCTGGACCATCTCGGCCTCCTTGAGCCCCCGGGTGGTCATGGCCGGGGTGCCGATGCGGATGCCGCTGGTGACCATCGGCTTCTCGGGGTCGTTGGGGATGGCGTTCTTGTTCACGGTGATCGACACCCGGTCGAGCAGCTTCTCCGCGTCGCGCCCCGTGATGCCCTTGGGCCGCAGGTCGACCAGCATCAGGTGGTTGTCGGTGCCGCCGGTGACCAGCCGGTAGCCGCGCTCCACCAGGGCGTCGGCCAGAGCCTTGGCGTTCTTCACCACCTGGCCGCAGTACGCCTTGTACGCCGGGTCGGAAAGCTGCTTGAAGGCCACCGCCTTCGCCGCGATGATGTGCATCAGCGGGCCGCCCTGCATGCCCGGGAAGACCGCCTTGTCGATCTCCTTGGCGAACTCCGCCCTGCAGAGGATCGCACCGCCGCGAGGACCCCGCAGCGTCTTGTGGGTGGTGGTGGTGACGACGTGGGCATGCTCCACCGGGTTCGGGTAGTAGCCCGTGGCCGCAAGACCGGCGAAGTGCGCCATGTCCACCATCAGCAGGGCGCCGACCTCGTCGGCGATCTCCCGGAACCGCTTGAAGTCCAGCACACGCGGGTAGGCCGAGTAGCCGGCCACGATCAGCTTCGGCCGATGCTGCCGGGCCAGTTCCGCCACCGCGTCCATGTTGACCCGCTCGGTCTCGGGGTCGAGGCCGTAGGGGACGAAGTTGTAGGTCCTGCCGCTGAAGTTCACCGGGGAGCCGTGGGTCAGGTGGCCGCCCTGGGCCAGGTTCATGCCGAGCACCGTGTCGCCGGGCTGCAGGAAGGCGAAGTAGACCGCCGTGTTGGCGTTGGCCCCCGAGTGGGGCTGCACGTTGGCGTGCTCGGCGCCGAAGGCCGCCTTCAGCCGCTCCCGGGCGATGTTCTCCACCACGTCGACGTACTCGCAGCCGCCGTAGTACCGCTTGCCGGGGTAGCCCTCCGCGTACTTGTTGGTCAGCACGCTGCCCGCAGCCTCGAGCACCGCCGTCGGCACGAAGTTCTCCGATGCGATCAGTTCGATGTTCCGCTGCTGCCGCTGGACCTCCTGCTGAATCGCCGCGTACACTTCCGGGTCGTACCGCTTCAACGCGTCCATCCCGTGAGCCGCCCCCCGCACTTATTTTCTCATGTTCCAATTATCACATCCGTACTTCGATGCGACAAGCGCCTCCGCCTCTTTTTCTTCCGTGGCCGTGAGGCACCCCGGAACCAGGCTGAGGCCCAGCGCCCGGGCGAAGCCGGCGGTGAAGGCCTCCCGGGCCTCGCCATAGCCGACCTCCCGCCCCAGAGCCTCGCGCAGCGTGGTGGCCTTGCTCCGGAAGCGGGCCATCAGCCGCTCCACCGGTGCGCCCTCGGGAAGGCGCATCAGCCGGAAGAGCAGCGGGACGTCCACGTCCAGGAGAATCGACCCGTGCTGCAGGATCACTCCGTCCCGCCGTGTCTGGGCCGACCCCGCCAGCTTCCGGCCGCCGACCTGCAGCTCATAGGCCGAGGCGGTGTCGAAGCAGGCCGTGTGGAAGCCGTCGGGGTCCGTCCGGCGCGGGTCGCGCTCGCCGCCGGAGAGCTCGGCCGGCACGCCCAGCCCCGCCAGGCCCGCCAGCAGCCCGCGGGAGATCTCGCGGTAGGTCTCGATCACCCCGCCGGGGAGCAGTTCCTCCCGCACCACCACCGAGTAGGTCAGCTCCATGTGGTGGAAGATCAGCCGGCCTCCGGTGGGACGCCGCACGTAACCGTACCCGCCTGCACGCACGGCCTCCAGGTCCACCTCTCCCGCCATCGATTGGAAGTAGCCGATGGAGACCGACGGCGGAGCCCACCCGTAGAAGCGCAGGGTCGGCGGCACTTCGCCCCGGGCGTGGGCCCGGGCGATGGCCTCGTCGATCGCCATGTTCTCCGGCCCGGACCGGTGACCGGTGTCCAGCAGCCGCCAGTTCGTCTCCGCCAACGCCATGGATCACGTCTCCGTTTCGATGGAAATGGGGTGGGGCGTGCCCCGCGGCACCCCCACCCCGCCTGGTCGCCCGGCTCTGATCAGCCCTGATTCGCCCTGTAGCGGAGGTTGGGCCTGCGGGCCGCCAGCGCCTCGTCCAGCCGCCCCACCGGCGTCTTGTGAGGTGCGGACTTCACGTGCTCAGGGTTGGACCGGGCCTCGTCGTGAATGCGGATCATCGCGTCGATGAACCGGTCCAGGGTCGCCTTGTCCTCGGTCTCGGTCGGCTCGATCATCAGGGCCTCCTCCACGATCAGCGGGAAGTAGATCGTGGGCGGGTGCACGCCCTCGTCGAGCAGCCGCTTCGCCACGTCCAGCGTCTTCACGCCGGTCTCCTGCTTCAGCGTGCGGGCCGCGAGGACGCACTCGTGCATGCAGTAGCGGTCCACGTACACGTCGTAGTACTTCTTCAGGTGGGCCAGGACGTAGTTGGCGTTGAGGACCGCGTACTCCGAGACCTCCTTCAGCGCAGGGCCGTGGGCCAGCACGTAGGCGAAGGCCCGCACCACCACGCCGAAGTTGCCCCAGAAGGCGTGCAGCTTGCCGATGGACTGCGGCCGGTCCCAGTCCAGGACGAACTGGTCGCCCTGCTGCTCCACCACGGGTACCGGCAGGAAGGGCGCCAGGAACGACTTGATGCCCACCGGACCGCTGCCCGGGCCGCCGCCGCCGTGCGGCGTCGAGAAGGTCTTGTGCAGGTTCAGGTGGACGACGTCGAATCCCATGTCGCCGGGGCGGGCGTAGCCCATGATGGCGTTCAGGTTGGCGCCGTCGTAGTAGCAGAGCCCGCCGGCCGCGTGGACGATCTCGGTGATCTCCTTCACGTGCGGGTCGAAGAGCCCGAGAGTGGACGGGTTGGTCATCATCAGTGCGGCGGTCTTCGGCCCGACCGTCTGCCTGAGGGCCTCCACGTCGATGGAGCCGTCGGGCAGCGACTTCACGGGGACCACCCGGTAACCGGCCATCGCCGCGGTGGCCGGATTGGTGCCGTGGGCCGAGTCGGGCACGATGACCTCGTTTCGCTCGGTATCGCCCCGGGACTCGTGGTAGGCCCTGACCAGGAGGATGCCCGTCAGTTCACCCTGTGCACCGGCGGCGGGCTGGAAGGTCATCCGGTCCATTCCGGTGACCTCGCAGAGCCACCGCTCGAGGGTATGGAGCAGCCTCAGGTTGCCCTGCACCGTCTCCGCAGGCTGCATGGGATGCGTGAGGGCGAAGCCGGGGATGCGGGCCGCCTCCTCGTTCACCTTCGGGTTGTACTTCATCGTGCAGGAGCCCAGGGGGTAGAAGTCCACGTCCACCCCGTGGTTCAGCCGGCTCAACTGGGTGAAGTGACGGACGACCTCGACCTCCGAGAGTTCGGGCAGCGCCGCAGGTGACTGGCGGAGCAGGTCGGCGGGAATCGCCTCGCTGACCTCCACCGTCGGCACATCCGGCGCGGGGAACGTCACCGCGCGCTTGCCGGGGCTCGACTGTTCGAAGAGCAGCGGTACCAGGGCCATCCTACTTCACCTCCCCGAGTGCGGCCACGAGGCGGTCGATCTCCGCACGGGTCCGCTTTTCGGTGACGGCCAGCGTGAGCGCCCCGGCGGCCCCGTCCAGAATCTCCGGATAGGCGGCCCCGGCGTCGACACCGCCCAGGATCCTATGGCCGAGCAACCGCCGGTTGACCTCTGCCGCCGGAGCCGGGGCGAGCACGGTGAACTCCTTGAAGAAGGGAGCCTCGCCCGCCAGCCGCCAGCCGGGCAGGGCGGCGATCTGCTGCGCAGCATAGTGCGCCTTCTGCAGCGACAGGTTGGCCACCTCGCGCAGCCCCTCCTTGCCGACGAGGGCAAGGTAGACCGTGGCCGCCAGCGCGATGAGCGCCTGGTTGGTGCAGATGTTGGAGGTCGCCTTCTCCCGCCGGATGTGCTGCTCGCGGGCCTGCATGGTCAGCACGAAGCCGCGCTGGCCGCGGTTGTCCACGGTGGCGCCGGCGATGCGGCCGGGCATCTTGCGGGCGAAGCGCTCCCGCGTGGCCAGGATGCCCAGGTAGGGGCCGCCGTAGGAAAGCGGGACCCCGAGCCCCTGGCCCTCCGCCACGACGATGTCCGCGCCGTAGTGGCCGGGCGCCTCCAGGAGGCCCAGGGAGATCGGATCGACGGCCACGACGAAGAGGCCGTTGTGCCGGTGCACGATCGCCTCGATCTGCCGCACCTGCTCCAGGTAGCCCAGGAAGTTGGGCGTCTGCAGCAGCAGGCCGCCGATCTCGTCGGTCATCAGCGCCTCGAGCCGGTTCAGGTCCAGCGTCACGCCGTCCAGCGGCACGTCGATCAACTCGACGCCGACGCCGTGCATGTAGGTCTCCACCACCCGCCGGTAGTGCGGGTGGACCGAGCGGGCGACCAGCAGCTTCGACCGGCCGGTCTGGTTGACCACCATGCCGGCGGCCTCGGCCATCGCCGAGGCGCCGTCGTACATCGAGGCGTTGGAGAGGTCCATGCCGGTGAGCTCGCACATCAGGGACTGGTACTCGTAGATGGCCTGCAGTACGCCCTGGGAGATCTCCGGCTGGTACGGGGTGTAGGCCGTGAGGAACTCGCCCCGGCGGAGAACGGCGTCCACCGCGGCGGGCACGTAGTGGTCGTAGGCCCCGCCGCCCAGGAAGCAGGCGTACTCCGCCGTGTTGGCGTTCTGGGCGGCCAGCTCCCGCAGATGGGAGAGGATCTCCATCTCGGTCAGGGCCGGGGGCAGATCCAGCGGCCGGTTCAGGCGAACCTCTGCCGGGATGTTGGCAGCGAAGAGCTCCTCGGTGGAACCGACGCCGATATCCCGCAGCATGGCCGCCTTATCGGCCTGCGTAATCGGGATGTAGCGCATTTAGCCCTCCTTGGTGAACGCGTCGTACGCCGCCGCATCCAGCAGGCTGTCCAGCTCGGCCGGGTTGGCGATCTCGATCTTGAGGATCCAGCCCTCGCCGTACGGATCCTGGTTGATCAGCTCCGGCGAGCCGTCCAGCGCCTTGTTGACCTCCACCACCTTGCCGCTGACCGGAATGTACAGGTCGGAGACGGTCTTCACGCTCTCGACCACGCCGAACTGCTCGTTCTGCTTCAGCGTGCGGCCCACCTCGGGCAGCTCCACGAAGACCACGTCGCCCAGCTGGTCCTGGGCGAACCAGGTGATGCCCACCACGCCGACGGTCCCCTCAACCCGGATCCACTCATGCTCCTTCGTGTACTTCAGATCCGCCGGTACGTTCGCCATCCTGCGCTTCCTCCCTATGCGATGTATTCCCACATGCCGTCTAGCGCCTGTGCGGCGAGCGGTAGAAGGGGGTCTCGACGACCCGTGCCTTGAGCGCCCGGCCGCGGATGATGACCTCCACCTCGGTGCCCACCGCGCTGTAGGCGACGGGCACGTAGGCGAGGCCGATGTTCTTCTCCAGGGTGGGCGAGAAGCTGCCGGTGGTCACCTCGCCGACCGTCTGGCCGTTCACGGCCACCGGATAGCCCTGCCGGGGGATGCCCCGGTCGATCATCTCAATGCCCACCAGCTTGCGGGTGAGCCCCTGCTCCTTCTGCTTCGCCAGGGCGTCACGCCCGATGAAGTCGACGCCCTTCTTCAGCTTCACGGCGAAGCCCAGGCCGGCCTCCAGCGGGTTGTGCTGCTCGCTGATCTCGTGGCCGTAGAGCGGCAGCTTCGCCTCGAACCGCAGGGTGTCGCGGGCGCCAAGGCCGCACGGCAGGAGGCCCTCCTCCTCGCCCGCCTCCAGCAGGGCCTCCCAGAGGGCGGCCGCATCCTCGGACTTCACGTAGATCTCGAAGCCGTCCTCGCCGGTGTAGCCCGTCCGGGAGAGCACCAGGGTCGGCACGCCGGCCACGGTCACGCCCGCCTTCAGGGTGAAGGGGGCCATCTCGGAGAGCACTGCCCCCGGCGCCAGCGGCTGGAGGATCTCCGCCGCCTTCGGCCCCTGCAGGGCCAGAAGGGCGATCTCGTCGGACCTGTTGACCAACTCCAGGTTCCTGAGCCCCGCCCGCTCCCGGGCGGTGGTGATCCACTCCCAGTCCTTCCGGGTGTTGCCGGCGTTGACCACCAGCCAGTAGCGGTGCTCACCCAGGCGGTAGACCAGGATGTCGTCGACCACGTTGCCGTTCTCGTAGCACATCAGCGAGTACTGCACGTCGCCGACCGCCAGCTTTGCCGCGTTGTTGGTGCTGACCAGCTGGATCAGGTCCAGCGCCTGAGGCCCCGACACCTCAAACTCGCCCATGTGTGAGACGTCGAAAAGGCCAGCCGCCTGCCGCACGGCTCGGTGCTCCTCGATGACCCCGGTGTACTGCACCGGCATCTCCCAGCCGCCGAAGGGGACCATGCGCGCGCCAAGCTTCAGGTGCAACTCGTACAGGGGCGTCCGCTTCAGAGTTTCGTTCACCACCACACCTCGCTTTCACCTTGCTTAGTCTTACCAGCCAACGGGCGGCACTACTCCGCTTCCGGGGCGGCAAAAGGGGGACAGACCCGACACCCGGGCCCGTGCCCGCTGTGCGCCCTGTCCCCCGGAGGTTCAGAGTCCGTCCGGACCCGGTCGCCCCTGCCTGAGAGATTCTGCCCGGCCCCAGCTCAGACCAGGCATTGCTCCTTCGGCGCCCTCCGCGCGAGAGGGTCTCTTCCGAGTCCATCATCCGTCTGTATGGGGATTGCCGGCAACAGTATTCCCTACGAATCGCCAAAAATCCTCCTGTTAGGAAACTGATACCCGGTCGCCCGGGCGGGTCCCACCCGCCGCCCCGACGGGCAGCTCCAGCACCGCCCTGGCGCCGGGAACCACCGGGCTGATCCGCCACGGCGGGAAGGACGGGAGGACGCGCAGCACCCGCCCCTCCCGGTCCAGGAAGAGCAGGTCGATCGGAAAGCGCATGAAGTGGGTGTGCACCTGCCGGCAGGGCTCCAGCCAGAGCCCCTCGCCGAGTGCGAGGGCGGGGCGGAACATCAGGCCCAGGAGGCGCAGGCGGAACGTGTCCGCCCGGCGGATGCGGTCGCCCAGGACGAGGTTACGGGTGACGTTGCGGACGATCATGGATCGTCGCCCCCCTGCCGCCCGGCGCCCTCTGCGGCGTTTCTCGCCATCCACTCGTCCCGGTAGTCCCGCATGCGCTTCCGTACCCGCCTGGTCTCCGCTTCACTGCCCGCCCGGCCTGCGCCCTCCGGCGATATGCGCGCGAGTGCGACCAGGGCGGATATGGGGAGCAGAACCACCAGGCCCTCAGGAGTCATCGCACGGCTGATCCTCACTGCGTCACCCCGCCTTCGTGCCTTGGTCACAAAGCGCTCGCCGGCCCACCGCCTCGTCGCCCACCCGCACCTGGAAGCGAGAGTCGGTCCTGTTCCAGGTGTCGCTCCGTCCGCCCTCCAGAAACCGAAGGCCCTCACCCAGCCGGAGGCAACTTCCGCCGCCCTCGCTCAGCCACAGCGGCCCGACCCGCCGGACGAGCGCAACGAGGCACCCCTCCGGTCCCGTGCGCCGTGAGCCGGTATCCGCACAGGACGAGCCACAGCACGGCAAGCCCGGACAGCACGAGGGTTGCCTCCATCCACCAGCGCAACGGGCTCCCCCCACAGGCCATCGGCTTTCGCACTTTCGGCGCCCTTTTCAGTCTATTAGACAGTGTCGTTCCCCTGCGGGGTTCCAGGGTTGCATGCAAGGGGCCGGGCCGTCGTCTGCTCTCGGCGGAGGGCATGCGGCACTGCTGAAAGGCGGTCGCGAAAGCCGGAAGCGGTGGTATCATTGGCGTGGGCAGACGCGCGTCCACCTGGCGAACTCATGCCGCGCAGGCGAGCGGTGCACACTGGATGTCTGCGGCGGCATTGCTTCTTCCAACAGCGGCAGTAGACCGGCGCCCAGGGAAGGCCGGCTTTCCCGGGCACCAGTGGTGCAGAAACGGAGGACTGCTTGATGCGCCGGTTTTCATCCCGCTTCGCCGAGCTGATCCGGTACGGCGTTGTGGGTATGGGCAACACCCTGCTCAACTTCGGGACATTCGCTTTGCTGGCTCCCCGGATGCACGGCACGGGCGGGCTGGTGCTGGCCAACATCGCGGCCTTCGCCGTGGCGCTGCTCCACAGCTACTACGGGAACAGCCGGTGGACCTTTCACCGGCAGGGTTCGCTCGTGCGGTTCCTGGCGGTCAGCATGGTCGGCCTCTCGATCGACAGCCTGGTACTGGCCGCCCTGACCAGCCACGGCGTGCCGGCGGCTGCGGCCAAGATCATCTCAGGCGCGGCCTGTGCGCTGTGGAACTACCTGGCCTCGAGCACGCTGGTCTTCCGAAAGCGTGCAGACCAGCCTGAGGAGCAGCCTGCCCCCGTGTTCCACCTGGTTCCGCTGACCGCGGATGGACTGCATACCCTGGAACAGCAGATGGAGTCTGCCCTGACCAGAGTCCGGGACGACCTTGCCCAGAAATGGCAGTCGAACGCAGAGAACAGCAGGGGAGACATGAAGTGATGGCCCGCGGACGGGTCAGAGTCGCGCAGACAGGGCCGGGCACGCCTCTGTGCCCGGCCCTGTCGCGGTTCAGTCACTGCCCACCCCCGCCGCACCCAGCGGATCAGGGGTCCCCCGCGTCAGCAGCATCACCTGCGGGGCGCCCGTGACGGGGTGGCGGACCACCCTCACCCGGCTGCCGTAGACCGCGAGGATGTTGGCCTCGGTCAGCACCTCCGCCGGCGCGCCGTCCGCCCAGCAGCGCCCTTCCTTCAGCATCACCACCCGGTCGGCGTAGAGCGCCGCCAGGTTCAGGTCGTGGAGGATCGCCAGCACCGTCAGCCCCTGCGTGCGGTTGAGCCGCCGCACCAGATCCAGAAGCTCCACCTGGTAGGCGATATCCAGGTGGGCCGTGGGCTCGTCGAGGACCAGCAGCCGCGGCTCCTGGGCCAGCGCCCGGGCCACCATGACCCGCTGCTGCTCGCCGCCGGAGAGGGCGGTGATCAGCCGCCCGGCCAGGGGCACCGTTCCCGTCTGCCGCATGGCCTCGGCGACAGCCTCCCGGTCGCGCGGGGTGTCGCCCCGCAGTGGGCGCAGGTGCGGCGTGCGCCCGAGGGCCACGATCTCCTCCACCGTGAACTCGAACCCAACCGCCGTCTCCTGTGCGACCACTGCCAGCTGTCGGGCCACCTCCCGGGGCCGCATCCGTCCCAGATCCCGCCCGTCCAGCAGGATCCGCCCCGCAGCGGGGGAGAGGGCACGGGTCAGCGCCCGCACGAGGGTGGACTTGCCGCTGCCGTTGGGGCCCACCACCACCACGAACTCCCCGGGCCGCACGGTGAGGTCCAGTCCCCTGAGCACCGGCGCCCCGCCGTAGCCCACGGTGAGAGACTCAATGCGCAGCATCCGCCTCCCCCCCTTCACGTCCTCGGCAGCAGCTGCCGCCGCAGGATCACCAGGAAGACCGGGCCTCCCAGCAGCGACATGACCAGGCCGACGGGCAGCTCGCTGATCCAGGGCAGCGACCGGGCCACGGTGTCGGCCACGACCAACACGAGCGCCCCCGTGACAGCCGAGACCGGCAGGAGCCACCGGTGATCCGGCCCCACCAGCAGCCGTACCAGGTGCGGCACGATCAGACCCACGAAGCTGATGATCCCGCAGAAAGCCACCGAGGCCGCGGTGAGCAGCGACCCGGCGCCCAGAACCCACCGCTTCAGCCGCTCCACGTCAACCCCCATCGAAAGGGCCGCCTCCTCGCCCAGCAGGAAGGCGTTGAGCTCCCGCCCATGCCAGAGCAGGATACCCAGGCCCGCGGCCAGGTAGGGCAGAAGCCACACCACCTTCCTCCAGTTGGCTCCCGAGAGGCCGCCCATCAGCCAGAAGACGATGGCGTCGCGCGCCTGGGAGTCGGTAAGGTACATGATCAGCGATACGAGCGAGGACGCGATGGTGCCCACCACCATGCCGGCCAGCAGCAGGCTCACGGTGGAGGTCTGCCGGCCCGCCGTCGCCAGGCGGAAGACCAGCAGCACCGCCGCCATCCCGCCGACGAAGGCGAAGAGCGGCACCGGCCCCGGGGCCCAAGCGCCCGGGAGGTGTACCACACCGTCGAAGAAGGCGATGGCCGCGGCTGCGCCCAGTGACGCGCCGGCCGACGCCCCGATCACCGACGGGTCCGCCAGCGGGTTGCGGAAGAGGCCCTGGTAGGCCGCCCCCGCCACGCTGAGACCCGCGCCCACCAGGGCGCCCATGACCACCCGGGGCAGGCGCACGTTCCAGAGGATGGCCTCATGGGTGGCCGGCCAGGTGGCAGTAAAGCCCGCCCCCATGTAGTTGGACACGATCCTGGCCACATCGGCGGGAGCGATGCGCACGGAACCCACCGCCCCCGCCACCACACCAGCCGCCAGCAGGGTAAGCGTGGCCAGGGCCATAACCCTGCGGCCCCTTTGGGCACGGCCCATCACTGCCCGTGAACCTCGGGGCGAATGGTCTCGGCGAACCAGCGCAGCCCCTCAATCAGCCGGGGCCCGGGCCTGACGACGATGTCCTCGTCGGGCAGACCGTACACCCGGCCCTCCCTCACCGCCCGGATGGACTCCCACTCCTTGCGGTTCAGGACCTCCTCCGCCAGTTCGGGCGAGCCCGTGATGATGATGCTCGGGTTCGCTTCGATCAGCTGCTCCACCGCGTACGGCGCCCAGGCGCTGTCCGCGTTCTCAGCGACGTTCCGGCCGCCGGCGATGAAGATCATGTCGTCGATGAAGGAGCCGGGTCCGGCGGTCCAGAGCGGGTCAGCGGAGACCTGGTAGAACACCTTCGGCCGGTAGGAGATGGCAATGGTCTTCGCCTGAATCGCCTCCGCCTCGGCCTGGATCTCAGCCGCCAGCGCCTCCGCCGCCGCCTGGGCGTTGACCGCCTTCCCCAGGGCGACCACCTCGTCATAGAACTCGGTGAAGTTGGCGGGGTCGACGACGAAAGTGGTGAGGCCATACTCCTGCTCCAGCCGGTCACGCACGTCCAGCGAGCCGCCCAGCATCAGCACCAGGTCGGGCTGGGTGGCCAGGATGCGCTCATAGTCGGGCGGGAAGAGGCTGCCCACCGACGGGACTTCCAGCGCCGCCTCCGGGAAGTCGCACCAGTCGGTGCGCCCCACGAGCCGGTCGCCGCGGCCCAGGGCAAAGAGCAGCTCGGTGATGGAGGGGCCCAGCGAGAGGATGCGCTGCGGCTCCGCCTTGATGGTGATCTCGCGCCCGTCGCCGTCGACCAGAGTGACGGGGTAGACGGTCTGGCTGCCCTCGCCGGCACCCGGCTGTTCCGTCTCCTGGGCCCCGGTCTGATCGGACGCCGGGGAGGCCGCTGCCTGGCTGCCTGACTGCTGCCCGGACCCGCCGGACTGGCCGTTGGGCTGGCTGCTGCCGCACCCGGCGAGCAGCGTGATCATGAGGAGGACCGCCGCCAGGGTCGGTCCGACACTACGCTTCATCATGGAAGACATACCTCCGTAAATCATCTAGCCTAGCGCTGCGATCCGGAAACCCGTCAGAAAGGAAAGACCCCTGGACTCAGCCAGGGGGTGTCCCGCAAACGATCGGTGGTCTGCCCACGCGACACGCCTCCCCCTTTCTCCCGAAGGACGAGTGACGTAGCAGCGACAGGCAGGTTTCCTGACTTCGGATCGACGCCTGCCCCTCTGCCTTCCCGGCCTGCGGCCAGTGGCATGGGTGAGGGGCGACTCCCCGTTACAGTGGCGGGACCGTGCCGGATTCGCACCGGCTTCCCTTTTACCTCCCAACCCGTGGATCGGGAGCACCTACCGCTGTTGCCATATTGAACTGCTTTCAGTATAGACGAAGGCGCGGCCCCTGGCAAGCGGGCGGCTCGCGGCAGCCGCCTGGTCAGGGAACTGCGCCGCGCGGATTCAGGTCACCGCGCGGAACCCAAAGGGCGCATCGGGGCCGATCAGCCCGAGCAGGGGCAGGTCTTCCGCCACCACCTGCGCCACCACGTTGACCCGCGGGTCCGCAGGCAGGTCCACGAGCGCCACCTGCAGTTCGCCCGAGTATCGCAGGTAGCCCTCGTTGTCGATCGTGACCGCCCCCACCGGGCGGGCCACCGTGTTGAACGGGGCGACCGCCGGCCCCTGCGCAGCGTACGACCGCGAGAGGGCCGACCGGAGGACGAAGGCCGCGGCGTCAGCCCGGTTGCGGTGGGGACGGTCCAGCACCAGCGACCGCTGGAACTCGTCGAGCCCGGGAACCAGGCGCACCCGCAGCAGGCCGCCGCCCGCGGCCACCACCTCGCCGACCCGCTCCAGTTCCACCGCCGTGGCCCACGGATCGCCAAAGAGCACGCTGTCCACCGCGCCGGAGGCCAGCAGCTCCGCGGCGGCGCGGCCAGCCTCCGCGTTCCGGTGCTCCTCCAGGGTCGGGAGCCCCGCCCCCACGGGGCCGCGCTTCTCGCCGCTTCCTGCGACGAAGGCCGCCACCCGCAGCCCGTGGGCCTTGAAGAAACCCGAGGAACGCAGAAACGACGCCCGGGAGAGCCCCGTCTCCGGCCGGGGGTAGAAGTTGTGGCAGGCCTCGAGGCGTGCCGGGTCCGCACCGGCGGCCATCACCCGATCCAGGAAAGCCGGGTTGACGGTAGAGGCGTTGAGCACGATGCGCAACCCCTCCGGGTTCCGGGTGAAGGCGGCGATCTCCTCAGGCTCGAAGCCGTAGTCCAATCGCAGGCCCGCAAGGCCCATCCGCCGCAGTACCGACAGGTCGTCGGGCCTTGCGCCCAGCTCAGCCAGCGCGCCGGGAGCGATATCGGCCACCACCGCCATCTTCCGCCGCCCGGCCTCCGCCGTGAGGTTGCTGAGCTGGGCCACGGCCTCGGCGAACGGCACCTCGGGGATATGCAGAGAGGTGAAAATCTCCGTGCCCCCGTGCGCCGCCACCGCGTCCAGGTAAGCGGGCAGCCGGGCCGGCACGTCGGGTGTGCCCAGGTAGACCGATACGCCCCAGGTTGCCAATGGGATCCCTCCTGATCAGTCGCCGAAATTGAAGGCCTCCGCCTCGGACATACGCGACTCGTCGAACCCCAGCAGCCAGGTGGCGATGAACCCTGCGATGTAGGCGACGAGGATGCCCAACAGGTACATGCCCACCTTGTCCACCAGAAGCGCCAGCAGCACCCCCGAGACGCCCATGGCCAGGGCGCCCACCCCCGCCATCGCCACCACTGCGCCGCCGAAAGCCGCCCCGATGCAGGCCCCGATGAACGGCCGGAAGAGCGGAAGGGTAACGCCGTAGATCAGCGGCTCGCCGATTCCCAGGATCCCGACCGGCAGCGCAGCCAGGATGACCCGCTTCAGGTCGGCGTCCTTCGTCTTGAAATACACCGCAAGGGCGGCGCCCACCTGCCCGGCGCCGGCCATGGCCAGGATGGGCAGGAGCGGGGTATTGCCCAGGGTCTCGATCAGCTGCACGTGGATGGGCGTGAGCCCCTGGTGGATGCCGAGCATCACCAGCGGCAGGAAGGTGCCGGCCAGCAGGAAGCCCGCAACGAAGCCGCCGACGTTGATCAGCCAGGTGGCGGCGTTGGTGATCCAGGTGGAGAGCGCCCCGCCCACGGGCTGGATGACGAAGACGGCGATGAGGCCGCCGACCAGGAGCGTGAGGAAGGGCGTGACGATGATGTTGATGGTCTCGGGCATCACCCGCTGGATCTGCCGGTAGAGCCACCCCAGGAAGGCACCGGCGATGAGGGAGCCGATCAGGCCGCCGCGGCCCGGCACCATGTTCAGGGCCGTCAGCGCCGCACCGTTGCCGCCGCCAAGCAGGATGGCGCCGCCCACCGCGCCGATGACCGGCGGGCCGCCCCACTCCCTGGCGGCGTTCTGCCCCACCAGGATCGAGAGGAGCCCCAGGAAGGTGCCGCCCAGCAGGTTGAGGATAGCGATGACGCTGTAGCCCATCACCGTGGTCTCAGCCGTGATGATGTTGGCCTTCTGGAGCACGTTGTTCAGGGCGGTCATCATGCCCACGGCGATGATGCCGGGAATCAGCGGAACGAAGACATTGGCGATCTTGCGCAGCAGGTCCTTGGAGCCCATGCGGGCGGCCTCGCCCGGCACCGGCGGGGCGTCGCCCACCCTCATCCCCGTGGCGCCGGCGGCCGCCTCAGCGACCTTCTGCGCCAGGCCGGGGCCGAGGATGACCTGGATCTGGCCGCCGGTCTGGACGACCCCCTTCACCCCTTCCACCTTCTTCAGGGCCTTCTGGTCGGCCTTGGAGAGATCGCGCGGATCGACCCGCAGGCGGGTCATGCAGCACTCCATGGCAGCGATGTTCTCCCGACCGCCCAGCTTCTCCACGAGTTCCCTGGCAATTTTTTCCTCGCGTGACACCGTAGTTCCTCCTCCCCAGATCAGGCAACGTCCGGCTCGGCGGCCGCGCTTCGGTAACGTACCGGCACTTCGGGGCGAATCTCCCTCGCTCGCCGATAGCCTGCCCACAGTCTCTGCCCTCCTATGTCGGACGCAGAACGTTGACGGCTGACTGTCTGGCCGCATCTGCAGCGCGACTGAAGGGCCGTCGGGGAACGCGCAAACCCCACCCGCGGGGACCCACGGGTGGGGTTCACTGAACTCGGACCCTTCGGGCGGAGCTTTAGATGCGGTCGCCGTACCGGGCCTTCAGGGCCTCGTTGTGCGCGTCGCCACCGTCCACGTTGGCGCTGATATAGACGGGAGGCGTCTGCCCGGCGGCCACCAGACGGCCGATGATCTCAGCCGTGATCCCCTGGGCGATCAGGGCACCGGTGATGGAGGAGACCGCGCAGACCTTCACGGGCTGCCCCTCCACCTCCAGCAGGGCGTCGCCCATCGGGCCGCAGTTGTCGATAACGACATCGGCAAACTCATAGAGCAGCTTGCCGCTGGGGTGGCGGGAGGTCACAGACTTCGTGTGCGTCATCGAAGTGACCACGATCAGCGGGTGGCCCCGCCGCTTCACCTCCGCCGCCATCTCCACCGTGGAGCCGTTGCGGCCCGAGTTGGAGACGATGATGAAGGCGTCCTCCGCCCGGATGTCGTACTGGGCGAGGATCTGGTGCGCAATCTGCGGCTCCCGCTCCAGGTACGGATTCTTGCGCTCCGTCACCGGGTAGATACCGTTGAAGAAGAGGATATCCTCCTCAATCGCATGGGCGGGAACAAGCCCGCCGGCCCGGTGCGCCATCTCCATGGCGAACGCCCTGGAGTGGCCGGTGCCGAACACCTGGATGACGCCGCCTTTCATCACGGCATCAGCCAGGATCTCGCCGGCCCGCTTGATCTGCGGGATCTGGGTCGCCTTCAGGCGTGCGATCGCCTCGTCCGCTGCGCGGTAGAACACTTCAGCCGAAATCGTCATGTCTGCTGCCCCTTTCTAGCTGCGTGCCGCAGTGTACTCCGGATTCCGTTCAGGATGCGGGTCGCCGGGCCTGCGCACCACCCGGCCCTCCACCACGCACCAGGCCACCTGCCAATCAGGGGTCACGGCCACGAGGTCGGCGTCCTTGCCCGGAGCCAGGCTGCCCTTGCGGTCGACGAGCCCGATCAGCCGGGCGGGCACCTGCGAGGCCATCCGGACCGCGTCTGCCCACGGCACCGCCAGCACCTCCACGAGGTTGCGCAGGCCGTGGAGCATCAGGCGGGTGGAGCCGGCAATCGTGCCGTTGGCCAGCCGCGAGAAGCCCTGCTCATCGATGTAGAGGTCGCGCCCCCAGAGGCGATAGTGGCCGGGCTCCAGGCACGCCGCTGGGATTGCGTCGGAGATCAGGGCCACCCGATCCGGCGGAACGGCCCGCAGGAGCAGCCGGACCGCAGCCGGGTGCACGTGCAGCAGGTCGCAGATGACCTCGCAGGTCACCCGCTCGTCGGTGAGGTAGGCCCCCAGCGCACCGGGCTCCCGGTGGTGCAGGCCGCGCATGGCGTTGTAGGTGTGGGTGGCCAGGCGCACGCCGGCGTCGATGCCGGCGATGGTCTCCTCATACGTCGCATCAGTGTGGGCGCCGGCCACCAGCACCCCGTTCTCCACGAGGTAGCGGATCAAGTCCAGGGCCCCGGGGAGCTCCGGCGCCAGCGAGACCCGCCGCACCGTGCCGCCGCCCGCCGCCAGAAGCCGCGCCGCGTCGCCCACGGAGGGTGCCCGCAGGTTCTCGATGTGCATGGCCCCGGGCCGCCTGGGGTTCAGGAACGGCCCCTCCAGGTGCAGACCCAGGATGGCAGCCCCGTCGTACTCGACCTCTGTGGCTGCGCGCACCTGGCCGGCCACGGTCTCCAGCTGGTCCAGTGGGTAGGCCGAGGCGCTGGGCAGGAAGCCCGTCACGCCGTAGGCGGCCAGGAAGCGGCCCAGCTGCTGCAGCCCCGCCACGTCGGCGGCCTCCACGGGCCAGCCGCCGGCCCCGTGGATGTGCAGATCGATCATCCCCGGAATCAAGTGGCACTCCGGCAGGTCCACGCGCTCCACGCCGGCCAGGCTGGCCGGAACCGGCCCAGCCTCCACGGCGGCGATCCGCCGGCCGTCCACCAGCACGTAACCGTCCACGACTCCGCCCTCGGCGTGAATCTGCGGGCACACGAAGAGCATCATGCGCCTCTCACCTCCGCGTGCAGCTCGTTCAGCAGTTCCACGGCCACCTCGACCAGCCGCTCGCCGGAGCCCGGCTCGCTGTGGGCGGAGAGCGCCTCGTAGCCACCCCGCGCAAAGGCTTCCCGGTCAGGCAGATAGCCGCAGTAGCCGTTTCCGTAACCGGCCACCAGGGTCGCCGCAAAGGGCGAGCGCTCACGGATGGCCCGCCCCAGGGCGGAGAAGGGCTCGCCGGCAATGCTCACCAGCGCCGCGTCGCCGATGGCAAACGCCTGCACCTCGCAGTCGAGCCGCTGAGGGGGCGAACCTGCGGTGGCAAAGTGAAGCGTAAGCTCTGCGCCCTGCAGCGCCGTCTGGGCGAGACGGAGCTGTGCATGCGGGGCGCCTGCGGCCTCGAGCGCGGCCAATCGTGCCCGTGCCGCCTCCACCTGGCGGGCGGCCTCGTCGGGGGGCGGCAGCCGCCGTGGCTCCAGCCGCACGACGCGGCTTCGCGCGCCGAGCCGGCTCGCGCTGCAGCCTGCCCCCGCCTCGCCGCCGAGCCGGCCCAGGGCCGAGAGCGCAGCCCCGGCCAGCAACCAGCCGTGCCGCTCCACCTCGGCAAACGACTGCGCCCGCCGGGTGAAGCGGGCGCTCACATCCCCGGCGCAGCCCTGGGCAAAGCCCACCCAGACGTCGTCGCCAAGGGCCCGCTGCAGCGCCGCCACGGCGGCGCCGGGCCAGTCGGCCGTGATCAAGCGGTTCTCCGGACCCATCACCGTCGGGTGGCAGCCGTAGTTGAGCAGCGCCGCGCACGGCCTGCCCTCCGCCACGAACGCCAGGAGCCTCAGCGTCGGGTCGTACGGCAGGTCGGGGTCGGTGCGGTTCTTGCCCAGCCCTGCGACCTGCTCGGCTGCCCAGGCCACCTCCACCTCGGCCATCCGGCGGGTCGCCTGCAGGAGGCTCCCGGCCAGTTGCAGTGGCAGCCAGGCCAAGTACTCGGGCGGCGCGGGGATGCCGCTGGACTCGGACGGGGAAGGTCCGGAATGCGTGTGCGAGGCCAGGAGCATCACCCGTTCCGGCGGGATGCCCGTGAGTTCCGCTGCCCGGGCCCGAGCAGCCTCCACCACGGGCCGTTCCAGGTGCAGGATGTCGCAGGTGATGATCCCCAGGCGCTGGCCGCCCGCCTCCAGCGCCAGCGAACGAACGAAGAGGGGGTCGTGCACCCCCTCAGACGGCCCGGTGCGGGCCGCGTAGCCACCCATCCCGCACGGGACGGGCGGCGTGATGATGTCACGATGGTGTCCGGCTCTCATGCGTCCGGCCCCCTTACAGCCCCTTCTTGGTCAACACCTCGATGAAGTTGCTCTTCGCATCGGAAGGCACCATGCGGCCGGTGAGCTCGTAGCCCCGGTTGGCGATCTCCCGGTAGATGGCGGCATCCTCCTTCGTGACGGCGCAGGTGCGGGTGACCATCACGAACTTGGTGCCCGGGATGGGCGCCTGGTTGCCCACGTTGATCTCCTGAGGCTTGAGGCCGCCGTCCAGCAAGGCGAGCGCGTCGGACGGGAACTTGGCGATGATGAAGATGCGCTCCTTCTCCGCTTCGGGCGAGGCGCAGTACGCCAGGGTGTCGGCGACCGACAGCACCGAGGTCTTCACGCCGCGCGCGGCTGCGGGCAGCATCATCTTCTGAATCGGATCCTTGGCCACCTTGTCGTTGCACACGATCATGTGGTCTGCGCTCAGGTGGCTGGCCCAGGTCACCGTGACCTGACCGTGAATCAGGCGATTGTCGATGCGCATGTGGACGACGGGCATGGGTTTCTCTCCTCCCCAGTGTGAGCGTTCATCAACTCCGGCCGAGCACCTCGGCCAGGCGCAGGCAACCGGACGTACCGGCCTGCAGGGCGGTGGCCGCCAGTTCGGGCAGCGTCTGGAACTCCCGCATGGCCAGCACTTCGAGCAGCATCGGGAGGCTGGCGCCGCAGACCACGTCCACGCCGGGCCGCAGGAGGTAGGCGGACGTGTTGGCCGGGCTGCCGCCGAACAGGTCGGCGATGATCAGCACGCCCTGACCGCCATCCACCCGCGCAACCGCCTGCTCCATCTCCTCCCGGAACTGATCCATCTCCTGTGCCAGCTGCAGTTCCAGCACCGCCACCGCCTGCTGCGGTCCCGCGATCATCTCCGCCGCCTTCAGGAGCCCCGTAGCCAGCGGACCATGGCTGATCAGGACGATGCCGATCACCGGGTTATCCCCCCTGTAGATCGGAGGGGCGTGGGCAGGAGCCCCGCCCCTCCACTGCAAAGCCTTACAGGATGCCGAGGTAGCTGCACACGAAGGCCAGGATGGTGAGCCAGAGCAGCACCTTGATCGGCGACTGGTGACGCTTCTTCACCAGCCAGTACGCGAAGCCGACGATGAGCAGCGGGATCATGTAGGGCAGGATCGAGTCGAGGGCCGGCTGCAGCTCGACGACCTTCTCGGTCAGCTGGCCGTCGACGGTGACCTGCTTCACGAACTTGATGGGGGTCGTCACGCTGGCCATGATGGACGGGATGAAGCCGCCCACCACGACCAGGCCCATGATCGTTGCGCCCTCCGTGATCTTCTCCAGTGCGCCGCCGGCCACGGTGGTGACCAGGTTGACGCCCTGATTGTAGCCCCAGTAGAACTGCGGGAACTTCAGGGCGAACCAGCACAGGCCGAAGATGAACATGATCAGCGGGCCGGCCATGCTGCCGTCCATCGCCAGGGAGGCGGCCAGGACGGCGACCATCGGCCGCAGCAGGATCGCCTGAATCGTGTCGCCAATGCCGGCGAACGGGCCCATGAGGGCGATCTTCAGGCTGTCGCCCACCTCGCCCTGCCCTTTCTCCTCGAGGGCGCAGGTGGCGCCGAAGATGATCGGCGAGCCGACCGCCGGGTTGGTGTTGTAGAACACCATGTGGCGCTGCATGTTGGCGATGAGCTCTTCCTTAGTCTTGGAGATGCGCTGCAGGATCGGCAGGATCGACCACATGTAGCCCAGGGCCTGCATGCGTTCGTAGTTCCAGGACCACTGCAGGGTGAGGTTGTGCCGCCATGCGGCCTTCCTGAGGTCAGCCTTCGTGACCGGGCCATACTCCGGCAGGACCTGGCTCTGCTCAACCTGTGGGTTAGCCATTCGCCCGCACCTCCTTCAGGCCGAGGTAGATGACGCCGATGGCCACCGCCGCGAGCGCGATGCCGATCATCGGGACCTTCAGGTAGGCGAACAGGATGAAGCCGATCAAGGCGAAGGGCCAGTACTTCTTCAGCGGCATCATGGTAAGCAGCAGGGCAAAACCGAGGGCCGGCAGCACCGAACCGGTGACCTTGATCGCCCGCATAAGGTTCTCCGGCATCCCGTTGATGGCGGCCTGTACAGGTCCGGCGCCCAGCCAGACGGCAAGGAAAACCGGGACGAACCGGGTGAGGCCCCAGGGCAGCTGGCCCAGCAGGTGCCACCAGGTAACCGCCCGCACGTTGCCCTCGGCGACGGCCTTGTCAGCGCCGTGGATGAACAGCGTGGTGGTGGCGCGACCCAGGATGTCAAGCTGGGTCATGAGGAGCGCCGCCGGGACGGCGATGGCCAGTCCACCCTCCAGGCCGACACCGGGCAGAGCGCCGAAGGCGGTGCCCAGGATGGCGCCGGTCATGAAGTCAGGGATGGTCGCGCCGCCGTAGGTCCACATGCCGAGGGACATGAGGGTCAGGGTGGCACCGATCGTCAGGCCCAGCTTCACATCTCCCACAATGAGACCAGTGACCGCACCGACAATCAGCGCTTCATGCCAGAAGACGCTGGCGCCGAGGTTCATGACGACCGCCACGTAGGCGACGATCGCCAAGATCAGGGCGATACCGATGCCATACGTCAACGTCATACACCTCCGGTCCGAGTTTGGATACGTCTGGGGTCAGGACGCCGGGCTGTGGCCACACTCCCCTCCTTTCCCGAGCACTGCCCGGCGGATGCGTGGACTGTGGAGTAACGGGAGCCGTGACGGCCCCGGGGAACCCGTAAGCATCTCCCCGCGAAACCCACCCTCTGAGGACCATAGGGTCGTTGTCGTGGCGCGCCATGTGGTCTATACCATAAATTATTGTACTCTTTCGGCCTCGCACCCGGAATTCCTCCTGAGTTGTGCCATTTCTTCAAATGCTATTCCAATGGGCCATCCCTGCATGCAGGCCAGGCTCCAAGGTAGCAGTCAGCCCTGCACCGCGGTTCACGCCTCCAAAAGGTTTACCGAAAAGCGCATTATGTGACCCTTAGGCTGGGTGCATGCATACGATGGAGTGTACCGGCACCACCCAAAGGAGGTCGCGACGGTTGAAGGAGCACGGGTACGTGATCCAGACCCCCGTGGTGGTCAACGCCAACACGGCGCAGGTCCTGGTCGTTTCGGAGATTCCCCTGACGCCGCCTGCATTCAAGATCGATGAGATCGACAAGCTGGTCGAGATAGACGACTGCGCCGCCGTCTGCGACAAGGTCATCATCAACGGCCGCCTCATCAAGAACATCACGTACAAGACCGCCAGGGAGTGGGACCACAAGGGCGGCCTGAACCGCGTGTGCGGCGACGTGCGCCACTGCACCGTTGAGATTCCGTTCCACCTGTTCATCGAGATTCCGGGCAGCCGCGACGGCGACGAATGCGTGATCGAGGACGCCATCGTGGCCGGCGAGTTCGACAAGCTGATCGACCGCCGCCACGACGGCACGTTCGGAAAGCTCCTCGAAAAGGCCGTGATCAAGGTCCGGGCCAAGGTGGTCCGCCGCAGGTGGCTCGAGATCGACGCCCGCGACGTGACCCCCAAGCGGCTCACGTGCCCGGAAGAGACCGAGGTCGTCAGCGTGCCGGGGCTGGACATTCCCGAGGAAGACAAGCACGACAAGCCGTTCCGTCCGGGCGAGGCGTGGTGAAACGAAGGGCGAGGGACCTGCGTCCCTCGCTCCCTTGCATCTCCTAATCGATTCGCAGCCCCGAGATGCCCACCTGAGTCATGACCAGCTTGTCGTCGACCGGCACCCCGTAGTACGGGTACAGCGTGACGACGAGGCGGATGCGCCGCACCCCCGTGAGCGGCACGTCGAAGGGAACAGCATCGGAGCCGGCGGTGAGATCGGGGCTCGTGTAGATCGCCTGGTTCAGCTCGTTCAGCACCGTGATGCGGCCGACCCGACGGTCGCTCTCCACGCCGAAGTACTGCAGCGGCATGTACAGGGTGCCCGTCAGGCGAGAGGCGCCCTCGGGCAGCGTGTACTCGGCCCAGAGCTGCGACGTGCTGCTCTGCCGCTCCTCCGCCCCGTCGCCGGCCACGGCGATCAGGGAGACCACGGTGGCGTCGGGCATCTCGACCCCGTCGGCGCTCAGCGCCCCGTCGGTGAAGTGCTGGACCTTGAAGGTGCCGTCGCCGTGCTGCGTCGTCTCAGCCCAGATCGCGGGCAGCTCGGCGGGAACCGCACCCACATAGATGGTTCCGGTCGCGTCGTCCCACTGCACCGGCCGCCCCAGCGACTCCGCCATAAAGCGCAGCGGCACGTAGGTGCGCCCGTTGTAGACGAAGCCCTGCTGGTCCGCCGGCGGCTGCCGCTCGAGCCCGTCGAACACGTAGTTCAGCGGCCGGAAGTAGGCGGTGATCTGCCGCTCAAACCCGGCCGCCCCCGCCACCACCCCGCCGAAGAGAACCGCTGCGGTGACGAACCCCGCGATGAACCCAGGCCAGACTCTGTTTCGCATGGTAAGGCCCTCCTCCGCGCACAAGAACTGTTACAGTGGTTCGTGCGGAGGAGGGCATTTCCTGTCGGTCGAAAGGCGGTCAGTCGCGGTTGATGACGCGGACCTCGCCGAGGGTCACCTGTGCCCCGCTGCCGGCCTGGAGGGAGACCCGCACCCCGGCCGCCCAGTCGCCGGACTCCCGGCGCCGGGCCGGCGCTTCACCAGGCCAGCCCGAGCGGTCTCCGGGCCGGGCGACGACATCGCCGCCTGCGCCCACGCGCTGCAGTCGGGTCTCGAGGCGGCTCACCCGCTCCTCGAGCTCAGCCACCCACTCCCGGAGGCCGTCCCAGCGTTCGCGGCCCCGGTCCCCTCGTTCCGTGTACCTCTCCGAATGCGGCCGGAGCCGCGCGGAGGGGCCGTGCCGCTGCTGCCGCTCCGGCCGGAAGATGATCATGTCGCCGTGCGTGACGTACATCGTTTCCCGCCCCCTCGTCCCTACCAGGGTATTCGCGGCGGCGGGAGGGCGTGCGGGGATCAGCGGAGGACGGGCGCCAGCCGGCCCTTCACGCGGCGGATGACCTCGTCGGTGAACTCCGTGGTGCGGGCCGTCCCGCCCAGGTCGGCGGTACGCACCCCTGCGGCCACCGCGTCGAGGCAGGCCTCCTGGATGGCCTCGCCCGCCCGCTGGTAGTCCGGGTCGTCCATCTGCTTCAGCAGTGCGCCGGCGGCCAGCTGCATCGCCAGGGGGTTAGCCACGTTCTTGCCCTGCAGGCTCGGGGCGGTGCCGTGCGGCGCCTCGGCCATCACCACACGCGGCCTGAACTCGTCGTCGAAAGCGATGAGCAGGGACTCGGCGCCCGCAATCGAGCCGTACAGGGCGAGCACCAGGTCGGAGAGGATGTCTCCGTCTCGGTTGAGGCAGGGAATCACCAGCGGCCGGCTCGCCCGCGCGAAGAGCAGGGCGTAGGCGGCGTCGATCAGCTGCGGGTCGTAGGGCACGTCGGGATAGCGGCGGGCCGCTGCGTCCATGGCCTCCTTCAGCATCCCCTCGTACGTGGGCGACACGGTCCACTTGGGACCGCCGAAGACCACGCCGCCCGACTGGCGGGCCAGCCGGAAGGAGATCTCAGCCGTGGCGCGGCAGTTGCGGGCACTGATATAGGTGGTGCGGAACGCCCGCGCCTCGTCGCCCTCACCCTCGCGCCACTCCTTGGCCTCGTACGCGTCCTCCGTGGCCATGCGCACCACGGTGATGGGCGCCGTGATGTGCCCGATGGTCTCCACGCCGGGCAGAGCCCGCCCGGTGCGCAGGATCACGGTGCCGTCGATCTCCCGGCGCAGGATGGCGTTGGGCGACCCCACGTCGCCCCGCCCCTCCGGGGTGATGGTCGCAGCCTTCAGGCCGTAGCCGGCCTCCCGCATGGCAGCAGCCGCCTCGCGGACCACCCGGTTCTGCGTGGCCCGCCGGTTCTCCAGGCTCAGGTCATAGCGCACCAGGTTCAGAGGCAGGCCGATCACCTCGGGGGCCAGCACCCGAATCGCCTCTTCCAGCAGCTCCTGCCCGGTCTGATCTCCTTCAAGTACGACAATCGTCGGCGTGTTCGACATCCGGTCAACCCCCATCTCCTTAACTCATATCCATTCCCGTCAACATACTACCAGGGGGGATGGGTGCTGTTAAGCCCCACTTGTTCCGTTCTCCAGAACAGTGTTCTATTTTCATCATGCCGTACAGGAATACCACCGGCGCGGGCGGCATTCGCCTCGCACCCGCCGGCTGGAGTCAACACAAGGCCCCCCGCATGCCTGCGGGGGGCCACCGTCTCTCCCTACGACCTCTTCAGTGCCACCGCAATCTCCGCACCCACCTGAGCGTTGTGCTTTACGAGGGCCAGGTTGGCGGCCAGGGACCGGCCCTCGGTCACCTGCTTCATCTTCGCGAGCAGGTACGGCGTGACGGCCTTGCCCGTGATGCCCTCGGCGGCCATGGCGTTCAGGGCCTCAGCGATGTGCCGCTCCACCTCGGCGGCGTCGAGGGCGTCGGCCTCGGGCACCGGGTTCACGACCAGCACACCGCCCGGAATCTGCGTGAGCGCCCGCGCCCGGATCACGGCCGCGGCCTCCTCCGGCGTGTCCACCCGGGCATCGACGCCGTAGCCGGTGTCCCTGGTGTAGAAGCCGGGGAACCGGTCGGTCTGGTAGCCCAGAACCGTCACGCCCAGCGTTTCCAGCACCTCCAGCGTCGCGCCGATGTCCAGCACCGACTTGGCCCCGGCGCAGACCACCGTGATCTTCGTGCGCCCGAGCACGGTGAGGTCCGCGGAAACGTCCCAGACCTGCCCCGGCTGACCGGGTGCGCCCCGGTGGACCCCGCCGATCCCGCCGGTCACGAACACCTCGATCCCGGCCGCCGCCGCGATCGTCGCCGTGGACGCGACGGTGGTTGCCCCCAGCGCCTTCCGGGCGAGCACCACCGGCATGTCCCTGAGCGACACCTTCACCGCCTCCGGCGAGGTGGCCAGGAGCTCCAGCTCCGCGTCGGTCAGCCCCACCTTGCAGCGCCCGCCAATGAGCGCCACGGTGGCGGGCACGGCGCCCGCGCGCCGCACGATCTCCTCCACCTCGCGGGCCATGGCCAGGTTCTCGGGATAGGGCATGCCGTGGCTGATAATCGTCGACTCCAGCGCCACAACCGGACGGCCCTGCTCCAGTGCCTCCCGGACCTCCGGCGCGTATGACAGCAAGTACTTCATCCGCGTACTACCTCCTTACTGATTCCAGACCCCACCGGACAGCCTCGGGTGCCACGTTCGGCGTGACGATCACCTCGCCCGCCTTCACCGGCATCACCCAGTGGATCAGCCCGTCCCGCACCTTCTTGTCCCGCCGCAGGAAGGGCTCCAGTTCCTGCGGATCGAGGCCGGAGGGGAGGCGGGTTGGCAGCCCCAGCCGCTCCAGGACCCGCTCCAGCCGGACCTGCAGCCCCTCGTCCTGCAGGATCGCGCTGTGCCGCGCGATGGCCGCCGCCGCGACCATGCCCACGGACACGCACTCGCCGTGCAGCCAGGTGCCGTAGCCCCGGGCGGCCTCCATGGCGTGGCCGACCGTGTGGCCGAAGTTCAGGATGGCCCGGAGCCCCTTCTCCCTGGGATCCGAGGCCACCACGTCCGCCTTGATGCGGCAGCTGTCCTCCACCACCCGCTCCAGAACGGCCGGGTCGGTGGCGAGCACGTTGCCCACCTGAACTTCGACGTACTTCAGGAACTCCTCGTTCCGGATGACGCCGTACTTCACAACCTCCGCCATGCCTGCAGCCAGCTCCCGCCTGGGCAGCGACTTCAGTAAGGCCACATCGGCCACCACCAGCGAGGGCTGGTGGAAGGCCCCGACCAGGTTCTTCCCCTGGGGCAGGTCGACGCCGGTCTTGCCGCCGATGGAGGAATCCACCTGTGCGAGCAGGGTGGTGGGCACCTGTACGAAGGGAATGCCCCGCAGCCAGGTGGCGGCGACAAACCCGGCGAGATCGCCCACCACGCCGCCACCCAGCGCAACGATCACGCTGGACCGCTCCAACTCGGCCTTCACGCAGCTGTTGTACAGGCTGTACACCTGTGGGAGCGACTTGGCGGATTCACCTGCACCCACCACGACCCGAGTGGTCTGAATGCCGGCCGAGATCAGGCTCTCCCGTGCTGCGTCAGCGTAAAGCGGCGCCACATGCGAATCGGTGACCAGGAGCGCCCGGCGCGTCTCAGGCAGCCGGCGCCGGACGAGGGCGCCCAGCTCCCGCAGCAATCCTGCGCCGATGTGAATGGGATAGCGCTGCTCGCCGAGTTCTACCCACACCTCTCCCACTAGGGCTGTCTCCTTTCGTGTAGGATGTCCGCGATCTCTGCCGCGATCTCTTCGAGTGAGCGGGTGTCTGTGGCAATGCGCACGTGCGCCGCCGCCGCGTAGGCCGGGGCACGTTCCTCTGCCAGCGCCCGCAGGCGGCCAAGAGGGTCGGGCCCCGCCAGCAGCGGCCGCCGCCCGACGCCCTGCGCCCTGACCCGCCGGTAGAGCGTCTCGGGCGCTGCGTCGAGCCAGACGACCAGACCGGTCTGCCGCAGGGCGTCCCGGTTTTCGGGGCGGAGCACAGCGCCGCCGCCGGTGGCGACCACCTGTCCGTCGCCGGCCGCCACGCGGGCGATGACCGCCGCCTCCCGCAGGCGGAAGCCGTCCTCTCCCTCGGTCGCGAAGATGGCCGGAATGGCGCAGCCGGCCTCCGCCTCCACCAGCGCATCCGTATCAATGAAAGGCCGGTTCAACCGCTCGGCCAGAAGCCGGCCGACGGAAGACTTGCCGGAGCCCATCAGCCCAATCAGCACGATGTTCACGAGAGCCCCTCCGCCGGTTACCGCTGGGACACCCGGTCCAGGTAGCCCTGGTAGTTCCGCAGGGCCTCCGCCAGCGAGTCGCCGCCGAACTTCTCCACCACGAACCGGGCAAGTTCGAAGGCGGTCACGCACTCGGCGATCACCGCCGCGGCCGGCACGGCGCAGGTGTCGGAGCGCTCGATGCCTGCCACCGCCTCTGCGTGGGTGTCGATCTCCACCGAGCGGAGCGGCTTGTAGAGCGTGGCGATGGGCTTGAACGCCACCCGGACGACCAGGTCCATGCCGTTGGTCATGCCGCCCTCCAGGCCGCCGGCCCGGTTGGTGTGGCGGAAGTAGCCGCGCTCGGGGCTCCAGCCGATCTCGTCGTGCACCTGCGAGCCCCTGCGCCTGGCACCGGCGAAGCCGTCGCCGATCTCCACGCCCTTGGCGGCCTGAATGGAGAGCAGCGCCGCGCCCAGCGCGCCGTCCAGCCGCCGGTCGTAGTGCACGTGGCTGCCGAGGCCCGGCGGCAGCCCGGAGGCCACCACCTCCACCACGCCGCCCAGGGAGTCGCCGTCGCGCCTTGCGGCGTCGATCTCCTCCACCATGCGGGCGGAGGCGTCCGGGTCAGCGCAGCGCACGGGGCTCGCCTCCGCCCGGGCGGCCAGATCCTCCAGCGGCAGCATCGCCAGGTCGGCCGCCTCCACCGGCCCGATGGCCAGCACGTGGCCGGCCACCCGAATGCCGAACGGCGCCAGGAACTGCTTGGCCAGCGAGCCCGCCGCCACCCGCGCTGCGGTCTCCCGGGCCGAGGCCCGCTCCAGCACGTTGCGCAGGTCGGCGTGATCGTACTTGAGCGCCCCGGCCAGGTCGGCGTGGCCCGGGCGCGGCCGCGTGCGCACCTTCTGCGCCGCCCGCACGTCCGAGTACGCCTCCACCGGCCTGGCAGACATCACCTCGGTCCAGTTGGTCCAGTCCCGGTTCGGCACCATGAGCGCCACGGGGCTGCCCAGCGTCTCGCCGTGCCGGATGCCGGAAAGCACCTCCACCCGATCCTGCTCGATCCGCATCCGGCCGCCCCGGCCATGGCCGGACTGGCGCCGGGCCAGGTCGCGGTCGATGGCGGTCAGGTCCACCGGCACGCCCGCCGGCAGCCCCTCAACGATGGTAACCAGGGCGAGCCCATGCGACTCGCCCGCCGTCAGGTAACGCAACATCGCAGGCACACCCCGCCCCCACAATCACTCGGACACGACGCTCCACTCGGCCGGCGCACGCCGGCCCCCCACCGCTTCCGCGGTAAGGTACGCCACCGCCGCAGCGCCGATGCGCTGCGGCACGAGCACCTCATTCAGCCGACGTACCAGGTCCAGATCTGGTTGCCCCACAGCAGGGTGATCAACCCGCCCAGGGCCAGGAAAGGCCCGAAGGGGATGTGGCCCCTGCGGCCCACCTTCCGCAGCGCCAACAGCACCCCGGCCACGAGCCCGCCCGAGATGAAGGCGAACACCAACGCCATGGCCACCCACTTGAGCCCGAGGAAGAGGCCCATCACCAGGGCCAGCTTCACATCGCCCATCCCCATCCCGCCGGGCACGAGCACGGCCAGCAGGTAGAAGAAGGCGAAGGCCGCAGCGCCTCCCCCCAGTGCGGAGAGCCACGACTTCCCGCCGTAAGGGGCCAGGAGCATCACCAGGAGCCATGCCCCCAGGCCGAACAGAACCAGTTCGTTGGGGATGATCCGGTCATGCAGGTCCACGAAGGCGGCCAGCAGGAGGATCGCGATGAAGAGCAGTTGATGCCAGAAGTAGGTCGACAGGGGGTGAGCCAGGGCCAGCAGCGCGGCCCCGAGGCCCGTGCAGGCTGCCAGGGCCCACTGCGCCCAGGCCGGCGGCGGCTCGGGAAGCCAGCGCGGAGAGAGCCGTGCGCCCAGATACCCGAGGGCCCCGCCGAGAACCCCGCCCAGGGCCGGCGCCAGGACGGCCGCGCCGCTCATGGCGCCTCCTCCAGCGCGGCCAGGGCGGCCGCCCGCATGACGTCCACCGGACCCCGCCGGCCGAACCAGTACTCCCAGGAGCAGGCGCCCTGGTGGACCAGCATGGCAAGGCCGTTGATGGTCAGCAGTCCCCGCTGGCGCGCCGTGCGCAGCAGCCGGGTCTCCAGCGGGCGGTAGATCGTGTCGTAGACCACGGCGTCAGCCGGCAGCATCGAGAGGTCGTCCAGAGGCGTCTGCTCCACGTCAGGCGCCATGCCCAGCGGCGTGCAGTTGACCACCAGCCGGGCCTCGGCGAGCGCGGCCGCAGCCTCCTCCGAACCGGGCTCGGCCACGGCAGCCGCGACAGGCTGATTGGCCCGCGCCAGATCGGCGACGAGGAACTCGGCGCGGGCCCGGGAGCGGTTGATGATCGTGAGTCCGGCCACCCCGGCCATCGCCAGGTGCAGGGCGATCGCCCGTGCGGCGCCGCCGGCGCCCAGCAGGACGACCTTGCGCCCCGCGACCCGCACGCCCCGCTCCTCGAGGCTGATGAGGAAGCCCCAGCCGTCCGTGTTGTACCCGATCAGCCGGCCCCCCCGGTTGACGATGGTGTTGACGGCACCGACCTGGCGGGCCGTCGGCGCCACCTCGTCAAGGTAGGCCATGACGGCCTCCTTGTGGGGAATGGTCACGTTCACCCCGCACAGCCCCAGCGCCCGGATGCCGGCGACGGCCTGCGGCAGCTGCTCGGGCGCCACGTCGAATACCCCGTAGAGGGCGTGCATCCCCTGTGCGGCGAAGGCGGCGTTGTGCATGGCAGGCGAGGCGGAGTGGGCCACCGGATGGCCAAGTACGCCCAGGATCCTGCCCGGTCCCCGGTTCACCGACCGACCCTGCGTCATCCCGATCCCCTTTCTCCCGAACGGCCGGCCCCCTGCCAGCCGGCAACTACTTCTACTTCTCCGTGAGCAGGCCACGCCGCTGCAGGTGCCTGAGCACCTGCCGCTCGACAATGCGCACCAGGCGGGTGCCGATGAACTCCCGCCGGTCGATGGGCACGACGAGGATGGTGTACGCGCCGGCCCGGTTGCCCCCGAGGATGTCGGTGAAGATCTGGTCGCCCACCACCACGGTCTCGCCGGGCCGAACCCCGAGGCGCTGCATCGCCTCGGCAAATCCCTTCACCGTCGGCTTGCGGGCGCTGCTTACAAACGGCACCCCCACCCGGCTGGCGAACTCACGCACCCGGGCACCGCTGTTGTTGGAGACGATACACGGCTGCAGGCCGTGCGTCCGGGCCTCCGCAAGCCAGTTGAGCAGGGCGGGGGTCGGCGTGGGATCATTCCACCGGACGAGGGTGTTGTCAAGATCAAGCATGATGGCCCGTTTGCCCATCCGGCGCAGCTTGCCCAGGTCGATTTCGAAGATAGAGTTGTGGTACTCGGCTGGTCGCAAGCGCCGCACAGGCTCACCTCCAGGCTCAAGGGAAGATTGTACCACATACGCCCCCTCCGGGCTAGGGGGCGCACCCCAGGCGTCCCCCCGGGTGATCCCTCGGGGCGCGTTACGAGCCTACTCCCGCCACGCCGACTCCACCGATCCCGCCGCCCACAGGCCGTCCTCCTGAGCCCAGGTCTGCTGCACGACGCCGCTGACGATCCGGCCGTCGCCGAACTGCAGGCGCTCCAGCACGAGTGCGGTGCCGCTGTTCCGGTCCCAGTTGAGGAGCATGGCGTCGTACCGCACGAGCCCCGACTGGCGGGCGGCGGCGAGCCAGGAAGACCACCCTGATCGGGTCTCGGCCGCCGTGCGGCGGAGGAAGCCCGCGTCGTCCCCGCCAGCCGCTGCCTCTGCCCGCATGGCGATGGCCTCGGGCAGGCCCTCGGGAACCCAGGACATCGCCCCCGGGGCGGCCAACACCGACGTGGCGCGCAGCTCCTGCTGCAGGAAGGTCTCGTACTCGGCGGAAAGCGCCTCCGGAGGCTCTCTGAGGCGTTCCGCAAGCGTCTCAAGGCTCCACCGCTCGCCCGGCGTCGGCCCCTGCAGTTCTGCCGCGGGAAGGCGCTCCTGCAGGAACCGGACCAACTCGGCCGCCGCAGCAGCGTACGCCCACTGGTCGACGGCCCCAAGAGACTGGACCGGGGTGGTGAAGAGGGCGATCAGGTCGGGCAGCGTTGCGCCGACCAGCTTATACGGATCAATGCGGTAGGTCCTGTCGCCCGCGGTGCTGAGTTCGTAGAGCCCCATGGCCACCGGGTCGATGTTCGGCTGTGCGTACGCCGTGGCGGAGAGGTACTTGACGAACTCATAGCCCAGGGTACGCTCGGTCTGCCAGCGCACGAACCCCTGCAGGTACTGCGGCGAAAGCCGCAGCGGACCACCCGGGGTGTACCAGGCCAACGCGTCCGGCGGGGCTGCACCGCCGACGGCCTGGCGGAAAGCGTCGTGGGTCTCGTAGAGCCGGATCGACGGCCGCTCGTGTGGGATCGCCTCCGGAAACAGCGCCATCACCTGGCTGTAGGCGTGGTCAGCCGCCGTGGCCAGGTAGTAGACCTGCCGGCGCGGCATCATTGCCGCCACTGAGGGGTCCAGGGGGTCGAAGGCCGCCGTCACGTCCACGTGATACCCACGCAGGGTCTCGAGGTTTTCCGGAGGCTGGGTGCCGGCCTCCCGCTCCCACGGCAGGCCCTGGGAGAAAAGGAGCGCGCCGAGCAGAGGGAGCGCCACCAGCGCCCAGCGCCACCGGGGCGAGAACTGCCCCGTGGTGCGTTCCTTGAGGCGGGTGACGGAAAGGTTGATCCCCTCCAACCCCTGGGAGAGCATGGTGAAACCGGTCACGGCGATGAGAAACGCCACGGCAGGCGGGAGCGGGATCCAGGGGCAGGAAAGGATGTACGGCCGGCCGTCGCTGAGCAGCGAGCCCCACTCGGGCAGCCCGGTGGTCTGGATCCACCGGTCCCCGCCGCGGCCGTTGTCGACCACCACCGTGATGCCGCCGCCGAAAAGAATGCCGAAGATGCCCATCTGCGCCATGAGCAGCAGCGCCCGCGCCATCTCGGCAGCCACCAGGTGGAGAAAGGTCGGCCAGAGATGGGGCATCAGGTGGGTCCGGAAGATGTGCCACCGGCCCCCGCCGACGGCGACGGCGCCCTGCAGGAAGGGTTCGGCCATCAGTTGGTCGATTCTCCCCTTCAGCACCACGGCGACCCGGGGCCACTCCACCAGCGTGAGCACGCAGACGGTAATCGCCACGTTCGGCCAGAGCCCGATGGTGCGCATGGCCGGCGTCGACAGCAGGAGCAGGTAGGTCACCAGGGGCGGTATGGCACTGGTCATCACGTACAGCTTGTCCACCAGCCACCCTGCGCGCCGGGGGCCGTACACCGAGGCAAAGGCTGCCACCAGGGCGATCAGTACCCGGGCGCCCGTCACCAGCGCGGCGAACAGGAGCGACCAGCGGGTGCCGTAGACCACGCGGCTCCAGATGTCCCGGCCAAACTGATCGGTCCCCAGCGGGTGGCCGGGTCCGGGCGGGAACGGGGGCAGGCCTTCGCGGATGCTGCTCTTGGCATCCCAGTAGTGGGGAGAGACGGCGGTGATCTCATCGGCGAAGGCGGCGACCAGCAGGAGCAGGCCGACCAGCAGCCCACCCGCGATCAACGACAGGCGAGAGCCTCTCAGGGCGCCCCTCATTGCTGGTCACGCCCCCTCAGGCGCGGGTCGACGACCCGGCGCAGGATCGAGACTACGGCATAGAGCAGGGCGAAGATCAGCCCGAGCGATGCGCCTGCGGCCACCAGGACCGGCACATCGGGCGGCGGCACGGGCGAGCGCAGGTCGAACACGAGGCTGACCGGGCTGGCGGCATCCTCGAGCAGGTTGGTCACACCCGGATAGTGGAAGAGCCGTTCCACGATGAGGGCGTTGGAAAACACCACGGTCAGCACGTTGGGCATGCCGTCCAGCAACTGGACCAGTGCGCTGGCCAGGCCATGCCTGCAGACCACGGCCACCTCCGACAGCCCCTTTGCGCGGGCGGTGCGGATGTAATCCAGCCCGTAGACGTCCGCCATCGCCTGTGAGGTGGTGCGGGCCAGCATGGCCAGGGGGAGCAGTGTCAGGCAGGTGACCGGCAGCACCATGCTGGCCACCGGCCGCCCGCCATCCCAGGCCACGGGCAGCAGGCGGACACCGGTTCGCCGAAAAAGCTGTGCCACCCCGATCTGCAGCAGCATCACGACCAGGAAGTCGGGGATCCCCTGCAGCAGACCGGTCAACAGCGGTCCAACGGCCGAGCCCCGCCTGCGCAGCGCCTGGAAGTCCCAGAGACCCTTGGCCACGCCGAGCGGGATCGCCAGCGCCAGGGAGAGGGCGATCAACTTCAGGGTGGCAGCCAGGCGCGGGAACAGCAGCCCGGCCACCGCGAACCCCCGGCGGTTGGTGCCGAGCGTGCCGGAAGCGAGGGTCTGCAGGTACTCGCGGAGCGTCTGGCCCCACTGATCCGTGTCAACATGGATGGTGACCCCGATCAGGCTCCCGGGAGCAGGTGTCGCCTCAAAGGGGGGCATGGTGGCGATCAGGACGATGAACAGCACCACCAGGGCAACGCCGACGATCTCCCATCCGATCGCCGCGCCGAATCTGCGGAGACGAATGCTGCGTCACCCCACTAACACTTGAATGTATGCATATCATCGTATCACAACGTTACTGCTGTGCAAGTCTGGCACGAACGAGAGGTCTGTCAAGCTAGAGTGGGTACGTCGCCCGCAGCCGGGCAGAGTACCGCTCCACCGCTCCCTCCGCTGCTCCCAGGTCGACGCCGTTACAAGGGCCCGGCGCAGTTCCCGCGCCGGGCCCGCTCATGTTCTAGTTTCCATAGCCCTCCTCGAAGAGCTCCCGGCAGAGCTTCATCACCGCCTTCTTCTCGATCCGGCTCACGTAGCTTCGGGAGATGCCGAGCATGCGGGCGATCTCCCGCTGCGTCTTGCGGGCGCCGCCGGAGATGCCGTAGCGCAGCTCCAGGACCTGGCGCTCCTTGCCCCCCAGCTTCTTCAGCTTCTCGCGCAGCTTGGACTCGTCCAGCCGCTTGCCCACCAGTTCGGGCACGACGTCCGGATCCGAGCCCAGCACATCGATGAGGGTGATCTCGTTGCCTTCCCGATCCACCCCGATCGGGTCGTAGAGCGATACCTCGCCCCGCACGCGCTTCAGGCTGCGCAGGTGCATCAGGATCTCGTTCTCAATACAGCGGGCAGCATATGTAGCCAGTCTCGTGCCCTTGTCGGGCTTGAATGTACCGATGGCCTTGATCAGGCCGACGGTGCCAATAGAGATGAGGTCATCCACGTCCTCGCCGGTGTTATCGAACTTCTTCACAATATGGGCCACCAGCCGCAGGTTCCGCTCGATCAGGACCGCCCGGGCCTCCTCGTCGCCCTTCTGCAGCCGGGACAGGTACTTGGCCTCCTCCTCCTCGTTCAGCGGCTGCGGAAAGGTGCTGGAGTTGGCCACGAACCCGGCCAGCAGCAGCATGCTGCGGACGATGGTGACGATCAGGGGCTCGAACATGGCAAGCACCGCAATCCCTCCCCTCCTGTGGGGGATAGGGTATGCGGCCGCGGCTTGACCGGTTCCTCAACTCAGGATCTGCTGTCTGCGGCTGACGGCGAGCACCAGCCCGACAGCCAGGAGGACCCACGCGGCGAACACGGCCCACGCGAGCAGCGGTGACGGGGGTGGCACCAGCGCCAACGGTTCGGCCACCAACCCGCCGGACAGGTAGACGAACTGGCCGGCCAACAGGTTGCCGTAGGCGATGCGGGGCAGCATCCACCCCCAGGCGGGCGTCCCCAGGACCATCCACTCCAGGTACGGGATTACCAGCCCCGCCAGCGCACCGGCCAGGGCGCTGCGGGTGAGCAGCGCGCCCAGCAGCCCGACCAGGCCGTAGAAGAACAGCCCCAGCACCGGAACCAGCAGTTGTGCGGCCAGAGGTGCCCTGGGCGGGGGCGGCGTCACCTCGCCCGCCAGCCAGATCGCCTCCTGCGCCGCCTGCCAGGTCACGTGCCCGCTGACAGCGCCCACCACCGCGAAGAGCAGCGACAGCCCGGAGCTGATGAGCAAGAGCCAGACGACCTTGGCGGCCACGACCGGCGCCCAGCCGCTGTGGGCCGCCCTCACCTTGGCGGTGCGGTTCCTGAACTCGCTGCCGATCAGTTGTGCACCCCACACGGGCAAGACCATGGTGCCCAGCACGGCCAGAATCGCCAGCAGGTAGTTGACGCCCAGACCGGGGCTGAGCAGGGCCACTGCCTCCCTGAGGTCGGCCGTTGCGGCGTCATCCACCACGAAGTCGGTGAACGCGTCCTGGTAGATCGACCGCAGCTCCTCGAAGTGCTGCGTCCGGCTCACCGCGTACTGATAAGTCCTCACCGGCCCGCCCCAGACCGACACGGCCAGGAGCACGAGGGCGAGAACGGGTACCCAGCGGCCCTTCCACACCAGTCGGCCTTCCGATAGCAGGAGCTGACGGAACATCACTGGGCGACCTCCTCACGGTTCGTCTCTTCCGCGTACAGCCCCAACCGCCGGAACGTCTCCTCCAGCGTGGCCGCCCGCAGTTCCAGCGAGTGCAGCGGGATATCCAGCGACCGGATCTGCGCCAGCACCGCCTCGCCCTCGGCCATGGTGGCGCACGGGATCTCCACGCAGGGCGTGGGCTGCGACGCCACCACCCGGGCCTGCGGGAAGAGGGTGCGGACCCGGTCCGGGTGCCGGGTCCGCACCGTGACGCGGGGCGGGTGGCTCTGCCGCAGCTGCTCCAGGCTGCCGGCGAAGGTCGCGGCGCCGTCCCGGATCACGACGATGCCGTCGGCCAGCTCCTCGAGGTGCTTGAGGTCCTGCCCCGTCACGACGATGGTCGCACCCTCGGCGGCCAGTTTGCGGAGTGCCCGGGAGACCAGGCCCCACGCCCCCGAGTCGAGCCCCACCGACGGCTCGTCCAGCAGAAGCCACGTCGGGCGCCGCAGGAGGGCGGCCGCAACTGCCAGCCGCTTGCGCTGGCCGAAGGAGAACCCGTCTGCCCGGCCCGGCAGCAGCGGCTCCAGGTCCAGACCTGCGATGACTGCCCTTGCCTCCGCAGTTCGGGGGGAACGCCCGCCGGAGAGCAGATACAGGTTCTCCTCCCCGGTGAGGAGAGGGTAGACCGGGGCGTCGTCGAACACCGCCGCGAGCCGTGGCCGCACGAGCCCCGCCGGCTTGCCGCCGAGGCGCACCGCGCCGGACGTGGGGTGTGCGAGGCCGGTGGCCAGGCGCATCCAGGTGGTCTTGCCGGCGCCATTGCGGCCCGCAAGCAGGGTGACGGAGCCCGGCTCCACCGCAAAACTCAGTCCCTTCAGGGCCCACCGCCCGCCGAACCGCTTGGACAGGTTCTCCGTAACCAGGCTGGGTCTGGTCATCTGACTCGCCGCCCTCCCATACTGGCCCTGATCAGGCTAGAAATAGCTGTAGCCGCCGTTTCCGTTCACCGTGGTGTAGATGCGGCTGCTGTACGAGCTGCCCACCGGCCCCCACGGGGTGGGAACGCCGAACACGAACACCACCTGCGTGTTGGACCGGCCCGTGCCCCCCTGGCCCGAGTAGAACCAATCCCACTGTGCCGAGTGGGACTTGTAGTTGTTCAGAGGCGCCGTCCACCAGTCAACGGCGATCGCGCGCGGGCTGCTGTAGAGGTAGCCGCCCGAGAACGTCCAGGTGGTCGTCGAGTCGTGGCGGGCCACCGTCAGCCCGGCCAGGCTCTTGAAGGTCCGGGTGACCGTCACGGTGCGGACGGTCGCCATGGCCGACACGTCACCCTGGGCGCTGCGGTTGGACACCGTGACCTTCTCCTCGATGAAGGCGCTTGCAGGCGCCTTGACGGCAGGTGCGGCCTGCATGCCGGAGTCCTGCAGCGACCCGGCGAGGGCGGTCGCCCCCATCATCATGAGCAGTCCGGCCGTCACGACGGGAACCAGGCGTCTCGGCTTGACCATCGGGCATCCCTCCATCCTCTGTTCTGTGGAAGTGCCCCGGGGCAGTCCCTATGGTAAACCCATCTCCACATTGTTGTCCATTAAATCTGACGATTCTCTCCTCAGGTGAAACGGGCGCCGTTTGCACCGACGCAGAAAGCCCCGCCGCCACGTGGGCGACGGGGCTGCATCCACCGGACTAGTCTGCGCGGCCGGGCGAGGGGACCGACGTGGTTCGCACGGCCGAGCCCCACTTGGCCGCACGGCCGTTGATGACCAGGCTGTCGATGCGGAAGAGGTCCGGCGCCAGGCCGCCCGTGGTAGACCGTGTCGTAGCCCCTGATCGCCGGCTGCAGCTGCAGGGTGACCTTCAGGGGGTTCAGGTGTAGGTTCCCCGGTACTCCCTGTTTGCCGGATAGGCGCCCGCCCCGTACGGCGTGGTGACGGTCTGGATGACCTGGGCCGTCCCGTCCGGGTTCAGCGTCAGGTAGAAGTCCGGTCCCTTCAGCTCGACGTAGACGAACGCGTCGTACCGGTAGTTGGTGTCGACGAGGTAGGTCGCCGAGAAGTGAACCGTCCCCGTCACCCTGCCGCCCTGGACGCTGGGGGCAACGGCGCTTGCCGGGCCGCCGCCACCAGGCTGCCCGATGCCGCCCGGGGTGCCGGTGCCGCCCGTGCTGCTGCCGTCAGTCTGCCCCACGCCAGCTCCGCCCTCCCGGGCAACCAGGTAGGCGCCGTCGGGTGAGAGCGCCAGCTCGGGGGTACCGCTGAAGTTCGGAAGCACGAGTTACCGAACGACCGAGCCGTCGCGCACCTCCGCCACGAACGGCGCCCCGCCCGGCCGCTGGCCCGACACGTAGAAGCCGCCGCCCGGCGTAAGTCGCCCCCGAGAGCACTAGTTCAGTCCCTCGGGCGGGTTCAGCAGATCCCGCGGCGTGATGATGCCCAGGAGCGCCTCGTCCTCCCGACCGCCTTCCGTGATCAGGATCGCCTCCAGCGCCGCCTGCCGCTTTCCCTTCCCGGGGGTGAAGAGTTCGGCGGCGTCGTACCACGTGGCATTCCGGGCGACGAAGGCTACACGGCGACCGCCGAACTGGTCGTGGCGCAGGGCGTCGGCCACGGTGGCGCGTCCGACGTCGACCCCGCCGTTGGCCACGCAGTCCGCCAGCCACTGGGCGATGCAGCGGGATGTCAGCAGCCCGGCGAAGCGCGTCCCCCGGAACACCGGGAACTGCGTGTAGTGGTACTCCCGGATCCAACGGAGCGGCTTCACGAGCGGATCATCGACCTCCAGCCGCCTGACCTCCCGACGGAACAGCGGGTAGACGCGCGGCGGGTTGAGGATGACCTCCGCCAGCCGCTCGATGGCCTCCACGACCTCGGGCCGGGGATCGGCGATGATGCGGGCCGGGTACTCCTTGTCGTGAACGATGGCGTTGCGCAGGGCCCCGAACTCCTTCAGGTCGTCGGCGTACCGCCGGACCACGCTGAACCGCTTCGCCGCCTGGTCCACGACGGAGGCGAAGCCGAAGCGGGAGCGATCGATATCGAGCAGGTCCCGCAGGTGGTCGTCGATCGCGTTGTAGGCCTTGATGAACCGGTCGGCTGACATCGGTGCCTCACCTCATGGCAGATGTACGGCACCGGCAGTCGGATCTCCTACTCCTGCGGCAGGGGGCTTCCCTGTACGGGTCGGCAGGTTGCGGTTGAAAACCGGGCGCCGCTTCCCTCCGGAAGCGGCGCCCGCCGTCTACCCCCCTTACTGCACCTTGCCCACCGGATCGCCGGCCGACACCTGCCCCTGGCGTTCCACCCGCCAGGTCTGCTTTACTTCGAGGTTCGTGAACACCACCGGCGTGGCCAGCGAGGGCACTTCGTCCTTGATGGCCGCCAGGTCCACCTCCATCAGCGTCTGCCCGGCCGTCACCCTGGCCCCCTGCGTGGTCAGAATCCGGAAGCCCTTGCCCTGCAGCTTCACCGTGTCGATGCCGATGTGGACCAGCACCTCCAGTCCGTCGGCCGTACGGATGCCCACCGCGTGGCCGGTCGGGAAGAGGTTGACCACCTCACCCGCCACCGGGCTGACCACCTTCGCACGGTCGGTGACGGTGGGGAACATGCAGAACCCATCGCCCATCATCTTCTGCGCAAACACCGGGTCGGGCGTCTCACTGATGGGCTTCACCTGGCCCGTCATGGGGGCCACCACCGTCAACGGCTGCTGCTTCTTGCCGAACAGGCCGAACACCACCGCAAACCCCTCCTACATCAGTTGCTTGATCTGCTCCTTGAGGCGATCGCTCTCCGTCCCGAAGACCGCCTGCATGTTGCTCCCGACCTCGAGTACACCGGCAGCGCCCAAGCGCTTCAGCCGTTCCACGTCCACCTTGGCCTTGTCCCGTGCCGTGATGCGCAACCGGGTGATGCAGGCGTCGATGTCCCGCACGTTCGCTGCACCGCCGAAAGCGGCCAGAATCTGCGCTGGCCGGCTGTCACGCGGCGCCCCCTTCCCGGGCTGGGCCGCGTCCGCTGCGACGTCGACCCCTGGCGAGGCAACTCCCGCGGCGGTATCAGGGTTCGCCGACTCCTGCGCCAGCGGATCCCGCCCCGGGGTAGCCAGGTCGAAGGTGCGGATCGCCCACCGGGATGATGAGCCATGGCCGGGTGGCCAGGCCCCAGTTGAGCACGTAGTCGATGAAGCCGCCGGAGAAAGTGAAGCCGTGCTTCACGCCGAGGATGTTCAGGACCGCGAAGGAGAGCCCCGCAAACAGGGAGTGTATCACGAAAAGGATGGGAGCCGCAAAGGCAAATGCAGACTCCACTGGCTCCGTGATGCCCCACGCCGCCCACCTCCTTGCGGCGTTCCAGGCGAGCCTCGTGGGACATCACCAGGCACCCGGTGAGGCCGGCCAGCCCCGCGACGCGGTCGCCTCCCGCCAGCCCCAGCCCCACCGCCGCGGCGAAGATCACCGGCAGGTCTGAGAAGAGGGCGTGGCCTGCGTTCCGGATGAGAGGGATGTTCAGCAGGTCCTTGTCGCCGAAGCGCAGCAGGAGCCCTGCCGCAGGCAGGACCGAGATGGGCGTCATCAGGGCACGGCCGATCTGCTGCAGATAGCCAGACGCGTTGCGCATGTGGTCGCCACTCCCCTTGCTGCACGGTCGGCAGTAGTCTGCCCAGCCGCAGCAAGTCTCTGCGGAGACGGCCTAACCATGCTGCCGCAATCTGCATACCGTGGTGGGGAATCGCCCGCCTATCCATCACAGATGGGCGGAGGAAAAAAGGAGGAACGGCAGATGCCCACGCGCAGACTCCGGTTGACGAGGATGCTCGTCGCCGTGCTGCTGGCGACTCTGCTCGCGGCGTGCAGCAGGGGGCCGGCCAGGCCGAGCGAGAAGGTCACCGTCCGGTTCACGGAGGTCATCCACTCCATCTTCTACGCCCCGCAGTACGTGGCTCAGGCCAAGGGCTTCTTCGCTGACGAGGGGCTCGAGGTGGTCGCCTCCACCGCACAGGGCTCCGACCGGGGCGTCGCCGCCCTGCTGGCCGGCACGGCGGACATCGCCATGGTGGGCCCGGAAACCACCGTCTTCGTCTACAACCAGGACTCGCCGGTGAAGGTGAAGCTCTTCGCCCAGCTCACGGCCCGGGACGGCTCCTTCCTGGTGGCCCGGGAGAAGCCCGAGGGCGAGTTTGCCTGGACCGACGTGAAGGGCAAGTCCATCATCGGCTGGCGGCCCGGGTCGATGCCGCAGCTGGTGGCGGAGGCGATCCTCCGGCGGCACGGCATGGACCCTGATATCGACCTCGAGTACATCGACAACCTTGCGGCAACGGCCATGGTGGGTGCGTTCCTCAGCGGGCAGGGGGATTACATACAGGTTTTCGAGCCGAGTGTGAGCCAGCTGGAGCAGGAGGGCCACGGGTACGTGGTCTCTTTCCTGGGCGCCGACTACGGCGGCATGCCCTACACCGGCTTCGTTGCGACCGACAAGTATATCGCCGAGAACCCGGACGTGATCCAGCGCTACACCAACGCCATCTATCGGGCGCAGAAGTACGTGTTCGAGACCGACCCGAAGATCGTGGCCCAGGAGGTCGCCCAGTACTTCGAGGGGACCGACGTCGATCTGCTGGCCGCCTCCATCCAGCGCTACCGGGAGGAGGGCGGCTGGGTGCGGACTCCGGTGATGAACCCCGCCGACTACGACGCCCTCCAGGACCTGATGATCGCCGGCGGCGTGCTCCAGCCTGACCAGCGGGCGCCCTTCGACGCCATCGCCACCAACCGGTTTGCCGAGGAGGCGGTCAAGCAGGTCAAGTAGAGGAGGTCTGGCACATGCGCCGTCCCCGCATCGCCCTGGAGGAGGTCTCGCTGACCTACCTCTCCCCCCGGGGGGCCACGCCGGCGCTGGCCGGAGTCTCCCTGGCGGTCTACCCGGGGGAGTTCATCTCCATCGTCGGTCCCAGCGGCTGCGGCAAGTCCACCATCCTCTCCCTCATTGCCGGCATCCTGAAACCCACCTCCGGGCGGGTCCTCCTGGACGGCGAGCCGGTCACCGGCCCCTCCCAGCGGGTGGGATACATGCTCCAGCGGGATTACCTCTTCGAGTGGCGAACGGTGAGGGAGAACTGCATGATCGGCCCGGAGGTGCAGGGGCAGGACCGGGCCAGGGCCGGGAGACGGGTGACGCGGCTCCTTCACAAGACCGGCCTCGCCGCGTTTGCGGATGCCTATCCGGACCAGCTCTCCGGCGGCATGCGCCAGCGGGCAGCCCTCGTGCGCACCCTCGCCATTGACCCCGACATCCTGCTGCTCGACGAGCCCTTCTCCGCCCTGGATTTCCAGACCAAGCTGGTGCTCGCCGACGAGATGTGGAGCCTGCTCAAGTCAGAGCAGAAGACGGCGCTGCTGGTCACGCACGACATCTCCGAGGCGATCTCCATGTCCGACCGGGTCATCGTGCTGTCCCAGCGGCCCGGGCGGGTGAAGTCGGTCCACGAGATCACCTTCGCCGGTCCGGAGCGGCCCGTTCCGTTCAAGGCGCGAGGCGCGCCGGAGTACGGCGGCTACTTCCAGAGAATCTGGTCCGAGCTGGACCAGCCCGGGAGGTGAACGAAGGTGCAAGAGGAGCAGTTGGTCGCCCGGTACCGGCGTGCGCAGCGGCGCCGGCGGTGGGCCGTGACGGCCGCCCAGGCCGCCCTTCTGGCGGGCTTCCTGGTCCTGTGGGAGCTGGCCGCGGACCGCTACTGGGTGAACCCGATGCTGACCAGCCGCCCCTCCGCCGTCTGGCGGACCCTGCTGAACATGGCGGCCTCGGGCTCCCTGTGGCTCCACGTGGGGATCACCCTTCAGGAGACGCTGGCCGGGTTCGGCATCGGCATGGGGCTCGGCATGGGGATCGCCGTGGCTCTCTGGTGGTGGCCGGCCCTGGCGGAGGTGCTCGACCCCTACCTTGTAGTGCTGAACGCCTTGCCCAAGATCGCCCTGGGCCCGATCTTCTACATCTGGCTCGGTCACCAGTGGTCGGTATACGGCATGGCCGTGGCGATCTCGGTGATCGTCACAATCGTGATGCTCCACGCCGGCTTCGGCGAGGTGGAGGCCAACCAGGTTCTCGTCATGCGCACGTTCGGTGCCACGCGGGCGCAGATCCTGCAGAAGGTGGTCATCCCCGCCTCGCTCCCCACGTTGATGGCCGCGCTGAAGGTGAACATCGGCCTCACGCTCGTGGGCGTGATCGTCGGTGAGTTCCTCTCGGCCCGGGCGGGCCTGGGGTACCTGATCATCTACGGCGGCCAGGTGTTCCAGATGCAACTGGTGATGACCTCGGTGGTGATCCTCGCACTGATCTCCGCGCTGCTCTACCTGGCCGTGACCTGGGCGGAGCGGCTGGTGTCCCGGCTCCTGCATCTGCCCACCCGCAGTTGACGGGACCGGTGCGGAGGGGCGGGCAGGCACTTTGTGCGGTTGAAGGCAGGAGAACCCATTGCCGTCGTGGAATAGGGGAATCTGGAAGCAGCGGGCTGAAGACGCTGGGAGCCAGAGGGCGGAGCCACACCGGTTCCGCCCTCTGATTCGGCGTATCGCCCCTGCGGGTTTCCCGGACGACAGGGGGGTCCCGGCTTGACTCGCAGAAGAAAGTCACATCAGGCGCGCCGCAGGGCGCTGCTGGTCCTGGCCGCGGGCGCCTGTGCCTGGTTTCTCCTATGGCGTTTCGGCTTTGCAGGTCCCTGGCAGACCGCCGGCGTGGCCGCGGTGGTCTGCCTGCTCCTGATCCTCCACCCGAGACCTGCGGCCTCTCCCCGCGCCGAGACGCCGTCCCGCCGGTTGGTGGAGTCCGATGCCGAACCATTCGCTGTGTCCGCGGCTTCCCGGCGCCGGCCCAATGCCGCGAGCGAGGCCTACAACACCTATCCCGGCCCGCCGTCTGAAGCTCCAACGGTGAGGCCGCCCCGCACGCAGGTCGCCGCCCCCCGCCGGGCGCCCGCCACCCAGACCCGGGGGCTGGTCACTGACGGCACCACCGAGAAGCCGTCCCGGATGCCGCCTCCGGTCCCGCCGCCCATCTTCGGCAATCCGGCTTCCCGCCCCATCGTCGCGGGCATGGAGCACACCGTGAGGCGGAGTGCCCAGTCGGAGGAGACGGCACCGGAGGCCCCGGCGACCGAGGCCGGGCCGCAACCGGAGGGCGCACCGTCACCCGGGTCAACTGCGGTGGCGCCGATGTTCACTCCGCAACCTCCGTTCGCACCGGCGCCCGAGTCTGCGCCGCAGCCAACGTTCACCATGGCGCCTGAGAATGTGCTGCACCCGACGTTCGGACTGGCCCCTGAGCCTGCGCCTGACCCGGCGCTCACGCCGGCCGCAGAGTCCACTCCGCCAATGGCCCCGGCGCCCGGGTCCGTACCACAGGCCGGGGAGACCGCCGAACCCGACGTTACCGGCACACCTGCGCTGCCGCAAGGCGGGCCCGCCGCGGCGCAGCCACTGACACCGCCTGCTGTGGATGGCGAGGTCGCCGTGTCGCTGACAGACGAAGCGGTCGCTGTGGCTTCAGCATGCGACACGACCCCTGCAGGAACCCGCTCCCCTCTCCCCGGGCTGACGGCCGCCGAGCGGCTCGCCCTCGGTCTGGACGGCACGCACGCGGATCCCGGTGTCGGCGTCGCGGACCGTGCTCCGTCTGCCTACCGCCTCCCCTCCCTCGACCTCCTCCCCCTGCCCGCCAGCGAGCGTGGGCTCTCCGAGGACGAGATCCTCGAGCGCGCTTCACTCCTGGAGCAGACCCTGGCCAGTTTCGGCGTGGAGGCCACCGTGGTGGACTTCTCCTTCGGGCCGGCCGTCACCCGGTATGAGCTGCAGCCGGCGCCGGGGGTGAGGGTCAACAAGTTCACCGCCCTTGCCGACGACATCGCCCTCGCCCTGGCCGCCGTCGACGTGCGGGTGGAGGCGCCCATTCCCGGCAAGTCGGCCGTGGGCATCGAGGTGCCCAATAAGGAGCGCCTGGCCGTTCCGCTGCGGGAGGTCCTGGAATCGCCGGAGTTCCAGGCCAGCCCCTCGAAGCTCACCGTGGCCCTCGGCAAGGACAACTCCGGTCACCCCGTGGTGGGAGATGTCGCCCAGATGCCCCACCTCCTGATCGCTGGCTCCACCGGGTCCGGCAAGTCAGTCTGCGTCAACGCCATTATCTGCTCGCTGCTCTACAAGGCCCGGCCTGACGAGGTCAAGATGCTGATGATCGACCCCAAGATGGTCGAACTCTCGATGTACAACGGCATCCCCCACCTCATGGCGCCGGTGATCACCGACGTGCGCAAGGCCGCCGGGTTCCTGAAGGGCGCGGTCAAGGAAATGGAAGCCCGCTACGAGCTCTTCGCCGCGGCCGGCGTGCGTAACATCGCACAGTACAACCGCCAGGTCGCCCTCAACGTCGGATCGGGTTCAGACCGCCCCCGGCAGCCGCTGCCCTACATCGTCATCTTCATCGACGAGCTGGCCGACCTGATGATGGTGGCTCCGGTGGACGTGGAGGACGCCATTTGCCGGCTGGCCCAGATGGCCCGTGCCTGCGGCATGCACCTGGTCATCGCCACGCAGTCGCCGCGCGTCGACGTGATCACGGGCCTGATCAAGGCCAACATCCCCTCCCGCATCGCCTTTGCCGTCTCCTCCCAGGTCGACTCCCGGGTCATCCTGGACGCCGCGGGCGCCGAGCGCCTGCTGGGGCGGGGCGACATGCTCTACCATCCGACCGGCCTGCCCAAGCCGCTGCGGGCCCAGGGCGCCTACATCAGCGAGACCTCCGTGGAGGAGCTGGTCCGGTTCGTGAAGGCCCAGGGCGCCCCGGAGTACACGGCACAGGAGGTGCCCGTCGAGAACGGCAGCCGCCGCGGGGCACGGAACGGTGCGGACGAACCACCGGCTCCCACGGCGGTGGACGAGGCGCTGCCCGAGGCCGCCCGCATCATCATCGAGCACGGTCACGCCTCGGTCTCGCTGCTGCAGCGTCGTCTGCGGTGCAACTATACGAAGGCCACGCGCCTGATCGACCAGCTTGAGGAGATGGGACTGGTCGGCCCGCATCAGGGCTCGAAGCCCAGGGAAGTGCTGGCCACCATGGCCACGTGGCATGAGCTGTTCGGCCACCGGTCCGGCGAGGACGAGTCGGGAGAGCCGGCGGAGTGAGGGGGTGACGGTCATCGGAACTCGTACCGTGCAGATCACAACACAGGAGCAGCTGGAGGCGGCCTTCGCGATCCGGCGCAAGGTGTTCATCGAGGAGCAGAATGTCCCGCCTGAGGAAGAGCTGGACGCCCTCGACCAGACCGCCACGCACGTGCTCGCCCTGGGCCCCGACGGCCGCCCCGTGGCCACCGGGCGCATCATTCCTTATGGCGAGCGAACAGGAAAGCTGCAGCGCATCGCCGTGCTGCGCGAGTTCAGGGGCGGGGGCTACGGCCGGGCGGTGGTCGAGGCGCTGGAGGAGATCGGGCGGAGCATGGGGTTCAACCGCTTCGTGCTGGGCGCCCAGACCCACGCAGAGGGGTTCTACCGCAAGCTCGGGTACCGGACCACGTCGCCCGAGGTCTTCCTGGACGCCGGCATCCCGCACGTTCACATGGAGAAGATCGTTGAGGCGTAACTGAAGCAACCCGGCAGCACCCTCTGGGGTGCCGCCGGGTTGTGCTGTCTCGCCGGTGCCTGCGCCCGAACCCTTCCGGGAGGCAGGCCTGGGCCATCCAGACGGTCCTGCATCCACGAAGGTGGCAACGGAGAGCATCTTGACTCGGATGCCAGGTGAGCGTCCGGACAGACCGATCAGCGCAGCCACACTGCTACTCGCCCATCAGCAGGCGGGCGTACGGGGAATCGATCGGAATCACGATCGTCGGCTTGCCGTTCAGCGTCGTCCGGTACGACTCGAGCGTGCGGTAGAACGAGTAGAACTCCGGATCGGCGCCGTAGGCCTCGTTGTAGATGCGTGCGGCCTCGGCCTCGCCCTCGGCCTCGATCTCCGCCGCCTGGCGGCGGGCCTCGGAGACGATGAGCGTCGCCTCCTTGTCGGTGCGGGCCCGGATGTTGGCCGCCTGCTCGTCGCCCTGCGACAGGTAGTCCTGGGCGATCTTGGACCGCTCGGACTTCATCCGGTTGTAGACGGAGTCCATGTTCTGTGCAGGCAGGTCGGTCCGCTTCAGCCGCACGTCGTGGACCGTGATGCCGTAGTTGGCCAGGGACTGATTGACCAGTTCGGTGACCTGGGCGTTCAGGTTGCCCCGGGCGGACTCGCCCTCGGAGATGATCTCGCCAAACCTGAGCTTGCCCAGCACGCCGCGCACCGTGGAGTAGACCGCCGCGTCGATGCGCTGCTCGGCCCGGGCGGTGGTCTGGGTGTTCTGCACGAAGAGCAGCGGGTCGGTAATCTGCCAGACGGTGTAGTGGTCGACGATGATCGGCTTCTGATCGGCCGTAAGCACGTCGGCCGGATTGCTGTCGTAGACCATGCGATGCTTGGGCAGCGTCTGCGCCGTCTGCAGCAGCGGGACCTTGAACGTGGGTCCGGCCTCGGTTTCCACCCGCTCCACCACGCCGGTCCACGAGCGGATGACCAGGTACTCGTCCTCCCGCACGAAGATCACCTGGCTGAGGGCGCCGAAGACCAGTGCGATAACCACAATCCACAGCAGGAGCCGCTTGATCTCGCCCGGCTGGATGTTGACCTTCAGTTCGATCGGCTCACGGTTGGGATTCACTGGCCGCCACCCCCTCCCGGCACGATGGGCAGGTACTTGACCGTACCCTCAGACGAATCCATGATCACGATGTCGGCGCCGGGCAGGATCTGCTCCAGCGTCTCGATGAGCAACCGCTCCCGGGTGACGGTCGGGTTGGCCTTGTACGCATCGTAGATGGCCTTGTACTGCGCGACGTCGCCCAGGGCCTGGTTGATGCGGGCCTGCTTGTTCGCCTCGGCCTGCTCCAGGAGCTGCTGCGCCTGGGCGCGGGCCTGCGGGATGCGCTCGGCCTCGTACTTGCCGGCCTCGTTGATCTTCGTCTGCTGCGCCTCCCGGGCGTCGGTGACGGCCTTGAACTCCGCGGCGACCTCCTTGGGCGGCTCCACGTCCTGCAGCTTCACGTCGATGATCTGGATGCCCGTGCCGTAGGCGTCCATCAACTGAACCAGCTGCCGCTCCACCTCGTCCTGAATCTCGAACTTACCCGTGGTGATGGCGAAGTCCAGACCCGTGGTACCCATCACCGAGCGGAGCGAGGATGCGGTGGCGTTTCGGAGCAGCCGCTCCGGGTCATCGACGGCGAAAAGGTACTTCTCGATGTCCTGTACACGCCACTCCACCAGCAGGTCGGCCCAGACCAGGTTCTCATCACCCGTGATCATCAGGGCCTCGTCCTCCACGAGCTCCTCCCGACCGTCGCGCTCACGGAAGCCGAACTGCAACTCCTGCGTCTGCTTGGTCGGCACGACCACCGCAGTCTCCAGCGGCCAGGGCAGCTTGGTGTGCACGCCCTTCTCCACCTGCCGGGTGGCGCGCCCCATCGTCAGCACCAGCGCCGACTCGTGCTCACCCACGCGGAACCACGTCGTCAGCGCCAGGTCGGCCACAAGGGCTACCACCAGCAGCCCCAGAAGCGATCGCCGTATCAGTCGCACCCGCTTGACCTCCTTTTTCAGATGCCTAGAACATTAGCAGGTTACCCGTCCAGGTAAAAGATGCGTAACAGCAGGCCATTGGTTCGGCGCGTCAGCGCTTTTCTGCGCCCCCTCCCAACACTGCCCGGCGCGCCCCCATCGGGCATACTACGGCGCAGGAGGTGTGGGTGATGCTGCGTGGTGACGTGGACCGCTTCTACCGTGCCCTGCGGCAAGAGTACCCCAACCCGCCGCCGGGCCCAGTGCAACGACTCGACCACGTCAGAGAAATCGCCGCCTACTATGCGCGCCTCACCCAGGAGGAGCGCCACCTCATGCTGGCCTGGGCAAAGAAAGAGGAGAGCGGCATCGGGATGATCCCGCTTGCGCTCTCGGCCATCCCCTTCTTCGGCCTGATCGTCAGCGCCCGGCTGCAGGAGCTGCTCAGTCAGCTGCCCATCTGGCAGATCTTCGTGTTCTGGCTGCTCTTCGCTTCCCTGGTGCTGCTCGGCTTCTACATCCACCAGCGGCAGAAGGCATACACGGCGCTGCACATTGCGCTCCTGGAGCAGGTCATCAAGGCGGAGGAGAACCGGCAGCGCTACCAGCCGAGGCCTTCCCAGCCCGCGGCCGGGCTGCAGTTCCAGCCGCAGCCTGAAGAGGAGCAGCACAGGGCGCCGGTCGTGGAGGACCAGCGGCTCACGCTCCCGCCGGAGCCGGGGCCGCACTGACGCCGACGTGGGGCGCAGGGCCACGCTCCGGGGCGCCCGCTAGAAGGAGGGCAGTTCGTCTCCCGACAGCACCCGCCGCTGCACGGCCACCACGGCCTCCGGGCGGATGCGGGCGCGCAGGATGGCGGCCAGCGAGGCGTCTGCGGACCGGACCAGCATCACGGCCTCGGTGTCGCCCGCCAGGAGGCTGCTCTGCCTGCGCAGCGGCAGCGTCTTGAGTCCGGTCTGGCGCATCCGCCCCGGGCTGCTCACCATCGTCGGTGCCAAGTTGACGACCTACCGGCAGATGGCGAACCGGGCGATGATCCAGGTGGCCCGCGAGCTGGGCCGGGACCTGAGCGACAACCCCCCACCGGCAGCGAGCCCCTTCCGGGCAGCCGCGTGGACGAGGCCGGGTTCGCCGCTTTCCGGGACCGGATGCTCGCGGCGTACGACGCCGCAGGCGTTCCCGCCATGACCACCGACCGCATCGCCTGGCTCTATGGCACGGGGATGGAGACGCTCCTGCGCTACGGCGACGAAGACCCCGCGTGGCTGCACCCCCTGGCACCGGGCACGCCCGCCCTGCGGGCAGAGGTCCGCCTGGCGGTGGAGCAGGAGATGGCGCTCACCCTCACTGACTTCATGGACCGCCGGTCCGCGCTCATGCTCTTCAGCGAGGACCAGGGGCGTGCAGCCGCCCCCGAGGCCGCCCGCATTATGGGTGCGCTGCTGGGCTGGAGCGACGAGCGGCGTGCGAAGGAACAGAAGGCGTACCTTGCGGTGGCCGACCGCCACACGGTCGCCCGCCTGTCGGCTGCCCTCTAGCCCCCCGGGGACGACGGGCAGCCCCCTGCCCGACTCCGGGTTGGCAGGGAGCACAGCACCACACGCCGAACCACTCCCGCATGAAGAACCTCGAACAGCTTGCCGCTGAGATTGCCACCTGCGAGCGCTGCCCCCGCCTCCGTACGTACTGTGCGGAGGTGGGGCGCATGCGCGTCCGCCGCTATCGAGACCAGGAGTACTGGGCCCGCCCCGTCCCCGGCTTCGGCGATCCCGACGCAAGGCTCCTCATCCTTGGCCTCGCGCCCGGCGCCCACGGCGCCAACCGCACGGGCCGCATGTTCACCGGAGACGACTCCGGCAGATGGCTGTATGGCGCCCTGTTCGAGTCCGGCTTCGCCAACCAGCCCCAGGCCGTGAGCCGTGACGACGGCCTGAAGCTCACGGACGCCTATGTGAGCAACGTCGTGCGCTGTGCGCCGCCGGACAACAAGCCCACCGCTGCCGAGGTCGTTGCCTGCCTGCCGTACCTGCAGGCTGAGCTTGCGCTGCTGCGGAACGTGCAGGTGGTGCTGGCGCTGGGCCGGATTGCGTTTGACACCTACGTCCGCCTCCGGCGCGCTCAGGGGCATGACATGGGTCGGCCTGCATTCGGCCATGGCGCCGAGTACTGCGCACCCGGGCTTCCGGTGCTGCTCTGCAGCTACCACCCGAGCCGGCAGAACACAAACACCGGGGTGCTGACCCCGGTGATGTGGCGTTCGATCTTCGCGCGGGCACGGGAGCTGGTGGACGAATCAGCCCAGCGTGGTGTCCAGCAGCATCATGATGATGAAGCCCACTAGCAGCATGTAGGTGGCCGTGCGCTCGTTGCCCCGCTCGTGCGTCTCGGGGATGATCTCGTCGCTGATGACGAAGAGCATCGCACCGCCGGCAAAGGCCAACGCCCACGGGAGGATGGGGTTCGCCAGCGTCACCGCGGCCACCCCCAGCAGCCCGCCCACGGGCTCGACGAGGCCGGTGATGAGCGTGATGAGGAACACCTGCCCCAGGGGGTAGCGCTCGGCCAGGAGCGCCAGGGCCACGGCCATGCCCTCCGGAATGTTCTGGATGCCGATACCCATGGCCAGGCTCAGGCCGCTGCCGACGTCGCCACCGCCGAAACCGACGCCCACGGCCAGGCCCTCGGGGAAGTTATGGATCGTGATGGCGATGATGAACAGCCAGATGCGCTGCAGGGTCGAGGTGGCCGCTCCGCCCTCCGGCCCCTTGATGAAGTGCTGGTGAGGTGAGTAGCGGTCCACCAGGTCAAGGAACAGGCCGCCCAGGAACAGTCCCCCTCCGGCCACCAGCGCGCCGCGCAGGCCGCCGCCGGCCTTCTCCATCGCCGGGATGACCAGGCTGAAGACCGTCGCCGCCAGCATGACACCCGCGGCCATGCCAAGCATGCCGTCGTAGATGCGGGGCGACACCTTCCGCGTAAGTACGGCCGGCACGGCGCCAATCACTGTCGCCAATCCTGCGATCAGGCTGGCCAGCATTCCCAGGACGATCGGGTTTGCACCAAGCCACGTACTCATCGGGTTACCGACCTCCTGGGTGCATTGTACCACGTATTACATACCTCTGTAACCATTCGCTTCGGGCCTTAAGTTTCTGCGGCAATCCTGGCGCACTTGCAGTGCATGCCCCTGACACTCGCAGGGGGACTTCCGGCGCTCACTGGCCGCCCCTGACACGCCCCGGCACCCCTTCCTGTGCTCCGGGCATAGGATGGACCCGAGGGAGTGAGTCACATGGAAATCGCCGTCGTGAGGCCCGGTGAGTCGCTCTGGCAGATCGCACGCCGCTACGGAGTGACCACCGGGCAAGTCGCCACGCTGAACGGACTCCGCGACCCCAACCGGCTGGTGCCGGGCCTGGCCCTGCTCATCCCGGTGGAGCGGCGACACGTCGTACGCCCGGGGGAGAGCCTGTGGCGCATCGCCCAGCTGTATGGAACCACCATCGACGCCATTGTGCGCGAAAACCGCATCACCAACATCAACCTGCTCTATCCCGGCCAGATCCTGGTCATCCCCCGGGGAGAGCGGCCGGTCATCGAGGCCAACGCATACCAGGCCAACCTGGCCACTGGCGACGTGTCCGCCACCGCCGAGGCGGCACCGTATGTGACGTACATCAGCATGTTCAGTGCAGCCGTCACCGAAGACGGCGACGTCGTTCCGCCCAGGGCTGAAGCCTTCATCAGCACAGCCCACCAGGGTGGAGCCGCCACCCTGCTCACCCTGACCAACTTCCGAGGTTCCACGTTCAGCTCCGATCTGGCCTCGGCGTTCCTCAACAACGACGCAGCCGTCCAGCGGGCGATCGACGAGCTGGTGATCATCCTGCGCGTGCAGGGGTATGCCGGCCTCAACGTCGACTTCGAGTACGTCTACCCCAGTGACCGGGTGCCTTACAACAATTTCCTTCGCCGGCTGCAGCCCCGCCTGCACGCCGAGGGGTTCAGCCTCTCCACCGCTCTGGCGCCCAAGGTGCGGGCCGATCAGCCCGGGCTGCTGTACGAGGCCCACGACTACCCCGTGCACGGCGAGGTCTGCGACTTCGTCGTCCTGATGACCTACGAGTGGGGCTACGTGACCGGTCCGCCGATGGCCATCGCACCCCTGCGGCAGGTCCGCCAGGTGCTGGACTACGCCGTGACCGTCATTCCCCGGAACAAGATCCTGATGGGAATCCCCACCTACGGCCGGGACTGGCGTCTTCCCTACCAGCGGGGCGTCACCCGCGCCGAGACCTTTTCCCCGGTCACCGCCGTCAACCGCGCGATCGACGTGGGCGCCGCGATCCAGTTTGACGAGGACGCCCAGTCGCCCTTCTACCGCTACTGGGACGCGCAGGGGCGGGAGCACATCGTCTGGTTCGAGGACGCCCGCAGCCTCCAGGCCAAGTTCGACACCGTGAAGGAGTACGGGCTGCGCGGGGTTTCCTACTGGGTTCTGGGAAATCCGTTCCCGCAGAACTTCCCGCTCCTGCAGGATAACTTCCGCGTCCGCCGCCTGCGCTGACGCACTGGCCCCCGCGTCGCCACGGTGAGCCTCACAGGGATCCTGGGTGCAACCTCCTGGAGACCGCAGGGTCGCACGTGCTCGTTCCGCCGCCGAGGGACTCACCGCGGTCCCTGCGGTGGCGTTGACTTGTCCGCCGGCGGCGTGCGCGCAGCAGCCATCCCGATGGTAAGATAGTAGTATCTACCGCTGAAGGGATGGACCATCCATGCTTTACCCACTGCGGTTTTCGCCCGTGTTCAAGGAACGCGTCTGGGGCGGCCGCCGCCTCGCCCGGTTCTTCCCCAACCTGCCCCCCGGCCCCGTGGGCGAGGCCTGGGTGTTGAGTGACCACCCGCAAGGCCGCACCCCCATCGCCAACGGCCCGCTCCGTGGCGAGACCATCCACAGCCTCCGCCAGCGCAAGGCAGCATCCGACGACTTGTGGTCCGACACGTGGTTGCTGGGCACCCGGGGAGTACATCCCCGCACAGGGGAGTTCCCTCTCCTCTTCAAGCTCCTGGACGCACGGGAGGACCTCTCCGTCCAGGTCCACCCCGGCGACGACTTCGCCGGTCTTCCCCCGGGTGAGTTGGGCAAGAGCGAGATGTGGGTTGTGCTCGATGCAGAGCCCGGCGCCAGGCTGATCCACGGACTGGCGCCCGGCGCAACCCGGGCCGAACTCGCTGCAGCCATTCAGCAGGGTCGCACGATGGATGCCCTTCGCGCGCACACCGTACGACCCGGCGACGTGTACTACGTTCCCGCAGGCGTGGTCCACGCCCTGGGCTCCGGGCTGCTGGTCGCCGAGATCCAGCAGTCCTCCGACACGACGTACCGGCTCTACGACTACGACCGCCCCGGTCTTGACGGCAAGCCCCGCACGCTTCACATCGAGCAGGCCCTCGCCTGCGCCAGTTACGCACCACCGCCTTCTCCTGTCCGCCTGGCGTCGTCGGAGCCCAACCGGTGGGAGACCATCGTCACCTCCCCCTACTTTGTAACCGAGTACGGAAGGTGCAGGATCTGTTGGTACGGGGCAACCGATCCCGCATCGTTTGAAGTGCTGATGATCCTGGAGGGCACGGGCACCATTGAGTGGCCGCCAGACGGGGTAGAGCCTCTGGCCGCCGGGCAGACATGGCTTCTCCCCGCTCAGCTGGGGCGGTACCGCCTCACCGGGGACTTCGCCGCCCTGCGCGTTCGGGTTCCCTGAGCACGTCAGCCGGGGAAGTCCTTCCGCCCGAGAAGCAGGCAGACGAAGAACCCTGCGTTGTCGACCAACGCAGGGTTCTTCGCGCTCGGTTTCGTGATGCAACTGAACTACGCTATCTGCTCGTACTGGTCGCCGATGGCGTGTTCAAACCTCAAAGAACGCCCGGCAGGGAGACTCCGACGGACTTCAACTTGCACGTCCGCCGAAGTGGCAGTTTGTCGCACTTCTCCCCACCACAGCGTAATCGACACCTGAGTAACCGCTAACGCCGCCCCAGCCCGTAGGCCTCCCACAGCACACTGATCGGATGCACGGCCTTGGTGCCGGCCTGGTACTCGATCTGCCAGCGGCAGGTCTCGCAGTCGGAGACCGTGCGGGGTGCGCCGGAGGCCACGATTGCGTCGCGCAACGACTCGCCCACCTTCATGGAGACCTCGTACTTCTCCTCCTTGAACCCGAACGTTCCCGCAGAGCCGCAGCAGCCGGCGTCCAGGTTCCACGACTTCACGCCGGGGATGAGGTTCATCAGGGTTACGGCCGGCAGGCCGATGCCCTGCGCCCGCTGGTGGCACGGCTGGTGGTAGGGAAGCCGCTCGTCCATCTGCTGGAAGTCGGTTCGCAGCAGCCCCTGCTCGTGGCAGGCCAGCAGGAACTCGGAGATGTCGTAGACCTGCCGGGCCACCACGTCGGCGCCGTCCAGGTGGAGCAGGTGCTCGTAGTCGTGCTTCAGCGTCAGCGAGCACGACGTGGAACTCACGACGATGGGGATGCCCGCCTCGGCCGGCTCACGCAGGTGGCGGAGGTTGTAGCGGCCGTTGCTCGAGGCGCCCTTCAGGTCGCCGTTGGCGATGATCGGCAGCCCGCAGCAGGTCTGCTGGGGCAGTACCACCTCGAACCCGTTGTGCTCGAGCACCTCGACGACGTGGCGGCCGATGTGCGGCTCCATGAACTGCACGGAGCAGCCGTGGAAGTACGCAACCTTGCCGTTCGGCGCGGGCCGGTCCTTCCAGGGCGACTCGTGCCGGGCGAACCAGTCGCGGAACGAGTGGTTGGCGTACCGGGGCATGGGCTTGTGCCGGTCGATGTGGAGGACCTTCTCCATGGTCCAGCGGATAGGCCGATTGGCCAGCACGCCGTTGGTCAGACCCGGCATGTGCACTGCGATGGGGCCGACCATGTACGTGTGGGTCAGCACCCAGTCGCGCAGCGTCAGGCCGCGCCGCCCGACCTTCTTCCGCTTCGGCACGGCGATCAGGTCAGCAGGCTGGATGCCCGAAGGGCAGACCGTGTCGCACGTGCGGCAGCCGAGGCACAGGTCCAGATGGTCCAGCTCGGCGACCTCGCCGGCGGCCCGGAGGCGGGCGAGGCCGGGGCCGCCGTTCTTCGGCCCGGGAAACTCGGGCGCCACCCGCAGCATGGGACAGTGCATCTCACAGATGGTGCACTTCAGACACGCGTCGTACTCCTTGATCACCGGCGCTCACCTCCTTCCGACACCGCCTGGCACCCGGCCAGGCGGCCTGCGGCGCCGCCGGTGGCAACGGCCACGCCGCCTCCGCAGCCCTCGGCGTAGGGGTCGTATCCAGCCAGCGTCCGCCCGCAGACGAACAGGTTGGAAAAACCCTCAGGCCGCAGGTCCTCGTCCACCGTCACACCCACCCGGACGAAGGGGTGGCCCCCCGCCGGCAGGAAGTCCGCATCGGCCCATGCAGACGGGTCCTGGCCGGTCGGGTCCTGCCGCGCCGTGCCGTGGCCGGAACCCCCCGGAGTGGCCACCGGGAGGTCGAAGAGCGGCTCACGCACCAGGAGGCCGTCCGCCACGAGCCCGTTTCCCAGGAGGCCTCCGGTGGCCAGCACGTACGCTCCGGCCTCGTAGGTCACCTGGCCGCCGGCGCCCTCGCAGACGACGGAGTGGACCCGGCCATTCGACACCTCCGCCCGCACCGCGCGGGCGCCCAGCGCCAGGTCAACACCGGCCTGCTGCACGACCCTGCGCAGGGCTTCCGCCAGGCGCAGTCCCGGCACCGACGGCGGCGGCAGCAGGACCTCTGCCAGGCGCATCCCCACGGCGGTGGCGAAGTCCGCCTGCACCTTTTCAGCCCCGGTGAGCCCGAGGACTGCGGGGAAGAGCACCCACCGCCGTCCGGAGCCCTCTCCGGCCACCGACAGGCCAGCCGCGTCCCGGGCGGCCAGGACGGCATCGATGACCTCTTCTCTGTAGACCTCGTTCTGCAGCAGCCGGGCCAGGGCGACGGGGTGGACCTCCTCCGGCTGACCGGGCAGGTCGACCCAGCTCCACGGTGCGCCGCCAAGTCCTGCCGCCACCACGGCGGGATCGAAGTCCCGCAGCCCGCGGAAGCCCACCACCCAGACGGGCTCTCCCGGGGGCGGAGCCGTCATGCCCGGGCCGACCAGGTACGTCGGACGGCGCGCGCCCAGGGCAGTGATGACCTCCTTGTCCCCGGGCGAGAGGCCCCAGCCCACGCGGGCCATCTCCTCCTGAAAGTCGCCCAGCTCCTGGTCGACGGTCTCCATCCCCAGCAGCCGGTACGGATGCGCGGGGGGCAGCGTCTCGAAGGGGACGGCCAGGCGGTCGATGCAGCCGGAGGCCAGTTCCAGTACGCCGGCCCCGTCAGCCACCAGCGTGACCTCGGCGCCGGTCCGCCGGGCGGCCAGCGCAGCGGTCATGCCGGAGAGGCCGCCGCCGATCACGAGAACCTCCGGGCGGCGCACCCGACCCCTGAAGCGGGGAATGCCGATCGTCATCTCAGTCATGGCCCACACCTCCTGCGCTCACCGGGCTGCTCGGCATCGCGCCGGGCTCCGCCGCTGCGGCCGCAGCCCGAGACGCGGGCTGCGGTTCCATCGCCAACTGGCTGCGGGCCAGAGCATAGTTCAGTTCCGCCGCACGCAGCTCCAGGCCGCCGAGTCCGCCCCGCACGCCGCGCCACCGCTCCGCCTGGAAACGGGCCAGCAGTTCGGGCACCCGGAACGGCGGAATGACGTTCTCCCTGACCAGGGCCAGAGCCGCCCGGTAGCCGCAGAAGCCACCCTGGCAGGTACCCATGCCCAGGCGGGTCCGCCGGCGCAGGTCGCCCAGCGACGGGTTGTCCAGGCTCCGGGCAGTGGCCACGAGCTCGCCGGCGGTCACCTGCTCACACTCGCAGATGATCTGCCGCCCGCCGGGCTCCTCCATCGCTTGTGCAACGGCGGGCAGCGTGGCCGGGTGGCGGTCCGCCACCGCCTGGGCCCGCTCGGCCCCGACGAGGCTGGTGATGCGCGCCACAGCCGCCGGATCTGGCGGAGGCAGGATCGGTTCCTCGGCCGTGCGGCAGGGTACGGTCACGCCCAGCTGTGCGGCGGCCACATCAACCACCCGCTCCGCCATCAGCCGGTAGGTGGTGAGCTTGCCGCCCACGATGGAGACCAGGCCACCCACCCCGTGCTCGGCCTTGTGGTCGACCACGACGAAGTTGCGCGACAGTTCCCGCGTGTTCCCGCCCGACCGCGATCCGTAGAGGGGCCGGACTCCGGCGAACGCCCGCAGCACCCGGGCGCTGGCGGCCAGCGGCAGCATCTCGGCGCCCAGCCGCTTGAGCTCTGCGACGTCGGACGCGGGCACGGTGATGTCATCCGGATCTGGTACAGGCGTTGCGGTGGTGCCGAGGAGCGTCACGCTGCCGGCCGGGACGAAGATGTCGCCGTTGCCCGGCTTGCGCAGCCGGTTGACCACCCGGCTGGTCAGGCGCCCGTGGTAGACCAGCAGCACGCCCCGGTCGGCCACCACGTCCAGGTGGATGCCGGCCATGGCGGCGATCTGCCCTGACCAGGCGCCGGCGGCGTTGATGACCATCTCCGCCTCCAGCCGCTCCTCCTCGCCGGTGGCCAGGTTGCGCAGGCGCACGCCCACCACGTTTCCGCCGCTCATCAGCAGCCCCTCGACCCGCCGGTAGGTGAGCACCCGGGCCCCGTGCGCCTCGGCGGCCGTCACGTTGCCCCGAACGAGCCGCCAGCCATCCACCGAGGCGTCGGGAACGGAGTACGCTTCCCGCACCGACTCGGCCAGCAGCGGCTCCTCACGGCGCAGGCGGTCGACATCCAGTTCCTCCACGGGAATGCCGGCATCCCGGCAGGCCGTCACCCACTGGGCGGCGTAGGCGGGATCGTCCTGCTCGAGCCGCACGAACAGCCCGCCGCAGGGCTCCACGGCAAATGGTGCGATCCGCCGCACGATCTGGTTCTCCTCGGCGCACTCCCGGGCGGACTCCGCATCCTTCACCGCGTACCGGCCACCGCTGTGCAGCAGGCCGTGGTAGCGGCTGGACGTGCCGTGCACCAGGTCGCCCTGCTCCACCAGGGCAGCCTTGATGCCGCGCAGGGCCAGATCCCGCAGGATGCCGGCGCCCGTGGCCCCGCCGCCGATCACGATGGCTTGCAGCACGTTCATCTCCCCTTTCACAGCAAAGCCCCACCAGGAACACGCCTCGCTCGGCGTGCCCTGGTGGGGCGACTCTCCCTGTCTCAGCGCCCTCGTTCCGGCTTGTCTCCGGAACCGTTATGGCTCTGGTTCCAGTGTACGATAGCTGGGGCCGGAGCCGTAAGGGTCGTCAGACCTAATCCGTATAGGCAGAAAGTGTCACTCCGCCCATGGCCCGGGTTCCCCGGTTCCCGGCACCGGGAGGGTGCACCGTGCGGTCACCGGTTCTCGGTGAGCGCCAGGAACCGCTTCACGTCGGCCGCGGAGACGTCCACGGCAGCCTGCCAGAAGTCGGGCTTGGTGAGGTCGACGCCCAGGTGCTTCGCAGCCAGGTCCTCGACCCGCATCCGGCCCGTGTCGCGCAGCAGGTCGACGTACCGCCGGGCGAAGGACGGGCCCTCGGCCAGCGCCCGGGCGTACACGCCCGAGCTGAACAGGAAGCCGAAGGTGTACGGGAAGTTGTAGAAGGGCTGACCGGTGGAGTAGAAGTGCAGCTTCGACGCCCAGAAGTGCGGGTGGTACTCGGCGAGGGCGTCCCGGTAGGCCTCCTTCTGCGCCTCCACCATCAGCTCGTTCAGCCGGGCCGCCGAGACCAGCCCCTTCTGCCGCTCGGCGTAGAAGCGGGTCTCGAAGAGGAAGCGGGCGTGGATGTTCATGAAGAAGGCCACGGCCCGCTCGGCCTTCTCGGCCAGGAGCCTCAGGCGCTCCTCATCGCTGCCCGCGGCCCGCAGGGCGGCATCGCTGACCAGCAGTTCGGCGAAGGTGGAAGCGGTCTCGGCCACGTTCATGGCGTACTGCTGGGCCATCTGCGGCAGGTCGTTCATCACGGACTGGTGGTAGGCGTGCCCCAGTTCGTGCGCCAGGGTGGAGACGTTGTCCATGTTGCCGCCGAAGGTCATGAAGATCCGGGACTGGCGGCTGAGCGGGAAGGAGGTGCAGAAGCCGCCCGGCCGCTTCCCGGGCCGGTCTTCGGCCTCGATCCACCGGTCCCGGAAGGCCTGCTCGGCAAAACGCGCCATGTCAGGCGAGAACCGGCCGAACTGCTCCACGATGAAGGCTGCAGCCTGTTCGTACGTCACCTTCGCGGACGAGCCGGCCAGCGGAGCGTCCACATCGTACCAGGCCAGCTTCTCGAGCCCCAGGAGCTTTGCCTTCCGGTTCAGGTACTCGACGAAGATCTCCTTGTTCCGGTCGATGACCGCCCACATCACGTCCAGCGTCTCGGCCTTCATCCGGTTGTTCTCCAGCGGCTCCGAGAGGATCGAGTCCCAGCCCCGGTGCTTGTAGAGCTGAATGCGGAAACCGGCCAGGTGGTTCAGCGCCTCGCCGATCAGCTCAGCCTGCTCGCCCCAGGCCTTCTCCCACCGGGAGAAGAGTTCGGCACGCACAGCCCGGTCCGGGTCCAGCATCTTGTTGGCGGCCTGCCCGGCCGAGAGGTAGACGGTCCTGCCCCCCTCCTCCCAGGGGATCTGGACGCGGCTGACCAGCTCATTGTAGAGCCGCCCCCAGGCGTGGTAGCCGTCCACGGCCAGGTCGCCGGCCAGCGACTCCCGCTGCGGATCCATCCGCATGGCGGCCCGCGCCCGGCGCTCGCGCAGCGGGTTGGCGATCTCGGCGAAGTCCGGCCGCGCCACCAGGGCCGACAGCACGTCTTCGGGCAGCTGGCTGATCTGGTGGTCCATCAGCGTGGTGGCGCTGCCGAAGGCGGCGCTGATCTGGCTCACCCGGCCCTGGAGCAGCTTCGCCTCCTGGTCCGCCATCGACTGGGCCGACAGGCAGGAGACGAACGCCCCGGCCTGCCTGATGTGCCTTGCCAGCTCCTGGTACTCGGTGAGGAGCGGCGTCCAGCCGTCCAGCTCGGCGGGGGTCCCGGGCAGTGCCGCCGACTCCAGGCGCTGCTTCAGGCCGCTGACGCGGACGGCCAGGTCGTCGAGAAACGCACGGAACTCGGGGGAGTCGCTCCCCCCGGGGAAGAACACGTCAAGGTCCCACGTTTGGCTCAGCGGTGCCTGCACGGTGAATCCATCCTCCCTCGTGGGTATCGTTACCACCTGGTCTGACTCTAAGCGATTCGGTCTTGACACGGCCATTCCCTGCGGCTAAAGTGGTCGATAAATACGCATCATTGCTTCAGGCGATGAGAAGGACGAGTACCCGGCGCGCGCCGTTGCAGAGAGCGGGCCACCCTGCTGCGAGGTCCGCACGGCAGGCCCGGCGAAGATCCCCTTCGAGCCGCCACCCGAGCCCTGTGCGGTGTAGGCGTGGCCGCCCCTCCCCCGTTACCGGGAGGCGACATCGATCGGGTGTCGGCAGAGGAGGCCGCCTGTGCGCGGCAAGTCCGGGTGGTACCGCGGAGGCCACAAGGCCCCCGTCCCGTATGGGATGGGGGCCTTGTCCATTCTCCCCACGAGGAGGTCGAATGAGGTTGCTGGCTGTCACTCTGTATGACACGACCCTGCGCGACGGGTCGCAGCGGGCTGGAGTCTCCTACTCCAGCCGGGACAAGGTCCGGATTGCCCACCGCCTCGCCGACCTCGGCATCCCCTACATCGAGGGCGGCTGGCCGGGCTCGAACCCGAAGGACGGCGAGTTCTTCCGCCTGCTGCGCGAACGCCCCCTGCGCGGTGCGAGGGCTGTGGCCTTCGGCTCCACCTGCCGCGCGGGGAACGCCCCGGAGTCCGACCCCACCCTGGCGGCCTTGCTGGAGGCCGGGACGGAGGTCGTGGCCATCTTCGGCAAGAGCTGGGACTACCACGTCACCCGGGGCCTGGGGACCACCCTGGAGGAGAACCTGCGGATGATCAGGGAGTCCGTGGCCTACCTGAAGGAGCAGGGGCGGGAAGTGGTGTACGACGCCGAGCATCTCTTCGACGGGTTCCACCGCAACCCGGAGTACGCCCTGGCGACGCTGCAGGCGGCGGCCACCGGCGGAGCCGACTGGATCGTGCTCTGCGACACCAACGGCGGGACGCTGCCCGAGGCTGCCGCACAGGTGGTCCGGCGCGTGGCCGCCGCGCTGCCGGGCGTACGCCTCGGCATCCACGCGCACGACGACAGCGGCCTGGGCGTGGCCGTCACCCTCGCCGCGGTCACGGCCGGAGCGACGATGGTACAGGGGACGATCAACGGCTACGGCGAGCGCTGCGGCAACGCCAACCTCTGCGCCATCATCCCAAACCTCCAGCTGAAGATGGGCGTCGCCTGCCTTCCGGAGGAGAAGCTGTGCGAACTGACGGCGGCCAGCCACTTCGTGAGCGAGGTGGCCAACCTGCCGCCCTGGGACGCCCAGCCGTTCGTCGGCCGCAACGCCTTCACCCACAAGGCCGGCGTGCACGTGAGCGCCCTGCTGAAGGATCCCGCGATGTACGAGCACCTGCCACCCGAGACAGTCGGCAACGAGCGCCGGGTGCTGGTCTCCGACGTCGGCGGCCGCTCCAACCTCCTGGCGGCCTTCGGCGACCAGCTCTCCCCGGACGAGGCGGCCGATCTCATCCGGCAGGTGAAGGAGCGCGAGAGTCGCGGGTTCCAGTACGAGGGCGCCGAGGCCTCGGTGGCGCTCCTTACGTACAAGGGCAAGCCGCCGTTCGAGGTGCTGGGCGTGAAACTGATGGTCACCGGCGCCGCCGACGGACCGGCCGAGAGCGAGGTCGCCATCAAGCTGCGAGTGGGCGACCACGTCGTGCACACCGCCGCCGAGGGCAACGGCCCGGTCCACGCCCTGGACCAGGCGCTGCGCAAGGCGCTGACCGAGATCTACCCGTCGGTCTCCCGCATGCAGCTGCTGGACTACAAGGTGCGCGTCCTCGAGGGCTCCCAGGGCACGGGCGCCGTCGTGCGGGTGCTGATCGAGTCCGGCGACGGCGAGGAGCGCTGGTCGACGGTCGGAGCCTCGGCGAACATCCTCGAGGCCTCGTGGCAGGCGCTCACTGACAGCCTCTCGTACTTCCTGCTCTTCCGTGCCGGTGCGCCGGTCGCGGCAGACTAGGGCAGAAACGAACCGACCCTGCCGCCATGGCAGGGTCGGTTCGTGTACACTTGGTGCAGATGGGGAGACTCGAACTCCCACCGGGAGTGGTTACCCGACACGGTCCTGAGCCGTGCGCGTCTGCCAATTCCGCCACATCTGCGAATGTCCACCTAGCGACCCGGCGGTGCGCTGCTGCCTTCCGGCCCTGACGCGTTTCCGTCGGATCGCTAGCGGACTGGTGGAGCTAAGGGGAATCGAACCCCTGACCTCTTGAATGCCATTCAAGCGCTCTCCCAGCTGAGCTATAGCCCCGTATGATGGTGGCCCAGGCCGGAATCGAACCGGCGACACCGCGATTTTCAGTCGCGTGCTCTACCAACTGAGCTACCGGGCCACGTCGCCGGTCGTGAATGCCCGGCGGAATTCTATGTTACCGCATCCCCGCGGCTTCGGCAAGTCCGAGTTTTTCCCATAGGAAGCAGCGTCGCGGGCGCAGCCCTTCGAAACGCCCTCTCGCTGCACACCAGGCCAGGTCACAGACGCTGCCGAGGCGAGTTGCGCCACACCGCCGTACGCGGCGCTCCGTGCTGTGCGGAAGCCGCCGAACCGAACAGCAGTCACCTGGCCGTGCCGGACCCTCTCCCTGAGCGGTCTGGCGCCGGGCGTCCTGAAGCGGTTCACCGAGGTCGACTGGGGCAGCGGTGCGAAGTCTGCTCCGGCGCCCCGGCCGTGATCCGGGGGTGAGCCGGCGCCGGCAGATGTAGACGGGTTTCGACTGCTGGTGTAAAATGTAGGAACACCCCATGCCAACAGGAGGGGCCTATGCCAGATATTCCGTTCTTTGACCCCATCAGCTTCTTCGCGCAAAAGCTGCACGAGGTCGAGCAGCAGCTCATCGCCAAGAAGGCCGAGCGGGAGATTCTGCTGGCAAACCAGGCCAGCCTTGAGCAGACGCTCGCGACGCTGGCCCTTCTCTCCCCCGACCACCAGAAGGCGATTCAGCAGGAGGTGGCCTCGCTCAAGGAGGTACTCCACTCCACCGAGCGGTCGCTTGCATCGCTCGAGAGCGAGATCGAGATGCTAAATGCCAAGCTCAATGCGTTGCAGACTGCCCGCGACCTCCTGCACGTAGAGGGAACGCCATAGCGCTGGGAGTCCGTCGCCTGGTCGGCAGGTAACGGCTCCCTTCTTTATGTGGATCTGGAAAGGAGTGTGCCAGAATGGATCTCGGGTTGACGGGAAAGGTTGCCTGGGTGACCGCGGCCAGCAAGGGGCTGGGCTTCGCCTCTGCGCTGGCGCTGGCCCGTGAGGGGTGCGACCTCGCCATCTGCAGCCGCAGCGAGGATGCCATCGCCTCTGCCGCCGAGCGCATTCGCAGGGAGACCGGACGGAAGGTCCTGGCCGTGGCGGCGGACGTCTCCCGGAAGGAAGACCTGGAGCGGTTCGTGAACGCAGCGCTGGCGGAGTACGGCGGGGTGGACATCCTCGTCTCCAACACCGGCGGCCCGCCTGCAGGAGGCTTCCTCGACTTCGACGACGACGCCTGGGTCGGCGCCTTCAACTCGCTGCTGATGCCGGCCGTCCGCCTGAGCCGTGCTGCACTGCCCTCCATGCGGGAGCGCGGCTACGGCAGGATCATCTACATCACATCCTCCGGCGTCAAGCAGCCCATTCAGAACCTGATTCTCTCCAACGCCCTCCGGGCCGCCGTCACGAATATGATGAAGAGCCTGGCCACCGAAGTGGCCAGCCTGGGGATCACGGTGAACAGCGTGGCCCCCGGCCGGATCCATACCGACCGCGTGGACTCTCTCGACCGGGGGGCCGCCGCGCGGACCGGCAAGAGTGTGGAGGAGGTCCGCCAGGCCTCGGCCAGCCGCATCCCCGTCGGCCGCTACGGCACCCCGGACGAGTTCGGCCGCGTGGTCGCCTTCCTGGCCAGCGAGACGGCCTCGTACATCACGGGCTCCGCACTGCAGGTGGACGGAGGGATGGTCAACAGCCTGTAGGCGACCCGTCGCGGCAATCTGCATGAAACCACTCACGCCGCCGGGCGTGCCCCTGCACTCGAGTCGGGGGCACTCGCCCGGCGGCTCGTCCGCATGTCCGTTCATCCTGCCATCACACCAACTCCAGCAACCGCTCGGCGATGCGGCGGAAGAGCGGTGCGGCGAAGGTCCCGCCTGAGCGGCCATCCTCGATCAACACGACAATCACGTACCGGGGCTGCTGCGCAGGGAACCAGCCTGCGAACCAGGCGTGCGTGACCGGGCGGCCGTTCATCACCGTGTCGGCGCTGCCCGACTTGCCTGCCGCCCCCACGCCTTCCACCCATGCCGCCTGGCCCGTGCCCTCGCCGCCCGGCATGGTTGCGGCCAGGAGTGCGGCCTGCACTTCGGCCGCCGTCGCCCGGCTCACCACCCGGGTCGGCGACTCGAGCCGGGGCCGCGCAACCACCTCCCCGTCGCTCCGCTTCACGGCCGACACGAGGCGCACCGGGTAGAGCGTCCCGCCGTTTGCGAGGGCCGTGTACGCCCGCGCCACCTGGAGGGGGCTGGCCATCAGACCGCCCTGGCCGAAGCTCAACTGGGCGACGTCGCCGCCGTAGAGCGGCTCGGGCAGCGGCGCCACCGGCTCGTGGCCGGCCGGAAGCGCGCCGGTCGGAGCCCCGAGGCCGAAGCGGCGGGCCGCCTCCAGCAGGGCATCGCCGCCCATCCGCCCATAGCCGATCTGGATGAACGCAGTGTTGCACGACCGGGCAATGGCCTCGCGCAGGGTCACCGGCCCCTGCCAGGTTCCGTCCACGTCCCGGAACGTGAGGTCGCCCAGCTGATAGGTACCGCTGCACAGGAACTGCTCGTCGGGCCTGATCAGGCCGGCCTCCAGCGCCGCGGCCGCCACGAGGGGCTTGAACACCGATCCCGTCTCGTACGGGCGGATGGCCCGGTTGCGCAGCTCGTTCTCGCCGGCGAAGACGGTCTGATCGTAGTTGGGGCGGGAGGCGATGGCCAGCGGCTCGCCCGTGGCCACGTCCATCACCACGACGCCTGCACGCAGCGGGCCGCCCGTGGGATGTCCGGTCCGGTCCATCTCCTCCTCCACGGCACGCTGGATGCGGGCGTCGATGCTGGTATGAAGGTCATAGGGCTCCTTGCTCACGGGGTCCCGGGGCAGCACCACCTGCGGTGCGTCCCCGGAGAGGGGCCCGCCCCGCCCGTCGTAGGCAGCGGTCAGGTGCGGCACGTTTTCGCCCCGCAGTTCGGCATCGTAGGCGAACTCGAGCCCCGTCTGCCCACCCTGGGCGTTGGCATAGCCCACCAGATGGCGGGCCAGCGAGTCCGGCCCGTAACGGCGTCCGGTGGGGCCGACCGCCACGCCTGGGATCCCCAGTTGCTCCACCCGGGCGGCTGCGGTCGGCGAGAGGCCCTCGATCACCCAGCCGGCCTCGTGGCGCTGACGCACATACTCCAGCACCCGGGCCGCCGTCTCCTCGCCGAGGGCGTCGGCCAGGAGCGGCGCCATGGCCGACGTGTCGCCGAAGAGTCGGGGAAAGACCGCCACCCCGAGCGTCGACTGCGGATCCGTGAGGGCGACGCCGTTCCGGTCGTAGATGGCGCCCCGCCGCATCTGCAGGGGCAGCCGTTCGATCCGCTGGCTGATGGCCTGCCGGGCCAGTGCCGGCCCCTTCAGGATCTGCAGCTGGAAGACCCGCACGCCCAGCGCGGTCAGGCAGAGGGCGGTTGCCACGCTGAGCCAGAGGATCCGCCGGGCCATTCGGATGTGCATAGCGAAACACCTCGGTGGAAATTGTTCCCCGAGGTGTCTCTCGTCATGCGTTATGTTGTGCTCAGGGCTGCCGGGCGGCCAGGTTCGCCTCGGCGAGGTCGACGTTCTCCAGGTGCTCCTCGTACGTGGATGCGAAGTAGTGCTCGCCGGATCCGTCGTTCTTGGCGACGAAGTAGTAGTACTCGTGGGTCTCCGGGTAGAGCACCGCCCGGATGGCGCTCTCCCCCGGCGAGGCGATGGGGCCCGGGGGAAGACCCGGATACTTGTAGGTGTTGTAGGGCGAGTCGACCTCCAGGTGCTCGTAGAATAGGCGCTCCGTGCGGGGCAGGCCCAGCGCGTAGTATACGGTGGGGTCGGCCTGGAGCGGCATGCCGATGGCGAGCCGGTTCAGGTAGACGCCGGCAATGGCGGGCTGCTCCGCCGCCACCCGGGCCTCGGTCTCCACGATGGAGGCCAGGGTGACCACCTCGTGCACCGAAAGCCCCATCTCGTCTGCCCGAGCCAGGAGTTCGTCCGTCCAGACGGCCTGGAACCGGTCCAGCAGCATCGCCACGACTTCCTCCGCCGTGATGCCGCTGTGGTACTCGTACGTGGCGGGGAACAGGTACCCCTCCATCGGCTGCGCCACGTCCAGGTCGGCGGGCAGGTAGGGGTTGTCGGCGGCTGCGGCCGCCACCGCGTCCAGGAAGTCCTCACGGTCCACCACGCCAGCCTCGTCCAGGAGGTCGGCCATCATCGCCACCGTCAGCCCCTCGGGCAGCGTGAACCGCCGCACGACCACGTCGCCTGCGACCAGCTTGGCCAGGATCTCGTCGACACTCATGGCGGCCGAGAGTTCGTAGCGTCCGGAGATAATCCGGGCGTCCAGATCCCGGTAGCGCACGTAGAAGCGGAAGACGTTCGGATCCTGGATGAGCCCGCCCTCGGCCAGGATGTCGGCCACGTCGGCCGTGGTGGCCCCGGCGGGGATCTCGATCTCCACCGGTGCGGCGGAGGGGTCCGCCGGTTCCAGACGCCCGAGGAACAACAGGAAGCCCGCATACGCGGCGCCCGCCAGCAGGGCAAGCAGGAGCATGATGACCAGGACCAGCCGGGCTGCCTTTGCTGCTATGGACAACTGCGCTCATCCTTCCGGCGATAAGTGCATGCCCTGCCGTATTCGACAAAACGACGAGCCCTCCTGTCTGGAGGGCTCGGTGCAGCCTACTTCTCGGACTCCTCCTCGAACTCCTCGTCGTCGAGCATCTCTTCCCAGGCGTCGGCCACCCGCTCGAACTCCTCTTCGGATTCGATCTCGACCAGAACCTCTTCACCGTTCTCCTCATCGATGCGCATGATGACGGCCTCTTCTTCTTCCTCGCCATCCTGGATGGGGAGCAGGACCGCATAGTCCTTCTCGTCAACGGTGATGACCTGGATGATCGTGAACTCGTGCTCGTTGCCTTCCTCGTCCGTCAGCACGATAACGTCATCATCGTGCTCATGCTCGTGGTCATGGCTCATGGCAATCACTCCGATCCACAAGATAGTCCCATTCTAATGCAGCCCAGTTGCCATGTCAAACCAAAGAGCCGGGCGAGGGTCGCGCCCGCGCATCCAGATATCCCTGCAGGATAACTGCTGCGGCCATCTTGTCGATCACCTTGCGCCGCCTGGCCCGGCTGACATCCGCCTCCAGCAGCACCCGCTCCGCGGCTGCCGTGGAGAGCCGCTCGTCGAACGGCTCCACCGGAAGCCCGCTGTGCTCGGCCAGGACATCGATAAACGCCCTGGTCAGCTCGGCACGCGGCCCGTAGGTACCGTTCATGTTCCGCGGCATTCCCACCACCCAGCGCGACACGTTGTACTGCCGGGCAATCGCGTCAAGGCGGGCCAGGTCTTCCTCCAGGGACCGGCGGCGGATCACCTCCAGACCCTGGGCCGTCCAGCCCAGCTCGTCGGAGAGCGCCACGCCAATGGTCTTATCTCCCACATCGAGCCCGCCTATGCGCACCATCATTCACCTCTGTTCCCTACCGGCCGCCGGGGCGCCAGGATCTGTGCCAGCGCCACCCCGCTCAGGAAGCCGTTGATGTGAGCCCAGAACGCCACATTCTGAACGAGATCGTGCAGCCAGATGGGCGCGAGGCCGCTGGCCAGTTGCACCAGAAACCAGAGGCCCAGGAACACCCAGGCCGGGAGCCGCACCGCCGGAACGATAGGCCCGATCGGCACCAGCGTCAGGACACGGGCCCGGGGATAGCTGAAGATGTACCCGCCCAGCACCCCGGCCACCGCGCCCGAAGCGCCGATGGTTGCCACGGCCGAAGTGGGGTTGGCAACTGCGTGGGCGACGTTGGCCAGCGCAGCGCACAGCAGGTAGAAGAGCAGGTAGCGCCAGTGGCCGAGCCTTTCCTCGATGTTGTCGCCGAAGACCCAGAGGTAGAGCATGTTGCCCAGCACATGCCCCCAGGAGCCGTGCAGGAACGCAGACGCAAAAAGCGTGACGAGGGGCCGGCCGCCGGAAGCAGCCCATGCCGAGGGGCTGAGCAGGTCAGTGGGCACCAGGGCGAGGTTCTCCACCAGCCACTCTCCCGCTGCCGGACTCCCGACCTCGAGGAGGAAGATGGCGAGGTTGGCCGTGAGCAGGAGCCAGTTGACCCACGGGCGGCTGCGAACGCGCGGACTGTCACGCAGAGGCAGGACCATTGCCACTTTTCCCCCCCGGAGTGTAACGCAGCGGCGCCACAGTGTAAATAGCATATCTCCCCTGCGTTCGAATCACTCTATGGGCAGTGCCATACACGGGAGGTACACACATGCGTCTTCGTCAGCTGATGACCACGAACGTACGCACCTGTCAGCCGGATACCCCCCTGGTCGACGTCGCCCGTATCATGGCCGACGTCAACTGCGGCTTCGTCCCGGTGGTGGAAGGCGGCCGGCCGGTGGGCACCATCACGGACCGCGACATCGTCATCCGGGCGGTGGCCAACGGGAAGGACATCCGCACCGCGAAGGCCCGTGAGTTCATGACCAGCCCTGTCGTCACCGCCAGCCCCGACACCGACGCCCACCAGGCGGCCGACCTCATGGCCGACAAGCAGATCCGCCGCCTCTGCGTCGTGGAGGGAGACCGCCTGGTGGGGGTCGTCGCCCTCGGCGACCTGGCCACGGAGGAGATCCACACCGACGAGGCCGGCGAGGCGCTTTCGTCCATCTCCGAACCCGCCCAACCCGGTGCACATTAGCAAGCCAAGGGGCGCCCCCGGTGCGAGGGGCGCCCCTGTGCGAGGTACGCACGCGCTGCGCGTGGCTGGCGATGGGTACCCGAAGTACACCTTGTTGCGTTATGTCACCCAGCAGGCAGCCGGGTCATAGCATGGTCTGGGGCCAGGCCGTGCGTGCCGCCCCCATACGCCGTGCGGGGAGGCGTGCCTGAGATGGGCTTCTGGCACAGCGACTGTCACTGCAAGGACCATCAGCATCACAAGCACCGCCGCCACTGTGACTGGGATCACGATCGGGACTGGGACAGCGAGTGCCATGCGCACCACTGGAGCGACTGCGACGACAGGCACCACCGGCAGGACCGGTTCGACTGCGGCTGTGGTAAGAGGGACCGGTTTGACTTTGACAAGAAGGACCATTTCGATGGAGATCACTGGTGCGATATCGACAGGAAGCACCACGACCACTTCGAGCATGAACACCGCTGCGACTGCGGTAAGAAGCACCACGGCGACTGGGACTGGGACTGCGACCACGACCGGCGCCGGAAAAAGTGCTGCGACTTCGACCATGGTTGCTGCCACAGGTGCCGGCGATGCAGACGTCACTGCCACTGCCACCGGGACGATAACTCGCGTTGCGACGGCAAGAAGAAGTCGCGGTGCATCCACCCCATCATCGTTCACGGCCACGGCGACACCAAGCGGTTCATCTTCTCCTGACATGAACGGGGCGCCCCGAAGGGCGCCCCGATACTCGTATGAGTGCTGATCTACTCCCCGACCTTCTCCAGATAACTGCGCACCAACTCCTCCAAGAGTTCATCCCGCTCGATGCGCCGGATCAGGTTGCGCGCGCCCATGTGACTGGTGATGTACGTGGGATCTCCAGAGAGCAGGTACCCGACGATCTGATCGATGGGGCTGTACCCCTTCTCCTTCAGCGCCTCGTATACCTTGCGCAGCACCTCTCCCGGGTTCCGGTCTTCCGGCCTGTTCCGCCAGTATACGGTCTTGTCGCTCATCTCTGGCATGGGAACACCGCCTTCCTACAAGATGGACCCGTGCAGCAGGTCTGGGCTCCGGTACTGGCAATGTTCGCCTTCGCGGGACCTGACTCCTTTTCCACCGCCGTAGTCTGCCACTGCTGGCGTGCGGGCTATTCCCGGCCCGCCGGCTGCGCCTGGACAGCACCGCCGCGCTCCTGCTCACGGGCGAAGAACTCCTGACGGGTGATGCCCATCACGAGGATGTCGAAGTAGCGGGTGCCCCGGCACAGGGCCTGACGCCGGACCCCCTCGTGGACGAAGCCCACCTTCTCGTAGCTGCGGATGGCCCGCTGGTTGAACTCGAAGACGTGCAGCTCCACCCGGTGCAGCTCCATGGGGCCGAAGGCCTCGCGGAGGACGAGCCGGAGGGCGTCTGACCCGTAGCCCCGGCCCCAGTAGCTGCGCTCGCCGATGAAGATCGTCAGCATGGCCGAGTGGTTCCGCTCGCTGATGCGCCACAGGCGCACCACGCCGATGAAGCGGCCCTGCTCGTCGACAATGGCCCACTCGGGGCGCGGGACCAGGGAGTTCAGCGCAAGGTTGAAGGCCAGGAGGGCGGGACCGGGCATCGGCCCCGCCTTCTCCTCGTAGAGCAGGTGCCCCACCTCGGGGTCGGTCATGAACCGGTGCAGGGCGCTGGCATCCCGGGGACCGAGGGGGCGAATCCCCGCCTTCTCGCCCCAGATCACGCCCGCCATGGTCCTTCCTCCTTCGTGGGGCTGCGTTACAGACCGAGCTGCTGGCCCAGCAGGCGGGGGACCTCGTTCAGCGCCTCGCCCAGCCGCTCCGGGTTCTTGCCGCCGGCGGTGGCCATGTCAGGCCGGCCGCCGCCGCCGCCGCCGCAGATCTGCGCAACCTCCTTGATCAGCTTCCCCGCGTGGACCCGGCCCGCCAGGTCCTTGGTGACCGCGGCCACGAGGTTGACCTTCCCCTCGCCGGCCACGGCGCCGAGCACCACCACGCCGGATCCCAGCTTGTCGCGGATCGCGTCCGTCATGTTCCGCAGGTCATCCATGGTGGCGACGGGTGCGGTGCCGACCACCACCTTGATGCCGCCGACCTCCTTCGCCCGCTCCACGAGGCTGCCGGTCTCGCTGGCGGCCAGCTTGGCCCTGACCTGCTCCAGTTCCTTCTCCAGCTCCTTCAGCCGGGCCCGCAGCTGCTCCTGCGCCTCCGCGGCCCGGGCCTGCCCCTCCTCCAGGTGCCGGATCACCCCGGCGCCGGTCGCGGCCTCGATGCGGCGGACCCCGCCGCCGATGCCCGACTCGGAGATGATCTTGAAGTACTGAATCTGGCTAGTATTGCTGACGTGGCAGCCGCCGCAAAGTTCCCGGGACCAGCCGTCGCCGACCGAGACTACCCGGACCACGTCGCCGTACTTCTCGCCGAACAGCGCCATGGCGCCCAGAGCCTTGGCCTCATCGATCGGCATCTCGGTCCAGGTGACCGGCTCAGCAGCCTCGATCTCGGCGTTGACCATCTCCTCCACCGCGGCGATCTGCTCCGGCGTCAGGGGACCGGTGTGAGTGAAGTCGAACCGGAGCCGGTCCGGGGCAACCAGCGAGCCGGCCTGGTGGACGTGGGTCCCCAGGACCGTCCGCAGCGCCTTGTGCAGCAGGTGCGTGGCGGTGTGGTTCTTCTGGGTGGCCCGCCGCTTCCCGGCGTCGACCTCCGCCGTAACGCGCTGGCCCACCTCGAGGAAGCCCTGCTGCACGGTGCCGAAGTGCAGGTAGTGGCCGGAGGGCAGCTTGCGGCAGTCCTCCACCTCCACGGTCAGGCCCCCGGCGGTGATGCGGCCGGTGTCGCCGACCTGGCCGCCGCCCTCGGCGTAGAACGGAGTCCGGTCCAGCACGATGACCACGGACGAGCCTGCGCCTGCACCCGTGGGGTTGCCCTCCTCGTCGAAGACCGCCACCACCTGGCCCTCGGCCGCGAGACCGGTGTAGCCGACGAACGCCGTGGGCGGGACGTCCTCCAGGTGGCTGGCGATGCGGGTCTGCGCCTCGGTGACGTAGGAGACGTCCCGGGCAGCGCGGGCCCTGGCCTTCTGCTCGGCCATGGCGGCGCTGTACCCCTGCTCGTCAACGGTGAAGCCGTGCTCCCGTGCGACGTCGCGCACGATGTCAAGCGGGAAACCGTAAGTGTCGTAGAGGACGAAGGCGTCCTGGCCCGAAACGGTGGAACGGCCGTCCTGCCGCATGTTGCGCAGGATCTCCTCCAGCCGGGCCATGCCCTGCTCCAGCGTGCGGAAGAACCGCTCCTCCTCGCGCCGCAGCTCGTTCTGGATGGTGGGCAGCTCCGCCCGGACCTCGGGGTAGGCGTCGCCCATCACGTCGGCCACTGCCTCGGCCACCTGCCAGATGAACGGCCCGGTGAAGCCGAGGCTCCGGCCAAACCGCACCGCCCGGCGCAGGATGCGCCGCATCACGTAGCCCCGGCCCTCGTTGCTGAAACGCACGCCGTCGGCGATGAGGAAGGTGCAGCAGCGGGCGTGGTCGGCGATCACACGGAAGGGAACCGCCTCGGGCCCGTCTCCGTACGTCTTGCCCGACAGCTCGGCGATGCGGGCGAAGATGGGCTGCCAGAGGTCGATCTCCCAGTTGGACCAGACCCCCTGCATGATGGTCGCCATGCGCTCGAGGCCGAGGCCGGTGTCCACGCCCGTCCGCTCCAGCGGCACCAGGCCATCTGCGGTCTGATTGTACTGCATGAAGACGTTGTTCCAGAACTCGCGCCAGCGATCGCAGCCGCAGGTGTCGATGGCGCAGCCGTCGGGATGGTCGCAGGCATGCTCGGGCCCCATGTCCCAGAAGATCTCCGAGCAGGGGCCGCAGGGGCCGGTGTCGCCCATGCGCCAGAAGTTGTCCTTCTCGCCGAGGCGCACGATGCGATCCGCAGGAACGCCCACCTTGTTGTGCCAGATGTCGAAGGCCTGGTCGTCGTCCTTGTAGATGGAGACCCAGAGCCTGTCCTTCGGCAGACCCAGCCACTGGGGGCTCGTGATGAACTCCCAGGCGTAGGCCAGCGCGTCCTCCTTGAAGTAGTCGCCGAAGCTGAAGTTGCCCATCATCTCGAAGAAGGTGTGGTGCCGGGCGGTGAAGCCGACCTCCTCCAGGTCGTTGTGCTTGCCGCCGGCCCGCACGCACTTCTGGGCGGTGACGGCCCGGGTGTACTCGCGCTTCTCCAGGCCGAGGAACGTGTCCTTGAACTGGTTCATCCCGGCGTTGGTGAAGAGCAGCGTGGGGTCGTTGTGCGGCACCAGCGACGAGCTGGGCACGTGGGTGTGCCCCTTGGACTTGAAGAACTCGATGAATGCGGTGCGGATCTCGCTGCCCGTCATGTACTTGGGCATCTGCAGGAACCCCCCCTTGGAAAATGAGAGCCCCCGCCGCCGACGCGTGAGGCGCGTCAGGGGCGAGGGCTTGCAGCCTTCGCGGTACCACCCTGATTGACCACCGGCGTTCCGGCGGCCATCTCTTCCCAGTGATATCGGCATGGTGGCCGTCCCAGCCTGGGCGGGCGCGCCGCCTCGGTGGGCCCCTCGGGGGTGGCCCCGGAATCCCGCCTGCGCAGGCGCCCTCTCAGCCGGCGTGGCGCCCTCTCTGGTACGCGGCCGTTGGGTTCCGGTCTCCCCGTCGTTGGGTTGGACTACCAGGGATTATACCGACGTGCATGAGCGCCTGTCAAGGCGGCCGCGGACGGCAGATGGCGCGGGCCCTCCCGCTCAGCGGTCCGGGCACGGCGGCTGGTCGTAGGCCGAGGCCAGGGCGACCGGGTCGACCCCGTTGCCCCGCGACTTGGAGATCTTCTCCCCGTCGATGTGGAACCAGCCGTGCGCCCAGATCTGTTTCGGCGGTTCCAGACCCAGCGCCGCGAGCAGTGCGGGCCAGTAGATGGCGTGAAAACGGGCGATGTCCTTGCCGACCAGCTGCCGGGCGGCGGGCCAGAAGGCGCGGAAGAGCCGGTCGTCCTGAGCGGCGTACCCCAGCGCCGTCAGGTAGTTGGCCAGGGCGTCGAGCCAGACGTAGATGCGGTGCTCAGGGTCAAACGGCACAGGGATCCCCCAGTCCACAGCGGTCCGGGAGACGGCGAAGTCCTCCAGCCCCTCCCGCAGGAAGGTGAGCATCTCGTTCCGGCGGGAGTCAGGGGTCAGGAAGCCGGGCTGCTCCAGCAGGCGGGCGACCACCGGGGCGTAGCGCGTCAGCCGGAACTTTAACGCCGCCTCCTTCGCCTGCTCGCGCAGGAGGACTCTGCGGATACGCGGCCGGATGGGGCCGGTATATCCTGGTCTGCTTACGGGGACCGGCCGTCCCGGCCTACCGCCCCGCGCCGGACGCGGCGGGGCATCGACCTGCGGTTCGGGGGCCATCTTCACGCCCATCGCCCTCGCCGGCTTGTACCTGACCCGGCTCTCTGTCAGGCGCCCCGGGCACTACTCCTCCCCGTCATCACCTTTGGCCATAATCTTAGGGCGAGTTCAGAGAGTCGTCAACCGTGACCACCATGCCGCGCCGCGCACACCCCCCGGGACCGCTCGGTGCCCAAGCGCAGCGCTGAGGACGGACCGCCTCTGCAACCATCCGTCAGAATTCTCCGTCCTACTGTCGAGGTGATCGTATGCGTCGTGCGTTCCTGACGGTGCTTGCGAACGTCGCCATAGTCGCCTCGGCCGCGTGCTCGTCACGTACGACGGCCCCGGTCAGTTCCGGACGGTGCTGGCCTTCGACATCCCGCTCAGCGACTACGCCACGTGGGCGAACCCTGAAATGCTCTTCGGCAGCCCCGGGACGTAATCGGGAGGCCGGGTCCGCGGTCAAAGGGTCCCGAGTCGTAAGGAGCCTGACCACACTCGGTCTCCTCGTGGCCGGTGCGGCCACGGTATGGCTTGGCAGGAACAGCCACCGCCTTTACCGGCACTTCAACGGGGAGTTGGACCCGGCCGTCAGGGGATACACAGAGCCAATCCGGTCGGCTGATGCTTCCTTCTACCTGCTGCCCCTGAGCACGCTGGCCGTTGACCTTTTGCTCATCCTGATCGGCCGGTTTCGCGGTGCGGACTAGCCCGCTTGCCCTGTGCGCGTCCGAGGGCGCCTTCGTGGAGGAAGGCGCCCGAAATGTCTGTAACGGGCTGCGCTCCTCGGGTACTAACTTCATGAACGGAGGTGAGCGGCGGCCATGGCGGAGCGGCTGGAGGATCTGTACGCAGAACTGCATGAGCCGATTTTCCGGTTCCTCGCCGCCCTCACCGGCGACCCCGACGCAGCCGAGGAACTGGCCCAGGAGACGTTTCTGCAGGCCATCCTCGCCCTCCCCCGGTTCCGCCGGGAGAGCAGCGCCACCACCTGGCTCTATGCGATTGCGCGGAACCTCTGCCGCAAGCACCTGGCGAGGAACCGCCGGCCGCCGCCCGACGAGCCCACCGCTTCCCCTTTTGCCTCTCCCGCCGAAGTCATGGAGGTGCGCGACGAGCGGGCCCTGTTGGCCCAGGCGCTGGCGGCCCTGCCTGAGTCCTACCGGGAGGCCCTTGTGCTCCGGGAGTACCAGGAGCTCAGCTACGCGGAGGTGGGCCAGTTGCTGGGGCGGTCGGAGAACTGGGCGCGGGTCACCTGCTTCCGGGCCCGGCGGATGTTACGAGAAGCCTACCTGAAACTTGAAGGGGGGCATGCCCGTTGAAGGTCGACCTGTGTGCCCTGACCGAGGACGTACTGCCGCTCTACGCCGACGATCTGCTGTCGCCGGCCACAAGGCAGTTGCTGGAGCAGCACGCTGCGGTGTGCCCCGCCTGCCGGCAGCTCCTGCAAGAAGCGGCGGCACCGCCGGTGCCGTCGCCCCCTCCCGTCCAGCTCCGGATGGAACGGCCGGCCAGAGCCTTCTTCGGGCGACTGAGCCGCATGCTGTTCACTGGTCTGGCCGCAGTGGTGGCGCTGCTGATCGTCACAAGCAGTCTCAGCTATGTCCTGGGCCGCAGGAGCACTTCGGACAGGATGATGATCCCGGCGCGCGCGGCCAGCGCCGAAGAGGTGGCCCTGCGCGCCGTCCCGGGCTGGGAACGGGCCGTCGCACAGGGGCTGGTCGTCGACATCGGGGTCACGGAACGGATCCCGCGCACGGATGCCACCGTCACGGTGGAGAAGGCCTGGTACAGCGGGCGGAAGGTCTACGTGCTCTACACCGTGACCGCCCCCGAGGGCGGATACTGGCTGCCGATCGAGGCCTCCCTCAGGGGCGATGACCCTGAGCAGCCATACAGCCACGGCGGCACCAACTGGAATCACCTGTCAACCTGGGGCGGCTTCTCGCCGGAGGGGTTCCACGCCATCCTGACCTTTGGCGGGGTCCCGCAGGTCAACGACTCCCTGGAGCTGGTCCTCCGCCAATGGATGCGGGTCAGCCCTGAGTCCGGCCCGACCCGGATCGGAGCCGGGGCAACCTTCTGGGAGGACCTTCGGATCCCGCTGCCCTGGGATACGGCTTATCTCGCCGAACCTGACCCCGACATCATCCCGTGGCCGCAGCGGCACACCTGGCTCGGGCGCACCCTCGCCCTGGATGCGCTGTCGGTCGGCATCGGAAGGGCGCAGCTGACCGGCGAGATCACCGTGCCGGAGGGGGAACGGGATCCGGTTCTGCAGGCCACGCTCATCGTCGGCGATCAGGAACTGGACTGGGGCAGCTACGCGGCGGAACCTATCGGCGAGTCGGGGCGCTACCGCTTCACCCTCACCTTCGATGGGCCGAACCAGTGGCCCGCGCCCGTGCGACTGCGCCTCGAGGGAATCGCGTTCGCCACAGACCATGTGCTGGAGTGGCCCGTGCACTGGGCCAAGTATCGGGAAATGACCGGCGCCGAGCGCCGTCTGATGGATCCGGAGGATCAGGTGACGCTGCAGTTCTACGACAGCCAGTTGACCAGCATCTTCACCACGTACAGCGGAGTGTCCATCGAGCAGCGGGATCCGGAACGGACGCCCCCTTACGTCCGGGCGTCGATCAGCATGGGCGGGCGGGGTTTCCCGGACGATCTGGGGCCCGGGTTCGAGGTAGAGAACGACGCGGGCGAAGTCCTCACCAACCTCGGGGGTGGCGCGGGCGTGATCTACGACGGCCCGGGGCGGCATGACGAGCGGCAAGGCGTGGCGGTGATGTGGTGGGACGACCTGCCTGACTCATTCCGGCAGTCGGAGCGGCTGCTCATCCGGTACGTGGAGCCCTCCGCTGCGCTGGTGCTCGATGAGACGTGGACGTTGCCCACGGAGAACTGACGAAGACGGAGCCCTTCCGGCCGGTCCGGAGGGCTCCGTCTGTCGCTTGCTGTCGCAAAAAGGCGAACTGTTCGGTCTTGTTTGTCCGCACGGACGTTTGGTAGGCTGAGGGCGAACGAGGGGAGACTCCACCGAAAGGATGTGAGTCCCCGTGCTGCCCAGGTGGGTCGTGCGAGTGATCGTAGCCACCGTCGTGGCAGAACTCATCCGGCTCATCTTCGAAGCCTTGTTCCACTAACGAGCCACCCATACGAACCTCCTTCACCCAGGTTACATAGCAGCTTCCTCGCTCCCCTGCTTAGGATTGCCAGTCGCAGGAACTCTCCATGCGCGGTCTGCTGACCACGTGAGGAGCCTACTGTCCACGCACCGTCACGTACGTCACGGCCCGCGGCTGCCAGGCGCCGTCGCGCATGCTGTAGTCGCCGACCTCCAGGCGGTACTCGCCGACGGGGGCGCTGTGCTCGAGCACGATGGTGAAGGCGCCCCAGTCCCAGGAGGACGCCGCGGCGGTGGTGTGGCCGACCGCGACCTCCTGCCCCTTTCCATCCAGCAGGCGGGCCGAGATGCTGGCCTCGAACAGGTGCCGGGCGTAGCCGGTCACGGTGATCCGACCGGCCTCGCTCTCGGCGGAAGCGATGACCGCGTTGCCCGTCAGCCTGGTCTGGGGTTCGCCAACGCCGTCCACGGTGTAGAGGCGGGGAAGGGTCTCGGGCGACGTGTACTGGCTGGCGGCCCCAACCGGAGGCGTCTTCCACCGGAACTCGGCCTCCGTCTCGGCGCCGGGCAGCGGAATGGAGGCGATGGAGATCCGCTCCCCACCCTCCTCCGCCAGCGAGACCACGAGCCCCTCAGCGTCAGCCGCGGCTGACGTGATGCGCACCTCGCCATCCTCCACGGACGCCAGCAGGAAGAGGCGATCGGAGTCGGCCCGGGTCGCACCGATGGTAGTCGACAGGTAGAGGTCTGCCCACCCGCGCACGGCCAGCGGCAGCGAGTCGTACGCATGCCACTGCAGCGGGCTCAGGCTCTCGATCGTCCAGATCCCGTTCTCACCGGCAGCCTGGTTGCGCGCCAGGGTGAATGCATACGTTGTGCCTTCCCTGGTCACGTACACCTCAGCCTCGTTCCCATCCTGCTCGATGGCTGCCTGCTCAATCTCCGCGCTCGTGAAGCCGAACATCCGGCCCTCAAACTGCGCCACCTTCAGCGGATCCCGCCGCCACGGGTCAAGCCCCTGGTCGGCCCGGACCTGCAGGTACTTCGTCCGCTCCGGATTCGGCAGCACCGGGTACAGGTAGAGGCCCCGGTCCATGATCTCCAGCACCATGCCGCCCAGGTCGCCCTCGGACCTGCCGTTAACCTGGAGTTGGACTCTTTCGATGCCCGGGATCTCGCTCAGGCTGAGGCGAAGCGAGTTCAGCGCGGCCACCACGCCGGCGGATCCCTGCAGCTGGTTGACCTCACCGCTCAGGTTCACTGTGGCGACCCCGTCCGCCACCGTGACGGGCTCCAGGAGCTTCGCCCCCTCCGGGAACGGCCGCACCAGAGTAGGATCGTTCGGACCGGCCAGCAGCTCCTCCACCACCCGGGTGGCCAGATCCGCGCCGCTGCCCTCGGGAACCTGCCGCGGCTCGGGGATGACGTGCTGTACCTGCCAGTCGGGGTAGAAGACGCTCACCGTCTGGGTCTTCACCGGGGGCTGCACCTGGACGGACGGCGAGATGGGCGCCTCGCCCTCGGGGGCCTGCTGCGGACCCACGCCTGCGCAGCCGGCTGCCCCCAGGGCGACCGCCAGCAGCAACGGCACTGCCCGGGCAAGGGCCATGCGACCGGTGTGCTTCACCATGCGTATCGGCTCCTTTCAGGGTTCGGCTCCGCTGCAGAGTCTACCGGTCAAGTATGACCCTGAGATGACGAGTTGTTACGAAAGTGTGAAGCAACGATTAAAGCGGGAGGACGAGCGTGAACTCGCTGCCCTGTCCGGGCTCGGACGTTACCTCAACGCGGCCGCCCAGGCGGGCCGCAGCCTCGGCCGCAATCGCCAGCCCGAGGCCTGCGCCGCCGGTGGCCCGCGACCGGGCCTTGTCCACCCGGTAGAAGCGTTCGAAGATCCGGGCCTGGTGTTCACGCGGGATGCCCATTCCCGTGTCCGTGACTTTCAGCCAGGCAACCTGCCGCGCACTTCCGGGGCCGGCAGGCCCGGGGCCGTCCACCTGAGCCGCTTCCTCGCCGACTCCCACGGCTACCTGCACCGATCCGCCGCGCGGGGTGTACTTGATGCCGTTCTCCACCAGGTTGCCCAGCACGGCCTCGACCAACTGCGGCTCCGCCCGCGCCACCACCGGCTCGCCGGGAAGCATCGCCAGCCGGACGTCCCTTTCCGCGGCCAGCGGCTCCAGGGCGTGAACCACCTCCTCCGCCACCCGGCGCAGGTCGATCGGACCCACGGCCTGCCGAACCTGACTGCGCGACTCCGCCCGCATGTCCAGGCGTGCCAGTTCCAGCAGGGAGTTGACCAGCCGTCCGGCACGGTCGCACTCGTGCACGATGTCGTTCAGATGCTCCTTGTAGACCGCCGGGTCCAAGGGGCGGTCGGTGAGGAGCGGCTCCGCCAGCGCCCGGATCGCGGCGATGGGCGTGCGCAGTTCGTGGGAGGCGTCCGCAACGAAGGCGCGGCGCTGCTGGTCCAGGCGGCCCAGCTCCTCGGCCATGCGGTTGAAGCCGTGGCCCAGGTCGCGCAGCTCGCTGCTGCCGCCGGGCTCCACCCGTGCGTCCAACTGGCCCCTCGCAAGGCGCGAGACCGCCGCCCGCAGGCGCACCAGCGGGCGGGAGAGGTACCGGGCCAGGAGAACGCCCAGCAGGACGGCAAGGGTGGCCATGCCGCCGGCGACGAGGGCGAGCTGCCGCAGCAGGTCCTGCTGTGCGTCTCGCACCGCGCCAACGTCGGCCGCCACCAACACAGCCCCGACCTGCTCGCCGGCCACCACCACAGGCACCCCGCCGTACATCACCCACTCGCCGTCAGGCAGCCGCCGGGTGCCCGTGGCGGCCCTGCCGGAGAGCGCCGCCTGCACCTCCGGGTGCGTCAGGCGTTCCCGGAGGAGCGGCGTCTCCGTGCTGACGTCCGCCACCACCCGGCCCTCCCCGTCCACCACCACGGGCCGCATGCCGCTCTGCTGGTAGAACCTGTACAGTGCAAGCGTCATGCCGTCCCGCGGGTCTGACCAGTACTCGGCCGCCAGCCCGGCCGCCGCCTGCCCCCAGGCCAGTACGGAGTCGGCCCGCTCGGCCAGGAGCCGGTTGCTCGACTGATAGAGCAGCAGCGTGCCGCTCCCGCCCAGGGCCAGGATGGTCACGAGTGCGAAGGCCAGCGCCAGCTGCGCCGCCAGCGGCCAGCGCCCCGGGCGCCTCACGGCTCGGCCTCCAGGTAGTAGCCCACGCCCCACCTGGTGCGGAGGTAGCGTGGCCTTGAGGGCTCCTCCTCCAGCTTCTCGCGGATGCGGCGCACATGGACGTCCACGGTGCGGTCGTCGCCGGCGAAGTCGTAGCCCCAGACCAGGTCCAGCAGTTCCTGCCGGGTGTAGACCACCCCGGGGTGACGGGCCAGCAACTCGAGCAAGTCGTACTCTCGCGCGGTCAGATCCAGGGGCCGCCCGGCAACCTCCGCCCGGCGCTGCCTCGTGTGCAGCACCAGGTCGCCCACCGCCACCCGGCCCGCCTGCTCCGCACGAGAGGGCGCATCGGCCCGACGCAGAACGGCCCGGATGCGCGCGATGAGCTCCCTGGTATTGAAGGGCTTGGTCAGGTAGTCGTCCGCCCCCAGCTCCAGGCCGAGAACCTTGTCGATGTCGTCGGCCCTGGCCGTGAGCATGATGATGGGCGTCATGCCTGCGGCGCGCACCTCCCGGCAGACGGTGAGGCCGTCCACCTCGGGCAACATCAGGTCCAGCACGATCAGGTCGAAGTCCCCGGCCCGAAACTTGCTCAGCGCCTCCCGCCCGTCGGCGGCGGTGGTCACCTGGAAGCCCTCCTGCTCCAGGCTGAGCCGCAGGCCTTTCACCAGGCCGGGTTCGTCGTCCACTACGAGGATGTGCGGCAAGTCAGATCCCCCCTGCCCGCAACTGCCTTGCAGTGCCAGCATACCGCACCGGCGGGGGCGGGTCTACCCGGCGGCGCCGAGGTACTCGTCGATCTGTGCGGCCGGGTCGGTCACAGGTCCGCCGTGGCTGATCTCAAGCCGGCCAGGCCGCAGCCGCGCCACAATGGCCGCGGAGCGGATCGCCTCGTCCATGTCGGCCGTGAAGATGGCCATGGGCCGCCGCAGCCGTCCCCCTCGGGACGTGAACAGGTCGCCGGCCAGCAGCACCCGGTCCTTCTCATGGTAGTATGATACGTGTCCCGGCGAGTGGCCCGGGGTCAGGTAGGGCCGGAGGCCGGCCACCCTGGCCAGAACGCCCGGGCGCTCCTCGGCCAGGGGCTCCGCCACGCCCGGCGCCAGGCTGACGGCAGCCGACTTCCGGCGGGGGTAGGGCAACTGCCCGGTCATGTACGGAATCTCCGCGGCGTGAACGGACACCGGCACCGGGAACTGGCGCCTGATCCGGTCAACAGCCCCGGTATGGTCGGAGTGTCCGTGCGTCAGCAGGATGCGCCGCAGCGGCCCAGCCCCCAGGGTGTCGATGAACCGCAGGATGCCTCTGGCCATCGTGGAGAGGCCGGCATCCACCAGCGTCATTCCGTCCTCCGCAGAAACGACCCATACCCGGATCGGGACCAGCGCCCACGTGGTCAGGGCCCACACATGTTCAGATACACGCTCTACCTTCACGTGCTCTGCACTCCCTCCGTTCCTCTTCTGGGCTATGCCCTCCGAGCCGTCTGCTCGATCCCGCTCAGAAGCACGTCCAGGCTCAACTCGAACGTTGCGCCCAACCTGTCTGTAAGCGCAGGCAGGTCTCCCTCGCCCTCGCGGTACGTCTCCACGATGCCGTGCAGGTGGAAGAAGACCACCCTGGTGTATGCGAGCGCCACGTCGGCCGGCGTCCCGGGCGGCAGGAAGTCTGCCACGGCCTGGCGCAGCATTCCGAACAGGTGGTTTCGCAGGGCGTTGATGGGAAGATCCGGGGTTTCCTCGTCCACCCGCTCCGCGCGGGCAATGAAGAGCACCTGGTAGCTGTTGCGGTGCGTCAGCCCAAACCGGATGAACGCTCGCCCCATGGCGGCGACCCGGGCGCCCGGTGCAAGGCTCCCGTCCCGCAAGGTGGCTTCCAGTTCGGCCTCAAGTTCTTTCAGTGGGCCTATGGCCAGGTGGTAGAGGAGCGCCTCCTTGTCCTTGAAGTAGAGGTAGATGGCGGTATGAGAGCAGCCCGCCTCACGGGCGATTTCCCGCATCGTGACCGCCTCGTACCCCCGCTGCCCGAACAGCCGGCTGGCCGCCTGCAAGATCGCCTGCCTGGTCTCTTCAGCCCGTTCCTGGTGTCGCTTCGGCAACGTGATCCCCCCTTGTATCTAACCACTGGTTAGCGGTCGCCACCCCTATACTAACCAATGGTTAGCGATCTCGTCAAGCGGGGTTTCCGCCGCGGTCACACATCGCTCGCGCAGGCAGATCGAGGCGCTCGCAACGTTCCAGGAGCGCCGCTTTCAGAGTGAGGCGGTGCTGAACGCTCGTGGCTGACGCGACAAGGCGCCGCCTGCGCGGCGCCCGTCCTTTCTTCATCCGGCTCACTCCACCCAGATCCGGAGCCAGCCGTCCCCCACTTCGCACCGACCCGCCGGCGCTGTCACCGAGAGGCCCTCGCCCTGCGCCACCAGCGAGCCGCGTTCCTGCACGGTCGGCATGCCCGGGAGCCGGAAGGTGAGGCGCCTTCCCTCGGACCCCCACTCCTCGAGGCAGAGCGCTTCCACCGTCATCTTGAGCCCGTCGGGCGCCATGGCCCCGCAGAACCGGGTGTGAAGCCGGCGTCCGGGCCCGACGTTGAGCAGGTTGTTGGGGTCGAACATCACGCCGAAGATCCGCGGCGGGAGGTGAACCTCCACGCGCACGCCCGGGCCGGCCTCCACCTCACGGAGCAGTGCGGCGACCCGCTCCCGCCGCTGCGCCTCCGCCTGCTCCTCCGCCTCCAGGATCCCGGCGAACCCCTCGTTCACCACCACCTGGTTCACTGTCGGCCAGGGCTCGGGAACTGCCTCCGCCAGCAGGGCCTGCAGGGTGGTGCTGCTGCCGTGAAGCCTCGCCTGCCAGCCCGAGGCGCGCTGGTCCAGGAGCAGCGCCTGGGCCGCACCGGTGTCGTAGAACCGCCGGTACGAGGCATTCTGCCCGCCGCGGTTATGGCTGCGGAGCCGCTCCGCCAGGGCGGCGCGCGCAGCCCCCGCCCGCAACTCGATGTAGGTGGGCGAACCCTCCACCCACTCCACGGCCTGTTCGTAGGTCACCACCTCAGTCCGGTCAAGCCGGACCAGCCGCCGGTGGCGATGCTGCCGCATGGCAAGGAAGGCGGCGGCGGCGCCGGGATCTCCGTCCAGTGCCCGGGCCAGCAGCCGGTTTTCCACAACCGCCATCGCGTTGTTGGCCGGGTCGTTCTCCGGGTACTCGCTCATGATCCGCATGCAGTCAAGATCCAACCGGGGCATTGGGCCAAGCGCTGTCGACTGGTACACGTGAAACGCCTCGTGCAAGATGAGCCTGGCGAACCGGGCCTCATCGGCGGGCCCGCCCTCGGGCAGCATCACCAGTGCGGTCAGATGCCCGTTCACCGGTGCGGCCGTGTTTGCCGCCATCTCGGGCAGGGTCGGCCCCCTGTGAACGGTCCGCCCGGCCACGGTCCCGGCCGGGCGATAGCCGGGCGGGGGTGCAGGGTGCCCCACAAGCAGCGCCTCATCACGGCCGTGCAGGACAAGGGGGATGTTCACGAGGTCAAAGCCGGGCCACAGCGCCCCGCCCGCCGACAACTGATACGCCTGCTGGAGTGCGGTCATGATGGCTTCCATAGCGACAACCTCCTCCGTGCTTCGGTGCGCCGTGACGCACACGTCTGCCTCGTCACCTGCCCTGGTCCGCCGGCACGATGCGGTAGATCGCCCCGCGGCGGTCCACCACGTACAGTTCACCATCCTCATCCTCGCCGAACGAGGTGATGTTCGCACCGGAGTCAACCAGGCGAACCGCCCGCCACTCCCCCGCCTCCCGGGTTAACCCCCAGATGTAGCCGGTGCAGTAGTCGCCGTAGAGGTAGCTGCCCACCAGGCCCGGAAGCGCTTTCCCGCGGTAAACGTACCCACCTGTGATCGAGCAGCCCCCCTCGGCGTGGGTGTACTCAGCCACCGGAAAGACCGCTCCCGGCGCCTCGCCCGGGGCGTACCTGCGGGTGCCCTCGTAGACGCGCCACCCGTAGTTCTGCCCGCCGGGGCTGCCGGCCGGCTGGAAGTTGACCTCCTCGACGGCGTTCTGCCCCACGTCGGCGATGTAGAGGTCGCCGGTGCCCCGGTCGAAGGAGATCCGCCAGGGGTTGCGGAGACCGTACGCCCAGATCTCGTCCCGCCCGTCCCGGCCGACGAACGGGTTATCCGGCGGCACGCGGTAGGGGCCGGGCTGTGAGACATCAAGGCGCAGGATCTTGCCCAGGAGACTCTCCCGGTTCTGCGCCCGGTTCTCCGGGTCGCCCGTCGAACCGCCGTCGCCCAGCGCCAGGTAGAGATAGCCGTCGGGACCGAAGAGCAGCGCACCGCCGTTGTGGTTGGCGTAGGGCTGCTCCACGGTCAGCAGCACCTCCTCGGAGCCGGGGTCTCCCCGGCGGGGATCGCCCTCCTTCAGGCGGTAGCGGGCCAGCAACGTACGCCCGTCGGGGCGGCCGGTGTAGTGCACGTAGAAGATCCCGCTCCCGGCGAAGTCCGGGGCGAAGGCCAGCCCCAGCAGTCCCTGCTCATTCCCGCGGCTGAGCACGCGGTCGGTCAGATCGAGGAACGGCGTTTCCAGCAGGCGCCCCTCCTCCACCACCCGAACCCGGCCCGGCTGCTCCAGCACGTAGAGCCGTCCGCTGCCATCACCGGCATGCGTGATGTACAGCGGGTTCTCCAGCCCGTCCACCACGGGTTCCAGGGCGATGTCCACCCCTATGGGCGCAGGCGCCTGCGCCGGGCTGCACCCCAACAGCACCGTCAGCAGCAGGGCCAGCACCGCCCGCACCACCGCTTCCACAGACCCCTCCTCCTTTCCTCTCGTCTCACGGCCAGCCTGTCCCCGACACCGGCTTTCCCCCGTCACCGGAGCCGCAGCAAGATCCAGGTCGCCAGGGCGATCTGGGCAACCAGCAGCGCCGGCACCCCGACGGCGAACCGAGCCTTCCTTACCTTGTGGCGGATCAGGTAGACGCCGCAGAACGCTCCCGCCCCTCCCCCCAGGGCCGCCAGGCCGAGCAGCGTCCGTTCAGGCACCCGCCACGCCCCCCGCCGGGCCCGAAGCTTGTCCCAGGCATAGACCAGGAAGACCGCGAGGTTGTAGCAGCCCAGGAGGAAGGCCACCAACTCGCCCCAGGTCCAGTTCCATCCCTTGACGGCCCTCGCCCCCCTCCGCTACGCTTAGAATCCAGTACACAAGCATTTACCATCCCGGGTGCAGGGGCCCGGCATGGTGCAGGGCATCCAATGTGTACTACTTCGCCGGGCCTGGCGCCCTGTCCCTGCACCCGTCGGCGCGCCTCTCCCACCGCCCACAGCCCAAGACGCACGAAGGAGGAGCTCCCGTGGCCATCTACGCGATCGGCGACCCTCACCTCAGCCTGGTCGTCAACAAACCAATGGATGTCTTCGGCCCCCGCTGGGCGGGCCATACCGTTCGTTTCCTCCAGAACTGGGAGGCCACGGTGGGGCCTGAGGACATCGTGCTGGTGCCCGGCGACATCTCGTGGGGGATGACCATCGAGGAGGCCCTGCCGGACCTGCAGGAGATTGACCGGCTGCCCGGGCGGAAGCTCATGGTCCAGGGCAACCACGATTACTGGTGGCAGTCGCTGAAGAAGCTGCGGGAGCTGCCCCTGAGCACCATCTCCTTCATTCAGAACGACGCAGTCCTGCTGCCCGAGGGGTGCGTGCCCGGCGTTGCGGGGCCGGTGGCGGTCTGCGGCACCCGGGGGTGGATCACCCCGGGCGACCGCTCCTGGGCCGACGATCCGGAGCACAACGAGAAGATCTACCTCCGGGAGGTCGGAAGGCTGAAGCTGTCGCTGGAGGCCGGTCGCAAAGCCGGGGCCGCCGCCTTCGTGGTGATGCTCCACTATCCGCCCGTGGCCGATGACCACGCGCCCACGGGGTTCACGGATCTGCTGGAGGGCTGGGGCAACGTTCTGGTGTGCGTGTACGGCCACCTGCACGGCCCGAGCGCTTCCCTGCGGGCGCTGCAGGGGGTGCACCGCGGGATCCGGTACCAGCTCGTGGCGTGCGACGCCCTCGACTTCACGCCTGTGTCGCTGTTCCCGGAGGGCCGGGACGTGACCGCAGCCGACGGCCTGTGCTAGAATGAGATTACAATCAGGCGAAGGAAATGAGGATGGCCATGGCGACCCCGAGCATGGAAGACTACGTGGAGAAGATCTACGAGCTCATCCAGTCCAAGGGCTATGCCCGGGTCAGCGATATCGCCACGGAGCTGAACCTGCAGCCCTCTTCGGTCACCAAGATGGTGCAGAAGCTGGCCGAGGCTGGCTATATCCATTACGAGCGCTACCGCGGGCTCGTACTCACACCTGCGGGTGAAATGCTGGGCGAGGAGATGAAAGACCGGCACGCGATGCTGTCGGAGTTCCTCCGAACCATCGGCGTGCCGGAAGAGACGGTGCAGGTGGACGTTGAGGGCATCGAGCACCACGTCAGCCCATCGACGGTGCGCTGTCTGCAAGATCTCACCTCGTTCCTGCGCGAGAACGAGGACGTGCGCCTCGCCCTGGCCGCCCACCGGCGTCAACGCCGGGAGCAGGAGGCCGCCGAGGCGGAACCGCAAGAGCGGGCCGACGCCTGACCTAGGCCGACAGGTCGGTGTCGGCCCGCTGCTGTACCCGTGCCCGCACGATAGTCCAGCACCAGGTGGCCGACACCGCCAGCAGCACGGCGGTCAGCACGAAGACCACTCGGGTTCCCACCAGGTCGCCAAGGAAGCCGCCCAGCAGGGGACCGAGCATCGAACCCAGGTTGTACGCCGACTGGTTCAGGCCGAACGCCTTCCCTCGCTGCTCCCGGGGCACCAGCTCCGTGATGAGCGACGCAATCCCCGGGCTTGCCGACGCCAGCGCCAGGCCGGCCGACAACCGGAAGAAGCCCATGCCAATCCCCCCGGTGACCAGGGCCTGGGGAACCGTGAGCAGGGCGCCGCCCAGCAGCCCCACGGAGACCGTGGTGGCGTACCCCCACCGTCCGCCCAGCGATGCCCACCAGGGTGCGGCGATCACAAACGCCACGCCGGGCAGCGAGTAGATCACGCCGGCCATCCAGTTGGGCTGGTCCGGGCCGAGCAGTTCCTTGATATAGGGAACGAGAATCGGTTCCATGGCGGCCTGCGATGTCATCATCAGGATGCTGGTTGCCAGCACCAGCGCCAGGGGCCCGCCGCGCAGCATCTGGCGCATGTCGCCGAGCACGTTGCCCTGCTGCTGCGCCGGCCGCTGAAACTGCTCCTGCACCGCCACCAGCACCAGCACCGTGGCAGCCAGGACAAAGACGCCGCTCAGGATCATCGTGTGGCGGATGCCCACCAGGTCGGCCAGCACGCCGCCGACCATCGGCCCCAGGATCGACCCGGCCTGATTGCCGGTCTGCACCAGCGAGAGCGCCCGCCCCAGGTGGCGCTCAGGGGTGGTGGTGGCAACGAGGGCCGTGGCTGCAGGGATGAACCCCGTCAGGGCGCCGATCATGATGCGCACGCCCAGCAGCTCCAGGGGGCTGCGCACGAAGGACATGACGACGTAGAAGGTGCCCAGGAAGATCCCTGCGCGCACCATCATGGCCTTGCGCCCAAACCGGTCACCCAGTGCGCCCCACAGCGGGGCGCTGAGGACGCTGAAGCCGGAGCCGGCTGCACCCAGCAGTCCCGCCCACACCGTCACGCCCGCTGTGACCCCCAGCTCGTCCCCCAGGAAGACGGGCATGAAGGGCATCACCATGGTCCAGCAGGCCGATGCGATGAAGACCGCCGCCCAGAGAATCACCACGTTCTTCCGCCACGATTCCATCCGCGAAGGTCCCTTCCTCCTGGCCTGCCGGCCTTGTTCATGCTTTGAATATATGCTGTGGCCCCGCCGCTGTCTATTGGTGCCACACAGCAAACTGCAAATCAGTTGCAGGGATCTAAGATAGCAGGGTTGTAATGTTACATAATCGGATTGACTCAAGAGGGGAGAGCCGCCGTGTCCAACAAGCTGTCCCAGAGCGAGATCGACGCACTGGTAGCCAGCCTGCTGGCCAGCGACGCTGCGTCGCAGGCCACACCGCAGGGTAAGGAAGCGGGAGCCCCGCAGTCGGACACCGCTGGCGCAGGCCAGCAGCCCGCAGCACCCGGGCCCGCCGAGTTCGAGTCGGCCGTCGACCTCGGCCCCGTGACCCAGGCGGAGCTGGACGCTGCCACAGCGGCCGCGCGTGCGGCCAAGATGGGCGGTTCCCAGGGACAGGGCGGTGCAACCGCCGCGCCGGGTGTGGCCGCCAACGGGGCCGTGCCGCCCACGGCGGGGACGGCGCCCGGCGAGGGTGCGGTGCCCGGCACCGGCGCAGCGCCTGGCGTGGGCGCAGCCTCCGCCGCTGGAGCAGTGCCCCGGGTGGGTGCTGCGCCCGCCGCTGGAGCAGTGCCCGGGGTGGGTGCTGCCGCTGCTGCGATGCCCGGGGGGAGTGCAGCGACCGGTGCAGGTGCAGCGCCCCGTGCCGGCGTGTCGCCCGCCGTGCGCGCTGCTTCGCCGACCGGGCCGCGTCCCGCAGCGACGAGCCAGCGCATCCCGCCCGCACTTCGGGGCGCACTTCTCGATATTGAACTCACGTTGAGCGTTGAGCTGGGCAAGACGCGCCTGAAGCTGGGGGACATCCTGGAGATGGGTCCCGGATCGGTCATCACGCTGGATCGAATGGCCAGTGAGCCGCTCGACGTGAAGGTGAACCAGCTGCCCATCATGAAGGCAGAGGTGATCGCCATCGGCGAGAACTACGGCATCCGTATCGTCGAGTCGAAGCTCGAGACCCACCTGGCGTCCTGACGAGAACCGCCGCCGCATGCGAAAAGCCTCCGTCCGGCATCGCACCGGACGGAGGCTCTCGTTTGTCTGCCTAGACGGCCGCAGGCTGGCCGAGGGCGAACTGGCTGTTGTACAGGTCTGCGTAGTGCCCGCCTGCAGCGAGCAGTTCCCGATGCGTCCCCTGCTCCACGATGCGGCCGTGGTCCAGCACCAGGATCAGGTCGGCGTCGCGGATTGTGGACAGGCGGTGGGCGATGACGAAGCTGGTGCGCCCCTTCATGAGGGACTGCATCGCCCGCTGGATCTGCATCTCCGTGCGGGTATCCACCGACGAGGTGGCCTCGTCGAGGATCAGCATGGCCGGGTCGGCCAGGAAGGCCCGGGCGATGGTGAGCAGCTGCTTCTGTCCCAGCGAGATGTTGGAGGCCTCCTCATTCAGCACGGTGTCGTAGCCGTCGGGCAGCGAGCGGATGAAGGAGTCAGCATGGGCCAGCTTGGCCGCCCTCACGATCTCCTCCTCTGTCGCCCCCTCACGGCCGTACGCGATGTTCTCCCGGATCGTGCCGTTGAACAGCCACGTGTCCTGCAGCACCATGCCGAAGAGCGAGCGCAGGTCGCCGCGGCGCATGCGCCGGGTGTCGACATCGTCCACCAGGATGCGGCCGCCGTCGATCTCGTAGAAGCGCATGAGCAGGTTGACGATGGTGGTCTTGCCGGCACCGGTGGGGCCGACGATGGCGACCACCTGGCCCGGACGGGCGGTGAGGTTCAGCCCCTTGATCAGCGGCTCCTCCGGCTTGTAGCTGAAGTCCACGTCCACGAAGCGGACCTCGCCGCGGGGCTCCGTGACGACCACGGGATCGGCCGGGTCGGGCAGCATCTCCTCCTCGTCCAGCAGCCCGAAGACTCGCTCGGCCGAGGCCATGGTGGACTGGAGGATGTTGGCGATGTTGGCCGTCTGGGTGATGGGCTGGCTGAACTGGCGGGCGTACTGGATGAACGCCTGAATGTCGCCGATCTCGATGGCCTTGCGGGTGACGAAGATGCCGCCCACCACCGAAACGACCACGTAGCCGATGTTGTTCACAAAGGCCATCATCGGCATGATGATGCCCGAGATGAACTGGGCCTTCCAGCCCGCCGTGTAGAGCCGCTCGTTCACCTGGTCGAACTCCGCCACGGCCTCCTCCTGGCGGCCGTACGCCTTCACCACCAGGTGGCCGGTGAAGGTCTCCTCCACGTGGCCGTTCAGCTCACCCAGCGCAGCCTGCTGCTGGGAGAAGAACTTCTGCGAGCGCTTGGCCACCCCGACCGTGACGATGGCCGAGAGCGGCAGGGTGATCAGCGTGACGAGGGTGAGCACCGGGCTGATGGAGAGCATCATCACCACCACGCCGATCAGCGTGACGACGGCGGTGATCAGCTGGGTGAGGCTCTGCTGCAGAGTGTTGGCGATGTTGTCGATGTCGTTGGTCACGCGGCTCAGGATCTCGCCGTGGGTGTGTCCGTCGAAGTACTTGAGCGGCAGGCGGTGCAGCTTCTCGTTCACCTGGTTCCGCAGGTCTGCCACGGTCCGTTGCGAGAGGCCCGACATCACGTACTGCTGCACGAAGCTGAAGCCCGCGCTGATGACGTAGAGCACCCCCAGCCAGACCAGGATCCGTGCAATGTAGCCGAAGTCGACCCCTGCACCGGGCACCCCGGCGTACTTCGCCAGGAGGCCCTCGAAGAGCTTGGTGGTAGCCTTGCCCATGATCTTCGGGCTGACGATGCTGAAGACCGTGCTCAGGGCGGCCAGCGCGATCACCAGGATCAGCTGCCAGTACCGCGGCCGCAGGTATCGCAGGAGCCGCCGGAGGGTACCCTTGAAGTCCTTCGGCTTCTCCCCGGCGCGGGCCATGGGCGGCCCCATGCCAGGACCGTGTCCGCGGCCGGGGCCTCCAGGCCGGGGACCCGGGCGGTTTCCGTGTGTTGCGCTCATGCCAGCTCCTCCTCCGACAGCTGAGAGGAAACGATCTCGCGGTAGACCTCGCAGCTCTGTAGTAGTTCCTTGTGCGTGCCGATGCCGGCGATCCGCCCCTCATCCAGCACGATGATCCGGTCGGCATCCATAACCGTGGCAACGCGCTGAGCCACCATGAAGACCGTGGACCGGGCGGTCTCGGGCTTCAGCGCCGCCCGCAGGCGGGCGTCGGTCTTGAAGTCGAGGGCCGAGAAATTGTCATCGAAGATGTAGATCTCGGGCCGGCGCACCAGGGCGCGGGCGATGGTGAGTCGCTGCTTCTGGCCGCCGGAGACGTTGGTGCCGCCCTGGGCGATCTCAGAGTCGTAGCCCTGCTTCATCTCGGCGATGAAGCCGCTGGCCTGGGCGACCTCCGCGGCGTGCGCCACCTCGGCGTCGGAGGCGTTCTTGCTGCCGTAGCGGATGTTCTCGGCGACGGTGCCGCTGAAGAGCAGCGCCTTCTGCGGCACGTAGCCGATGCGGGAACGCAGGTCGGCCTGCGACCACTGCCGCACGTCGATGCCGTCGACCAGGACGGCGCCCTCCTGCACGTCGTAGAAGCGGGGGATGAGGTTGACGAGGGTGGTCTTGCCGGCGCCGGTCCCGCCGATGATGGCCGTCACCTCGCCAGGCCTGGCGGTGAACGAGATGTTCTCAACAGCCGGCCGCTCGGCTCCGGGGTAGCGGAAGGTGACGTTGCGGAACTCCACCTGCCCCTCCAGGTTCTCCGCCGTCCGGGGCGCAGGCGGGTCGACGATGGCCGGCTCGACGTCCAGCACCTCGTTGATGCGTTCTGCCGAGGCCGCCGCGCGGGGCACCATGATGAACATCATCGAGAGCATGATCACGGAGAACAGGATGTGCATCGCGTACTGGATGAAGGCCATCAGGTCGCCCACCTGCATGTGGCCGGTGTCGATGCGGATGCCGCCAAACCAGATGATGGCGATGGTGGTGAAGTTCATCAGGAGCGTCAGGGTCGGCATCAGCACCGCCAGCAGGCGGTTGACCCGGATGGCCGTCTCCGTCAGGTCCATGTTGGCCTCCCGGAACCGGCCCTCCTCGTAGCTGATCCGGTTGAACGCCCGGATGACCCGGACGCCGGTCAGCCCCTCACGCAGCACGCGGTTCAGCTTGTCGATCTTCTGCTGCATCATCTTGAAGAGCGGGATGGCCTTGGCAGCCACCACGCCGATGGCCACGCCCAGCAGAGGCAGCGCCACCACGACCACCAGCGAGAGCGTCGGGTCCTTGGAGAGGGCCATCACCACGCCGCCGATGGCCATCATGGGCGAGAAGAGCATCATGCGGAGTCCGATCATCACCAGGTTCTGCACCTGCGTGATGTCGTTGGTGGTACGGGTGATCAGGGTCGCGGTGCCAAACCGGTCGAACTCGTGCAGCGAGAAGCCCTGCACCTTCCGGAAGACGGTGCTGCGCAGGTCGCGCCCGAAGCCCATGGCCACCCGGGAGGAGCAGTAGCTGGCCAGGATGGAGACCACCGCCCCCCCCAGCGCGACCAGCAGCATCCAGCCGCCGACCCGGAGGATGTAGCCGGTGTCGCCGTTCACGATGCCGGTGTCCACGATGTCGGACATCAGGGTCGGCAGGTAGAGCTCAGAGACGGCCTGGAAGAAGACAAACACCATGGTGGCAGCCACGAGGGCTGCGTAGGGTCTGAGGTACCGCAACAGTTTGACCACACTAGACCTTCTCTCTGATATGTTGCTCTTTAAGTTGATCTGTGCCGTTCTAGCGTCTCCAGCAGGATTCGCAGGCCCCGCTCCACCGTGGCCAGATCCTCCTCGGGCAGGTCAGCCAGTACTTCTGCCCACGCGCTTCGAACCTTCTGGTCGGTTTTCTGCACCTGAACCTCCGCGGGTGGCAGCAAGTAGAGCCGGATCAGCCGCTGGTCATTGGGGTCGGACTGCTTCCGCACGTAACCATGCCGCTCCAGGTGGTCCACGGTGCGAGAGACGTGGCTCTTCACAATGGCGACTCGCCTGGACAGTTCGGAGACGGTGATGCCCGGCTCCTGTGCGATCGCACGCAGCATGTCGAAGACCGGAGGCGGAAGGGAACACTCGCGAAACACTTCCTGCAGTTGGCCGTGCATCCGCCGAGTCACCTGATGCCACAGCTCGCCGATCTCCGTACGACGCGAGGACACGCGCATCACCTCGTTCGGTAGAGAACGTTCGCTACAGAACCATATCATAAGCGCGCCGCCGCTTATGCGCAAGAGTTTTCTCGGCCCCACAGAAAAGCCTCCGTCCGGCAGGTCGCCGGACGGAGGCTTTCATCTCACGGCATCAGGCGGGCACCGCAGTGCGAGCAGTGCCGCTGCTTGAAGTCGGCGTGCAGGGCGTGCCCGCAGACCGGGCACCGCCAGTCCCGCCAGACGAACACGAGGAACCCGACCAGGACCAGCACCGCCGTGAACATCCCGTACATGTCCCCAAAGATCTGCCCCACCGCCGATGCGCCCACGAACAGCAGAACCACGGCCACCACCAGTGCGATGATCCGCCGCCGGCGCTTCTGCGCGAACGCCAGCACAGCCTCCTCCTGCGTCATACGCCTGCCTCCTCCAGCGGCCTGCCGGGCATGCGGCTCGGCCCGGCAGAATGGTCTAGTATCATATATACTACACCATGCCGAAAATCGGCTAGTCATACCTCTTACGGCGCACTCAGAACATTGCGGCGCAGGTATGGGTCCGCGTTTATCCAACCCTAGAGTGCAGGTTTCGAAAGGGAGGGGCTGGCAGAAATGCGCTGGACTATCGGAAGAAAGCTCTTGCTGGGGTTCGCCACGATCATGGCCGTGATGACCGCCACGGCCGTCATGGGCGTGCGGGCCCTTGACATTCAGCACGAGCAGTACGCCCTGCTGGCCAATGATCTCCGCGTCGCACAGGTGAAGACGGCTGCACTTTCGGGCGCCATCAACGGTCAGGCAGCGACCGCGCTGGAGTACGCCCTGGGCGAGACTCGTGCACGCGTCGACTACGAGCAGTACTACCTGCAGGCGCAGAGCGCCATCCAGTGGTTAGAAGACAACGCCTCCAGCGACGAGGCGGCACCCCTGGTCGAAGCCCTGCAGACCTCAGGGCAGGCGTATGACAGGTTCGTCGCCGGGCTGTTCACCATGGGCCCGAACGCCGTGGCCAAGCAGTTGCCCGAGATGCGGTCGCTGCTCAGCGAGTACGTGGCTGCGGCCAACAACATCTCGAACTACGTTGATCTGGCCGCCCAGGCCGTCACCGAGGAGACGGAGCGGGTGGAGCGCCTGGCCCGCTGGCTGATCATCGGCCTGAGCGCGGCCTCTCTGGCCCTGGCCTTCATCGTCTCCACGATCCTGGCCCGGAAGATCGCCAGGCCGCTGGCGCACCTCGCCTCCGTGGCCGACCGCGTGGCCGATGGGGATCTCTCGGTGGAGCCGCTGAACGCGCACTCCGGCGACGAGATCGGCGCGCTGGCCACTTCGGTGAACGCGATGGTGCAGAACCTGCGGGACGTCATCACACAGGTGGTCGACTCCAGCCAGCAGGTGGTGGCGTGGGCCGGCAACCTGAAGTCCACGACGGAGGAGATGGCCGAGTCGTCCAGTTCGGTGGCCGAGGTGGTCAACCAGATCGCGCAGGGCACCTCGACCCAGTCGCGCGCCGCAGCGGAGAGCCTGCAGGAGGTCAGAGAACTGCAGCAGGCGATCGAGCAGATCGCCGGCGGGGCGCAGCAGCAGGCCAGGCAGTCCGAGACGGTCGCCGCGAACGTCCGCGACGTTCTGTCCGGCCTGAACGACGTGTCGCAGAAGACCGCAGGCGTCAAGACGGTCTCCGAACAGGCCCTGGCCACCGCCCACTCGGGCAAGCAGGTGGTCGACAAGGCCGTGGAGGCGATCCGCGGAATCCAGACCAGCGTGGGCCGCTCGGCCGACCAGGTGACGGACCTGGGCGACCTGTCCGGCCAGATCGGAGCCATCACCGACACCATCACCGAGATCGCGGAGCAGACGAACCTGCTGGCCCTCAACGCAGCGATCGAGGCGGCCCGCGCCGGCGATCAGGGACGCGGCTTTGCGGTCGTGGCCGAGGAGGTTCGCCGGCTGGCGGAGCGGGTTGCCTCCTCCGCCCGCGAGATCGCCGCACTGATCGACCGCATCCGCACGGCGACGGCCGACGCGGTCGAGAGCATGCGGCTCGTGACCGGACAGGTGGACCAGGGCGCCTCGCTGGCGGTTGACGGCGGCCGGGCCCTGGCGGACATCGTGGGCATGGTGGAGCAGACCAACGAGCACGTGTCGGCCATCGCCGCCGCAACGGCGCAGCTGGTGGCCGCCAGCCAGTCGGTGCAGTCCGCCGTCTCCGAGATGGCGGCCGTAACCGAGGAGAACACCGCCGCGACGGAGCAGATGGCCGACAGCGCCCAGCAGGTCACCAGGGCCATTGAGACCATCGCTGCCACCACCCAGCAGACCGCCGCTTCGGGCGAGGAGGTGGCCGCCTCGGCGGAAGAGCTCAGTTCCGGCATCGACGAGATCGCCCGCTCCACGGCCGACCTCGCCCGGGTCTCACAGGAGCTGCAGGAGAAGGTCAGCCGCTTCCGGATGTAGGCGGAGCGGTCGTTCCTGCTCCACTCGGATCGGCCAGCAAGCAGCGGCGCACACCCCCGCGGTGTGCGCCGCTTCTCAGGTGGCCAGACGGCCGAACCCCAGGTTGAGCAGGGCGGCGCTCTCATCGCGCCTGGCCCGCTTGCTGGCGGTTCCCAGCACGATGCCGATCAGCCGGTGCCCGCCCCTCACCGCGGTGGTGATCTGGTGGTAGCCCGCCTCCTCCAGGAAGCCCGTTTTCAGCCCATCGACGCCGGGGTACCGCCCCAGCAGCAGGTTGGTCGCCCGCAGCACGCGACCGCGGTACACAACCCAGGAGAGGCTGTGCAGCCGGGCGAGCGCATCGGGCTCCTCCAGCACGTAGCGCCGGGCCAGCAGCAGCAAGTCCGCCGCCGTCGTCCGGTTCTCGGCCGAGAGGCCGTGGGGATCCACGAACCGCGTGTGGCGCATGCCGAGTCGCTCGGCTTCTCTGTTCATCTGCTCCACGAATGCGCCGGCCGAGCCCGAAAGGTGCTCGGCCAGCGCCATTGCGGCGTCGCAGGCGGAAGGCACCGCAACCCCCTTCAGCAGGTCACCCACGGTCGCCCGGTCGCCCGCCCGAAGGTACATGCACGAGGCGCCCAGGAAGTCCGGATGGTCGGCTGCGGCCCGCTCGCTGATGGGAACCTCTTCCTCCCACGTCAGGTCGCCGGCCCGAACCGCCCGGAGGGCAAGGCGGAGCGTCATCAGCTTTGTGATGGAGGCCGGGGCGATCCGGACGTGCGGGTCCTGGACGTACAGCACCTCGCCTGTGGCACAGTCGGCCACCAGGGCGGATCGTGCCTGCACATGCAGGGCAGCGTCGCAACCGCCTCCCCGCGACCGGGACACCGCCTCCGTCCAGCCGGCCCATGCAGAGCGCAGCAAGTAGGTCACCTCCACGAACTGATGCTGTCCGTGGACGAGTGTACCGGCGACTTCTTACTGCCCGCTGAGCACAAACCTTAAGGCTTTCTTACGGTTATCCGCCCTCCAGAAGGCCATCAGCAGGAGGCAGCCGGGGTTCAAGCGAAAATGCGTCAGGTGATGAGCAACCTGCGTCGATCGCATGGCGGCGCAGACCGGGTGCTGCCCCGGCCCTGTGTGGGATCGGCAGCCACTTTGCGGGAGGTATCCCATGGGCGATGTGACGATCCTTCCTCCGGAGGGCGAAGCCGACCTGGAATGGCTGTCCAGCCTCTGGGTCGAGGAGTGGGGTGGCACCACCATGGTCACCAGGGGCAGAGTGCACCGCCTTTCCGATCTTGAGGTGCGAATCGCCTGGGCAGGCGAGTCGCGGGTTGGTGCGGCGGCGTTCCGGGTCGAGGACTCGCAGTGTGAGCTGCTGAGCCTCAACGCATCTTCCCCTGGGCAGGGGGTGGGTACCAGCCTGCTTCAGGCGGTGGAGGAAGCCGCCCGTGAAGCGGGCTGCAGCCGGGTCTGGCTGATCACCTCCAACGACAACCTCGATGCGCTGCGTTTCTACCAGCGGCGCGGCTATCGGCTCGTCGCCGTGCGCCTCGGCGCCATCGACGAGGCGCGCAGGATCAAGCCGTCCATCCCGCTGGTCGGCAACCACGGCATCCCCATCCACGACGAGCTGGAACTGGAGAAGCGGCTCTAAAACGCATATGCACAGAAGCCAGGTTCGGTGGGCGTTCGCAGCCGCTGCGGTATGGCGGCTGCGCTTGCGCGTCCCAGCGTGATTGACCGGCGAACGGGCCATACTACCCCTGTGCCTCGGCGACAGAACGCGGAAAGGGGTTGACTGGCTGTGAGCGCGATCGTCCAGGAGCAGCAGGTCACGGCCCACGAGAAGCTGCTCCTCAACGAGCTGATCCGGCTGGAGTCGGGGGATGTGCAGAAGACCAAGTCGATGCTGCCGATGATCGGAGATCCCGACCTGCGCGAGCAGCTGAAGGCCTGCCTGCAGACGGCGCAGGCCCACGTGAGGGCGATGACCGACTTCTGCGAGCGACACGGAATCGGCTGAGGAGGGCTGAGCGATGTCGACGGTGATGAGCGCCATTGGCGAGGCGATCGGCATGAAGCCCGAGGACCGGGTGATCGCAGAGGGGCTTCTGACCTCCTCGAAGCTGAAGGCGACGGCCTACCTGAAAGCGGTTCTGGAGACCGCCAGTCCCGATCTGCGCCACATCCTCACGACCCACCTGACCGACGCCCTGGCCGAGCACGAACGCTGCACCCAGCTTGCCATCCAGCGGGGCTGGTACAAGGCCTATGCCACCCCTGACGAACTGGTGGAGCAGGCCCTGCACGACGCCTACAACGTGCTGGAAGGGTAGGCGCGGCGAAGCCGCCCCGAAGGGGGCGGCTTCTCGCTTACAGCCGATAGCGCATCAGCGGAAGCATACGCTCCGGATCCACGGTGGAGGCCACCTCCCCCACCCGTTCTGCGCCCATCGCCCGGTAGAATCCCTCGGCGTGGGGGTCGGCGTCGATGCGAAGCGCCGCGTACCCCCGGCTTGCGGCCTGCTGCACCGCGTGCCGCCAGAGTCGCCCCCCGACCCCCTGGCCGATGGCCGGCGGGTCGACGAACATGAAGGCCAGGTCGCCGTCGCTGCCGGGGCCTGCCTTCAGCACGTAGAACCCGAGAGGCTGCCCATCGGCGTCGGCCACGAACACGTCGCAGGACGCGATCATCTCCTCGCTTACCGTGAGATCGTCCCTACACCGCTCGATGAAGTCAAGGGCGTAGCCCCAGTGCGCCTTGGAGCGCAGCGCCAGGGCAGACAGCGCCTCCGCCTCACAGCACCGCGCCCGCCGAATCACGAAGGGCGTCGTCATCGCCTCCCAGTGCACCCGACCAACCTCTGCAGAACGCCTTTCGAGGTAGCTGTTCTGCCTGTCCGGCGCCTGTCCCTGCCGGGGAGCAGGCCTGGCCGGTCCCGCAGCGGGGCCGCCATGGGACTGGGCGGGGCCGCCGTGGGGCCGGCCGGACGTGCACACCGGACGCCGGGCCATGCTGCTCCAGCGGCGTGCCGTTTTCGTCCCGGTGGCTGCGCCCTGGTGCGGCGCCGCCCGGTCACCTGTCTGAGGGATGCCCGAGCAGCACAGCCCGGCAGGGTGCCGGTGTGGCCCACCATCGCCTCACCCCCAGGCCGTAGCCCGTCTGCGCAGGCATGTTGCCGCCGGGGGCCTCCACGAAGGTCAGCATGGATCGAAGGCTTTGCTCAGACAGCAGTGCGCCGCCGAACAGGCTGTGGGCGAACCGGGCGGCGTCGGCCGCACTGGCGGTGACGGCGCCGGCTGGTGATCAGACTGGCCGCGCAGCCCGCACGGTGCTCCGGAAGCCCTGCCCCTGACCTCTCCGCCGTGCTCTGGAAGACCTGCCCTTCGCCTCGTCGCTCAAGCTGTTGGCGCCCATGCATAAATATACACCTCACTGCATGAAGATTACCCGCGAAGTAACACATTCGGTTCCGATACGCCGGATCGCTTGATACACTGGTGACACAGTGAACCGAGGACTGCGCGGTCGGTTGACACAGTCGACACCGCGCTCAACCAGGAGGCCCGAGTTCAGGCTTGTCCGTGAACCAGCCCGTGCTGCAAACCGGGGCGGATGCGGATGACGCACGTCCGCCTGTCGTGCGACGCACCCGGAGAGGCCTGCATAGAGGCTGCATGCGGTTCGACTGTGTCAACCGGGTCCCGCTCCTGGTGCCGGTTGTGTCAAGTGTAGCGCCGCAGCGAACGCCAACGAGGGGTAGGCCCCAGCCATCTGGCTGGCGAGTTCGGTGAAGGCCCGGCTGCCCTCGCAACACGCCACCTCAGACTGGTGACACGACGGAAGTGTCCACGAGCGCAACTGAGAACGGAAAAGAGGCGCCAGCCCTTGATCGATAAGGGTTGCGCCTCTGTGCTCTCAGAGCCATCCTCGCCAGGGCGACGTGAATGTCCGCTGCTCCCCCGGCTTTGCGGCAGTATGCGGCTGTGCGCCTGCATCGCAACCGAGGTGTTCACCTGGCCGCTCGTATAGTACTCGATGGTCTTAAAGGGAGTGAAGTTTGAGAGGTGCTCGATCCGGTACGAAATGTGATGCAGCGAGACGCTGATGCTCATCACATCGGAAAGGCTCTTGAACAGGACGAACTTCAGGAGAACCACCAGGTACACCAGGAAAAGGACTGAGACTGCTCGTTGCAGTCTGGGGTTGAGATGCACGGTATCTCTCCTTGCGCTGCGCTCTGACTGCCCTTCTGTCTGTTGCGCCGCCTGGCCGCTGAGGTGGGGAGCGGGACGCTCGCCGCCCACCCTTACAGGGCGCCTGCTGCCGGATGGCGTCTGAGCCCTTCATGGGCGGTCCAGCGCCTCTGCACGAGGACCGTCTTCAGGTTGATGGCGGTGTGGTCGGCCAGCTCGCCGATGTGGGTGAGAAGCCGCCGCACCGTAACTTGATGCCCGTTGGCAACGCGGGCGGCGACCGCCGGTTCCGCCACGAACCGCAGCCAACGGTTCGGTTCCCGCTCAGGGAACCACCGCACACGCGCAATGCAGATGCTCCGATGCATGGTGTCCGTCTGATCGGTTCGCGTAATAGCGCGACTCGATCTGTTCGGGGCCCAGGTCCTCTTCAAGCCGCAGCCCGACAGTTGCGAGTTCATCGGCCAGGCGGGAGGGATCAAAACCCAGCAGCCACGGCTCGCGTATGCGGTCAAGGATCTGATGCGTCAACAGGACAGACCTGCCGGCCTTCTCAGGAAGATATGCGTCACGCTCCATGTAGTCAAAGACAATCGTACTGCCGCTGGGGGCGAGAGCAGCCAGGGTCCGTAAGGTCTCGAGCACAGTGGTGCGGGGGAGATACATGGTTCCCCCAAGCCAGGTGACAAAGGTCCGCTGGTCCCGGTCGTACCCTGCGGCGGTGAGCTTCGCTGCCAGGTCATCTCGCACGAGATCGACGGCCACAAACCGCAGGGCCGGCGGGATCGGCCACTGCAGTCTCTGCAACCGGCTGAGCTTCCAAGTCTGGGTGACTGGATGGTCCACTTCGAACACGTGAAGTCGTCTCAACAGCTCCGGCCGCCGAAACCCGAAGGTATCAAGCCCGGCACTCAGGATCACGTACTGTGCAATCCCCCGGGTCAGCTCTGCCTCAAGTCGGTCCTCAGCGTACCGAGAACGGCTCAGCGTCGCGCTCATCAGCTTGCGGATGACCCATGCCACCTTCGCAGTCACATCGGCAGACGCTGCTGCCTGCTGCGGATCTACCACTGCGGCTAACTGAGCCAAGTTCCGGCTGATCTCGTCGTACTCTTCCGCCGAGAAAAAACGCCGAGCCAAGGAGTCATCAAAGATCTTCGGCTGGTCGTGAAGTGCGTGGTGAGCGCGGACGTAGGCTGTCAACTGTGCGGTGAGGCTGAACTGGTTCTGCTCCATGTGGACTCCCACCCTTTCAGTTGCGACGGGGCAAAGTCGGACGCATACTCTCCATACCACCGCCAGCCACACGCTGTCAAAGCAAAATTTTTATCGTGGCACATATTCTTGTAGTTATCAATAGGAAAAGTGCATCTTCGCCTGCCACTGAGGGCGCTGTTCCAACCCCGGGCGAGACGGCTGCCAGTTGAGTTGTGAAGCGCGTCGCTGCCCCGGGCAACCTTGACGCTCTTCTGTCGTGACCGTACAATATACGAGTTGCATTGTGTTCGACAGCCGTGCCGCACCGGGTGCGCACGGCACTTTGCTGTTCGAAAGGGCGGATCGAGACCGATGCTTGCCACGAACGAGGGCCCGTTCGCCTCCGAGATCCGCCGCCGGCGGACGTTCGCCATCATCTCACACCCCGACGCGGGCAAGACGACGCTCACCGAGAAGCTCCTGCTGTACGGCGGCGCCATCCGCCTGGCCGGCTCGGTCAAGGCGCGGCGTGCGGCACGACACGCCACGAGCGACTGGATGGAGATCGAGAAGCAGCGCGGCATCTCGGTGACCTCCTCCGTCATGCAGTTCGAGTACGACGGCTGCATGGTCAACATCCTGGACACCCCGGGCCACCAGGACTTCTCGGAGGACACCTACCGCACCCTGGAGGCCGCAGACTCGGCGGTGATGCTGATCGACGCCGCCAAGGGCGTCGAGCCGCAGACCATCAAGCTCTTCCAGGTCTGCAAGATGCGCGGGATCCCCATCTTCACCTTCGTCAACAAGCTGGACCGTGAGGGCAAGGACCCCTTCGCCCTCATGCAGGAGATCGAGGACGTGCTGGGCATGCGCACCTGCCCGATGAACTGGCCGGTGGGTATGGGAGCCTCCTTCAAGGGCGTCTTCGACCGGCAGAAGGGCCACGTGGAGCTGTTCGACGACAGCGACCACGGCCAGACCAAGGCCCGGACACAGACCAGCGGCGTGGACGACCCCGCGCTTGCGGACATCATCGGCGCGGACCTGCACCAGAAGCTGCAGGAGGACATCGAACTGCTGGACGTCGCCGGCGACCCGTGGGACTTCGACCGGTTCCGTCGCGGCGACCTCTCCCCCCTCTTCTGGGGCTCGGCCCTCACCAACTTCGGCGTGCAGCCCTTCCTGGAGTACTTCCTCAAGCTCGCACCCTCGCCGGCGCCGCGCATCGCCGGGGACCGGGTTGTCGACCCCGAGGAGCCCCGCTTCTCCGGGTTTGTGTTCAAGATCCAGGCCAACATGAACCCCGCCCACCGCGACCGCATCGCCTTCCTGCGCATCGTCTCGGGCAAGTTCGAGCGGGGCATGGAGGTCAACCACGTGCGCCTGGGCAAGAAGGTGCGCCTCTCCCAGCCGCAGCAGTTCATGGCGCAGGACCGGCAGATCGTCGAGGAGGCGTACGCCGGCGACATCATCGGCCTGTTCGACCCCGGCATCTTCCGCATCGGCGACACGCTCTGCACCGGCGAGCCGCTTGCGTTCGAGGGCGTCCCCTCCTTCTCCCCCGAGCACTTCGCCCGGGTCCGCTTCAAGGACGCCATGAAGTCCAAGCACTTCCGCAAGGGGCTGGACGAGCTCACGGAGGAAGGCGCTATCCAGGTCTTCTACGCCACCCAGCCGGGCAACCCCGACCCGATCCTGGGCGCCGTCGGCGAACTGCAGTTTGAGGTCTTCCAGTACCGCATGAAGAGCGAGTACGGCGTCGACGTCATCCTCGACCGCCTGCCCTACGAGGTCGCCCGCTGGGTCGAGGGCGAGGGCTATCAGCCGCGCCGCTTCTGGGGCACCGACAACCTGCCCGTCACCGACCGCGACGGCCGCAACGTGCTGCTCTTCCGCAACGAGTGGGCGATGCGCTACGTGATCCAGCAGAACGAGGGCCTGACCTTCCGGGCAACCGCCCCGGTGAAGTAGCGGTGTTCGCCGACGAGACCACCATCCTCGGCGCCGGCCAGGTCCGGTCTGTACAGACGCTCGCGGTGCCCAGCCTCCGCCTCGCACCGGGGCGCGCGGAGGCAGAGGAGGCCGGCCGTGCCTACTTCGCCTACCTGGACCGACTCGCCCGCCCCGTCCTTCGCGTCCGCCGCAGCCCCAGCGATGGCGTCGCCATCCGGCTCTGCGGCGTCACCCTCCTCTCCTTCGGGCCGCCCGAGATCGTGGTGGAACCCGGCACGGCGGCCATCCGCTTCCCCATCGCCGCCGGCCTGCTGGTCCGGCGGGGATCGAAGGACAGGGGCGAACTGCGGTTTGAGCTGCACGCCGAGCGGTTGGTCATGGCCGTGGAGGGCTACTACCCCGCCCTGGCGGGTTCCGGGAACAGCAGCTTCAGGCGCTGGCTCTACGGACACACGCAGGCGGCCGTTCACCGGCGGGTCGCCGCCCGGTACCTGGACGAATGGCTGGACCGGCTCACCACGTGCCGCGTCCGGCCATAGCGGAAGGGAGGCGCCGCCCCCGCAGCCGGGGACCGGCGCCTCCTGAGCGTTCACGTCATGGCCACTGGTTCGCATCGTCACACTGTGCGATAAAGTCACGGAGTGCGTCCCGAGTGCTGGGGAAGGCGAGTTCCTCCCAGGGGATCTCGTCCCGCCCGAACAACCGCACCTCCAGCGTTTCGCTGCCTGCGGCGGGCTCGCCGCCCACCACGTCGCAGTGGTAGACAATAACCACCACCGAGGCGTCCGGGTACGAGTACACCCCCACGGGCCGGGTGGCCCGCACCTTCAGCCCCACTTCCTCCAGGGTCTCCCGCTCCGCCGCCTGGGGCACGGTCTCCCCCCGCTCCATGTAGCCGCCGGGGTAGACCCAGAGGCCCCGTCCCGGCTCAATGGCCCGCCGCGCCAGCAGCACACGTCCGCCGATCACCGGCACCGTCCCTGCGGAGACCTTGGGATCAAGGTACGTGATCCGGCCGCAGTCCGCGCAGACCAGACGCTCCCGGCCCTCAGACGCCACGAAGCGGCGCTCGAGCCTGCCCCCGCACTCGCCACAGAACCGCACCCGACATCCCTCCTGCCGGAGCCGCTTCACCGCCTTGCGCATTCCAGACTTCCACAGCACCGCACCCGACTCCTGTGTGCACCGCACGTCAGTCCTCGTCAGGTATACGTGCCGCAGATGAGGAGTTGTGCACCTAACCTGCGAACCTTTCGGGTGGAGAAACTACTCCCCAGGTGTAGGAGGGATCCGCATGGAGGAACTGAACCGCCGGCTGGCCGAGGCCGCCGACCGTAACGCCCGATTTGAGAAGCTGAACCGCCAGTCCGCCCGGTTGCGTGAGGAGTATCGTGCGGCCGTCGACCGGGCCGAACGGCTGAAGACCGCCCTGGCCAAGGAAGAGCGGGATGTGGAGCGCCTGGAGTCCGGGTCCCTGTTTTCGCTCCTCTCCAACCTCTTTGCCGACCGGGCGGAGCGCCTGGACCGGGAGCGCCAGGAAGCCGCCGAGGCGCTCGTGCGCTACGAGGAGGCCCGCCAGCACGCGGAACAGCTCCGCCGCGACCTGGAGGCCGCAGAGGCGGAGGCGGCCGCCCTGGCCGGCGCCCAAGCCGCGTACAGGGACCTCCTTGCCGAGAAGGAGCGGCGTCTGCGCTCCGGGCAGGAACCCGCTGCGCAGCGGCTGCTCGCGCTGGACCGGGAGGAGGGCGACGCCCAGCGCCGGCTCCGGGAGATCGCGGAGGCGCGCGGCGCCGGGCAGACGGCCCTGGCGGGCCTCAACCGCGTCATCGACCTTCTGCGCTCCGCAGAGGGCTGGGGGACGTGGGACATGCTGGGCGGCGGTCTGCTCAGTACCATGGTCAAGCACTCCCGCGTTGACGATGCGCAGGCCCAACTGCTTGAGGTCCGGCATGCGCTCGACGTGTTCAGGCGGGAACTGACTGACGTTGGGGGAGACATTGACCTGCCCTCCGTAGATCTGGACGGCTTCACCCGGTTCGCCGACTACTTCTGGGACAACTTCTTCGTGGACTGGATGGTCCAGAGCCGCATCGGCGAGGCGCTGCGCTCCGTCGAGGATGCACAGCGCCAGGTGGGCCATCTGCTGGAGTGGCTCAGGAGCCAGGAGCAGGCAGTCCAGGGAGATCTGGAAAGCATCCGGCGGCGGCGGGAGCAGTTGATCGTCAACGGCTGGTGATCACGCAAAGGGAACCACATGAGCCACGCCCGGTGACGGGCGTGGCTCACTGCGTTTTCGTCGTTCCGCTCAGAAGAACCGCAGCTGGCGGTGGCCGATGAAGGTCCGGCGGTGGATGGGGCACGGCCCCAGCTGATCCAGCGCGGCCAGGTGCTCCTGCGAACCGTAGCCCTTGTTCCGGGCGAAGCCGTATCCCGGATACTGCTGGTCGTACTCCACCATCATCCGGTCACGGGTCACCTTGGCCAGAATCGAAGCGGCGGCGATGGAGAGCGACTTGCGGTCGCCGCCCACCACAGGCCGCTGCCAGCCGGGCCACTGCGGCAGCCGCTGGTTGCCGTCCACCAGCAGCGCCGCCTCCGCCACGCGCCCCAGGCGGACCGCGGCCATGGCCCGGGCGGCCTCTACCGCCCGGGCCATGGCCTCGAACGTGGCCCGGAGGATGTTGATCTCGTCGATACGGTCGGCGTCGACGACGCCGACGCCCCAGCCCAGCGCGACCTCCTGGATCGGGGCGAAACAGGCCTCCCGCTGCTTCTCGGTCAGCCGCTTCGAGTCGTTCACCCCGGGGAGGGCGGCGTCCTCGGGCAGGATGCAGGCCGCCGCCACCACCGGGCCGGCCAGCGGGCCGCGCCCGGCCTCGTCCACGCCGATCACCTGGCATCCAGACCGCCAGAGCACGCGCTCCAGCCGCAGGTCAGCCAACTTTCCTCGCCTCCTCGCGGCCCGCTCCGTCTGCCCCGTTCCGCCGAACCAGCAGCAGGAACCCCAGCCCGGCCACAAGGGCCACCACTGCGGAGACCCGGTAGAGCACGGCTGTTCCAGCCAGGTCGACGATCCGTCCGGCCACCAGGTTGCCGATGACGGTGGCGATGCCGCTGTTCACCAGCACCAGCAGCGCCTGGCCGCTGGTGCGCAGTTCATACGGAACCAGGCGTCCCACAATCTGCACGGCGGTGGGTGCGAAGAGGGCGAAGGAGGCCGCCTGCATCAGCTGCAGCGGCAGCACCGCCCCCACCACCGGTGTGAAGCCCACCAGAAGCCACCGCAGGCCGTACATGAAGGCGGACAGCGTCACCACGCGCAGGGCCCCGAACCGCTCGTTGATCCGGTCGAGGTAGAGCCAGACGGGAATCTCGCTGAACGAGGCGAGGGCCCAGGCGATCCCCACCAGGGAGTTGGAGCCGCCCAGGCTTGCGACGTGGAGCGAAAGGAAGGAAGAGTTGGCTGCGACCGTGGTCTGAAGCAGGCCCGAGCACAGCAGGAAGCCTGTCAGCTGCGGGATGCGAAGCAGCGTGGACGCCGGAGGGAGCGACCGGCTCCGGCTGACCACACCCTCAGCCGGCAGGCGTGTGGACCAGAACAGCGTCATCAGCGAGACGGCGGCGTAGAAGCCGAAGGACCAGCGCAGGTCGATCCGGTTGTAGAGCCAGCCGAGCACCGTCGTTGCAATCATCCAGGCGACCGATCCCCACAGGCGGAGCTGCGGGTAGCTGGCCCCGGTCCGCTGCACCTCGCCCAGCGCGATCGAGTCGGCGATAGCGCCCAGCGGACCGGAGAAGAACGACCAGAGCGCAACCAGAGGCAGGAAGGTCCAGAACGATGACCCGAGGCTGACGAGTCCGCCGCTCAGCGCCGCCAACACCAGGAGCTGGCTGAAGAGCCTGGCCCGGTTGCCCCGGCGGTCGGCCAACTGACCGAAGAGCGGCTGCGAGAGGAAGAGCACGACCGGAGGAACCGAGAGCAGGAGTGCGATCTGCGAAGCTGTGAGGCCCGAGTTGCGATAGAAGACCGACAGGAACGGCGTCATGGCGCCCTGGGCGCCGTAGAAGAAGAAGTAAACGGCGGACACGGTACGGCCTCCTGCCCCCTGACTTGTGGGTCCAGACAGAGGTAACTTGATTCCCCGTCAACCGGGCAATATCCTTTCGCCAGGCGCCAGGCGGCCTGGTGTGTGCGACCCGGGGGAACAGTCACGTACCGCGCCGCTCAGGGCTGGTCGTGGGTCGCCCGCCCATCCCCGCCGATCGGGATGGTCGGGCCGAGGAACGCCGGCCGGCGCCGGATGGCCACCTCGCCGAACGCCTTGATGCGGGCGGCGAACTCCCGCAGTTCGTAGCGCTGCTCGAAGCGGTACCGGTGCAGGTCGGCCGCAACGCCCTGGGCGTCCAGCCCGAGGCGCGTGGCGATCCAGAGCGCCCGGGGCAGATGGAACTCCTGGGTGACGACGATCACGTCTTCCACCTGGAAGATGGCGGCAGCCCTGTACATCGAGTCGTAGGTGTCAAACCCGGCGTGGTCCATGAACAGGTCCTCCGGCGGAACGCCCCGCGCCTCCAGGTAGCGGCGCATGGCGTTCACCTCGTCGTAGTCCTGCCGGCTGTGGTCGCCCGAGAGCAGGAACTTGGAGACCTTGCCGGACTCGTACAGTGCGAGTGCCGTCTCCAGACGGTCGCGCAGCATCGGGGAAACGCTCCCGTCGGGGTAGACGCCGGCGCCCAGCACCAGCGCCACCTGCGCCGGCCGCACCTCCGCGGGTTCCGCGATAAGCGCCCGGCCCTGGTGATAGACCACGGCGTTAACGGCCAGGAGCAGCACCACGCCCAGCACCGCCGCACCGCCCAGGCGCACGAACCATCTCCGCAGCCGACGCATTCCGCCTCACCCCTCCAGCTATGCTGCCCATTAGACGTGACCCGCCGGGCGCCTGTTCGCTGTGAAAGGAAAAGAGGCGAATCGTACATCACTGTACAGATTCGCCCGCGACTATGGCTGCGTTTCCCTATACGTTTGGGTCACGGCTTAACCTCGAAGTAGATCGTCTCCGACACGCCAATGTGCTCGTGCCGGTTGTCGGCCAGTTCCACATGGATCTTGTACTCCCCGGGTTCAATGTCTGGCACCGTGTAGGTGTAGCCGTAGATCATGGCCTCGGGACCGTCGTTCAGATAGATGTGAACGTGGCCATCCCTGCCGGGCTGCCAGTTCTCGGTGCTCACCCTGACCACCAGGCTGCTGCCCTCCTGCGACGCCTGTACCGACAGCGTCGGCGCAGCGGTCTCCTTCCCCCCGCACCCCGCCAGCAGCGCCGCCGCCAGAAGGGCCGACAGGGCCGTCACGCCCAGCCGCCTCACTGCGGAACCCCTCCTCCCGTCCCCTCGGTCTCCAGCTCGGGGGGCCGCCGCCGCAGGGCCACCACCGTGCCGACTGCCAACACCGCTGCGGCCGCTGCGAAGAGCACCCGCGTGAACGGCCAGCGCGGCTCGATCTGCTCCATGGCCACCGTCTGCTCCGGCACCGGCTCGCCGGCCACCACCGGCAGCGTGATCCGGTGCAGGTCGCCGCCCAGCGCCAGATCGATGATCACCTCGTACTCCCCGGCCCCCGGAGGCACGACGGTGCCGCGGTAGGTGGCCGGCGCCACCTCCGCCATCACCGTCGGTGCGGTGGCCCGTGCGCCCCGGACCCTGGCGTACAGCTCCACCTCCTGCCCCTCCACGAGGCCGCCGTACACGTCCACCAGCCTGGCCACGACCGTACCCTGCTCGTCCACCATCACGTGGCCGAACAGGTCCAGGGCATGCCCCAGCACCGGCGAGCCGGGCGCCGCCAGCAGCAGCGCCGTCAGCGCCAGGGCCGGCAGCAGCCTGCCCAGCCTTCTCCGCAACTCCCATTCCCCTCCCCATCTGTGCCGGGGCCGCGAGCGGCCCGGCGCGCGGGAACGCCCGCACGCCGTCCCCTCTGCCGGCCTGCGGGCGCTCTCTGCCAGTCACTCCAGGTGGATCAGGCCGTTTACTTCATAGACGCACTCCTTGTCCCCCCGGGGTACGGTTCCCGCCTGGGTGACCCCCGGCGGGGCCTCGGTGCACGTCTGCGCCACCCCTTCCACCATGGCCTTGCACAGGTGACAGACCTGGTCCGGGTGAGCGGAGGCCACCTCGTGGAAGCCGCACGACTTCAGCACAAGGCTGGGACGGCCCCCGGGCCCCACGATCACCCGGGCCGACACGCCCAGGCGGTTCAGCGCCAGGGCGCACGCCTCGAGCAGTTCCATCGGCCCCGTGGCCCCATTGGCGCCGTCCAGCGCCGGGGCCAGCTTCGCCAGCGCCTCCTGCCCCAGCCGGCGGCCGAAGCTGTGGCCGATCTGCTCCACGGCCTCCTTGCCGCCGTCGCCCAACAGGGCGAGCGACTGGACCAGAAGGTCGGCCAGCAGTTGGAAGTCCCGCGGCGGAACCGTCGTCAGCGATACGGCGCTCCCCGACGGCGCGTATACGTATCCCGGCCTGCCGCCCTTCCCGCTCTTCTCTGTGCGCTGCACCAGCAGCCCGATCTCCACCAGGCGGTTCAGGTGCATCCGCGCAACGTTGGGATGCAACTCGAAGCGCTTCGCCACCTCGGCCACGGAGACCGGGTCGGGCGCCACCAGAACGTACTGATAGATGCTGTACCTGGTCGGATCGGCCAGCACCGCACTCACCTTCTGCGGATCCCGTTCCACCTCGCTCCCCCCAGTTCGCGATACCCAGGGTCCCGGACGACCTGCGCCAGCGGCCGCGGCCACCCGACCGTCACCCTGCGGCAGCACGGCACGTCTATACTTACGACACAGGTCGGTTAAATAACTCCGGATCAGCCCGATTGCACTATTGACACAGTGTAAATCTGGTTCATACAATGAGCGTGTGTCAACCTGCGACCATCATGTGGCGTCGCACCTATTTTACACTGTAGTCACAGTGCAAAACAAGGGTTCACGTGTCGCCCAGTTCACCAACCCTGGGAATGCTAGTCACCGGGAGGCTGGGCGGACCGGGCAGGTGGCCTGCCGCCCGGACTGCGCCCGTCGAACTTGTGAAGTGCTCATTCGAATGCGTTCTAGTGTGAAAGGAGTAGTGTGATCGTGACCACTGGCGCCCCGCTCATCGTGAGGAACTTGCATGTGAACATCGAGGACAAGGAGATTCTGAAGGGCGTGGACCTCGAGGTAAAGCCCGGCGAGATTCACGCCATCATGGGTCCCAACGGAGCCGGCAAGACCACCCTCGGCTTTTCGCTGATGGGCCACCCCCGTTACGAGATCACCGAGGGCTCGGTGATGCTCGGCGACCAGGACGTGCTGGCGATGGACGTCAGCGAGCGGGCCAGGGCCGGCCTCTTCCTGGCGTTCCAGTACCCGTTTGAGGTCTCCGGCGTCACCGTGGCCAACTTCCTCCGGCAGGCGGTGAGCGCCGTGCGGGGCGAGGAGATCGGGGTCTGGGACTTCCAGGAGATGCTCACGGAGAAGATGCAGCTCCTCGAGATGGATGAGTCCTTCGCCACCCGCTACCTGAACGAGGGCTTCTCCGGCGGCGAGAAGAAGCGGAACGAGATGCTGCAGATGACCCTGCTGCAGCCCAAGATCGCCATCCTCGACGAGACCGATTCGGGCCTTGATATTGACGCCCTGAAGGTCGTCGCCAAGGCCGTGAACTCCCTGCGGGGGCCGAACTTCGGCGCCATCGTGATCACCCACTACCACCGCATCCTCGACCACATCAAGCCGGACATCGTGCACGTGCTGATGAACGGCCGCATCGTGAAGACCGGCGGTCCCGAGCTGGCCCTGGAGATCGAGAAGAAGGGCTACGACTGGATCAAGGCCGAGCTCGGCATCGTGGACGAGGCGGCCGAGGCGGGGGTGAAGTAGCCCATGCCAACGGTTACCGAACCCCGCTTCCTGGAGGAGCGGCGCAACACCGCCCGCTCGCTCACCGGGTCGCTCCGGCTGCCGGCGAAGACGGATGAGGCCTGGCGGCGCACCTCGCTCGAGGGGCTGGACGTCGCCCAGTACCGGCCGGCGCCCGCCCGGGTCACGCTGAAGGGGTCCGTGCCCGAGGGCGTGATCTTCACCGACATCCTCACCGCGGCCACGGAGCACGCAGACCTGGTCTCCCAGTACCTGGGCAAGCTGTTCCCGATGGACCAGAACCTCCTCACCGCCGCGCAGGCGGCCTACCTGAACGGCGGCGCCCTCCTCTACGTGCCCCGCGGTGTGGTGATCTCCGAGCCGCTGCAGGTGGTCTACCAGGCCGGCGACGGCGAGGCGCAGTACCTGCACACGCTGGTCATCGCCGAGGATAACGCCGAGGTCACGCTGCTGGAGCGGTATGAGGGCACCGGCGACTATCTCAGCGTCGCGGTGGTCGAGGTCTTCCCGCTGCAGGGCGCCCGGGTGCGTTACGGCTACCTGCAGAACCACTCCCAGGACGCCTGGGCCTTCACCTTCCGCCGCGGCCTCACAGGGCGGGACTCCACCCTCGACTGGGCCGGCGGCGAGTTCGGTGGCGCGCTGGTGCGCTCCGAGATCGTCAACAACGTGGTCGGCGAGGGCTCCCAGTCGAACCTGAAGGTCGTCTTCGGCGCCACGGACCGGCAGCACCACGACATCGTCGCCGCCCAGGTGCACACGGGCTCCTACACCCGGTCCGACATCCTGGGGCGCGGGGTGCTCTCCGGCCATGCCCACACGGTCTTCCGCGGCAACGGCCAGATCAACCACGCGGCGAAGAACGCCTCCACGTTCCAGCGGCAGCAGGCGCTGGTCCTCTCCGACAAGGCCCGGGCCGACTCGATCCCGGCGCTCATCATCAACGAGCACGAGGTCGAGGGCGCCGGCCACGCCGCAACGGTGGGCCAGCTGGACGAGGAGCAGCTCTTCTACCTGATGGCCCGCGGCCTCTCCCGGGCCGAGGCCATCCGGATGCTGGTGCTCGCCTTCCTGACGCCGGTGCTGGAGCAGATCCCCGTCGCCGAGCTGCGTGACGAGATGATCCAGCTCATGGGAGAGAAGGTGAACTAAGTGGCCCTCGACGTGGCCCGAATCCGGCAGGACTTCCCGATCCTCCACCAGGAGATGAACGGCCATCCCCTGGTCTACCTGGATAACGCAGCGACCACGCAGAAGCCGCGCCAGGTGATTCAGGCCCTGGTTGAATACTATGAGGGGTACAATGCCAATGTCCACCGCGGCATCCACACCCTCGCCGAACGGGCCACCGACGCCTTTGAGGGGGCCCGGGCGAAGATCGCCCGCTTCATCGGCTCCCCCTCGCCCAACCAGGTGGTCTTCACCCGCAACGGGACCGAGGGCCTCAACATGGTCGCGTACGGCTGGCTGCGGCTGCGGCTGAAGCCCGGCGACGTGATCATCGCCTCGGGGATGGAGCACCACTCCAACCTGATTCCCTGGCAGCAGGCAGCCGCCGCGACCGGTGCGGAGATCAAGTATATCGACCTCCTCCCCGACGGTACACTGAGCCAGGAACACTACGACCGGCTGCTCAGCGAGGGCAACGTGCGCTTCGTGGCCCTCTCCGGCGCCTCCAACGTGCTGGGCACCATCAACCCGATCAAGGAGATGGTAGCCAAGGCGCACCAGGTGGGCGCGAAGGTCGCGGTAGACGCCGTTCAGGTGGTACCCCACATGCCGGTGAACGTGGTAGACTGGGATGCGGACTGGATCTCGGCCGCGGGGCACAAGATGCTGGGGCCCACGGGCACCGGCTTCCTCTGGGGCAAGCTGGAGCTCCTGGAGGAGATGGAGCCCACCTACTTCGGCGGCTCGATGATCTCCGAGGCCCACCTGAGCGGTGCGAAGTGGGCCGAGTGCCCGGCCAAGTTCGAAGCCGGCACCCCGAACATCGCGGACTTCATCGCCTTCGGGGCCGCGGTGGACTATCTGAGCGCACTCGGCATGGAGAACGTCTACGCACACGAGAAGGCGCTCACCCAGTACGCGTGGGAGCGGCTCTCGGCGATCCCCGGCGTTCGCCTCTTCGGACCCCGCCAGCCCCGTGCGGGGCTGATCAGCTTCGACGTGGCGGGCATCCACCCCCACGACATGTCGGCCGTGCTCAACGCCGAGGGCGTGGCCATCCGGGTTGGCCACCATTGTGCCCAGCCGCTGATGGAACTCCTTGACGTGCCGGCCACCAACCGGGCGAGCTTTTATATCTACAATACGCAGGCGGAGGTCGATCGGCTGGTCGACGCCCTCCTCCACGCAAAGGAGTTCTTCGGCTATGACGTCTGAGGCTCAGCATCCGGTGAACCTGAGTGCGCTGTACCAGCAGGTCATCCTCGACCACTACAAGAAGCCGCGCAACAAGGGTGCGGTGGAGCATGCGGTGCTGAAGAAGCACCTGCACAACCCCACCTGCGGCGACGACATCGAGGTTCAGGTCGAGCTCGGCGAGGACGGCAAGATCTCCGACGTCAAGTGGAACGGGCGCGGCTGCTCCATCTCGATGGCCAGCGCGTCCATGATGTCGGTCGCCCTGAAGGGCAAGACGCTGGCGGAGGCTCAGGAGCTGATGCGGAGCTTCTACAACATGATCCAGGGGGAGGCGGGAAACTTCAGGCCCCTGGGCGAGATCCAGGCGCTCTCGGGTGTGAGCAAGTTCCCAGTGCGCATCAAGTGCGCGACCCTGGCCTGGCACTGCCTGGAAGAGGGGATCAAGGAGTACGAGGGAGGGTCAGAGAATGGTTAGCCAGCCGCGAGACATCGTCGGTGAGTATAAATACGGTTTCCGCGATCCCGAGAACTACGTCTTCAAGTCCGACAAGGGCCTGACCCGGGAGATCGTGGAGTCGATCTCCGCCTTCAAGAACGAGCCCGAGTGGATGCGGGAGATCCGGCTGAAGGCGCTGGACGTCTTCCTCGCCAAGCCGATGCCCACGTGGGGCACGGACCTGTCGGAGATCGACTTCAACAACATCCACTACTTCGTCCGGGCCACCGACCGGCAGGGCCGTTCATGGGACGAGGTGCCTGAGGAGATCAAGAACACCTTCGACCGGCTCGGCATCCCCGAGGCGGAGCGGAAGTACCTGGCCGGCGTGTCGGCCCAGTACGAGTCCGAGGTGGTCTACCACAACATCCGCAAGGACCTGGAGGCCAAGGGCGTCCTCTTCTGCGACATGGACACCGCCGTTCGGGAAAACCCCGACATCGTGCGGCAGTACTTCGGCACCATCGTGCCGATGACGGACAACAAGTTCGCGGCGCTGAACACCGCCGTCTGGTCGGGCGGCTCCTTCATCTACGTTCCGCCGGGCGTGACGGTGGAGATCCCGCTGCAGGCCTACTTCCGCATCAACACGGAGAACATGGGCCAGTTCGAACGCACCCTGATCATCGTCGACGAGGGCGCCAACGTCCACTACGTCGAGGGCTGCACCGCCCCCACCTACTCCTCCGACTCGCTGCACGCGGCTGTCGTGGAAATCATCGTGAAGAAGGGCGGCCGGTGCCGCTACTCCACCATCCAGAACTGGTCCACCAACGTCTACAACCTCGTGACCAAGCGGGCTGTGGCGTATGAGGACGCGGTGATGGAGTGGGTCGACGGCAACATCGGCTCCAAGGTCACCATGAAGTACCCGGCCATCTACCTGATGGGCCCCCGGGCCCGCGGCGAGGTCATCTCGATTGCGGTCGCGTCGAAGGGCATGATCCAGGACGCCGGCGCGAAGATCTACCACTTCGCCCCCGACACGTCCTCGCGCATCACCTCGAAGTCGATCTCCCGCGATGGCGGCAACACCACCTACCGGGGTCACATCCTGGTGGAGCCGCAGGCGGAGCGGGCCAAGGTGAAGGTCGAGTGCGACGCGCTGATCTTCGACGACGGGTCCGAGTCGCACACCATCCCGTATATGGACATCAAGAACCAGAACGTCACCATCGAGCACGAGGCGACGGTCTCCCGCGTCTCCGAGGAGCAGCTCTTCTACCTGATGAGCCGCGGCCTCTCCGAGGAGCAGGCGCTGGCCATGGTCGTCATGGGCTTCATCGAGCCCTTCGCCCGGGAGCTGCCGATGGAGTACGCCGTCGAGTTGAACCGGCTCATCGAGATGGAGATGGAGGGTTCGGTCGGCTAGACCCGGTCGGCCGGTTTCCAGCCCGGGGTTCGATCGTCCGAGCAGGTCAGGGGCGGGCACGGCGCCCGCCCCTTCTTACAGGGAGGCGCAGCGAGATGGCGCTTGTGAAGGTAGCCGAGACGCACGAGATTCCTGTTGGGCGGGCAAAGCGAGTGCTGGTGAAGCGGCATCCCATCGCCGTCTACCACCTGCAGGACGGCTTCTACGCCACAGACGACACCTGCACCCACGCCGAGGCGTCGCTCTGTGAGGGGCAGATCATGGGCGACCAGGTCGCCTGCCCCCTGCACGGCGCCCGCTTCGACATCAGGACCGGCGCGGCCCTCACGCTGCCGGCGGTCACTCCGGTGGAGACCTACAAGGTGATCGTCCAGGGGAACGATATCCTCGTGGAGGTGTGATGCCGATGGCGGACATCACGAAGGAGCAGGTGCTGAAGGTTCTGGAGCGGGTGAACGACCCCGAGCTGCGCATCAACATCGTGGACCTGGGGCTTGTCTATGATGTCGAGATCACCGAGGACAACAACGTCGGCATCGACATGACGCTGACCTCGCAGGCCTGCCCCATCGGGCCTCTGATCCAGATGCAGGCGGAGGCGGCGCTGAAGTCCATCCCCGGCGTGAACCAGGTGGACGTGCGGTTCGTCTTCGACCCGCCGTGGACGCCGGACCGGATGAGCCCCCGGCTCAAGAAGGCGCGGGAGATGGGCCTGCTGTGAGTGAACGCGCAGACCGGCACGGGACGCACCCGTGCCGGTCTGCGCGCTGCCGATCTGGCAGGTCTTCACCATCAGGCTTTCGAAAACACAGGCCAACTGTCGCGAACCCCAAACAGGCGTCCACACATCATCTCAAGTGAAGAAAGTGCGGCGACAGGGGGTGCCACAACCGAATGGGCAAGCAGCAGATCTCACGCAAACGTAAGGCGATCTACTACAGTGGCATGGGCGTCATGGTCCTGGGCGGCCTGCTGTTTCTCTCGAACTTCTTCATCGATCCCTTCTCTGATCCCTTTTCGGGTCCCTTGTCCGGTCCCTTCTCCGACCCCTTCTCCAGTATGAAGGGCATGGCGGTACGAGGCGTCGGAGGCATCGTACTCCTGCTGGTCGGGGCGATCATGATGGTTGTGGGGATCAGGGGAGCGGCAGGCTCCGGGCTGGTACTCGACCCGGAGAAGGCCCGCGACGACCTCAGCCCCTGGGCCCGCACGGCGGGCGGCCTCGTAAAGGACGCCCTCGACGAAGTTCGGACCTCCCCTGCGGCGAGTTCGTCCGTGCCGGAGACGATCGTCAAGGTCCGCTGTCCCAACTGCCGTGCGCTGAACGACGAGGACGCCAACTTCTGCGACCAGTGCGGTTCTCCTCTGTAGCCAGACCTGCATCAACGCCCGGGCTCGGCCTGCCGTGCCTCCCGGGCATACCCCTTCATCTCGAACGCATCTACAGTCGAGGTCTGTAGGTGCGTTCCGGTTTTGTCTCGTCCGATTTCGCCATCGGGGGGGCCATGATCCCCCTGCCAGTGGCTGTGGCGAGAGATGACGGTCGAACTGAGGGGGGCCGGACCTGGAGCGCGTGATCGGGCTCGCCCGCCTGGTAAAGCTCGGGTGAGCGCGCTGCTGGCAGCAGGAGTTGCCCGAACCCTTCGAGAACCGAAGACGCGCACCCAGATGCCCAAGAGAGGAGTGGTTTCGGCATGTCCAATCTGCAGGTCCTCCCCGGCGCAGAACCGCTGTACAGCGTCGGCAGCCGCACCGGCGTCCTGGTCTCCCACGGGTTCACGGGCACACCGCAGTCGATGCGCTTCCTGGCGGAGGGCATTGCCCATGCAGGGTACACCGTGGCCATGCCCCGCCTGAAGGGCCACGGCACGACGCCGGCAGATATGGCCGCCGCCACCGCCGCAGACTGGACTGCGGACATCGTGGCGGCGATGCGCTGGCTCGAGGAGCGCTGCGACACCCTCTTCATGACCGGCCTCTCCATGGGTGGCACGCTGACCCTGTGGGCAGCTGGCCAGTTCCCGGACCGGTTCGCCGGCATCGTGCCCATCAACGCCGCGGTCTCGATTGACTCTCCCGACATGGCTGCGCTGGCCTTCGCCCCCGATGCTCCTGCCGAGCTTCCCGGCATCGGCAGCGACATCAAGGCCGAGGGCGTGAAGGAGCTGGCCTACCCGGTCACCCCGGTGCCTGCCATCAAGCACCTGATCGCCCTGGGCGCCGTCACCCAGTTCATGCTTCCGCGCATCAAGTGCCCCGCGCTGGTCATCCACTCCCGCGAGGACCACGTGGTGCCGCCCCGCAACGGCGAGCTGATCATGGGTGCCATCTCCAGCGCGGAGAAGGAGCTGCTCTGGCTGGAGAACTCCTACCACGTCGCCACGCTGGACAACGACAAGGAGCTCATCCTTGAGAGGACCCTGGCGTTCATCAAGAAGCACAGCTAGCGTACATGAGTTGCGGGCACCGGGGGATCACCCCGGTGCCCGTTCTTCCTGCGCGTACTCGCTGGCTCTTCCCCTGCGGAGAGGTCCCTGTCGGGCTTCGCCGGGCTGTGCCCAGGACGGCGCCACCGCCCGTCACCAGCGAGCCGACAGCTACAGCGACATCCGCAGAATCTCGGCCACGTCCGTCTCGGTCAGCCTGCGGAACTGGCCGATCGTCCCGCCTTTGCGCGCCGTCGCCAGCGTCGCCATCCGGGCGATCTGGTCGTCGCCAATACCGTAGTCGGCCAGCCGGGAAGGCGCGCCGATGCTCGTCCAGAACTGCCGCAGGCGCTCGATCCCTTCCAGCCCCACCTCCCGGTCGGTGCGGCCCGCCGGATCCACGCCGAAGACCCGCACCGCCAGCCGGGCGAACCGCGCCGGGTTGACGTCCAGGCAGTACTTCATCCAGTTGGGCTGGATGATCGCCAGTCCGCCGCCGTGGGGGATGTCGTAGACCGCCGACACCGCATGCTCGATTCCGTGGGTTGCCCAGTCACCGCCGTCTGTGCCCATGGAGAGCAGATCGTTCAGGGCCATCGTGCCGCAGAACATCAGGGTCTCGCGGGCTGCATAGTCCTCAGGGTCGGCAACCGCCCTGGGCCCCGCCTCGATGACTGTCCGCAGCAGGTCCTCGATCCAGCGGTCCACCAGCGGTGCGTTGGACGAGGTGTGGAAGTACTGCTCCAGCGCGTGCGACATCATATCCACCACGCCGTAGGCGGTCTGGTCCCTGGGCACCGTGAAGGTGTAGACGGGATCCAGAATCGAGAACGCGGGGTAGGTGTACGGTGCGGCATCCCAGCCGATCTTCTCCCGGGTCTCCCAGTTGGTGATCACCGAACCCGAGTTCATCTCCGAGCCGGTGGCGGCCAGGGTGAGCACGGTGCCGAAGGGCAGCGCCCCCGTCGCCCGCCCCTTCTTGGTGATCACGTCCCAGATGTCGCCATCGTAGCGGGCGCCGACGGCAATCGCCTTGGTGCAGTCGATCACGCTGCCGCCGCCGACGGCGAGGATGAAGTCGATCTGCTCATGCCGGCAGATCTCTATACCCCGCCGAACGGTGGTCAGCCGCGGGTTGGGCTCTACCCCCGCCAGCTCGTGCACCTCGGCGCCCGCCTCCCGCAAGATGGCCATCACGGCATCGTACAGGCCGCTGCGCTTGATTGAGCCGCCGCCGTAGACCAGCAGCAGCCGCTTGCCGTACGGCCCCAGCTCGCTGCGGAGCTGTGACAGCTGCCCCCGGCCGAAGATCAGTCTGGTGGGATTGTGAAACACAAAGCTTTCCATGGTGTCTGGTCCCTTCCTTTGGTTGAACTCTCGGTCGGGTCTGGCCGGTCACCCGTCGGTCAGCCCTCTCCCTACGTATTTTGGACCGGCGCTGGCAGTTCCTCCTCCAGTTGGCCCGAGGGCAAGCACCGGATGAAGTGCAGACCCCGCAGCGCAGGCAGCGCCGCGGGGTTCGGCGTGGCAGTCGGTGCTTAGTTGGCCGGCAGCACCGGCACCGAGATGTCGGGCATCTCGCCAACGAGGGACTTCAGGAAGGCGACGATGTCGTCGCGCTGCTCGTCGGTCAGTGTCACGCCCAGCTGCACCCGGGCCATGGTGGTGACGGCCTCCTCGAGGGTCTCGGCAGAGCCATCGTGGAAGTACGGGCCGGTCAGCGAAACGTTGCGGAGCGTCTGCACCCGGAAGAGCTTCTCATCCGCCGGGTTCCCGGTCCAGCTGGCCTTTCCGGAGTCGGTGCCATAGTCGAACTTCATCATCGCACCGCTGGAGAGCGCCGGGCCGGCGTGGCAAGAGGTACAGCCGATGGAGTCGAAGGTCTCCATGCCGCGGATGGCCTGCGGCGAGAGCGCATTCTTGTCGCCGCGCAGGTAGCGGTCGAGGGCGTCGTTGGGAGTGATGAGGGTGCGCTCAAAGGCGGCAATGGCCTTGGTGATGTTGTCGAACGTGATGGGGTCCTCCTCGCCGGGGAAGGCCTTTGCGAAGTACTCGCGGTAGCCCTCGATGGACTTGATGCGTTCGACAGCCATGTCGGCCGGCATGTTCATCTCGCCGGGCGCCTGGATCGGGCCGGCGGCCTGCTCCTCGAGGCCCTGGGCGCGGCCGTCCCAGAACTGGTTCTGGAAGAACGCGGCGTTCAGCACCGTCGGGGCGTTGCGGCCGGTCTCCTGGAAGTCGTGCCCGCGCGAGAACCGGAGGCGGTCGGTACCGCCGAGGGCGAGGTTATGGCAGGAAGCACAGGAGATCGCGCCGCTGCCGCTGAGCCGGGGGTCGAAAAACAGCAGCTTGCCCAGCTCGACCTTCTCCGGAGTGGTCGGGTTGTCATCGGGTTCCGGCGCGGAGACGATGGTGGCGAAGTTCCCGTTCCGAACCATGGTGAGCTCACCGGATGACTTAGATGGGGCGGAACTGCAACCGACAGCCAGGGTCAGGGTCAGGGCTGCGGCCAGCGCAAGGTTGAGCCATCGCCGAGCCATGTCTGCATCCTCCTCCATGTGTCATGCCGTCGCCGTCTCAGGGGCGTCGGCTCCCTGTAACCTCACCATAAACTAGAATCATTCCAGATACAACTTCACAAGTCTGATATCCGTCATAATTCACGGTTATTTGCGCGTGCAGTGCCATCAGGTCGGCTTCACGTGCGGCTTCCATGTTCTCGGCGGTTCCGCCTGACACGAAGGTGGATGGGACACAAAAGGTCTAGGTCCGCCACCCGGGTATGCAACTTCTGCGCCACCCGTACAGGATTCGGGCCGGCGAATGCCAAACTTACGTAATATCACGCAAAAAGGGCTGCAGACGGGAAGGACGGTTCGCATGAAGGGCATGAAAGCACTGCTGGTCCGGATCCTGCTCTGGTTCCTCGGACGAGGCATCTGCGTCTGTGCCCGGCTCGACAGCCGGGTCGCCGCAGAGGTAGCCACCTGGGCCGAGGGGGTGCGGATCTGCCTGGCCATCGCCCCGGCCGGACCCGCCATGTCGCTGGAACTGCGCTCGGGCCGCCTGCGCTTCATCGGCCTGCAGGCGGTGGCGGACCCCGGCCTGCTGATCACGTTCAAGCACCTGGAGGGTGCGCTGCCGGTCTTCCTGGGGATGAAGTCCATCGCCCGGGCCTACGCCGAACGGCGCATGACCCTGCAGGGCGACCTGACCTTCGCCATGTCGGTGGTGCGGGTGATGCTCATCGCCGAGGCCTACCTCTTCCCCACGCTGATCACTCGCCGCATCATGCAGCGGGTGCCGCACCGGGAGGTCTCGCAGGCCCGCGTCTACCTGGCCACCCTGTTCGCCGCCTGAGGAGGTTGCGGCATGATCCCGCGGTACTACGAGTTCTACAACCCCGTAAAGGTGCTCTCCGGTGAGAACGCCCTGGAGAACCTGCCGTACGAACTGGAGCACCTGAAGGCGTCCCGGCCGATGCTTCTCACCAACCGGGATCTCACCCAGGTAGGGCTGACGGGCGTGGTCGAGGCGGCCCTCAAGGGCGCAGGCCTGTCTCTTGCCGCCCGGTTCGAGGAGATTCCGCCCGACTCGTCGGTGCATGTCGTCAACGCCGCGGGCCGGACCTTCCGGGAGGCGGGATGCGATGCCATCATCGCCCTGGGCGGCGGCTCGGTCATCGACACGGCCAAGGGGCTGCGCGTGCTCATCGGCCAGGATACCGACGACATCATGCAGTACATGGGCGCAGACATCCTGAAGCCGAAGCGGCACGTGCCCTTTGCGGTGATCCCTACCACCGCCGGCACGGGCTCCGAGGCCACCCTTGTGGCGGTAATCGCCCACCCGGAGAGGCGGGTGAAGATGGAGTTCGTCTCCCACCACCTCCTGCCCGACCTGGCCGTGCTCGATCCGCGCATGACCCGTTCGCTGCCGCCCCGCATCACGGCGTCCACCGGCGTGGACGCCCTGGTCCACGCCATTGAAGGCTACACCTGCATCCAGCGGAACCCCCTCAGCGACGCGTACGCCTGGGCCGCGATCGAACTCATCCGGGAGTACCTGCCCCGGGCCGTCGCCAACGGCCACGACCTGGACGCGCGGCTGGCCATGGCCAACGCCGCCCTCATGGCCGGCGCCGCCTTCTCCAACTCCATGGTGGGGCTGGTGCACGCCATCGGCCACGCCTGCGGCGGCGTGAGCAGGGTGGGGCATGGAGACGCCATGGCGATCCTGCTTCCCCACGTGATGGAGTACAACCTCGACGTCCTGCACGAGCGTTACGGGCACCTTCTCCTCCCCCTGGCCGGGCCGGAGATCTACGCCGCCACGCCTGCCAAGGAGCGCGGCACCCAGGCCATCGCCGTGGTCCGGGCCTTCACGCAGCGCCTCAACCAGGCGTGCGGGCTGCCGCTGCGCCTCCGGGACGTGGGGGTGACCGAGGACGCCCTGCCGGCCATCGCCCGCACCGCCATCAACGACGGCGCACTGCTGATGAACCCGAAGGAGGCCGGGCTCGACGACGTGCTGCAGATCCTGAGCAAGGCCTTCTGACGGGACGGCGACGTGCAAGCACAAGGGCCGGCACGCGCTGTGCGCCCCCTTGCGCCCGCCCCACAGCCAGGACGCACCGGGCAACGTGACGCTGAGCAACAGCGGGATCAGGCCGCGTCGCACCGCGGCAGGGTGATCGACAGCAGGACCAGACGGCCTTCCCGGGAGGCCAGGATACATGTGGGAGGTGCCTGCGTGAACCGACACGTCACCATCGGCCTCTTGCTGGCCGCCGTCGTGGCGGCGGCCTTCCTCACGGGAGGGATCGCGGCCGGCGGGTACAGAGTAGCTGAGGTGCGCCGGGAGCCGAAGCACATCCGGATCGACGAGGCCACGGTTGCGGCCGCCGACGACGTGATGGAGCTCATCGAACCCGTATGGTGGACAGCCAACATCTACGATGGCCTCGAGGCCTACGAGCAGAGCCTGACCACCTTTAGCCGTGCTCAGCGCCTCATCAACGCGATCGAGTGGTACCGGAGCGAAGTCAACAACGGCGGGCACGCCCAGTTCTACGGCAACTCCACCGGCATCGTCTGGCGAGACGCCCTCGCCGGCTTCGAGATGCTCGGGCTGTCCGACCTGGCCGAGAACCTCAGGGAGTCTGCGGACCTGCTGGGAGGCGCCCCGCCCCTCGACAGGCGGGAGCGAACCGCCCTCCTGGAGCGCCTGAACCCGGACTTCGGCGAGATCACCGGGCGCTTCTGGGAGCTGGAGGACCGGGCCAACGTCGACGCTGTGATTCTGGACTATGCCCGGGCGCACCCGGAGGAGTTTCTGTTCGACGGTGTCGTCCACGTCCCGAGATATGAGCCCACCGCCATGTCCAGGCAGATGATGATCTGGCTCTTCCCGTAGCTGCCGATCCCCGGGCGGCACCTGCAGAGCACAGGGCCGGCACGCAGCGGCACGCGCTGTGCGCCGGCCCTCGGCCTCACCTTTCCCGACGGACAAAGGCGACGCCCACCGTCGCCGTCAGGCTCCCGATGGCACCCCAGAGAAGCCACTGGCCCCGCAGCGGCGTCTGCGGCGGCCGACCCTCGCCGTACGTGTCGTGCAGGCGTGCGAGGATGGCCTGTTCATACTTGTCGCGGGTCGTGGGGGCGATGACCAGCGAGCACTCCGAAGCCGCGTACTGCTGCGTCTCGGGGTCGGAGTACAGGCCGATGTACACGTCACCCCCTGTGAAGGGCACCCACCGGTACTGGCTCCAAGTGTAGACGAAGGTCAGCGTGCGCGGTCCCGCGCCCTTCAGGTAGCGTTCGACCTCCATGGTCACCTCCGACCTGTGGAAGCCGACCGCGGGCAATAGCCGCAGCGGTTGCCCATCCTCCAAGGTCACCGTCACTTCAGGGTTCACGGAGGGAACCGACTGGGCGCCCGTAACCCTGCCGAGGACCACGAGAGCGTATCCGTCCAGCTGCTCCTCCAACCCGATGCACGACAGGGCATCTGCCCGGTTCGGCGCAAGGGTCGCCCCCACGAGCAGAAGGCCGAGTAACAGCGCTGTGAAGCCGCGGCGCATGGTCTTCCCCCTGACCGAGAGCTCTCGCATGGTAGACGACGCCCCCGTGTACTCGGTTTCCACGGCTGCGAGACGGCGGGCCCGCGCTCGGTTCACCGCCGGGTGCGTACAGGATTCCGGGGAGCCATCGTCAAATGAGAAGACGCACCGATATGCTGTAGTCACGAGTCTGCCGGCTGTTGCAGGCAAAGGGGGCAATGCACGTGCCCACGCGCTTCAAGGGATACATGGGACGGATGCTGCGGATCGACCTGACCACCCGCCAGGTCAGCGAGTATCCCATCTCCGATGAACAGCGGGAACTGTACCTGGGCGGCAAGGTGATGGCGGCGCGCATCCTGGCGGACCTGATTACGGGCCCCGTCGACCCCTTCGGGCCGGAGAACGTCGTCGTGGTCACCTCCGGCCCCCTCACCGGCACCGGTGCGCCCATGACCAGCCGCTTCAACGTCTCCACCATCTCCCCCCTCACCGGCCTGCTCACCTCCTCCAACTGCGGAGGCTCCTTCGGGCTGCACCTGAAGAAGGCCGGGTGCGACGGCCTGGTCATCACAGGCCGGGCCGGGGCCCCGGTCTGGGTGGAGATCACCGAGGCCGAGGTCCGCTTCCACGACGCCGCCGAACTGTGGGGCCTGACCACCGGCGCGACCCAGGCGGCGCTGCCGCCCCGCACCGGCAAGCTGGTCATCGGCCCTGCGGGCGAGAACCGCGTGCGCTACGCCAGCCTGGCCAGCGACGAGCGGATGGCCGCCCGCGCAGGCGTCGGCGCGGTCTTCGGCGCCAAGAACCTGAAGGCACTGGTGGCTCACGGCCGCCTTGCGATTCCCGTCGCCAACCCCGAGCAGGTGAAGGCGCTCCACAGGGGCTGGACACAGGGCCTGCGCTCGCACCCGGTCACCGGCAACCAGCTTCCCCGGCTCGGAACGGCCGGCCTCCTGAGCGCGATGCAGGCCCGCCGCATGCTCGCCACCCGCAACTTCAGCCGGGGCCGCTTCGACCAGTTCGACGCCGTCTCGGGCGAGACGCTGGCCGAGGAGCACCTGGTCCGCAACAGCGGCTGCACCGGCTGCCCCGTCCACTGCGGCCGTGAGGTGATCCTGCCGGAGGCCGCGGGCGAAACCGGAGGTGAAGCTGAGGTCGGGACCGAGGCCGCCGCCCGGGCCGGGATGGTCACAGCACAGTCGCCGGAAGGCCGGGCGGGAGACGCTGCGAAGCCCTCTGCCGAGGGACCCGCGGGGAAGGATGGCCGAAAGGGCCGGCGGGTAAAGGGACCCGAGCTGGAGACGCTGGTGCTGTTGGGGCCCAACCTGGAGAACGAAGACCTGTCCGAAATCATCCGCTGGAACTACCAACTCGACGAGCTGGGCATGGACACCATCTCCACCGGCGGCACCATCGCATTCGCCATGGAGCTGAACGAGAAGGGGCTGTGGGAGAACGGCCTCCGCTTCGGCGAGGTGAAGGACCTGCCCCAGCTCTTCGACGATATCGCCCATCGGCGGGGCATCGGCGACCTGCTGGCCGAGGGCAGCCGCCGCCTCGCTCAGCGCTTCGGCGGCATGAGCTTCGCCATGCAGGTGAAGGGGCTGGAGCTGCCCGCTTACGAGCCCCGGGCGGCCGTGGGCCAGGGGCTGGGCTATGCCGTCTCCAACCGGGGCGGCTGCCACCTGAACGCCGGGTACCTGGCCGTGCTGGAGGGGCTGGGACTCGACGTCGACCCCTACACCCCGCGGGGCAAGGCGGCCCTCACCGTCCTGATGCAGGACCTGATGGAGGCCATCTCCGCCGCCGGCAACTGCCTCTTCAGCTCGTTCGACGTCCTCCCCGCCGCGCTCCTGAACCGGCCCAACAGCTGGCTCACGCGGGCGGTCAACCGGTTGCTGCCGCGGCTCGGCGGCCCCGTGGCGCTGATCCACCGGCTGCAGTGGCTGCCGGTCCACCTGCCCGGGCTGCCCGTCACGCGGTCGCTGGCCGCAGTGACGGGTATGAAGATGGACCTGGGCCGGCTGAAGGCGATCGGCGAACGCGGGTACAACCTGGAGCGCCTCGTGAACACCCGCCTGGGGGTGAGGGCGGCTGACGACGACCTTCCGGAGCGGCTGAAGACTGTCGAGCAGATCCCCGGCGACCCCCGCTCCCGGGTGCCGCTGGAGCCGATGAAGCGGCAGTACTACCGCCTGCGGGGCTGGTCGCCCGACGGCGTGCCGACGCCGGCCCTGCTGCGCCGGCTGCGGATTCAGTAGGGGGTAGGCCACATGGTGACCGTGCGCCTCTTCGGCACGCTGCGGCTGGACGCCGGGCGGCGCCAGGTGAACGTGGACGCCTCGACCGTGGCCGAGGCGCTCCAGAAAACCGCCGCCTCCCTGGGGCTGCCCGACGCGGGGGCGCTCCTGGCAGCGACGGTCTACGTGAACGGCGAGCGGGCCAGTACTCGGACCCGCCTGCGGGACGGCGACGAGCTCTACCTGCTCTCCCCGGCGGCGGGGGGATGAGTTTCGCCATGGCCGCGACCGCCATCACGGTGATCGCGTGGTGCAGGTAGAGGCGTCCTGAAGCAGATGCACCCCGGTGGCCCGGGGTGCTTTCTGACTCTCTGGTGACGGGCTGTGGACGTAGGGGTGGATACACGTCGAAATGGATCACACATGAAGTGAAACTCCACAGGCCAAGGCGAGCGTGCACGTGGACTGCAGGTTTTCCGTTGCAGTCGGGCGGCAGGGTGCATGGGCCCGCTCCGATGCGTAACCGGGGGGCTTGAGCCCACTTGGCACCATGTCGGACGAGCTGGCCATCCGCTTTCGCGGCATGGTTGACACGTAAAGTGAAACTCCACAGGCCACCGCGGGTGTGGGCGTGGCTCGTGCGTTTTCCGTTGCGGCCCTTGGCTGGTCCCGACGCTGCTGGGCTAACTGGCCGGCCGGGCCCGATCTCGATGTCGCAGCCGGCGCCGCATAGGCCGCACGTGCTGTACGTCCACGTGTCGCGCTCGACGTGTGCCGGTGCTGCCCCCCGCTGACGTAGCTGCCTGGCTCGGCGGCGGCCCGCCAGAGCTTCAGGAACGAGCGCTGATCGAGACCCCCTCACAAGGGGTTTCGTCACGGATATCACAGACGCCGCGCGCCCGTCGGTGACCGGATCAGGCATTAGGGTCTTCAGCCGAATGCACATCGGGCAATGGTAGGTGATCACAACTCGGGATTTACTCGTTGTTAATAGTGCCCATGTGACGATACAATGGGACAAAATACACAAAGGAGCGAAGTCAAAATGTCTAAGGCAAAAGAGCGGCGGCGCCCCTACCGGAAACGGGACAACAGCCTCTGGTGGATAGTGGGCGTCGCGGTCGGTGCCACCGCTCTGCTCATCGTGCTGAGCAACGTCTCCGCAGGGAGACTCGGCGATATCATCGTCCCGGAGACCATCCTCACCGACCAGCAGATGGGCGCAGATCGAAACGTGCTGGGCAGCGCTGACGCGCCGGTTGAACTGGTGGAGTTCAGCGACTTCCGCTGCCCCGCCTGCATGGACGCCAACTCGACGCTGAGCACGCCCCTCCGGCAGCTGATCGACGAGGGCACGGCACGGCTCGTGCACAAGCACATGCTGGTGATCGACCGCGAGAACACCTCCCTGAATGCCGCGGAGGCGGCTGAGTGCGCCGCGGACCAGGGATACTACTGGGCCTTCCACGACATGCTCTTCGCCAACCAGCCCACCCAGGGCACGAAGTGGAGCCGGGATGCGATGAAGCAGTACGCCCGTGCGCTGGGGCTTGACACCGAGTCCTTCAACCAGTGCATGGACAGCCAGAAGTACCGCCAGAAGGTCCTGGCCGACTCCAACGAGGGGTACACCACGCCGGGCATCACCGGCACCCCCTCCTTCCTGGTGAACGGCAACCTGCTCCGGCTGCAGCGGACCTACTTCGAGGTCATCGAGGCGGTGCAGGCCGCGGCCGGGCAGACCACCGGCCAGGTCATCCGATAGCGCTGGCTGGGCGCCCCGGAATGTGCGGAAAACTGAAGGGCGGGCTCCGTTGGGAGGCCGCCCTTGCCATATGTTCTTCTGGTCACCCCTCGGAAGCCCGCAGCAGTTCAGCCACAAACTGCTCCTCGGGCTGCCTGCCGACGAAGATCACCTGCGTCTGCCCGTCTACCACCGTCTGCGGCACGGAGCGCACGCCATAGCGCGCCGCCAGATCCGGGAACTCCGCCGCGTCGACGGAGTAGGCCAGGATGCGCCTGTTCTCCATCGCCGCCATGTGCGCCAGGCGAACTGCCTGGGGACAGTACGGTCAGGTGGGAGTGGTGTAGACCTGGATCACCAGGTCCTGGTCGATGGCCCGGATGGCGCGCCGCGCCGGCTCCGACAGGCGGGTGGTTCCCCGGGACACGTCAATCACATCTTCCAGGAAGACCATGAACTCGTAACCCACGGCCGTCCCGTAGAAGCGCACACGGGTGTCGCGGCCGTCCTTGTCGAGCAGGACCAGCGCCGGGGCCTGTTCCACTTTGTAGGCCGCAGCCCGGGCCCGCCCTTCGCGGCCCCCCTTCACGCTCACCCTGAGCCTGCCGCCGGAGGCCGTCCCGAGCCGGTCGAGGATCTCCTGCATCGCCGCCGTGTGGGGGTCGTGTGGATCGGCGTAGAAGAACAGGACCTCCACGGGATCCTGCAGGTGGTTGTCGAGCAACACCTTGATCTGCCGCTGCTGGGCGTCGCTGATGATTCCCAAGTCCTCTCCCCCTCGGGCTCCCGCCGTTCTCGGCTGGCGCAGCGCCCGGGCCGTCGAAGCGCCTAGCGCCCCCGCCACGGCACGCGGCGGTTCGCCTCGGCCGCCGCCTGCACCCAGCCCGTCACCCGCTGCTGGAACGCCTTCACGCTCAGGTCCTCCAAGGTCAGGCGCTCCTCCGCAGGGGGGGCATCCCCCTGCTGCAGCCGCGCAGTGATGACGCCGTCGCGGCACTCCACCCGGTACTGCAGCCGCGGCTTCAGGATGGCGAGCTCCACGTACGGGTATCGTTCGTCAAACCGGCTGATGTGAAACGCAAGATCCACGCCGAATGCGTCGCCGAACGCCCTGGCGTCCTCGAGCACCGGCTTCAGCTCGTCGAGCCGCCGGCGAAAGCCCTTCAGCGTGGCCGCCTTCTGCTCCTCCTCTGCCCTCTCCTGCGCCTGGAGCTGCTGGTTCAGCCCGGCCAGCTTCGCGCGCCAATCGCTCATCGTGTAACACCTCGCCCCCCGATTGTACACCAGATCGGGAGGCGTGTGCTGCATCGCCTCTGAGGATCCACTACGGAAGACCGGAAGGCTCCGCATGACGACGAGACCCCCTGGTGGCGCCGGTCCGACGGCTTTTCAGCCAGGCGACCTGTGCCGGAGTGGGGGTCTCGCTCCATCCTATGCAGGTGCTGCCGGATGAGTACACGCAAATGAGGTTCTGTGCCATCGTGGCGCCGGACACCGGCGGGAATGCGGACGAGGACAGCAGCCGCAGTCGGTCCCGCGCATACCCTGCCCCCGGGGCAGTCATTCCCGGTAGCGCAGCTTGTCCAGGATGCCCCTCGGCTTGTTCAGGTTGTAGAGCATGATCTTCTCGTTCAGCTCCCGGATGCGCTCCTGCCGCTCCGGGTGGTCCTTCGGGTGAGACGCCAGCCACTCCCGGTCCTCGCGGATGGACTTCTCCAGTTCGATCCAGAGGGGCGCCACCTTGTTCTCACGCAGGATCTTGTTGACGAGCCAGGAACCCTCGCCGGCGGCGTAGGGGTCCGGCTCGTCCTTGTTCAGGTCCAGCGGCTTCCCCTTGCCGGGGAGGTTGTCGAACTCGCCCTTGCGCATGGCATCCTGGATGATCTCATCGATCCAAGCGGCCGTGAACTTCTGCGGCTTCCCGGAGCTCTCCTCCGCCAACTCCCCTCCGCCCCCTTTCACGAGGATATCATTCGCCGCGGGGGCTCCCACGCCTGCACGGCGGGCGACGTAATGACCCGGGCTGCGTGCCGGCGATGGTCCGGCCGCTCCGGCGGTCGGCAGATCATGCGCCTTGCTGTGCCTCCTCCCGCGCAAACCGCAGGTTCGGGATGAGCAGTGCGGCGGCGAGGCTCAGCAGGGCTGCCAGCAGCATGACCAAGTGCACGTTGCGTAGGGCGGCGGCCAGGGCGTCCTGCATCGCCTGCAGCAACTCCGGTCCCAGGGATGCCCGCTGGGCCGGGTCCAGCAGCCGGTTGGCCCAGTCCCCGGCGTCCGCAGCGGTCTGAGCTGACACGCCGGGAATCCGCTGCAGCCGCCCCAGCAGGTCGACGTTCATCACACCGCCCATCGCCGAGACCCAGATCATGCCGCCCAGGGTGCGGATGAACTGGAACGACGCGGTGGCCACGCCCCGCTGCGACCAGTCCACCGAGGACTGAATGCCCAGGATGAATGCGAGGGTGGAGAAGCCCATGCCCGCGCCGATGACGAACGTCACCACGGCCAGCAGCACCTCGGGAATCTCCGCCATGGTCCGGGCCAGCATCACCAGGCTGGATGCACCGGCCACGTTCAGGGCCAGCCCCAGCAGCACAGAGGGCCGGATCCCCAGGCGCACGATGAGGCGGCTGCCCAGCACGGCCGCCAGCGGCCAGCCGATCGAGAGCCAGAGCAGCGAGGCACCGGAGCGGGTGGCGGAGTAGCCCTGCACCCCCTGGGCCCAGATGGGCAGGTAGACGGAGGTGCCGTACATCACCCCGCCGACCATCAGCGAGGAGAGGTTGCTCCAGCCGATCACGGGGATTCGGAAGAGCCTCAGGGGCAGGACCGGGTCGGCCGCCCGGCTCTGGGTCCAGAGGAAGAGCAGCAGCAGTATGGCGGCGCCGGCCGCCATACCGATGATCTGCGGCGAGGTCCAGGGCAGCTGGGTGCCGCCCGTGAGCAGCACCAGGAGGAGCAGCGCCATGCCGCCGGTGAGGGTCGCAGCCCCCAGGTAGGCGATCCGGACCCGGCGCCGCTGCACCTGCTCGTCGAAGAAGCGCCAGACCATCGCCAGGGCGAGCGCTCCCAGGGGCAGGTTGATGTAGAAGAGGTAGCGCCACGTGAGGAAGTCCACCATCAGGCCGCCCACCAGCGGCCCCGCCAGGGCGGAGAAGCCCCAGACCGCCGAGAACCAGCCCTGCACCTTCGCCCGCTCCTGCGGGGTGAAAATGTCGCCCAGGATCGTCTGCACGGTGGGCTGCATGGCGCCGGCGCCGAGCCCCTGGAGGGCGCGGAAGAGGATGAGCGCCTCCATGGACCTCGCCGCCCCGCAGAGGGCGGAGCCCGTAACGAAGATGACCGCGCCGATGGTGAAGGTCCGCTTCCGGCCGATGATATCCGACAGCTTGCCATAGACGGGCATCGTGGCGGTGGAGGTGAGCATGTAGGCCGAAACGAGCCAGGTCAGCATGGAGAACCCGCCCAGGGAGCCGACGATCCGGGGCATCGCCGTGTCGACGATGGTCACGTCAACGGCGGTGAGGAAGCTCGCGAGCATCAGAGCATACACGGTGTACATGCGGCGGTCGCCCACGCTGGCACCTCCCCCCTGTCCCTTGGGACGTCTTCGGTCGGCCCGGCGCTACGCCCAAGACCGGACAGTCGCACATCAGCGTCCCACGCACCGCCGGGTTGGGACGCGCAGGGGCGGCACCCTCCCGTGGAGGGATGCCGCCCGCGTCGCCTGCTTACCGACCCAGCTCGGGGTTGCCCATGATCGTAAGATCGCCGTCGCCCGTAATATGGAGCGTCTGCACATCGGCGATGTCAACCTCTACCTCGAGCACCTTGCCCCACTCGCCGGTGAACTCCTTGATGGGCACCTCATTCTCGTCCACGAACTTGAGGGTCGGGAGGTAGAGCCCCCGCACGTACTCGTCCTCGGTTTCAAAGTAGAACTTCGCCCGGAACTTCCGGTACATGAAGTCGGTCTGGAACCGCTGCGACATCACCGCATCGCCGTCCGTCACAAAGCCGTAATCGAAGACGGTGCCGTCGGGCAGGGTGAGCTCAGCGGCGTGGCGCGCCTTCGTGCGGTAGTGGTCAGGCTTGGGCGACATGGCGGCGACCACGGGCTCCCAACGAACAGCGTTCGGGTCAACCTGGCCGCTCACGGCCCCCAGGGTAGGCTGTCTCGGTGTTGGGATCCCAGGTGACCTGCAGTCCCACGGCCTCAGCCACGGCCCGCAGCGGCAGATAGGTGCGGCCCTCGTAGGTGATGGGCACGTACTTCTGCCCGTTGGCCGGGTCGACCGCCTCGAAGACCTTGCCGTTGACCACGACGGTGACCCGGGAGTTGAGGAACGCGCCGATCTCGGTCAGCCCGTTGTCGCCGAATACGTGGCCGGCCACGCTCAGGGTCAGCAGCACGGTCAGCACCACAATAGCAGTCTTCTGTGGAAACAGTCTCCTCATGCGCTCATATCCCTCCTGATCATACTCCTGTGGACTCCCCACCAGGGGACTATCGCACCAAAGTACTCTCAGGCGCAATATCAAGAGTCTTTCAACTTGGTGCCGATTCGCTCTCAAACCGCTGTCCAAGGCCTGCACCGGGATCCGGTGCCCGGCGCGATGGCGTCTCATCGCGCAGAACCCTTGAGCGGGGTGGAAGGGCTGGTTCCACCGGGCGGGTTCGTGTTCGTTCACGGTCTGCTGAGGTGTGTTGGAAGACTCGGCAGGGCAAAGAAGACTGGGTTGGTCCGGTCTCTCTGAGCGTACTTCACCCGGCAACGGAGGCGAACTGGAGAATGTCATCCGCTCTCACAAGGGGTGATCGGCGGCAGGCATGCGGCCGACCGTGATCCATCTTCGGCCTGTCCTCTGTTCGGTCTCGTCATGGTGTTCACCGGGCGCCCTCACGGAACCGACGGACGTTGGAAGGCGTGGTCACACGTTCGGCGGCGCGCTTTGACACAATCAGGGAAGAAACCGGGCATCCGTTGACACAGTCGATGCGTATACACCGGCGATGCACGCCACGGAACGCAATCGACCGCGCAGAACGCCGGGTTTGTCCTCGCACCGAAGCAAGTGGAACGCATGTGCAGGCGCCTGTGGGGCTCCGAGCCGGTACCCGCGACCCGTCTGTGTCACGAAGGGGCGCTCCTGGGGGCCCCACTGTGTCACCAGTGTATCAGCCAGGTCGCTTTTCGGGCTCTGACTGTGTCACTTCAAACCTGAACCTCATGCAGTACCGCGTATAAACATGCACCCGTCACCGCTGCTGCACTGGAAGACCTGGGGCCGACGCACCAGCACCTGCCGGAGGGCACACGCTGCGCAGCGTCGGCATGGTCGGCCTCCCGCCGTCCTCCACCGCCGTACCCCTGTTATGCGACAGGCCGCTCGATGAACCCGAGTGGCCCCCACACAACCGGCGGAGTGCACGCACAGCGCTCTGGCGGTTGCCACTCCTCTTCGTCCGCCTGCGCGCACAACAGACAGCAGCCGGCCCGCACCCCATCCAGCGGGGCGCGGGCCGGAGGCGTACTGAACCGACTGCGCAGGCGCTCAGATACCCCGGGACCCGGGGCCTGGCGTACCGGATGCGCTTTCTTTCCGCCGGAACAGTTCCCGCAGCGACTCGGTGTACGGCGGGCGGGCGATGCCGTACTCGGTGATGATCGCCGTGATGAAATCGGCGTCGGTCACGTCGAAAGCCGGGTTGAACACCTTCACTCCCTCAGGCGCCATGCGCCGCGCGTACCACTGCTCCGTCACTTCCTCGGGCCTGCGCTCCTCGATCTGGATTTCCCGCCCCGTGGCGCAGTTCATGTCGATTGTCGAGGTCGGTGCGCACACGTAGAACGGGATGCCGTAGTTCTTCGCCAGGATGGCCACGCCCGACGTGCCGATCTTGTTGGCGGTGTCGCCGTTGGCCGCGACCCGGTCGCAGCCGACGAAGACGGCCTGCACCCAGCCGTTGCGCATCACGGCCGAGGCCATGTTATCGCAGATGAGCGTGACGTCGACCCCCGCCTGCATCAGCTCGTACGCCGTGAGGCGGGCACCCTGCAGCAGCGGACGGGTCTCGTCGACGAACACCCTGAAGCGGTAGCCGCGCTCCTGCCCCAGGTAGATGGGCGCCAGGGCAGTGCCGTAAGCGGCGGTGGCCAGTGCGCCGGCGTTGCAGTGAGTGAGGATGCCAATGCCCGGACGCAGCAGCGAGAGGGCGTGCTCGCCGATGGCCCGGTTGGCCCGGACGTCCTCCTCCTTGATCGCCTCCGCCTCTGCGCGCAGGGCCGCCTTAATCTCCGCCAGCGGACGCTCCCGGTGGCGCAGCACACAGGCCTCCATGCGATCCAGGGCCCAGAAGAGGTTCACCGCCGTCGGGCGGGAGGAGGCGAGGTACTCCTTCACCTGCCTGAACTCTTCGTAAAAGCGCTCGAAGTCAGGGGCGGTCGAGCCCTTCACGCCCAGGTAGGCGCCCATGGCCGCGGCAATGCCGATGGCGGGAGCCCCGCGCACCCGCAACGAGTGGATCGCCTCCCAGATCTCCTGCTGGGTCCTGAGGTGAAGGTAGCGCGTCTCGTTCGGTATCAGAGTCTGGTCCACGATCACCAGCGCGCTGTTGGCGTCATCCAGAACCACGGTCTCAATCTGCTTCGCCTGGGTCATCTGCGCGATCACCTCCCGGAGACGGTTGCCAGGAAACTGCGACAGTTGGCCACCAGGTCCGGCCCGGCCTGGAAGAGCCCGCCGCCGATCAGCAGGATCACGTCGCGGCCGTAGAAGCGCAGCATCTCCGGAACCCGGCCGAGGCTCATGCCGCCTCCCGGCGTGGGGAAGATGGGCCTGATGTGCCCCATCGGCACGGCAGCCCCCTCCGCGATCGACCGGCACTCCTCCTGGCTGAAGGAGAAGCGCCCGCCCCAGTTGGGGTACACCGTGGCGTCTGCCCCCGCCAGACGAGCGATCTGCCCGAAGAGGGCGAAGTGGGAGATGCCGTTGGCAGGGCTGGTGACGAAGCTGCCCAGCAGCGCCGGATGGCTCATGATCGGCAGGGCGATCGAGTCGTCGGCGGCGAGGCGCCGCATGGTGTCGAAGCCCACCAGTCCGGGCGAGACCAGGAGCCCCCCTGCGCCCGCCTCCCGGGCAAGGCGCGCCCGCTCCACCACCGTGTCCACGGGCCCGGCGATGTGGGGCATGTAGATCGCCCGCCGCCCCGTCTCGCGGCCCGCCCGCTCCACGGCCTCGGCGCAGCGCTGCACCCGCTCCGCGAACGGGGCGAAGGACTGGTCGGCCAAGCCGTGGTCGTCCTTGATGATGTCGATGCCGCCCAGGGCCAGGCGGTAGGCCAGATCCGCCAGGTCGGCCGCCGACAGGCCCAGCGGCTTGAGCGCGGTGCAGAGCAGCGGGCGGTCGGACACGTTCAGGTGCGCCCGCAGCCCCTGCACACCGAAGCGCGGCCCCCTGAAGCGGTTCAGCAGGGACTCGGGCAGGTCGAACCGCGCGACCCGGATCCCGGGCTTGATGCTGGTGTTGCCGAAGAGGACGTTCAGGAACTGGGTAAGCTCGAACCCGGTGGTCTCCACCGCGTAGCTGATCACGGCCTCGGAGACGCCCGGCGCCACGGGCTCCAGCGACTCGATCCGGCCGACGATCTGCTGCCCGATGTCACCGGCGGGCACGAGGTCGGCGGGGAACTCCACCGTCTGCTCCAGGCAGATTGCCTCCGCGATCTGCCGGGCTCCCTCGGCCGCCGCGATGCGGTAGCGGACGGTGAAGCGGTCGCCGGAGAGGTTGAGCGTGGGGTTGGGCAGCATCATCAGAGCGCCTCCGCCTTGGCGTCGCTATGGACAGCGGTCAGCCGGACGGCGGTCAGGTCCTCTTCGGTGATGCCCAGCGGCTGGCCCACCATCTCCTCGACCTTCCGCACCAGGGCCGCGGCGTCGAGCCCCAGCTCCTTCATGAGGTACTGGCGGCTGGCCCCGTGCGCAAACACGTCGGGGATGCCGATGCGCACGAGGCGCCTGCCCAGTCCGTGCTCGGCCATGACCTCCGCCACGGCGGTGCCCAGGCCGCCGATGATCGAGTGGTTCTCCATGGTGATAACGCCGTACCGGGCGCCCGCCACCGCCTCGAGCACAGCGGGATCGGTGAAGGGCTTGAGCGTGCTCACGTGCAGGTGCTGGATGGAGACGCCCCGCTGCCGCAGCACGCTGGTCGCCCGCATGGCCTCCTCGGTGCAGATGCCCGACGTGAGCAGGGCGATGTCCGTCCCCCGACTGAGAACCCGCGCCCGGTTGAACTGCATCGGTTCCCGGGCGTTGAAGAGGCGCGGGATCTCGCCGCGGAGCATGCGGACGTATACGGGGCCGTCCACCGCCTGCGCCACGTCGAGGACCGACTCCACGTCGGTCGCGTCGCCGGTTTCGAGGATGGACATGTTGGGTAGGGCCCGCATGACAGCGATGTCCTCGATCGCCTGGTGAGTCGCCCCGCCCGGCGTCAGGATGCCGGGGAGGAACCCGATCATCCGGACGGGGAGGTTCGGGTAGGCCACGGACATCGCAATCTGGTCGTATGCCCGCCGGTAGATGAACACGGCAAAGGTGTGCACATAGGGGTAGAGCCCCTCGCGGGCCATCCCGCCGGCGACGCTCAGCATGTTCTGCTCCGACAGCCCGAAGCTGTAGAAGCGGTCCGGGTAGGTGTCGCGGAAGAGGTCGGCCTCGCAGGAGCTGGTCAGGTCGGCCGACAGGACGACCACCTCCGGCCGGTCCTTCGCCCAGGCCACCAGGTTCTGTGCGTGTACCCGCTTCAGCAACTCCATGCTATACCCCCTCCTCCGTCTGCATCTTCCGCAGCTCCGCCTCGTAGAGCTGCCGTTCCTCGGGGCTCTTGAACCGCAGGTAATGGAGCTTGGGGGCGTTGCGCCGCAGCAGGTCGAGCCCGCGGCAGGGGTCGGTGTACGCCAGGACGACCAGCGGCCGCCCGTCGGGTTCCAGCGCCGCCGGGGCCGCCAGGGCCTCGGGATCGTGGCCGTCCACCTGGAAGACGCGGGCCCCGAACGCCTCGAGGCGCGCCTTCAACGGCTCAATGGGCATCACCGACTCCATGGCACCGTCGCACTGCTGGCCGTTCACGTCCACATAGATGCCGACCGTGTCCAGCCTGTAGAAGGAGAGGAACTGCATGGCTTCCCAGGTCTGCCCTTCCTGGAACTCGCCGTCTGAGATGTACACCCAGGTGCGGCCGGTGTCACCCCGCAGGCGGCGGGCGACAGCCACGCCGATCGCCTGGCTGAGCCCCTGGGCCAGCGAACCCGTGGTGACCTCCATGCCCGGCGAGTGCTCGGCGCCGATCATCTCCACGCTACTGCCGTCCTGGTTGAACTGGGCCAGCCCGTCCGGGGCCATGCGGCCCACCTCGATGAGGGTGGCGTAGAGCACCAGGGCGTAGTGCGCCGGGGACAGGTAGAACCGGTCCAGATGGGGGGCGCGGGGCCCGTTGTAGGCCGCGCCGGTGAAGTAGTCCTTGTTGCCGGGACCGGGCACGCCCGGGAACGGCAACGGCACCATGGGCGCCTCGCTGGGCCCCAGGTTCATGATCTTGAGGTAGAGCGCAGCCAGCGTCTCGGCTGACGAGCACGCCTGACTCATGTAGCCGCCGTTGTTGCTCAGGATGTGCTCCAGCACCCGCACGCGCACCCGCCTGGCCACACGCAGCACCTCGTCCTGCCAGGTCACGGACTGAACCTGATCGCTCACGTGCACAACCGCCCCCTCTTCACGCCTCTGCCGACTCGTGGCAGCCCCGATCGTCTGGCCGAACACGCCGTCCTGACGCAATTGCTCATCAGTGTGCATCTGTTCATAGCCATTTATAACGCGGGCCGACGGTGAGATCAACTGCGGCTTGCCGCGACACTGGTGGTTCTGGTCTCATCGGCGCCGCGGCCTCACGGGGAAACGCCGCCGCATCGCCGACAGAGCTGGCGCACATTCACAGAAACTCCAACCTCGGGGAAGGCGTCGAATCGAGAGAACAATCTCCGGAGGTGGCTGCGTGAAGCGAGCGCCTGCGTTCACCCTGGCCCTCCTCCTCGCCCTCCTGGCAGGCTGCAGCCCGGTTCCTGCGCCGCAGGATGGCGCCGGAACCCCTGACGAGACCTCAACCACCGGCTCCGGCCCGAGTCCGGAAGCCGACCCGGCGACCGGCGAAGCCACGCTTTCGGACGCCACGGAGACCGCGTGCCTCCCGGTGGCCGAGCCCGACAGGCGGCCCCTCGGCCGGCTGGAGTTCACCGCCGTGACAGAGGGGCTCTGCGAGGCCGTGGCTCCGGCAGAGGAGTTCTTCCTCACCTTCGCCTTCCCTCCCGGCCTTCCGGAGGAGGCGGTTCGCTCCTCGCTCGAGGTCTCCGGGGGCGAGGTCACGCAACTCGACATCAGCGGAGGGGAGTACCTGCTCGTGTACCTCGGCCCCGCTGAACCCGGCACCGAGACGACCGTGCGCGTGCGGGGACCCGTCGGGGAAGGCGGAACCCCGGCCGACCTGGGCTTCCGCCTCCGGCGCGAGGCCAGCCCCACCGTGGAGGTGGATGTGCAGGTAGGCGACGACCCGTGGCGGCCCCACCAGCCGGGCGAGTACCTGGAGCCGGGCCCCGTGCGCGTGCGGCTCGCCTTCAGCCACCCCGTGGCCGCCGACCAGGTGGAGTGGCGGTTCCAGGGGGTGCTGGAGGCGGTCAAGGATCGGGATGCCATCCCGCACCAGCTCAGCTGGACCGACCCGCGCACCCTGGTGGTGGAGCTGCCCGAGCCGCCTCCGGCGCTCTACGTGGAACTCGGCTACATCGAGGATGATCGGGGGCTGCGCACCCGGAGCGGGATCCTCAACCTGCACGTCGGCACGCCTCCGCGGCTGACTGCGCTCGACCCCGCCACAGGGCAGGAGGAAGTCCTGGGACCGGCGCCCGTCGACATCCGATGGGCCAGTGCCTCCCCGGACGGCCGGTGGGTGGTGCTGGAGGCGACCCAGCCTGACAGCACCTCCGGCACCGACGTGTGGCTGGTCGAGACGGCGACCGGCGAGGCGATGAAGACCGACCTGCAGGAGTCGCCCTACAGCCCCGGCTACATCTGGTTCCCGGACCGGCTCGTGGTCGCCGGCTGGACGGAGCTGCAGGAGTGGGATCTGACCCGGCACGAGCGGCGGGTGCTCCCGGCCGAGGCGTCCTACGCCGGACCCCTCTCCCCTGACGGCCGCTACCTGGCCGGGCGGGTGCTGCACATGGACCGCGAGGATCCGGAGACCTGGCTGGCCCCGCTCACCGTCGCCGTCTACGACCTGGCGACACACACCGAGCGCCTCTACCCGGAGGTCGGCAACTTCTGGGTGCCCCACCGCGGCGGCGGCGTCCCTGTCAGCGTGCCCATGCGCTGGCCCGACGGCGGCCGCAGTCTCTACGTGCTGCAGCACTACCCAGGCCCCACCCCTGCGGACTCGGAGACGTACTGGGCCGTGCTGGATCTCGAGACGGGTGTTCTCACCCCGGCTGAGGACTACTCCGCGGATCCCTTCGACTACGAGCGCGCTGAGCCCCATCCGGTGAGCAACGCCTCCGGGTGGGCCTTCCTCTCGGCGGGATGGGGTGCGGTCATCCTGATCTCCCCCGGCGGCCAGGAGGTGGCGGGCGGCGATGGGCTGCCGCTGGCCTGGATGCCCGACGGCCGCCTGCTGCTGGTGCGCTGGCCCGACTACCCATACCTGCGGTACACCGGGCTCTGAGAACACGCTTCGGGCTCAGCTGACGGGCGACGTTCAGGCGTGGAGGTGGCAGAATGCGGCGGCGGCTGGCAGTGGGCCTGCGCAGCCGCCGCCCGAGCCCTCGCCCCCCAGGTGGGGCGCCCCCGTGTCCGGCCCGCCCGGGTGGCGTCTGAGCAGGGGTGGAGCCACGACATCGTGGTGCTCTCGCCAGATGGCGGCGAGGTCAGGAACGGCGCAGGCGCTCCCCTGACCTGGCGGCCGGACGATCGGCTGCTGCTTGTGCGCCGCCCAGACTTCAGGTACCGCCTGGCGGTGCACTACTGAGGGCTGCCCCTTCCGGCCACACCCTGCGGCAGGCAAAGGTGAGGCCGACTGGACGTCAACATCGTGAGGCAGAAAGCAGGTTGTGGTGACGAGGTTGACACACTCGAGGCTGCAGTCCGGCCGCCTTTGATACAGTCAGTGGGCATGCAACGGGTATGCACGGCATGCGGCTCCCGTGGAGACCGCTCGAACCGTCTTGGGGCCGAGTCGCCGGGGACATTCGGCTCACCAGGCGGGTCCGCCGTCCCATCCCGGTACCGCGCAGATGCCTGCCAGCACGTGCATCCCCTGTCCCCGACAGCGACTGTGTCAGCGGACGGGTGAGTCTGCACTCGACTGTGTCACCAGTGTATCAACGGAGGCCCGTTGTTTCGGGGCGAGTGTATCAGTACAGTGCTGAAAAGCATGCAGGCGGATGCATAAAGATCCATCCGCCTCAGGTTGCAGACAAAGGCGCCCCCGCGGCCGTATGGTCGGTCTGTGTTACGGCCGGTCGTAAAATGGACCACTACGGCCGGATGAAAAATCCCCCGCCCCACCGAAATGAGACACCAAAAT